>Ga0098055_1000001_pt1 | contig 543913 bp, 512 predicted proteins | sample 17_taG_FD_75107 | JGI IMG/M metagenome (GOLD analysis project Ga0098055, IMG submission 75107) | Marine viral communities from the Subarctic Pacific Ocean - 17_ETSP_OMZ_AT15314 metaG | ecosystem: Environmental > Aquatic > Marine > Oceanic | place: Pacific Ocean | collected 2015-01-18 | reverse complement strand
AAGGAAATTATTTTATAATTCTTGATTCTGATTGCCTGTTGCCTCCACATTATTTAACTGTTGTGGATAAATTTCTAAACCAAAATTATTATCATTGTTTTGGTGGTGCAGATGCTGCCCATGAAAGTTTTACACCTTTGCAGAAGGCTATTAACTATGCCATGACTTCTTTTTTTACAACAGGAGGAATAAGAGGTAGTGTGAAAAGCATCAATAGTTTTGAACCCCGAAGTTTTAACATGGGTATTTCAAAAGAAGCTTTTGAGAGAACGGGAGGTTATTCAAAAATTCACCCTGGAGAGGACCCTGATCTTTCACAACGTATATTAAAAGCAGGCTACAATACTACATTTCTTCCCAAGGCATTTGTATATCACAAACGCAGAATTTCTTGGGAAAAATTTTATATACAAGTAAAAAAGTTTGGATTGGTACGTCCTATATTAAATAGTTGGCACCCTTCGGCGGCTAAAATAACATATTGGTTTCCTACTATTTTTGTGATATTCGTATTGCTTACGTTATTGCTCTCAATTATTGTTTCACCCTTGTTTTTAGTTCCTGTCACTTTATATTTAATTCTTCTCCTTGTAGATTCTTCTTTAAGGAATAAAAGTATATATATAGGTATACTTTCAATAAAAGCTGTATTTGTTCAGTTTTTTGGCTATGGAATAGCGTTTGCTATGTCAACCATTTTTATAAATTTTCTAAAGAAAGATCCCCAGAAACAATTTCCCTTTTTATTTTTTAAGTAAATTTATTGATGCCCAATAATAAAAATATGTCGAAAGGATTTTTTAAAAAGCACAAAAATCTTAAAGTAAAGCGTTTTCTTTTCTTTTTATTGGTCGCAGCTATTTTTTGGGTGTTAACCAAGTTTAGTAGGGAATTTACCGCTACTATGGTTGCTAAAATTCAATATGAAAACGTTCCTGAAAATGCTGCATTATCTGAGGGAAATTTAAAGAACATTACTTTTGACCTTACCGCAAATGGTTTTGAAATATTATTTTACAAATTTAAAAAGCCAACTATTGAACTACAAATAAATAAATATTATAATAAGGAAAAAGATCACTTTACTATTACAAAGAGTGAATTAAACCGTATGGTCTCTTCCAACTTCAATAGAAACTTGGCTATAAAAAACCTTTCTGTTGAAGAGCTAAAAGTTTTTTTGGATCCAATTGTTTTGAAAAAAGTTAAGGTAATTCCGAAGCATAGTTTTACCTTCAAAGATGGTTTTAAACCTATTGACAGTATTAATGTATCTCCAGATTCTGTTGTTATATCTGGTCCTTCCGGCAGTCTAAAAAACATAGGCGCAATAGAAACAGAAGTGATTTCAATTGAAAATATTGAAAAAGATATTTCCAAAACTGTAAAAATTATAAACAACAACAATGAGATTGTCTCTATAAAACCCGATAAAATATTGGTGAGCCTAAAAGTAGCCGAATTTTCACAAGGAAAATTTACGCTTCCTATTGAGGTAATTAATTTGCCTCCAGATTTGGATATTAAATTGGTTTCCCCAAATGTTACGGTTTCATACGATGTATCGGTGAATGATTTTTCCGAAATTTCGAAAGATAGCTTTCGGGTAATATGTGATTATTCCAAAAGAAATAAGGAGGAAAATTTTATGCTTCCCATACTGGAAAAAATGCCTCCGAATGTTCGGAATGTGGTTTTTGAGCCAAAAAAGATTGATTTTCTGATCTTTAAATAATTTAGCTTTTGGCTGTTCAAAATAATAAGAAATGAAAATTGTAGGTCTTACAGGTGGAATAGGGAGTGGAAAAACTACAGTAGCAAAAATGTTTTCGAAGCTTGGTGTGCCCGTATATATAGCCGATGTAGAGGCAAAAAAATTGACCAATTCGTCCAAGGTCATTCATCGTAAATTGGTAAAATTACTTGGTGAGGAAGCATATACTGGAGAAGGTCTAAATCGCGCTTTTGTTGCCGAAAAAATCTTTAATGACAAAGGCCTGCTAAAGTCCGTAAATGAAATAATCCATCCCAAGGTTGCGGCACATTTTAAAAAATGGGTTTCAAAACAGCATACTTCATATGTAATAAAAGAAGCTGCTATACTTTTTGAAAATGGTAGTTATAAAGAATGCGATACGGTCATCCTTGTAACTGCTCCAAAACCTATAAGAATAAGGCGTATTTTGGCACGTGATAAAATTTCAAAAGCTGAAATAGAACAGCGAATGGACAATCAATGGAGCGATGAAGATAAAATACAATTAGCTGATATTGTAGTAAATAATATAGACCTTGAGGCCACAAAAAAACGAGTTACAGAAATACATAAAACACTTCTTTTAAAAGCTTCTTAAATCCATTCTCTTCTTTTGTTAACATTTGGTTAAATGGACAAGTCACTAAATGTTAAAATCTTACTTTTGAGGTATGAACAAAAAGCTATTCGTATTGCTTATAGCGCTCATGAGCCTCTCATTGTTGGGAATAGTTTTCGTTCAAGGATATTGGATATCAAATGCTTATAGTACAAAAGCAGAACAGTTTACAATCAACTCAAAGCAAGTGTTGATATCGGTTGCAAAAGAAATCCAACTAAGAGAAAACGAAGCTTACTATCAGGTTTATAGTGCATATGTAGACAGCATTCAAATCCCAGACAATCAAAGTTTTACAGAACTGGCCTATAGAATTCAAAATAAAGCTACAAATGAAACTTATATATATACCGACGGAATTTTAGAACAGGATTATAAACTTTCTTCGGGGCTTTTTGATTCTGATATGGATAGCGTTCAGTTCCGTAAACTTACCAGCAGGAAGACAAAAACTAAAATTTCTGAAGGATTGGATGGAATAACCATGACTGATACACGCGTGGAGTCTTTTTCTAGAATGAAAGATTATGAACGAAAGCAGTTTGAGGACTTTGTTAGCAATGTAACGGCAATGGTGCCAATTTATAAAAGGGTAAATGAAGAAGAGGTAAGGAGCCTTATTGCTAAAGAGCTTAAAGAAAGAGGGTTAAAATCTAAATTTGAATTTGCTATTTACAGCAACAACCTAGAAACTAAAGTACGCTCCAAGGGTTTTAAATTTGACGACGGAAGTACCTATATAGTACCGCTTTTTGTAAATGAAAACAAAAACAATTATGAACTATATGTAAACTTTTCAGAAAAGGAAAAATTAGTTCTAAATAGTATTTTAGGGATGGCCATACTTTCGTTGGTGTTTACGGCAGTGATAATCTTGGCATATTCCAGTGCAATATCACAGATTTACAAACAAAGGCAAATTTCACAAATAAAGAGTGATTTTATAAATAACATGACCCACGAGTTCAAAACTCCCATAGCAACCATTAATCTGGCACTGGATTCACTTAAAAATCCTAAAGTTAAGGATAATAGGGAATTTTTAGATCGTTACTTGGGGATGATAAGGGACGAAAACAGAAGAATGAATGCCCAAGTTGAGAATGTTCTTAGAATCTCTAAACTTGAAAAGAACGAACTAGATCTTCCTAAGGAACGCTTGGATTTAAAGGATATAGTTGAAGAAGCCATTTCTCACGTAAGCCTTATTGTAGAAGATAGGGGAGGATATATAAACACCCATTACGGAGCTTTAAAATCAACTGTCTTGGCCAATGAATCACATTTAAGCAATGTAATAGTAAATATTCTGGACAATGCAATTAAATATTCTGAAGATGAGCCCAAAATTGACATCTATTCAGAAAATGTAAAAAATAGCATCATCCTCAAAATTCGTGATCAAGGCATGGGAATGAGCAAGCCTGTCCAGAAAAAAATATTTGAAAAATTTTACCGAGAACACACAGGTGATATACACAACGTTAAAGGGCACGGTCTTGGACTGGCCTATGTAAAACGCATCTTGGACGATCATGATGCCGAAATTTACGTAGAAAGCGAAAAAGGAAAAGGCAGCACTTTTATTATAAAACTACACTTAATATCTTAAAATTATGGAAACAGAAAACAAAAAAATCCTTCTTGTTGAAGACGATCCCAACTTTGGGACAGTATTGAAAGATTACCTAGCCATGAACGATTATAACGTTACCCACGCTAAAAACGGGATGGAAGGTTTTGAGAAATTTAAAAAAGACGATTTCGATCTTTGCATACTAGATGTAATGATGCCATACAAAGACGGCTTTACACTTGCAAAGGAAATTCGTGAGAAAAACGAAGATGTACCAATTATATTTCTTACTGCAAAAGCCATGAAAGAGGATGTGCTTAAAGGCTATAAGGTAGGAGCAGATGATTATTTAAATAAGCCATTTGATAGCGAGGTGCTTTTGATGAAAATCAAAGCAATTATTCAAAGAAAAGCTACTGATTCTATTGCAGACAGTAAGCAATTTGAATTTCAGGTGGGCAATTTCCACTTAAATTCCAAACTGCGTTTCTTGACCTATAACAAAGAAACCCCAATAAAACTTTCCCCAAAGGAAAATGAATTGCTGCGCCTTTTGGCACTTCATAAAAATGATTTGATGCCACGTGAACTGGCATTGACAAAAATTTGGAGAGATGACAACTATTTCACATCGCGAAGTATGGACGTTTACATAGCCAAACTTCGGAAATATCTAAGTAAGGATGATGGTGTGGAAATAATCAATATTCATGGTGAAGGGTTCCGTTTGGTGGTGAAGAGTGAAGTGGACAATTAATTGTAAATATTAAGATAAGTGTAAAAAAACGCCTTTATAGGGCGTTTTTTTCTTTTATATAATCTATAATTTCGTTCGGTTGGGTATCATAACCAAACCAGTTGATAGCTTCGTTTTTTTTAAACCATGTATTCTGGCGTTTTGCAAACCTTCGGGTATTTTTTTTAATTTCTGAAATGGCTTCTTCCAAAGAAATTTTACCGTCAAAATATTCAAAAAGCTCTCGATAGCCCACTGTTTGCAGAGCATTTTTGTCTCTAAAAGATAGTAGGGATTTAGCTTCATCTAGTAGTCCGTCTGCCATCATAATATCTACCCTAAGATTTATACGATTGTAAATTAGCTCCCGTTCTGCAGTTAAGCCAATAAAAATAGTATTGAAATCTCTTTTTGAATTTTCCTTTCTAAGAAAAGATGAATACGGCCTGCCGGTAGCTCTATGAATTTCCAAAGCGCGAACCAATCGGTGTGGATTATGAATATCAACCTTTTTATAATATTCGGGATCTATATTTTTTAGTTCCCTTTGAAGTGCTTCAATGCCTTTTTCAGCCAATTCAAAATTTAACCGGTCTCTAATTATCGAAGGCACCTCTGGAAAATTATCCAGACCTTTTATCACGGCATCTACATATAATCCCGAACCTCCAACCATTACAACCACTGTGTTTTTTTTAAAAAGAATTTTTAATAATGCAAGTGAGTCCCTTTCAAAATCGCCAACGGAGTAATCCTCAAAAATACTTTTGTTTTGAATGAAATGATGCGGAACGGCTTCCAGCTCTTCTTTTGAAGGAACTGCAGTGCCTATATTCATTTCTTTAAAAAACTGACGTGAATCTGCCGAAATTATTTCGGTATTAAAAGCTTTTGCAAGTTTTATAGCTAAAGAAGTTTTGCCAATAGCCGTAGCACCCACTACACATATTAGCAATGGTTTTTTTGAAGACATTATGTTTCTATGTGACTTTTAGGGTTTAATTCTTCCCCACATTCATGGCAATATTTTGCATCATCCCGATGTCTTTGCGCCCCACAATTTCTACAGGACTGTGTGTTTACGTGTACATAGTCCTTATCTGTACTCCTTGTGTATTCAGCGCTTACAATTCCTGTGGGAACGGCAATAATTCCATAACCCAAAATCATAATGACCGTTGCCAATAATTGGCCTAAAGGAGTTACGGGGGCTATATCACCAAAGCCCACTGTAGTAAGAGTTACGATACACCAATACACACTTGTGGGAATGCTTTTAAAACCGTTTTCGGGTCCTTCTATGATGTACATCAATGTACCCGCAATTACTGCAATTACAAGCACTGCAAATAGAAAAACCAGAATCTTCGCCCTACTGCTTATTAATGCCCTGCGCAATTTTGTTGCTTCGCCAACGTAGCGGGCTAATTTCAAAATTCTGAAAACTCTTAAAAGCCTCAACGCACGTACGGACAATAAAAAACTGCTGCCCGCAAAAAGAAAGGATATATAAAGAGGAATGGTTGATAAAAAGTCGATAATCCCGTAAAAACTGAAAATGTAAGCTTTCGGTTTTTTTACTGTTATAATGCGTGCAATGTATTCAAAAGTGAAAAATATGGTGATGACCCACTCTCCAATGTAAAGTATCTCGTGATATTTTGCATCAATTCCCTGCACACTTTCCAGCATAACAAGCACAATACTTAGTAAAATAAGAATAAGTAGTATTACATCAAAGAGCTTTCCCATGGGTGTATCGGCCTCATAAATGATTTCGTGAAGTCGGTAACGCCAGGATCTTTTATTGGTTGGTTTCAATATGAAATTTTTGAAGGACTAAAATAAGCAACTTTAGCTTAATTAACTGTATTGGCAGAAAGGTTTACGATTTTAAGTACTTTATTCCTTCGTAAATAATTCTGGATAATGTGTTGCACATCGCGACTGCCCTGCATCGGGTTAATAATAGATTTTAGAATTTCAGGATTGTTAATCTGATAATTCAAGTTATAAAACCCATAACCCTTATAAATTCCATTTTCTATTAAAATAACGGAACGTTCTTCAATTTCCCTTCCGCGATCTATGATTAACATATTTTGGTTATCGTAGCTGCTTTTTTCCAAAAATGCTTTTACACGGTTATTATATTCTTCCACCGACTCCTTACCTACGCACGCCCCATAGCATTCTTTTATAGTAAAATTGAAACATTGTTTTTTGGTATCGTAAAGCCCTGTAAGTTTTTGGCAAAGTTGGTTGTCCTCTGTTATTTTGAAAAGTGTAGATTTTGCCTGTTGATAATTGCTGAAAGTGGTAATGGCTTTTTTTCTGGCATCAGCCTTTTCAATTTTTAGGTTTATATAACCCTTTTCGTCCACAAAAGATGTTAACTGGTGTGTGAAAAGAGTGCGCCGATGTGTTCTATTGAACAAAGGCTTGTTCTGTTTTATTTCTTCAGTTTCTTTTAATAAGGCAACCAGTTCACTGCCTGTTTTTTCAAAAGTAACCGACTTTACTTCTAGTTGTATTTTTTTTGATTTTCGGTTGTCATTAGTAAAATGCTGCAGTAACCTTTTTTTTATGTTTTTGCTTTTACCAATGTAAATTACGTTTCCTGCTTCGTTGTGCATATAATACACGCCTGTTTCGGAGGGAGCATTTTCAATGATATCAAGAAGCTTGGGCTCTAGTTGTCGTTTTGGATCTTTTCGTAAGGTTTCTGTTATTATTTCTTTTGAAGTGTCTTTGGCCAGCAACAACTTGAAAAGTGCTACGGTAGCTTTTGCATCACCTTGCGCACGGTGGCGGTCACTGAGCGGAATTCCCAAAGAGCGCACCAATTTACCCAAACTGTATGAAGGCATATCTGGAATCAATTTTTTTGCAAGTTCAACGGTGCAAAGGGTTTCTTTCTCAAATTGATATCCCAAACGATCAAATTCTGTTGTAAGAATTCTATTGTCGAAAAGCGCATTGTGGGCCACCATAATGCAGCCATCGGTAATTTCAATGATACGTTTGGCCACTTCATAAAATTTTGGCGCGTGCCGAAGCATTACATTGTTAATTCCCGTAAGGTTTACAACAAAAGGTTGAATGGGTTTTTCTGGATTTACCAAACTTGAAAATTGGTCTACGACTTTGTGACCGTCAAATTTATATATTGCAATCTCGGTGATACCTTCCTCATTATATTTCCCGCCCGTGGTTTCTATGTCTAAAATTGCGTACATCAAATTTTTTATTCACTACCCTAATTAATTATAATTCCGTTCACCAAAAATGGCACTGCCCACGCGCACCATGTTACTGCCGTTTTCAATTGCAACCTTATAATCGCCACTCATTCCCATACTCAAAATTCTTAATTCTGTCCCGAAGTTTCGGGATTGAATTCTGAATTGGTCATATATTTTTTTCAATTTCTGAAATTCTTCCGAAATCTGCTTTTCATCATCGGTAAATGTTGCCATTCCCATCAGGCCAACAATTTTTACGTTTTGAAGTCTTTTAAATTCTTCAGACGAAAAAATTTTTACGGCATCTGCTTCCTCCATCCCAAATTTACTGTCCTCTTCGGCTATTTTTATTTGAAGCAAACAATTAATTGTTCTCTCGTTCTTTTCTGCTTCTTTATTGATTTCTTTTAAAAGCTTCAGGCTATCCACCGCGTGTATCAAACTCACAAACGGTGCCATATATTTCACCTTATTGCGCTGCACGTGGCCAATCATATGCCATTCTATATCCTTTGGCATTTCCTGCCATTTGGCCTCCATTTCCTGTATTTTGTTTTCACCAAAAACGCGCTGCCCGGCATTGTAGGCTTCCATCAAATCACTAGTTGGCTTGGTTTTGGAAACCGCTACCAACGTAACGTTATCGGGCAGTTCTTTATTGAATTTTTTTAAATTCTCTGAAATAGTCATCTTTTTTCTTTTTCTTTCTTCTTTTTTCAGAATTCGTAAATAGTAACGCCGCTTCTAAGCTTTGGTTCAATATAAGTACTTTTTGGAGGCATCTTTAAGCCTTCGTCTGCAATCATTTTTATTTCTTCTGTTGTAACGGGCAACAACCCAAAACCTACGGCGAAGGTTCCCGAATCCACAGCGGTTTTAACATATGCCAAATCCTTTTTTCCGTGGGAATACTCTATGCGTTGATCGTTGCGGAGATCTTCAATACCTAACAGTGGCTTTAAAATTGTTACGTATAGAATGTGTGTGTCTAGAGCATCCAAGGCGTTTTTTATTTCATATTTTGTTTTGCGTAGGTATAATGAATAGAATTCACCATCCAAATACATACTGAAATGATGCAACTTTGAGGGTTTGTAATATTCCATGCCACGGTTTTCTATTCGGAAAAATTCATCCAATTTTATTAGAAACTCTTCTTTTTCCATACCATTAAGGTCTTTTACCAAACGGTTGAATTCGTATATTTTTAAATCGCTTTCAGGAATGAGGTAGCTCATAAAAAAATTATAAGCTTCATCGCCTGTATGGTTTGGGTTTTCTTCCTTTAAATCCTTCGCCAATAAATAAGAAGAAGCAGAGCGGTGATGGCCGTCGGCAATGTATAATGAAGGCATTTCACTATAAATTTCTTGAATTTTTTGCAGGGTTTCTTCATTATCTACGTTCCATACATAATGCGTGTCGCGATAAGTGGTTGTAAACTCATATTCTGGACGGCTCAACATCACAGAGTTTATTATCTCCTCCAATTCAGGATTGTCAGGATAGGTGAGGAGTACAGATTCAGCGTTGAAGCCCACGGTTTTTAAATATTCTTTAAAGATCAATTCCCGAAACTCAAGTGTGTCCTCGTGTTTTTTTATAACATCATCTGCATAATCCTGAACACTTGCGGCGGCAACAATACCGCTAAACTCAAGTCCGTCCCGGTTTACAATTTTATAAATATAGAATGAAGGCTTTTCATCCTGGATAAATATGCCATCCTCCTTAAACTCCTGATAGCGGTTTCTGACCAAGCCATAACGTTCTTCACCTGAAATTTCTTTTTGGTATTTATAGCCCGGATTCACAATGTGCAAAAACGAAAACGGATTGTCCCGCAAGCGCGACTCTACTTGCATTGCCGTATAGCTGTCATAGGAACGTGCTGCAAGAAGACTCACTTTGTCCCGCGTAGGGCGGACGGCTTTAAAGGGGATAATTTTTGCCATTTATTCAGTATTCAGTATTCAGTGGAAGTTGCAATAACAGCCTACAAGTAATTATTTTGAAAACATCTTTGAAATGTCTTCTGCTTTTCGGTTTTGGCTGTAGTCGTAAAAACCTTCACCACTTTTGGCGCCCAGTTTTCCTGCCCTTACCATATTAACCAATAACGGGCAAGGGGCGTATTTAGGGTTTTTGAAGCCTTCGTGCATCACTTTCAAAATTGAAAGGCAAACGTCCAAGCCAATAAAATCTGCTAATGCCAGTGGGCCCATTGGGTGCGCCATTCCGAGCATCATTACGGTATCAATTTCCTTTACGCCAGCCACGCCGTTGTACAGTGTTTCAACAGCTTCGTTTATCATCGGCATCAAAATGCGGTTTGCCACAAAACCTGGGTAATCATTTACCTCTACGGGCACTTTGTTCAGTTTTTTGGAAAGCTCCTCAACAATTTTGAATGTTTCTTCGCTGGTGCTGTAACCTTTAATGATTTCCACCAATTTCATAATCGGCACCGGATTCATAAAGTGCATCCCGATAACCATTCCCGGTCGCGACGTTACCGAAGCAATCTGTGTAATTGAAATAGAGGAAGTATTACTAGCAAGAATGGTATCGTCAGGACAGAATTTATCCAAATCACGGAAAATTTTCAGCTTCAAATCTACATTTTCTGTAGCTGCTTCCACTACAAGACTTGCGCATTCCACACCTTCCTCAAGATTGGTGTAGGTGGTTATGTTTTTGAGGGTTCGTTGCTTATCGGCTTCAGTAATGGTTTCTTTGGCTACCATTCTGTCCAGATTTTTGGTAATGGTGGCAATACCTTTGTCAAGCGATGTTTGTTGAACATCAATCAATTGTACTTTATAATCGAATTGTGCGAAGGTGTGGGCTATACCGTTGCCCATGGTTCCTGCGCCTATTACTGCTACGTTTTTCATTAAAATGAACTTTATGTGATTTATATTTTCTTAAAATTTTCAATTATCAACATTGCAACCCGAAGCGCTTCGGTGCCTTGCATAAGCGATACTTCCGGCGTTCTATCAGCTTTTATGGCTTCGTAAAAACTTTCAAGTTCGTCTAGTATGGCGTTGTTGGCTTCTATTTTTGGGTTTTCGAAATAGATCTGTTTTTTAATACCTTCGGCATTGGTCAAAACCATTGCGAAATCGTCTATTTCCTTTGGAGCGTCCTTCATTTTTACAACTTCGCATTTCTTTTCCAGGAAATCCACTGAAATATAGGCATCTCGCTGAAAGAAACGTGCCTTCCGCATTTTTTTGAGTGAAATGCGGCTTGCGGTAAGATTTGCCACGCAACCGTTTTCAAACTCAATTCGGGCATTTGCTATATCTGGAGTTTCGCTAATTACCGAAACTCCGCTTGCGCTCACAGCTTTTACAGGGCTTTTTACAACGCTTAAAATTGCATCGATGTCGTGTATCATCAAATCCAAAACCACCGAAACATCTGTTCCGCGCGGATTGAATTCCGCCAAACGGTGCGTTTCAATAAACATTGGGTTGTGGATTTTATCCTTAATTGCCTGAAATGCCGGATTAAAGCGTTCCACTTGTCCTACTTGTCCGCGTACCTTCATTTCTTTGGCCAAATCGCGTATCTGTTCAGCTTGCGCAACAGTTTGTGTGATTGGTTTTTCAATAAAAAGATGTTTTCCAGCTTTTATTACTTTTTCAGCACATTCAAAATGAGCGCTGGTGGGTGTTACTACAACCACCATGTCGCTAGCATTTATAAGGCTTTCCATGGAAGGAAAGCTTTTGTAGCCGAATTCAGTTTCTATTTGTTCCGAAGCTTTTTTGCTGGCATCGAAGAAACCCACAAGATCATACTTTGTGGATTGTTGCAGCAATTTCAAATGTATTTTTCCCAAGTGACCGGCACCCAGAACTCCCGCTTTTAGCATTGGCGTGTGTTTTTCACAAATGTACGTGTTTCGGGGGAAAGTTGAAAAGGTTATGGGATTAGAGTTTACAAGTTATTGATACATATTTATGCAAATGTAAATTGTGCTTTGATAACAAATTTGGTTACTTTGTGGTTTAAAATAAACAAGCCGTGAAAGATACATTTACACACCAAGGAATGCGTAAAAAATTGGTCGAAACCCTTAAGGAGAAAGGGATTGTTGATAAAAATGTTCTGCAGGCCATTGGCAAGATCCCACGGCATCTTTTTATGGACTCTGGGTTTGTGGACCATGCCTATGTTGATAAAGCTTTCCCAATTGCTGCAGACCAGACCATTTCGCAACCCTATACCGTTGCCCGCCAAACGGAACTTCTAGAGGTTAAAAAAGGCGATAAAATACTTGAAATAGGAACGGGGAGTGGCTACCAAGCGGCAGTGCTTTTGGAAATTGGTGCAACACTTTATACAATTGAAAGGCAAAACGAACTTTTCAAAAAGACAAAACTTTTTTTACCAAAACTTGGTTACAAACCCAAACGCCTGATATTTGGAGATGGCTATATTGGGCTGGAGGAGGAAGCTCCATTTGACGGAATTATCGTAACGGCCGGAGCACCTTTTGTTCCAAACCCGTTGTTGGCGCAATTGAAAATTGGTGGAAGATTGGTCATTCCCGTAGGTGAAAATACGCAAATTATGACCGTGTTTTTACGTAAATCTGAGACCGAATTTGAAAAAGAAGAGTATGGGGAATTCCGATTTGTACCACTTTTGGAAGACAAAAACTAACGGTTTATATAATACACTTCATTGTTTTGGTTATCAGCATCTTGTTTGTTCCTACTTGGAATAAATCCATGTCGTTTTAAGAGCTTTTTTGAAGGAATATTCCTAAAATCTGTATAAGCTTCGATGGTTTCAAAACCTCTTTGGTTAAAGCCAAAATCCAAAACCGCTTTTAGTGCTTCGCTCATAATTCCCTTGCCTTGAAATTTTGGGTCGAGGTCGTAACCCACTTCGGCATTTTTTTTATCTTCAGAGAAATTCCAAAGACAAATTGAGCCAATCAATACATTTGATTCTTTGGTTGTAATTCCCCAAGCGATGGCTATATCCCTTTTTAGATTTGAATCCAATCTTTCAATATGTGCTTTGGCGGTTTCCAAAGTTTGTGGTTCCCGTTTTATGTATTTATTGATTGCTTTGTCGGAACGTAAAAAGTGAACCCTATCCAAATCACTTGGAATTATTTTCCGCAGATTTAACCGCTCGGTAATTATAATAGGAAAGGGTATTGCCATAATTTCTCTTTGTGAACTTTGTGATTTTGCGGAAAAAAATATCGCAGAAGCGCAGTAAATTTATTTATTTAGAAATTTAATTAATTCGTCTGTCGACTCCTTTGCGGCTTCTTCGTTGTATTTCAAAAGGTAATGCTTTTTGCTGATAAAGGGAATATAGCGATAATACTTTCCTTTTTCCAAACTTGCTACATCGTATCCGTGATATGCATCGTCATACACTTTAATGGTTGCGTTTTCGGCTATCATATACTTCAAAATATCATCAACTTTTACGATTCTGTCCTTTCCGCCTGTCAAAACGAGCACTGGAACTTTTGGTTTAAGTTGAATTTCGTAACCATTTGCAGGATAAAACATTGCAATGCTCTTCACTTTAAGCCTTTCAAGTTCTGAAGCGTCATTTGCCAAAGGAATTAAACCCAAGCCTGCGCGCGACCACCCCACAATACTTCCATCAGAATTGGGATCAATTTTTCCTTTCTGTTTTGCCCATTTTAAGGCTTCTTCCAGCGTCCAAAGAATTTGTGCGGGTTCCTCTTCGTCCACGTCTCTTTTGGAAGCTTTATAAGCTGCGGCATTATCAACCAGCAAAACCGAAATTCCCTCGGCGTTGAGTTTTTCGGCAACGTCATAATAATGCGTTGTGTCCTTAAAAATCCGCAAGCCACCGGTTCCGGGAAGAAATACCGCCCATTTGGAAGCATCGTAATCCTTCGCTTTTTGAAAGTGGAAAAAGTCTGTCATTACTGCATCTTTCGGCACTTTTTGCATCGGGATACAGCTTGTGAAAAACGAAAAGGCGAGTATTAATTTAAATATGGTTTTCATAATAATTTTATTTAAAGCCCTAACAAATCCAAAAACTTCAATCCAAAAATGAAGGCCCCATCACTTCCGCCATTGTAGTACGACCGTACATAATCTACACGTAGCAATCTAAACTTACCAATGCCAAGGTTATCTATACCTACGGAAAATTCTGAATATGGTTTTCTTTCTTCGGTACTTAAAAAATGTGCGCCAGCTACCAAGTTGAGGTTGATTTGATTGATTCCGGGGATTTTCCCCAAAATCCACCCGCGGAAATCATGCTCCAAATGTCCCTCAAAATAGCTTTTGTTGGTGCTGAAATCGTAATAGGGCATCAAGTTAAAAACATTGGTATAATTCGGCGAAGTGCCCACCCGCGTTTGGTTTCCGTTGAAGTGTTTGTAATCAATAAACGAGATTCCATCGCCATTTGCGAATGTTCCCCCTTTTAAATTGTAGTAGAACTGGCCCTTATTTCCCAAGGAAATGGATTGGTTCAAACTGGCTTCAAATTGGGTGTAATCATAATAGCTTTCAGTAATCGCCGTTCCGTTTTCCACCGAAAGATTTAACTCAGGGTATTTGTTGTCGCCAATGTTGAATTTCATATCAGGGTTCGAAAAATACTTTTGTGCGAAGTTGATTCGCGTGCGGATTTTGCTCTTTACAATGTTGTGTTCCTCAATCGCAGCGTTGTTGAAATCGTTTGGAGCCAATGGGTTGTTGCTCGTGTAGCTTACATCATCAAAAGGAATGGTAACATAATCGGTATTGTTGAAAAGCGGCTTTCTGTTTTCATAAGCCACAGCGGCATACAGGTGCAGCCCGTTAAAAACTTCCTGACTGTAGCCGATTCGTCCGAAATTAAGCTCGTACAGCTTCATATAGTTTCTTTCAAAGAAAAGGGTGGCGAAAGTATTTATAAGTGGTGAAATAGGTTCGGAAGCGTTAAATTGGGTCACTGTGCTTCCTCCGGAAAGAGAAATACGCAATTTATCGGTCCAATTAAAATTCCGAAGAATGTCTGCCGTAAACCGAAGTCTATCTTCCGCAATGCCATAATCTGCACGAAGAGCTGCCGAAAGGGTATTGGTTTGGTTATCATCGTACCATTTGTTAAACGTTAGTCCCGCCGTACTCTTCCAGCCCTGTATGGTGTTGAAATTTATGTTGGGCAACGGGCCTTCATAGCCAACAGACCATTTTTCAAAGGAATTTTTAAAGGCATAGCCTGTTAACAAGCTCAAAACACCAGGTTTGTTTGACTTGGCATCGAGCGAATCCAAATAGGGCTTGGAGCGTCTTAAAACCTGGATGCTGTCTTTTTTTATGTAATCCTTAAGCTCTTCATCAGTTAAGGGCACGGGGCGGCTACCTCTCCAAAACAGACTGTCTTTTTTGTTGGCCTCGGGTTTAAAGGAAAGCACTTCGTTGGTAAAGGATTTTTTGGTAAACTGTGGCTTAAAATCATAATTGCTGTAAACGGCTATAAAACGACCATCGCCCTCCATTCCCAAAAAACCGAAACCGAAATCGACGGATTGTGAAATTTTCACCCAAAACTCATTTGTAGTATCGTGCTTATAATTCTGCTTCACCATCAAATTGCTCACAAAGGGCACTTGTATGGCGGCGCCAGTTGTAGAAAGTTCCACGCCGTAAAGTTGCCAATCGTCTTCAACTATATAAACGTAGCCTTGCCAAACCCTGTCATTTGGGCGTTTGGGAATGACTTTTATTTTATTGATAAGTTTGGGGCCTTCGTAAAAAACGCCGTCCAATTTATAGTTGTAATAGCTCAGCGCATTATTGGCAATGGGTGAAACGAGAGCTGCGTTTAATTCAATAGTATTTTCATAAAAAGAAAGATTGGCGCTTTGTGCACTGTTAAAGCTGAAGCCGTTATCGTTCCCGCTTACTTTGCTGGCAATTATTTTTTCAGTGAATTTATCGGGTTTTTGGTAGGCTATTTCTGAGATGGTTTCTGAGAGGTAAATGATGCCCGTACGTGTAGAATCAAGCATTCCGTCAAAATCACCCACTTCCTGCCCCATTATTTTTTCGGGTACGTTCTTTACTTTCCAGAGGCCGCGTGAGTAAAAGTCTGCAGAGTATTCACTTAGCTTTTCTAGGTTTTCTTTGCGTTGTGCGATTGTCTTTCGAATGATACGATAAGCGGGATCTTCTGAAGTGTTAACCACAACTTCATCTAGGCTGGTGGTTTCTTCCTCGAGGGAAACGTTTAGAATAAAAGGAAAAACGTTGGGGGAAATGGTTTTGGTCAAGGTTTTATAACCCAAAAACTGAAAGATGATTTTGTAATCAGTATTTTCAGCTACATTTAGTGAATAATTACCATCGTCATTTGTGGTGGTGCCTATGTAGCTATCTTGAAGATAAATGTTTACGTAGGGCAGGGGCTGACCTTTGGTATCAGTGACTTTCCCGATTATTTGGGCTTGAAGAAAATACGTTGAAAAAAGTAGAAAAACAAGGATTGTTTTTTTCATAAAAAGGAACAATGGGTACTATGGTTTATTCTTCAACCAAAATACCAAAAGCTTGTGTGCCAGTAAAATTTTTATGAATTAATTATTAAAAGCCTTTTTAATCCTGCTTAGCTGTTTTTTAGAGTCGCGTTCTTTAATGGCTTCGCGTTTGTCGTATTCTTTCTTACCGCGGCAAAGGGCAATATCTACCTTGGCCAAACCTTTATCATTGGTGAAGAGTAATAGGGGTATTATCGTAAGTCCGCTGTTTTTTACTTCTTTTTCCAGTTTTTTTAGTTCGCTGCGGTTCAATAGTAGCTTGCGCTCGCTTTTTGGGGAATGGTTGTAATGGGTGGCGTGGCTGTATTCCTGCACGGTCATGTTAATCACGAAAAGCTCCCCATTGCTGAAATCGCAAAAACTTTCGGCAATAGATGCCTTGCCTTCGCGTATGGCTTTAATTTCGGTACCTCGAAGCACAATGCCAGCAGTATAGGTATCGAGAATTTCGTACTCAAACTTAGCTTTTCGGTTTTTTATTTTTACGTTTTTCTGAATTGCCATAACTACAAAAGTAGAATGAATAATGAAAAATGTATAATGTTTAATGAATAATTAATAAAGAATATTTTTAATCACAAATCACAAATCACATATCAACAGTAATGGTCTCAACTTTTTTGTCATTGCCGTTTATGGTTACCTTAAAAAGTGTGGAATTATCATTATCGTCCATATCCTCAAATTTTTCTTCGCCTATTAGCTGGTTTACCAATTGCGGGGTGGTGTTGCTGTGGCCCGCAATAAGCACAGTCTTGCCGTTCGTTTGTTTTAAAAATTCTTCCGAATAAACAGTATTGGGGTCGTAGCGCTTTGGGGAAATCTGTTTTTGCTGTGCTATGAGCGAAATGGTCTGCTTGGTACGCAAGTATTTGGTAATGTAAATTTCATCAATTTTGATGGGTTCAAAATAAGAGGCCCATCGCTTGGCGCGCACCATGCCGTCTATATTTAAAACAGGATCAGGATCTTTTGGGTCTGTGCGCACTTTTTCGGCATGGCGTATAAGGTAATAGGTGGCGCTGTAATTACCAGAAATACTTTCCTGGGTTTGGGGAGTCTGTGAGGTTTCTTCTTTATTCTTTTGTTGGCCGCAGAATGTAAAAAATGGCAATAGTGTTAACAATACGATGAAATGTTTCATAAAGATATTTTTAAATAACATTTTTTAAGATTCATTGGCAAAGTTATAACTAAAACTGTGGAATCTTTAATATTTCATTATTAGAAATGGGCGGGTTCCTGTTGTAATTTTATAAAACGAAAAAGAAAAATTAATTTAACTTAAAACAAAAAAGCTATGAACGAAGATCAGTTTAAAGGAAAATGGAACCAAGTAAAAGGTAAATTTAAGCAGAAATACGCAGACCTTACCGATGATGACCTAAAGTATGCCGAAGGAAAATCGGACGAATTGCTTGGTCGCCTTCAAGAGAAAACAGGTGAATCCAAAGAAAAATTGAAGGAACAGATTGACAAGTGGTAGTTTTAAACTAAACTTTAGTTACCGCTTTATTTGAAGCCGGACCCCTTAAAATTTCAATGTTTGAAATTTTAAGGGGTCTTTTTTTGGCCTAATGCGGCTATTAATGAATTAGAGATACACAAAACCCCCAAGTAAATTCTTGAGGGTTTTTCAAATTGACTAATTAATCCAATCTCTATTCAACTAAATTCTCTTGGTTTCTAAATACCAGTGAGTCATCAAAGCTATCGAGCAAGATTATACTGTCAGTGGTTATTTTTCCGGCGAGGATTTCCTTACTTAGCTCGTTCAGCACTTCCCGCTGAATTACCCTTTTTACAGGTCTTGCGCCAAACTGCGGATCAAATCCTTTTTCCGAAAGGTACTTAATGGCTTCCGGTGTGGCATCCAGCACGATGTTCTGTTTCAAAAGCATTTTGGAAACGCCTTTCAATTGTAGCTTCACAATCTGCTGAATATCGCTTTTTGAAAGCGGGGTAAACATGATGATGTCGTCAATACGGTTCAAAAACTCTGGGCGCACGGTCTGCTTTAAAAGCGCCAGCACTTCTATTTTGGCTGCTTCCATTGCGGTCTCGGGATCTTTTACAGTCTCAAAGCGCTCTTGGATTATATCGCTGCCCATATTGCTGGTCATAATAATAATCGTGTTTTTGAAATCTGCAAGTCGCCCTTTGTTATCAGTCAATCGGCCTTCATCTAGAACTTGAAGCAAAATGTTGAACGTATCTGGGTGTGCTTTTTCAATCTCGTCTAATAAAACCACACTATATGGTTTGCGTCTCACGGCTTCGGTAAGCTGTCCGCCTTCTTCATAACCCACATATCCCGGAGGCGCGCCCACCAAACGGCTCACGCTGTGGCGTTCCTGATATTCGCTCATATCAATTCGCGTCATTGCATTTTCATCATCAAACAGATATTCCGCAAGGGCTTTTGCAAGCTCGGTTTTACCTACACCCGTTGTTCCAAGGAATAGGAAACTACCAATAGGTTTTTTCTCATCCTGCAATCCCGCACGGCTACGGCGAATGGCATCACTAACCGCAACAATGGCTTCATTCTGCCCAACCACACGTTTGTGGAGATGGTCTTCCAAAGTCAACAGTTTTTCGCGATCACTTTGAAGCATTTTGGTAACAGGTATTCCGGTCCATTTTGCAACAACTTCTGCAATATCCTCACGCGTTACTTCTTCCTTAATCATAGAAGTTCCTTCGTCATTTTCTGCAAGTTGGGTTTCCAATTTACTTAAGGCAGCTTGTGCATCTTTAATTTTTCCGTACCGAAGTTCTGCCACTTTTCCAAAATCGCCCTCGCGTTCTGCACGTTCTGCTTCCAGTTTAAAGTCTTCAATCTGTGTTTTTAGGTTTTGAACATTGTCAACCACCTCTTTTTCACTTTGCCATTTTGCGTTCAGCTCATTTCGCTCTTCCTTTAAATTGGCAAGATCTGCGTGAAGCGCTTTCAGCTTCGTTTCGTCTTTTTCACGTTTTATGGCCTCGATTTCAATCTCAAGTTGCATAATCTTTCTGTCCAAAACATCCAGTTCTTCAGGCTTTGAATTGATTTCCATTCTAAGCTTTGATGCCGCCTCGTCCATTAAATCAATCGCCTTATCGGGAAGAAAACGGTTTGTAATATACCTTTCTGAAAGTTCTACGGCAGCAATAATCGCTTCGTCTTTAATGCGAACTTTATGGTGGGTTTCATATTTCTCCTTTATACCTCGAAGTATTGAAATGGCACTTTCGGTATCGGGTTCGTCAACTACGACCTTTTGGAAACGGCGCTCCAATGCTTTATCCTTTTCAAAATATTTTTGATATTCGTCCAAAGTGGTTGCACCAATTGCACGCAGTTCTCCACGGGCAAGGGCGGGTTTCAAAATGTTTGCGGCATCCATTGCGCCCTGTCCGCCACCGGCACCGACAAGGGTGTGGATTTCATCAATGAAAAGGACGATATCGCCCTCACTGGAAGTTACTTCCTTGATAACGGCTTTTAGACGCTCTTCGAATTCGCCTTTGTATTTCGCTCCTGCAATCAGCGCGCCCATATCCAAAGAATAAATTTCTTTAGAGCGTAAATTTTCAGGCACATCCCCATCAACTATTCTGTGCGCCAAACCTTCTGCAATTGCGGTTTTACCTGTTCCAGGTTCACCTACGAGCATTGGGTTGTTTTTGGTTCTTCGGGAAAGGATTTGAAGAATTCTTCTAATCTCCTCATCACGGCCAATCACAGGGTCGAGCTTGCCGTCGCGGGCAAGTTGGTTAAGATTTTTGGCGTATTTATTCAAGGAATTATAAGTTTCCTCAGCACTTTGTGACGTAACGTTTTCGCCCCCGCGTAATTCTTCAATTGCGGCTTTCATTCCTTTTTCGGTTACGCCTTGGTCTTTTAGACTTTGTGCAATTGCGCTTTTGGAATTCAAGATTGCCAATAATAGATGCTCTATGGAAACGTATTCATCGCCCATCTTTTTTGCTATATTGCTGGCTTCGATTACCGTTTTGTTGGCTTCGCGCGAAAGCATAATATCGCCTCCGGAAACCTTTGGAAAGCTTTCCAATTGCTTGTCCAGAATTTGTTTTAGTGTAACGAGGTTTACGTTAAGTTTTTTTAAGATGAATGGCGTTACATTTTCATCTACCTCAAAAATAGCTTTGAGGATGTGTTCGTTTTCAATCTGCTGCTGTCCAAAGCCTTGCGCAATCTGTTGCGCTTGCTGTATGGCTTCTTGGCTTTTTATTGTAAAGTTGTTAAAGTTCATATATATAGTTGTTATTTCTTGTTTGTTTTAGAGTAATTCAAATACAAAGCCACACTAAAATTAAGACAAAATGTCCGTGAAAACCACTTGTTTAACGGACATTATGACTGATTTAAGATTTTGCTTTTTATAATTTCTTTTAGATAATGTCATGGCTATAACTTGTAGTTTTGTAAAAAAAGAAAACCATGGGATTATTAGATATATTTAAAACACCGAGAGACATTGCAAAAGAGGAAATTGTGGAAGTACCGTGGCACGTTTTGGGCAAAATGGACCAATTGGATGAAATAGTTGAAGAATCCAAAAGCAAACCTGTTGCTATTTTTAAGCACTCTACTCGTTGCGGAATTAGCCGAGGGGTTTTAAAATTGTTTGAAAAAAACTACAAGCTTACTGACGCTCAGCTAAAACTATACTATTTGGACCTGTTGCAAAACCGTGATATTTCAAACGAAATAGCCGCCCGTTTTAAAGTGCATCATGAAAGTCCACAGATGATAGTAATTAAAAATGGGGCAGTAGTGCATCACGATTCACACCATTCTATTGAGGCTTCGCATTTGAAGCGATTTGTTTAAAACTAAAAGGAATTATCCCTCAAAATCTCCTTAAAACGTTCTTTTATATCTGTTCCGGCATCAAACACCATTTGTTCGTTATTCGGAAAAGGTATGAAATAGTTATTCAGTAGCCTTCGATCTTCAGCAGTCAGGGCGCGTTCATCGCCTCGATATTTCGCAAATGCATTTTCAAAAACAAATTCCGAAGAAAGAGGAAAGCTGTTTAATTGACGTCGTTTGTTTAAATCTTTGTAAACCACAGTGCCGCCTACCAACACACTTTTTTGTTGGGTAGTAATAGTAACTTGTGCCGAAACATTAATAAACTTATCAATTTTGATTGGGTTGCCCAGACTGTCACGCACAATATTTCCTTTCCGGTCACGACCATATTCCTGCCCATCCTTAATGCGCTGTGTGCGGATGTATTGTTTGTTTGAAATTCGTTCAGGGGAAATTTGGATGGTCTGAAAATTTAAATCAATTCCCAAATCATAATTAATTCCGTTTTCTCGTTGGCCGTGATATTCAGTCCAAAAATCATCCAAACCATAGGTGTTGAAATCAAGCAAATCCCGCTCTAACCGAAATGGAATAAACTGACCAGTATGATTATTTAAAGTAACAAATACGAAATCTGTTCCGCGAAAGCGGGTATCTTCCCTAAGCTGATGTACGTCGCGATAATTCGGTTGCACTTCATCCAGTTCGCATAAAACATTAAAAGCGCTTCTGTAATCTTTTTTTGTGTTGCGCTGCATATAGACAATAGCTTCTTGATATAAAGACTTTACATATGCATCTTTGGCATCTAGTAAATCATTGGAATAATCTGAAAATACAAAGTTTGCCTTTCTGCCCATCTCATTACTGTAGAGTGGAAGGAGGGGACGAATTAAGTCTTGGCGGGCCTGCAGATCGAGATAGGTATAGTAAATTTCTTTGGCAGCTGGGGGACTATTTTCCTTTTTCAGAAAATTAATATGGCGAGTGTCATCTTCCTTTGCCTTTAAATAGGCTTCTTCCAAAAGACGAATGTGGGCATCGTATTCTTTCGCGTCTTTATCTTTTTGAAGTTTTTTTACAGCAAGTTCAATGGCTTGATTATAATTGCCTTGAGCAACGAATTTTTGGGTACGCTTCACGCTATTGCATGAAACACTGAAAAGAGCCGTAAATAGAATAATGTAAAAAGCCTTCATACCGAAATTGATTTGGTTATGAAGGCTAAATTACAATAGTAGTGCCAAATATTATTGTTTGATGGCAGGTAAAAGCTTTGTTCTACATTCCCCAAAACCAATCCGCACTTTTTCGTTTTTACAGAAACCTTTTAAGATAACGGTATCATTATCGTTTATAAATTTTCGTTCTGACCCATCGGAAAGTTTAATAGGCTTTTCCCCCCGCCAAGTAAGTTCCAGCATAGAGCCATAACTATCTGGCGTTGGACCTGAAATTGTTCCGCTTCCCATCATATCGCCACTGTTCACGTTACAACCGTTAATGGTGTGATGTGCCAATTGCTGGCTCATATTCCAATACATATATTTAAAGTTTGAAGTAGAAACTTTTGTTTCAGTTCCTTTTTCAGGAGCAATATATACTTCAAGGTTTATATCGTAGCTTTTCTTTCCTTTATACTGAAGATAGGGTAGTTGCTCCATTTCGGGTTTCGGGCCTTCAACTTTGAAAGGTTGCAGTGCGTCCAAGGTTACAATCCAAGGCGAAATGGACGAAGCAAAATTCTTCGCTAAAAATGGTCCGAGCGGCACATATTCCCACTTTTGAATATCTCGTGCACTCCAATCGTTGAAAAGAACTAATCCGAAGATATATTCTTCTGCCTCATCAACAGGAATTGGCTCTCCCAATGCATTTGCATCGGTAGTTATGAATGCCATTTCCAATTCAAAATCTACCAATTTGGAAGGGCCAAACACAGGCTCCGTTGCACCCTCTGGCATGGTTTGTCCCCAAGGTCGTCGGGCATTAATTCCGCTCGGGATTATTGAGGAGCTTCTTCCGTGATAGCCTACGGGTATGTGAAGCCAGTTTGGCATCAAGGCATTATCTTTTCCGCGGAACATAGTTCCAACGTTCGTTGCGTGTTCCTTGCTGGAATAAAAATCAGTATAGTCACCCACTTGCACGGGTAGTTGCATTTCTACTTCATCCATCGTGAAAAGGATGTGCTGTCTGTGATCTTTGTTATCGCGAAGTTTAGGATTTTCCGCATCAAAAATATCAGCGATTCTATTTCGAACCAAGCGCCACGTTTTTCTTCCATCGCTAATAAAATCATTTAAGGTGTCTTGTAGAAAGATATCATCGGTAAGTTCAATTCCTTTAAAATATCCAAGCTGGTGCAGGGCGCCAAGGTCAATGGCATAATCGCCTATACGGGTTCCTATGGTGATAATATCGTCGCGCGTTAAAAATACGCCGAATGGTATGTTTTGTATTGGAAAATCAGTGTCTGGAGCGGTGTCCAGCCAGGTTTTGCGTGTGGGGTCGTTTGCGGTTATTGGCATTTTTTATATTCTTTTGTAGTTGTAAATAAAACTAGTTAAAAAAAATCAATTTATTAAAAATCAATAAATTAATTCACTTTTCTTTTTTGGTTACAACCTATGTTTTGTTAGTAAAATTCTTCATCAAATATATATATTTCATTATAGTTACCGAATGGATTTGCTATTTTTGATTTTAATTAACTTTTGTGTGAATTTATGCCTTAGGAGTAGCACTCCAAAGCTATAATCGAAAAAAATGAACTCTAAATACAATCTTCAAAACAATAAAATTTTACTATGCAACGTGACGAACAGATTTTTGAATTGATAGAAGCCGAAAAGCAACGCCAATTGAATGGTCTGGAGCTGATTGCTTCAGAGAACTTTGTGAGCGACCAAGTTATGGAAGCCGCAGGTTCTGTTTTAACTAATAAATATGCTGAAGGCTACCCGGGCAAACGCTATTACGGCGGTTGCGAAGTGGTGGACGAGGTTGAACAAATAGCTATTGACCGTGCAAAAGCTTTATTTGGAGCTGAATATGCAAACGTACAACCTCATAGCGGTTCGCAGGCAAACACTGCGGTTTTTGCAGCTTGTTTGAATCCTGGAGATACTTATTTAGGTTTTGACCTTTCCCACGGTGGGCATTTAACGCACGGTTCACCCGTTAACTTTTCTGGAAGACTATACAACCCTGTTTTTTATGGAGTTGACAAAGAAACTGGACGTATTGATTGTGATAAAGTAGAAGAAATTGCCATAAAGGAAAAACCGAAAATGATTATTGCTGGAGCTTCTGCATATTCAAGAGAAATAGATTACAAGCGTTTTCGCGAGATTGCCGATAAAGTTGGTGCACTGCTTTTTGCAGATATTGCGCACCCAGCTGGATTAATTGCAAAAGGAATTATTGGCGACCCGCTTCCGCATTGCCACGTGGTTACCACAACAACCCATAAAACCCTTCGCGGACCTCGTGGAGGAATGATTTTAATGGGAAAGGATTTTGACAACCCCTTCGGCCACAAGCTTAAAAATGGTAGCCTAAAGAAAATGAGCAGTTTGCTTGACAGTGCTATTTTTCCAGGAAATCAAGGTGGTCCATTGGAACATATTATAGCCGCAAAAGCGATTGCCTTTGGGGAAGCTTTGAAAGATGATTTTCTTCATTATATGGTACAGGTGAAGAAGAACGCAGCCATAATGGCTCAGAAATTTGTTGAAAAAGGGTACGATATTATTTCCGGCGGAACCGATAACCATATGATGCTTATTGATCTTCGCAACAAAAATATTTCAGGAAAAGAAGCTGAGGAAGCCTTGGGCAAAGCCGAAATTACGGTGAACAAAAACATGGTGCCATTCGATGACAAATCGCCTTTTGTTACCAGTGGAATTCGTATTGGAACGGCTGCTGTTACTACGCGCGGGTTGGTTGAAAAGGATATGGAAAAAATTGTCGATTTAGTTGATGAAGTAATTATGAATCATTCAGATGAGGCCAGATTAGAAGGCATTGCTGAAAAAGTAAATGAAATGATGGCAGGGTTGCCACTTTTTAAAAACTAAAAATGATTTATACCGAACGACTTAAATTAAGGGAGTACACTTTACAGGATGCTCCCTTTATTTATAAACTTATGAACAGCGAAGGCTGGCTTAAAAACATTGGCGACAGAAACATCAAATCTCTTGAAGACGCCGAAGCTTATATGCAGAAGAATTATTTGAGCAGTTATGAAGAGCATGGCTTTGGTCCTTATTTGGTTTCATTGATAGAAAACGGTACACCAGTTGGCTCCGCTGGACTATATAAGCGTGATACTCTTGAGCACCCAGATATAGGTTTCGCTTTTTTACCTGAACACGGCAGGAAAGGTTATGCTTTTGAAGCTGCGCAAGCCGTTATGCAGTTTGCTTCAGAAACATTAAAACTGAAAACCATAGTTGGTATAACTATTCCGGAAAATATTTCTTCAATAAAACTATTAAAAAAGCTCGGTCTTTCGGAAGTGGGAAACTATACCTACGAAGATGGGGAGGAACTTTTATTATTTTCAAATTAAAAAAATGATTACAGAAAAAAACAGACAATTTATAAAACGTGCTATCGAACTTTCTGAAAAAGGATTGGATAGTAATGCCGGAGGCCCTTTTGGAGCAGTGATTGTAAAAAATGGAGAAATTATAGCCGAAGGTTTTAACCAGGTTACTTCAAGCAACGATCCTACGGCTCATGCTGAGGTTGTGGCTATCCGGAAAGCATGTGAAAAATTAGACTCTTTCCAACTCGAGGATTGTATTATTTATACTTCCTGCGAGCCTTGCCCAATGTGCTTGGGTGCCATTTATTGGGCGCGACCAAAAGCGGTTTACTACGCCTGTACTAAAGAGGATGCAGCGGAAATAGGCTTTGACGATGATTTTATTTATGATGAAATTGATAAAAATATTGAAAACCGAAACATACAATTCATCAATCTGGAAAGGGAAGAGGGGCGTAAAGTCTTTAAAAAGTGGGAAGCCAAGGAGGGAAGAATTGATTACTAATTTACTTTTTTTCAAAATGAAGAATTTGAAACGAATCATCTTCCTTGGAATTGCAGCGATAGCTTTTGCCTGTGGCAAGGATGAACCGTCCAAGGCTACAATTACAGGGCTTTGGAAACTGGAAAGTATGAAGGTGCGCGACACCACAACCAATACCTGGAGCGATTACAAAGGCGGAATGGACGGTTATTTGTTGTATGATAAAAATAAACATGTAGCACTTCATCTATATGAAAATGGTTACGAAAAAGCAGGAATTGAATTCCCTAATTTCAACGATTCCATTTCTTTGGAAGCCTTGAAACATATCACCAAATCCTACTACTATATGGGTAATTACAAAGTTTCTGAAGCGGATAGTATTGTTTCGCACTTCAAACTTTCACACTCCAACCCTTCTGAATTTGGATTGACTGCCGAACGAAGGTTTTATTTCAGTGGTGATACGTTGGTAATGCAACCCGTGGAACGCAAAAACTCTAAACTTAAATTGAAATGGTTACAAGTAAAATGATTGTTTTCAAAGATTGATATAAAAAACCCGTCTTATTTGACGGGTTTTTTATATTAATCTTCGGGGAAGACCGTGGTCTCATATGCACCGGCATCAGGCGGATTGCTTCTGGAAGTTCCATTTAAATCTGTTAATGGAAGTACGCCGGCTTTCCCTATATTTTCTGCTCCCGAGGTTCCAGTTTCAATATTGAAATTGTTCATTTCAGTATTTTGGAAAACAGGATCTAAATTAAATTTTGTTGCAGTATATAAGGCACTGTTGTTAAAATCATATAACGGATCATTATCAAATTCCCCAGTAGGGTCTTCAAAACGCAGCAAACAATTTTCAAAATTGAAATTGAAAGCGCCCCCTGTAACTTGGAAAAGCGAAAGCTCACGACGTTCGTTACCGTAAATAATACAGTTTTTAAAGTCTGCTTTTATCAAATCGAAAACAAGAATTTCGGTGGAAGTTTCCAAGCTGTTGTCCAATGAAACGGCAGGGAAGGAACGGAAACCGTTGGTCCAATAATTGGCAAAAGTGCAGTGTCTAAATTCGTAACTTCCGCCCAATTGTATAGCCAAAGAGGATTGGCCACTATTGTTTATTACCATATTTTCAGCGTCGATACTTCCCGTCCTGGAAAGTAAACCAACGTTGGTGCTGTTGTAAATCTGAACATTTTTTAACGTAACCGGACAGTCTTCCATTAAAATACCTACGGTACTGTTTTTAATTGTTGTATAATTAAATTCATTGTCCACACTTCCAGAGGTTAGCCAAATAGTAAGCCATTGTCCCGGAACATCGGCAAATGCTGGTTCCAGCCTATCGCCCTCAAAAATTACCTCATTTTCCATTGCCTCACGATCTAAACTTGGTAAACCTAGTGATTTCATCGATGCGTTTTGTGCTACGATTATTCCACTTCCATCGTGAAAATGAACACGGGCTCCAGCTTCTACCGTAAGTGTTTTATTTCCTGGAACGGCAGCATAACCGTATATTACATATGGCTTTTCATTAGTAAAAGTAAGTTCATCATCTTCGAGAAAAAATCCTTTTACAAGTATATCCTCTCCGTTTTCGTCTTGTCCTAAGTTTAATGTTTCAGTGGTTCCGTCAGCATATTTTTCAGGGAAAAGAAAAACAGCATCCTTTACGAGCGTTACCAATTCTACTTTTTGTTCGTTACCGCCACTATCAAAAAGAAGTTGGTCTGTATAAAGAAAATCCTTCGGATTCGTGGGCAGATTATTGATGTCGAATGTGGTTTCAATAAAAATGAAGATACTGTCCTTAGCCAAAACCTGTACGTTCTCAAACACTTTTCCGGGCATTCCATCAACGTTCAACCGATAGTTGGAAGCTTCTCCCTGAGCCAACCGTAGGGTAGGAATATTAATATCCTCGTCACTTCGGTTATAGACCTTTAAATTATAGGTGCTGCTCCCAATATTGGTGAAAATAGTATCAAGATAAACCGTGTCTTTGGAAAATTCTAAGTTCCCAGTGCTGGCAACGGTTTCAAAATCGTTGCGGCAAGAACTCCATAATACTAGGCAACACAAAATTGCCAAACCGTATAAATACCTCATTCAAATATAATTTTGGTAAAAATATAACTTTTTATGAAGCTAATTATTGTAATACAAAGAACTTTTCAAAAGCCAATTACAACGGGTAATTTGCGCAATTCGGCCAAATGCAATTACTAACCACTACTTATTATTGCGTTTTGCTTTTCGCAATGCCCTTTTTTTGGCAATCTTTATTTTGCGGAACTTCACGGTATTTTTATAAGCTTGTTTTGCTTTTTCATACCAATCCGGATCTTTGTACGACACGTAATCTTCAGAACTTTCCCAAGAAATACCACCCACAACTACTTCACCCAGAAAAAAATCCCCCGCTTCCAGAGATACATCAATATTATTTGAGACATTTGAAACCGTAATTTCCTTAGTTTCAAACCCTACATAGCTAAATACCAAGACATCACCCGGTTTGGTTTCAATACTATAATTACCGTCAAAATCTGTCTGTGTTCCTTTGGAAGTTCCCTTAATAATAACATTTGCTCCTGGAAGCGGTAAGGCTGTATCGTCAGACACCACTCCTTTTGTAATGAATGAAACTTGTTCAGTCTTTTCCTCTATTTGCTGCACGGCAATTCTCCCTAATACCGAAGTGGTAACAGGAGTTTCTGAAATTAAATAAATGTCTTGTCGCTCTGATTTATTGGACAATTTAATATGGTGCTCTATAAAATTCTCCTTTTGAAAGGTTAATTGCTCTCTATCTAAAGTTACTATGCTGTACTCTCCATTTTTATTGGTCCATTCTCTGGCTCCGGTTTCGTTTGAAGAAATTGCAACGTTTTTTAAAGGGTTTCCATTTTCATCCCTGATAGTTCCAGTGGTAACAATTTGAATTCTGTCCAAACTATTGCTGAAACGACCAATTCCTAAAGAAACCATTGGTTTTTCCGAAAGTGAATTATTTTCAGACCCTGGATTGTTTGAAAAGAGCGTCAGTGGAAGTAACATCGAAGCTGCCAGAGGAGCAAAACTTTGTCCGCTTTTACGCTCCATTTTTACTTCGCGGTTTAGTTGTGATTTTTTTACCCTGCCACAGGCATTTTTGCTTTTAGTAAGGATTTTAACCAATTCTTCATCTGTTTTTGAAGTGAGATCGAAAACATCTTTGGTGCAAACACTGCAATATTTTCCCTTTTCAGTTGCGGTCATTTTAGCCCAATCTTCGTGGCAAGGCTCTGGAATTCGGATTGTGATGGATTTTTTCATAATGATGGTTTTTGTTGATTCAAAGAAACCAAACATCAAACCATAAAAAAACCGCTTTTGAGTAAAGCGGTCGTTTCATTGAGGGAAATGGGAGATAAAAAAATTGCCACGAATGCACGAATAATTACTTAAAATATTCGTGCATTCGTGGCAGAAAAATCTGCTTCCTTAAATCTGAAATGTTTTATTATTTCAAAAGAATTTCAATTTTAAAAAGCTTATCCCAATTTTTTCCGGTAATGTAAAGTATGTTCGGTTCCCCGTTATATGCAATACCATTAAGCACGTCCAGCTTAGGATGCTGTGTAACTTTGTCCTTTAAATCGGTGAGATCAATAACACCTTCCACGGCACCGTTTGAAGGGTCAATTATAGCGATAGAACCTTGTTGGTACACATTTGCATATATTTTTCCATCAACCCATTCAAGTTCGTTCACACTGCTTATTTTACTGGTGTTTGTAAAAATTTCAATATAATCCTTTTCGGCTAGCGTGTTGGAGTTTAAGGTCCAAATTCTATCGGTACCATCACTTTTATAGATATTCTTTTCGGCATCATGACAAAGTCCCCAGCCTTCTTTGCTTTCACCATATACAAAGGTTCCGGTTTGCTCCATTGTTTTCAGATTATAGATAAAACCAGTGTTTTCGCGCCAGGTAAGTTGATATATTTTATTGTTTAATATGGTGAGCCCTTCGCCAAAGTATTGATCGGGAAGACTTACTTTTTGAAGAACTTCTCCGGTTCTGTAATCAGTTTTTCGCAAAGATGATTCCTTATACTGGCCTGTGCTTTCGTATAAGGTATCATTTTCAAACTCAAGTCCTTGGGTATAGGCATTAATATCGTGTGGATACGTTTCCAGTACTTTATAAGTATAAAGTTTTGGTTTTATGGAAGAAAGTATGGTAACTTTCGTAGAAGCTTCATATGTTTCATCATCACTATATATTTGAGCCCTTAGGGTTTTCTCGCCAAGTTTTTTCCCCGAAAGGGATAAAGTGTTATTTGTTATCGATACACGATCCTTGTTCAAAAAATAGACAACCGAATCTGTTTCAATATTCTTTTTGTTGTTGAGAGAAATAGTAAGCACATCTTCTGTGGTATAAGCTTTCTTTTGGTTCTTAATTTCCAGAGAAAAAGCATCTTTTTTATCTTCAGAATTGCTTCCACAGCTGCCCATCAAAAGCACTAAAAGGGTAGGAACTAAAATGTTATGGATTTTCATTACGAACTATTATTTTTCCGCAAGGTATTTATTAAAATTGAAATGTAAAAATACTTGCAAAAACCTCAAAAAGCCTTATCTTTGCAGCGGCAAGTCCTACACAACCAGCTCCTGTTGAATCCCCCAGGGCGGGAACGCAGCAAGGGTATACGGTCGTAGCGGTGTGATGTAGGTAGCTTGCCATTTTTTGTTCCCTATACCGAAGTTTTGGGACGGGAACAAAAAATGGCAACTTCCAACAAACAAACTCCAAAATCCAAAAGGCGGAAATCTTTTTTCTCTTGTCTTTTTTCTCTCTTCTTTTTGACGAAACTATTTGGAAAACACGCCGCAGAAGCGCACCTTTGCTTTTCAACAAGATCTTATGCCAAAAACAGTACTCATTACAGGCGGTTCTTCGGGAATTGGTAAAGCCATTGGCGAATATCTTACCGAAAAAGGCTATCGCGTTTTTGGAACCAGCCGAAATCCCCAGAATATTACTAATTCAGCATTTCCACTTCTGAAAATGAACGTGAATGAAACTGAGTCCATCGAAGCGGTTATTGCTGAAGTTATAGGCAAAGCTCAAAGAATTGATGTTGTTATAAACAACGCTGGGGTAGGCATAACGGGCCCAATTGAAGAAACTCCTGAAAGTGAAATTAAAAAAGCGTTCGACACCAATTTTCACGGCCCTATAAATGTTATAAAAGCTGTGTTGCCACAAATGCGCAAGCAAGGTTTTGGGCATATTTTGAATATTACTTCTATCGCGGCATATATGGGACTTCCGTATCGTGGTATTTACTCTGCCAGCAAGGCGGCCTTGGAAATTGCCATTGAGGCTATGCGCATGGAAACCTTGCAGTTTGGTGTAAAAATGACCAACATCGCTCCGGGCGATTTTGCCACCAACATTGCAGCGGGCCGTTACCACGCTCCGGTTTTGGAAAATTCCCCATATAAAAAAGATTACGGTAACACCTTAAAAACCATGAACGAACATGTGGACAATGGCGGTAATCCGTTGGAAATGGCAAAAGTGGTCCATAAAATTATTGAAACCGAAAACCCCCGAATCCACTATAAAGTAGGCTCTTCATTGCAGAAATTTTCTATTGTGCTAAAAAGAATCCTGCCCGATAAGGTCTATGAACGGATGCTTTTGCGGCATTATGGGTTGAAGTAAAAGGGAATATGTTTATGAAATTTTATTTAAAAATTTTATTGACAATATCATATTTAGTGGGATTGGCTTATGCGGTAACATTTTATTATATAGATTTTTTTCTTTGGATAACGAATAATCTAGTTCCTTTTGAATATCAAAACCTTCTAGTTTGCATACTGTATTTACCAGCGTTAGCTTATTTAATTTTTAGAATTTGGAAATTCAAAAACATTGATAAAAACACAAAAGGGAATTGGACTGTATTATTACTATTTGTGAGTATAGTTACTATGCCCATTTATATATGGAGAAAGGACGATATTTTTATTGAGGAAAACGACAATAAAAGGAACTAGATTATCCCCACATTCCTATTTTTATTACCCATATTTCACATTTTACTTTCCGCATTTCATATTTTCCTTTTTTACTTTCACATTTTACCTCCCACCTTTCATATTTCACTTTCGAAATTTCACGTTTTACCATTCACATTTCACATTCTTCTTCCCACATTTCACATTTTCACTCGAACAATTCACATTTTCCTCCCCGCAATTCACATTTTCCTTCCCGCAACAACAGACAACCTATAACAGAGAATTGAGAACAGACAACTAACTTATAAATCTTTTTCAACAACGCTATTTCATGGAAACATTCTTCGCTATTTTTACATCAATAATATAAATCCACATTTATGAAATTCTTTATCGATACCGCAAACCTAGACCAAATTCGCGAAGCCCAAGATTTGGGCGTACTTGACGGCGTAACTACAAACCCCTCATTGATGGCGAAGGAAGGCATCACCGGCCGAAACAACATCTTAAAACATTATGTGGACATCTGCAATATTGTGGATGGCGACGTGTCTGCAGAGGTAATTGCAACCGATTTTAAAGAAATGGTCAAGGAAGGCGAGGAGCTTGCAGAACTTCATTCCCAAATTGTGGTAAAAATTCCAATGATAAAGGATGGAGTAAAGGCGCTAAACTATTTCACCGACCACGGCATCCGTACAAACTGTACCTTGGTTTTTTCTGCCGGGCAGGCATTGTTGGCCGCAAAAGCTGGAGCAACCTACGTTTCTCCATTTATTGGAAGACTCGATGATATCTCAACCGATGGTCTGGAACTGATTGCAGATATTCGATTAATTTATGACAATTACGGTTTCGAGACCCAGATTCTCGCGGCTTCCGTGCGCCATACCATGCACGTTATTAATTGCGCAAAAATTGGCGCCGATGTTATGACCGGCCCACTTTCTTCAATAGAGGGATTGCTGAAACATCCATTGACCGATAGTGGTTTAAAGCAGTTTTTGGAAGATTATAAAAAGGGGAATTAATTTTTGATTCGGCACTCCGTCGCACGACAAATTTTGGCCATTGATTGGAGGTGAAAATATTATCTATTCAAAAAACCTAAAAGCAGCTCTTCAAAATTTGTATTGAATAGGTTGGTTTTTCCTTCAAGGATTATCCCATCCTTATCAAGGACTATTGCACTGTTTTTATACCTTAAAAGAAGTTTTTTTTCAGCATCGCTCAAATTCTCTATCTGAAATTCCTGCAAGGGATTGTAACCCGATTTTGAAATAGTTTGCCGCCATTTTTTGAAGTGGGTATCCGTGTTTATTCCTAAAAAGTCATACTCAGGATACTTTGATTTCAATTCGGCAGCACGGTTATGAATGTTTTTGTAATGTGCCGGGGATTGTCCTGACCAGAAATATATAACGGTAGGTGCTTTAATTATACTAATCAGATCTTTTACAACATTCTCCGTATTGACCAATGCCACATTGGGTACTGTGTTTCCGGGTGTAAGCTTCACTGTGGTCTCCAGCATTTTGGATACTTCGGCAACATGTTTTTTATTTGTATTCATTTTTGAGAATTCCTCAAAAAACTTTCTTTCTTCCTTGGCATCATTGGCATTTAGTAAATACCAAAGTGCATTATTTCGCAACAAGCTATTTTTAAGAGTATCTGAAGTCACTAAACTATCAATCAATTGGATTTTCCGATGATTAAAGTCGTATGAGTTGCGATCTACCATTGCTACGTTATCATATTCTGAGTATATAACATTCTCAAAATACCGGTTCATAAAGCGATAATAGGGGTAATAAAACCTGAGTTCATCACGTTCAAAATCTACATCATTTCTGTAATCAAAAAAGTGCTGGTCAAATTTTTCTGGATTGCTTCGGTTGGCCGCTGTGTATTTTTCTTTTTTTATAAAATAATCATAGTTAATGTTTGCCAAAGCTGCGTTTTTGAAACCTTCGGCAACCTCATATCTATTTATAAAATCTTGATATTCCTGAAGCTTTAGTTGCTTCAGTGAATCTATTTTACGGGTAAATTCTTCTGAAGAAAGCGTATACCAATTTGGTAAATTATTATTTTCAGTCTCATTTTTTAAATAGAGATACATCAACAGATTGTTCTGCTCACCACCTCTTCCTGAATAGGCCAGAGATTCGTCAAAATCCATAGTGTTAATGTGCATCAATAAACTATCGCCAGGTTCAATATAGAAAACCTGGGTTTCACTATGCATAAAGTTATAGAGCCCAGCTTTTATTTTGTCTGTTTTGTATAAAAAGAAGTTGTTTGAATCAAGTTTTACTGTATCCAGAATTTCGTTTCCACGGGAAAAAATAATAAAATCCAATGTTGGGTTTACTATCTGTCCGCTTATCCAGGTAGTTTGTACGGCATTTTCTTCCGTGTCTTTACAGGATAGCAATAAAGTAAGTAATAAAAGAGGAAGTATTTTTTTAAACAATCGCACGCACTTAAGGATTAATAAACAAATGTAGACGACCCTTATAATGCAATTTGTTAAATGGTAGTTAAAAGGATTTTTAAAACGTTAATGTTTTCAGCGTTACACTTAAATAGCTACTTTTGCGCAAAATTTAAAAATTTATGCTTTCAGTTTCAAATCTTTCGGTGCAATTTGGTAAAAGAGTATTGTTTGACGAGGTGAGCACACAGTTCACAAGTGGCAATATTTATGGAATTATAGGCGCCAATGGAGCCGGAAAATCCACTTTTCTAAAAATTATTTCAGGCAAGCAGGATCCTACTTCCGGCCATGTTCATTTAGAAAAGGGCAAACGTATGTCTGTACTTGAACAAAACCACAATGCTTATGATGACTTTATGGTGCTGGAAACCGTAGTGCGTGGTAATAAGGAATTGTTTTCCATAAAAACCCAAATAGACAAACTGTACGAAGATTATACGGATGATAATGCCGAAAAAATTGGTGAACTACAGGTGGCTTTTGAAGAAATGAACGGTTGGAACGCCGACAGTGATGCCGCAGCCATGCTTTCAAATCTTGGTATTGACGAAAGCCTGCATTATACAATGATGAAGGATTTGGATGGAAAACAAAAAGTACGTGTGCTTTTGGCCCAAGCGCTTTTTGGAAATCCGGATGTGCTTATTATGGATGAGCCCACCAACGATTTGGATTATGAAACTATCAATTGGCTTGAAAACTTCCTTGCAAATTATGATAACTGCGTGATTGTTGTTTCCCACGACCGTCACTTTCTCGATGCTGTATGCACCCACATCAGCGATATTGATTTTGGCAAAATAAACCACTATAGTGGTAACTATACTTTCTGGTACGAAAGTAGCCAACTTGCAGCACGCCAACGTGCACAGCAAAACAAAAAAGCAGAGGAAAAACGTAAAGAGCTGCAGGAGTTCATCATGCGTTTCAGTGCAAACGTAGCAAAAAGTAAACAGGCAACTTCACGTAAAAAGATGCTCGAAAAACTTAACGTAGAAGAAATAAAACCTTCAAGCCGCCGCTACCCGGCAATTATTTTTGAACGCGAGCGTGAAGCGGGGGACCAGATTTTGAATGTTGAAAACCTATCTGCTTCTATCGATGGAGAAGTGCTTTTCAAAAGTGTAGATATCAATTTGGCAAAAGGAGATAAGGTTATTATTTATTCACGCGACTCTCGCGCTGCTACTGCCTTTTATGAAATATTAAACAGCCACGCAAAGGCAGATACTGGTTCTTTTCAATGGGGGATTACCACTAATCAAAGTTACCTTCCATTGGATAATGAAGAATTCTTCAAAAACAACCTTTCATTGGTAGATTGGTTACGCCAATATGCTAAAACAGAGGAGGAGCGTGAAGAAGTTTTCTTACGTGGATTTTTGGGCAAAATGCTTTTCAGTGGTGAAGAGGCCTTGAAGAAAAGCAACGTGCTTTCGGGTGGGGAAAAAGTACGCTGTATGCTAAGCCGAATGATGATGCAGCGTGCCAACGTTCTGATGCTCGACGAACCTACAAATCATTTGGATTTGGAATCAATTACCGCTTTCAACAATTCCTTGAAAAATTTTAAAGGAACCATTTTGTTAACCACCCACGACCATGAATTTGCACAAACGGTGGGTAACCGCATTATAGAACTTACACCAAACGGTGCTATTGATCGCTATATGACTTTTGATGAATATATGGGCGATAAAAAAATAAAGGAGTTACGCGAGAAAATGTATTCCGTAGAGGCTTAAGATTGTTATCGAAATTTCATAAAAAAGGCAGGCTTTATCTGAAAAAATCAAATAGAGCCTGTCTTTTTAATTTAATAAATGATACTGTTTTTCAACAGTTTTCGTGTTACAAAAACCGTCTTCAATAGTAAAGCCATTTATCAAAAATACAGTTGCACTGATTGGCCAAAATATAATGCTGAGAATTTTTAATAGGGTTCGATAAATTCGATTTTTTAATTTTAATTGCTTACCACTAACAGAAATCGTTCTGATTTTCAATACTTCTTTACCAATAGTAACTGAATTTCCAAAAACGTCACATAAAATAAAATACATCAAATAGAATAAAAAGGATAGACTTAATCCCCAAGTTATGTGATGGTTAAATAATAAATATTCACCCAGTTCCCATTCAAATTTAAAAAAGTTTGTTGCTACACTTGCGATAACACCAATTATCGTCAAATCCAACAATAGAGCGAGTATTCTTTTGCTTTTAGTGCTCATTGTTACATTGTATTTTTTAAGGATTTACTATTCCTCAATTTCCTTCAAATAGGCATCCACAATTGGTTGGGCAATGGCAAGTTCATCTTTGCGAACAAATACACGAACTTGATCGTCATATTTACTTCCCGAACCAAACATGACTCCACTTTGTTCATCGTCCCGAAGTATTGGGGTGATATTTGCGTCCTCCAATCTTCCTACTAATCCTGTTGCTATTATATCGGAGCCTGTATATATGCGAACGGTTTCTTCTTTGTTTTCTGACATGATTTTAAATTATTTGTTATTAAATCAATAAGTTATTTATTTTACTCAATACTGAAATCAAGCATTGTAATATTTACTTTTCCAAATGGCGCCGTTGAAATTTTTTCCTTTTGAAAAGCCATAAAAAATTATCATTCCGCCCACACCTTTGAAAATGAAAAGGAATAAAAAAAGATATTCCGCAAAAGTTGCGTTCGGGGTGAACCATTGCATGGGCATTAAGGCAGTTATGAAAAGACTCAGTAAAGCTACGGTAAACACCAGATTTTCAAAATTTTTATAGGGCCACATCAATAATTTTCTAAACGGATGCAGATCATTGCCCCATTTGTGGATTAAGTAAAAATAATCGTTGCCCATTGGTGCAAATAGCAACGGATCGTCAGCATTTTCAAGTTTAAGAAGTTTTGCGGGAGCAACAATCTTAAAGTTTTTCAAGGCAATGCCGTGTTTGTTTTCAAGATTTCTAATTTCTGAAATTGCCTCTTCGGGAAAATCGCCCTTAAAAAAGTGTGATCCCAAAAAGCGTAAACGATAATTTATGCAAAGATTCTTAATGTCATCTATGTGAAAAATGTGTGAACTTTCCAGTAAATCAAAATTAAAATGATTTTCAATTTCTACAGATTCTTTCTCTAGTGTTGCAAATATTGCTTCGCGCTGTTTTTTATTTTCAGAAAAAATTCGGTTTACTTCATCCATAACAGACTGCTCGTCAATTCGTTTTGAACGATATTTCAACAGTTGTTTTTCAATATTGGTCCGAGAAAACATAAGTTGCAATTTTTTGGAAAAATAAATGTACACAGTACATTTGTGCAAAACAAGAATTTAACAAAGTTTGAGTGAAATTTTAAATGTTGGAAACGCTTTTTCATTCATAGATAATTTGGCTTCGTATTTGCTATATTTACAATCTAATTTTTTAGGAAATGTTCCGAACTGATTTGAAAATTTTCAGAAATAACTTTTCGGACATTTCGCTTTTCACTTTATTAAATTTCTTACACAAATGAAGATCAAACATACATTCCTTTTAGTTTTCATAATTTGTTTTACAGCAACCGTATCCGCACAGAAGTACAAGTCAACTAAAAATGCAGAGGTTACCAAAATGTTGGGAGATAGCGAGTTTACTTCAAGTAAAACGTTTTATGAAAATATTGAAGAAGCTCCAGATTTTATGATTTTGGCTAAAATCTTAAAAAATGAACACTTGCGTAAAAAGTTGGAAAATCAAGAGATGGTTACCATTTTTGCAGTAGCGGATGAGGCGTTTTTAAACTTACCGAAGAAAAGCAGGGACTCAATTTTAGGAAATACCCCTTTAGTAAATTCAATGATAAAGTACCTAGCCGTGCCCGGAAGACTTGATAGCAATAGCCTTAAAACTGCAGTGGAGAAAAATAGCGGTAAGGCATACTTGACGACCATTGAGGGGCACAGATTAGAAATTATGGAAAATGCGGGACAATTAATGCTAATTGATGAACATAAAAATATTGCCAGAGTTATAGCTCCAGACTATTATCATAAAAATGGCTTTTTTCATATTATTGATGGGTTAATTTTTCCACCTTCGGAAGAATAGTTTTATAAAAGTTAAATAAACCCTAAAGTCCGGAAACTGCAAAACCGTAGTTTCCGGACTTTCGTTTATATACACATAAACTTAAAACTAAAAACACATTATTATGAAATCAAGATTTATTACAGCAACATTATTTTCTATTGCCCTTATGGCTGGAACTTCATCAATTTTTGCTCAAGACAAAATGATGAAAGACGAAAAAACAGTTATGGTTGGCGGGGCAGCAATGTATCCCAGCAAAAACATTATTGAAAATGCAGTAAATTCAAAAGACCACACAACACTTGTAGCAGCCGTAAAAGCTGCAGATTTGGTGGAAACACTTCAAAGCGATGGTCCGTTTACAGTTTTTGCACCAATAAACGAGGCTTTTGAAAAACTACCAAAAGGAACTGTGGAAACTTTACTGAAAACTGAAAACAAAAAAACATTGCAAACCGTCCTAACCTATCACGTTCTTGCAGGTAGACACAGTGCTGCAGCCATAATGAAGGATATCAAAAAAGGGAATGGCAAAGCTACTTATACAACTGTGAATGGCGGAACTTTAACAGCGATGATGAAAGGCAAAAATGTTATGTTGATGGATGAAAATGGGGGAATGGCAACTGTTACTATTGCTGACGTTAACCAATCGAATGGAGTGATTCACGTAGTTGATAGTGTTGTTTTACCAAAGTAATTTTGACCCAATTCCCAATCAATTAAAATGAAAACAGCGACCTTTTAAAGTCGCTGTTTTTTTGTTTTTATCGAAGTGTTGCTCCAAATTCGTTTTCAAATTTTTGTTGGAGTTTACCCATTATTCTGTCTATCTGTTTATCGGTCAAAGTTTTTTCTTCGTCTTGAATAGTAAAACTAAGCGCATAGCTTTTTTTGCCTTCGGGAAGATTTTTGCCTTTATAAACATCAAAAAGTGTAACAGCTTTTAGGAATTTCTTTTCGGTATTAAAGGCCGCATTTTGCAGATCGCCAAAACGCACTGAATTATCAAGCAACAAAGCAAAGTCGCGTTGCGCTGCTTGGAATTTTGCGATGGGTTTCAACTTAAAATTTTTAGTTGAAATTTGTTTCAGAACCGCATCCCAGTTGAAATCTGCGAAAAATATTTCGGCATCAACATCAAGTTCTTTGGTGACTTTTTGTTTTACAATACCAAATTCAACGATTTTTTCTTTATTTCTTTTTAGGGAAATTCCTTCAGCAAAAATATCGTTATCAGTGGAATCTTCGGTAAAACCTTCAAGCCCTAAGCGTTCCATTAAAGCTGCAACAGTTCCTTTTCCGAAGAAGAAATTACTTTTTGTTTCTGGGGATACCCAATTTCCTTCCGTTTTCAAACCTGTGATGAAAAGAGAAAGGTGTTTTGTCTCTGTTCTTCCACCCGGAAAATTGTGATAGGTTTTTCCGAACTCAAACAATTTTAAATCGCTGTTTTTTCGGTTGCTGTTATATTCTATAGCTTCCAAACCTGAAAATAACATGGACTGGCGCAACACAGAAAGATCTTGGCTCAAGGGGTTGAGCATAGTTACGTTATAGTTTTCTTTGATGGTTTCACTCAGTTCGTTGTATTTTGGTGTGGTAAGCGAATTGTTCAGCATTTCATTAAAACCAAGCCCCGTTAACTGCAAAGCTATTTTATTCTGAACATCATAATCTTCACCGGGCAAAATGGTGGAAATTGAAGCGTTCAGTTTTTGAGTAAACTTTATGTTGTTGTAACCAAAAACACGAAGTATTTCCTCAATAACATCAACATCACGGGTAACGTCGTTTCGGTAAGCGGGAATAGTCATCCCGATGCCGGTTTCGGTTACGTTATTCACTTTCATCTCAAGCGAAGTAAGGATGTCTTTAATGGTTTCCTTCGGAATTTCTTCACCAATTAGTTTATTTGCTTTTTCAAAATTCAGAAAAACTTGATGGTCTTCAATTTTCTTAGGATAAATATCTATTAAATCACTAGTTATTTGTCCTCCGGCTACTTTAATAATTAAAATGGCTGCGTAACGAAGCGCGTAATCAGTAATGTTTGGATCAATGCCTCTTTCAAAACGGAAGGAAGCATCTGTGCTCAAACTGTGGCGTTTTGCAGTTTTGCGAATGCTTACAGGATTAAAGTATGCGCTTTCCAAGAAAATACTTGTTGTGCTTTCTGTGACGCCACTATTAATTCCTCCGAAAACTCCTGCGATGCACATGGGTTTTTCAGCATCACAAATCATTAAGTCTTCTTTGTGCAGTTCGCGTTCTATGCCATCGAGGGTTGTAAATTTTGTTCCTGGGGGAAGTGTTTTCACATTCACAATATTCCCAGCAATTTTTGAAGCATCAAAGGCATGCAATGGTTGGCCAAGTTCGTGAAGCACATAGTTGGTAACATCCACAATATTATTTATAGGTGATAGCCCAATGGATTTCAATCTATTTTGAAGCCAAGCAGGTGAAGTTCCAACCTTGAGATTGCTTATTGTAATCCCACAATAACGTGGCGCCAAAGCATTGTCTTTTACATTTACGTCAATCTTTAGGGTGCGATTATCAATTCTGAAACTGCTGGTTGATGGTGTATTTAGTTTTGTAGAAATACCTTGATGGAGCAGTCCAGCTTTTAAATCGCGCGCAACGCCCCAATGGCTCATGGCATCGGCACGGTTTGGGGTCAGGCCAATTTCAAAAACTTTGTCGTTTTCCACCTCCAAAACTTTAGCTAAAGGGGTTCCGGGCTTTAATTTAGCATCCAAAACCATGATTCCGTCGTGCGATTTTCCGAGGCCGAGTTCGTCTTCGGCGCAGATCATTCCTTCGCTAACTTCGCCGCGTATTTTGCCTTTGTTTATCTGCCAAGGCTTTTCCTCAGCATCGTAAAGTGTGGTGCCAACGGTAGCAACGGGTACTTTTTGACCTACCGCAACATTGGGTGCCCCACAAACTATTTGTATGGGTTCGCCCGTGCCAACGTCAACTTTGGTCACTTTTAGTCGGTCAGCGTTTGTGTGTTGGGTGCATTCTAAAACGTGGCCTACCACAACGCCTTCCAATCCTCCTTTTACGGAAGAGAAATCTTCTATTCCTTCTACTTCAAGTCCGAGATCGGTCAATAATTCGCCAGTTTTTTCGGCGTCCCAAGGGAGGTTGATGAATTGTTTTAGCCAGTTGTATGAAATTGTCATAGGTGTAAATTCTTAACAGAGGGCAAAGATAGTATTTACGATTTTAGATTTACGATTTTGGATTTGAGAATTTTTGATGGATGATGGATGCTGGGTGCTTGGTGCTGGGTGACGGGTGACGGATGCTGGGTGCTGGGTGCTGGGTGCGGAGTGTTGTATGAGGGATGGCTTTGAAAATTTAATTAGCGGTTTTTCGGGAGTGTAGGAAATTTTTAGTTAGTTGTTGCAGAAAAATTTCCGACAAAATACAGGATAACCAAAACCGTAGCGATAGCTGTAACGATGAAGGCTACGCTCGCCCCAAAATAAAACCATAGTAGTCCAGCCATTACGCTTGCTGCCATCGCGATGATGCTTTGAAAGGCGGTGTAAGTGCCCACGGCGGTGGCAGTGTTTTCGTCTTTGGAAATGTTCGTGATCCACGCCTTGGAAATACCTTCGGTTGCTGCGGCATAAATTCCGTAGCCGAAGAAGAGAGCGATTATTGCGTATAAATTTGTAGTTAAACCCATTCCGAAGTAAACTAAGCTGAATATGATTAATCCAAAAATGAACATTTTTTTCAAACCAATTTTATCTGCAAAACTTCCCAAGGGGTATGCGGTGAGAGCATAAATTAAATTGTAAAAAATATAAATTCCGATCACCCAGGCGTCGTCCAGTCCTGCTTCTTTCGCTTTTAATAACAAAAAAACATCACTGCTGTTGAAAAGGGCGAAAAAAAGTAAGCCAATCACTACTTTTCGGTATTCCGCAGGGCTTTGTTTCCAATAGTTGACGAAGGAGAAGAAACTTATTTTTTTCTTTTCCGAAGAAATTTCTACTTTTTTATCTTTCAAAAGAAAGGAAGCAATTACAGCCAGCACACCCGGAATAAAGGCGATGTAAAAAAGGTTTATGTAATCTTCGGGATAAAAGTATAAATAGCCCAAGGCAAGGGCAGGACCGAGTACGGCTCCGAAAGTATCCATAGAGCGGTGAAAGCCGAAAACCTTTCCTTTGTTTGCCTTTGTTGTCTCCGCTGAAAGCATGGCGTCTCGGGCGCCGGTACGGATTCCCTTTCCCAATCGGTCTGTAGTTCTAACAAAAAATATCCACAGCGGATAGACGAAGAAAGCCATCATCGGTTTTGAAATGGCGCTTAAAGAATAACCGAGTTGCACGAAAGGGGCTCGTTTCGCTTTGCTGTCGCTTAATTGCCCAAAATAGCCTTTGCTGAGTCCCGCCACGGCTTCAACCAAACCTTCCAAAACACCAATCAATAAAATTGAAAAGCCGATACTTTTTAAATAGATAGGCATGATTGGATAAAGCATTTCACTTGCCATGTCTGTAAACAGGCTGACTAGTGAGAGAATCCAGACAGTGCGGGTTATAGGTTTCAAGGGCTTGGATAAATTACCTTGAAAGATACTTCAATTTATTTTTTCACCACTTTTTTAGTTTCTGTTTGTCCGTTTTCGTCCTTAATTTTCACGAAATATATGCCTTTGCTTAAAGTTGAAATATCAATTTGATTCTTTTCCTTGAAAGTGAAAAGGAGTTGTCCGATGTTGTTATAAATAGTTATTTCAGATACTGTTGAACTACTATTTATTGAAAGTACTCCGTTTGTTGGGTTTGGGTAGATGCTGAAAAGGATTGTTGTGTTTTCCTCGATGCCGAGTGGGCCGCGGTTTTCGAACCAGATTATTTCGTCTAAGGAATATGACGATGCTAGTACGTCCATTTTCCCGTCGCCGTTAAAATCATCTGCAAATACACAAGTTGTATTGTCAACTTGGGAGGAGACTATTTGTTCTGAACCAAAATTCCCACTACCAAGATTTTCATGCCAAAAGACCGTATTGCTAGAAAAAGAAGCTGTAAGTACATCCATATCTCCATCTGCATCTAAATCTTTAGCATAGACTTCAAAGGCGCCCTCTGTATTATTATTTATAGCTCTCAATGGGCCAAATGTACCCTGATTATCTAAATTTTCAAACCAAATTGCGGAATGGTCGCCGAATGAGGAAGCAAGGACGTCCTGATCGCCGTCATTATCCATATCTTTTATATCCACGGATAATGAACCACTTATTTCTGTTGAAATTGTTTGTTGTGCTCCAAAGTTGCCTCCTCCGTTATTTTCATGCCAAAGTAGTACATCATTACACCAGTCTGCTGCAACTAAATCTAAAAGCCCATCATTGTTAATATCTGCTGCTCTAACAGATTCTATACACATACCTGTATTATTAATTAATTGGGTTGGGCCAAAATTTCCTTGGCCATTCGTGTTTTCATACCATAACAACCCAAAATCTCCACCAGAAACAATATCAATATCTCCATCATTATCTACATCCATAGGATAGGTTACGTAAGGAGATGAAATAAGCGGACTAAAAATATGAGCTGTAAAAGAGCCCCCCTGCCCATCCATATTTTCAAACCACCCTACTGTGTTATTATAATATGATTGAGAAACTACATCCATGTCTCCATCACCATCAATGTCTGCAGCGTCAATAGAGATTGGATAATTCAATTGTAAAGAAATGGTTTTTGGTGAAGAAAAGTTTCCTATACCATCCATATTTTCTAGCCAAGATATTTTGTCATCACCATTGGATGCACAAATTACATCCTTATCGCCATCACCATCCATATCAATAGACATAACTGTATATGGTCTGTTGGTACCGTTAATTTCCACCACAACATTTTGAGTACCAAAATTTCCTTGTCCATCAGTATTTATGTAATATGCTATTTTGTCATCTGTAGCAGAGGCGGAAATTAAATCTAAATCGCCATCGCTATCCAAATCTGCCAAGTTGATTTCCCTAAGATATTCTGTTTGGTTTGTTATTTGTTGTTTTGGTCCGAAATTACCAAGGCCATCCAGATTTTTGTACCAATAAATTATTCCTTGGGCATCGGATCCTGATATTACGTCTAAATAGCCATCATTATCCACATCTGCAGAAGTGACCAAAAATTGACCTTGTACATCAGCACTTACAAAACGCTGTGGACCAAAATTGCCCTGTCCGTTTAAATTTTCATACCAAACTAATTTTTGGTCGAATAATAGGGAAGTGGCAAGAACGTCTTTATCTCCATCGCCATCAATATCTGCCGCCGAAACCCCTCTTGGACGTTGCACATTTGTTGAGATAACTTGTATTGAGCCAAAATCTCCTTGACCATTGATATTCTTGAACCAAGAAACATTATCATTTGTATAGTCTGAGACCAAAATATCCATATCGCCATCGCTATCAAGATCTTCCACATAAATATTATTATAGCTAGCTGAATTGTTTGCGATAATGTGCTCAACAGAAAAAGTACCTTGCCCATCCATATTTTCAAACCATGCAATTGAATTGGTTGAGCTAGAATTTGCAGTTATATCCAAATCGCCGTCGCCGTCCATATCTGCAGCTTGAATTTCTCTGGCATGTGTTTCTGGGGCGCTAACAGTTTGCGGAGTTCCAAAATTTCCTTGACCGTCTACGTTTTCATACCAAAAGATACCATAATAGGTAGCATTAACTAAATCTATATCACTGTCATTATCAATATCTATAGCAATTACTTGGTTGGTTCTAATTGCGTTTTCTGTAATTATTTGTTGTGCTCCGAAACTTCCATTTGTATTTTTATACCAGGCTAATTTAGAGTCGTTTATGGAAGAAGATATTATATCCATATCACCATCACCATCAAGGTCGGCGGCACAGACTGATGTCGGATTGTTTGTTCCGCCTGTATCGTCCACAGTAATATGCGCTTCAAAATCTATTTGGGCGTTAATTGAAAAAGATAAGAATAGTGTTGAAAGGAATAGTAATTTTGTTTTCATTTGAATTTTTTGACAGTGCGCAAAGTAGCTTTTTCCTACAATATATTCAAATAATAAAAATCATATCTTCAAATTCCGAAAGCGCTGTAAAAGTGTAGGGTGTGAATAATGCGCAAACACATATAGCGGGTGCGGAGTGAGGTTGCTCAGGCTGTTTTTAGAAAGCTTTTTTAAACCTGAAATCAGCGGTAGTGCTGCGAAAGTATTCTTTGCGTAATTATCTGCTTGGTATTCAAACCTTCGGCTTAAATAATTCATCAATAAGCCTGTAATGCCCGAAATTGGGCTATAAAGCACCCCGAACGCTACCAAGCCTATGTGGAAGGAAGGTTGCGAAACATTTAATGCTTCGGAAAGCAGCGGATTTCCTATAAAAAGCGATAACAGCCAAAGTGTAAAACCTGTGGTAACGACAGCTGCGAAAAGGTTGATGATAATGTGGTTCCGTTTATAATGACCTACCTCGTGGGCAAGGACGGCCACTATTTCTTCTTCGTTTAAATCTTTTATAAGGGTATCATAAAGGGTTACTCGTTTTTCACTTCCGAAGCCAGAGAAATAGGCATTGGCCTTGGTGCTTCGCTTGCTGCCGTCTATCACGAAAATTTTATCGAGCGTGAACCCTACTTTTAATGCATAGGTTTCTATTTGGGAACGAAGCGAACCTTCTTCCAACGGGGTTTGTTTGTTGAAAAGCGGAACAATCAATCTCGCGTAAAACAGGTTCATTAATATGGTGAAAACAGTGATTATTCCCCAAGCGTATAGCCAAAAGTTTTTGCCCGTGCTTTGGTAAAACCATATAATTGCGCTTAAAAGAATTCCCCCAATAACGGCGCCCATAGCCCATCCTTTCAGTTTGTCAAGAAAAAAAGTTTTACGTGTAGTTTTATTAAAACCGTATTTCTCTTCAATTACAAAAGTGCTGTAATAGCTGAAGGGCGTGCTCAGGATGTCACTTGCAATCATTATGGTTCCGAAGAAAACTAAGGCGATTATAATTTCATTGCTTGATACGGAACGCGCAAAACTATCTACAAAGGCAAAGCCATCAAAAAAGAAGAATAGGAGGGTAGCGATGAGCGAAATTGCTGAAGTAAGTATTCCGAATTTGTAACGTTCCTTTTTGTAGCGTTGCGATTTCTTGTATTCTTCCTCATCAAAAACATCCTGCAGTTCTGCGGGAAGTGGGTCGTTGAAGTGTTTTGCATTGAGGAAATCTAATATTTGGTCAATAACAAAGCTGATAACTAGGATTGCTATTATTATGTAAAAAAGAGTTTCTGGTTTCAAGTTTCAGGTTTCAAATTACTACTGCAAACTGCGACTGCGACTGAATACTAAAATCCACGCTGGCGCTTTGCCTCAAATATAAGGATTCCCGCGGCTACGGAAACATTCATACTGTCTATTTCGCCCTGCATCGGGATTATTATGTTTTGGGTGCTGTTTTGTAACCATTCCTCGGAAAGACCTGTGGCTTCAGTGCCTACGACTATTGCGGTTGGTTTTTTAAAATCTAGAGTGTCGTAATTTACAGACGCCTGCAAAGCAGCACAATAAATGTTAATTTTGGATTCCTTTAAAAACGATATGATTTCTGAAGTGCTTCCAGTGGCAATCCTGTTTGTAAACAAACAACCCACGCTGTTGCGGATGATGTTGGGGTTGAACATATCGGTCTTTGGGTTGGCGATGATTACGGCATCAACTTTTGCCGCATCTGCCGTTCGAAGGAGAGCACCAATATTTCCGGGTTTTTCGGGGGCTTCGGCTACTAAAATTAAAGGGTTTTTGGTTGCAAGTTGAAGATCGGCAAGTTCTAAGGTTTTGGAATATGCTATAGCCAAAACGCCCTCGGTGGAACTTCTGTAGGCTAGCTTTTCATATACTTCAGAAGAAATCTCAATAAACTCAGTTTCGTTATCGCCAGTTTCTTTCAGAATATAAATTTCTTCTTCGGAAACTATTTCGGAACAAAAAAGCACCGTTTTCAAAAGATAGCCGCCTTTTATTGCCAATGAAATTTCGCGCAGTCCTTCAATTACAAAAAGTTGTGTTTTGCGGCGTTCGCGCGACTTCTCTTGCAATAAAACAATCTGTTTTATCAACGGATTTTGAAAACTTGTGATGTTTTTGTACATATTATGTTTGAAAAATGTCTCGCGAAGGTAGTAGTCGCAATTTATTTTTACTGCTAACTGCTACTTAAAACTTTTTCCAAAGATACGCTACTGAAATTTATATCCAGTACCCAAATTGATGCGAAGACCAAAACCAATATTAAAATAGTTTACACCTCCAAAAGTGTCTTCTAGCTCTGATGGGACTTCAATATTCATAAAATCATGGCGCAATTCTGGGGCTACATAAATTGAAACATAGTTTGCCAATTTATAGCTTACCTCCGGTCTTAGCCATAGCGCGGTGGCATTGTCTTCAAAACTATCGCCCAAGCCTTTGTTGAAATAGCCCGAATAGCCAACCCCTAAACCAATGGAGAGGTCAAACCGTTCCAATTGTTTTTCATAGCCAATTACACCTCCCAATACTAAATTGGACATTTCATCGTAATTGCCTACAAGGTTTCGATTGGTAACATCAGCAAAAAAGAAACTCATGGCTGGGCCAACATAAAAATCTCCCAAAACATTTAGTTTAAGTTGTGCTTGTGCGCCCGTTTTTAAATCCATTCCATCGTTTACAAAGTTTTCTCCAAAAGCAATGGGCAGATAGGCGCCTACAGTAATGCTGCCTACTTTGGTTCCAAGATTAGTTTGTTCTTGGGCTGTTTCATTTTCTATTTCCGTTTCCGTTTGTTGTGCAAAAGTAGCTGCCGTAAAAAGCAGGGAAATGATAAGTATTCTAATATTCAAAAACATACGTAGTAGGGGGGTTTGTTACTGGAATTTCGATAGTTTGTGTGCTTCCGCCATTTACTTTGTACTCAAAAACAGCAACGGAGCCTAAAATACTTTCACCACCTATTGTTCGGTTTTGTGAATTGACTTCCAAAAAGTCCTGAGTGGACTGGTCAAATTCACAAATGTCGTTGTTAAATTCTAAGGGAAGATGACAAACTTTTGAAGTGTATGAAAGTGTGTACTCCACAGTATTATTATCACCTGGAAGGTTTTTTAATAATAGTGAAAAAGAGCCTAAACCACTAAGAGTTACGGTTCCCAAATCTAACAACAACTGCTTGTTGGCGTCTTCAGAAGAATATACTTTACTTGCATAATCGGGGTTTTCGTTTTCGAAATAGAAATTGGACTCAATATTTACCAAAACATACAGTGGATCAATACTTGCGTTAAGCGATGTAAGCTCAAAGTTTCCATTTGCATCTGTGCTGGTTTTAGCAAGAATGCGGTTTACGGCTTCGGTTTTTATGGAAATATTGGATAATGCATTTCCGTTTTGATCAACTATTTTTCCTTTAACCAAGAGTCTTTCGTTATTGGTAATTTCAAGTTTTTCACAGCTTGAAAATGATAGTATGACAGTAAAGAGAATTATTTTGTATAAATAGGATTTCATTTTTTTTTAAGGTATTAATAAAGCAAGATTACTGAAAAAAGATAATGTGGTCAAGTATGAAATGCTAAATTCATAAAAATCATAAACCTTTCTAAAAAGCTTTCCCCAACACGGGAAGCTTTTTTATTTTTAAACAACTAAAAACCAATCAATATGAAAAAGCTGATTTTTTTTGCTGCACTTATATTGTCTCTTTCTGCCTGTAGGGACGATAAAAAAACTACCGGAGAAGATCCACGGGTTGAGGGCACCGAATTTGATTCAACGGGAGTTGAAGCCCCAGATGGTGATCCAAAGAATGCACAAACAAACATCGAAAAAACATATCCTGCAACATTGCAAACTGTATTTACCGCCCACGGTGGGTTGGATCATTGGAAAAAGATGAATAACCTGTGTTTTGAAATGAAGGGAAAAAACGGTTTGGAAACACATACCGTTTCATTACCAGACCGTAAAACCAAAATAGAAACTAAAGATTGGTCTATTGGGAAAGACGGAAAGGGCGTTTGGTTGTTAAAACACGATTTGGGTTATGAAGGCAATCCGGTATTTTACCACAATTTAATGTTCTATTTCTATGCAATGCCTTTTATTATTTCAGACCCGGGAATAAATTATGAAGCTGTAGCCCCCACCGAACTTGATGGCAAATTGTATAACGGTTTAAAAGTTTCTTATGACAAGGGCGTGGGCGATTCGCCTGAGGATGAGTACATCCTATATTTTGAGCCAGATACCAATAAAATGGTTTGGTTGGCGTATACTGTAACCTTTAAAGACCAAAAGAAAAGCGATGATTGGCATTATATAAAATACGACAAATGGCAAGATGTAAATGGTTTGCTATTACCTGAAAAGCTTACGTGGTGGAACGTGGAAAACGGGAAACCCAAAGGGGAAAAGATGGATATAAAATTTGATAAAGTTACTGCAACTGAAACCATGCTTGACACTGAAGTTTTTGCAAAACCTGCAGAGGCGGAATATGTTCAATAACCAGTTAAAGTTGGGAGCTAAAGTTTTTTACCTTCATAATAATTTACCACAAGCGCAACCATATAGTCGTAGCTCATAATGCCGCGGCTTTGATTGTTTGCTTTTAGAAAGTTGTCCCAAAAAAGCTTTGAGAATGTTTCAAACGGATTTTGATAGCTTTCCCAAAAATCACGCATTTCTTTATAACTTTTCAAGATACCTGGATTTATTTGCGTTAAAAGCTCTTCATACTTAGCTTCATCGCGTCGTGCCACTTCATTTATCAAATACCGAAGTGTAAAAATATAGCCCGTATATTGCATATATGGGTCATCATTATGCAGAGTGGAAAGCGTGGCTATAAAATTGGCTTCATTTTCTGCAGCATAGCCTATTTGGTGGGCTTCTTCGTGACAGGCCACTACCGGAAATTTATAGGTTTTCATCAGATTGTTAACCTGCGCTTCACCCGAAAATGGATTTAGGTAACCGCTATAGCCCATATAGGTAAGCCCCAAACTCCAACCACTTTTTTTGATACTTCGTGGCGAAAAAGCCAACTGCGGAAACTCTTCTTCTAAATTTTTATAACCGTTCAAGGTTTTTTTGAACATTTCCTTTTGAGTGTAGGGTAATTCAACTTTCACGCTATCAGCAAAACCTAGTTCGCGATGCATGGCGTTGCTTTTTTCTATAAAACGATTGGTGGTTTCCAATAATTGTTCTGTGGTATAATCGCTTTCAAGCTGCAGGGATTTGTGCAGTGGAAGTCTATAGTAGTTAAATCCCCATAGCACGTGGAACATAAAATAAACCACTGAAACTGCTCCCAGTATTTCTACAGCGAAACCTACTTGGTCGTTTTTAAGACGTTTCACATTTCTATAAAGCCACCGAATGGCTACAATGGCAATTAGCAGATAAAACAAATCGCCCACTGAAAAAGGAATCCATCCAAAAATGTAACGCGAAATTTTTGAAATCCATGGATATATCCCGAGACTGTAATATTTCTCAACAAATTCTGGGAAAAACTTTAAAACCTGAAGTGCTATTATCTGCACAAACAGGAAAATGGTGAGGAAAGCTGAAGTCCGTTTTACCATAATCCAAACATACGAAGGAAATCTTTTACCACATAATTTTTATAGCGAATGAAAAAAGGTAATTTTGTGGTAGAAACGGTAGCCACTAATTCACTAATGTTTTTATGATAATTATATTTTAAAATTCTTTTAAATAATTCTTCACTAAGAAACATAATTATTCGTGCATTCGTGGCGGATTTTTTTTCATAACAAAAAATATAAACAATGAATGAAGAGATAAGAAACTTAAACCCCAAAGCCCTTTGGAACAAATTTGCCGATTTGAACGCCGTACCTCGCCCTTCAAAAAAAGAGGAACGTGTTATTGCGTTTATGAAAGATTTCGGAAAAAGCCTCGGTTTGGAAACTCTTGAAGATGAAGTGGGCAACGTGATAATCCGCAAACCGGCGACCAAGGGAATGGAAGACCGCAAAACCGTGGTCCTGCAAAGCCACTTGGATATGGTTCACCAAAAAAACAACGATACCGATTTCAATTTTGACACACAGGGAATTGAAATGTACGTTGATGGCGACTGGGTCCGCGCAAAAGGCACAACCCTTGGAGCGGACAACGGTTTGGGGGTAGCCACGATCATGGCTATTCTTGAAAGTAATGAAATTGAGCATCCCGCAATTGAAGCTCTGTTTACAATAGACGAAGAAACCGGAATGACCGGTGCAAAGGGGTTAAAGGGTGGCTTGCTGAAAGGTGATATTCTTTTAAACTTGGACACTGAAGAAGATGATGAAATAGGTGTGGGCTGTGCCGGTGGGGTGGATGTAACCGCCACGGGCACTTACAGCCAAACCGAAGCTCCCAAAAACGGAGCCACGTATCAAATTAAGGTTAAGGGATTACAAGGCGGCCACAGCGGGATGGACATCATCAAAGGGTTGGGCAACGCCAACAAACTGATGAACCGCTTGCTTTTTGCAACAAAAGATTTTATGCAGGTGTCGAAACTTGAAGGCGGAAGTCTTCGCAATGCAATACCGCGGGAAAGTGTGGCCACGGTTGTGGTGTCTTCCGAAGAAAAGTTTTTGGAGGCTTTTGAAAAGCTGAAGGATAACATTCAGTCAGAATATAAGTCCTTGGAACCCAATCTTTCCATTACTGCTGAAAAAAGTAGCGAGACTTTTTCTCAAGCAATGAGCCAAAATGATCAAAGAATATTTTTGAATGCTTTGAACGCAGCTCACAATGGTGTTTACAGAATGAGCCCTGATATTGAGGATTTGGTGGAAACCTCAAATAATATAGCAAAAGTTATGGTTGCTGATGGAAACATTAAAATAGAATGTTTAACACGCAGCTCTGTGGAATCTTCAAAAGATGTTTTGGCAAACGCTCTGACTTCAACTTTTGAACTTGCTGGGTATAAAGTAAAACTTGCTGGCGATTATCCCGGGTGGGCACCAAATATGGACAGTCCTATTTTAAAGGTTTTGGACAATCTTTATCAAAAGATGAACGGCGAAAAGGCACATGTGGCTGCTTGCCACGCTGGTTTGGAATGTGGTATTTTGGGCCAGAACTATCCCGGGATGGATATGATTTCCTTTGGACCGACCATTAAGGGGGCGCACTCTCCCGATGAGCGCGCGAGTATTTCCTCCGCACAAAAATACTGGGAGTTTGTTCTTGAAATCTTGAAGAATATTCCGAAGAAATAGAGCCAAGAGTAAAGACCGCTTCGCTGAAAGACACAAGACGATTCTATTATAATGAGATAAATGTTATTTAAAAGAATCCTTCTCGATTCTTGGCTCTTGTTTCTTGAATCAAAAAAAGAGGAACCGAATCTCCAGTCATGGTCGGAAGATTTTTTCTTCCGACTATGATTGGCTGTAACAGGCTCCTTTTTTTATTTTGATGAAATTGGTTTTTATGAAATTTTAACGTATCTTTAAGAAATGTAATTTTTAAAACTGATATAATCATGAAAAAATTTACTTCTTACTTCTTACTTCTTACTTCTTACTTCTTTGATCTTTCTGATGTGCGGTAAGGCCCACGCACAGGTTTATTGTGAAATTGATACTCTTGCGGCCGCCAACCAAGAGATATTAATCGAACCATATAGAACACAAAATTATTCAAACTACTCCTTTTGTGTTCGGATATACGTACACGTGATACGAAAGTCAAGCCACATGGGAGGACAGTCTCCATCTGATGTTAGTTTGGCACTGAGTTATTTGGATACCGCCTTTAACCCCCATAACATCTATTTTGTATGGGATCATCAGATTGATTATATTGATGATGATTCAGAATTTTATAGCCCAGGCGCCAGCGTATTCGATATAAATAACCATCCCGATGGTGTGGATATTTATATGTATGATGACTCTGTTGGTTTTTTAGGTTGGGATGGTTATGGAACATCAAGTCAACCTAAAACCGCATTTTTGGTTTCTGGTTTTATGGAAGACCCGGTAACCCTGCAAACCTATCCATTGGTAAAATCGCACATCCTTTCCCACGAAATGGGCCACGTGCTTTCCTTGTGGCACACCCATCACGGAACCGGTGAAAACACACAGCAAGACCCCTATGAATGTCCCGAATTTGCGGATGGTTCCAATTCTGCTATCTGTGGCGATTATATAACTGATACTCCAGCCGATCCTGATATGAATTACAAAGTTGATTTTGCCACTTGCCAATGGTTGGAAAGCGGTTTTGATGGCAATGGAGATCCAGACGACCCCAACGATCCCGGTGATCCCTATGATCCTGATGAACATAATATTATGGGGCACTCGGTTGTTCCGTGCATGTCTTATTTAACACCTAAACAGGGAATAGGATGAAAGTGGCCATGACCATAATACCAGCTTTGACTGCCGTCTCAAATTATACGCTTTCGGGCTATCCCTGTGCCACAGCAGGCTTAAATTTTTATCCAAACGCAATGGATGGAGAACTTAATCTTGACCTTCGGGAAAAACCGGCCAATACCTATCCTTATCAAATATTCGATGCGTATGGGGTAATGGTACTTTCGGGCGAAAGCCAAAATGTGTTAAAGACAATTGACACCTCAGGTCTTGACGAAGGATTGTACTTCCTTCATTTTTACGACAATGGCCAGTTGACCATCAAGCAATTGCTAGTAGAACATTAAAAAATAGGGTTATGAAACGATTTTTGATTTTTATAGCTTTATTGAACTCCTTTTTTTGTTTTGCACAGTTCACGGCCATCCCCGATGCAAATTTTGAAAATTACTTGGAGCAGAACGGCATGGGCGATGGCGTGCCCAATAATGGTTTGGTGCTTACAGCAAATATTGAGAACGTAACGGAGTTAGTAGTATTCTCGAAAGGCATACAGAATCTTGCTGGAATTGAGGATTTTGCCGCAGTGGAGCTTATAAATTGTGCCAATAACAACCTTCCAATACTAGATGTCTCACAGAATATGAATTTATGGGGGCTAAATTGCGCATCCAGCAATATTACAGAACTACTCCTGCCGCCAACTACCACCCTTGAGATAATATATTGTCCTGAAAATTTTTTGACTGCGCTCGATATTAGCCAAAACCCCGGTTTGGAACAATTGTATTGTGATATTAACGGTATAGGGAGCTTGGACCTTACAAACAATCCGGTCATTGATTTAGTTATAGCCACATATAATAATATATCAGGAGTTTTGGATACCTCCCAAAATCCATTGCTCACGTCAATTTCCGTGAGTCATAATAACATATCGAATATTGATTTAACCCAAAACCTAATACTTTTGGGCTTTGACGCAACTAATAACCCACTCGAAAGCCTCGATGTAAGAAACGGCAATAACGAGAATATTGCAACCTTTAATGTTTACGAAACTTCTGACTATCTAGACTGCATCCTCGTGGACGATGCCAGCGCCACCTATCTGGACGATTGGCTAAAAGACCCGGGGACAACCTTTGTAAACAACCAAGCAGAGTGCGATGCGCTGGGCGTGGCAGCGGCAACACTCCAAGATTTTACCATGTACCCCAACCCGACAACCGGCACCGTTGCCATAAACCTCCCCAACCAAGGGTTTGTTGGCTTGGCGGTTACGGTTTCCAACAACTTGGGGCAGGTTTTGGAAAGCAAAGAGCCGTTGGAAAACACAACGGTCATAAAACTGGATGTTTCGGGCTATGCGGCAGGCATCTATTTTGTAACCCTAAAAGCGGGCAATGATAGTACTACCAAAAAGCTGGTGGTGCGGTAACGCTTCAAAATTAAGATCAAATACAAGGAGCTGTAAAAACAGTCATGGTCGGAAGATTTTTTCTTCCGACCATGACTGACCTAATCTCGGTTCCTTTTTTAGTTAAAAGTTTTTTCCAATTACTGCGCTATCTCAACAATTTCTAGGTTGAATATCAATTCAGAATCCGGGGGTATTACCCCTGGAATTCCTCTTTTTCCGTAAGCTAAATGGGCAGGTATAAAAATGGTCACTTTGTCACCAACTTTCATATTCAAAAGACCTTCGCGGAAGCCTGGAATCAACTTCGCCTCTGTGCTATAATCCGTGGGCACTGGTACGTACTGTTGTGCAGCTTTGCGCATCTCGTCTACCATTTCAAATTTTTCGGCGTTCTCAAGAATGTTTGAGTCAAACATATGTCCATCGGCAAGATATCCTGCATAGTTCATCAATATTTTATCTCCTTCCTTTGGCTGTGGCCCTTCACCTTTTTCGTTGAAATAAATTTTAAGCCCTGAAGGAAGCGAGTCTGCTTTAGCTCTTATAGCATTAAGTTCTTCAGCTTGTTTTTCAGCTACTTTATTGATGCGCTCTTCTTTTTCTTTTTTCTCTTTTTCAAGCTTTGCCATTTCTTCAGTGAAATAAGGAACTTTTACATTGCCCTTATTTATAATGTTCACTGTTTCTATAATTACCGGCTCCTTTGGCTTATCACCGGGCTTTTCTGTTTCCATGTTTCCAATGGAATCAACTACTTCCTGACCGATTACTATTTCACCAAAAATTGTGTGACGGCCATTAAGCCAAGGTGTTTCTTTTAAAGTAACGAAAAACTGGCTTCCGTTAGTGTCTGGTCCTGAGTTTGCCATTGCCAAAAGGCCTTTTTTCGAAAACTGAATAGAATCAGTAGGCTCATCTGGAAATGCATAACCAGGATTGCCTGTACCGTCGCCTTTGGGGTCGCCGCCCTGTATCATAAAATCCTTGATAACTCGGTGAAAGGTAAGCCCGTCGTAAAAACGCTTTCCTTTGTAAAGTGAGTCGACCATTCCATTGGTGCCTTCTGCCAAAGCCACAAAGTTAGAAACGGTAAGGGGTGCTGTTTCATTTTTAAGCTCGGCTACAAAAGTTCCTTTGTTTGTAATAAATTCAGCATAAACTCCATCTTTTAGCTCTGGATATTTTTCCTGACAGGAAGCAAATGCAAGGGTTAGAAATAAAAATAAAAATGTTAGTTTTTTCATCTTTTAGAAATTAATTTTAGTTTGATTGTTCAATTGAATGTAGGGTAATTGTGCTCTGCACTGGAATATTGGTGCCGAGTTTTTCTTCGATTCCATAATAGCCGAAAGCCTTATAGGAAGGAAAAAGAAAGGTTACCGTCTCGCCTTCCTTCATGAGTTTTATGCCTTCACGAACCCCAGAAATTAAATCTTGGTTGCTTTGGTCAACTTTATATTGTTGCAGGCCATTCTCTTTTTCTGAAAGAATAAGGTTGCCGTTAAGGTCTTTAATATCATAAGTGAATTTTACAATATCACCCATATCTGGCATTTCGGTACTTGTGGTATCGCGTGTATTGTAGTAGTACCAAAAACCATTCTCGGAAGAAATATAGTTATTGGTGGAGTCTTTGGCCATTAATTTTTCTATAAAGCTTTTTTCCTCATCATAGATTTTTTTATTGCGCTCAGCAGATTCTTTAATAAAAGTACCCGAGTGGCTTTGCTCTGGTCGTCTGGCCTCAGGACTTTTACAGCCAATAAGAAATGCAAAAAAAAGTATACTATAAAACAGCTTATAAAGCATCTGTGAGTTCATTTTTATAACGGGGCAAGATACTAATAAATTCAGATATGGTTTTGTTAAGGTCCTGTGAACTTTTCCCGCCGGCAGCATTTATGTGGCCGCCACCGCTGTAATAATTACGGGCAAAATCATTTACGGAGAAATTCCCTTTGCTTCTAAAGGAAATCTTTACAAGGTTTTCCTGCTTGTTTTCAATAAAAATTACAGCGAAAACAACTCCTTTTACTGAAAGCGCATAGTTTACAAATCCTTCGGTATCGCCTTTTTTAAAGTTATGGTCATCCAGTTCTTTTTGAGTGAGGGTGATATAGGCTGTGTGCATTTCTGGTAAAATCACCAGATTATTTAAAGCCACGCCTAAAAGTTTCATACGCTCTGGGCTGTTAGTGTCGTAAACATTTTGATTGATAATGGCACTTTCGGCACCGGCTTCTATCAATTTGGCAGCCACCCTGTGTGTGGTTGGGCTGGTGGAGGAGAAACGGAATGAGCCGGTATCGGTCATTATTCCTGTGTAGAGATTTATGGCAATTTCCTTTGAGATTTTATCAGCCTGTCCCAATGCATCCATAAAATGATAAACCATTTCGGAAGTAGAGCTCATTTTAACATCACTATAGGTTGCAACAGCATAATCTGCGGGTTGCTGGTGATGGTCGATCATAACAAATTTTGCTGTTGTTTTTTCCAAAACAACTTGTAACTCACCGCCAACTCTATCTAAACTATTAAAGTCCAAAGTGAAAATTAAACCTGCATTTTCAAATATTTCATTAGTATTCTGAACTTCTTTTTCATAAATAATGATTTCTTCGCAACCTGGCAGCCATTTTAAAAAATCCGGAAAGTCATTCGGCATAACTACGGTTGCATTATGCCCCAGGCTTTTCAGAAAAAAAGAAAGTCCCAAGCACGAGCCCACCGCGTCGCCATCTGGGTTTTTATGGCCTACAATTACAACTTTTTGTGGGGAAGCCAAGAGTTTTTGAACTGCTTCAGTAGTGTCTTTATTCATAGTTGGCGAAGATACAATAAATACAATTTATGAGTGAAATGCTTCGGGCAAGATATTTCTATCGAAACCTTAAGAAATCATTAAACATTCCGTAAATAGTTGCTTTTCATTTTCAAATAGTTATTTTTGCCGAAATTTTAAAAACACAATGAGAACAGACAGAACATTTACAATGTTAAAGCCAGATGCGGTTGAAAAAGGACACATTGGCGCCATTCTTGAAAAAATTAACGCTTCAGGTTTTAGAATCGTAGCGATGAAACTTACCCACATGACTACACAAGATGCGCAAGCATTTTACGCAGTACACAGTGAGCGTCCATTTTATGGCGAATTGGTAGAATATATGACGCGCGGCCCAATCGTTGCGGCTATTCTTGAAAAGGAAAATGCAGTAGAGGATTTCCGTACGTTGATTGGCGCTACCAATCCGGCCGATGCGGCTGAGGGTACCATCCGTAAATTATACGCAGCTTCTATCGGCGAAAACGCAGTGCACGGAAGTGATAGCGATGAAAACGCAGCTATTGAAGGTGCTTTCCATTTTGCGGGTCGCGAAATGTTTTAAGCATTTACTAAATATCTTAACTGAAAGCGCCTTCCGTTTGGAAGGCGTTTTTATTTATAGGTGCGGGAATGCCTACCTATTATTGTATTTGTAATTTAACGAAGTATCAACTTATGGTTGCCTACAATATTTCGATCTTTCAAAAGATTAATGAAATAAATGCCTTCGGAAATGTTCGGAAGGGAAATGCTGTTGTTTTTCTTTAATGAAGTTTCTGTAAAAATCCTCTTTCCATTTATATCCAAAATTTCAATTGAAATGCCTTCGAAATCTGAAATATCGATTTGTAAGTTGAATTTACTATTCACAGTTGGGTTTGGGTAAATTGTAAATACGCCGCTCTTATTAAAATCTTCCACACCAGCGGTTTCATAGGGTGTTTTTAAAACACGCGAACCAAGCAAAACATAACCCACATCTTCTGAAGGAAATATAATATCTGCATAACCTACATTGGCGTTGCAATTTGCGGCATTTGTTTCTTCATAGTAGCTATCCGTCCAAGTTACACCGCTATCGATGGTTTTATCGATGTAAACATAACAACAGTCGCAAAGCAAGGCATCTGAGGCAACCATATATCCCAAATCATCATTTAAAAAGTACAAATCGGAGGCACCACTTAAAAAATCATCAATCGGTGAGTGGGCCCAAGTTACATTATTATTGCTTTTATAAATTTCGATTCCGGAAAAGCCATAGTCACTAAAGAATGAATTGGCATAACCAGACAAAAGGTATATAAAATCTCCATTTATAGACAGTGCAGATAAATCATCTGCAGCTGGAATTGCCAACTCCTCCCAATTATTTCCGGCGTTTTCGGTATAAAGTAGCGTGCCATTATCTCCAACAATATAGCCTATGCTTTCATCTTTGAATTTTACGTCATTTAAGTTTTCTATTGTCAGTGTGTTATTTGAAGTCCATGAATTTCCGCCGTCTATAGAATGTAGAACAGTGCCATTATCACCCACAACCCAAATGCTATTTTGGGCATTAACAGCTACTGATACAAGTGCTTCAGTAGTTCCAGAGTTAATTGTATTCCAAGTTTCTCCGCCATTTCCGGTTTTCAAAATATTCCCGTTGCCACCAACTGCATAACCATTATTCAGGCCGTCAAAAGCAAGATCGAAAAAGAATTCTTGGGCACTGCTATCAAACTGTGTCCAAGTTTCTCCGCCATTTTCGGTTTTATAAAATACGCCATCATCTGAAACTACGTGTACTATATTTTCGTCTATTGTGTAAATAGCGCCATGATAATTGTTTGTAATTTCAATAGGCAGATAATTCCAATTTTCTTGGGAAAATACAAATGTTGAAATGAGCAGAATTGTAAAATGTAATAATTTTTTCATGTCATTTCTTTTAAAAAGTTATTTTAAAATTGATTATTATCATTGACAAAGCAGAAATCATCGCAAAACCAATTTCTTAATCAAATCCTTTCCCAATTCCTCATTCAGCAATTTGATGATTTTTTCCTTTCCGTAACTTAACTCTTCCCTCAGAACGGATGATGAAAGCTGTACATAAAGTGTGTCACGATCCAATTTTATATCTGTCGTGTATTTCGAGATAGCCACGCCCATTACCGAATCCCAAGCTTCTTTGGCGTTTACTTTGTCCAAACCTTTCTCCAGGCGGTTTGCATCGATAAACTCTTTTAAAGCATCTCCAATTGAAATATTTTCTGCGTGTCTTTTTGCCATTTTTCTGTTTTGGGTTATCAGTTATCAGTTGTCGGTATTCCGAAATCAAACTTTTTAAATTTTGAATAAGTATAAATTTTAGTATCCCTATTTATAACTGTAAGTGTGCTATCCTTTGCTTCAATAACGGTTTCTTTCCATTCGTCAAAAGGAGTTTTGTAATACATCCGCAGGCTATCTTCTTCAATTTTTAAAGTGAAATTTTCCGCAACGCCGTTTGTCCTAAAAGTACCATCAAACTTTGGGGAAACCTTGGTTCGTGAGCCGCTGTCGCCCTTCACTTCAATATAGTCAATTACAGTGTTTATTTCAAATTCTTTCTTTTCACCATCGGGCATTTTCACGGTTTTTATTTCCCAATAACCGCTGAGGTTTTGTTTTTGAGCCTCGGGATTTGGTTTTTCGCAAGAAACAAAAAGTAAGGTAATTAGTAGAAATGTGATTTTATAAATCATTTTTTTTCAAATTTTCTTCGCGCCTTTGCGCCTTTGCGTGCATTTTTTTCTCACAAAAACACAAAGATCCGTTATTTCCAATTAACCAATAACACTTAACACCTAACACTTAACTCCTAAAGCGGAAACATCTTATAAGTCTGATGTACTTTTTTTATAACTTCTTCAGTCCTTTCCGCGTGGGTATCGCTAATAAATAGCTGTCCAAAATTTTCATTGTCAACCAAAGTAATTAAATGCTCCACCCGTGTTTCGTCAAGTTTATCAAAAATATCATCCAATAACAAAATAGGATTCGTTTTTGAATGGTTTTTTATGAAATCGAACTGAGCCAATTTTAAAGCTATAAGATACGATTTTTGTTGCCCCTGCGACCCGAATTTCTTGATTGGGTGTCCGTCAATCTCAAAAACCAAATCGTCTTTGTGTATCCCAAAGTTGGTGTATTGTGTAATTTTATCTTTCGTAATATTTTTCTGAAGCAGCGTCAACAGGTCGTTTTCCTGCAATTGACTTTCATAAACCAAATTTATGCTTTCCGCGCCACTGCTGATGGATTTGTAGCGATTTAAAAATATCGGTAGAAATTCTTCCAAAAAAGCAGTCCGCTTTCCAAAAATAGAAGTCCCGAAATTGTGAAGCTGTTCGTTGTAAATATCAATGGTGTCTTGACTAAAAGTGTTGTTTGCCGCAAAATATTTCAAAAGCGAATTGCGCTGTGCCAGCACTTTGTTGTATTTAATGAGCGTATTCAGATAATCGGAATCGCGTTGCGAAATAACACCATCAATAAATTTTCTACGGGTGTCGCTTCCTTCAATTATCAAATCCCTGTCAGCTGGTGAAATGATGACTAAAGGCAGAAACCCTATGTGCTCGCTAAATTTGTCATAAGCTTTCCCATTTCGTTTTATAATTTTTTTCTGTCCTTTTTTTGCGCTTACCACAATTTTTTCGGGCGTTTCCTTTCGTTCGTAAAAACCTTCCACCACAAAAAAATCCTCTCCGTGTTTCATGTTTTGGGTCGTAATGGGGTTAAAGTAACTTTTTCCGAAGGAAAGGTGATAGATTGCATCCAGCGCATTGGTCTTTCCCACGCCATTATTTCCCACAAAACAATTTATTTTTGGGTCAAATTCGAAGGTTTCGGCTTCAAAATTTTTATAGTTGAGCAAAGAGAGCTTTTGTAAAATCATATAAAAATGACATAAGACTTTTAGACGTAGGATGTAAGACTAAAAAAATGAAAGTTAATTTTAAAAAAACGTTTTAAAGGTTGTAAAAATAAGAGGTTTGGAATGATTTAATCCTACGTCTTGTGTCCTTTTGTCTTAGGTCAATTATGAAAATTTTCAATTCTCCACAAATTTTTTCAGTAATGACGGCTTGTCGAAGACAAAAGGCTGCTTTGCAAATTATTAAAAAATAAGAAATATTTATCCTTTCAAATTCCATTTAAAATTTTATTTTTGCGCCACTATAACCTAAAACTATGGCAACGTACAAGAAACGCGGAGGCAAACCAACTACAAAAGCTGAAAAAGAAACGCAGCTTGAAGAAAACAGCACAACGGCAGAAGTATTTAATACGCTTGACGAAGGCGCATCAAAAACGGAAGCTTGGGTTGAAAAGAACCAAAAAGGAATTTTGGGCTTTATCATTGTTGTGGCAGTTCTGGTGTTGGGATACTTTGCTTACGATCAATATATTAAAACCCCGAAAGAGGCAGAGGCAATGAACGAGATGTTCCAAGCCCAGAGCTATTGGGAACAGGCGTTGACCGCACCTGCAAAAGATTCACTTTACAACCTTTCCTTACAAGGTGGTGAAGGCAAGTATGGTTTCTTGGAGATTATTGAGAACTACAGCGGTACAAATGCAGCCAACCTTGCGCATTATTATGCTGGAATGGCTTATTTGAATACAAATAAATATCAAGATGCTATTGCGCATTTAGACAAATTCAGCAGTGATGACGATGTTTTGGCACCTTTGGCAAAAGGGGCAATTGGTGATGCTTTTGTACAATTGGGTCAAAATGAGGATGCCTTGAAATATTACGAGGAAGCAGCATCAATGCGTACCAACGATTTTACAACGCCGCGTTTTCTTTTGAAAGCAGGTATTGCCGCCATGTCTTTGAGCCAAAATGATAAGGCATTGGCGCATTTCAAAAAAATAGCAGACGAGTACCCAAAATCTACCGAAGCTACTAAGGCTGAAATCTATACCGGCCGAGCGGAAGCAATGAATAAATAAATGGCTACAGCAAATACAAATTTATCGGCTTACGATAAAACAACAATCCCAAACGCGAAGGACTTTCGGTTTGGGATTGTTGTTTCAGAATGGAACCACGATATTACAGAAGGAATGTTTCAGGGCGCTTTTGATGCTTTAAAGGATTGCGGTGCCATCAATGAAAACATTGTCCGCTGGAATGTTCCCGGCAGTTTTGAACTTATCTTCGGGTGTAAACAAATTACGCAAAGCTATGATATGCTTGATGCCGTAATTGCAATTGGAAGCGTAATTCAAGGCGAAACAAAACACTTTGACTATGTCTGCGAAGCCGTTGCCCAAGGCATAAAAGATTTGAACGTCCACGGTAATATTCCCGTCATTTTCTGCGTGCTTACCGATAACAATATGCAACAGGCCATAGACCGCAGCGGCGGCAAACACGGTAACAAAGGTACTGAGGCCGCAATTGCTGCGATAAAAATGGCACAGCTGAGGAAGGAATCAAAATTTTAGTCCCACCCTAAATCCCTCCCCGAGGGAGGGACGTTTTAAATTTTCATAAAATCTTGGGTTTGCTCCCCTCCTTTGGAGGGGCTGGGGGAGGACTTCGGCATGGTAATTGTTCAAAAAACAATTAAATTCTGAATTCATAATTCTGAATTCCTAATTGAATTAAGTAACTTTGAAGCACGACAATTATGGGACTAATAGGTAAGAGAAAAAACAAAAAGTACAGCTACAAACCGCGTCATTACGAATTTGACGGAGACGGCAGCCCATTTTCAATGGGCCATAAATTTGATGAATTCCGAACTACAGTTGGAGACAACAAAGGTTTGAAAGGAAAATTCAAAACCGCTTGGGCAGATTTACGGCAATCTTCCGACAGAAAAGCAAACCGAAGACTGATTGTAATCATTGCCATTCTCGTGCTACTTTTCCTTTTTATTATTGAATTTGATTTATCTATTTTCTACGCATAAATTTTAATGGCAGACATTATTCAGTTATTACCGGATCACGTTGCAAACCAGATTGCAGCTGGCGAAGTTGTGCAACGCCCCGCCTCGGTAGTGAAGGAATTATTGGAAAACGCCATTGACGCAAAGGCAACTTCAATCACACTGGTAATTAAAGATGCGGGAAAAACCCTCGTGCAGGTTACCGACAACGGTATCGGGATGAGCGTTACCGACGCTAGGCTCAGTTTTGAGCGCCACGCCACTTCAAAAATCAAATCGGCTGAAGATCTTTTTAATTTGCATACCAAAGGTTTCCGTGGGGAAGCTTTGGCATCTATTGCCGCCATTGCGCACGTTGAGCTAAAAACCAAAACCGAAGATTCTGAAATAGGAACACACCTCACCATTGAAGGCAGCAAAGTAATTTCGCAGGACCCGGCGGTGGTTCCAAAGGGCACGACCATTTCAGTAAAAAATCTTTTCTACAACATTCCCGCGCGGCGGAACTTTTTAAAAAGCAATCCCGTGGAAACGCGGCACATTATTGACGAATTCCATCGTGTTGCGCTTGCGCACCCAACTGTTGCTTTCCAAATGCTTCACAATGGGAGCGATGTTTTTAACCTTCCATCGTCAAATTCCCGCCAACGTATTGTAAATATCTTCGGAAGCAAAACCAATGAAAAATTGGTTCCCGTAAGCGAGGAAACCGAAATCTTAAAAATTGAAGGCTTTGTATTGAAGCCCGAATTCGGAAAGAAAAGTAGGGGAGAGCAGTTCTTTTTTGTGAATGATCGTTTTATTAAAAGTCCATATCTGCACCACGCGGTTTCGTCGGCCTTTGAAGGTTTGATGAAAAATGATGTGCATCCGGGCTATTTTCTCTTTTTGGAAGTAGATCCGCATTCCATCGATATCAACATCCATCCCACAAAAACCGAAATAAAATTTGACGATGAGCATTCCATTTATGCCATGCTCCGCGCAACGGTTAAACACAGCTTAGGGCAATTCAATATTGCGCCAGTACTCGATTTTGAAAGGGACAAAGGTTTTGATACACCGTACGATTATAACAAAAAACAACCAACAGCGCCTTCCATAGAAGTGGATAGAGAGTTTAATCCTTTTAAGGAAAAACCCAAACAGGGCAATATCAATTTTCCTTTTAAAAGAGAACAGTCTGCTGCGTGGGAATCACTTTATGTAGGGTTAAAAGATGAAACTGCAACGGTTTCAAACCTGGAAAATATTGAATTTGAAAGCGAGGAAGTAACCGGGAGTCTTTTTGAAAATTCCGAAGCAGAATCGGGACAGATAACCTTCCAGATTCAGAATAAATACATCGTAAGTCCTTTAAAAAACGGTATGATGGTAATTCACCAAAACCTAGCGCACCAACGGATTCTTTACGAGGAATTGCTGAAAAACATCACTGTAAAAGAAGCGGTGAGTCAGCAATTATTGTTTCCGCTGCAATTGCATTTTTCAAGGCCAGATCTCGAAATTATTGAAAAAGTACGCGAACAATTGGAGCATACGGGCTTTATCTTTTCAGAAATAAAAGATGAAACCATTGAGATTAGCGGAATTCCCGTGCTGATATTGGAAAGCCATGTTGTAAATTTGCTCAGCCAATTGGTGTACGATATAAAGGAAGAAGTACCCGATAGCGGTTTTAGCCAAAACGATATGCTTGCAAAGTCCATGGCGGCAAGTATGGCAATAAAAACCGGTATTTCTTTGAACAGGGAGGAACGGGAACATTTGATCAATCAACTTTTTGCGTGCAAAGAACCTTCTGTTTCCCCAAGGAATAAATTGGTTTTTACAACAATGGACGTGAGCGATCTCGATAAAAAATTTATGTAAATGGGAAGAATAACCGATACTGTAAAATTTCTATTAATAATTAACGTGATCTTTTATATAGGGTCATTTATTATTGGGGAGCTCTCTATAAAATTGTTCGCGCTTTACTATTTTGAAAACCCAAATTTTCAATATTGGCAGCCTATTACGCATATGTTTATGCACGACCCTTCGTCTATTTTTCACATACTTTTTAATATGTATGCGCTCTGGGCTTTTGGTTCGCCTTTGGAAATGCGCTGGGGGCAAAAAAAGTTTCTATTCTTTTACTTTTCTGCGGGACTTGGTGCAGCGGCAATTCATACTTTGGTGAATTATTTTCAAATCCACAGTGTGATGGATTCTTTAATAGCCGGTGGCTGGAGCGAAACGGAAGTAATGAATTACCTTTCTGGCCGCGATGGTGGAAGCAGAGCTGTGCTAGACACAGTTTCTATGGAGAGTATACAAGCTATGGCGCAATCTTATAATGGGGTCGCTTTAGGGGCCTCGGGTGCTGTTTATGGAATTTTGGTAGCCTTCGGAATTATGTTTCCAAATATAGAATTGATGCTCATTTTCCTTCCAATTCCCATAAAAGCAAAATATTTTATTCCCGGAATTATTTTATTGGATTTGGTTTTCGGTATTACCGGAACGGCCACGGGTATTGCGCATTGGGCACACATAGGTGGAGCGCTCTTCGGTTTTATTATGGCCTGGTACTGGAAAAAGAATAGTTTTGATAACCATCGCTGGAATTAACTATGGCTGCTACTAGTCTTTCATATAAATATAAAACCGCCAATATTTTGGTTAAGCTGATTGTGATCAACGTTGCAGCCTTTTTGGTGGTTAGATTGGGAGCTTTCTTTTTAAGCGTTAGTCCACAATACTTTGCGCGTTGGTTTGTACTTAGTGATGATTTCGATACACTTTTATTTCATCCTTGGTCAATAATTACATACGGATTTTTGCATTTTGGATTTTTTCACATTTTGTTCAATATGCTATGGTTGTATTGGTTTGGGCAGTTTGTATTAAATCTTTTCACTGGAAAAAGACTGCTTACCATTTATTTATTGGGTGCCGCAGCGGGTGGATTGTTATTTATGCTGTCCTATAATTTCTTTCCTGTTTTTGAAATGCACCGTGGGTTTCTTATTGGCGCCTCAGGTGCGGTAACGGCTATTATGGTTTTTATCGCAACTTACACGCCAAATACTGAGGTGCGGCTTTTCACATTTACCATTAAACTCTGGCACATTGCGCTGTTTCTTTTCCTTTTTGATTTGGTACGCATTCCCTCATCGGGCAATGCCGGAGGATTGATGGCACACGTGGGCGGAGCACTCTTTGGATATATTTATGCAATTCAGCTTGCCAAGGGAAACGACATTGGTAAATGGTTTGAAAATTTTATGGATTGGGTCGCTAACCTTTTTAAACCTCGTACAAAAAAGCCCTTCAAAAAGGTACATCGCACAACACAACCCGCTCCACGACGTTCTACATCCAAAGCCGAAAAATCTGAAAACCAAAAAAAGGTAGACAGTATTCTTGATAAAATAGGAAAAAGCGGTTACGAAAGTCTTACAAAAGAAGAAAAAGACTTTTTGTTCAAAGCCGGAAAAGAAGACTAACCAATGCGGAAATCTCTCAACAAATTTATATACTGGGGCAACCTGCTCGCAGCATTTTTATTGTTGATTTCCTTCATACTGCCTTATTTACCGCCCAGATCATTTCCTACACTTTCATTGTTAAGTTTGGTAGTTTCACTGCTTATAATTGTAAATATCATTTTTGCAATTTATTGGGCTATACAATTCAGGCGCAGATTTTTTGTCTCATTTACCGTGCTTTTGATTTCCTATTTTTACTTCAACGTATTTTATGAAGTTTCTTCGGAACGCGACGCTTCTCAATATAAAAATACGCTCAGTGTACTATCTTATAATGTGCGTCTTTTCAACGCTTATGAAAAAAACCCAAAAGCCGATGCCCCGCAAATAATTTCTGAAATGCTTTTTGAAGAATCCCCAGATGTGGTTTGTGTGCAGGAATATTACAAGCCCAATACAATTGATTTTTCAATGTATCCGCATCAATATATTCACTTTAAATCTGAAAAGGCAAAATTGGGCCACGCCATCTTTTCAAAATATCCTTTAATTAATACAGGAGCTTTTGATTTTGAAGAAACCTATAATAACACCCTGTATGCCGATGTTGTAAAAGACACCGATACCATTCGCATTTACAGTCTACATTTACAATCGCTCGGCATTATCCCGCGGGTAAGCTTTTTGCAGGAAAGCGATAATGAAAAACTTCGTAAAAGGGTGTCGCGCGCGTTTGAAATGCAACAAAACCAGGTAGAGGCAATTCTAGAACACAAATCGAAAACCAAACATCCCGTTATCCTTTCCGGAGATTTCAACAACACGCCTTTTTCATACAGTTATAGAAAATTAAAGGATGGAATGCAGGACGCCTTCCGTGAACGGGGCAATGGGCTGGGTACAACCTTTAAGTTTGAAAAATACCCTATGCGTATAGATTATATTTTTGCTTCCGAAGGCCTTGAAATACTATTGTTTGATACCCTGAAAAAAACCTTTTCCGACCATTACGCAGTTCGGGCAACGGTGGGGTGGTAAATTCAATTAACAATTAACTATTAACAATTAACTATTAGCAATAACCAATTTCATTCTAAAATATTTAATCATAAACTAACTGTTGCCTTTCCAAATAACTTAAGGCATTCGGCCCTTCATTAAAAAGTAAATCCAAAACTGAAAGGTTGGGCAGAAAGGGATGGTTTGCTTCATGCACTTGTGTGTAGGGTTCAGGCTGGAAAGCTGACTTTCTTTTTGCATCAATCAAAATACGCAAGTCGGTTATTACAGATTTTTTTTCAAAAGAAGTAGTTTTTGATACTTCTACATCAATTCCCAACAGTTCGCAAAGCACTTCAAAAATTTTTAGATTATGGGCCATCAAACCTTCTACGGGTTTGGTGAAAAAATCTTCTAAATCATCTTCGTAATACTCAAAAAATGGCGAGGTTCTATAAGCGCTCTGCAAGCTTCTCCAATGATGTTCCTGCCACGGAAAATCATTCTCCACAATTACAACTTTCGTTTTTTTGCGCTTTCCGGTTTTATTGTGTTTTATCGGAATGTTCAAAAGGAGCTTCCCGTTACTATGTGCTATAAACGTACGGTTGCGATAGGTCTGCTTTTGGTAATTATCCTCAACTTCAAAAACAACACTTTCGGCCTGCGCCACAGCAGCCATCTGCTCAATGGATGGAAAATAGGAGGGATGTAGGAGAATTGTTTTCATTCAAAATTTTAAGACTTCAAAAATAGGGAAGAAATCGAAAACGAAACCGAATTCAAAAACAAAATCGCTCCCCCTTTGAAGGGGGCTGGAGGGATGTGTAAAACTTGAAACCTGAAACTTGAAACCTGCAACCCTTTTCCCTACCTTTGTGAAAACGAAAAAATATGCTCATTATTGGCATCGCCGGAGGCACCGGTAGCGGAAAAACAACAGTTGTAGATCAAATTGTGGAAGAGCTTCCCGTTGATGAAGTTTGCGTTATTTCACAAGATTCCTATTATCACGATACAAGCCATCTTTCTTTCGAAGAGCGCACAAAAATAAACTTCGACCACCCAAAGGCAATCGATTTTGATTTGTTGGTAAGCCACTTAAAAGAGCTTCGGAAGGGAAATTCTTTTGAACAACCCGTCTATTCCTTCGTGGAGCATAATAGAACTGGCGAAACAATTACTACCTTCCCAAAAAAGGTTATTATTGTGGAAGGAATTTTAATTTTGGCGCATCCCGACATTCGGGAAATGTTCGATATTAAAATTTTCGTGCACGCCGATAGCGACGAACGTTTGATTCGCCGTTTAAAGCGCGATATCGCCACCCGTGGTCGCGACCTGGAAGAAGTTCTCAACCGATACCAAAACACCCTAAAACCGATGCACCAGCAATTCATAGAGCCTACCAAAGAATTTGCAGATATCATTATTCCCACAAATAGATACAATACCGTAGCGGTAAACGTTATAAGAAGCATCATCCATCAAAAACTAAGCTATACCGAATCGTGAAATTCAAGGAACTTAATAAGAACAAGTGGATCAGGTTTATAAGCAATAAATACGTGCTTATACTGATACTTTTTATTGTTTGGATGCTTTTTTTTGACACCAATTCCTATCTTATCCATAACGAGTTGGATAGTGATATCAATGCCTTGGAAGAGAACGCAGAGTTTTATCAAAACGAAATAGACCACGATAAAACCTTCATCAAAAAGATGGAGGACAGTAATGAGATGGAGAAGTTCGCTCGTGAAAAATATTATTTGAAAAAGGAAAACGAGGATATTTATATAATTGAACACGAAGACAGCATCAAAAAAGAAGAAAAACGATGAGTAAATTTCTATTTGAAGATTTTGATGAAGTTTCCGCAAAACAGTGGAAACAGCAAATACAATACGATTTAAAAGGCGCCGACTATAATGAAACCTTGGTTTGGCAAAGTCCCGAAGGCATTAACGTAAAACCCTTTTACCACGAAGATGATTTCAAGGAAGATTTTCAGCCCATTCCCGGCCAGCCCCAATCGTGGAAAATTGCCCAAGAAATATTTATCGATGATGAAAATATAGCGAATGATATCGCTTTGGATGCCTTGCAAAGAGGGGCAGAGGCCATTATCTTTTCAGCGGAAAGGGAATTTGGAATTGAGACCATTTTTAAGGATTTTCCTTTTGACAAGAGTTCAATCTACTTCAACCTAAAATTTCTTTCCGAAGCATTTTACGGCAAACTCATCAGCTTCTTTTCAGAAAAAAAAGCAACGGTTTATTACAACATAGATTTAATAGGAAACCTTGCCCGCACCGGAAACTGGTTCCACAACTTAAAAAAGGACCACGAGATTTTGGACAGTATTTTTCAGAATCATTCTTCTGAAAACTTACTTTCCGTTGATGCAACCTTATACCAAAACGCAGGTGCCAACATAATTCAGCAATTGGCATACGCATTGGCCCACGCAAATGAATATTTAAACCATTTTTCTGTCACCTCGAGCACAGTCGAGAGGTCATTGCTTACTTTCAAAATCGCCACAGGTCCTAACTACTTCTTCGAAATTGCAAAAATTAGAGCCCAACGTAAGCTATACGCAACATTGGCAAAAGAATATGGCGCAAATGAAACTTGCCACATCATTGCCACCCCTTCAAAACGCAACAAAACCCTTTACGATTACAACGTAAACCTACTTCGCAGCACCACCGAATGTATGAGTGCAATTTTGGGTGGGGCAGATACAATCTGCAATATGCCGTACGATGCACCCTATCACAAAAACAACGAATTTGGCGAGCGTATTTCCCGAAACCAATTACTTATTTTAAAGCACGAAAGTTATTTTGACGCAGTAAGCAATCCCGCCGACGGTACCTATTACATCGAGAGCCTAACGGATGAACTTGCGGAAAAAGCCTTACAACTATTCAAGGAAATAGAAAAGGGAGGCGGCTTTCTTCAGCAATTAAAGAAAGGAACCATTCAAAAGAAAACAAAGGAAAGCGCCGAAAAGGAACAGCAACTTTTTGACAATGGCGAACTGAAACTTTTGGGAACCAATTATCACCCCAACAAAAACGATAGGATGAAAGACGATTTGGAGCTTTTCCCTTTCGTTAAGCACAATCCGGTAAAAACGCTTATCGCCCCAATTATTGAAAGGCGCTTGGCAGAAAAAATTGAACAGGAAAGATTGAGCAAAGAGTAGAAAAGATGTACAGCATATTGAATTGAAGCGGGATGCCGGAAGCAAACAGCAACCTGCAACTTGAAACCTGAAACCAGTTTCTTGCGATAGCCTCAATGATGATTGGCTTCGCAATTTATTTGGAAACAAGTATATTATAGCATTATGATCAAAAGATTAACCTTCTATTTATTTACGGTATTGATAGCAACAACGCTATTTTCTTGTTTCGAGGTGGGTAAACAGGTAGTTGACTGGATGGAACTAAAGGATGACAATACAGAAGTGGAACTTAAAGGTGAATATCATTTTTTGGAAGAAAATGGCGTGCGTATATTTCTTCCGCTCAGCTTTAAGCGCTATTCTATGGCAGAGTATCAGCAGACACTAAAAACAAAACTTCCCGAAGAGGAGGCTAATGTACAGATAAAGAACATCAACCATAAAGCAAATCTGGACGGAGAGCTGTATATTTATTTTGATGAAGAATCAGGTTCCACCTGTTTGGTATTCGGAATGCCTTATATGGAAATTTCAAAAAGGGATGCCCAGTTATTTTTGGGAATGATGCGCACCCAAACTGAAAACCTTTTGGATTCCAGTTCTTCCTATGAAAAAATTACCGCAAAATATGTGGGTTATCCTAAGAACTGTATCTTCAAAAGCGTCTATAAAATTTCTTCCGAGGCAAAGAACTTTGAGTATTACAATGCCCTATACTTTATTAGCCGCAATAGTAAAACCATAGCCTATCAGCTCATCACGCCAGTAGGGGTTTACTTTGACCCTTTCATTGAAAAATTGGAAATATAATGGCCAGAAAAAATTTACAACATTTAGAATTAAAGACGGAAGACGGAAGACCTGAGAAGGGTGTTTCTGCAGGTCAACCAAAAACCAAAAACCAGAAACCAGAAACCACTCAAACCGCCGAGGAAATCGAAATCAAGAACCAATACACTGGGGAAGACATAAAAAATCTTCAACACCTAAACTTCGTAGCCGGAATTGCGCCAAACCTTCGCGGGCCTTATTCCACAATGTACGTGCGTCGTCCGTGGACCATCCGCCAATACGCAGGATTTTCAACAGCTGAGGACAGCAACGCTTTTTACAGACGTAACCTCGCCGCAGGTCAAAAAGGGCTTTCGGTAGCTTTTGATCTTGCAACGCACAGAGGCTACGATAGTGACCATGAAAGAGTAGAGGGCGATGTGGGCAAGGCGGGCGTAGCCATAGACAGCGTAGAGGATATGAAAATTCTTTTCGACCAAATTCCGCTGGACAAGATGAGCGTCTCCATGACGATGAACGGCGCCGTGCTTCCCATTATGGCTTTTTATATTGTCGCTGCGGAAGAGCAGGGCGTTTCGCCTAAAGATTTGACGGGAACCATCCAAAACGATATTCTAAAGGAATTCATGGTGCGGAATACTTACATTTATCCGCCTACACCATCCATGAAAATTATCAGTGATATTTTTGAGTTTGCTTCCAAGAATATGCCCAAGTTCAATAGCATTTCCATCTCCGGTTACCATATGCAGGAAGCGGGAGCCACGGCAGATATTGAACTTGCATACACCCTTGCCGACGGTCTGGAATACATCCGCACAGGAATAAAAGCGGGTATGGATATAGACACTTTTGCGCCTCGGCTCTCTTTCTTTTGGGCCATCGGGATGAACCACTTTATGGAAATCGCAAAAATGCGCGCCGCACGTATGCTGTGGGCAAAGATTGTAAAACAGTTCAACCCTAAGGATGAAAAATCGCTCGCCCTGCGCACCCACTGCCAAACCAGCGGTTGGAGCCTTACCGAGCAGGACCCTTTCAACAACGTAGCTCGAACCGCAATTGAGGCAGCAGCAGCCGTTTTCGGGGGAACGCAATCGCTTCACACAAATGCTTTGGATGAGGCCATCGCACTGCCCACCGATTTCTCCGCACGCATTGCACGAAACACCCAAATATTCCTGCAAACCGAAACCCAGATCACCAAAACCGTGGATCCTTGGGCGGGCAGCTATTATGTGGAAAGTCTTACCAACGAAATTGCCAACAAAGCCTGGGAACTCATAGAAGAAGTAGAAGAACTCGGCGGCATGACCAAAGCCATTGAGGCCGGCATCCCCAAACTGCGCATCGAGGAAGCTGCCGCACGCAAGCAGGCACGCATTGACAGCGGGCAGGATATTATAGTGGGCGTAAACAAATACCGTCTCGCGAAAGAAGACCCGTTGCAGATTTTGGATGTGGACAACCAAAAGGTCCGCACCTCGCAGATTGAACGCCTAAACCGCATAAAAGCCACCCGCGACACCAAAAAGGTAGAAAAGGCCCTCGCAGATATTACCCAATGCGCAAAGACAGGTGAAGGAAATTTACTAGCTTTAGCCGTAGAAGCTGCCCGCCACAGGGCAACCCTTGGCGAAATCTCTACCGCGATGGAAAAGGAATTCGGCAGGTACAAGGCACAAATACGCTCCTTTAGCGGCGTGTACAGCAAAGAGATGAAAAAAGACCCAAGTTTTGATAAGGCAAGGCAAATGGCAGACAAGTTCGCTGAACTTGAAGGCCGCCGCCCCCGTATTATGATTGCCAAAATGGGGCAAGACGGCCACGACCGGGGCGCCAAAGTAGTAGCCACCGGCTATGCCGATGTAGGTTTTGACGTGGACATAGGCCCACTCTTTCAAACCCCAGCCGAAGCCGCCAAACAGGCCGTGGAAAACGACGTGCACATCCTGGGCGTTTCCTCCCTCGCCGCAGGCCACAAAACCCTCGTGCCACAGGTTATCGAGGCCCTAAAAAAGTACGGACGTGAAGACATTATGGTTATCGTGGGCGGCGTAATACCCGCGCAGGACTACCAATATCTTTTTGATGCCGGCGCAGTTGCCGTTTATGGCCCGGGCACTCGTATTAGTGATGCGGCTATTGAAATGTTGGGGGTATTGATTGAGGGGGTGGAATAGATTTTTCTATATTAATATAATAAATCATTCATATATTAGTGAATTATAATAACTAAATAACCAATTATTACTAATGGAAACTTTTTACTTTGGAAGACTTAATTATAAAAGCAAATATGATCTATTTGAACTATTAAACTACGGTAACAAATTCAGAGATAAAAATTCCAATACTCAATATGGTATTTTTTCTATAGAAACTATTGAGGATAAAGATCTTGGAGTAGTTTTTTCAGGAGAATTAGTAAAATATCAGGACATTAAAGAAGAACCGGTTGTTAAGGATGATATTTTGACGATTGAATATATTAGAGATTATATTCAGGGTAGAGCAAGATTTTTTTTAATAGAAAAAAACCATCTAATAGCATATAATCCTTATGGAAATATAATAAGTCCTAAACGATTTTGTGAAGCTTTTTCAGGTGTAATAATTGGTGCAGACGATACTTTTAACGTTGATTCTTTAATTTATCCAATAAATCAGGAGTATGAGTTTATGAATTTTCTTCAGAAGATGAGAAGTTTAAATAAACTCACTTTAAAATTAACCCCATCAAATCCAAACAGTAGAGATTTATGGAAAGACATTGATGAAAGGTTAAATAATATGCACGTGAAAGTTTATACTGAAGAAATGCAAGCCATGGATAATGAAAGTATTGTTGTTGATGAGATTACAGAAAGTAAAATAAAAATGGCTCAAGATGGGTATGGAAAAGCAAAAGGAGAAGGGAAGGACGAAGATGGTAATGAGGTAACAATTAGTACTGAAGAAAGTGAATCCATAATGAAAAAGAAAATAGAAAATAATCTTATGGTACGCGAACAATTTTTTTCTTTAAAGAATGTTTTTGAAAAGATCTTAAGAAGATTTAATAATAAATGAAGTTTTTTCACACATATATTTTTTCTTTTGATACTATTATATCTTTAATATTATCAATATTAAGTATTTGTTTTTTGCCCAACTGGGTTGGAGGTGACTTAATAAAGGATTTATTGGGAATGGGTATTGGAGTGTTATCACTTATATTTTCAATTTTCTTTGCCGCTTTGGCATTTATTATTAGCGCTAGTGACGATGAATTTGTAGAATTTTTGGAAAATGATGGTTTATTTTCTCGACTTATAAACACATTTAAATGGACAGTAGGAAGCTTGTTTTTTGCACTTCTTTATTCTATTATATTATATGTAATTTCCTCATTTAGAATGTCTTTGAACACCTCATTTGAAATGAGTGAATGGTTTTTAGGCTTATTCTCTTTCATGTTTTTTTATAGTTTGATAGCTACAATGTTATCAACTAATGATGCAATAAAATATTCGAAAACACGCATAAAATATATTAAGAATAAACGGCTAAATAAATAATTCCCCAGCTAGCGCGAGCGTCTCGCTCGTAACCATCAAAAATTAAAATGAAAATTGACAACCAAAAGAAACATTAACATAGTAACATAAAGGTATTATGTTTTTCTATAAGAAATTATCGTCACAATGAATCCCTATTACTATCTGTTTTACAGATTAAACCAGTTCTTTAACAAAAATAATAATAATGAATGGGGCCCCATTTTTGGAATTTCCGTATTTCTTGGGTGGAACTTGGTGGTGATATATATTACAATTCTTCCTATCACGAAAGCAAATTACGAAGACGCATATAAAACAATATTCATAGTAATACTGGCTTTAATATTCATTGTTAATTCTATACTTTTTCTTAACAATAAAAGATTAAAAGAAATTATGGATTATTCAAACAAAGAATCAAAGAGCGCTCGCAAATTATATGGCTTTTTTATTATCATTTATATTTTAATATCTTTTGGATTAATATTTTATATATAACCTCCGCTACCGCGAGCGTCCTGCTCTTACAAATAAATATTAACCTTGAGTAAAACAGAAAATTTTGAAAGTTGATAATATTTTTTGGAAGAAAATTTTAGGAATATTTATTATCGTTCTGAACTCGTTTTATATTCTCTACGGAGTTTTATTTTTCTATGTTAAACATATTACTCATTTAATAAATATTATAGACTTCAATGATGTAACGTTGCTCTTTTTCGTTTTAATGGGAATTATAGGAATGAATATTGGATACAGAGTTTTTAGAGTTAGGCTTTCAATAAAATGGGGGTTAACACTTAGCTTTTTATTTATAAGTATTTTCGTATTTACCTTTTACATCAATCTTACCCATTCCCCTAGCGCGCTTTTATAAAGCGTGCCCATCTACTTTAACATTTGCAATGCGACCTACAGCACCCCCCCCCTGACACGCTTCCGCCAGCCCTGCGCGCAGCCAAAGAGTAAAGCATGCCCATTTACCAGATCATTTATAATAGTTCTACGCTACCAAGAGCATTCCGCTAGTATTCTCCCAAACACTTCCCCAAATTAATCAAATCCACAATTAAACAATAAAAAAAAGTTGCAAAGCACTATCTGATTGTTGTATATTTATGATTCAATTCTAACTTCCTCTTCGAAGTTCTTCCCAAGAAATGCTTACTGCGTATGCCGACTATATGCCGACTATATTCCGACCGTATGCCGATGCTAAGCCGACCATACTCCCTATATTCTCCCTAGTTACCTCATAACTACGTTATAGAATCACTCATATATCTGAACTTATCATCCATTTTATATCTCACAAAAACTCCTAAAATATTTTGCTGTCATCAGTAAAAGTCCTTTTAAAGTCATTGACGATATTTTTCCTGCAAGCACAAGCGTCCCGCTCAAGCCACTTCAGTGCTAAAACAATCAAATATCCAAAAAACAAATCTTATTCCCGGATAACCTTCATCGTTTCATTGCCAAACCGCACATAGTAAAGCCCCTGCGCAAAGTTTGAAAAGTCAATTTGCTTTATGCCTTGGGTAAGCTTGCCAGATAGTAAGCGTTGTCCAAGGGCAGAATAAACTTCATAATAGGTAACCTTGGAAACATTTATATACACAAAGTCTTGTGTGGGGTTAGGATATATGCTTATACCAACATTATTTTCCGCCACTCCCAGCACAAGTTCGCACTCAAAGCTGGAGAGCACTTTGGAAGCCGCAGGTGGATTCACCAAAAGTTCCTCAGTCAATAAAGGGCAGTAGCAATCATTGTCTTCTACATAAAGCTTAAGCCAGGAAAGCGCTATTTTGCCAACGGCGCCATCACCCCCAGTAGGCGAATTGGCAACGGAATGATTTCCATTTTCAACTTCAAAAAGTAGTTTGTTGGTCGTTTCTGGAGTTGCGGCATAATGAAGGTCGGCGTGTTGTGCAGGAGGGGCAGTAGGATCATTCTCACCGCTAAAAATCAATACCGGACTATCGTGGTTTAAGGAAGCATTTGGTAACCAGGGGCATAAAGCAACCACACCTTTGATGGTATTGTCCAATACGGCAGCCCGTTGTGCGCCACCCCCGCCCATAGACCATCCGCTTACCGCAAACTTATCCACATCCAACTGGTTTTCCAAGGGGGAAGTGCTTCGGGTATTTTCCTGCCGCATGGTTTCCAAGGCATCCAAAAGCGCAGTGGCCCGTTGCTCAGGAAAGTCAAATAGCGAGTTCGTTCCAATAATAATAGTAACTATTCCGTGCGAAGCATAAAACGGCCCCCACTCCTCCACGCTGGAGGGCAGTGCAGTAAACCCGGGGACAATGGCGATACTTGCAAAAGGGGGAGTAGCATTGGTGGGATAATATACCGTGGCACCTGCATAATCCGGACCATTCCGTAAACCGTCGGCCTCGGTTAGGGTGGCAATGTCATATGGTCCGGGATTTGTTAAACTCTCAATGGTTACATCGCCGCATTGGGCTAAAACCATATTTGGAGCAAATAAAGAGGCTAAAACGAAGAGGGCTACAATATATATTTTTTTCATAGAAATACTATAAGGCGGTTTATAATGCTGAAATTTAAACCTTTTAAGGCTCCCGTCAAAATAAACGGTTCAATTAACTTTTTGATAGAAAGAGCTTAATTACAATACTTCAGAAATCAACTTCTACAATTGATGAATACCTATCTTTGCCAAAAAAAGTAAATGCTCCAAACGTTAGCCCATTACACTCTACATCTTTTGGTTCCAGGATTGATTGCCTATATCTTTTTCAGAAAGGAATGGAAAAAGGCGTGGCTCATTATGCTGGCAACCATGTTGGTAGATCTCGATCACCTCTTCGCCACCCCGATTTTTGATCCCGGCCGGTGCAGCATCAACTTCCATCCATTGCACACCTATTGGGCGATGGCAGGATATGTGGTATTGTTATTCTTTAAGAAAACTAGGATCATAGCTGTGGGATTATTATTCCACATGTTTACGGACTATATAGATTGCCAATGGAATTGAAATTCCAAATTCCAAATTCCAAATTCCAAATCCCAAACCTGCCTGCCGTGCCTCTGCAGGTAAGTTCTGAATAAACAAATCCCTACCGATGGTGGTACGGCTCATTCCGAAGGATAGTAAACCCACGATACAGCTGTTCTATAAAGAAAAGCCGAACCATTTGGTGCGAAAAAGTCATAGAAGAAAGTGAAACCTTCCCGTTAGCTCTTGCATAAACAGCATCGGTAAAACCATACGGTCCACCAATAACAAAGATGAGGTTTTTCAGTCCGCTGTTCATTTTCTTCTGAAGAAACTCAGCAAACCCTTCGGAAGTATAGGTTTTTCCTTTTTCGTCTAGCAGAATCAAAACATCGGCAGTAGTGGTTTGTTTCAAGATTTCTTCCCCTTCAGCTTGCTTTTGAAGCGCTTCGGAAAGATTCTTCGCATTCTTCACATCTGGAATCACTTCCATTTCAAAAGCAATATAAAACCCAAGGCGCTTGGTGTAGTCATCCATCAGGCTTTGCAGTTGTTTGTTGTCGGTCTTGCCTATGGCGAGCAGTGTTATTTTCATATTTCAAAAGTAATGGATTTTAAAGGTTTTTGCATAACTGCCTACTGAAACTGAATACTGCCAACTCTTTTTGTTATTTTAGCTGAAATTTCCTTGCTATGATTTCAGAAAAACAATTCAACAAAGAAATAGACATCATCATCGCCAACGCCATCCGCGAGGATGTGGGCGATGGCGACCACAGTTCGCTGGCCTGTATTTCGGAAGATGCGCTGGGCTCCGCCAAACTTTTGGTAAAGGACGAGGGCATCATTGCCGGCGTTGAATTTGCCCGGCAGGTTTTTGAATATGTAGATCCGGGACTTGAGCTCGATATTAAAATAAAGGACGGAAGCCCCGTAAACTATGGCGATGTGGCATTTTACGTTTCGGGCCTTTCGCAATCTATCTTAAAGTCGGAAAGATTGGTCTTGAACGCCATGCAGCGTATGAGCGCCATTGCCACTAAAACGAATAAATACGTAAAACTGCTTGAGGGCACAAACACAAAAATCCTCGACACCCGAAAGACCACGCCCGGAATCCGAGCCTTGGAAAAGTGGGCCGTAAAAATTGGCGGCGGGGAGAACCACCGTTTTGCCTTGTACGATATGATAATGCTAAAGGACAACCACATCGATTTCTGTGGCGGAATAACCAAGGCTATTGAAAAGACAAAAAAATATTTAAAGGAAAACCAGCTCGGGCTTAAAATTATAGTTGAAGCCCGAAACCTGGACGAGATTGGAGAAATATTACAATCCGAGGGCGTGTATAGAATTTTGATAGATAATTTCAATTATGAAGATACCCGCAAAGCGGTAAAACTCATAGACGGGAAATGCCTAACCGAGTCCAGTGGAGGCATCACGCTGCAGACCGCCAGAAAATATGCCGAATGTGGGGTAGATTATATTTCCAGTGGCGCTTTAACACACTCTGTGCACAATATGGACCTGAGTTTAAAAGCCGTTAAATGAGCGAAGATTCTGAAAAGGATATAAGCATTCCGGTAATCCGAGATGTGGTGCGTTTCAGTAAAAAGATAAAACTTCCCGGCATGGGTGGGTTTTCTCTATATAATTTACTTGATGTTTACGGCACCGGAATCTTAAACGGCACATTTTCCTTTAGGGCCAGTTCCATTGCCTACAGTTTTTTTCTTGCGTTATTTCCTTTTCTATTATTTCTCTTAAACCTAATTCCATATATTCCCATTGATGGTTTCCAAACGCGTTTTTTGATATTTATGGAAGCCTTGTTGCCTGCCCAAACCACTGAATTCTTTTATCCCATAATTGCAGATATTGCGGTAAATCCTCGCGCAGGATTAATATCGTTTGTATTCTTTTTATCTATCTTTTTATCTGCCAATGGCGTTAATACCATCTTTAGTGCTTTTGAGCATTCATTTCATGTAACCATAAACCGCAGTTTTTTTAGGCAATACCTGGTTGCAATAATCGTTTCTATTTTCTTGGCATTGTTGTTGTTAACTTCGGTAGGGGTTATTTTATATGGTGAATACATTATAAATGACCTTCAGTCCAGAGCCTATATAGACAATGATGTTTTCTGGATTTCGTTCTTTCAATTTGTTGTGTTTGTAATAATGATCTACGGGGTTATTGCTACTTTGTATTATTTTGGAACCAAAGAAGGTAAGGAATCCCGCTTTTTTTCAGTGGGAGCCATTACTACAACGGTGCTATTCATTGTCACAACGTACCTTTTTGGAGTTTACATCAATAACTTTTCAAATTATAACGAGTTATACGGTTCCATTGGTGCACTTTTAATTTTGATGTTCTATATTTGGATAAACGCAAACCTATTGCTGCTAGGGTTTGAATTGAATGTTTCTATAAGGCGGCTAAAAGATAAACTTTAACTATAAACCTAAATTTTTAAACAGATGAAAAAAATACTTTTAACTTGCTCCCTAATTGTCTTAACAATATTAACTGCCACGGCGCAGGATGTAACCGGAAAATGGAAAACCATCGACGATGAAACCGGCGAAGCCAAATCCATTGTAGAAATCTATAAGCAAAACGGAAAGGTTTACGGAAAAATCGTAGAAATCCTCAATCCCGCTAAAAAAAATGTAAAATGCGATAAATGCCCTGGAGAAGATAAGGACAAACCGGTACTGGGTCTTGTAATAATCAAAGGACTTGAAAAAGACGGCGATGAATACAATGACGGTACCATCATGGATCCCAACAATGGAAAAGTGTATAAGTGCTACATAGAACTTGATGGCCCAAACAAATTGGATGTTCGCGGTTACATAGGTTTTTCTCTTTTGGGAAGAACACAAACCTGGACGCGCGTCAATTAATAAAATTTTAAAAGCACTATCTTTAAGCCGCCAATTTTGGCGGTTTTTTTATTTCCAATAACCCAATAACCCAATAACCCAATAACCCAATAACCCCAATAATCAATAACTTTTGTATTTCATAGACGTAATCCTTCCCATTCCATTAAAGCAAGCCTTCACCTATGGTGTGAATAAAGATGAAGCTGCTTTTTTAAAGCAGGGTATGCGCGTGGCCGTACCTTTTGGAAAGTCAAAGGTTTACACGGGCATCGTTTATCAGGTACACGACCAACCACCCGTAGGTTACGAAACAAAATCCATAGACCATATTTTGGATGAGGAGCCCATTATCACCCAACTTCAATTGAAACATTGGGAATGGCTTGCCGCATATTATATGTGTTCTTTAGGAGAAGTAATTAAAGCGGCTCTGCCCAGTGCATTTCTTTTAGAGAGTGAAACCATTATCAAACTTTCATCTCGAAATTTCCAGGATGAGGAATCGTTGACCGATGACGAGTTCGTTTTATACGAAGCCTTGCAGCACCAATCATCGCTTCATATAAATGATGCACGTTCCATTTTGGATAGGAAGAATATTGTTTCAGTTATCCAAAATTTACTAGATAAAAATATTATCGAGGTCGAAGAAACGGTTTATGAGCAATACGTCCCCAAGATGAAGCGCTACATAAAACTTGCCCCTAAATATACTTCCGAAGAAAAATTGCGCGAGCTTTTAGACTCACTCACCCGTGCGCACAAACAGCGGCAGGTGCTTATGCATCTTTTTATGCTGAATACGCAAGTCAAAAAACCAATCAGCAGTGTAGCGCTACAAAAGAAGAGTGAAGCATCCGCCGCTACACTAAAGGCTTTGATAGATAAAGGTATCTTGGAGGAATATTATATTCAGCACGATCGTGTGGAATTTTCCGGCGAAGCTTCTTCTGAAATAAAGTTGTTGAGTGAGCAACAAACAAAGGCATATCAAGAAATTAAAACAGCGTTCAAAACAAATGATGTAGTATTGCTTCATGGCGTTACCTCAAGTGGAAAAACGGAAATCTATGTGCGCCTTATCGAAGAGGTTATAGCCGCCGGAAAGCAAGTGCTTTATATGCTCCCCGAAATTGCTTTAACTACACAACTTATTACACGACTTCAAAAATATTTTGGTGAAAAGATTTCAGTATTCCATTCTAAATTTTCAGTGAATGAAAGGGTTGAGGTTTGGAACAATGTGCTTTCAGCAAAACAAAAAGCGCAAGTTGTTATTGGCGCGCGCTCTTCCTTATTTCTTCCTTTTAAAAATTTGGGGCTTGTTATTGTGGATGAGGAACACGAACCTTCTTTCAAACAATACAGCCCTGCACCGCGCTACAATGCCCGCGACAGTGCAATTGTCTTGGCTAATCTTCAAAAAGCCCAACTTTTGATGGGTTCCGCCACGCCCTCTTTGGAAAGTTACCACAATGCAAAAACCGGGAAGTTTGGATTGGTAACGCTGAAAAAACGCTTCGGAAATGTTCTGATGCCTGATATTGAGTTGGTCGATATCAAGGAAAAAACCCGTAAGAAACAAATGACGGGCCATTTCAGCGATAGACTTTTGGAGGAAATGCAAGAAGTTTTAAAAAATGGCGAGCAGGTAATTCTCTTTCAAAATAGAAGAGGTTTTTCACCCGTTGTGGAATGCACTACTTGTGGGGTTTCACCGCAATGCCCAAACTGTGATGTGAGTTTGACTTTTCATCAACATAAAAATCAACTTAGATGCCATTACTGTGGCTATCACATGGCAATGATGCAAAGCTGCATTGCCTGCGGGAGCGAAACACTGGACACTAAAGGTTTTGGAACCGAACAGATTGAAGCCGAATTAAAAACACTGTTTCCTAACCATAAAGTGGCGCGGATGGACCAGGACACAACCAAGGGAAAGCATGCCTATTCCAAATTGATTGAAGCTTTGGAAAACGAGGAAATTGATATTTTGGTAGGCACACAAATGCTTGCCAAGGGCTTGGATTTTAGAAACATAAGTTTGGTAGGGGTAATGAATGCAGATAATCTTTTGAACTTTCCAGATTTTCGTGCGCACGAACGCAGTTTTCAGTTGCTACAACAAGTTTCGGGCAGGGCAGGACGCACCCAAAAGCGCGGCAAGGTTTTGATACAAACATATAATCCGTACCATCAAATATTAAAACAAGTAAGCGTTAACGATTATGAAGCGATGTACAAGGAGCAGCTGGAAGAACGCTACAATTATAAATACCCTCCTTTTTACCGAACCATTAAAATAGTTTTTAAGGATAAGAACTTAGCGCGTGTACAGAAAGCTTCAGTATGGTTTGGCCAAGCTTTGGAGATGCAGTTCAAAGAAAATATTTTGGGTCCCGAACCACCGCCAGTGGGTAGAATCAAGAATAAATATATTATGAATATTCTGGTGAAAATTCCCAAAAACCAATCTTTGGAAAAGACGAAAAAATATATTGATAACGTACAGCGAAACTTTAATTCAATCAAAGAATTTTCAAGCGTTCGCGTAAATATAGATGTGGATAATTATTAAGCGTTCTGGGTTGCTGCCAGTGCCTCTACAAGATCAGATTTTCTATTTCGGCTCAACGGCAATTGGTCTTTTTCCAGTTCAATTGTTTTGCTGTTGTAACGTTGCACCTTGTCTAAATTCACAATATAAGACTTATGTATTCTTAAGAAGCGTTCTTTAGGAAGAAGCGCCTGAAAAGCCTTCATTGTTGAAAGAACCACAAGTGATTCGTGCTCGGTTACAAGCTTCACATAATCACCCAAAGCCTCAATATAACGTAATTCATTAAGAAAAACTTTTCGCTTTTTTAGGTTGCTTTTTACAAAGATGAAATCTTCATCATCAAAGCCTTCCTCATGCTTAAGTTTATAATTGGTAATTGCTTTGTGAACGGCATTTAAAAATCTGTCCTTGGCAATAGGCTTCCGAAGATAATCAACGGCATCATAGTCAAATGCTTTAAAAGCATACTTGGTTTTTCCTGTAACAAAAATGACTTGGGGTTTTCTCTGGATATCATCTAAAAGATCAAACCCAGAAAGAATGGGCATTTCTATATCTAGAAAGATGAGGTCAATTTCATTGGAAGCGAGACCCATTTTGGCCTCAATTGCATTTTTATACTCCCCAACAAGCTCAAGTGAGGGGTGCATTTGGATAAGCTTTACAATGGAAAGCCGCTGCAGTGTAGAATCATCTACAATTGCGCATTTAAGTATTGTTTTCTCCACAATAGTAGGTTTTGCGTAAGGCAATAATATGCAAATAATCGATGAAATGCAACTTTTTTTGATTTTAATCGAAAAAATTGCGCACTTCGTCTAAAATTGATTTTTCTGAAGACATTTCAAAATAAGGTTTGATTATACCAAATAAAGTATTATTTTTGCACCCTCTTTGGCAGAAAGCCAAGGTTTTAAACATTAATTTTAATAGATTTTTTATGAATCATTACGAAACTGTTTTCATCTTAAATCCCGTTTTATCTGAAGACCAGATAAAGGAAACAGTAAAGAAATACGAAGATCTTCTTGTTTCTAAAGGTGCTGAGATGATATCCAAAGAAAATTGGGGCTTGAAAAAACTTGCTTACCCAATCCAGAACAAAAAAAGTGGGTTTTATCACCTTTTTGAATTCACCGTTGACGGTGAAGTAGTTCACGAACTTGAAACTGAATTTAAAAGGGACGAACGTTTTATGCGTTACCTTACAGTGAGCCTTGACAAGCACGCAATTGCTTGGGCAGAAAAAAGAAGAAACCGCAATAAAAAATCAGCTTAAATTATGGCTACATTACAACAACAAGCAAAAGGAAAAAAAGACGGAGAGATAAGATATCTTACCCCGCTTAACATAGAGACCAACAAAACTAAAAAATACTGTCGTTTCAAAAGATCGGGTATTAAGTATGTTGACTATAAAGATCCAGATTTCTTATTGAAATTTGTGAACGAACAAGGTAAAATCCTTCCAAGAAGACTTACCGGAACTTCATTAAAGTATCAGCGCAAAGTGGCAGTTGCCGTAAAAAGAGCTCGCCATTTGGCACTTATGCCTTACGTAGCCGATTTATTAAAATAAAAAACCAGAGAACATTATGGAACTTATATTAAAAAAAGACGTAGAAAATCTGGGATTTACAGATGATGTGGTAACCGTAAAGAACGGTTACGGAAGAAACTTTTTGATTCCACAGGGGCACGCAGTACTTGCTACTCCTTCGGCTAAAAAAGTATTGGCTGAAACTTTGAAACAACGCGCTTTTAAAGAAAAGAAAGTGGTTGACGAAGCTAAAACCCAGGCAGAGAAACTTAACGGTCTTGAAATTAAAATTACCGCCAAAACTGGCGAGGGCGATAAGTTGTTTGGTTCTGTTACAAATGCAGATCTTGCAGATGCTCTTGAAAAAGAAGGTGTGTCTATTGATAAAAAGTACATCACTATTGCTGGTGGCGCCATTAAGCGTACCGGTCCTTACGATGCTACTATCCGTTTTCATAGAGATGTGATAAGCAACTTCACTTTTGAAGTGATTGCTGAAGCTAAACCGGCAACAAAATCAAAACCAGAAGCTAAGCCTAAGGCAGAAGCTAAAGCTGAAGAGACTACCTCTGAAGAAGCAAATTCGGAAGAAGTAAACTAAATAACACGATTAATTGTTTTAAGACCTTTCCCGTTTTCGGGGAAGGTTTTATTTTTTTACAAACTTATGAAGTACACCAGATTAACAAAAGAACAATTTGAGGAACTGCACCAGGAATTCATTAATTTTTTGGCCACACAGTCCATTACCGCTGATGAATGGAAAACACTTAAAACTGAAAAACCGGAAGTTGCAGAACAGGAGCTCGATATTTTCAGTGATCTAATTTGGGAAGGAGTATTAAATAAGGTGAAGTATTTGGAACACATTTCACCAACACAATTAATGCTTTTTCATATTTCTGAAACATTTATGGAATTGATAGCCATAAAGATTGATGATGAAAATATAGACATTACAACAGATTATGGTTACAAGTGGCTGCAACAAAATCTTCATGATGATTCGGTAAATCTATATACTTCCACAAAAGCAATCACTGATGATCGCAACAAAGATATTTTTGTTTTGATAAAACAAGGTTCGGTAATAACCAAAGGAGAGCTTTATACGTATTTCAGCGACTTGTTAAGCGAATAATTAAAAGCACCGGTTAAAATTTCTCAAATCCAAAATTGAATATGATTGGGATTTGGAATTGTTAGTTGTAATTTTCTCTATTATTCATAACGCAAACTTTCAATAGGATCCAACCGCGCCGCTTTTGAAGCAGGATAGGAACCGGCAATTATTGCAACAATAAAAGTGATGATGGTTGCCCATATGATCGCGGCCCAGGGTAGCGTAAAGTCGAACTTAAAGATTTTGGCAAACGCAAAGCCGGTTAAAATTCCCAGGATAATCCCCAAAACACTTCCGAATTGTCCAATAACTATGGTCTCCATAAAAAATTGGGTAGAGATTGTGGAGCGTTTCGCGCCCATTGCTTTTCGCACACCAATCTCCCGTGTACGTTCGGTTACCGAAACCAGCATAATATTCATAAGCGCTATGGAAGAGCCCAAAATGGTAATGATACTGATTATCCACGCTGCGGCTTCCAAATAACCCGTAATCATTGCGATGCGGTTTATTAAATCGTCACTGCGTTCAATACCGAAATTGTTTTCTTCCACAGGATTTAAGCCTCTAATATTTCTAAAAGTAATGATAGCTTCGTCCTGTGCGGCTTCCATCATTTGTTTGTCATCCACTTTTACACTTAAATTGTAATTAATATTGGGTTGTGTAAAAATGCCACGAGCAACCTGAACAGGGATCAAAACCTTTAAATCCTGATTGTTCCCAAAAGTGGATCCCTTGGATTCCAACAAACCAATAACCTTAAATTTCACCCCGCGAATACTGATGGTTTTATTGATTGGGTCTTCATCTTCAAAAAGATTTTTTACAAAATCAGAGCCTATTAAACACACCTTGTTGTTATTCTGTACATCAAAAATGGTGAAATTTCTTCCTTTATCAATTTCGGTTCCCGTGTTTTCCAAATAGTTTTCATTCACGCCATAAACCTGTACTTCCGGATCGGTTTTTTCAGAACCGTATTTTACTTCGGCGGTGGATGTGCCCTGAAATGAAAGGGACGTTTGTGTGTACGGAAATTCATATTTATCAATAAATTCACGTACATTATTGTAGCTAATTATTGGATTGACTTTCTCTCTTTCTCCACTTCTATTTGACTGTACGGTAAATTCGTATTGCTGAATATTAAAAGTATTGGCGCCCATTGAGGCAAAATTGCCCGAAATAGTGTTTTCCAGCGCCGTCACAGCGCTCAAAATGCCAACGAGTGCCCATATGCCAATTCCAATAATAACAATTGTAAGAATGGTCCTTAGGAGTTGGCTTTTAATGGAATCCAGCGCAATTCGAACATTTTCCCGGAAAAGTGAAAACATATTTTTAGTTTGTGTTAACCGTTAGACTGTAAAGGGGCAATAAAGTTACAGAATAACAGTGAGGCAAATAATTTTTTCCGACAATCTTATTGTGGCAAACTTCATTATTATTTAGGATATTTGCCAAGCAGAATATAAAAAATCAAAAGCTCACAGATTTTGTCAAAAAAACCATCCATCCCAAAAGGAACGCGCGATTTCAACCCAGAGGAAGTTACGCGCCGCAATTATATTTTCAATGTAATCAAAGAAACCTTTTCGCTCTATGGTTTTCAACCTATTGAAACGCCCTCTTTTGAAAACAGCGAGACTTTGATGGGGAAATATGGCGAAGAGGGCGATCGGTTGATTTTTAAGATTTTGAACAGTGGCGATTTTCTTTCAAAAGTAGACGAGGATTTATATTCCGAAAAAGACAGTAATAAAATAACTTCAAAAATTTCTGAAAAAGCACTCCGGTACGATCTTACAGTTCCCTTTGCACGTTACGTTGTGCAACACCAAAACGAAATCACCTTCCCTTTTAAACGTTATCAAATACAACCCGTATGGCGTGCCGACCGACCGCAAAAAGGCCGTTTCCGTGAGTTTTTTCAGTGTGATGCAGATGTTGTGGGCTCCACTTCACTTTGGCAGGAAGTAGAATTTGTGCAATTGTACGATGCCGTTTTTAGCAAACTCGGTTTAAAGGACGTAACCATAAAAATCAACAACCGAAAAATTTTGAGCGGCATCGCCGAAACCATCGGCGCCGAAGATAAATTGATAGATTTTACGGTTGCTCTGGATAAGCTCGATAAAATAGGGGAGGATGGTGTGAAAAAGGAAATGCGTGAAAAAAGCATTTCGGAAGATGCTTTGCAAAAACTACAGCCCCTGTTCTCCTTTAAGGGAAGTAATGACGAAAAGTTAAACGCTTTAAGTGAAATGCTAAAGACTTCCGAATTGGGAATGAAAGGTGTAGAAGAACTGGATTTTATAGCCAAGACTATTGAAAAGCTCGGATTGCAAACCGCTTCGTTGCAAATTGACGTTACCCTTGCCCGCGGATTGAATTATTACACAGGTGCCATTTTTGAGGTTTCTGCCCCAGCCGAAGTAAATATGGGAAGCATTGGCGGTGGCGGAAGGTACGATGACCTAACGGGAATTTTTGGAATGCCGAATATTAGCGGTGTTGGTATTTCTTTCGGATTGGACCGTATTTATTTGGTTCTTGAGGAACTGAATCTTTTCCCCAAAACGGTTTCAGAAAACAGTAAGGCGCTTTTTATAAATTTTGGAGATAAGGAAGCGCTGTATGCAATGGAAGCGATAACAAATTTGCGCAACGCAGGGATAAAGGCTGAATTGTATCCCGATGATACTAAGATGGGCAAGCAAATGGGCTATGCGGACAAACGGAATATTCCTTTTACGGTATTGGCAGGCGAAAAGGAAATGGAAGCACAACAATACACACTTAAGGACATGAAAAGTGGTGCGCAATCATCCGTGAGCTATTCAGAATTGGAAAAAATGCTGGCCCAATAAAGTTTCAATTATTTTCAAACAAAATTTATTCGAGCTTCATTTTCTGAATACTCCTGTTTGCGTTTTTCCATTATTTTTTGCTCAGCTTCCCGTTGGGCCGCTTCAGAAAGCATACCGGAAATACGCAGTTTAGTAAGGTTGGTCATTGTTTGTTTCATTCATCCCCAATTTCGTTAATAATCTTTTCATAGGAAATAACATAGTCAATCTGTTTTTCCTCTGAAACGTGTTTGCGGGGAGTTTCAAGAATTATAAAGTCGAAAAGTTTGGATATTATTTTTTTGAGGCGTTGTTCTGTAGTAAATATAGCCCGGTGTAAAAAATGAGCGGCAAAAGTAAGGGCAACTGAAAGTATAAATAGAGAGATAAAATATATAGAGGTGGAAAAATCTGTTAATGGAACCAAGGTGTAAATTATAAAAAATATTCCAACGAAAAGAAATGAATGGCTTATAAAAATTAAAAACATTCTAAATTCCAAAACTTGTTGAGCAACAAATTTTAAAAGTAATCCAGAACAGATTGCCATAAGTGGAAGGCTCAAAGAATACATAAAAGAGGACATGTATGAAAATCCAAATATGCCCTCTCTATCATTAAAAATATAAAAGATGTGTAAGAACGGTGATAGCACCGCTACAATTGCAAGAAAAATTAAGTAAAAACTTATTTTAGTCTTCTTGATTATCAGGAATCCCGTTACAGTTTCGGTCTCCTGGCGGACATATTTTGACTTTGTCGATTTGTTGCTCATCGCTAATTTGGTTTTCTGGGGTACAGCTAAAAGCTAGACCTGCTAGCATTACTAATGCAAATAAATAATTTTTCATAATAATAGGTTTTAAAAGTTCAAGAGTAAAATTAAACGTTTAATCTACCTATATAAAGCTGTTGCTCAATTATTTATTAACTAGATTTTAACAAATGTAAGAATAATGGGCATATACCCAAGAAATTTTCGACCAACGGAAGATTTTTTCGTTTTCGAAAGACATTTCTTACAGAAGTAGCATTGATTATTTTTCCAGTATAAAGGTATCAAACAAAAAAATCCCCTTGGAATTATCCTTGGGGATTTTAGTAGCGAGAGCGAGACTTGAACTCGCGACCTCCGGGTTATGAATCCGACGCTCTAACCAGCTGAGCTACCTCGCCATATTTTTTTGCTGCAAACTTTATGTCTAAGCGGCTGCAAAGATAGAAACAAAATAATCTGTCGCAAATATTAGGTTCTGTTTTTATTGAAATTATTTCCTCTTTTTAGCAAATTCATTTGAATGAAAAATTTTCAATCTTTCATTTGAGGTTAAAATTAATATATATATATTGGGCATCAACTAACAAAGAGCTATGGAAGATAAAATAAAATATGAAATGGAATTCCCCATCCAGGTTTCCCCTTCACTTTTATATCAATATATTTCAACGCCTTCGGGCCTTTCCGAATGGTATGCAGACAACGTAAATTCACGTGGTGAGTTTTATACATTTATTTGGTCTGAAAGTGAAGAGCGCGCAAAACTGCTCAGTAAAAAAAGCCCTGAACGCATCAAATTTAGGTGGGTAGAAGATGAGGGTGAAGATTTTTACTTTGAACTTCGCATTCAGGTTGATGAAATTACAAAAGATGTTTCGCTAATGGTAACGGATTTTGCCGAAGAAGATGAAGTAGAAGAAGGAAAAATGCTTTGGGAAAATATGATTTCCAACCTAAAGTCAATTTTGGGATCAGTCTAAAATACTTTTAAAATATAATATCTTTGCGCCGTTCACTAAAAAGTGGGCGGCTTTTTTATGATAAACTTGAACGGAACCATACTGGATAATTCTAAAACAATTATTGCTTTGGGCAATAGAGGCCTTAATTATGGCGATGCTGTTTTTGAAACACTTCGCTTTTCAGGAGGAAAAATATACTTTTGGGAAGACCATTATTTTCGATTGATGGCATCTATGCGAATTCTACGAATGGAAATTCCGATGAATTTTACAATGGAATTTTTAGAGGAAGAAATTTTGCGAACAATCAATTCTTCTGAAAAAAAATGTGCCGCTGTTCGTGTGAAAATTATTGTGTGGCGTAAAACAGGAGGGAAATATACGCCGACAACGAATGAAGTTGACTATGCCATTTCTTTTGAAAAATTAGAGGAGCCTTTTTATACATTAGCAGAAACGGATTGCGAAATTGAACTTTTCAAAGACCATTTTATAAACTCTGGCTTGCTTTCAACATTAAAAACAACCAATAGAATTGTAAATATTCTGGGAAGTATTTATGCAAAAGAAAATAATTATGATAATTGCCTATTGCTGAATGAAAACAAGCAAGTAGTGGAAGCACTTAACGGAAATATTTTTTTGATTTCAGGAAATATTGTTAAAACCCCGCCACTTTTGGATGGTTGTTTAAACGGAATTTTGCGCAAACAGCTTATTTCTATTATAAATACAACACCAGAACTTGGGTTGCGGGAAGCCTCTATTTCTCCATTCGAACTTCAAAAAGCGGACGAAATCTTTATAACAAACACCATTCAAGGGATTGTTTCCGTTACAAAATACAGAAAAAAGGAATTTGTGAATTCTACAGCTAAGATATTGCTGCCAAAGTTGAACCTAAAAGCTAGAATGGATTAATTGAAGCTTGGATTTTCTGGGGCATTGGACCATAAAATATAGTCGCCCCCAAACTCAATCATTTTTTCTTTCCAAAAATTAATATTAGTCTTGCCAATAATCGAATTGTTGTAGTTATTTGGGACTACCACCCAGCTATTTACTTCCAGTTCCTGCTCTAATTGCTCACTCTCCCAACCAGAATAGCCCAGAAAAAAACGTATTTGGTTCTTATTTAACTTGTCGTCTTTTAATAAATCGATTATTGCACTAAAATCCCCACCCCAATAAATACCGTTGGAAATTTCAATACTGTCTGGAATAATTTCTGGGATGCAATGAATAAAATAAAGATTGTCCTGTTCAACCGGCCCTCCGTTAAATACGGGGAGTTTTGAATTTATTTCAGGAACGAAGTCGCGAAGCTTGTATTGAAGGGGCTTGTTAAGAATAAACCCCACAGATCCACTTTCATTATACTCGGCCAAAAGCACGACAGATCGGTTGAAGGATACATCCCCTATAATAGAGGGTTCTGCGACCAATAATAGTCCCTTGGCTGGTTTTAAAGTGGTCATATAGTTTTTTTGGTAATTTAAATCTAAGGAATAATTTTAGAAATACCAAAAATTCACTGAGATGGTTGTTTGATTGATTTATTATTAGTTAAATATAATTTTTTATTGAAAATTCGTAATTAACTATGGTTCAGATAAATAAAAAAGCCCTTCCTTTCATTTAAATGAAAAGAAGGGCTAACAATGTTGTAAAATATTTTACAATTTAGTTTACACTGTTTTGTAAATCTGAACCAGCTTTGAATTTAACTACTTTTTTAGCAGCAATTTTAATGGTTTTACCTGTTTGAGGGTTTCTTCCTTCTCTAGCAGCTCTTTTTGATACTGACCAAGATCCGAATCCTACAAGTGATACTCTGTTACCTTTTTTAAGGGACTTTTGAACGTTGCCCAAGAAAGACTCTAAAGATTTCTTAGCAGCAGCTTTTGTAATTCCGGCATCAGCTGCCATTGCATCGATTAAATCTGATTTGTTCATAATTTTTTTAAATTAAATTGTTGGTTAAACTTCGATTAATTGCCCTACAAATTTAACAGGAATATCCGTTCAGGCAAGTAACCACGCAGGAAATCGTTATTTTTGTTGATAACTTGGGGTGTTTGTTAATAAACTTGATGCTTTTTTATGTGTTTTTAATAGTATCAGTACTGACAAGGGTTCACGATAGTTTGGAATCTTCATCAAATGAATAACCATTTAAAAGCGAAGAAACGTCCATTTTGCGTTTACCGGGAAGTTGTATTTCTTTTATAATAATGAATCCATCTGCACAGGCTACTTTTAGTTCTTTTTTGGAAATTTGAATACTTCCAGGTTTTAAAATTTGCTCACTTCTCTCAAAGCTTGCGCTATAAATCTTTGTCTTCAATTCCTCATTATTATTATGAAGAATAGTCCATGCTACTGGATAGGGTGAAAGCCCGCGAATAAAAGAAGCAATTTCCTTTCCTGGCTTTGTCCAGTCTATACGCGTGTTTTCTGATGTGAGTTTTGGAGCTTCTTTTAAATTGCTTGTCTTGGGCTGTGGTTTTGGGTTTGCTTTTCTCTTCTCAATCAATTCAAGTGTTTCCAAAACCAGTTTGCTCCCTTCATCCATCAGTTTATCGTGAAGTGTTTCCGCCGTTTCATTCTCTTCTATAACTACTTCCTTGTTGGCAATAATTGAACCAGTGTCAATTTTTTCATCAATAAAGAAAGTGGTAACGCCCGATTTTTCTTCACTATTAATTATTGCCCAATTTATAGGAGCCGCACCTCTATATTGTGGAAGAAGTGAAGCGTGTAGGTTGAAAGTTCCCAACTCGGGCATTTGCCAAACCGCTTTTGGAAGCATTCTAAAAGCCACGACTACTTGAAGATTGGCATTCAGATTTTTTAAGTCTTCAAGAAATGATTCATCTTTTAAATTTGTGGGTTGCAATACTTTTAAATTTTGTGAAACCGCATATTTCTTCACCGCTGATCCCAGCAGCTTTCTGCCCCGGCCCGCTGGCCTGTCAGGTGCCGTAATTACGCCCACAATATTTTTGCCTGCTTCCACCATTTCTTTTAAAACCCCCACAGCAAAGTCGGGCGTTCCCATAAATACTATTCTTAAATCGTTTTGCATTTTTTCAGTTTAAATAATATTGTTTTTTTGGATTGGCACTTATTTTCTCGGCATCCATAAGCAAACGGAGTACTTTCAGGATATCAGTTTCGGCAAAAGTAAGTTTTTCTGAAATCTCCCGCGAAGTTAATTCCGATTCTTCAAGTAGTGCCAAAATCTGTCCTGCCAGTTGTTGCATATCGGTTTTTGAAAATTTTGAAGTTAGCGCTTTGCAAACCGAACAAATGCCACATTTTGAAGCAGTAGTTTCACCAAAATAGGAAACCAGCTGCACGCTTCGGCAAGTTTTGGTATTTTCAATATAATTGAGAACGGAATTTACCTGCGCCTTTTTCTTTCGGTTTAGTGCTTCCACCTCGCGTGAAATTACGTTTATAGTTTTGTCATCTTCCCTTGGAACCAAAAACGTAAGTGTGGCATCGGTTATCTGCAGCGTCATTTCCACGACCTGGTCGCGCTCCATTTTTTTTAATATTGAAATTACGGTTTCAATGGGCTGCCCCGTTTTATTCACAATCAAATCCAGATTGATGGCCGTGGGCATTTCAAAAATACCGCCATAAATACGAAGAATTGTTTTTCCAATGACAGAAACCGTTATGTCCTTTTCAAAATAGTGCAACACTTTTTGAGAGGAAATTAAAAAATGCACAATGGATTTTCGTCCAAACTCCTGCGAAAGTTGAATAATCCCCAAACGGTCCAAACTGTTGAGTGCATTGTACGCTAAAAGGGTATTCAGGCTGTAAGTTCTGCAAAATTCTGAAAAACCAAAATTGTGTTTTGTGAATTCTCCTTCACCATAGGGAATCTGAAAATAATTGCTCAGTGTTCTGTAAATAGTTTTCAAATCTGAAGTTGTGGGCAACGATTCCACAAATTGTTGCTTCACATATATTTTGTCGTACTCATTATATAGTAGTATCGCGGAAGCATATTCGCCATCGCGTCCCGCGCGTCCGGCCTCTTGAAAATAACTCTCCAAACTTTCGGGTATTTGAAGATGAATCACAAAGCGAACGTTTGGGTGGTCAATGCCCATCCCAAAAGCGTTGGTTGCAATCATAGTAGAGACAACCCCGTTGCGCCACGCTTGCAGTTTTTGTGCTTTTTCCTTTGCTGAAATTCCCCCGTGATAAAAAGTGGCAGAAATGCCTAAACTATTTAGTTGTTCGCTGATCTCAATGGTACCTTTTCTATTTCGTACGTACACAATTGCAGAGCCTTTGTTTGTTTTAAGCAGTTGTTCGGTTTTGTAAAGTTTGTCTTCCACTTTAAAAACTTGATATGAAAGGTTTTCGCGAACGAAGGAATTTTTGAAGATCGCAGGAAATTCCATTTTCAATTCTGAAATGGTATCTTCCAAAACCTCGGGCGTTGCCGTAGCTGTAAGTGCGATGATGGGTGCCAGCGGATGTATTTCGCGAAGCACTATAATGTTTTTATAGGCAGGCCTGAAATCATTTCCCCATTGCGAAATACAGTGTGCTTCATCAACCGCGATTAAATTCACGTTCATCTGCTTGATGTAGTTTTGGACTATTTCCTGCTGAAGCCGTTCGGGCGATAGATAAAGAAATTTATAATTTCCGTAAAGGGCGTTATCCAAAAGTGTGGTTAGTTCATCAAAAGAAATTCCGCCAGTTAGCTTTAGCGCTTTTATCCCGCGCTCCTTTAGAACATTCACTTGATCGCCCATTAATGCTACCAAAGGTGAAACTACAATACAAGTACCCTCTAGTGCTAAAGCAGGAGCCTGAAAACAGAGTGACTTTCCGCCGCCTGTGGGTAAAAGTGCCACAGTATCCTTCCCGTCCATTACGGATGCGATTATTTCTTCCTGCAAAGGTTTGAAGGAAGTATAACCCCAATATTTGGTCAGGATGTCGCGGACATTCGTCAAGGTGTATTTTTAAGGTGATTCAGAATATTTTCGACTCTATCTTTAATAGTGCCCACGGGTACTTCATGAATTTTATATCCATAATTTTGATAACCATTTTTAAGGAAATGAAATATTTTCTCGGCCTGTTCAAAAGATTCGTAGCGCTCGTTATCCTGTTCGTAAATTTCTTCCCATGGGGGGAGCACAAATATTTCATCATATCGGTATTCATTGCACGTTTCACAAAAATTTTCAGGATAATGGGTAGCTACAAAGTCCATATAAGCAGTAACGTCTGGCATCCCGCGGTCATAAAAAAGTACGGGGGCTGCGCAATTTTTTCCTTCGTGAAACTGCTTCAATCTGCCTTCCAATAATTTTTCACTGAATAAAATAGGATTCTCCAAAAACAATTGTTCAATCCCTTCTTTTTGTGCTTCAAGAATTACATCTCTTGAAATTTCGTGCATGACGGGATAGCCTTCTTTTTCCAGATAATTAATAAGTGCCGTTTTTCCTGAGCCGGGCCCGCCGGTAATTACAATTCTTTTCGTGTCCAAAAGTTACAATTTTCTACAAAGTAAGTAAATAAATATTTGTGGTGAAAGTGTATCTTTGTTGCTCACAGAGCAAAATTATTTGATGGATCAAGGAAAAAACACCACAGAATTTTACGACCGATTAAAAAAACAACTTGAAGAAGATACCACGTGGCCTTCACCTTATCTGTTCAAGTTTATAGTACCCGCCAGCTTAGAAAAAATAGCAGAAATAGAAGCTATTTTTGACGGTACCGATGCCGAAATAGCAACACGTGATTCATCAAAAGGAACCTATTCCAGCATTTCAATAAAAGTTACGATGGAATCTCCCGATGATGTAGTGAAAAAATATCTTGAAGTTTCCAACGTTGAAGGTGTAATTTCACTTTAATTTTTAGTATTTTGCGAGAGAAATGATTTTCAATCTTTCCGAATACACAAATATTCTTCCCTTAATTAAAACATTTTGATACAAGAAGTAGCACAAATAGAATATAATACAGAGCGCCCAAAATTGATTATTCCGGAATACGGCCGCCATATACAAAAGATGGTAGACCACGCCATTGCCACCGAGGACAAAGAAGAGCGTAATAAAATTGCCAAAAGCATCATCGCGGTTATGGGAAACCTGAACCCGCACCTTCGCGATGTGCCAGATTTTCAGCCCATGCTTTGGGACCAGCTTTTTATAATCTCCGATTTTAAACTTGATGTGGATTCTCCTTTCCCAATTCCTTCCCGTGAAGAATTAATGGAAAGGCCGGAACCCTTGAACTATCCACAAAACCATCCCAAATACCGTTTTTATGGTAACAACATAAAGCGAATGATTGATGTTGCAAACAGTTGGGAAGAAGGCGATAAAAAAGAGGGACTTATCCTTACCATTGCCAATCACATGAAAAAATGTTTTCTAAACTGGAACAAGGATACTGTGGAGGACGAAGTTATCTTTGAACATCTTTTTGAACTTTCCGGCGGAAAAATAAACCTAAAGAATAGCGATGAAGATTTGAGTAACGCTTCTGATTTGATGAAAAACAAAAAGCGTTTCAATACCAACTCTTCCAACAAGAAAAATTACAAATCAAATAACCGCAACCGCAAGCGTTATTAAAATTTCAACCATTATCTATGGGAACTTTCCAAATAGAGGGCGGGCATAAATTAAAGGGCGAAATAACGCCTCAGGGTGCCAAAAACGAAGCCTTACAAATTCTTTGCGCAGTATTGTTAACTCCTGAAAAGGTAATCATTGAAAATATTCCGGACATTCTGGACGTGAATAAACTGATAAAAATTCTAGAGAACCTTGGGGTGAAAATCCAAAAACTGGCAAAAGGTAAATATGCTTTTATTGCTGATGAAATTAATCTGGAATATCTAGAATCAGAACTTTTTAAGCAGGAGGGAAGCTCCCTTCGTGGCTCTATTATGATTGTAGGTCCGTTGTTGGCTAGATTTGGCAAAGGTTATATTCCGCGACCAGGAGGTGACAAAATTGGCAGAAGAAGGCTCGATACTCACTTTGAAGGTTTTATAAACCTTGGAGCGAAGTTCCGTTACAATAAGGAGGAACGATTTTATGGAGTTGAAGCTCCAAAAGGGTTGAAGGGTACTTATATGCTTTTAGACCAAGCTTCGGTTACTGGAACTGCAAACATTGTAATGGCGGCCGTTTTGGCTAAGGGAACAACCACTATTTACAACGCTGCTTGCGAACCTTATATCCAACAACTTTGCAAAATGCTAAATGCCATGGGCGCAAATATTTCAGGAGTTGGCTCAAATTTATTGGTTATTGAAGGTGTAAAAAATCTAGGTGGCTGTACACATCGTATTCTGCCAGATATGATAGAAATTGGTAGCTGGATTGGCCTTGCGGCAATGACGCAAAGTGAAATCACCATTAAAAATGTGAGTTGGGAAAATTTGGGGTTAATTCCCGAAACCTTTAGAAAACTTGGAATAAAGCTGAATAAAAAAGGAGATGATATTCACATTCCATCCCAAAAGGAATACGAAATACAAGGTTATATTGACGGTTCCATACTAACGGTGGCAGATGCACCCTGGCCTGGCTTTACCCCAGATTTGCTGAGTATTGTGCTAGTAGTTTGTACCCAAGCAAAAGGAAGCGTGCTCATTCACCAAAAAATGTTTGAAAGCCGCCTGTTCTTTGTGGATAAATTGATAGATATGGGTGCCAAAATCATTCTTTGCGATCCGCATAGGGCAACGGTAATTGGCCATAACTTTCAATCAAATCTGAAAGCTACAACTATGGTTTCACCAGATATTCGGGCGGGAATTTCACTTTTGATTGCAGCGCTCTCGGCACACGGCACAAGCACTATCCACAATATTGAACAGATAGATAGGGGTTACGAAAACATAGATGAAAGACTTCGCGCCATTGGTGCAAAAATTACACGTACAGAACCTTAAATATTAAGCTTTCCGGTTTTTGTTGATCTCGTCCTGAAGTTTTCTGCGCAACTTTTGCTCGCGTTCCAAACTGTTTCTGCGGTAATCTTCCAGTTCAATTTCCATCTCTGCCATTTTCAGTTGGGCAGCGTTTGTAATTTTGTGGCTGTTCAAAAACCTGTAGAATAAGAAGCCGCTAATCAATAATAAAATAAGGATAATGCTCCACATAATAGCATTATAAGTGGCTTTTGAAGTGAGAATGCCAAAAATTTCAATCCCGTCTTCCTTTTCTTTAGCAGTAGCCAAGCTTTGTTTGGTGTTTTGAAGATTTTGACGAAGCGAATCAATTTCGTTTTTCTGAAGACCTAATTCACTTTCCTGAGTATTTATTTTCTTCTCTAATGAAGAAACGGAATCTAAAATATTTCGCTTTAAAGTAGCAAGCTGGGTCTTCTTGATTACTTTGTATTCTTGATAACTATTGCTTTTATCAAAAGCATTGGTCATCTGTTCGTTAAGGGTGTTTTTTCGAACTTGGATTGAGTCTTGCGCAACTGATTGTAGCGTAAATAGAAATAGGGGGAGGGCTAGTACTAAAATCTTCTTCATGTTTTCAGGTTTGTTTGCAATGCTTTATTTAACAGTGCAAGAGTAGAAAAATTGTGCACAACCACCCAAATTTTCTCTCAAATTACAAAATCTTTAACAAACTGCTTTGGTCTTATTTTGGTACAACTTAAAGCTCCGGAAGGGCATTTTTTAACTTGTGAAATTATTTTCTTGGTACTGGCACCATCTAAATCAATCCACGGAATTACAGAAGTTTTAAAAACTTCGGATAGGCCCTTGGCGCAAGCCTCGGCGTGAATGCAACGACTTGGTTCATATGTTACGATCACTTCACCATTACTGTAAACATTTTTGTAGGTTTCCATACTTTACAATTTGGGGTTTGTAAAATTAAATGTGAAAATATCGATAAAACTACACATTTTATCGATATAATACACAAAATAGGAATAATCGTACAGAAATTAACAGTTTTTAAGAAACTGCAGCTTTATAAACTTTTAAGCATCTTTCACGGGCATCTTTGTGATCTACCATTTTTTCAGGATACTCTTCAGTCCCAAATTCGGACACGTATTTTTTGATGTATTTATAGTCCTTATCAAACTTATCAATCTGTGTTGTGGGGTTGAAAATTCTGAAATATGGCGCTGCATCTACGCCGCAGCCTGCCGCCCATTGCCAGTTGCCCACATTATTGGACATTTCATAATCTAATAGTTTTTCAGCAAAATAAGCTTCACCCCAACGCCAATCTATTAAAAGGTGTTTGCACAAAAAGCTGGCAACGACCATCCGCACGCGGTTGTGCATATAGCCAGTTTCGTTCAATTGCCGCATTCCTGCATCAACCAAGGGGTAGCCGGTTTTTCCATCTTTCCACTTTTTGAATTCGGCATCATTATTTCGCCATTCAATACGATCATATTTCTTTTTAAAAGCATTTTCAACCGTTTCTGGAAAATGCCAAAGGATTTGCATAAAGAATTCCCTCCAAATAAGTTCTTGCCAAAAAACCTCATTTTTTTCGGCAGTGGCCTTTTTCATCATTTTCCGTATGCTTACGGTTCCAAAACGAAGATGTGGCCCAAGATGGGAAGTAGCATCTGCAGCAGGGAAATTTCTTCGTTTTTCATACTCTTGAATGGTCGTGGGTGTTACATCGTAAGCCGGAACTTTTATTTTTGACTTTTTAAAACCGAGATTACTTAACGAAAGATTCGGCATTCGTGAGTTTTGGTATAGATTCTTTAAAAATTCATTTGTATAATAAATCTTTTCATCATACACCTTTTTGAACTTATTTTTCCAGATTTTCATATAGGGTGTAAAAACAATATAGGGATCGCCGTCATCTTTCACTACTTCATCCTTTTCAAAAATCACCTGATCTTTATAGGTGTAAAAACCAATTCCTTTACCATCGAGAAATTTTTTAATGGATTCATCTCGTTGCTTTGCATAGGGTTCGTAATCGTGATTGGTTATTACGTTTTGCACTTCAAATTCCGAAATCACTTTTTTGAAAATAGCTTCCGGTTTTCCGTGGTAAAGCGCAATGCTGCTACCGTGGTTCTGTAATTCATCCCGCATTTTTTGAAGCGTTTCAAAAATAAAAGTAACACGCACATCGTCTTTGGGTAGCTCATTCAATATTTCAGGATCAAAAATAAAAATGGGCAAGACCGGGAATTTTCCGTGCAGGGCCTTGTAAAATCCAACGTTATCATCCAACCGCAGATCTCTTCGAAACCAAAATATATTTACTTTTTCAGCCAAAATTTAGTTGATGTTTAAAGTTGAAAGTCCGCCGTCTACCCCTAAAACCTGTCCGGTAATCCATTGTGAACCATCAGTTAGCAGGAATGACGCCATAGCGGCAATGTCTTCTATAGTGCCCACTTTTTTCAAGGGGTGACGCTCCGCCATTTTATCCTTTTTGGATTCGCTATTTAAAAGTTTTGAAGCCAAAGGCGAATCGGTAAGCGAGGGCGCAATTACATTTATCCTAAAATTTGGGGCATATTCCGCAGCGAGTGCTTTTGCAAAACCTTCAATGGCACCTTTTGCTGCAGCCACACTAGTATGGAACGGCATCCCTACCTTCACGGCAACGGTACTGAAAAACACAAGACTAGCCTGTTCTGCATTTTTTAGGTTGGGTAATAAGCCGTGAACCACGCGAACCAGGGAATGGAAATTTAGTTCCATATCTTCTTTAAATGTCTCGGAACTCATCATTTTGAAAGGTTTTAGGTTTATGCTGCCCGGACAATAAACCAATCCGTGGATTTTGGGGGGTAAATCTAAGTCTGAAATGTTATCATTTAACGCATCAAAGGTGTGGTGTGTTATGCCTTCGGGAATATTTTCTTTGGTACGGGAAGCGATGATTACCTGGTGATTTCTCTTCAGTTTTTCGGCAATGGAGGCTCCGATTCCGTAGGAACCGCCTATTAAAAGTATGTTTTTTTGCATAATTCGTTTTTATGAGGTTAGATGGTGCCAAAAAGTTCTACCAACTTATTTTTTCGGTATTCAAAAATTTTGTCGAGTTTCGGCTTTACCAAAAAAGGATGTGCCCATTGGCCCAAAAAACCAAAAGGTAATTTGTAGTGAAGCAAATCTTCCATTTCTACCCCGCCGTCAATTTCTTTTATAAAATGTTTATGGTGCCAAAAGGCGTAAGGCCCGAAGCGTTGCTCGTCCACAAAATATTTTTTATCCACAACGTGTGTGATTTCCGTAACCCATTTGGTTTTGATGCCTAAAATAGGTGTGACAATATATTCCACAATTTGTCCCGCAAACATAGACCTGTCAGCACCCGATTGAATGTGGAACCCCATAAAATCTGGAGTAATAACTTTTAGGTTTTTAGGGTCTGATAAAAACTGCCATGCCTCCTCTATAGATATGGGCAGGTTCTGTTTTGCGTGTAGTGTGTAAATTTTCATTCACTACCTATTTTCCTTGCCTGAACGAAAGATTGCGGTTCATGCGCAAAAGCCTATAGGTTTTGGTTTCCACGGAACTGTTTTGCAAGCGAATTTTAAGTATTCTTTTTAAAAACTTCAACATAGCTTAAATTTTTTCTTAAAAATAGTTTGTTTTATTATATCAAAAAAAGTTTAAACAAAATATTAACAATTCTGCTGTGTTTAAACTATAATCGAAGATTACGTGTTTTCTTTTCATTGCAAAAATCTAAGATTTTAGGTTTTCCTTAACTATTAAAAAATTTCCAAACAGTAACTTCGTGAAAATTATAATCACCTTAAAACCATTACGATGAAAAAAATTATTTTACTTTTTTCTGCCCTTATGTTAACCTTTGGCATACAGGCACAAATAGAAACACCACAACCAAGTCCGTTTCAAAAAATTGAACAAAAAGTAGGCCTGACAGATGTTACTTTGGAATACTCTCGACCTTCCATGAAAGGAAGAACCATTTTTGGTGGTTTGGTACCTTATGACGCTATGTGGCGTACTGGTGCAAATGCAAATACCAAAATTACTTTTAATAGTGATGTAGAAATAGGCGGTAAAACATTAAAAGCTGGTTCATATGCTATTTATACCAAGCCAGGAGCATCAAACTGGGAAGTATACTTTTATGATGACACCAACAATTGGGGCATGCCAGAGAAGTGGGATGATAGCAAGGTTGCAGCACAGGTATCTGCACAGGCATATCCAATGCCTATGAATATAGAAACTTTTACAATGAGTTTTGACGAGTTGAAAAATGATTCTGCTATGCTGGGAATGCTTTGGGAAAAAACTTATGTGGGTGTACCAATTAAGTTTAATACTGATAAAACTGTAACTGCAAGCATTCAGAGAGTTATGAACGGCCCTTCTGCAAATGATTATTACTCTGCTGCGGTTTATTATTTGGAAGCCGGTAAAGACATCAATCAAGCTAAAACCTGGATTGATAAGTCTATTGAAATGAACAAGGATCCAAAATTCTGGCAATTACGCCAAAAATCATTGATCTACGCAAAAGCAGGTGATAAAAAAGGCGCTATTGAAGCTGCTAAAAAATCATTGGAAATGGCGAAAGCCGCTGGTAATAGTGATTATGTGGCCTTGAATGAAAAATCTTTAAAAGAATGGGGAGCTATGTAATTCAAAATGCCTTATTAAATAAAAAAAGCCCCGAATTTATCGGGGCTTTTTTTATTTCGGGCCTTTCGGGCCTTTTTCACCTTTATCACCCTTGCTATTTCTATACCTATCTAACAGTTCCCGCTTAAAATCGTCTTCCGCTTTTTTTAGTGAAATGATTTTCTTTGGGGAAATCACTTTTCGCAATTCTGCTGTCATTTGCTTGCGCAATTCAAGCTCACTGGATTCGATGGAAAGATTTTTGTCTATCAATTCATTGGCTTCTGCATCTGTAAGATTTTCCAGTCCGTCACGTAGCTTTTTAAAAATTTCAGTTCGCTCTTTTTTTCTAAGCTCGTGAAATTTTTCGTCAAACTTATTATAAATGGGCCAGAATTTTTCTGCTTCAGAGGAAGTGAGCGAAAGTTTTTCTGTAATGTAAGCTGTTTTCCAAGCCTTTATTTTTTCATGTTTTCCGTCTTGTGCCTGCACGATTGTGGTCAATAGGAAAAGGAGAATAACTAATTTATTCATTGCTCATTAATTAAGGTTTCTGTGTCTATATTTTCCAAAAGATATTCTTTTAGTGAATTATCGGTAGCATACTTGGTGTCCAAATTTATATTGACAATGTCTTCATTTTCTATATATGAAGTCACGTCGTAAAGATCTAAGTTTAAATTGCCTTCTTCAATATATGTGTCAATAGCAGCCAATTGAAGTGAGTCAAGACTGATAGTATTGCTTTTGGTATTAAAAACTGTAAAGCCAATAACAAGAGAAGCGGCAATTGCGGAAGCATATCCAAAATATTTCCGAGAAAAGAGCGATATTACTTTTCCTGTTCTTTCTGAAGCTGCAACTTCTTTTAAAATTTTTGAATCCAGATTTTCAAAATACTGCTTAGGTATCTTAAATCCTGCAGTTTTGGGGAAGCTTTCTTCAGCTATTTTGCTAAAAAGGCGCACCTCAAAATCCTCAAAATAATTTTCGGGAGTTTTAAAGTTTGGTATGTTTTTATATTTTTCCATTACTTAACTCTGACTTTAAAAATTTCAAAGAGTTTCATCTTGATTTTTAATAAATTCCGTGATCTTCTTTACGGCAATGTGATAGCTGCTTTTTAATCCGCCTACTGAGGTTTCCAGTATTTCCGAAAGTTCCTCAAAGGTGTGGTCTTCAAAATATTTCATTGTAAAAATCAATCGCTGTCTATCGGGCAATGTTGCAATGGCCTTTTGAAACTGAAGTTGCAGCTCGTCGCCTTCAAAATATACGTCTGTTTCCAACTTGCGAACCGCATTGTTTTTTACATTGTCTATTGAAACATTGTTGCGTTTTGCCTTTTTATTTAAAAATGTGATAGATTCATTAGCGGCAATGCGGTACATCCACGTATGAAGCTTACTTTCTCCCTTAAATGAATTAATATTTCTGAAAATCTTGATAAATGTATTTTGTAGCACATCATCGGCATCATCGTGGTCTAAAACCATATTCCGTATTTGCCAGTAAAGCCGTTCCTTGTATTGCGTTACTAGCTCCCGAAAAGCAGATTCTTTCTCCGCTTCGGTCTGCAATGCCGTTACCAGTTCTCGTTCTTCAACCATTATTTGAGTGCGCAACTTATTTATAGGACTAAGTTACAGAACAATGGTTTAATTTAGGCTATTGAATTAAGCAAGAGATTGCATTTCCACCAAGCTGTAGTACACGCCTTTTTTCTCCAAAAGCTCTTGGTGCTTGCCCTGTTCCACAATTTTTCCTTTGGAAAGAACCACAATATTATCTGCATTTTGAATAGTGGAAAGACGGTGGGCAATAACGATGGAAGTTCGGTTTTTCATCATTTTTTCCAAAGCATCCTGTACCAAACGTTCGCTTTCGGTATCTAAAGCCGAAGTTGCCTCGTCTAAAATCATTATCGGCGGGTTTTTAAGAACGGCACGAGCAATGCTCAACCGTTGTTTTTGGCCGCCGCTTATTTTACCGCCTCCATCGCCAATATTGGTGTCAAAACCATCGGGGAGATTTTTTATAAATTCGTAGGAATTGCTAATTTCCGAAGCTTCCATTAATTCAGCTTCGGTAGCATTAGGTTTTCCAAGTTTTATATTGTTTCCCACCGAATCATTAAAAAGAATAGAGTCCTGCGAAACGATACTCATTAAACCACGCAAAGACCTTTTCGAAATGTTTTTTATATCTACGCCATCAATTTCAATGCTTCCTTGGTTCACATCATAAAAACGGGTGAGTAAATTTGCAATTGTACTTTTTCCGCTCCCAGATTGGCCCACGAGCGCAACGGTTTTTCCCTTCGGAATTTCAAGTGAAAAATCCTTTAAAACGTATTGGTCTTCATATTTAAATGAAATATTCTTAATAGAAATCACCCCGTCAAAACCTTCCTTTTGCACAGGATTTTCAATATCGGTAATGGTATTTTCAGCTTCCAATAATTCCAAGATTCGGTGTGCGGAACCATCGGCACGCTTAAGCGAATAACTGGCTTTGGCGATAGCTTTGGCAGGCGTAAGAATATTGTAGGCCAGCATAATATAACCAATAAAGAAACTGGCCTCCAGTGTGCGGTCCACAAATACCAAATAGCCGCCATACACCAACAGCACTCCAATGGTAATGATGCCCAAGAGCTCACTCAGCGGCGATGCAAGATTTTGACGGTTAAGTACTGCATTTGAATGTTTATAAAAGCGTTCGTTACTGTCCTCAAATTTTTTCTGAAAAAGATTTTCGGCGTGAAAGGCTTTAATTATGCGCAGGCCACCCATAGTTTCTTCCAAAATAGAAAGAAAAACGCCCTGTTCCTGTTGTACTTTTAGCGAACCTCTTTTTAACGATTTCCCTACTTTTGAAATTAAAAAACCAGAAATAGGAAGAAAGAGAAACACAAAAAGTGTAAGTTTTGCACTGATGAAAAGCATGGTAACCAAAGAAAAAATGATGGTCAACGGTTCGCGGACAATCATTTCCAAAACGGAAAGCACCGAGTTTTTTACTTCGTCCACATCGCCACTAAGCCTGGAAATGGTATCGCCTTTCCGCTTTTCGGAATAGAATGCCAATGGAAACTGTATCACCTTTCCGTAAAGGTCGTTTCGAAGATCTTTTAATACGCCATTACGAAGAAATGTGGAGTAGAACATCGCCAAATAATTGCTTAAATTTTTCAACAAAAACAAAGCGATTATAATGCCAACCATATACATTAAAATCTTAAACTCCCCGTATTTGTTGATGTTTTCAATGATGAAGTAATTGAGGTATTCCTGCGAAAAATCCTTAATACCTGAAAAACCTTCATAAACCGGGCGTGGCCCGAGCGTACGCTGATCGCTGAAAATAATCTCTAAAACAGGTATTAGCGCAACAAATGAAAGCGTGCTGAATAAAGCGTACAGCACATTAAAGAATATATTTAAAAAAGCAAACTTTTTATAGGGGTAGGCGTAGCGCAGTATTTTTTTGAAATAATTCATTAACTCACGTTTAGTTGTGCGGCAATAGCGTCAATTTTTTTCTGAAGTATTTCTTCAAAATTATTCTTTTCGGAAGTATTCACGCTAATGTAAAACTTTATTTTGGGTTCGGTGCCGCTGGGTCGTGCTGCAATTTTGCTGCCATCTTCGGTGTAATATATTAATACATTGCTTTTTGGCAGGGTTAGTGACAAAGTTTCCTGTTTTGTGAAATCTGTGGTTTCACTTCTTAAAATATCGTCCATCCGAACCACTTTACTGTCAGCAATTTCTTTAAACGGATTTTCGCGAAGCGTTTTCATCATTGCCGAAATTTCCTCGGCGCCCTGTTTTCCTTTTTTTGTGATTGAAATTAAATGCTCACGATAGTTGCCGTACGTATTATAAATTTCATTCAAATATTGAAACATACTGCTGCCAGCGTATTTTTTCTGTGCGGCAATCTCGCAGGCCAGTAGGGTAGAGGTAACCGCGTCTTTATCGCGCACAAAATCGCCCACCAAATACCCGAAACTTTCTTCGCCGCCACCAATAAATTCGAGCTCGGGAAAGTCATTTATCATTTTGGCAATCCACTTAAAACCCGTGAGCCCTTCCAAATATTTTACGTTGAAATGCTCCGCCACTTTTTCGACCATTGGCGTTGAAACGATTGTAGAAGCCACAAATTGATTGCCGTTCAGTTTGCCAGCTTTTTTCCAATGATCCAAAAGAAAGTGCGTCATTAAAACCATTGTTTGGTTTCCGTTCAGCAAAACCATTTCATTATTATTGTTTCTAACAGCAACTCCCAAACGGTCGCAATCTGGATCGGTGCCAATTACAATGTCTGCATTTTCTTTTTCGGCAAGCTCCAAAGCCATTTTTAAAGCGGCTGGTTCTTCTGGATTGGGCGATTTTACCGTTGGGAAATCTCCGTTGGGCTCTGCTTGTTCTTCAACTATGGAAACATTTTTATAGCCAGCTTGTTCCAAAACCTTTGGAATCATTGTAATTGACGTACCGTGAAGGGAAGTAAAAACAATTTTTAAATTGTCTTTTGCTTCTTTTGAAGTATTAAAAGTTCCGTTTTCAATTGAAGCCATTGCGAAAGCTTTATCTACTTCGGTATCTATATATTGAATTAAATTCTCGTTTGCTTCAAATTTTATGTCTTCGTATTTAAGCGAATTTATTTCGGCAATAATTTCACCATCCTGCGGCGGCACCAACTGTCCGCCATCTTCCCAATATACTTTATAGCCGTTGTATTCGGGTGGATTGTGCGATGCCGTTAAAACAATTCCGGCTTGGCAATCCAAATGTTTTACGGCAAAGGAAAGTTCTGGGGTGGGGCGCAATTCTGAAAAAAGACATACTTTTATTCCGTTTGCTGAAAATACATCGGCCACTACTTTTGCAAATTCCTGGCTGTTGTGGCGACAATCATAAGCGATTGCGACTTTAATTTCTTTATTGGGAAATTGCTTCTTTAAATAATTTGAGAGCCCCTGGGTATTTTTTCCCAAGGTGTATTTATTTATTCGGTTGTCGCCAAGGCCCATAATGCCTCGCATTCCACCGGTACCGAATTCTAGGTTTTTATAAAAACTATCTTCCAATCCCTCGGGATCGTAAGCAATCATTTCTTTAATGTCGTGCTGGGTTTTTTTGTCGAAAAAGGGGGTGAGCCATTGGTTTACCCGGGCTAGAATTTTCGGATCTACGTAAATCATTCGCTTAATTTAAAGTGCAAAAATAACGAATCTGAATGGTTAATCTTGGAAGTTTCGCTGTTCTTTAATGATGTAGTTTCGGGAATCCTTTTTACTTCGAAGGATCAATTCGCCCAAAAATCCGGCAAGAAAAAGCTGGGTACCCAAAATCATTGCAGTCAGCGCAATATAAAATTGTGGTCGCTCGGTGATAAGTCTTCCGAAGGGATTTAAGAACAGTTTGTCAATTCCCAAATACAGCGCCAAAAGGAAACCTATAATGAGCATTAATGCGCCCCAAGCCCCAAAGAGATGCATAGGTCGCTTGCCAAATCTTGACAAAAACCAGATAGTAATTAAATCTAAAAAACCACGAATAAAGCGTTCTGCGCCAAATTTTGTGGTTCCATATTTTCTGGCTTGGTGCAGAACGGGCTTTTCGGTAATATTCCCAAAACCAGCGTTTTTCGCCAAAACGGGGATGTAACGGTGCATTTCGCCGGTTACCTCTATGGTTTTTACGACGTCCTTTTTATAGGCTTTTAATCCACAATTAAAGTCATGCAATTTTACACCCGAAGTTCTCCGGGCTGCATAATTGAACAATTTGGAAGGCATGTTTTTGCTGAGCACTGAATCGTAACGTTTCTTTTTCCAACCGGAAACTAGATCGAAACCATCCTCGGTAATCATTTTGTACAGTTCTGGTATTTCTTCAGGATTGTCCTGCAAATCGGCATCCATCGTAATAATTACATCGCCTTTGGCCATTGCAAAACCTGCATGCAATGCTTGTGATTTTCCATAATTCTTCTGAAAACGGATTCCTTTTACTACTGGATTTTCTTCAGAGATTTTTTCAATAATCTTCCAGGAATCGTCCGTACTTCCGTCGTCAATAAAGATGAGCTCGTATAAAAAACCATTGGATTGCATAACTTCTGCAATCCAACGGTACAATTCATTTAGCGATTCTTCTTCGTTTAGAAGGGGTATGACAATGGAAATGTTCATTAATTAGTTTAACGGATTTGGATTTTTTGTTTTGAATATAAGTGCTACCAACAATCCTATAACACTCATAAACGCAAGACTGAAGACATAATTTTTCAGTTGTGTGCCAATTGCAAAGTTATCCTGTTCGGCCATTTTTGCCATTTGCTTGTCTATTTCAGCTTGTGGTGTGCCCAGTTTTTGTAAAAATTCCGCGGTCATTTCTAATGTTTTTTCTTGCAGAAATACAGCCAAATCTGGATCTATAATGTTGAAAATTAAAATCCCAACTACAGTACTGATCAATAGCCCGATTGCAACAGTAATAAAATAAACTGTAAAGGCTTGTTTGAAATTCATTATTCCGCCCAATAATCCTTTTGCTTTGGCTACTGAAACAATTCCGAGGGCAATAATTAGTATAAAACTAATAATACCCACCCACCATTTTGTGAAAAGGTCTGGGTTTAAAACATACATTAGGGTGGTCATAAGTGCAAGTACTGCACCTAGAATAAGACCATAATTAACTGCAGACTTTTTAATTGAAATTGGTTGCGTTTCCATTTTTAAGTTGTTTTTTAAGTTCGGTTGGTTAGTAAACAAAGATAGCAAAACGTTACATTTGCAGGCGATTTAGTAACGAATTAAAAAAGTGAATAATTTTGTTGCTAGTTTCCAATTAATACTTAAATTTGCAAACTCAATTCCGAAAGGTCGGAAGAGCGCATTTTAAATTATAATATTAGAGAAATGAAAAAAGGTATCCACCCAGAAAATTATAGATTAGTTGCTTTTAAGGATATGAGCAATGAAGATGTATTCCTTACAAAATCAACTGCAGATACTAAAGAAACTATCGAAGTGGATGGTGTTGAGTATCCTTTGGTAAAGATGGAGATTTCACGTTCTTCACACCCTTTTTATACTGGTAAAGCAAAACTTATTGATACTGCAGGACGTATTGACAAATTTAAAAACAAATACGACAAGTTTAAAAAACCTGCTGCAAAAGAAGCTAAAACTGAAGAATAATCTTCATTTTAGTAAAAAATACAAAAGCCTTCGAGAAATCGAGGGCTTTTTTGATTTTAAATTTACGATTGCCGATTGTAGATTTTTGAGTAATATTGAACATGTATTTTTATAACTATGATTTTTAGGAAATCGAAAATCTAAAATTTAAAATCGTAAATCAAAATGAATTACATCCTCTTTGACGGCAACGTTCGCAACCAGCTTTTGCCTTTTACATTTACACGTCCAGTTGCGGAAATTCGCGTGGGAATTTTGACCATTCGTGAAAAGTGGGAACATTATTTAGGCTTTACCACAACTACGGTTACCGAAGATTACCTTTCCGAGAAATATCCTTTTTTGGAACTTGAAAAGAACGTTTTGATAAATGCTTCTTTTCTTCCTTCAAAAAACTTGGTGAATATAATTAAAGGTTTGGAAGAAAACCAAGCCGTATTCTTTGATGATGAACCGATTGCTTTTTTCACAACAGAAGGGCAGGAAGTAGATTTTGAAACCTTTGATATAATTCAATATGCCCACGATGATGTTTTAAGAATTGAGAACACTTGGGATATTTTTTCAAAAAATGGCGAAGCGATAAAACGCGATTTTTCAATGCTTACCAAAGGTCGTAAATCGCAATCCATTCCCGAAGCCGTTTGGGCGAGCAATCCCGAAAACATTTTTATTGAAGAAGGTGCAAAATTGCCACTTTGTTCCTTAAACGCTTCCGAAGGACCAATATATATTGGCAAGGATGCTGAAATTATGGAAGCGTGTTCCGTTCGCGGTCCGTTTGCGCTTTGCGAACATTCAACATTAAAAATGGGAGCCAAAATTTACAGCAATACCACTATTGGTCCGCATAGCAAAGTTGGAGGAGAAGTGAATAATTGCGTAATTTTTGGGTATTCAAATAAAGGGCACGACGGTTTTTTAGGGAATTCCGTTTTGGGCGAATGGTGCAATTTGGGCGCAGATACCAACAATAGTAACTTAAAAAACAACTATGCCGAAGTGCGCCTTTGGAATTACGAAACTGAAGGTTTTGCACGCACCGGTCTGCAATTCTGCGGATTGATGATGGGCGATCACAGTAAATGTGGCATCAACACTATGTTTAATACAGGAACGGTTGTGGGCGTGAGCACCAATATATTCGGAAGCGGTTTTCCCCGAAACTTTGTCCCAAGCTTTAGTTGGGGCGGAAGTGGCGGTTTTACAACCTATAAAACCGACAAGGCCTTTGAAGTTGCAAAAGTGGTTATGAACCGAAGAAATATCGAGTTTTCAGAGATGGACGCCAAGATTTTGGAACATGTTTTTGAGGAAACTTCAAAGTGGCGAAAAGCTTAATAAAAAAATAAAAGGTAGATTAGGACTCCAACAATTACTATCATAACGCTTCCAAAAACTAGGGTTAGCCGTTTTTGTCGCTCTATTTCATTTTGACGCAGTTTTTGTTTGAATGCTTCAAACTGCTCGGGCGACATTTTTTTATGGTCTATGATTTTTCCGTAGCTACTATTGGAAGGGGTAATGTCCTTTTCGAAATATTTATCACGTTTTACAAGTTGCTTTGCATTGTTGCGAAGCGTTTGTGCCATTGCCAGAGCAGAACCTCCAAATCCCATAGTTTACTTTTATGAAGTTTAAAAAAGTAAGTTACAAATTATTTTGTTTTTTTGACATGCTTCAAAACCAAAAAATTCTGTGGATTTATGCCGAGGCCCGAAACATTTTTATTTACAAACCGCACGGCCATATCATAAAACAAAGGGACAACGGGCGCTTCTTCGACAATAATGGAATCCATTTTGGTGTAATTCAATTTTCGTTCTTCAATATTTGAAATCTTCAGTGACTTTTCATAAATACTATCAAAAGTCTGATTTTTAAAGTGCATATAGTTTGGCCCATCGGGAGCAAAGTTGGGACTGTAAAAAAGCGAAAGATAATTTTCGGCATCGGGATAATCGGCAATCCAACTGGCGCGAAAAATATCGAGCTCACCGCTGCTTTTCATCTGTCGAAGTGTGGAAGGAGGCATTACATCTATAGTCACGGCAATTCCAAGTTTTTCAAGTTCGCGTTGCACATATTCGCATAAATCCAAATACTGACTGTTGGTACCGATTGTAATTTCAGGTTTAGAATCACCAGTTTCCTTTTTGTACTGTTCAATCAATTCTTTTGCTTTTTCCGGCTGATAGATATAACCGTCAATTTCAGCATAACCGGGCAAACCTTTGGGAATAAAACCGTGAATGGCGGGAATGCCCATTCCGTTGCGTAAATATGTTACCATTTTTTGGCGATCGAAACCGTAATTAATTGCCTGTCGCAATGTTTTGCTTTGTATTTCTGGGGTGTTTGTTCCCAGGAAATAACCCAGATATTCCGTGTTTAAATAGGGCCCTGTAACCATATAAGACAAATCTTCGTACTTGGGTTGAAGTTCTCCGCGGGTAGTCAATAATTCATCTTTGTAACTACCATCCAAACCTGAAATAAAATCTAGTTTCCCCTGTGCGAATTGCAAAAACTCACTTTGCTTATCGGGCAAAAAAGTAATTGAAACGGCCTCCAAGTATGGAAGTCTTTCTCCGTTCTCATCTCTTTCGAAGTAAAGCGGGTTTTTTCGGAATACGAGCTTTACGTTTTCTTCCCACATTTTAAACTGAAAAGGTCCCGTGCCTACCGGGTTTCTTCGGAATTCATTGCCATAATATTCCACCGCTTCCTTCGGAACCACGGAACAATACCGCATGGTAAGCAATCCCAAAAATGCAGGAAAGGGCTGTTTTAGTTGAATTACAAAAGTGCTGTCATTTTCGGCCCAATATTTTTGAACATAATTCATCACCCAGCTTCCCGAGGAGGCAACCTTTTCATCGGTCAAACGGTCAAAACTGTAAACAAAATCCTGTGCCACAACTTTTCTCGTGTATCGAGGTGGCCCCGCGGAATCCATTTTTGCAAAAGCAATATTTTGATGAAAATAAACATCATTCCGCAGGGTAAATGTATAGATGTAAGTTGAATCATTAATAATCCAGCTTTTCGCAATATCAGGTTCAATATTTAAGGAATCATCCAGTTGCACCAAACCATTATAAAGTTGGTTATCCGGCCAGATAGCTTGCGGATTTCTTGCAAAAGCAGGATCGAGCGTAGGGATGTTTCCGTGTTCGTTGTAGCGGAAGACGAGATGGTCATTTTCGGTTTCTTCATTATTTCCACAGGAAATTAAAAAGAAGAGCACGCAATATTTTGAAATTCTTAAAATTTGATTTTTCAACGGCGCTATCATGTTTTTTCGGGAACCGATTTAAGTTTGTATTTTTGTGCCCTCATTTGCCAAAAATACAATAATGAACGCATCAAAAAAAGTCGCTTTTTATACATTGGGCTGTAAACTCAACTTCAGCGAAACTTCTACAATTGCAAGAAGTTTTGAGGGGGAGGGATTTGACCGTGTTGATTTTTCTGAAAAAGCTGATATTTATGTAATAAATACGTGCAGCGTCACAGAAAATGCCGATAAGCGCTTTAAAACAATTGTAAAGCAAGCACAGAAGGCCAATCCCAAAGCTTTTGTTGCCGCTGTAGGTTGTTATGCACAATTAAAACCACAGGAATTGGCAGATGTAGATGGGGTTGATTTGGTATTGGGCGCTACCGAAAAATTTAAGATTACCGATTACTTAAATGATCTTTCCAAAAACGATTTTGGCGAAGTGCATTCCTGTGAAATTGAGGAGGCAGATTTTTACGTGGGTTCCTATTCCATCGGCGATAGAACGCGGGCTTTTTTAAAAGTGCAGGACGGTTGCGATTACAAATGTACGTACTGCACCATTCCTTTGGCGCGCGGCATTTCCCGAAGCGATACTTTGGAAAATGTATTGCAGAACGCGGCCGATATTTCGGCGCAGGGGATAAAGGAAATCGTTTTAACAGGCGTAAACATTGGTGATTACGGCAAAGGGGAATTTGGAAATAAAAAACACGAGCATACTTTTCTGGAATTGGTAAAAGCTTTAGATGAAGTGGAGGGCATTGAAAGGCTTCGTATATCTTCAATTGAACCTAATCTTTTGAAAAATGAAACCATAGATTTTGTTTCAAAATCGCGCACTTTTGTGCCGCATTTTCACATTCCATTACAAAGTGGAAGCAATGAAATTTTAAAATTGATGCGGCGTCGTTATATGCGTGAACTTTATGTGGAAAGAGTTGCGAAAATTCGTGAAGTAATGCCACACGCCTGTATTGGAGTCGACGTTATTGTTGGTTTTCCGGGCGAAACGGATGATCGTTTTTTGGAAACCTATCATTTTTTAAACGAATTGGATATTTCATATTTGCACGTTTTCACCTATTCCGAAAGGGACAACACGCCTGCGGCTGAAATGGAGGGTGTTGTGCCGATGAAGGTGCGAAACAAGCGCAGTAAAATGTTGCGCGGTCTTTCGGCGAAAAAGCGAAGGGCTTTTTATGAAAGTCAGCTTGGCACAACCCGAACAGTTCTTTTTGAGGGCGAAAACAAGGAAGGCTATATTCACGGTTTTACAGAAAATTACGTAAAGGTAAAAGCCCCGTGGAATCCGGAATTGGTAAATACCTTACAGCAAATTAAACTTACTGAAATTGATGAGGATGGATTGGTGCGGTTTGAGGTAGCTGAAACCGTTTTGGCTTAAATATTAATTCCCACTGGCAATAAATCTTTATACTTTCTGCGGTTTTTTCGCATAAATCCTGCAATTTCAGGGCTGGTGGGCACCAAGCTTATACCACGGTTTTTTACTTCTTCAAAAACGGCTTTTATAAATATCTCCCTAAAACCTTGTTCTTCGAGATCTTCGGGCATTTCATATTTGGTGAGAAAAATTTTTCGGTCCTGCAAAGCATATTCTATGCGGGCCATATTGTCGCCAATCTCGAGTTCGAACTGTCTCAAAAATTCGTTGTCGGTAATTTCTACATCTTCAATCATTGGGAGTTATTTTAATTTGAAAAAGGGTATTTAGAATGCAGTGATATGGAATGTTTATTTTAAGATACGGAATATGGTAACTTAAAGTGTTATTATATACGCTACTTTTTGATGTTTGGTTTGTGTTCAAAGCAAATTATGACTGAAGTTATTCAGTTGTAAAGAAACAGTTTTATAATTCTATCTTTGTACCCGTAAATTTACGAATAATCTTTGGGCTTTGCCATTTTCTTCACAAAAGACTTATGAATTCTGAAAAAACACATATTTACTTTGTTCCAGGCATGGCTGCCGGAAGTGAAATTTTCCGGAATATTAAATTTCCCGAGAATTATGAAGTACATATTTTGGAATGGTTGATTCCAGAAAAAAATGAAAGTTTGGAAGCTTACGCCAAAAGAATGGCACGACGAGTAAAGGAAAAAGATGCTATCTTGATTGGGGTCTCATTTGGGGGCGTGGTGGTACAGGAAATGAGCCAGTTTTTAAAGTTGAGAAAGCTTATAATTATTTCTAGTGTGAAATCCCGCAATGAGCTTCCGCGGCGCATGAAACTAGCAAGTTTGACCAAAGCCTACAAACTCATCCCAACAAGCTTAGTTTTAAGTGCCGACGATTTGACGAAATATTCCATTGGACCAAAAACAAAAAAGCGACTGTCACTGTATCAGCAATATCTGCACGTTCGGGACAAGCAATATTTGGATTGGGCGCTTGAGAAAATGGTAAATTGGAGCCGAAGGGAAAAGATAAATAATGTGCTACATATTCACGGTGATAAAGATATGGTGTTCCCTTCAAAATATATTAGCGACTATGAAGTTATAAAGGGCGGAACACATATTATGATTTTGAATAAAGGGAGGGAAATTTCGCAAAAGCTTCTGGAAATTTTTGAAGAATAATTTGTTCTTTGATCAATAAAAATTGATGAATTAAGTATCTTTATTGAAAATATGATTATATGAAAATGATAGGTAAGATAGGGTTGGGCGTAATTATTGTTGCGGTTAGTGCCCTTAGCATTCATGCAGTGCAGGATGCCCCAACAGATGCAAATCTTGAAAAAAAATTGGTTAATGATTACAATGTATACGCTTTGCCACTGCCCGAAAAAATGGACTTCGCTGGTGAATCTGTGCCGCTTCACAATCCAGATATCCGCGAAAGGATGGATAGGGAGTTATTGGTAAACACTTACTGGCAATCCAACGGATTGCTGCTTTTTAAGCGAGCCAACAAATATTTTCCACAGATAGAGCCACTATTGAAAAAATACGGACTTCCGGACGATTTCAAATACCTTGCCGTAGCGGAAAGTGGTTTGGAGTACCAAAGTTCTCCTGCCGGAGCTTCTGGAATTTGGCATTTTATGAAGGGAACGGGATTGGAATATGGCCTTGAAATCAATGATTACGTAGACGAGCGTTACAACTTGGAAAAAGCTACAATGGTCGCTGCGGAATATTTAAAAAAATCAAAAGAGAAATTTGGAAGTTGGACTATGGCCGCTGCATCATATAATGCGGGTGTTGGGGGGATGAACAAACAGATAAACCGACAGAAAGAGACCAGCTATTACGACTTATTGTTAAATACCGAAACTAGCAGATATGTTTTTAGAATCTTGGCCTTGAAAGAAATTATGAGCAACCCCCAAAAATATGGTTTCAACTTTAGGGAAAAGGATCTTTACACAAATATCCCTACCTACACTGTAAAAGTGGATACACCCGTTGAGGATTGGTCGGAATGGGTAAAGCCTTACGGAATAAATTACAAAATTTTAAAACTTCACAATCCATGGTTGCGGGATACCTATTTGAAGAATGCTTCGGGTAAGGAATATTTTATTGAAATTCCCGAAAAAGGATATTATCAATAAAAATTATCTTAATGTAATATTTGAAACCCATAAAAGCGTAACGCTTTTATGGGTTTTGTTTTGAAGCAAAGTGCTCTTTGTCTTCGTATCCTAAGTTTTTCAGAAGCGAAATACCATTTAAAAACGAATTGTAGTTAAGCTCAAATGAAATTTCATACTTTTCATTATATGGGTGCAATACGCCACGCCTAACATCTACAATGCGTTTGTTTTCATCAATAAAGAAGGATGTGGGGAAGCCAAGACTGTGTTTCATTATCTCAACAATGTGGTCATTGGTGTTTTCTTTTTCATCCACGTATATTATATTAATCCTCTTGGAATAGTCGCGGGTAGATTTTCGCACATTTTCTTTTGAATCCCAAAAAAGCACCACAAAATCAATGTCTTTATAATATTTTTCAGCTATTTCGTTCAAGGCTGGAATTTCACCCACACCGGGCGTACACCAAGAAGCATATGTCATCAGGAAAATTGGCTTTTCAAACTTGTATAGCTCAATCTTTCTGCCGGAAAGTTTTCGAACTTTAAAATTGTCCAAATAACTCCCGTTAATTACATTATTTATAAGCGAATCAAATAGAAACTCTGCACGTTCAAAATCCTCTTCAGCGTAAGCTTTTTGTGAATTTTTCGTGTATTTTCTAATGTTTTTTCCAATCGCTTCAGAGAAATAATCGCCTTGCCCAATCTGTGATTGTGCTGAGAAGGAAACCCATAAAAAGAGATAAAGTAGTTTTCTACCCATAAGCAAAAGCTTTGGGCAAAGGTAGTCTATTTACTTGATTTACAGTAGTGTATTCGATAAACAGCCATTAAAAATCGATTAAATGCAATAGATAGAGATAAATACTATTAAAAAGAAAATAACTTAAAACCTTCTTCCTCCGCGGCTGCCTTTGCCAAATTGCTGTCTGGGCTGTCCCATCTTTTTCATTTGCTGTTTCATCATTTTTATTTGATCGTCCAGCATATTGTGCTTATCCAGTTTTTTCGCTTCAGTCATAAGCTGTTCAGCTTCGCGTTTTCGGTTTTTGATCATTGCAATTCCGGCAAGGTTTAATTTTGTCATCGCCATATCTGCAGACATATTCAAACCTAGTTTTTCAGCTTTTTTAAAGTACTTTTCAGCTTCAACCATATTGGTTTGCGAAATCATCAGACCGTTTAGGTAATTGTAGTAACCTTCCTGTTTGGGTACCAAGGCCGCGTTTGGGTTCTTAATTTTATCCAACCATTTTTTGGCTCCAGGAAAATCTTGTTTCCGCATGCGGAGAAATGCAAGCAGGATAATTTCATTTTTAAAATACAAGAGCACAAACATTAAGGAGAGCAAAATGAGCATAATACCATTGCCAATATTTGTTTCGGTGAATTGCCAAACAGCCGCGCCGATTACCAAAGCGGCCAAAACTAATTTTATATTTTTATTGAACATGAGTCGTCTTTAAAATGGGTGCAAAGGTATAAAATCTAAATGCTTTTTTGAATATTTTCTATATAGGATAGAAAATTATTTTTAGTAAAAGATGAGTAAAAGCCTTCTGAAACCTGAGGTATTTTATATTATATTTAGGAAGTAAAAAAAATACAGATATTTTTATAAAAAGGTTTGCCTAACTAAAAACTTGTTGTATTTTTGCACCCGACTTTTGAGGGAGTACTCCAAAAGTTTTTGAAAAAAGAAATTACAGAAGTTAAAGAATACTAAAATGAGCAAAAGAACATTTCAGCCATCAAAAAGAAAAAGAAGAAACAAACACGGTTTTAGAGAGCGTATGGCTTCTGTAAACGGAAGAAAGGTTTTAGCTGCCCGCAGAGCGAAAGGCAGAAAAAGACTATCTGTATCTTCTGAAGCCCGTCACAAAAAGTAATGTTGATAAATTATATATAAAAGGTGTTGTTTAACTAAGCAACACCTTTTTTTTATACCCTAATGCACCGTAAATTTGCGATACAAAAAAAGTAAAGAAAATGCCAAAAAATCCTTCTATTAAATCTGTTCTTATAATTGGCTCTGGACCTATAGTTATTGGTCAAGCTTGTGAGTTTGACTATTCCGGTTCTCAATCTCTTCGGTCTTTGCGCGAAGATGGAATAGAAACCGTTTTGATAAATAGCAACCCGGCGACCATTATGACGGATCCGTCTATGGCCGATCATATTTACCTACTTCCGCTTACCACAAAATCAATTGTAAAAATTTTAAAAGAGCACCCACAGATTGACGCGGTACTTCCAACGATGGGCGGACAAACAGCACTCAATTTGTGTATTGAAGCGGACGAAAAAGGAATTTGGAAAGACTTTGGGGTAAAGTTGATAGGTGTTGATATCAACGCAATTAATATTACCGAGGACAGAGAGGAATTTAGAGAGTTAATGGAGAAAATAGGGGTGAAAATGGCACCTCAGGCAACAGCCAACTCATATCTGCAAGGAAAGGAAATAGCTCAAGAATTTGGCTTTCCTTTGGTTATTAGGGCATCTTTTACGTTAGGAGGCGCAGGCGCTTCAATAGTTTATAAAGAAGAAGATTTTGATGAATTGCTATCGCACGGATTGGAAATTTCTCCTATTCACGAAGTAATGATTGATAAGGCGATGATGGGATGGAAGGAGTATGAACTTGAATTGCTTCGCGATAAAAATGATAACGTTGTAATTATCTGTACCATTGAAAATATGGACCCCATGGGCATCCACACCGGAGATTCCATAACTGTGGCACCCGCAATGACGCTCAACGACCGCACTTTCCAAAGAATGCGAGATATGGCCATCCATATGATGCGTAGTATTGGTGATTTTGCGGGAGGTTGTAACGTTCAGTTTGCCGTTAGCCCTGATGATGATGAAGAAATTATAGCCATTGAGATTAACCCTAGGGTTTCACGTTCTTCGGCATTGGCTTCAAAAGCCACTGGATATCCTATTGCAAAAATTGCTACCAAGCTTGCAATTGGTTATACATTAGACGAGCTAAAAAACCAGATTACCAAGTCAACTTCTGCATTGTTTGAACCAACGTTGGACTACGTAATTGTAAAAATTCCACGTTGGAATTTTGATAAGTTTGAAGGCTCAGATCGTACCTTGGGACTTCAAATGAAGTCTGTTGGAGAAGTGATGGGCATAGGTCGATCTTTTCAGGAGGCGCTCCACAAAGCTACACAGTCGCTAGAAATTAAAAGAAATGGAATCGGCGCCGACGGAAAAAGTTATACCAACTACGAGCAAATTCTCGATAAACTCAAAAACGCAAGTTGGGACCGCGTGTTCGTAATTTATGATGCAATCCAGATTGGTATTCCGCTGAGCAGAATTCACGAAATCACAAAAATTGATATGTGGTTCCTTCGCCAGTACGAAGAACTGTTTTTATTGGAAAAGGAAATTTCAAAATATACTTTGGAAACACTTCCGAGGGAATTATTATTGGAAGCTAAACAAAAAGGTTACGGGGATCGTCAGATTGCACATATGCTGAAATGTCTTGAGAGTCAAGTCTACAAAAAACGTGAGGAAATGAACATTCAGCGCGTTTATAAATTGGTTGACACCTGTGCTGCAGAATTTAAAGCGGAAACACCCTATTATTATTCCACCTTTGAAAACGAAATGCAGCTTGAAGACCAAAAGCCTTATTCAGAAAACGATAGTATAGTAACCGAAAAGAAAAAAATCATCGTTCTCGGTTCGGGCCCAAATAGAATAGGGCAGGGCATCGAGTTTGATTATTGCTGTGTTCACGGTGTATTGGCGGCAGCCGAATGTGGTTATGAAACTATAATGATAAACTGCAATCCCGAAACGGTTTCCACAGACTTTGACGTTGCAGATAAACTGTATTTTGAACCAGTTTTCTGGGAACATATCTACGACATTATTCGTCACGAAAAACCCGAAGGCGTAATTGTTCAGTTGGGTGGTCAAACGGCTTTAAAACTTGCCGAAAAGCTTGACCGTTATGGAATCAATATTATCGGAACAACTTATAAATCTTTGGATTTGGCCGAAGACCGAGGAAGTTTCTCAACACTTTTAAAAGAAAACAACATTCCTTACCCAGAATTTGGAACGGCAGAAACTACTGAAGAAGCCCTTGCACTTGCAGACCAGCTTGATTTTCCGTTATTGATTCGTCCTTCCTATGTTTTGGGTGGACAAGGGATGAAAATTGTAATCAACAAAAAGGAATTGGAAGAACACGTGGTGGATTTACTACGTAAAATTCCGAATAACAAGTTATTGCTTGACCATTATTTGGATGGTGCCATTGAAGCCGAGGCAGATGCAATTTGCGATGGTGAAAATGTATATATTATTGGAATAATGGAGCATATTGAGCCTTGCGGAATCCATTCCGGAGACTCAAACGCAACTTTGCCACCTTTTAACATTGGTGAATTTGTTATGCAGCAAATAAAAGATCACACCCATAAGATTGCGAAAGCATTAAATACTGTTGGGTTGATAAATATCCAGTTTGCAATAAAAGATGATAAAGTGTACATTATTGAAGCCAATCCACGCGCCTCGCGTACGGTTCCTTTTATTGCGAAAGCTTATGGAGAGCCTTATGTAAATTATGCCACAAAGGTAATGCTGGGACATAACAAAGTAACCGATTTTGATTTTAATCCGAAACTGGAAGGTTTTGCTATAAAGCAACCGGTCTTTAGTTTCAACAAATTCCCGAATGTAAATAAACAATTGGGGCCCGAGATGAAGAGTACGGGCGAGAGCATACTTTTTATCGATAGTTTAAAGGATGATGCCTTTTATGATCTCTATGCAAGGAGAAAAATGTATCTGAGTAAATAATCAGATTTGTGTTTTTTTTGTAAATTAGATAACTAACCTTTTGAGATATTCATTTATGAAAAAAATTACTTTGTTCTTATTTTTTATTGCAACGAATATTCTGATGGGTCAGAATGTTGTTGAAATTGCTTGGGGACAAGGTATCAATGAATCTGTGGCAAGCCCTACAATAGAGGTTGGAGATACTGTTCTGTGGATTTGGAATGATGGTTCACAAAAAAGTGTAACGGCTCTTCCCAATGGCACCGAAACCTTTAGCAGTGGCACACTTGATGGTTTAAATACTGAATTTTCACACACTTTTCAAAAACGAGGAGTAACGGAATATCAAAATGAATCAAATCCTTTGATGCGCGGAAAAGTTACCGTGGTTGGAAAACTTTCCGTAGAGGATAAATTCGTGAAAAACTTAAATTTTTATCCCAATCCCGTAAGAAATGAATTGATCATTTCTTCTATATTCAAAGTAGATAGTTATCAAATTTATAATGTACTTGGTACACTTGTTTCAGAAGGAAAGGGGTCGGGCATTTTGACTCAGGTAGATATGAGCCGACTGAACAGCGGTTTGTATTTTGTAAAAGTAACTTCAAATAACCTGCAGACTACGCTGAAAATTGCTAAAAAGTAATTTTTAAAATCTATTGACGATTAAAGTGTGGTGATTGTTCCTTTACCACATCATTAATGAAATATTTTGTGTCGCCCCAAAAGAAGAAGGTAGTAAAGCGTTCTACATAGCTTACTTTTACATAGCTGCCTTGATACTCCTTTAATTTATCTATTACATCCTTCTCCTGATCTAAAACTGAAAAGGAAAAAATCTGTGCGCCGCTAATACCTTGACTGATTTCTCCTTCCCAGGTTTTTACAACTACGCCTTTATGGCTAAATTTAATAAGTTCTCCCGCTCTGGTCCCTTCACTATAGGGTACAAAATACACAAAAGCGAAGTAAAGCAAATAAAGCGCCAATAGGCTTCCCAGGATAATGATGAGTATTTTTTTCATAATTTCTTAATTTGAATCTTGTTCATCGTCGTTATTAACATTTGCCTTTTTTAACCACGAAGCCTTCATTTTATCCTTTGGTGAAATGCCCAATTCCTCAAGTTTGTTGATGTCCTTGATTAAATTTTGGTTACCTGTTAATTTTTTCATCGCTCCATCGTATGCGCTCTTTGTGGAAGCTATTCTATTTCCAACCGTTTCCAAATCGTCCAATAGAATTTTGAATTTGTGGTAAAGGCTACTTGCATGGTTGGCAATTTCCAACGCATTTTGTTGTTGCTTTTCGTTGCTCCACAGCGCGTCTATGGTCCGCAATGTTGAAAGAAGTGTGGTTGGACTCACCAACAATATATTTTTCTGAAAAGCAGTGTAAAAAAAAGAATTATCAAAATTTTGGGCCAAATATAGGGCTGGCTCAATGGGAATAAACATCAAAACGAAATCGGGAGATTGGATTCCGTGTAAATCCTCATATTTTTTTGAGCTTAATTGGGTAATATGATTTTTTAAGGATTGAACGTGGTCCTTTAAAAATCTTTCCTTTAAACCTTCGTTTTCTTCGTTTACGTATTTTTCATAAGCTGTCAAAGATACTTTTGAATCTATTATCATTCTTTTGTCATTGGGCAAATGGATAACAACATCAGGCAGCACTTTGTTCCCATCGACATCGGTATAGGATTTTTGGACAAAATACTCCCGATCTTTGACCAAATTCGATTTTTCCAATACGCGTTCCAAAATAAGTTCGCCCCAGTTTCCTTGGGTCTTGCTTTCTCCTTTCAGTGCCTTTGTAAGATTGTTTGCCTCTTCACTTATTTTCACATTCTGTTCGTTTAGGAATTGAAGCTGTTTCCCGAGTTCTGCGTGTCCTTTGATGAAATCTTCGTTGCTTTTCCCAACTTTTTCCTCAAATTCCTTGATTTTTTGATTCAAGGGTTTTAGTATTCCTTCAATATTTTCCTTGTTCAATTCCGTGAATTTGTGGGTTTTATCCAACAAGATTTTATTAGCAAGATTTTCAAACTTGTCATTGAAATCTTTTTCGAAATTTTTGAAGCGTTCCTTTTCCTTTTCAAGTTCGGAATACAAGGCTTCATATTCCGCGCTTTGGCGTGAGAGCTGCATGTTTGCCTGTTCTTTCTCTTTTTGTAAAGATTCCTTTTCCGAGACTAAAAGCCCCAAACGTTCGTTAAGTTTACCTTCTTGCAGTTGTGCGTTCTCAAGGCGTTCTTCAAGTTTACTTGTTTCGGTTTTACTTTTTAAACGAGCAAAGTAATGACCTAAAAATGCACCGATTAACAAGCAAATAGCAGCAAGTAAGAGAAATAGAAAAGTTTCGTTCATTGCAATAAATTTTAAAGTAAAGATACTTATTTCCTAATGGTAAAACGTCCGGTTTTTCCATCAAAATCTATGGTTTCTTTCGGAAAAAGTGAATCAAATCTTCCAGCTTCAATCAGTTTGCAGGGGTCGTCAAAATATGTTTCTCCTTTTGCCATCACGAGCATTTTGTCAGTAAGCTGAATGGCCAAATCTATTTCGTGGGTTGAAAAAAGAATTGTTTTTTTTGTTTCCGAGGCTAACTTCTTCAATAGTTTCAGGATATAGGCACGGTGATAAATATCCAAATGTGTTGTGGGTTCATCCAATATAATTAGTGGGGTGTCCTGCGCCAATGCTCTCGCTATCGCCACTCGTTGCATTTGTCCGTCGCTCAGTTCAAAACATTTTCTATTGGCCAAGGCTTCAGTTTCTGTTGCTTCCAGTGCAGATTGAATTGTTTTTTTATCTTCTTCGGAAAGCGAGCCAACCCAGTTTGTGTAGGGTTGTCTTCCCAAGGAAACCATTTCAATAACCGAGAGGTTTTTTGAGGTGGGTGCTTCGGTCAAAACAACGCTTAATTGTGTCGCCAATTGGAATGAGGAATATTCTTTTAAATTTTTTTCATTTAAAAATACCTCACCATTTAAAGAATTTTGCATTCCAGTCAAGGTTCGTAAAAGGGTAGATTTTCCAATACCGTTCGCTCCAACCAAACCAACCAATTCTCCTTTTTCAATTGAAAAATTGACTGTATCGGCAATTATCAGATTTCCTGTTTTTTTCACATAACCCACGGTAAGGTTTCGTGATTCCAAAATGATATTTTTTTTCTTTGAATCCATTTAGAAGAAAAGTTTTCGTTTTCGTACTAAAAGCCAAATAACCATGGGAGCGCCAACCAATGAGGTGATGGCGTTTATGGGTAATGTAAATTCACTGAACGGCAATTGAGCCAGGGTATCGCAGACCAGCATAAGCAATGCGCCACAAAGCAGAACGGCAGGCATTAAGACTAAATGGTTCGAAGATTTATAAAACTGGCGCACCAAGTGTGGCACCGCAAGCCCAACAAAGGCAATGGGTCCCACAAAGGCCGTAATGCTTCCAGCTAGAATGCTCGTAGCCAGTATTATTATAAATGTGGTTTTTTTGATGTGAAGCCCCATGCTTTTCGCATAATTTTCACCTAAAAGTAATGCGTTTAATGATTTGCTGCTAAAAATACTTAAAAGCAAACCTGCCAAAAAACAAATTACTAAAATAAAGACGCCTTGCCACGATTGGTTACCCAAACTTCCGAAGGACCAAAAAATGTATTGTTGAAGTTGTTCCGCATTACTGAAATATGACAAAACCGAAACTACGGCTGTTGTCACACTGCCAAACATCAACCCGATGATCAAAATGGCCATCGTGTCTTTTATTCTGAAAGTTACGGCTAGTACGGCAAGTAGTACCAAAAAACTCCCTAATGCGGAGGCGATTACCAAGCTCCACTGGCTTAATAATAGTGTTCCAAAAAATCCTCCAAATGCACTTGCACCCAAAATTAAAATGGCAACGCCTAAACTTGCGCCACTGCTAAGCCCTAAAACAAAAGGACCTGCCAAAGGATTTCTGAATAAGGTTTGCATCAACAATCCAGAAATTGCCAATCCGCCACCGGCGAGCATTGCCGTAATTGCTTTTGGTAAACGGTAATCCATTAAAATATAACGCCAAGTTTCTTTTGAAGCACCATTTCCTATAAAAACCGAAAATATTTCATCTAAAGGAATGGAGACTGAGCCCATACTTAAATTCACCAAAAAAACTGCAATGAGCACTAAAAACAGAACCAAAAAGTGAAACCGGTATGTTTGAGAAGTTTGCATTATTGAAGTTGATCAAAAAAGAAAATATTGTAGTCGGGCAGTAATTGAGGATGGAAAATTTTAATAAGATCTTTGAGGACTAAATCTGGTCGGTTAGGCGCCAATTCATAATAAACAACTCCACCCGTTTCCCCTTTTTTCAGGCTGTATGAATACACTTTCCCAGATTTGTAGGCATTAAATTGTGAATAGGCCTGACTTGCGTTTTTCATTTCCTCCAAACTTGTGAATTGTCCTGGGCCAATCCAAATATCGGCCTTATGACCTTTTTCAATAACAGATTCCAAATTTAGGGATAAACTTCCAGTACCCCCAGAATGTTTCCAAAGATAATCGCCATTTGCATCGGCAATAAACTGTGCTCCCCAACTATCGCCCTGCGGCATATACCAAACGTCTTTATACATTGCACCACTGATCACAGTTGGGGTTTCTTTGGCGTCGGAAGCTATTTTTTTAGCAGATAGATACTCGGTCTCTATATTTTTAAAAATACTGTCGGCTTCTTTTTCTTTATTGAAAAAGGCTCCGAAAAACTTAATCCACTCGGCTTTTCCCAAAGGTGACGTTTCGGTCCAATCTGAATTGTAGAGCACTGGAATCCCCATTTGTTGAAGGGTTGAGTATGCAGAATTATTTCCGTCCACGGCAAAACCAATAACCGCATCTGGACTCAGATCTATCAAAATCTCTGTATTCAAGTCTTCGTTTTTGCCGATCTCAGAAATTTTTCCTTCGGAAATTTTCTTTCGTGTTTCTTCTGAGGAAATATAATCCAGATTTGGAAAACCGATTAGAGCTTCCAATTCATTCAGCATTTCCAATGAAGGAATGTGGGTAGTGGAGGTGACCACAATTTGTCTCACGGGAACTTCAACCACAGCGTCATAATTTTCAGGATTTTTTATAGGAGTGTTTTTTTTAACTAAAGCATATTTAAACGTTTTGTCAGTTCCCGGCCAGGGCTTTTTTAAAGTGATAACCTTAAAATTTCCCAGCTCCTCAATTTCAAAACCCTCCGCATAGGTAACTGATACCATTTTTTGGGGTTGATTTTCAGTTTTTATTGGTTCGGAAGTATCGCCATTGTTTTTACAGGCAGTAAAAAAAATAAGGATGTTTATGAGGAAAACAATTTTTTGCATCCCCAAAAATAATGGTTTTGTTTGGGCGAACTAATATTTAAAACCTATTTTTGCCATGAATTTTGGTGAGCAGTTTTCCGTATCGTAAAACGCTCTTAAAAGGGAATTCGGTTAAAATCCGAAGCTGTTCCCGCAACTGTAAGTCGTCCCGAAGTATTTTCGGGCGTGCATGCTTCAAAAACCACTGTTCGCATATGGCGGATGGGAAGGTTGCACAAAAAGACAAGCCAGGAGACCTGCCTTATTCATAACATAAAACGTCAAACTTTCGGGATAAAGGTTGAATTATGAAGCAAATAGGTTTCCATATTATTTATATTATTTTTCTGGCCTCGGTTTCAGCGAATGCACAATTGGACAGTATCCAGCGGTTGCCCGAAGTAATGCTGACCGATTCAAAATTCATACACTTTTCAAAAGGATTTAAACTTGAAAAACTCGAAGATTCCATTGTGGAAAGAAATGCTGGCTCGCTAACGGAAACGCTCCGGTACAATTCAACAATTTATTTTAAGGAGAACGGATTTGGGATGGTATCTTCGCCTTCCTTTCGGGGTACAAATGCGGCCCAGACTGCCGTAGTTTGGAACGGAATCAATATAAACTCGGTATTTACCGGCCAAACCGATTTCAATGTAATTTCTCCTTTAAATTATGACGAAATTTCAATAAGAAGTGGCGGCGGTGGTGTACAATATGGTAGTGGCGCCGTGGGCGGGAGTATTCATCTGAATAATTCCTTTTCTTTTGAAAAAATGGATATTACGAAATTTGGGCTACGCTATGGTAGTTTTGCCACGTTGGGAGGTAATGCCAATACAACACAAACTTGGGGCAATCATTATTTAAATGTCGGTGTGGATTTTATCAGTTCAGAAAATGATTATGATTATGTGGGAAGGAATCAAAAAAATAATCACGGAGAATTTTTACGTTTTTCGGCAAAAATAAATGAAGCGCGTAAGCTGGAAAATGGTGTGGCAACCTGGAATTCGGAATATACGTATAACGACCGGAATTTTTCGGGAAGCTTAAATACTGTTGGCAAAGATGCCTATAAAGATATTGCTACGAGAAATCTTTGGCAAGTGCAACAAAAACTGGGTGCTTTTCAAACCAAGTTGGCAGCGGCACATCTTTTTGAGCAGTACCGTTATTTTCCGGATAGTAACAAACCGTTTTATGACGAAGGAAAAGCCAATACATTTATCAGCTTCCTTCAAGCAGAGATTTTTCTTCTTAAAAAGTTACGCTTAAACGGAAAGTTAGAGTACAATTATGTAACTGCCGAAGGTAGCAATGTGGGGAAAAATGACCGAAGAACAATGGCTGCAGTGCTTTTGTTGAATCATAAAGTTTCAAAAAAATTCACTTATGGATTTAACATCCGAAAAGAATTTTTGAATGATTTTGAAAATCCTTGGCTTTTTTCGGCCGATGCAAAATGGATAGTTTCAAAACAATACGCCTTTCGTGTGAACGGCTCAAAAAACTACCGAGTTCCTACGTTCAATGATTTATATTGGTACGCCGGTGGCAATGTTGAATTGCAGCCAGAAACTTCGTATCAAACGGAATTGGGGCAGGAATTTTCTTTCGGAAATCTTAAGGCCGATATAGCGGTTTATTATATTTCTTCAGAAAATTTAATAAAATGGATTCCCGGAAATGGCGGAATTTGGGAACCGATGAATATCCAAAAAGCCAGAAATTATGGTCTTGAGGTAGCCGTTGGTTATTTCATAAAATTAAAAAACCAACAAACATTGGATTTTAATGCAAACTTTTCCTATACGAAGGCAGAAGATTTGGAAAAGAAAAAACAGCTTATCTACGTTCCCATCCATAAGGCCAGCGGAACTTTGCAATACAATCTTAGAAAATTTGCTATTTACGCCCAGGGTTTGTTTAATGGTAAAGCCTATACCACCACCGACAATAGTGAAAGTGTTGCTGGTTATACGATTTTCAACTTTGGTGCTGAATATCACTTACCTTTTGATCCAAACATTACTTTTGGGGGAAGGCTTAAAAATGCTTTTAATACCTATTATGAAAATGTAGCGTTTAGGCCCATGCCCTCAAGAAATATTGAAATATTTTTAAACTTTAAATTATAATTAAAATGAAAATGATGAATAAAGTACTTTTTGCAGCAATTACAGCTCTATTTTTTATGTCGTGTAGCAATGACGATGATACTCCACCAGAATATGTGCCCGCAGCTTTTGAAAAGGGAATTTTAGTGACCAACGAAGGCCCCTTTGGAAATGGTAGTGGAAACATTACGTTTATCTCTGAAGATTTCAGTACAGTTACCCAAAATATTTATAGAACTGTAAACGGCACCGAACTGGGCAATATCGTACAGTCTATGGGGTTTCAAGATGACAATGCCTATATAGTTGTAAACAATTCAAACAAAATCATGATTGCCAACAGGTATTCCTTTGAAGCCGTTGATTCTATTAAAGCAGGAGTTAATAATCCACGCTACTTTATGGGGGCCGATGGAAGTAAAGGATACGTAACAAACTGGGGTGATCCCAACGATACCGCTGATGATTTTGTGGCAGTGTTAGATTTGCGTAACAATACAGTTTCATCAACTATTCCTGTTTCTTTTGGACCGGAAAGAATGGTTTCGTACAATAATAAAATCTATGTAGCCCACCAAGGTGGCTTTGGGCAGAATAACTTAATCTCCGTAATTTCAGGAAATACGCTTGAAAGTACAATTACGGTTGGCGATGCTCCAAACTCAATGGTAATTGCGGGCAATTCCCTATTTGTATTGTGTGGAGGTAATCCTAATTATACTGGAAATGAAACTGCGGGCTCCCTTGTGGAAATAAATCTTTCAAATAATGAAATTTCAAACACCTACACCTTCGGTACCGTTGAACACCCATCGAGCTTAACAATGGATGGAAGCAATCTTTTCTACTCTTTGGATGGAAAGGTTTACAGTTTAAACGTGGCTTCTATATCATTACCCGGTAATGATATTGTAGATGGCTTTTTCTATGCTTTGGAGGCAAAGGATGGAATGTTGTACGCTACAGATGCAGACGATTTTGCGAGTAGAGGTTCACTACTTATATATGATCTTTCAACAAACCAACAAGTCCAAAATTTCCAAACGGGGATAGTGCCCGGAGGCATTTATTTCAACGAATAATCTAACTTCAAAACATAAAAAACTCCGTTGAATCTTCAAAATTCAACGGAGTTTCTTTTTTTTAAAATCATTAATGTTAGTTACCAATCATTTTTCCGTAAATAGGAGAATCAGCATTACTGTCTGAAAATTCTTTTAAATACGGAACTCCTTTATTGGATGGCATAGGTCTGCCTGCAATTTCAAAAAGCGCAGCGGCAAGCAAGGGTTCATTTTCATCACCCAATTGTCCCAGGTTGAAATAATTTTCCTGTAATGGAATCTGCGGAAACAAACCTTCTGTAAAATCTGTGTTTCCAGCAGCATTAGCTGTTTTAAACACCAAAGGAAGCATGGCATAAGTATGGTTCGGATTTGCCTCACTTCTGCTAAACTGTGGTGCGGGAGCATCGTATAACAAAAACGAAGCTTGAAATTTTCCTGTGGTTGTATCACCTACTTGAACAGCATCTATATAGGGTTTTAGTCCGTTCAAAACCAATTCGCTGGCCGAAGCACTTCTTCTGGTGGTAATAATATAAACTTGTGAAAGATTTAAGCTGCTGATGGAACTTCCATTACTGATTGTATTGTCAAAAACACCATTTTCCGCATATTCAGGTTGTCTGTCTGCATTCCAAAATTCCTTATAAAAAACTTGACCGTTAAATTGTCCCGTAATCATACTAGCAAGATCGGTTGCCGTTTCTACAGAACCACCGCCATTGTATCTAAGATCGAGAACCAAGCTGCTCACTCCATCAGCTTTAAACTGAGCAAAGGCATTGTTAAGTTCGGTATCATAATCTTTTATGAAACCGTTATACATTAAATAGCCTATTTTGTTTCCGTTGACGGTTAGTGTTTCAGCTTTATATACAGGATTTTCATTGTACTGGGTTTTGTTTAAAAGCGCAGTTTCTCCCGTAAGGGTAAAATCAGTCCCATCATAAGTAGCGAGCCCAATGGTATAACTGTTTGGCGCAAGCAAATCGTTGTAATTGTTTTCATTCAACTGTTGACCGTCTATTGTTGTAAAAATATCACCCCGTACCAAACCTTGTGATTGGGCATCGGTATTGGGAAGCACGTAGCGCACGTAGCCAAAAACATTCCCGCTGTTGTCTGGATAATAAACCAAGCCAAACCCCATACCGTTGCTTAGGGTTATACCACTTAGTGCATTCTCAATAAGTGTATAGTCGCTATAAAGATTGCTGAAACGATCTTGGGATGACAACAAATAGTCAAACAGAGTTTCTGGAGTTTGATAATTATTTAAAAAGTTATTTAGCTCATCCTGGTTGGCAAAAGCATCGTTGGCCAGTTCTGGAGTGTCCGCTTTATATAGATAGAAATAATTAAGACCGCGGTAAATAAAATTCTGAATGTCTATGGTAGATGCAGGCTGAAGGTTGTCATCAGCATCTTCAAAACACGAAACAAAAAGTACCGAAACGATTAAAAGGGAAATGAAAATTCTTTTCTTCATAAATGGGTTTATTAAGGTATTCTTTTTAAACAGGTAAATTAGGGATTATATTGTAACGGTAAAAATATGCTTTTTTAGTCGAAATTATTTAGGGACTTTATACAGTCTAAAATTTTGTCGAAAATTCACGGATAAAATTTCAATGTAACAAAAACAGAACCTATTCGTCATTTAAATAGACGGCACCATAACCAACAACCAACCAAAATGGAAAAGACCGAGTTTATTACTTTAATAACGCCTTTTAAGGATAAGCTATACCGTTTGGCGAAACGAATTTTGGTCTCAAAGGATGAAGCTGAGGATGCAGTACAGGAAGTGTTTTTGAAATTGTGGAAAGGAAAGCAAAATATTGAGAATTATAAAAACCCCGAAGCATTTGCAATTACAATGACTAAGAATTATTGCTTGGACCGTTTAAAATCAAAACAGGCATCAAATTTGAAAATTGTACATAACAACTTTCAAACCTCAGAAAATATTGAAAAGAAAATTGAAGCGAATGACGGTGTTGAAATTGTTTTTAAAATAATGGAAACCTTGCCAGAGCAACAACGAATCGTTCTCCAACTACGCGATGTAGAAGAATTTGAGTTTTCAGAAATAGCGCAGATGCTTGATAGTAACGAAACCGCAATACGAGTGGCACTTTCCCGAGCCCGCAAAACAGTTAGGGACGCAATGATAAAAAATTATAATTATGGAGTCAGTTAAGATAAAAAAATTGCTTGAGGCCTATTTTGAAGGCACAACCACCCTTGCAGAAGAAAAATTGTTACAGGACTATTTTAACAATGAAAGGGTAGCTGATGATTTAATTCAGTACCAGCCAATTTTTGCAGGTCTAAAAGTAGCAAAAGCAGAACGCTCCACCAGAACGTTTGCCTTGCCTGAATCAAAACCACAAAGCAATAAAACCTGGTGGTATTCCATCGCCGCAATGCTTGTTGTAGCGTTCGGGGTGGGTGGTTTTTACCTTTCACAACCCAATTACTCCAAAGAGGAGAAAGAGGCTTTGGCGGCGTTTGAAAAAAGCAAACAAGCAATGATGCTGCTTTCTGAAAACCTAAATAAAGGTACAGAACAGCTTACCGTTGTGGGCCAATTTGGAAAAACAAAAAATAAAATTTTTGAATAATAAGTTTTAAAAATAAACAATAACTTAATAACACTTATAAACGATGAAAAAAATAGCAATAGTAATAGCACTGGCAATAGCGCCTATGGTTTCGTGGACTCAAAACGCTTTTGATTCCTTTGAAAACGAAAAAGATGTAACCTCTGTAGTGGTTACCAAAAATATGTTCAAACTTTTGAGCAAAATGGATCTTAATTCCACTGATCCAGAAGCGCAGGCATATCTGAAAATGGTAAACGATCTAGACAACATTAAAATTTTTACCACCGATAATCCAGCCGTTTCACAAAAAATGGATGCCGCTGTGGCAAAATATGTTTCTACCTCTAAAAATTTAGGGGAATTGATGCGCGTAAAAGAAGATGGCAGAAATATAAAATTCTACAGCAAAGAAGGCAAAAATGAAAACTTTGTAAGTGAACTGTTGATGCATATGGATGGAATTGTGGACGGAAAACCCACAACCGTTATTATGAGCATCACCGGAAATATAGATTTAAAGCAAATCTCAAAATTGACTGAAGATCTAAAAGTTCCCGGTAGCGAAGAACTTAAGAATATTGACACCAAGAAAAAACAATAACGATGGCATCATTACTGAAATATTTTATGGCTTTAATATTGGGTGCACTAGCATTGGTCTCTTGTAGTGACAAGTCCTTGCAAAAGTATCTGGTTGAAAAGCAAGACGATGACAAATTTGTAAAAATGGACATAGCAGCTAGTTTGCTCCAGGGAAACACCAGCAATTTTACACAAGAAGAGAAAGACATTCTTAATACTATTAAAAAAGTGAATGTTGTTGCTTATCCTATTGTTGAAGGTGATACAGCCAATTATGAGATGGAACGCCAAAAGTTAAAAAACATATTAGACCAAGAGCAATACAAAGAGCTTACCCGCATTAAAAGCAATGACTGGAATGCAACTCTAAAGTATACAGGTGAAGAAGATGCTATTGATGAGGTGATTGTTTTTGCGAGTGATGATAATCGTGGTTTTGCGGTTTTCAGATTGTTGGGTGAAAATATGCGCCCGGACCAAATGTTGAAACTAATGAAATCTGCTGAACGAGGCGATCTGGACGTCTCTAAACTCGAAGGTTTTGGAAAAATATTTAAAGATTAAATTAGTTGATTAATAGTCGAAAAAGGCTTCTTCCTTCTCTTTGGTTGAAGCCTTTTTTATAGTTCTATTTTTTAAATGCCGGTGTAGTTTCCGGGCGTTATGTTTCTCATTTCCTGTTTAACGCTTTCAGGCACTTCCAGCGTTTCTATGAAATTTGCAATTGAAGTTTGGTTAATCCTTTCGTTGGTGCGCGTTAATCCTTTTAAAGCTTCATAAGGGTTTGGATAGCCTTCTCTTCTTAAAATGGTTTGGATTGCTTCGGCTACTACAGCCCAGTTATTCTCAAGGTCCTCTGCAAACTTCGATTCGTTCAACAATAATTTGTTCAAGCCTTTTAAGGTGGATTGAAAAGCAATAAGTGTATGCCCAATGGGAACACCAATATTTCTTAAAACGGTACTATCAGTAAGATCACGTTGTAATCTACTTATAGGAAGTTTTGCGGAAAGGTGTTCAAAAAGCGCATTTGCAATTCCCAAATTACCTTCACTGTTTTCAAAGTCTATAGGGTTTACCTTGTGGGGCATGGCGCTGGAACCAACTTCCCCTTTTTTAATTTTTTGTTTGAAATAATCCATGGAAACGTAGGTCCAAATATCCCTGTCCAAATCAATTAAAATATTGTTTATTCTTTTCAAACAATCAAAAAGAGCAGCCATATGATCGTAATGCTCAATCTGTGTGGTAGGGAAGGAGTGGTGCAACCCTAACTTATTTTGTACGAACTTTTTTCCAAACGCTCTCCAATCAATATCTGGATAAGCTACTTTGTGTGCGTTAAAGTTACCTGTTGCACCGCCAAATTTTGCAGCACTTTTTATATCGTTCATTAAATCAAACTGTTCCTCAATTCGCACTACAAAAACTTCTATTTCCTTTCCCAAACGGGTTGGAGAAGCAGGTTGTCCATGCGTCCGCGCAAGCATGGAAACTTCGGCCCAATCTTCAGAAAGTGCTTTGAGTTTATTTTTCACTTCCATCAAGAGCGGTACGTAAACGTTGTTGATGGCATCTTTCAGCGAAAGTGGAATTGCAGTATTGTTGATGTCTTGTGAGGTCAGTCCAAAGTGGATGAATTCTTTGTATTTCTGAAGATTTAAAGCGTCAAATTTTTCTTTTATAAAATATTCAACAGCTTTTACATCGTGATTGGTCACTTTTTCGGTTTCCTTGATTTTTATGGCATCCTGCACAGTAAATTCAAGGTACAAGTCTCTTAATTTTGAAAAGTTTTTTTGTTGAAAATCATTTAATTGGGGAAGTTCCAGCTCCACCAAGGCAATAAAATATTCAATTTCCACTTGCACGCGATAACGGATGAGCGCTTCTTCAGAAAAATAAGGAATAAGGCTGGATGTTTTTGATGCGTATCTGCCGTCTATTGGCGAAATGGCTTGTAATGCGTTGGTGTACATGGTTCAAAATTTAAAAGCGCAAAGATACGAAACACCAACGAGTTATAAAGAAAGGGTCTGGGTATAAAATTTTCCATTTCATTTTGATCTTCAGACTTAACGAAATGTCAACAAAATGCTTTTTTAAGATAATGGTTAGTTAAAAAAATAAATCGTTTTGCAATTTTATGATTTTGTTGGCTTTCAAAAGTTTGATATGAAGTTAACTTTAATTGTGAAAAGAAAAATGATTTATTAATTTAATCAAATTGCTATGAGTACACAAAATCAGAATCAGCAATGGAATCCTCAAAATGAACAACAAAATCAACAGAGGAATCCTCAAAACAGACCACAAAACCAGCGTCATCCAGAAGAAGAGGAAGAATAATGGTTGTTTTGAAATTGAGTATCCGTTTTAAGGATACGGCGAAACCCCTTAATCAACACAATGAGAAAGGGGTTTCTATTGTGGGGATAAAAAGGAAAGAGTGGATTGGTAAATATATTGAAAAATAATCGTTTTGTGGTAGTCTACAGACGATATATGTTAATTTAAAAGAATATTAATTAATAATTAAGCAAGATTGCAACAAATATTTTACATCATGAGCAATAAAGGAAATCCAAAACATAGTGTAGGTAAAGGTGCCCAAAGTGAACATCATAACGAGCCAGATGAAAAAAGCTACGTTAAAGATAATACCGAGTCCGACAATACTGAAAATGAAAAGGATGGCAATGATTATTTAGAACAGAAGTGGAAAAAGATAGCTTCAGACTTTAATAAAAACTACAATTTAGATATAAACGTCTCTGAATTTAAAGATGAAACCTTTTCAGAAACTTTAAAAAAGCTTGAAAATAAAACCGGAAAATCTAGAGCCCAACTGGAAAAAGAAATAAAAAACTGGAAATAGCAGTTGTACCTACATAACGCAACTGTAAAACCCTTCCAACGTCGCTGCACGGAAGGGTTTTCTTTTTTTAATAAAAATAATAATTTAAAAAAAGATTTTGGGTTAATGATTTGTCTTTTTGAGTTAAAAAAATATGGCTAACTCAGCTATTTTAGCAACAGTAAAGAATTGCTATGAAGAAGAGGAAACTCCAGTCGGAATTTATTTTGACTGGGGTTTTTTATTTATCCTGGTGCTTTTTGCGAAATTCGGAAGGTGATATACTATACTTTTCCTTAAATATTTTCGAAAAGTAGCTTTTACTGCTTAACCCAATTGCATTTACAATTTCAGAAATACTAAGATCTGTTTTGGTCAAAAGATTGTAAGCTGCATCAAGCCTTGTTTTCTGTACATAATTATTTACAGTAGTGCCATATAGTTTTTTGAAACCTTCTTGCAGCTTGTTTATATTCAGTCCCGCTTCACGTGCTAAGTTCTCCACTGTGGGTACATCTGAAATATTGCTTTCTATAAGACTGGAAATATGGTTTATTTGTTTCAATTCAGTAGAGCGGATTAGCGTACGGTTTCCTTCGTCTTTTTTATCATCTTGATATTGAAGGATCTGATGCGTTAAAATTTGATAGGCCATGCCTTCCAAAAACAGTTTGCGAGTAAAATTTTCATCAGTAAAATCAACCATTTGTGTCAAGATATCGGCAATGTTAAGACTGTAATTTCCACTGTGATAAAATGCTCCGTTGGCTTTAATATCCTTAAATAATTGCTCTAGTTCGTCATCAAGACTTTTTATGTCGCATTCCATTTTGGCCTGAAATTTTTCACGTTCTATTTCTAAGCTGTTCACTGTTATGCGTTGGTTGGCTTCAAACAGTAATACATGGCCATTGTGCTTACTGCTGGCTACAATGGCGTTTTGGTATTGCTTAATCTCATGCAAGTCTTCTTCATTCTCAAAACGGTGCTGTAAGGTGCCGCTTACTGTATAAAGAAATTTTAACGGATGTATGTGGTTTACTACAAAATGTATTTCCAAATCTTCCTTGAAAAGACAATTGTATTGGATAAGGCCTAGCCCGCCTTCAAAATTAATCCCGCGAATAGTACCCTCGCCAACAGATTCGGGCAACTGCAATAAATATTCGCCGCAATTTTCGGAATAGGAAATGTTGAAAACTTCTGCTATATCCCTTATAACATCCTTTAGGGGAAGTGAGTTAACTTGAATGGAATTCATGTGGAGGTTTTTTGTTAAGCCAAAATACTACTTACAATTGAAATGCAATGTTCTATATCAGTACATTGTTTAACTTAAATGCAATTATAACATATAATATGTTGTTTAACAAAGGGTTATAAAAAATATTTTTTAATAAAAAAACCGCTATAGTAAGTGAGCGGCCTTTTTTAAAAAATTATTCTAAAACTATTCATAATATCTTTTGCGTTTTTTTCGCTTCTGCATGAATACAGAAATAAGCAAACAAGCTCCCAAAACATAGAATGCGGTTTTGGCGGGTTCAATTGGGCCAAATTCCAATCCTAAAAAACCAAGGATGGCGGCCACCACGGTTAAAAATAAAAAAAGGATGGTCCAAAGCATGACGAGGAGTTTAGAGGTTTATAAATTATTAACTGTCAGTGTTATAAAGATATTCAATTGTTGATTTTTCAACTAATTTATTTCCACTTTTTTTTAACTCATTTAAATAATTACGGCCATATTAGTTTAAATGTGTTTTCAATTTATTGCTAAAACTCCTTTTTGAAAATTTTGGATATAAAAGAATGAATTATCATTTAAAGGGCCCCCTCCATAATCTCTTGTACCACCTCTGGGTTCAACAAGGTAGAAATATCGCCTAGATTGGCAGTGTCCTTCTCTGCAATCTTTCTGAGTATTCGTCGCATGATTTTGCCACTTCGGGTTTTGGGCAAACCTGTAGTAAACTGTATTTTATCAAGTTTTGCAATCGGACCAATATGTTCGGTAATAATCTGGTTTATTTCTTTGCGTAAATTTTCGTGCAGACGGCTTTCACCGATTTCTTTTAAAATAATAAATCCATACAGCGCATTACCTTTCACGTCGTGTGGGAAGCCTACAATTGCACTTTCCGCCACGGCTGGATGTTCGTTTACTGCGTCTTCAATAGGCGCAGTGCCCAGATTATGGCCAGAAACAATTATAACATCATCCACACGGCCTGTGATACGATAATAGCCTGTACTGTCGCGCAATGCTCCGTCACCGGTGAAATATTTGTTTTCAAAAGCCGAAAAATATGTTTCACGATACCGTTCGTGATTGCCCCAAATGGTTCGGGCCATTCCAGGCCAAGGATATTTTAAACACAAACGCCCACTAACGAGGTTGCCTTTTAGTTCATCACCATTCTCATCCATCAGCGCGGGTTGTATGCCGGGCAGTGGTAGTGTGGCATAAGTGGGAATAGTGGGTGTAGAATAAGGAATTGGCGAAATCATTATCCCGCCAGTCTCGGTTTGCCACCAAGTATCTACAATGGGGCATTTTCGTTTCCCGATGTTTTCATCATACCAATGCCAAGCTTCCTCGTTTATGGGTTCACCCACACTGCCTAAGATTTTTAAGGAAGAAAGATCATAGTTTTCAGAAAAATCCAACCGTTCCTTTGCTAACGCCCTAATTGCTGTGGGAGCAGTATAAAACTGACTAACCTTATGTTTTTCCACAACCTGCCAAAACCTGCCAAAATCAGGGTAGGAGGGAACACCCTCAAACATTAGGGTCGTGGCGCCATTTGCCAACGGTCCGTAAACTATATAACTGTGGCCCGTAATCCAGCCAATGTCTGCTGTACACCAATACACATCATCTTCCCTATATTGAAATACGTTTTTAAAAGTATATGCGGTATAGACCATATAGCCAGCTGTGGTATGTACCATTCCCTTGGGTCTTCCCGTACTGCCTGAAGTATATAGAATAAACAATGGGTCTTCAGCGTCCATAATTTCAGGTACGCAATCGTGATAAGCCTCGTCCAGTAGTGGTTGTAACCATTTGTCGCGATTTTTTTTCATTGTTATTTCAGTATGAGTACGCTTGGCTACCAACACGGTTTTTATACTTGGGCAGGATTCCAATGCCTCGTCCACAATTCCCTTTAAATCAATAGTTTTATTGCCGCGATAGGAGCCATCACTGGTAATAACAATTTTGCATTCTGAATCGTTGATTCGGGTAGAAAGTGCTGTGGAGGAAAAACCAGCAAAAACCACTGAATGTATAGCGCCGATCCGGGCGCAGGCCAATAACGAAACCGCTAATTCAGGAATCATAGGGAGATAAATACAAACTCTATCTCCTTTTTTTATCCCCTGTTCCAACAGTACATTTGAAAACCTGCAGACACGTTCATGTAACTCTTTGTAAGTTATATGCTGCGCTTCTTCAACGGGATCGTTCGGTTCAAAAATTATCGCTGTTTTGTCGCCTCGGGTGTAGATATGTCGGTCTATGCAGTTCTCTGTAATGTTCAGTTTAGCACCTTTGTACCAAGAAACCTCAGGTTTAGCTAGATCATACTCCAACACTTTATTCCATCGATGGCGCCAAAGAAAGTTTTCTTCTGCAATTTCCTCCCAAAAGTTTTCCGGATCACGGACCGATTTTCTGTAAACCTGAAAATATTCTTCTAAGTTCTTGATGTGGTAGTTGCTCATTGTTTTAAGATTTTGCGCAGTAATTCTGAAATAATTGAAAAGGATTCAGAAATATATTTAATTATGGTGAGTCTTAAAAATGAAAGAGGTAATTTATTTTAGAAAATTAGCTGTGCTATCTTTTACTTATTTTGTTTCCTGAAATTGCTTTTTGCCGTGAGCATTTAAACCTATTGATTTCTGGATTTCTTTTTTTGAGATGTTTTTTACTAACACCACTGTTAACGCGTTTACGCCAAAGTTTGAAGCTGCTATTTCTTAAATAGCTACGCATTATTTTGATCACATTTTTTTCTGAAAGACCAAACTGAAATTCAATGGCTTCAAAAGGAGTTCGGTCTTCCCAAGCCATTTCAATTATTCTATCTAATTCTCTTTCGGTCATTATGAACATTTTGGTTTAGTGCAACTTCTCAAGCTTTTTCAACACTTCTTCAGCTTCAAATGCTTTTTGGTCACTCAATTTTCGGTTCACGCTCGAGAGCTTGAAAGATTCTTTCTGAAGTTTTTGATACTCTTTCTCTAATTTTTCTTTTTCGGTTTTCCTTTTGAATAGTCCAAGCATATTATTGTTTTTGATAGAATAGTTAACTCGATTTACTAATAGGTGAAATTACAAAACGTTTAAGTAATTTATCTGTTTATTAAACAAAAAGTTGCACTAATGTTGCTTGCAATTTAAGAGGAAAGAAAGTCTTCTAGATTAAAAAAAGCCCGTAAACGTAGTGTTTACGGGCTTTTAGCGGAGAAAGAGGGATTCGAACCCCCGGAGGTGTTACCCTCAACAGTTTTCAAGACTGCCGCAATCGACCACTCTGCCATTTCTCCAATGCGGGTGCAAATATAGAAAGCTTTTTTTGATTTTTTAAAGCTTTTTTTAAACTTTTTATTGAACACCACAAGTTACCTTTCTCTGCTTTCCCGTTTCCCATAATATTTTTAGTAACTTTAATTCACAAACCAACTAGCAATGAAACTCTTAAAGTTAATTTTTTCATTATTGATTTTCTGTGACGGGTTTTCACAAAACAATAAACAAGTTGCTTTTCGTGAACTTACCGTGGAGCAGGGGCTGTCACAAAATAGCGTTGTGAGTATAGCTCAGGACACTACTGGGTTTATGTGGTTTGCAACCCAAGATGGACTCAACAAATATGATGGCCGAAATTTTACACATTTTGATATTCAATTTGAAGACGTTACCCGGCCCACATTTAGTAAGCTTGGTAAAATTTATGTAGCGAAAAGTGGAGAATTGTGGATTGTCTCCAATTCGGGGATACTTCAAAAATACAATGTAGAAGGCGATACTTTTAATTTTGTAAATAGTGTCAATAACGTAAGTACACTTATTCAAAGCGAGAAGTTAGATTATTTTTTGGGTACGTATGGAAATGGAATTTACAGAATAAACCATCAAACCAAGGACACAATTCAATTTTTAAAACCAAAAGATTCCAAACGCACCGTTTATAATTTTTTCGAAATGAAAGATAAAACCATCTTAGCTGTTACAAACAACGGTTTTTTTGAAATAAAGAATGATCATTATATTTTTAGGGAAATTTTATCGGGAACAAATTTTAGTGCAGCTTCGCAGGCTATTGACAATAGTCTTTACCTAGGGAGCTCTGGAAAGGGACTTTTCATTAAAAAAGAAAACCAATTACATTTTCAACAGTTCAAAGGATTTGAAAATGCAATACTTCCTGAAAATTTAATAATTCAAGATCTTCTTGTTGATAAACGCAACCAATTGTGGATTGCAACCTATGGCAAGGGGGTCTATTTGGTGAATTTTGATAAAAAAACCATTCAGAATTTTACCGAGGATAAAAATAACCCCTATGCACTGCATTATAATGACGTTCTAAGTTTGTTTGAAGACAATACCGGCACCATTTGGTTAGGTACTGACGGTACTGGCCTCAGCTATTATGATGAGTATCTAGTTAAATTCAACGTACTTACAAACGATCAAGTTCCACTAAATGTGGATGTTGATGTAATTAGGGCAATTGCTAAAGATTCCGAAAACAATATTTGGGTAGGAACCTCCGGAAAAGGGCTCACGCGCTTAAATATTGATAAACAAAATTTTTACACTTATACAGCTCAAAACTCAGATTTATTGGGAGATCGCATTATGAGTTTGTTAGCAGATGAGGACAAACTATGGATCGGCCATCAAACTCACGGGTTGCAAGTGAGGGATGCAAGCGGTACAATTACTTCCTTTAATAAAACCGCCTCTTTTACCATTTGGAAAATTTATAAGCATCATGACAATATTATATGGCTCTGTACCAGGGACCATGGGCTCATTCAGTTTGATAGTGACCGAGGAATTATTCAGGAATATACCACCGAAAATTCAAATCTAGGCACCAATAATATCAGAACTATTGAACAGGGAAACGCCAATGAACTTTGGATTGGGACGGAGACTAACGGTCTCTATAAACTAAACTCTCTAAACAATACTATTGATAAAATAGAGTCGGTAAATAGTAATGTAAAGTCATTATACTTTGATGGTTCGGTTTTATTAATAGGAACAAATGGGGATGGATTGCAAGTTTTTAATCCAAAAGAAAAGACAGTACAAAAGTTTACCACAGCGGAAGGTTTGCCAAATAATGTAATCTACGGAATTCTTCCTGATGAGGAAGGATACTTATGGGTGAGCAGCAACAAGGGCATTTCAAAATTAAAATTTCAAGATAATACTATTTCAGTAATTGAAAATTATAGTAATTATGACGGACTGCAAGCTTTTGAATTCAATACAGGCGCATATTTTAGAGATCAAAATGGCGTGCTGTATTTTGGTGGTTTGGAAGGCTTAAATTGGTTTAATCCAAACCAGTTATCGTTTAATCCCATAAAACCAAAAACGGTTATTTCGGGCTTTGAAATCTTTAACCAAGATCGAAAACTCGTGCCAGGTCAACAGCTTCAGCATAATGAAAATACAGTTACGTTCACTTTTTCCTCCCTTCATTTTTCGCAACCGGAACGCAATCAATACAGGTATAAACTGTTAAACAATGATTCCGATTGGATTGATGCGGGAAATAACAACACTGCACATTACACAAACCTACCGCCAGATGATTATGTATTTCAGGTTATCTCCAGCAATTATGATGGCGTTTGGAATACAGAACCGACAACCTATTCATTTACAATTTTAAAACCTTGGTATGCTACCAATTTGGCAAAGGGTATGTATGCATTATTGTTTTTATTATTTGGATTTTATCTCTACAGATATTTAAAATGGCGCTGGGAAATAAAAACCCAGTTGCGGTTGGAACACGAAGAAACCGAACGCCTGAAAAAACTGGATGAGTTTAAAACCAAACTATATACAAATATTTCACACGAGTTCCGGACGCCACTTACACTAATATCTGGACCGATTGAAAATCAATTGGCAAAAGCTAAACTTTCAAAAGATGATAAAAAGGAATTATCACTGGTTAAGCAGAATGCAGACAGATTAGTGGGCTTGGTCGGTCAAATGCTCGATTTGTCAATGATAGATTCCGGCCAGCGTAAATTGGCCATTAAACAAGGAAACCTGACAATTTTGCTCAAGCAGCTTATCAGTGCCTTTCAATACAAAGCTGATAAAAAAAACATTGCGATCTCAAGCAGGATTAAAGGCCTAAAAAATGTGTGGTATGATACAGATATAATTGAAAAGGTTATTTCAAATCTATTATCTAATGCAATAAAATACTCTCCGGAAAACAGCATCATTGTTTTTGAAGCGAGTAATCAGGATGGGGTAGCGGTGCTTTCAATAATCAATCAAACTGATTATGTGGGCAAAAAGGATTTAAGTAAATTATTTCAACGATTTTATCAGGATAATAGACTTTCCGAAGGTGTGGGAGTGGGCCTTGCCCTGGTAAGAGAATTGGTTTCACTTTCAAAGGGAACAATAATCGCAAACAATATTGATGATAATAAAATTCAATTTACTGTTTCCGTTCCAGTTGAGTATACAGCCTTTGAAAAGGATGCTTTGGTTTTTGATGACAAAATAGAAAGCACAGAACCACCAACCAATCCACAGACTGAAAACGTTGAAAAAGAAAATCCACTTCTATTGATAGTCGAGGATGAAGCCGATATCCGGGCTTTTATCATTTCAATATTTAAGAATAATTATCAAATACTTGAAGCAGAGAATGGGGAAATAGGCATTGCGAAAGCATTGGAAAAAATGCCAGACCTGATAATAAGCGATATTATGATGCCCGAGATAGATGGTATCCAATTGTGTAACACGCTTAAAACAAATGAGCTTACTAGCCACATTCCAATAATTCTCCTAACCGCAAAAGTAGGGGAGGAGAACGAAATTGAAGGGATAAAAACCGGCGCCGATGCTTATGTAACCAAACCTTTTAAAAGTGAAAAGTTGAAAATTAGAGTTGAAAAACTCATCGAAACCAGAAGGCAGCTGCAAAGGCATTTCAGCAAAACCTTAAGCATCAATCCTGAATTGTCATTAACTTCAACAGAAAGTGATTTTTTAAAACGTTTGCAAAATGTTCTGGACGAACACATTACTGAACCAGATTTTACAAGTGAACGTTTTGGAAAGCTTATGCATATGAGTCGCACACAACTTCACCGTAAACTTAAAGCGATCTCAGGAATGTCTGCAAGTGAATTTATACGCTCGCAACGATTAAAGTTGGCTATTCGTTTGCTAAAGGAAACCGACGCCTCTATTTCAGAAATTGCTTATCAGGTAGGTTTCAATACTCCTTCATATTTTAGTAAATGTTTTAAGGAAGTTTATAATTGTACGCCCAACGAATATCTTTCAAACAACGCGTAACCCTTGATAAACATTCTGATTATAAGTGCTGAAACATATCTTCTATGTTTTGGAACATTTCTGTTAAGCCCAATTTATATATCTATTTAATTTTGGTGTAGGCAAAATGGCTTCATAAATGAAAAACTCCCTAGATTCAAAAAAAAAGGACGATGTCATCTATATGAGCATCGACCATTTGAAAGAGGGCAATTATGAATTGAAGATTCTATTAAATAATAAAGTGGTGAAATCTGTAAAAATTCAAAAAAAATGAAATATTCTTTTAAAATTAAATTGATTCTTAGTTGTCTTTTATTATTAAGTTATTTCTCCGGTTGTGGCATTGATGAGTTGGGGCCAAGTGATTGTTATACAAATAGTATCGAGCTCTACCGGGAATGGAATGAAGATTATAATGATGACATGACCAATATCGTGGACTCTGAGGGAAATGGGCAATCTCTTGAGGCCTGCCTCATGAGGCGCGAAAGAACAATTAATTATCAAAGCATGTTGATTGAGTACGAACTATTGATTCTTCAAAATGCTCAAAATGAAGGGTGTTCACAAGAAGAAATCAATAAATTGGGGGAAGAGATTGGTAACAGAATAGACGATTTACGAGAAGATATAGAAGTTATTTGGGAGAATTGCGAAGAAGTATATGGGAGTGGAGGTTAATTTTTAATTGTTTAATTAGTAGCAAAAGGATAGCGATAAAAGTTCAAAATTTTTATCGCTATTTTTGTGCTGAATACTAATTCACATTTTTAAATGACTTCAAATACAATTGAAAAACTTCACTGGCGTTATGCCACCAAAAGGTTTGACTCCACAAAAACTCTCTCCGAAGAGAAGCTGAATATTTTAAAAGAAACCTTTAACCTTACGGCAACTTCCTATGGTTTACAACCTTTAAAATTGGTTGTGGTTAGCAATGCTGAATTGAAATCCCAGTTGATGCCACTTACCTACAATCAGCCGCAGGTTCGCGATGCTTCACACGTTTTAGTATTATGTGTTGAAAAGAAAATCAATGAGAATTTTATTTATGAACATTTCAAAAGAGTAGAAGCACAGCGAAAAACACCGCGTGCCATTCTAGAGCCTTTTGAGCAAAACCTGCTAGCTTCCTTTACTGAAAAAAATAGTGAAGAAATAAAGGATTGGATGGTTAACCAGCTCTATCTAACCCTTGGCGCCCTTTTGACCGTATGCGCTGTTGAGAACATTGATGCCTGCCCCATAGAGGGTTTTGAACCAAAAAAATATGATGAACTGCTTGGATTGAATAAGAAAGGCTTGGAGTCCGTAATTGTACTTCCGGTAGGTTATCGTGACGAATCCGACTTTTTTATTAACCTCAAAAAAGTGCGTCGCGGTATTGACGAACTTATAATTGAAGTAAATTGATGTTTAAAAATCCCATTTCACAACACAACCATTATCTTTGAAGCACATCTATTATTCATTCTACATTAAACCTTAATCATTAAAAAATGCCCGGATTTGAATTTTTTGGCGCCGAAGAGCGCAAACAAGTACACGATGTATTGGAAACTGGCGTATTAATGCGATACGGTTTTGACGGAATGCGCAATAACCATTGGAAAGCAAAAGAGTTTGAAAAAGCATTTGCCGAAAGAATAGGTTCAGACTACTGCCAATTGGTTTCCAGTGGTACGGCTGCTCTTACGGTTGCTTTAGCTTCTGCTGGCATTGGCGCGGGCGATGAGGTAATTATGCCAACCTTCACTTTTGTGGCGAGTTTTGAATCAATTTTAGCTTTGGGCGCGGTGCCAATTTTGGTAGATATTGATGATACTTTGACCCTTGACCCACAAGCCGTGGAAGCAGCGATCACACCAAAGACCAAATGTGTTATGCCGGTGCATATGTGCGGTTCTATGGCAGACTTGAGAGCTTTAAATTCAATTTGTAAAAAACACAATTTAATTCTTTTGGAAGACGCATGTCAGGCTCTTGGTGGAACTTATGAAGGAAAACCCTTGGGAAGTTACGGTGATCTGGGTTGCTTTTCATTTGATTATGTAAAAACCATTACCTGTGGCGAAGGTGGGGCGGTTATTACAAATAATGAAAAGTATGCATTGCACGCAGACCACTATCAGGACCATGGCCACGACCATATAGGGAAAGATCGTGGGGCGGAAACGCATCCTTTTTTAGGCTATAATTTCAGAATTTCTGAATTGAATGCCGCCGTGGGAATTGCGCAATTGAATAAACTGGATGATATTTTAAAGACTCAAAAGGAAAACTATACTATTCTTCGTGAAACTATAGAAACTATTGAAGGTGTTACTTTCAGACGGGTTCCCGAAGGTGGCGAGGAAAATTATTCGTTTTTGAACTTTTTTCTTCCCACAGCAGAATTAACCCAAAAAGCACATAAGGCACTTGCTAAAGCTGGCGTAGATGCCTGTTTTTATTGGTTCACCAATAATTGGCACTATATAAACGGCTGGGAACATTTACGAAACTTGAAATCGCTTGGTAAACTTTCTGCTGAAGTTAGAAGCCAAATGCAAGATTTAAACAATACCGATTTCTCAAAAAGTGATGCTATTATGGGCCGTACAATTTCATCACTCATAAAAATTGGCTGGACGCCAAAGCAAGTGAAGGAGCGGGCAGAGGCTATGAAAAGCGCAATATTGTCGACTCTTTAATAATTCACATATTCCGTAATTTCCAAACCATATCCAATCATCCCTACACGTTTGGTTTGCTCGCTATTTGAAACCAAACGAATTTTATGAATTCCCAAATCGTGAAGAATTTGGGCTCCAATTCCAAAATCTTTGCTGTCCATTTCAATACGGGGTGCTTTTGCGATTTCGTTGGGTTTCTGTGCTTCTTTAAGTTCTTTTAAACGGTTTAAAAGATTAAGCGATTGACTTTGTTGGTTAATAAAAACAATGGCGCCTTTTCCTTCGCTGTTTATAACGTTGAACATATCATCCAACTTCTGTTCGGCATTGTTGGTAAGCGTTCCCAAAATATCACCATTTACCAAAGTTGCATTAACACGAACCAGAACAGGTTCATTGTCGTTCCACGTTCCTTTTGTAAGTGCTATATGGATTTGATCGTTTGTGGTTTGTTTATAGGCGCGAAGTCTAAAATCTCCAAACTTCGTATTTATTTTGAAGTCCTCCTTTTTTTCAATCAAGGAATCGTGCTCCATTCTGTATTTCACCAAATCCTCGATGGATATCAATTTCAAATCAAACTTTTTCGCAACTTTCATCAACTGCGGAAGTCGCGCCATCGTGCCATCTTCGTTTAATATTTCAACCAAAATCCCAGCGGCCTTTAATCCTGCCAATCGTGCCAAATCAATTGCAGCTTCGGTATGGCCAGTTCTCCTTAAAACCCCACCCTGCTTCGCGCGGAGCGGAAAAATATGGCCAGGTCTTCCCAAATCGCTAGCTTTTGTATTTTCATCAACGAGTGCTTTAATGGTTTTTGCACGATCGTGAACGGAAATTCCGGTAGTGCAACCATGGCCGATCAAATCTACCGAAACGGTAAACTGAGTGTGGTGCAGCACGGTGTTATTTTCCACCATCATATTTAAATCGAGGGTGTTACATCTATCCTCTGTTAATGGCGCACATATGAGCCCCCTTCCGTGGGTTGCCATAAAATTGATCATTTCTGGAGTAGCCATTTCGGCAGCGGCAATAAAATCCCCTTCATTTTCTCGGTTTTCATCGTCAACTACAATGATTATTTTTCCATTGCGAATATCCTCAATGGCTTCTTCAATAGTGTTGAGTTTAACGGAATTTTCTTTTTCTGTAGAAATCATAGCTTCAAATATGTTGTGCAAAGATATAAAATGTACGGCTGTAAATAGTTAAAAGAAGCTTAGGATTGCTGTATGTTATTCGGAAGATTTTTTCCTTTTTATCCCGAACAATCGCCCAATGCGTTGCATAAATGAATCAAAGTCGAAAATCCCTTGATCTGTAGTGGCGCGATAGGTAAGCCAAACACTCAGGGGTAGCATAATGGCTGTACTTAACCAAGTTGCAATAAAGGGATGCATAGTTCCATCCTCCGCGCTGTTTTTGGCAAAGATACCGATAAAGTGATAGGTTAAAAATAGCAGGATAGCGACCACCATTGGCAAACCCATTCCACCTTTTCGAATAATGGCTCCAAGCGGTGCCCCCACAAAAAACAAAATAATACAAGCAATGCCCAAAGCATATTTTTCATGCAATGCTATTTCGGTTTTGTTCAGTCTTTTGGTTTTATTTTTAAATTCTACCTTTTTCGCATCCACGGTTTGTAGGGTTCCTTTGGCATTGTTTAATGCAAGTTTTACAATTTGCAATTGATGGGCTGGATTATAAATTTCAAGAATGGAGCTTATTGCTGGAGGTTTTGCAGAATCACTAATTTTATTTTCTTTAAATTTTTCTGCCCCACTACGGTAGTACATGTTTTTGGTATATGACTGAATATCTGCGGAATAACTGTCAGAAAGTGAGTCGATCTCAACACGCAATTCACTGATATTGTACATGTTTTGGTTGTTAACGTTATTCTCTTTATCAACATCTTTATTATTCAGTTCGGTAAGATCGATGTTGATAGAATATTCGTCAAAATAGCTTTTTGCAAAGGGCTCGCCTTGTTGTTTCGCAGGATTTTTGGGCTGGATTTCTTCGTAATAATTTCCTTCCTTTAAAATTAGCGATAGCGTATTGCTGCCCTCTTCACTTGCAAGCTCGCCATTATTTGCAATTATAACAGTATAGTTCCCGTTTGGTTTGGCTTCATTTTTTTTATGAATTACCACGTCTTCCAAAAACTGGTCCCGATCGCCGGTTTTCTTTTCCACCTTGATATTGAACATATCACCAATTTGGCTGAACTGTCCTTCGGATATAACCATAGAAGGCTGGAATTGCGAAATGTTCCGCCGAAGATTCTGCCATTTATATTCGGAATAGGGGATTACGTTGTTTGCGAAAAAGAAAGCGGTTATGGAAAGTACGATGATAAAACCGATAACGCTTCCCATAGCGCGTTGCAAGGAAATTCCCGTCGATTTCATGGCGGCAAATTCATATTTTTCCGCAAAACTTCCAAATACCATAAGGGAGGTCACCAAAATGGTGAGCGGTAATACCAGCGGAATCAAACGAGGAGAAACGTACCAAAGGAACTTTAGAACAATCCAGACATCCAAATCCTTTCCGGCAAGTTCGGAAATGTAGAGCCAAATGGTCTGTAGGACAAATATAAACATTAAAATAATGAAGACGCTCAAGAACGTCTTCAAATATGTAACCAATATGTACCTGTCCAGTATTTTCACTTACGGAGCTATAGTCTATTTATGTAGTAACCGTCTTTTTTGTACTTAGCCTCGTCAAAAGTAAACAAGGTTTTGGAAACGGGTTGGTTTGTTTTAAATGAATTTACAGTAAGGGTGTATTTTGTACCCTTGTCATCGGTCTGTATCAGCTTATAAATATGCTTGGTCTGTACATCTATTCCCAAAAGAATGTCCTTTATTTCAGCTTTTGAGTCAATAGGGATAAGTTTTATATATTGAATTTTTCTGCCCTTTACATTTTGCTCAATATCCATTTTGTAGGTGTAGCCTTTTTCGTAAAAAGTAAGCATCTTTGAAGGGGTAATCTCCTTGTCATCCTTGGCATTATATGCCGAAATGGTTACTTCTTCGTCTTCGGGAACAATGGTGTAAATATTTTTACCGTCAAAAATTCGGGTAGTTCCAAGCATATTCAAAACATATTTATCGCCCTGTAGCGTAACATCGCCACGGGTTTCTTGGTTTACATTTTCTTTGGAATTATTCAAATTATACTTAAAATCGATTGAAATGTTATCGTAGCTCTTTGCTTTTGCTGAAACCTCTTTCAAAAGTGTCTTTGCATCCTGTGCCTGAGAAAAAGTAGTGATAAAAAGAGCGATTAAAAGAATACCTAGTTTTTGCATTTTAATTGTCATTTTGTTCGTTATCTAAAAGTTGATTTAACGCATCTATTGTTGGAACCAAAACTTGCCGTGCCTTGCTGCCTTCAAACGGGCCAACAATGCCCGCCGCTTCCATTTGATCGATAATTCTACCTGCGCGGTTATACCCCAATTTTAGTTTTCGCTGTAATAATGAGGCGGAACCTTGTTGTGCAATTACCAATACTTCTGCGGCTTCACGGAACAGTTTATCGCGTTCCTCTATGTCAATATCAAGAGTTGTGCCACCTTCTTCGCCTACATATTCTGGCAGTAAGTGTGCATCGGGATATGCTTTCTGTGAGCCAATGAATTCTGTAATATCTGCAACTTCAGGCGTATCTACAAATGCGCATTGAATTCGAGTAAGTTCATTGCCTTGTGTATAAAGCATATCCCCTCGACCTATTAACTGATCGGCACCGGAATTGTCCAAAATGGTTCTAGAATCTATTTTACTGGTTACCCTAAAAGCAATACGCGCAGGGAAGTTGGCTTTTATAATACCCGTAATTACGTTTACCGAAGGTCTCTGAGTAGCAATAATTAAATGGATTCCGATCGCCCGCGCAAGCTGCGCCAAACGTGCAATGGGCGTTTCCACTTCCTTACCAGCGGTCATAATCAAATCGGCAAATTCATCTATCACCAAAACGATGTACGGCAAAAACCGATGCCCTTCGTTAGGGTTCAATTTTCGATTTTTGAATTTAGTATTGTACTCCTTAATGTTACGGACCATTGCATCTTTCAGCAAATCGTAACGTGTGTCCATTTCAATACAAAGGGAATTTAAAGTGTTTATAACCTTTGTAGTATCTGTAATAATAGCTTCTTCGGTGTCGGGCAGTTTTGCCAAATAATGTCTTTCAATTTTATTAAAAAGCGTAAGTTCCACTTTTTTGGGATCTACTAAAACAAACTTTACTTCCGCAGGGTGCTTTTTGTATAAAAGTGAGGTTAATACTGCATTTAATCCAACAGATTTTCCTTGTCCGGTAGCCCCAGCCATCAGCATGTGCGGCATTTTTGCAAGGTCAACTACAAAAGTTTCATTGCTGATGGTTTTTCCGAAAGCGATGGGAAGTTCCATTTCTGCATTCTGAAATTTTGCCGAAGCAATCACAGACCGCATAGAAACTATTTTTGCATTTTTGTTGGGCACCTCAATACCAATGGTGCCACGACCGGGAATTGGCGCAATAATACGAATTCCCAAAGCCGAAAGCGAAAGCGCGATATCGTCTTCAAGATTTTTGATTTTTGAAATACGGATACCTGCATCGGGTACAATCTCGTAAAGGGTTACTGTCGGCCCAACGGTAGCTTTAATATTTGCAATACCTATTTTATAATTGCTGAGCGTTTCAACAATTCGGTTTTTGTTTTCCTCAAGTTCCTCCTGATCGATGGTTATGGCAGCGCCTACGGTATGGTCGCGCAACAATTCAATACTAGGAAACTTGTAGTTGCTCAGTTCCAGTTTTGGGTCAAATTCCCCAAAATCTTTTACCAGTTTATCGCTAAGGTTTTCTATTTCCTCTTCATCGGCAACTTGTTCCACTTCCATTTCCACATCGCCTTCCACGTCTGATTTCAGAATTAATTTTTCGGTTACTGGAGGTGGGGGCGTTACTTTCTCTTCAATATAAGGTTTGGAAAAATCTTCTTCCTCTTCAATTTTATCATCAGTTTTGTTTCCTTTCTCATCATCGGAATCGTTTTCCTTTTCATCGGAAACAAATTCGGAAGCAATGTGTTTTTTGGAACTTCTAAATGCGTCAATGGCCATTTCCGGTGTAAGCTTCAGACGTACAACTAAATAGACAATCAAAATAAAAATCATTACCAGCATGGTGCCAACCAAGCCCAAGTAATCCTGCATGAGGTCGTTAGTTTCAAAACCAATGATACCACTAAAAAGGGTTGTTTTTTCACCAAAAAAACCGAAGAAAATTGAAATCCAAAGCATTAAAAGCAAACCCCAAAACCAAAATTTTGCCAATTGTTTTTTGGCATAATCGAAAAAATAATAAACTCCGGTCAGTGCAACAAGAAATGCAAAAATAAAGGCTGAGATTCCGAAACCGTCATAAATGAAAAAGTGCGCTACATTAGCTCCAAACTTGTTGAGCCAGTTTTTGGTTTGCAGTTCCCGTTCTGTCAAGGCGCCAATTTCACTTTGATCTGCCTGCCACGTAAAAAAGTAGGAAACAAAGGAAAACAAAAGTGCCAAGCCCAACAAAAACAAAAAGCTACCCAAAAGAATTTTCTGTTGTTTGGATAGCGAAAAGCTTATTTTTTTTCTGGGTGTTTTAGTTGTTGATTTTTTCTTTTTGGCCATTAATGGAACGGTTGTCTTTTAAGCAAAAATACAAATATCAGTGAGGAAAATTTGAAATTACAAAAAACAAATTCAAAATAAATTTTAAAAGGAGAAAAACGAAAATTTAACGTATCATATTCAAAGTAAAGAATAGAGACCATCCCGAAAGTTTAAATTTTTAACCAATGCTTTTCCTAAAAAAATATTAAAATGGACTTATATATTGGGAAGTTTATATGCTATTAATATTTTACCGTCTCTCTGCCAACGAACCCAACCTTTTCCTACTTCACGATGTTTTTCATCTTTTAAGATTAGCTGTAGCCATTCACCTTTTACTTGCAAAGTTGTGAGGTGTACAAAAGGCGTGTTGACTTCAGCTGCATGATCTACAGGTTTTATTTTTGGAATTTGCGTTTTGCCTTCAATAAAATCAATTGAAGAAGCAGTTAACAGAAACTCAGGCCAGAAGAGGAGTTCCCCATTTTGTTTGTTAAGGAAAGCGGTTTGTTTTGTTTTTGAATTTACTTCTACTTCAATGAATTCACCCCCCACAGTTTTCACTTTAAAATAAAAAATGCCAAAGGGCTGGTTCATAGCCTCGGGCCATAACCATGGTGGCGCAGAAATCAGGGTAAAATCGCCAAATTGATCTTTACCTAGCGCAAGACTATCTGTGGGAGAATGCTGTGTTACAGGTTTTTCATGCGTCACGTTTCCATAGAAAAAAAGAGTGGGATGCTGATAAAAGTTTGGTTTAAAAAATCCGAGACCCAATTCGTCGTTTTCTGCTAATGGGTTTTTTATCGTTGTGTAATTCGATATGTCGTTTTTAAAAAATGTTACCATCCCAATTGGTTTGGACTGAGGAGTTGGAGTGGTGGGTACGGGCTTGAATTGTTCATTTTGTTCTTTAGCGTTTTGCCGCTGAATATATCTATAATGGGTTATGCCATATGTGATAAGTATAACCACCAATAAAACGATATTGGCGTACACTATAAATTTATGACGAACAAAATGGCCAATAAAAAAAGAGGCAATAAACGCGATGGCACCAAACATAACGCCATATCCAAAAACAATGGCTCCACCAGCTAAACCCTGTCCTTTGCCAGCATCTATTAAACCTGCAAAATACATTCCAGCTATAAAAAAGGAAATTAGCATCAAAAAGTAAAAGGCAATTCGGGCTGGTTTGAAGAAGTTTCTCATATTCTTAAGTTTAAGAAAAGAGGTTATAGGTAATCAACAGTTTACCGTCTTTTTTCCACCGTATCCATCCTTTTCCTTTTACAGTATTGTAATCGTCTCCCAATATTTCTACCTCCATCCAAGCGCCCATAATGTACCGTGCCCTAAAGTATGTAGGACTCACTACTCTTCCGGCAGATTTTATCATTGGCTTATCAAATACCTTTTGGTTTTTATCTATAAATTCTACTGAATGGCAATTGAGAAAAAACTCGCCCCAAGTCATAAAATTTCCTTGCCAAGCGCTTACGTAGGCTGTTTTTCCTGTTTCTTCATTTATGACAATTTCGTGATGATCCCTACCCAATCGCTTTACTCGAATAATAAAGACGCCATAATCTAATTTTTCGTGAAATGGAGCAAAATTTTGGGGAGCATACCCAATACCATCTACATGGTTAGCATATCGCTTTATAAAGGTTATACTGTCTGTTGGGCGCTCTTGGCTGCCTGCTCTGCTGTTGGGAATATCGAATAAATAAAGCGTTTCGGCTTCGGTTGTATTTGGTGAAAAAAACCCTTCGCCCAATTCACTTTGTGCTTCCGCAGTTATTAGCGGCACAAAGAAGACTATAAAAAAAGTAAATAATTTAGGGTTCATTTTTAATACTTAATAATTGAACGTTTGCTTAACATCTTCACCTTTTTTTACGGTTATCGTGGTCGATTTATCGCCACTAAAGCCTGTTTTTTTCAGTGCCCGGACTTTTATTTCGTAAGTTCCTGGGTTGATATTCATTTTCACACCATGATCGTAGGATCTTCCGCCACCAACGCTAGTTCGGGAATTGACTTCAATAACATTAACTGTACAATCTATTAATTTCCCTCCGCCCATTGGCAAAACTTCCAGGGTACCCGACTCAAAATTGTAAGCTACATCCGTGGTCTCCCCGCCAGTGATCACATTATTTTCAACAGTGGCTTTGGTATCTGTCCCATTCAAATTTATAGCTTGCAACACAATGCTGTAGGTGCCAGCATTTAATTCAAATTCCTTAGTTCTCCCGTAGGTGCGGCCACCGCCAACCGTTTTTCCATCGGCATTTAGAATTTTTACGGTACAATCCCAACCTTCGCCATTATTGGTGGTGGAAACGGCAAACTTTCCTCCATCAAAACTTATTATACTATAGGTTTTTTTATCGTTGGAAGTTCTAATATCTTTTAAAACAATAGGTTCTACTCTTGAATTTTCCAAAGGTCGAATTTCAAGATCATAAGTTTCTTGCGGTAAATACACAAAGGAAGTGTCGCGATATGTACGCGTTCCTCCCGCTTTATTTTTGGTGCCAGCTTTATACGCAGTAACCAATGCATCTATTGGTTTTCCGTTCATGGTGGCATACACTCCATGATTGCCTTTTGGTTTATCTACGGTTTCTGACGCTACTTCGGTCATTGCTTCGCTTAAGCCACTGGCATCGGCGGCATCATAATAGTGGCCATCACCGGCTTTGGCGGCGCATTCCAGTTGTGCGGTTTCACCAGCTTTTAGACCGAAGCCCACAATGTGAAGTTTAAAATCGATTCCCTCTTTTTTGGCTGCTTTTACCACATCGCAGATATTGCCGTCGCAGGATTCTATCCCATCGGTTATTAAAACAATAGTGGCTTTTTCCTTACTTTTTCGAAGTTGGTCTATTACCATTTCTGCCGAATAGGCGAGGGGGGTCATCCCCAAGGGTTTAATGCTTTTAACGGCTGACGCTACTTGGCTCTTTGAAGTATTGGTTATGGGAATTAAGGTTTCCACATCCTGGCAATCTCCTTTTTTTCGATGTCCGTAAGCTACGAGGCCTATTTTTTGGTTTTCGGCAAAATTGTCAATAGAAGAAGAAAGTACCGAGGAGGCGATTTCCATTTTAGTTTTACCTTCCATTTGGCCCCACATAGAGCCGCTGGCATCATAAATAAAGATGATGGGCGAAGGTACTTCTGGGGCTTGCTTGGTTTGTGAATTGCTTTGGAAAGAAAAAATCAACGCACAAAAAATAACGGCTAATTGTTTCATAATCAAATATTTTGGCTGTAATAAAGTTAGTGAAAAAATATTCAATAAATAAACTTACAGCCAAAACAACGAAAATATCATTAGCCAATTGGGTAATTTTTAAGCGCTAAGCTTTAAAGAAAAGAACTTGTAAATAATCAATTAAAATTTTGGAATGTAGATAAAGCATCCAATGATTATGGCGGTAACGGCAGCAAAAAATACAGCACCCGCGGCTATATCTTTTATTAATCCAATTTTGTTGTGAAAATCTGGGTGTACAAAATCTGCAATTTCCTCCACAGCTGTGTTTAATCCTTCTATACTGAGAACTAACCCAATTGCGAATATTTGAAACATCCATTCTACGATAGTTATTTCAAAATAGAAACCTGCAATGGTCATTATTATCGCCAAAGCGGTTTGCACTTGAATGCTCGCTTCATTGCGAAGTAAAAGAAAAGCACCTTTCAAAGCATAGCGAAATGCTTTAAGGCGCTTTCCTAAAAATGAATTCTTCATTATAAAAGAGTTTTTAACGCGGAAAGATAGTCGGGCTCATCACCAATGGCGGGCACCTGCTGATTATAAATAACTTTGCCATCCTCGTCCAACACAATTACTGCACGCGAATGAAGACCTCTAAGAGCGCCGCTGGTCATTTCCACCCCATAATTTTTTCCGAAGTTGCCATCGCGAAAATCTGACAGATTGGTAACATTGTTTAGTTCTTCATCGTTTACAAAGCGCTGTTGTGCAAAAGGAAGATCTTTAGAAATACAAAGTACTTTTGTGTTTTCCAAGCCAGTAGCTTTTTCATTGAATTTTCGAACCGAGGTGGCACAAACATTAGTGTCTATACTTGGAAAAATATTCATTACCACGCGCGACCCTTTATAATCTGAGAGTTTTTTTGAACTTAAATCGCGGGCGGTCAATTCAAATTCTGGAGCTTTTTCTCCCACTTTTGGAAGGTTTCCGGATGTTTCAATGGTGTTGTCACCTAATTTTATTTTTGCCATAATTTCTTAACAATTTAATTGCTTAAAAATAAGCAATCAAATTCACAATGATTCCAAAAGACTTCATAAAGGTTTTTAATCGTCTTTACAATGTATTTAGGTATTCGGTTTATCATCTTTTAAATTATCCAAATGGGTAATTGACAGGCTTTTATGTGTTTGGTGGTTTTGGGCATATCCAATTTTATGATTTTGCTGATGATATAAGTTCTTAGGAAGGGATGAACCATTTATTCTTCTGTCATATCGGCAAGCGTATGGCCCTCGGTACTAAAAATGGCATCGTCAAAAGTATTCGTCAATTTAATTATTGACAACATTACTACATCTTTCCTTTCAAACAAGCGTAATTTTGTTAACATTGTGAAGCCTTGTATTCCACATTCAGCCAGCATTTCTACTGCATCTGTGTCTTTCCCGGCTCCTACGGTCTGATAGGCCATTACTTGCACCAAGCTCAGTTCAATTTCCTCTGCAATCCAAAATGAACCTTCAAATTTATCGGTATTGCAAATCATTTCACTACAATACACACCATTGATTTTCTTTTGTTCCCCGGTTATATTTAACTGTTTTCTTGGGCCCGTTCCGTAATCAGATAACGCGTAATCCATAGAGGGCCAGTATTTTTTGTTCATCGGCAAAACATAGCCACCTTTCTTTTCGTTGACTTCAAATAACCCAGTTATAGTGCTGTCTTTTGGGTTAAATACCAGTCGCAGATCAGGTTGATTGCCCCTGGCATGGATAATTAATGCCGTCTTGTTTTCACCAAAAAAGAAGGATAGGGTATCGCTTCGGCTATTGGAATTCGGATTTTCGGACCCCACGACGAGGTCAAAACTGCCAGTGAAATTTTGCGCAAACACAAATTGCGATATCATAATTAATACGGTAGTAACTATCAATAATTTCATTTGTATACCCGTAAAGTGTTTATTATTTGAAAGTTACAAAATTATATCGAAATTGGACACTTAAATTTTTAAAAGAGGACAATATTGTGTTAAAAACAATTGAAGATATCTTTCTGCAGTGAACGGTCTGGTAATTTCTGATATTAAATTAGAGGGGAATAAAAAAAATTCCTTTGCAATTGCTTACAAAGGAATTCTTACAAATTAAAAGAAATTAAAATTCTATCGGTCTATGGAGCCCAACACCTTTTGTGCAAAAGCATTTGCAGCGTCTCGCTCCGGCATTCCGTCATCAATCATTTTGTGGACTTCCACCGCTCCGCAAAGATTGGTGATAAGTTCGCCGATGATGTCCAGTTCTTCATCCGTAATTCTGTTGTATTCGCTGTACGATTCCAAAACTTCTACACAGCTTTCTATTTGTGCTACAGAATTGTTCTTCTGAATATGTCTAATTACGGGCAACTTCATCTACAAGATCTTTTAAAAGTTCAAATTTGTTGGTCTGAACCTGATTTACCAATTCACCATTTTTGAAAGTTGCGAAAGTAGGCAGATTATCAACATTTGCCATTTTTCGGCTTTCAGGGAATTTTTCGGCATCAACCAAAACGAATTTATAATCTTCCGTTTCCGAAGCCAATTTTTTAAATTTTGGCTTCATCAATCTACAGTTGCCGCACCATCCCGCCGAAAATTGAACGATTACGTCCTTTTCTTCAGCTATCAATTGTTGTAGGCTATCTTCTGTTAATTCGAGTACCATAATCTAGTTTCTCAAATATGTTGCTACAGCTTCGCGAGTTGCTTTCATTGCATCTTTACCTTCTTCCCAGTTTGCTGGACAAACTTCGCCCTTTTGCTGTACGTGGGTGTAGGCGTCAATCAATCTTACGAATTCGTTTACGTTTCTACCCAAAGGCATATCGTTTACACTTTCGTGGAAAATTTTTCCTTCCTCGTCAATCAAATAAGTTGCACGGTACGTTACATTGTCGCCATCTACCATAAGCAAGCCGGTTTCCTCATCATAACGCTCGTTGGTAATATCAAGAATTCCAAGGGCATTGGAAAGGTTGCGGTTGGTATCAGCCAATAATGGGTAAGTTATACCTTCAATACCACCGTTATCTTTTGGTGTGTTTAACCAAGCAAAGTGAACTTCGGGCGTATCGCAAGAAGCACCGATAACCATAGTGTTGCGATCTTCAAATTTTGAAAGTGCTTCCTGAAAGGAATGGATTTCTGTTGGGCATACAAAAGTGAAATCTTTTGGATACCAGAAAAGCAATACTTTCTTGTTGTTTTTCTTTGCTTCTTCAAGCACATTAAGTTTAAAAGTATCCCCCATTTCGTTCATTGCATCTACTGAAATGTTTGGGAATTTTTTTCCTACTAATGACATAATTTTATTTATTTTTTTGGGTTAAAATTTTCTAGTGCAAAGATAGAAACTCCTTACGGATAAAGGAATTGAAGCGAATGTATTAATCTATAAACCGATAGATTTTTACGATACGTTAAATTTTTAACTATAAGTAAAAGCTATGTAAAATTAAGCTGTTTTTGGAGAGGTAGCTAACTCCCTGATTTTGATTCTGAAGGCGGCAAAAAGCAAAGTCATAAATGGACTTAGCCAGTTAAAAATAGCATAACCCGCATAGTGAAGTGTATCTACGCCCAGCACCCCACTGTGGTATGCGCCACAAGTATTCCAAGGTACCAATACAGAAGTTACCGTTCCCGAATCTTCCAAAGTTCTTGAGAGGTTTTCAGGAGCTAAACCTTTATCCTTAAAGGCTTTTGCATACATTTTACCGGGAACCACGATTGCAAGGTATTGGTCGCTGGCGGTAAGGTTTAGCGCCAAACAGCTCGCAACAGTACTGGCAAAAAGACCAAATGTTGTGTGGAACAATTTTAGCAATGCCTTGCTAATTGCCGCTAATGCACCAATGGCATCCATAATTCCACCAAAAACCATTGCGCACAATATAAGCCAAATAGTGTTTAACATTCCAGACATACCCCCTGCGGAGAAGAGATCCTTTAAAGCTTCATTTTCTGTAGGGATGGCGCTATCTACAGTTATTGCGTTCATTATTCCTTTATAGCCATTTTCAAAGGTAAGGGAAGAACCTCCTCCGATAGAAGCGACAATATCCGGTTGAAATATTAATGCCGCAACTGCACCTAAAAGCGTTCCTATGAGTAAGGCTATTAGCGGAGCGGTTTTTTTCACAATTAAAAATATAACAACAATAGGTACTATAAATAACCAAGGGCTCACATTTATGGAATCTTTTACAGCGGCGAGAATTAGATGGGTATCTGCTGTTCCTGACGTATCCAAGTTCAGACCTATAATTATGAAAACTATCAAAGTAACAATCAACGTTGGAACTGTAGTATAAAGCATGTATCTAATATGCGTGAACAAATCTGTGCCTGCCATTGCAGGTGCAAGGTTTGTGGTATCACTTAAAGGTGAAATCTTATCGCCAAAATAGGCTCCCGAAAGAATGGCGCCTGCGGTCATTCCTATAGAAATGTCCAATGCATTTGCAATACCTACAAGTGCAATACCCACAGTAGCTGAAGTAGTCCAACTACTTCCGGTAGCCACGGAGATAATGGCGCAAATAATTACACAAGAGGCGAGAAATATTGTTGGATTGAGAATTTGAAGACCGTAATAAATCATTGTGGGAATAATGCCGCTAATAAGCCAAGTTCCGGCTAATGCCCCTACCAATAATAAAATTAAAATAGCCCCTGCTGTCGATTTTATGTTGATCGCCACTTCCTCCAGCATTTGGTCAAATTTCACCTTGTTGAAAAAACCCACAATGGCCGCCACGGCACCGCCCATTAAAAGAATAAATTGGTTGCTTCCGTCCAATGCGCTATCGCCATAGGCATAAAAAACATTGTAAAATAGCATCCCGATAAGTGCAAAGACCGGGATAAGCGCCTCCCAAATATTCAGTTCTACGTTTTCAACTATCTGATCGACTTTTGGGTCGGTGGGCTTAATGTCTTGACTTTGCATAGGGAAATTTTAAAATGGAATGTAATGTTACGATTTTGTAAAAACCTATGCAAATTAAAAAAAGGAACAGATTAGCCGGACTATCATACAAATACTTTAGGAATAGTTGTATTTAAAACTTCATCTTCAACTACATACTTTCCCATTATTAAATTGTTAAAAAGAACATCGCAATTAAAGATATTTATGAAACGAACCACAATTGCTTAGCTTTCATTAAATCCATTTTTGGTATATTTAGAAATTAAGAGATTCAACTTTCGCTAACATGTCTTGCAAACTAAAAACTTTCAAAACCAAAAGCAGGTTGCTTTTTGCCTTGTTTTTATTTGCACCTCTTTTAATAAATAGTCAAACAGCCAACCATCAAGTAGAAAAGGTCTTAGATGAATTTATGACCACCGAAAACCCACGGGAGGGAATTGACAATCTGCTTTCACTTCAAGAAATTGTAGCTCAAACGAAAGATTCCTTGCAAGGGCATTATTATCTGAATTTAGGTATAGCCTATGGACAGATAAATCACGCAGATTCTTCATTTTTTTATCTTAAGAAAGCTGAAAAACTAGCCAAACAAACCCAATCAGATTTTTTATTAGCTATGATCTACAATACGCGTGGATTGGTCTTTATGGGAAAAGCCGACTATGAGGCATCGTTGGAGGCATATCAAAAGGTTATGAAATTAGCAGAAGGTAAAAACGACCCACAGCTAAATGATGTGTTGAGCAAAACCTATGGAAATTTGGGAGGAGTTTATTACCAATTAGGACAAATTGACAAGGCTTTGGAAACCACAAAAAAGTGTTTGGCTTTATCAGAAACTATTAAGGATACTACAGATATTGCACTTAACCATCTGCGATTGGCTATGGTATATAATGATTTAGACCAATTAGATGAAGGGATCAATCATTTAAACAAAGCTCGCACATTTTTTAAGAATTTGAATAACCCAACAATGCTGGTGTATGCCGAAAGCAATCTGGGAAAAATATTTCTGAAAAAACAAAAACTTGACAGTGCGTTTGTACATTACCAAGAAGCTCATAATTATTCTAAAACATTAGGCGAACAAGAAGAGTACATCACTACACTAATAGCTATGGCTAACGTTAGATTAGAACAATCCAAATATGCAGAGGCAGAAAAATTTACGCAGAGTGCCTTATACATTGCGAAGAAGAATGGATTTTCCCATAGTGAACAAAAAACCTATGATCTACTTTATAAAATTGCCTTAAAAAATGGCAAACCAGCAGAAGCGTTAAATTATCGTAATGCATTCATTAAACTAGCAGATTCGTTAAGTAACGTAGAAGTAAAAGCCCGCGTGGCTGATTTGGAAGCGCAATATGAAACCGCTAAAAAAGAAAAAGAAATTCAAAAGCTCACTTTTGAAAGTGAATTAAATGATGCAAAACTGGCAAAAGCAAAAAATGAATTAATTATAATTATAGTTAGTAGTTTAATTATCATTCTAGTTTTGTTATTATATTTTATAACAAAACACAAAAAGGTGAAAGCCGAACGCGTAGCACAAACGTTGCAAATGGAAGCCTTACAGAAGCGCTTTATGGAACTGCATAGCAGTCCATCTGAACTCTCCGTAGATTTAAATATGGAAGAATTAAACCATAAACTGCAAACTCCCCTTACTGATAGGGAATTTGAAACCCTCAAATTGTGCATAGCCGGAAAAACCAATTCTAATATTGCAGCCCAGATGCACGTAACGGTGAGTACGGTAAAATTTCACCTGCGAAATGCATACAGTAAGTTGGGTGTAAACAATAGGAAAGAGGCATTCCAATTTATGTTAGAATCTGTTTAGTTCGTCAAAACTTAAAGTAATTACTCTAAATCTTAATTTATTTCTTTAATTAAATAGTTTGCAATTATTTATTAATCAACTAATTGACTATTTATTTTCAAAAACTATCCCATAAGGTTAGGTTGTTCCTTGAAAAAAAAATGCAGTTTTAAAGTATTAGTGAAAATTAATTGATTAATACAATGAAACATTTACTACCGATAATTTTTTCTGTCTTTTTTCTTACTACGGGTTCACAGGCTCAAGTTGGAATTGGTACCACGACACCAGATGCATCATCTATATTGGACATTAATGCAACTGATAAAGGTGTTTTAATTCCGCAAGTTTCACTTTCAGATGTTTCCGACACGATGCTTGATGGGTTGAATACGGCTGCAACAGGATTACTGATTTATAATACAAACGCTGGAACTGTTGGAGGCTCGGGAGTGGGATATTATTATTTCAATGGAAGTAATTGGGAACGTTTAGTTACTTCGGCAAGTGCGGAAGATCACGATTTTTATGAAGAAGGCACCACAAATTCGCCAGATGATATAAATGACGACCAGTTTACTATGGGAAATTTAGCCATCGGGAAAAACACAGCAGATTACAAACTGGATATTACAGATTCTGAAAATAGACCTTTAAACATACTGCAAACCGGAACGTTTACCACAGTTTCAGAAATTGCCCGAATAGAAAGTACCGTCAGCAATAGCAATACAAAAAAAGGGTTAGACATTTATATGAACACTACGGGTGCAGGGTATCAAACAGGTATTTATTCAGAATTGGTTCCCAGCGGGTCTGCCCCTCAAACAGTGCTGGACAACCGTATTTCTGGAAGTAGTGGAGGGCAACTAACAGGTGTGTTTACCCAACTAAGCAACACTAACGATGAGCTTCAATATGGAATTTTTAATTTCAATAACGGAAATGGCACGGGAGAACATTATGGGGTCGTCAACAATATGGTGGCAACGGGCTCTGGAAATATATTCGGAACCGAAAACAGAATCTTTAATAATGGGAACGGTGCTTTTTACGGTACAAAAAACGAATTATCTGGTGATGGCTCTGGAACAAGATATGCTACTCATAATTTCATAGATGGGGCTAGTAACGCAACCATATTTGGAAACTATACTTTATTGGGCAATACAGGCTCAGGAACGCATTACGGAAACTGGACAAGACTGGAAGGTACTGGCACTGGAATTCAATTAGGCAATAGAGTTCATATTACTAACTCCGGAAATAACACACATTACGGCGAGTTTATTAGGCTAGAAGGCAATGGATCTGGCACACACAATGGCACCGAGATTCAACTATCAGGCTCTGGTGGGGGTGCCCAATTGGGAACCATTAATGTAATTGATAATAGCGGTAATGGGCTGCACTACGGTTCATACAATGTTTTAAGAGGAACGGGTACGGGAGCGCATTACGGAAATTGGACTAGATTGGAAGGTGCTGGTACAGGGGTTCAATACGGTAATAGGCTATTTATTACTAATTCTGGCAATAACAATCATTACGCTAATTTTGCAAGCCTCTCAGGTTCTGGTGATGGTGATCATTATGTGTCCTACAGTGTTTTAGACGGAAATGGGACTGGAGATCATTATGGAGATAGAATTTGGCTTCAAGGAGCTGGTACAGGGCAGCAAGTTGGAAATTATACCGATATATCCAATTCTGGAAATGGTCTTCACTATGGGTCGCTTATATATTTGCGGGGGAGCGGTTCAGGACCACATTACGGGGTGTCCAGTCGATTAAGCGGTACTGGAACTGGTTCAAAATATGGTGTTTACAGTCAAATTTTAAATACCGCCGGAGGCACACATTATGGATTGTATTCCGATGTATTGAAAGCAGGTAGTTATGCAGGCTATTTTCGAGGCAATGTTTCAATAGGAACAACAACAGGTAATAATTATATACTTCCAGCTTCAAGAGGAACAGCTAATCAAGTGATGCAAACTGACGGCGCGGGGAATGTAAGTTGGGTAGATGACCCCTCACCATCTTATTGGTCAAGAACCGGAGGTGTATTAAATCTTGCAACCCCAACAGATGATATTACATTTACCAGTGATCAAACAAGTATTGCATTTCCAAATACTACGGGTACGCCACCTTCAATGATATATATGTTTCAAGGTTCCGGAAATGCAGACAGAATGGTGTTGTCACATTCCCCTGCTTTTCCGGCGTGGGGGCTAGAGTATGAGGATACTACGGATAGTTTTATTTTTAAATCGTCAAGCGCGGAAAAAGTAGAAATTGATCTTGCAGGTGGTTTTCCATTGCGTGTGTACGGAACTGCGCGGGCACAAAACTTCCAATCTGATACAACCACCTATCCCGACTATGTATTTGAATCCTATTTTCAAGGTTATTCAGACATCAACAGCGAATATTCCTTTAAAACTTTAGCTGAATTGGAATCGTTCATTATAGAAAATGGTCATTTGCCAAATGTTAAATCTTTTGAAGAAATTAAGGAAGATGGCATGACCATTGATCTGGGTGATATGACCGTGACTAATCTCGAAAAGATTGAAGAGGCCTATATATACATAATTGAATTAAAGAAACAGAATGACGAACTTCAAACGAAGCTAGATTCCCAACAACGTGAAATTGATGAAATAAAAGCGTTATTGAAAAAACAATAAAATTAATTCGCTATTTCCCTAAAATACCTATCTCCACCATACAATCACGCATCATTTGGTAGGTACGTTTAATATCATTATCCAAACCAATTGAAAAACGGATCAAACCATCACTTAGCCCCATTTCCTTTTGTTCCTCCTCGGGAATTTCTGAAGAAGTTGAAGAACCCGGCGCGCTGAAAAGCGTTTTGTAAAAACCAAGACTCACGGCCAAGTATCCTAAATTGCGTTCCTGCATCAATTCCATCAATTCGTTAGCTTTATCAATTCCGCCTACGTCAATGGTCAACATTCCTCCAAAACCGTATTCCTCGTTCATCATTTTTTTGAAAAGCTCGTGGCCCGTGTGCGATTTCAATCCCGGATACACCGTTTTCAAACCATCGGCCTCAAATTTTTCAGCTAAATACAAGGCATTCTCACTGTGCTGTTTTATACGAATGTGAAGCGTTCGCAAATTTTTCAGAATAGAAGCCGCACGCAAACTATCCATTGCGGGGCCAAGCAACATGTTTGCGCCATCGTTCACATTTCGCAAACTATCTATAAATTCCTGCGTTCCACAGGTTACGCCCCCCATGGTATCACTACTTCCATTGATGAATTTGGTTAAACTATGCAAAACAACATCGGCTCCCAATTTTGCAGGAGAAATACTCAAAGGTGAAAAGGTATTGTCAACCAACAATTGCAAGCCATGTTTTTTAGAAATCTTTGAAAGCGCTTCAATATCTGCAATTTCCAAAAGTGGGTTGCTTACGGTTTCGCAATAAATAATTTTTGTGTTTTCAGTAATGGAATTTTCAACTTGCTTTAAATTAGTTATATCCACAAACGAAGTTTCAATATTAAGTTGTGGTGCAAAGTTTTTCAGAAAAGCATAGGTTCCTCCGTAAATGGTTCTGCTGGAAACTATGTGATTACCCGCTTTGCAAAGCTGAAGAATTGCTGGGGTAATGGCGCCCATTCCGCTTGCGGCAACATTCGCGGTTTCGGTGCCTTCCATTGCCGCCAAAGCTTGGCCTAAATATAGATTGGAAGGAGTGGAGTGGCGGGAGTATAAATAACAGCCGTCCGCATTGCCTTCAAAAGTGTCGAACATTGTTTTTGCGGAAAGAAACGTATAGGTCGAGGAATCTGAAATGGAAGGATTAACACCTCCAAATTCGCCAAAGTATTGTAAATCCTGAATTTTGTCTGCTGGTTTAAAAGCCATGATAGTTATTTTAGGTTGTTCGGCAAATTTGCGAAAAATTAAAGGAGTGGTAAAATTATAATGCATTTCCTTTTGCAAGTTTAGTTTTCAGAATTGCCAAAACTTTATTGATTATAACTTTTACTATCTAAGCTTTAACTGTTAAATTTGCACTTCAATTTAAAAGAAATACTTTATGAGCACTTATGATGTAGCAATAATTGGTTCGGGTCCCGGTGGCTATGTGGCGGCTATCCGTTGCGCCCAGTTAGGGATGAAAACCGCAATCATTGAAAAATACGATGTTTTGGGCGGAACTTGTCTAAACGTGGGTTGTATTCCCAGCAAGGCTTTGTTGGATTCTTCACATCATTATGAAGATGCCATGAAACATTTTGAAGAGCACGGGATTGAAATTACGGGCGATATAAAATTGAATTTGAAAAAAATGATAGAGCGCAAAACTTCGGTTGTGGATCAAACCACCAAAGGGATTGCGTTTTTGATGGATAAAAACAAAATTGACGTTTTCACAGGAATGGGTGCGTTTAAGGATGCAACCCATATTGAAATCACCAACGGAAAGAAAAAAGAAACCATTGAAGCGAAAAACACAATTATCGCTACGGGTAGTAAGCCTTCAACGCTTCCTTTTATAAAATTGGACAAAGAAAGAGTTATTACTTCAACCGAAGCTTTAAATATGAAAGAGGTTCCAAAACACCTTATCGTTATTGGTGGCGGTGTAATTGGTTTGGAACTTGGGCAAGTATATCACCGTTTGGGTGCTGAGGTTTCCGTTGTGGAATATATGGACCGAATTATCCCAACGATGGATTCTGCACAAAGCAAGGAATTGATGAAGGTGATGAAGAAACAAGGAGTGAAATTTTTCGTTTCACATAAAGTTTCCGCAGTTTCCAAAAAAGGAAAAGAAGTAACCGTTACCGCAACCGATAAAAACGATAAAGAAGTAACTTTTAAAGGCGATTATTGCTTGGTTTCCGTAGGAAGAAAGCCTTACACCGAAGGTTTAAAAGCTGAAAACGCAGGTGTGAAAATAACTGAACGCGGAATGATTGACGTTAACGATCACCTTCAAACAAACATTAAAAATATATACGCAATTGGCGATGTGGTTCGCGGGGCAATGCTTGCGCACAAGGCTTCGGAAGAAGGTGTTATGGTTGCTGAAATTATAGCTGGACAAAAGCCACATATTGATTACAATTTAATTCCGGGAGTGGTTTACACATGGCCGGAAGTTGCTTCCGTTGGGAAAACTGAGGAACAGCTAAAAGAAGCGAAAGTTGAATATAAAAGCGGTCAGTTCCCGATGCGCGCCTTGGGAAGAAGCCGTGCAAGTGGCGATACCGATGGTTTTGTAAAAATTCTTTCTGACAAAAATACCGATGAGGTTTTGGGAGTGCATATGGTTGGTGCCCGTGTTGCCGATGTAATTGCTGAAGCCGTTACCGCAATGGAATTCCGTGCAAGCGCCGAGGATATTGCCAGAATGAGCCACGCGCACCCAACCTATGCTGAAGCTGTGAAAGAAGCTGCGCTTGCTGCAACGGATGATAGGGCATTACATATTTAAAATTTTATAGTTATCCATAAAAAAAGTCCCGCAGAAGTGGGACTTTTTATTTTTTGGAAAGTTATTATTCAGTTTCAGAATTTTTAGACTTAACCTTATCATTTATAGTTTTTGTGGCCTGCGCTTTCCAGTCATCTTCAACTATTTCCCAATCTGTAAAGGATTTTGCCATTTCAAATTCTGAAAAATTGATAGGGGTTTTCTCAACTATACCTACATATTTTTCTGTTCCGTCAGTTTCTTCTGTATCCTCTTCGCTTATTTCCCCATAGGAAAACGTAAATACAAAATAATTTTTTTCGCCAACAGTTACTTCACCTAAATAGTCAAAAATATTTGGATAGCCGTCGTAATCATCTCCAACATTATTATAAAGTGAAAGTTTTGCAAATTCCTTGGGCTCTAGATATACTTTGGGGATTGATTTACTGTTTTCAGCTTTAATCAAACTTTCCATCAACTCAAACCGAACATACATATCTTCAAAAGCTTCGTTCAGTGTTTGTGGTTCAATTTCTACGTTCAATTTTGTTGCCGCCATAAGTGCTTGTGCTTGAATCCATTTACTATCCTTGAATTGTTCAGACATAAGCTTCAGTGTTTTTACTACTTCTTCGGGTTTATTTTCAAATTCCTTTGAAAATTCAATGTAGCTATACATTAGGCCTTCATTTATATGATGGTTGTTCTTTCGAGCTATTGTATCTAAATAGGTTGTCACGTCTTGATACATATATGAGAGCAACTTGTTTTTTAGCAAAGGCATTTTGTTTCCATAAACGCTGTCGTTTGAAATATTGTAGGCATAAATAGAAGCTATACCATCCCTGTAATCATTAATGTCTGTAAGTTTGGCCAATTGGGCATCGTGATTGACAAAAAGTGATAAGGTATCTGAGAGCGTGGTCATTATATCGTAACCATTAACATCTTTACGTTCAAGTTTATGATTTTCTAAAAGGTCAAAATAGGTTGCTTCTGAATTTTTGTTTTTAAGCTTCAACATTTGCTCAAGAATTTCCATGCGTGCGTGGTGGCTGCTTTTTTTATTTTTATAAAAGTCCGTGAAAGTTTTGAGGGTTTCTGGTTTCTCCAGATCGGTCAACGCACCGATTATATAATATTTTGTACCATAATAAATAGAGTCATCTTTGAATTCGCGTTTTAAGTTCTTCTCAAGAAGTTTATATTCAGAAGCATCAAATTCATAATAGTTCAGGGCGCCTTTGCCTTCTGCAAATTTTATGGAGTCATTGGATTTTAGGTTTTTAAAGATCAAATCGGCTTTAGAGGCTGTAAGATCAAAATTATTGGAATTTTTCTTTATTTCCAATGAGTTGAAAAATGTATCTACCCGTGGTTTATCTATTTCTTCATCACCCAAATAAGTTAAAAAAAGAAGGATTGAATCGTCATCCAGCAATAACCTCATCCTTTGTTTTACGTGGGTATTTTCGTTGTTCATTCTAATTGCACGTGCTGGTTTTCCGCCCATTGTAATATTTACATTAGTTACAATGGTATCGTCATATTCAGTAAGTAGTTCGGCATAATCGTCATAAAACTCTTGAATTGATTTTTTACGATAATACGGTTTTAATTTAATATGCTGAACCAAGTAAGTTCCCGATGTAGTAGGGTCTAGGGAACTATAGTTTTTTACATGGCTATATTCTGAATATTCATCCTGAATTTCTTCGTTGACAATTACTGTTTTACTGGGAGCTTTAAATGAATATTTATCTTGGATATTTATAATGGTGTCGAAAGAAGGCTCTGCGTATGGTAAAAATTTAAAGGAATTGAAAAACAAATCGTCTTCCGAAATTTTATCATCTTCATTATATTTTTGGGCCATTAACAAATAGGTCCTGTTACCTCTCAAAATAAGTTTTGCTACGGTATGGAATTTATCAGAAAATAAAAGCTCGTATTTTTTTCCCTCATTACCATCTATCATTATGTCTTGGGGTTCTTTCAGAAACGTTCCATTCTCTTTGAAATAGTTATCAAAATAACCATAGTAGCTTTCTTTTTCGTCCAAATAATACCCTACTGGCTGATCATTATAACGAAGCAAATAAACAGTCTTATTGGCTTTATCCTCTGCAGAAAAAATATTAATAATATAAGGCGAATCTTTATCACCGTTAGGATTATCACTTGTCTGGCTGCGATCCTGAATTTTACCAGGAACCTCTACACTGTAAGCGCCCATACGGTCTGTATGGTTTTGCCACACCGATGCTTCTATTTTGGGAGCAAATAGTTCCACGGAATCAAAAAATGCGTTTGCGTATACTGAAGTGATTTCCTCTAAAGAATTTTCGGACATAAACGTATAGATTATTTTATCTTTAAAAACAACCTGCAATCGTGTATAGATTTCTGCTTTTTTGATCAAAACTTCTGTAAAGTCAACTCCATCTTTCACAAAGGTATTTCTACTAATAATGGAGTCTGTATCCTTTTGGGTTTGGGTATTTATAATATTTTCAACAAAATCATAACCCTCTTTTAAGATTTGATTTCTTAAGTCTGCGACCATGTACACAAAAGTGCCACCATAAATGAGGTCGGTACTGGTCATGGCGTTTATGGTTTCGGTAATTTCAACAGGTACCGCTTTACTGGGCGTTAAAACACTATACCCTAAAAAATCATTCCTATCCATAACCCATCTATCTAGGTCTGGAGCAATTTCGTACTGTTGTTCGTAATCATTAAAAGTTGCTTCTACTTTAATTACCTGGTATCCATTTTCGCGAAGTAGGGTGATCAAACCATTTTCACCTGGCAAATGTGCTGCACCCACAGCCGCAAATATGCTATGGGTTTTCATAATTTCATCCAAACTGTTAAACATGACGTTGTTCCTTTTTGTCATGATAGAATCGTTAGCCTGGCTATCACTAATGTAGTTCCAAATTTTTTCTAAATCTCCTTCGTAATAAAGCTCTGTTATTTTATCAAATTCATTATTTTTTTTATCTCCCGCATTGTCAAGAATAGACAGAATACTTTCCCTGAGTTCCATATCGCTCATATTTTCAATTGCGGGAATTTGATCTTTTACTTCTTCAAGCCCAATTATTATTTTTTTGGAATTATAGGCAATTCCGTATAAATAGGCATCGAGAAATGTACGGCGGTCATCGGGTCTATCCTCATCAAGAGTTAGCATAGACTCTATTAAGCTTGGATGCTTTAGGGGAAAACTGTCTAAATCAATTTTATTGACTTCAAAGAAGCGAGCCTTTAACTTTTTATATTCTTCTTTTGAAAGAATCTTTTTATATACATTCTCTATATTCGAGTTATAATAATTGTCGCCAAAACTGTTTGTTGCAGAATCTGGATGTACTTCCAAAGCGAACATTTCAGATTTTTTTATCGCAGGAATAACTGAATCACTAAACTTAAAAGCTCGAGCATCTTTTAGGTGAAGTGTTCCAAATAAATAAGATTTTTTGTTTCCAGTCTTGTGTTTAATTTCCCAAAGAAGTTCATAATTTTTTCTGTCTTGGGAGAAAATTGGATTTAGGGTAAATAAAAGAAGTAAAGAAATAAACAGGATGCGAAAAGTTGAACTCATAAGGGGCTATGCAAATCATTGATGAAAATAAATTTCAATGATAATGATTTATAGCCATTTTTAAAATTATATTTCTTGAAAAGATTATAAAAAAAACCACCCAACATTTGTGGGTGGCGTTTTTTAAGATTTGTGGTGTATTATTTTATTATGCCCCCACAACTTATTCTACCCCCAGCATCGCCAGTAGGTTGGGTTGTGAAGTCGTCTTTACCTTCGTGTACTATTACCGCTTTGCCTAGAATATCTTTATTCTCGTCGCCACAGCCTATACACCATTCGTCTGTTTGCATAGAAATACGACCTATCCCATCATCGCCCACTTCAAAATTTCCTATATCGCCTTTGTGGTATCCTTCAGCATCGCCCCACTTTCCGTGCTGGGCATGTGTAGGATTCCAATGACCGCCAGAGGAGGTGGCATCTTCAGCGCTGCAATCGGCTTTTTCGTGTATATGGATGGCATGGGTACCTGGTTTAAGTCCGGAAAACTTTGCTTCGAGAGTTACCATTCCATTTGATTCTGTAAAATAGGCTTCACCCTTTGCAGTACTTCCACTTTTAGAGTCCATTGAAACGGAAACCGTTTTGGATTCTTCCTTAATTTCATTTGTTTGGTTTTCTGACTCCATTTGGATGGAATCATTCATTCCGTCCATATCTTTTTTTTCATTTTTGCATCCTACAAAAGCCATTATGGCAAAGAGGCTAAAAATTAAACTAACTTTTTTCATGATTTATTTTTTGGTTTAATACTAGTTTAAATTAAAGGTACAATAGTTTTAATGCGACTCCAATTTTTTAAGAATACTTTAAAAGTTTAAAACACTAAGTTGCGAAGTGTCTGTAATATCACTTCGGTTGAGTTGATATTGATAAATTCCATCTTGTCCGATTGCTATAAGCAAATCATCTTGTATAATCACATCAAAGGCTAATCTATTAATATTGTGAACCAAAACTGAATGCGCTGGGTCTGAAATATCAAAAACTTTTATTTCATCATCACAAACAAATAAATAATCTCCATAAAGTCCCAAGCCTTTAGGAAATGTTAAATTTCTAACGCTTAATAACGTTGGATTTACGACATCGGTAATATCATAAATTTCCAATTGGTTCACAGTGGTTCCACAACCTAAGTCTGACCACAGTGTAACAAAGGCTGTGGTGGCATTTGCCACAACGGGATCGCAAGAGGTAAAATGCTGTACATCTGCCAAGTATTCAGGAAACTCAGGGTTGCCAATGCTATATATAAACATTCCATTCTGCGACCCTATATATAGATATTCCTTGTAATTGAAAAGGGTTTCGATTCTGAAACTAATAGGAACGTTGTTTACAAATACAGGATCAGATGGAGTAGTTATATTATAAACATTTAAACCGTATTCATCCACCGTGTATAAATAATCGCCAAGCATTGCGAAACGTGCCAAGGAGCCCCCTTGTCCATCATTGGTGCCCGTGCCCATAGCTTCATTTTGAGATGCATTTTCTCCATCTTGGCTACAAGCTAATGCAAAAGTTATTGTTAAAATAAGTAATGCTATTTTTTTCATGGCGTATTGGTTTTCGGTATCCAGTTTACAACTACACTATTCTGGGGAATATCAATAGGGTAAAATCCATCCGGGGAAAGCATTTCAGGAAAGGTATCCCTTATACGTTTAGAAACATTGAGACCTCCGGTGATCAAATCTACTTGAACGGCTATAAGATCAGTTGCCTGGTTTATGTAGAAAATATTTTCTCGTATAGCTAAATCTGTTGCTCCTGGTGATTCTATAAAATAAATAGGGGATGGGCTGGAAGGGTTTTCATTATTAAAAACGTGAAAACCTTCGTTCTTTTCATTGATAAAAAGAAAAGTATCGATAACATAAATTTTTCCTGCATTTATAACTGGTTTTGCTGGAGAGAGTACAACACTACTTTCAAACGCGGGGCGTTCCATAAATACTGGCTCGTATTGGGATTCGATAAAGGAAGGAGGTAAATCATCTCCTTCGTTGCAATCGCCATACCAACAGCAACTTTGTAAAGTTGTTACAGCGATTATTAATAGAATTAAATGTGTTTTTATTTTCATAAACTCTAGTTTAAATACATTACAAGTTTACAAAATAGATTGATACGATTGTGGTTGCTTAAGAAATATCTAAAGATGTAATAATTTGGGTTTTTGTGTGAAGTGTTTTATGAACTGGGCATTTATCAGCAATTTGAAGGAGCCTTGTTTTTTGTTCTTCGGAAAGATTCCCTGATAATTTTATTTCACGGGTAAAGGTGTCTATTTTGGCTGAATCTTCTTCGCAATGCTCGCAATCTACCGCATGATCTTTTGAATAGTTGATGTGACAGGTTACATTTTCAACATTCCATTTTTTCCTTCTAGCATACATCTGTATGGTCATAACTGTGCAAGAAGCAAGCCCTGCGGAAAGAAATTCATAGGGCGAGGGCCCAAAATTGTTTCCTCCAAAACTTGTGGGTTCATCTGCAATAAAATAATGATCGCCCAATTTTAAATTTGTTGTGAATTTTTCATCTCCATTTAAACTAGCGGCAACTTTGCTTTTACTTTTTACCTCCTCAACAGGGGGAATTTCCAGATAACGGGAAGCCCAGCCTGCAATTACTTGCCCCACATATTTTGAATCTTCTTTTTTGCTCAATAGATGGTCCACACCGTCAAGCGATACAAAACTTTTTGGGTGGTGTGCGGCTGTATATATTTCTTCGGCGTTATTTATTCCAACAATAGTATCCTGAGGAGAATGTAAAATGAGCAACGCTTTTTTGAAGTTACTTACAATTTTTAAAAACGATTTGTCTTCCAAATCGTCTAAAAATTGTTTTTTAATTGTAAAATCAATTCCGCCCAAATTCACTTTCGCCCTTCCGCTTTTTGTGATTTCATGTTTACTTTCTTTTAACAAGTGCAATACGTGCGAAGGGTGGCTGGGAGAATTGATAACTGCAACGGCTTTTATGGAAGCAATTTTATTTGCCGCAAAGATTGCCGCTGCACCACCCAAGGAATGGCCAATAATGAGGGTGGGAGCATCATAATTTTTCTTTAGGAAATTGGCGGCTTCAACTAAATCTTCTACATTTCCGGAGAAATTGGTGTTTTCAAAATCCCCCTCGCTTTCGCCCAAGCCTGTAAAGTCAAACCTTAAAACCCCAAAACCCGAATCTGTAAGTGCCCTTCCAATATTTTTAACGGCTGTTAGATTTTTGGTGCAGGTAAAGCAATGTGCGAAAATGACGAAATTATGAGGCTTTTGATCCAGCGGAAGTTCCAAACGGCCTGCCAGTTGTTCTTCGTCTTTATTGGTAAAGGATACTTTTTGAATATTCATTATTTAGGTTTAGGATGTATGTAGTTTACAGAATTTTTTAGGCAATGCCACTATTAATTTTTGTTGGGCAATTGTAATTTTAACTTCGTCAATTTCCCCAATAAATTCCCCATCTATTTGGAATGGAATTTTTTTAGCTGAATGGATTATAGCACTATCGGTTGATATTATTTGCACAAAATCTGACGACATATCTGGTTGGTCATTCATTGTTTTGAAAATTTCGATGAAATCCAAATTTCTGAAAATCAAAATCTCAAATTTACCATCATTCACCTTTCCTTGAGGGTTGATGGTGGCTCCAGTTCCAAATTTATTTGCATTGGCTATGGCCAAAAGAACACCAGAATCCTCTACTATTCCCTCGTCCGTTTCAATTGTAAAATGAAAAGGTGATTCTGAATTCATAAGAGTTGGAATGGACTGTAAAAAATAGCCCAATTTGCCCCGAACTCCTGAGGTTTCATAATTTTTTACCAATTCTGCATTGATACCTAAATCTGCAATATGAAGACATATTTTGCCGTTGATAAAAAGCACATCTACTTTTAAGGTACAATCTGAAAAAGCAATTGCTATCTGTTCCTCAATCATTTTGGGAAGACCAAAGTTCACGGCCATTCCGTTCGCAGAACCTGCAGGTATTATTCCTAGAATTATTTCCTTTTCATACAAACATTCCGCCACCAATGAAATGGTACCGTCGCCACCCGCAACAAAAACACGAGAAGGTTTTACGTCTTCAATAATTTTTTCTATTGCCTTTTTATCTTCCTTGCCGGTAGTTGTGTAAAGCTGGAACCGATAGCTGTGCTTTATAGCTTCTATCTTTACTGCGTCTATTATAGCAGTCTTTTCAGAATCTCCGGCTATGGGGTTTACTACCAATAAAATATAATTTTCTGATTTCATTAGTAAGAATTAAATTTAAAAATACCTATTTTGGAAATACCAAACCGTTAACGAAATCTCAATTAGTGAAACTTGATTTAAAATTGTACCGTGGCTATGTGAACGATGAAGAATTGGTTGTTTTTGGCCACGTTTTCAAATCGTGGGCGCCTGACAAATTCAGATTGGACCGTAAGGGAATTCGCCATGCGGTTTCGGTAATTCATATGTTCCGAATAAAACCTTTGGAAAATGTTGAGGTAAAATTGAAGTTTAAAAATTTAGAAGTCACGACCAAAACATTGGCTGATGGATACTTTCGGTTTACAATTCCGTATTCCGAAAAACTTGAAAGTGGTTGGCATCCATACAAAGTGGGCTGCGAACTTTATGATTACGGCATCGTGGAAAATTCTGAATTGTTGAAGCCTTTTGAAAGCAAGGTCGGCGTAATTTCAGACATTGACGATACTTTTTTGGTTTCGCACAGCGGAAATTTTTTTAAGAAACTGTATGTGCTACTTCTAAAAAACATCAACAAACGAAAGGTTTTTGAGGATGTGGTGCCACACTACCAAGCCTTAAGCAAAGCAGGGCAGGAGAACGAAACGGCTTCCAATTCGTTTTTTTACGTTTCCAGCAGCGAGTGGAACCTTTATGAATTTATCGATTCCTTTGCACGACTTCACAAATTGCCGAAGGCAGTAATAAAACTGAAAAAAATTAAAACCGGAATCTCCGATTTTCTTTTTACAGGAAGGGGCAGCCACGACCATAAATTTGAAAAGATAAAGGATATCATTATGTTTTACCCAAAACTTGAATACGTTTTATTGGGTGATGACTCACAGAAAGACCCTTACCTTTATGAAAGGATTGTAAAGATATTTCCACAAAATATTAAAGCCATTTACATTAGGCAGACTTCAAAACAAAAAAAAGCAACAACCCAAGAAATTCTTTTGAATATTGAATCTATGGGTGTTGCTACTTGTTATTTTGCCAATAGCGAAAAAGCGATTGCACATTCCAAAAACATTGGAATTGTATAAAACTGCTATTTCACTTCGGTTGCTTCCGTGGTGCCTGTATCCAAAGATGTTTGGCCTTCTCCTTTAAGGTATTGATCCAAAAACTTTAGAACCTTTCCGTAGGCTTCAATCTCGTTTTCCTTTTTAACAAATCCGTGGCCTTCATCTTCAAAAACCACGTATTCCACGGGCACGCCGTTCTTTTTTACACCTTCCACAATTTCGTCCGATTCAATTTTAAGAACACGTGGATCCTGCGCTCCTTGCAGTACCATTAAGGGCTTGGTAACATTTTCGGTATGGAACAATGGTGAAATTTCCTTTAAGCGAACGGAATCTGCGGTATTTGGATCGCCCATTTCTAAATAAAGCGCATCTTTAAAAGATTCCCACCAGGGTGGAATGCTGTTTAACGTTCTGATCCAGTTGGTTACCCCAAAGATATTCACGCCAACCTTAAATTCGTCCGGAGCATAGGTAAGCGCAGCCATCGTCATATAGCCTCCGTATGAGCCGCCTATAATTCCTATCTTGTCTTTATCAATATTTTCTTGGCTTGCCAACCAATCTTTCCCGGCAATGCAATCTTTTAAATCCTTATCACCGTGGTTTTGATCGTCCATTTTGAAAAAAGTTTTGCCGTAACCACTACTGCCACGGTTGTTTACAGCCAAAATTGCATAACCGTGATTTACGAGGTATTGTATAAAAGAGCTAAATCCCTGTCTGGATTGACCGCCCGGACCACCGTGAACCCAAACTAACGCCGGAACTTTATTCGTTGCACTCGCCTGCTCAGGCTGATAGTAAATGGCAGGAATTTCCAACCCGTCAAAAGATTTAAAACGCACAACGGTAGCTTCCACCAAATCGTCTGGGTTTATTTCATTGTTTAAAACATCGGTAAGCTTGTGGTATTCCCCCGATGCAAGATTATAGGAATATGTATTTGCGGGAAGTTGTGAGCTGCCCACGGTCAATAACGCCATGGTTTCATCATTAGAAAAACTTGCGAACTCAATGGCTTGACCATCAATATTAGGGAATTTTAATTCCTTTCCAGTTGCAACTTCGGTAACGTACATTTTTGTTTTGGCGTCTTCATTGCTAAAAAGCACTTGATACTTTCCGTTATGGGTAAAATAGAACGCGTTGATGTCCCATTCTTTTTCTAAAACCTTTTCTTTTGTGCCGTCCTCAATATTGTATTTCATTAAAAAAGAAAATTCAGAATCGGCATCGGTAGTGTAGTAAAATGACTTCCCATCGGGTGAAAAATCCTCGGGCGAATTTTTGCTCAGTGTTTCATTAATCTTAGTTTTTTGATTTGTTTCAAGATTGAGTAGAAATAGATCACTATCGTTGGTATTTACAGCTTTGGAGAGCAACATATAATTTTTGTCTGCTGAAATCCCGCCAAAATTCATTGCTTCGTCATTTTTAAGGAGAAGTTTGGGTTTAAAGGTGACAATGTCCATTTCATAAACATCCATCATCTGGGAGTTGCGTTCATTACTGCTGTAATAGAAACTTTTACCATCTTTTGCCCAGCCTTGAAAGAGCGCCCTAACATTTTTCTCGGGCGTGAGTCTTTGAATGCCGCTGCTGTCCTTCACAAAAATTTTAAAAATTTCATCTCCATTACCGTCCATTCTGAAGAGAATCCTGTCGTCATCTGGAAAATAGGAAATACCATAAACCGAAGCACTATCAGACTGGGTTATGGGCATCAATTCCCCACCTTCTGCAGAAACGCTGTAAATATTAAAAATGCCGGAGCGGTTGCTTGTTATCAAAACTTTGGACTTGTCCGCAGAAAAACCATCTTCCCAAGCTTCTTCATTGTCCATAAATTGCTCGATAGTGTATGTTTTTACATCAGCAACTTCCTTTGTTTCCTTGTTTTGGTTGTTTTTACACGAAACAAAGAGCAAGAGCGCTGAAAAGATTAAACTGAAATTTTTCATAAAGATGTATTTTGGAAGTTATATTGTTGATTTTCAAAACAAATCTAATGAATTTTGTTTTTCATATTTCAATTACCTAAATATTAAATAATTATTTTTTTTGGTAGTAGTTTAACGTTTCGGCTTTTTTTATAAACAAAGATTGTTTTAATTTTAAAATATGAATAAGAAAGAAGCCAAGAGCGGATTTATCTTCACGAAACACACTCCCAAAGACCAATCGCCATTTGAAAAACTATTCGAAGTCTTTCAAGAACTTATTACCCATACTTCGGGTGATGTGGATGAAGCAATGGACTGGTTAAAACAGTTGGATGAAGAGTATAATCTTACAACAGATGATTATACGCTGGATGATTTTGTGGAAGACCTTAAAAAGAAAGGTTATTTGCGTGAAGAAATAAAAATGGACGGTAAAAATGGCTTGGCTATTACCGAAAAAACCGAGAGGGCACTTCGAAAACGAGCGTTGGAACAGATTTTCGGAAAGATCCGAAAAAGCGGCGCAGGAAACCACCGAACCAAACAAACGGGCAAGGGAGATGAGCAAGCGGGGGAATTTCGCGATTATCGCTTTGGAGATTCCTTGGAACAAATCTCGATGACGGAAAGTTTCAAAAATGCACAGATAAATCATGGTCTGGGAGATTTCACACTTTCTGAAAACGATTTGGTGGTTGAGGAAACCATGTACAAAACCCAAATGAGCACGGTATTGATGATAGACATCAGCCACAGTATGATTCTTTACGGTGAAGACCGTATAACGCCAGCAAAAAAAGTGGCGATGGCGCTTTCCGAATTTATAACCACGCGCTACCCAAAAGATACCTTGGATATTTTGGTCTTCGGAAATGACGCTTGGCCCATTAAAATAAAGGATTTGCCGTATTTGAATGTTGGTCCCTATCATACCAACACCGTGGCTGGGCTGGAGTTGGCGATGGATTTATTGCGAAGAAAACGGAACACCAACAAACAGATTTTTATGATAACCGACGGAAAACCAAGCTGTGTAAGGCTACCCGACGGGCGGTATTATAAAAACAGCAACGGCCTTGACAGTTATATTGTGAACAAATGCTACGCAATGGCTTCGCAAGCGCGAAAACTTCACATCCCCATCACCACTTTTATGATTGCCGAAGACCCGTATTTAATGCAGTTTATTGAGCATTTTACGGCAGCCAACCAAGGGAAGGCATTTTATACAGGCTTGAAAGGTTTGGGCGAAATGATTTTTAGTGATTATGAAACGAATAGAACGAAACGAATTAGATAAACGATGAATACAGAAAAAATAAAAACCTTCGGACAGCTTAAAAAATCAGGTTACGAACCGAAGTCAATCAAAGAAGAATTGCGCCGCAATCTACTTCAAAAAATAATGAAGAAAGAAACCCCCTTTGTTGGCATTCACGGATATGAACTTACCGTAATTCCAGAATTGGAGCGCGCCATTCTTTCAAAACACAATATAAATCTTTTAGGGCTTCGCGGGCAAGCAAAAACCCGATTGGCACGCCAAATGGTCGGTCTTTTGGATGAATACATTCCTGTTGTGGAGGGTAGCGAGATTAATGACGATCCTTTTAATCCAATTTCCCGTTATGCCAAAAATTTGATGCACGAAAAAGGCGATGACACCCCGATAAGTTGGCTGCACCGCAACAATCGCTTTTCAGAAAAACTTGCAACTCCAGATGTTACGGTAGCTGATATTATTGGTGATGTTGACCCAATAAAAGCTGCAAATTTAAAATTGACATATGCCGATGACCGCGTGATTCATTTTGGGATGATTCCTCGAAGTAACCGCTGCATTTTTGTCATTAATGAACTTCCCGATTTGCAACCGAGAATACAGGTTGCGCTCTTTAATATTTTACAGGAAGGCGATATTCAAATTCGAGGTTTTGCAGTGCGTTTACCGTTGGATATTCAGTTTGTTTTCACTGCAAATCCAGAGGATTACACAAATCGAGGAAGTATCGTTACACCGCTAAAAGATAGAATTGGTTCCCAAATTCTAACACATTACCCTGAAGATATTACTACTGCGCGGACTATAACGGAACAGGAAACCGAAGAAGCGATCAAAACAAAATCAAACGTTTATGTGCCAGATTTGGCAAAAGATATTTTGGAACAAATAAGTTTTGAGGCACGTGAAAATGATTTTATTGATGCTAAAAGTGGTGTGAGCGCACGATTAAGCATTACTGCTTTTGAGAATCTTTTGAGTACTGCAGAAAGAAGAGCTTTGCACAACGGTGAAGAAAAAACCAGCGTCCGTTTGGGAGATTTTGTGGGTATAATTCCATCCATTACCGGAAAGATAGAATTGGTTTATGAAGGGGAACAAGAAGGCGTTTCGCAGGTCGCACAACAATTGATTGCAGATGCAGTAAATACTATTTTTAAGGAGAAATTCCCAAAAATTGAAAAGCTCACTAAGGATGGTGACCCAGATCCGTATGCCGAAGTGGTTGCTTGGTTTTTTGAGGAAAATGATTTTGAATTGCTGGATTCCTATACTGATGAAGAATATAAAAATGAATTGGACCGAATTATTCCATTGCAGCGATTAATAGAAAAATACCAACCAGAAACACCAAAAAAGGATGGTTACTTTTTAAAGGAGTTAATTCTTTGGGCATTGGCGGAAAACAAAAAACTGAGCAAATTCAGTATAGGAAATGGCTTGCATTTCAAAGATTTATACGGAAGTTATATCAGCGGACTATAAAATTTCAAATAAAAAAGCCGTCACTTTAAATATATGGTGACGGCTTTCTTTAACTGATTCTTAAATATTTGGAATTACCAATTCATCACCGGGATGAATAAGGTCTGCAGATTTTAATTTTCCTTTATTAGCTTCATAAATAGCATGGTACTTATTGGCATCGCCATAATATTGCTTTGCAATTTTACTCAATGATTCTCCGCTTTTTACAGTATGGTGGGCAAATACAGAAGTATCGGCAACTTTAATATCAGCCATAATATCGGTTGGGTTTTCACCTCCCACACGTTTTATTTCATCCCAAAGAAGATTTTTTTCGTACTGATTTTTAGCTGTTCCCCAAACTTTTAATTGGCCATTTTCTTCTTTTACATCACCGTTTTGGATGTTTAGTTTTTCACCTAAATCCAAAACGCTTTGATACTTCGATTTAATCATTATAAAAAATTTTAAAGTTAATTTCCCTAAAGATACTATTTTATGGCTTTCAATTTCCTTATTAGCAAAACTTTAGTAATATGGATGGTCTGTTGAGATTATCCTAAAAAATTTACAAAAAATTTAACTAAAGATTAATCTGAATTGTGAAAAAATTCCCTGCGCTTGAAATATCTTTGGTGCAAACATTAAATCAACAAAAACTATTATGAAACTAAAAACAATTGTAATGTCTCTTGCAGTAGTAACAATGCTTTTTGCAAGCTGTGAAGACTCGAAAAAGAAAGAAGCTGAAGCGCAAGCACAAGCAGAACAGATGCGTATGGAGCGCGAAAAAGATTCCTTGATGAAAGTTGAGGCAGATAACCAAGCGAGAATGGCAGAGATGGAAGCTAACTCAATTGCTGCAAAAGCAATGGGCAATTCAGATTTGTCAACTTTGGTTAGCGCACTTCAGGCAGCAGATTTGGCACAGACTTTAAAATCAGAAGGTGAGTATACAGTATTTGCACCTACCAATGAAGCTTTTAACAAAGTTCCAAAAGCAACTTTGGATAACCTAATGAAGCCTGAAAATAAGGAGCAACTTCAAGGTTTATTGAAGTATCACGTATTACAAGGAAAAATGAATGCCGCTGATGTTTTGGCTAAAATTAAAGAAGCCAATAACAAACTTGATGTTACTACCCTTAACGGTGAGGTTTTGACTTTGTCTGAAAAAGGTGGAAAAGTAATGATTAAAGATGCTAAAGGTAACACAGCTACTGTAACAAGTGCTGATATGGATGCATCAAACGGTGTTGTTCACGTTGTGGATAAAGTATTGATGCCAAAAATGTAATTCAATATTTTAAGTAAATTTAAAAGCCCCTTTTTGGGGCTTTTTTTATTAATGACAACTGCATCCACCATCCATAAACCCTTGGGTTTCTTGATGCCAAGGGAAAGCTTGGTTGTATTTGTCCATCTCCCAGAAAAAGGGTAGACGCTCTTTAGAATGGTTACCAATTTCGTTCATGGTTTCCGCATCGTATAATCTACCGTTTACCATCACCATTTTTATGGATTCGGTGTTTTCAATATCTTCCAATGGGTTTTTATCCAGCACGATTAAATCGGCAAGTTTTCCTACCTTGAGCGAACCAATATCTTCACCGGCCCCTATATATTCCGCAGAATTAATAGTGGCAGCTTTTAAGGCTTCCAAACTGCTCATGCCACCCTGTTGCAGCATCCAGGTTTCCCAATGTGCGCCGAGACCTTGTAATTGACCGTGCGCTCCCATATTCACCTTTACACCTGAGTCACTCAAATTTTTTGCGGTTTCGGAAACCAAAATGTGGCCATTTTCATATTCGTCTTGGGGTGATTTAATTCTGTGGCGCGATCGGCTGTCCACTATGCTACGCGGCGTAAAGGTCAACAATTTTTCATTTTCCCAAACATTGTCGCGCTCGTAATAATAGAACTCACCGTTCATTCCGCCGTAATTTACAATTAAGGTTGGCGTATATCCTGTACCGCTTTTGCCCCAAACTTCAATTATATCTTTATAAACTGGTGCCACGGGAATATTATGCTCAACCCCTGTGTGGCCATCGATAACCTGAGTTATGTTGTGATAAAAAGTGGAACCACCCTCTGGCACCACATTTATACCCATCTCGCGAGCTGCCTGCAATACTTGTTGGCGCTGGTCGCGGCGGGGCTGGTTATAGCTTTTTACGCTTTTTGCGCCGAAGGCCTTTGTACGGCGAATACTACTTCTGGCATCTTCTAAATTATTGATAACGGCTTTAAAATCGCCATCGGCGCCATAGAGAATGAAGCCTGTTGAAAACAATCGCGGTCCAACCAATTGCCCGCTTTTTTGAAGTTCAGAAAGGGTAAATACCGTTTCAGTATTAGCCGAAGGATCGTGCGAAGTAGTTACCCCGAAAGCCAAATTTGCCATAAAAGGCCAAAATTGCTGTGTGGGCAAACCATAGCGGAAAGCGCCCACGTGGGCATGCGCATCAACCATGCCGGGCATGATGGTTTTTCCTTCTGCAGAGTAAACTTTTGTGCCAGAGGGAACGGAAACTTTATCGGTTGCGCCAATGGCCTCTATTTTATTTTCGTGAATAACAATGGTTCCATTTTCAATTACTTCATCGTTTTCCATCGTAATAATTTGGGCATTTGTGAAAGCAATCCTTCCACTTGGTTTATCCACCGGGGCTTGCAGACCGATTTTTGTTCCGGTTAAAGTTATTTCCGGCACTTCTTCCGGAGAGCCTTCTAAAAACGTAAACCTGTTCTTCAATTCGTTACTGAAATATTCATCGCCCAAGGTCCACATCACTTTTTGGCTGTTCGACGACCAATGAATGTTTATACCAGCATCCTTCGCAAGTTGCGAAACGGGCAGGGCCTTAGTTTTGTCATCCAAGTCAATAGTGTGACCGTTCAGCACCAAAGGGGCAACATACAATTTATGGAGGTTTGTAAAAGCAATCCACTCGTTGTTTGGGCTGGGTATTAATCTATTTGCATACTTTGAAGTTAGGTGGGTTTTTTCATCGTTGCCTTCAAGGTTAACACTGATTAGTTTTTTTTCGATATCTCCAAAATAGGTTCCACCGGTCTGCAGAAAAATCCGTTTTCCGTCTTTGCTGAACATAGGGTATTCGCCCTTATCTACTACAAATTTTTCATTGCTTCCATCGGAATTCATTACATAAATGCCATCGTTTTTCGTAAAAGTAAAACCTTGGTCGGTGTTTCCTTTTTCTTTTCTGAAGGTAATAAATGCTCCATTTTGCGAGTAGGAAGGGGTTCGGTAAATTCCTTTTTTTGAAGTTAATTTCACCGGAATCCCACCGTTTGCGGAAATTTTATAAATCGCTCCTTTTTCGGCATCGTTCCAGGTTACATATATTATTTCGGAACCGTTTGGTGAAAAGGAAGGTTCAAACTCAAAATCGGTACTACTTGTAAGTCTTTGGGGTTCGCCATTGGGCAAAGTTTTCTTATATAAATGGCCCAAAGCACTGAAAACAATAAATTCCCCATTTGGCGAAGTTACGGTGTGACGGATCATTTTTGGAGTAAAAGTTTCAGTCTCAATTTTATTATTGAAGTGAACTGTTTCCGCTAAATCTATCTTTACGTTTGCCGTAAAGGGAATATTGGTCACTGCTAGGGAATTCACATCAATTTTGTTGATTTTTCCACCACTCCAAAAAACGATTTCGTTGTTGTTTGGCATCCAACTAAAATTTGGATAAACACCAAAAAGCGCCCAAGCTTCCTGTTGGTCTTTGTTCAATTGATCGTAAATAGGCCATTCTTGCCCTGTTTCCAAATCTTGGATGTAAAGCACACTTTTGGTACGTACTCTTTTTACGAAAGCTAATTTTTTACCATCACTTGAAATTGTGGGTCGTGCAGCACCACCGGGTCCACCTGTAATGGTTTCGGTTTTTCCAGTTTCAAATTCATATCGTTTTATTGCATAAATTTGATCGTTGGGGTCTTTGTTGTATTGAAAATAGCCGCCCGGATACATATCCTCACTGTAATAAAGATATTTTCCATCAGGGGAAACAAAAGGTTCGTTTACGTCCTGCTGGTCGTTTTTTCGTTTTGTGAGTTGTAAGCCCGTCCCGCCCGATTTGTGGTATTGCCACATTTCGCCTGCGCCCAGACTTCTGCTCGAAGTGAAATGTTTGCGTGCAATTAAATAATTGCCGCCCGCACTCCACACGGCATTGTTCAACAGGCGGAAATCTTCCTTGGTAACTTGTTTTGCATCACTTCCATCGGCATTCATCACCCAAATATTATCGCCGCCGCCAGCATCGCTGGTAAACGAAATTTTTGTGCCGTCGGGGCTGAATCTGGGTTGGATTTCAAAAGGAATTCCCGTTCTGATTGCTTTGGCGGTTCCTCCCGAAATTGGCAAAGTGTAGATATCGCCCAGCAGGTCGAACACAATAGTTTTTCCATCGGGACTTACGTCCAGGTTCATCCAAGTGCCTTCATCTGTAGTAAAGGAATGGGTTTTATAGTTGAAATCCTCTCCGGGATTTGCAACCTCCCATTTTGGGTCTTCCTTTTCCTTGTCTTTTTTATTTTTTTTCTGTGCCGTGAGTGTTAAGCTAAGAGCACATAGTAGGAGCGTGGGGAATAATTTCTTCATTTTTTTTAATTAAAGGGTGTAAAAATTGTTATTCAAGATTTTCAGAATTCACATAAAAATCCTTTTTAATCTGAAAATTTTCCATAGGCGAAGCAAAAGTTTTCGTTTTCCATTCCGAAGTTGGAAAAATCCATTCCTCTTTTCCGTTAACCAAGGCTATTACGGGCATATCAAAATTTTCAATAATATTTACATATCGAAATTTTAGATTTTTTCCATCAATGGTATATTCCACTTTTGGAATCATGATGGTCCGTAAGTATTGGTCAAAAAATTGAGTAAGATCTATCCCGCTTTCTTTTGAAATATATCCCTCAACTTGCTTTGTGGTAACAGTTTGATGGTAAAACTCTTTATTCAATCCACGCAGAATACTTCGCCATTTTTCATCATTCTCAATAAGTTGTCTTAAAGTGTGAAGTATGTTTGCGCCTTTGTAATACATATCGCCGCTTCCTGGATGGTCCACATTGTAAATTCCAATGATGGGGCGATCGTTTAAAATATTATCTCTGGTGCCAATTACATATTCTGCTGAAGCTTCCTTTCCGAAGAAATAATCCAGAAAAAGATTCTCTGAATAGGCAGTAAACCCTTCGTGGATCCACATATCTGCCACATCTTTATCCGTAATGTTATTTGCAAACCACTCGTGACCGCTTTCGTGGATGATTATAAAATCAAACTTCAGTCCCCAACCTGAACCGGACAAATCACGACCCAAGTAACCATTTTGAAATTTGTTGCCATAGGTCACGCTACTCTGGTGTTCCATTCCCAAATAAGGAACCTCCACGAGTTTGTAACCGTCTTCGTAAAAAGGGTAGGGGCCAAACCAATGCTCAAAGGCTTCCATCATTTTTGGTGCTTGTTTAAATTGTTCTTTTGCATTTTCTTCATTTTCTCGAAGTACATAATAATCCATATTTAAAATTCCTTTTTCCCCATTGTATTTTTCACCCCAATGTACATAATCGCCAATGTTTATGTCTACTCCGTAAGCATTTATTGGGTTTATTACTTCCCAAACCCAAGTTTTTGAATCTTTGTTCTCAATAACTTTTTTCAACCTTCCATTGCTCACATCCATCAAATCTTTTGGGTTGGTAACGGCTATGGTAATACCGTTATCGGGTTCTTCGGAAGGGTGGTCCTTTAAAGGCCACCAAACACTGGAGCCAATACCTTGGTTGGAAGTTGCAATAAAATGCTTGCCGTTGCTGTCCTTGGCCCAAGTGAAGCCTCCATCCCAAGGCGGGCGAACTGCTTCAATGGGTTTTCCTGAAAAATGGATTGTTATTTTGTTTTCCTTTCCCCGTTTTTGTTTTTTCTGAAGTTTTAAAAAATGAGCATTTCCTTCGGAAGTGTACGTGATTTCTTTGCCGTCCTGAAGTATTTTGTCAATTTTCATTGGGGCTTGCAGGTCTATCTGCATTACATCATTTGGTTTTAAAACTTTATAGGAGATTGTATTACTGCCCTCAATGGTTTTTTCGGAAGGATTCACTTTTACCTTTAAATCGTAATGGGTAACATCCCACCAAACGCGTTCAGGGGTGATGCTTCCTATGAGCGTATCAGCACGGGTGAATTTTTGTGCTGTTACAGTATTAAATAAAAATAAAATTGTGAGGAAAAATATCCCCTTAACCCCTTTCAAAGGGGGAATAATGTTTTGATTTTTTGATGTAATCATATTGCTTAATTATTATCTAAATATCGAATTTGGAAAAACAACAACACTTTCAAAGCCATCCTCTCCAACTGCTGCTACGCCAAAAAAGTAGTTGTCAATTACTATTCCGTCCAAGGTAAATTCTGAAACATCGCCTACGAATCGGTTGTGGTCCCAAGTTGGACTTGTGGTGTCGCGCCAATAGATTTTATAGCCGGTTGCTCCATCTACTTTGTCCCACTTCAATTTTGCTGATGGTTCAACAATACCTCCAATGGCTACATTGTTCGGTGCTGGGGGCGCCCAGGCAAGACTGGCCATAGTTATGGCGTTCACAGCAGTAAGCTTTGCGGCATAACCAAAGTTTACGAATTTTAACTTATCGCCATATTCAATGCCGTTTTCCGTGCGAATGTCTTGATGTTGTTGGTTGTAATTTTCGTGTGCCTCCATAATTCTGATTCCCGCCCAGCCCAAATCGTTAAAGGGCCGATGGTGGCCACCGCGACCAAAACGATCCAAACGGTAAACCATCATTGGGTTCATTTCCGGCATATATGTCTGCGTAGTTTTAAAAACGTAACGGGCAAGTTGACGGGAAATTCCATCAACCTCGCCACCGTAAAAACGTCGCATTTGGCGTTCTCGATCTGTTTCGGTTGGAGGGACGGGTTCACTGAAAATCCTAAAGTCGCGATTGCTGATTACGCCATTAACACCTTCAATGTTGCCAATCATATCGTTATTTAAAACGCCGATGATATCCCAACCCTGTGTTTTGGCATAGTCAGCAAAACCTTTTCCACCGAAAAGCCCTTGTTCTTCACCGCTCAACCCCAAATAAACGATACTGCTTTCAAATTTATATTTTGAAAGCACGCGTGCTGCTTCAATAGCTCCGGCCATGCCGCTCGCGTTGTCATTGGCGCCGGGCGCATCTTTGGTAAAATCGCTGCCGTCGCTGTTTCGGGAATCGATATCGCCGCTCATAATGATGTAACGATTGGGGTATTTTGTTCCTTTTTGCACAGCAGCCACGTTTACAATCCAAGTATCTTGGGGAACGCGGTCGTTCCCTTCGGCTTTTACGAAATCTTTTTGATAGAAGACATCAAGACAATTGTTGCAATCTTTTGAAATTGTTTCAAATTCATCTTTAACCCATCGTCTTGCTGCACCAATTCCGCGAGTGTTGCTAATTGTATCACTAAATGTATTTCGAGTGCCGAAATTTGCAAGCGTGGTGATATCTGCCTTAATCCTTTCAGAAGAAACAGCGTTTATTATGTCGTAAATTCTTTGCTCGGTCTGTGAAAAGGATGAAAAGGTAAAACAAACTATAATGAAGAAAACAAAACTTTTCATTGGGAAAGTAATTTTGTTTAAAAATACCAAAAAGAACGAAGAACCTACTAAAACTTTTAGAGAATGTAAAAATGTATCTATTTAGATTCAGTCACTATAGCGAGCTTCTTGCCATTTGGGCTGATGGCCATACGGGTAATATTCTTTAAGCCATAATCCTCAAGGGAGGCAACGCGTGTCCATTCCGACTCGCCTAACGTATCGTACATATAGAGTTTGTTTCCGCTTCCAACTAAAATTTGAGTATCGTTTATCCAAACATAATCCTGAATGCCGATAGGCAATTGGGTTACAAAAAAGTTTTCATAGGAATTCATATCCAATAGGTAAAGGTCTAGATTTCCTTCTTCGTTAACCAAAGAATAACTCATTGAATTGGTTTTTGGGACTTTTTGAAGGGAACGTCCTGCATTATAAAACAATGTGTCTGTTTTTTTTGATTGCAAATCTATCAGCACCAAATTCATTTTGTCGCTGTCCAATACTGTTGCAAGTATTTTTTCATAATTGTAAAAAGCAAAATATGCTATTTGTAAATCTTTGATTAATTCTGTTGATTTTCCTGTTTGTGAATCATACTTATACAATCTTTGCAAACCATCGTTGTCAAGCCGAACGGCTGCAACATCATTGCTTGTAGGAAATTTTTGAGGAGAATACTCGCCGCCCTCAGTTTTTTGATTGAACCATTTTTGTGATTTGGTATTCAGGCTATATTCTGAAATATCGGTTTGACCTTCATTATTTCCTGCAAAAACAAGGGTTTCATTAGCGATGAAAGAAGGTTGGTTGTTGTAACCTTTGTTGTTTGAAATGTTTTGGATATTTAACAATTCCAGCCCTTCATAAGCTGGACGAATATCAAAAACATAGACTTCAGTATTGGTTTGTGCGAAAGTGAGATAAGTAGTGAATATGATTGATAGGAAAAGGAACTTCTTCATTATAAATTGTTTTTTTAAAAATAGCAAACTTCGAACCAAAATACTGCTAAAAATAAAACCGCATCATTTCTGAAGCGGTTTTAAGAATAATTTATTAATTGATTTAAAACGGATAGTTGTTTTCCGAAATAACTTTATGGGCAATCGTTCTTCTTAATTCGCCAATGTTTGGCATGTTTTGGTATTTTGTGAATCGTTTAAGGCCCATCAACATCGCACGTTGTTCATCACCTTCAGCAAAGGAAAGAATTGCTTCTTTAGCTTTCACGGTAATAATATCTACTGCGTGATAAAGATATAACTGCGACATTGCAATTTGTTCTTTTTGCGAATCCTTGCCGAAACGCTTGGCGTTCTTTTCGGTACGTAAAATGGCACTTTCGGCCATGTAGATTTCAATCAAAATATCTGCCGCTGCCATTAGCGTTTGCTGATGCTCTTCAAGTTCGGTTCCGTATTTTTGGACTGCGCTTCCGGCTACCATTAAGAACACTTTTTTCAGTTTTGCAATCATTGCTTTTTCTTCAGAAAGCAATTCAGAAAAATCTGGCGTTTCAAAAGAAGGGATTCCCATCAATTCTGAAGCTACGGCTTGCGCAGGATTCAAAAGATCTACGTGCCCCTTCATTGCTTTTTTCACTAACATTCCAACGGCCAACATTCGATTGATTTCGTTTGTACCCTCGTATATACGTGCAATACGGGCATCACGCCAAGCAGATTCCATAGGTGTATCTGCACTGTAACCCATACCGCCGTAAATTTGTATTCCTTCATCGCTGCAGTTTTGTATGTCTTCAGAAACGGCAACTTTCAAGATGGAACATTCAATTGCGTATTCCTCCACACCTTTCAATTCTGCTTCTTGGTGAGAATTACCAGCTTTTACACGAAGTGCAATTCTATCCTCAATATTTTTTCCAGCACGGTAGCTGGCACTTTCGCCAACATAAGCACTGGTCGCCATTTCGGCCAATTTCAGTTTTATTGCTCCAAAGGATGAAATAGGCACATTAAATTGAATACGCTCGTTTGCGTACTGTACAGCATTCGCTATAACACGACGTTGTGCATCAAGACTGGCTGCGGCAAGTTTAATTCTACCTACGTTCAAGGCATTCATAGCAATTTTGAAACCTTCACCGCGCTCGCCCAACATATTTTCAACAGGAACCTTTGTGTCACTGAAGAAAACCTGACGGGTAGAGGAGGAGTGGATTCCTAGCTTCTTTTCTTCCTCACCCATTGAAATCCCGTTTTCGGGGTCGTTTTCAACAATAAAGCCAGTGATGTATTTATCATCTTCAATACGTGCAAAAACAATCATTGTATGGCAGAAACCTGAATTTGAAATCCACATTTTCTGCCCGCTGATTTTGTAATATTTTCCGTCTTCAGAAAGTACGGCTTTTGTCTTTCCGCTGTTAGCGTCACTTCCTGCTCCCGGTTCAGTTAAAGCGTAAGCTCCAAACCATTCGCCAGTGGCGAGTTTTGGAACGTACTTTTTCTTTTGTTCCTCTGTTCCGTAAAGTGTTATTGGTAATGTTCCAATACCTGTGTGCGCACCAAAAGCGGTAGCCACAGAACCAGTTGCACCTGAAATGTAATCGCAAACAAGCATTGTGGTTACAAAGCCCATGCCCAGTCCGCCATATTCTTCGGGAACGGCAACGCCAAGCAAGCCCATTTCGCCAGCTTTGCGCATTATTTCTTCCGTAAGTGCATAGTTTTTATGTTCGAATTCTTCTTTTTTCGGCCAAATTTCTCGGTCAACAAATTCCTTCACGGAATCGCGCATCATTTTTTGCTCTTCGGAAAAGTCTTCTGGGGTGAAGACGTCTTCAGCTTTAGTTTCTTTTACAAGAAATTGTCCGCCGCGAAGCAATTCGTTATTTTTTGTTTCAGTTTCCATTACTCTATAATTTTGTTAAGTTGTTATTTCAAAAATTCATAAACCCCCGCAGCGCCTTGTCCGGTTCCTACACACATAGTTACCATTCCATATTTTCCTTGTAGGTTTCGTTTGCGCATTTCATCAAAAAGTTGCACGGAAAGTTTTGCTCCAGTACAGCCCAGTGGGTGGCCCAATGCGATTGCACCGCCGTTCACATTTACTTTTTCTTTATCCAAACCAAGTTCGCGGATAACTGCTAAAGATTGTGAGGCAAAGGCTTCGTTCAATTCTATAAGTTCCATTTGATCTTGCTTCAATCCAGCTTGTTTCAATGCTTTTGGAATTGCGTAAACAGGGCCAATTCCCATAATGCTCGGTTCTACGCCAACGGCTGCAAAGCTTACCAATCTGGCGATGGGCTCTAGGTTTAATTCCTTCACCATTTCTTCGCTCATAATTACTGCGAAAGCTGCACCATCACTCATTTGTGAAGAGTTTCCGGCAGTAACACTTCCGCCCTGGGCAAAAACGGGACGAAGTTTTGAAAGTGCTTCAACATTCGTTCCTTTTCGTGGACCTTCGTCTTTGTTAACAGTATATTTTTCGGTTACTTTTTTTCCAGCATCATTCACAAAAGTGTACTCCACTTCAATGGGAACTATTTGATCCTGAAAACGATCTTCATCCTGTGCCTTTAAAGCGCGCATCTGACTTGTGTAGGCAAACTCATCTTGGTCTTCGCGGGAAACGTTGTATTTTTTAGCGACTGCTTCAGCCGTTAAACCCATATTCCAGTAATAATCTTCGTGACCTTCCTTTGCCAATTTATAATCTGGAACCGGTTTGTAACCGCCCATTGGAATATAACTCATACTTTCCGCGCCACCAGCGATAATGCAATCTGCCATTCCGGTATGAATTTTTGCAGCAGCAATGGAGATAGTTTCCAATCCCGAAGCGCAATAACGGTTTACCGTCATCCCGGGAATATCAACAATATCCAATCCCATTAGCGAAATCAAGCGACCCATATTAAGGCCTTGTTCGGCTTCTGGCATTGCGTTGCCTACAATTACGTCGTCAATTCGTTTTTTGTCGAGTTGCGGCAATTCGTCCATAATATATTTAATGGTTTCCGCAGCCAATTCGTCTGGACGTTTGAAACGGAATACTCCGCGAGGTGCTTTTCCCACCGCAGTTCTGTATGCCTTAACAATATATGCAGTTCTTTGTTTCATAATGATTTTTTTTTTGACTTATGACGGTAAGACTTATGACATAAGACTATACCGTTAAAATAAATATTAAATTGAAAGACTTTCCATAAAGCGGATAATCATTCCTTGGATTGTCTGTATTTTAGTTTCTAAATTTTTAAAAGTGTCTTCGGAAATATACCCAACTTCATACGATATAATCAACTGGGTTTCCCATTCGTATGAGGAGCCCAGAGCATTTTCCAGATATTGAAGAAAATGCTTGTTAGTTTCTTTGGCAGTACCTTCGGAAATGTTTGAAGCAATAGAGACAGCACAGCGTTGCATTTGGTTGGATAATCCATATGTTTCGGATTTTGGAAACATTTGAGTGATAGCATATGTTTCTTTTGCTATTTCAATTCCCTCTTTCCAAATGTTAAGTTTTCTAAAATTATGTCTTGCTGCCATATATTATTTTTAGTCCTACGTCTTATGTCCTAAAGTCTTATGTCGTTTTTAGTTACGTAGGGGTTTTCCTTTCTGTATCATATGCTGAAGTCGTTCCAGAGTTTTTCTTTCTCCGGTTAGACTTAGGAAAGCTTCTCTTTCAAGGTCAAGTAAATATTGTTCGCTTACGTAGCTTGCTTCGCTCAAATCTCCACCTGCCATAACGTAGGCTAGCTTGTTGGCGATTTTCTTATCGTGCTCGCTGATATAATTACCCGCAACCATTTGGTCGGTCCCAACAAGGAACATTCCCAAAGCTTGTTTTCCAAGTACCTTTACATCTGTTCTCGGAATAGGTTTTGTATAGCCTTGATCCGCCATAAAACGTGCAACAGCTTTTGCAGCTGCAATTTGTCTTGCTTCGTTCACGATTACTATATCTTTTCCTTTTTGAAGAATTCCAGTATCGTAAGCTTCATAGGCCGAAGTGGAAACTTTTGCCATTCCTATGGTCAAGAAATAATCCTGAAGCCTGTTCAATTCCACATCATCTTTTTGAAAAGTATCGCTTGCGCGAAGCGCCATTTCCTTGGAACCGCCACCGCCGGGAATTACCCCAACACCGAATTCCACCAAACCTATGTAACTTTCGGCTGCTGCAACCACACGGTCTGCGTGAAGTGTAAACTCGCAGCCACCGCCCAAAGTCATTCCGCGTGGTGCAACCACAACAGGGATGGAGGAGTAGCGAATTCGCATACTTGTATCCTGAAAATATTTTACGGCAGCGTTCAATTCTTCATATTCCTGCTCTACTGCCATCATAAAAATCATGCCTATGTTGGCACCTACGGAAAAGTTTTTCCCTTGATTGGCAATTACCAAACCGTCAAAGCTGGCTTCAGCGAGGTCTATGGCTTTGTTTACACCCGCAAGTACATCGCCGCCAATGCTGTTCATTTTGCTTCGGAATTCCACATTTAGAATACCATCACCTAAATCCTCAACCACAATACCTTTGTTACTCCAAACTTCCTTGGATTTGCGGATGTTGTCCAAAATGATAAAGGCATCCTGTCCGGGTATTTTTTTATGTATTTTGTCTGGAATACTGTAATAATAGGTATTGCCTTCGCGCACTTCGTAAAAGCTATCCACGCCACTCTCCAGCATTTTATTTACCCAAGAGGCAGGTTCTTTTCCTAAGTCTTTTATTAATTCAATTCCTTTTTTCACGCCAATGGCATCCCAAATTTCGAAAGGACCATTTTCCCAACCGAAACCGGCTTTCATTGCATCGTCAATTTTATAAAGCTCATCAGTTATTTCAGGAATTCTTTTGGAAACGTAGGCGAACATTGCGCCGAAATTTTTTCGGTAGAATTCGCCAGCTTTGTCTTCGCCTTTTATAAGAATTGGGAAACGGTCGGTAATTTTGTCAACCGATTTTGTTTTTTCCAAAGTGCCGAAAGATGCTTTTTTGCTTTTTCGGTATTCCATTGAATCGAGGTCGAGCGATAGGATTTCACTGCTGCCGTCATCATTTTTTACTTTTTTGTAAAAACCTTGTCCGCTTTTGCTTCCCAACCATTTCTTTTCCATCATCGTATCGATGAAACCTGGAATTTGGAAAATTCCGTGCTCTTCGTCATCTGGCACATTGTCATAAATACCTTTTGCAACGTGCACCAAAGTATCCAATCCAACAACATCAACGGTTCGGAAGGTTGCTGATTTTGGGCGGCCGATTACGGGACCGGTCAATTTATCAACTTCCTCAATAGTAAGTCCCATTTCCTTCACTTGGTGAAAAAGGCTTTGTATACCGAAGATTCCTATTCTATTTCCTATAAATGCAGGAGTATCTTTTGCGACCACGGAGGTTTTTCCGAGGAATTTTTCGCCGTATTCATTTAAAAACTCCAAAACTTCGGGCGAAGTTTTTGGACCGGGAATAATTTCAAAAAGTTTTAGATAGCGCGGTGGATTGAAAAAATGAGTACCGCAGAAATGCTTCTGAAAATCCTCGCTATGGCCTTCGCTCATTAAATGTATTGGGATACCCGAAGTGTTTGTGGTAATAAGCGTACCTTCTTTTCTGTGTTTTGCAAGATTTTCAAAAACCTGTTTTTTTATGTCGAGACGCTCCACTACCACTTCGATGATCCAATCAGCAGTTTTCACTTTTGAAATATCATCTTCAAGATTTCCGGTGGAAATCCGCTTCGCAAAATCCTTGTGATAGAGTGGGGCAGGGTTGCTTTTTATGGCTTTCTGCAAATCGTCGTTTACAATTCGGTTTCGCACCACTTTGTCCTCAAGGGTAAGTCCTTTTTTCTTTTCGGCATCGTTCAACTCGCGGGGAACAATATCGAGCAAAAGCACTTCCACGCCAATGTTGGCGAAATGGCAGGCTATGCCGCTTCCCATAATTCCGGAACCGATTACCGCTACTTTGTTAATTCTTCTTTTTGACATATTTTTTAAAGTTATTGGTTAATAGTTATTCGTTAATTGGGTTATAACTATTTTCCTAATTCCTAATTCCTAATTCCTAACTCTTTATTCAGAGTCGTATATTTTTTTTGAATTGACCAATTCGATGATCGTGTTTGCCACTTTTCTAAACGTTTGCAATTCTTCTTCGGAAACATTTTTTTGAACGGCTTCGTCAAATCCCAAAACCACTTGTTTTGAAAACTCGCGCATTTCCTTGCCGAATGGGGTTAAGTGTATTAAAACCCCGCGGCCGTCCTCAGGATTTGGTTTTCGCTCAATCAATCCTTTTTGTTCCATAGATTTCAAGGTGCGTGAAAGGCTGGTTGCCTCCATTCCCATTTTTGGACCAAGTGCCGTTGAAGGGGTTCCTTCTTCGGGATCAATGCTTATAAGTGCAAAGCCCGTGGCCATGGTGCTTCCTTTTTTTCCAGCTTCCTCATTATACATTTTTGTTACGCTCATCCAAGTGGAGCGAAGTATGTAATCTATTGTTTTTTCCTTCATTAAAAGACTTTGAAAAAATGGATTACCAAAGATACGAAATTTTATTATGCGTGCATAGTATATTAATGTTTTTTTTTTTGACTTAGGACTTAATGACGTAGGACGTAGGACTGGTTGACGTAAGACGTAGGCTTTATGTGAAACATGTCCTTCCAACTATTATAAATTACAGCACGAATAGTATTTTATGGTCTTACGTCCTACGTCTTACCGTCTCACGTCTTTTTAGAATAATCCAACTTCCCGTCCACTATTTTTGCGGGGGCCGTATATGGATGTTCGGTTGCTGAATTTTCTGACATAATATGCAACACTTTCCAATCTTCAGCCTTTAAAATATCTGCAATTAAGGAGCGGTGACAACTCCACCACACTGCCTCTGCACACATAATTACAGTATATTTTTCTGAAGCGACTTGCTTAAGAGTTTTTAGGGATTGTTGAAACTGTTCCGTTTGCATATAATCTGCATATCCTTTAAAGGAATCGAGCCGCCAGGCGTCGTTTTTTGAATTTGGCTCTGGTTTTCGGCGGCCACCTAAATCTACGAGATGCATGTATTCAATATCGTTTTCGGGAAGCGATACCTTTAAATTGTCTTTATTGTACTGCGGAAATTTTCGGGAGCCGGGAAAATGGCGAACGTCCACGAGGGTTTCAATCTTGCAGGAATGCAACAGCTTTAAAAATTCCTCGAGGGAACGCGTAGAATGCCCTATGGTCCAAAGCGTTTTCATTGTTAAAAGATGATTTTCTTTTAAAGATAAAAATTTTGGAAAGTCCTTACATAGGAAAAAAGTAGTTTAACGGAACTTTAATTGGCAACAAACTTTAGCCCGATTATGGAGAGAATAAGGGTTGAAATGAAAAACACACGCCAAAATGTAGCGGGCTCGTTGAAGTAGAAAATCCCGACCAAGACCGTGCCCACGGCTCCAATACCTGTCCACACCGCGTAGGCAGTGCCGATGGGAAGCGTTTTTGTGGCTTTTATAAGCAGAAACATACTTATGAAAAGACAGATTAAAAAACCCCCAAACCACAATTTTGAATCGAGGCCGGAGGTTTCCTTTACTTTTCCCAAGCAGGCTGCGAAAGCCACTTCAAATAGGCCAGCTATAATTAATAGGAGCCAATTCATGAATATTTAGGAATTATGCTCATAAATCTTATTGTACAAGTCTAAATACATCTCTTTGATTACTTTTCGTTTCATTTTCATGGTAGGGGTTAGGTGCCCACCTTCAATGCTCCATTGCTCAGGGGTAAGTTCAAACTTTTTCACCTTTTCCCACTTTCCAAAACGCTCGTTATAAAAATCAACTTCTTTTTGAATACGATCTATAACGGCTTGGTTTTTTACCAATTCCTTTGGATCTGATGGAATATTTCTTCCTTTTTTGCTTCCCCATTCCTTTACAAAATCAAAGTCAGGCTGGATTAGTGCTGCTGGCATTTTTTCGCCTTCGCCCACTACCATTATCTGGTCTATAAAACGGGATTGCTTCATTGCATTCTCGATAAGTTGTGGCGCCACATATTTTCCGCCGCTGGTCTTGAACATTTCCTTTTTGCGATCGGTAATCTTTAGAAAACCTTCACTATCAATTTCGCCAATGTCTCCTGTGTGGAAATAACCATTTTTCAGTACCTCTTCCGTCTGTTCCTGATTTTTGTAATAACCGCACATTACCTGCGGACCTTTTACTAAAATTTCGCCATCCTCGGCAATTTTAACTTCGGTATCCCTTAGCGGCTTGCCTACTGTGCCAATTTTAAAACCGTGGTTACGCATATCGTTCACGGAAACCACGGGCGAAGTTTCTGTAAGACCATAACCTTCCATTACCGGAATTTGTGCAGCATTAAAAACCCTTGCCAAACGCGGTTGCAGTGCTGCACTACCGGAAGCTATTGCTTTTAAGTTTCCACCCAAGGCTTCGCGCCATTTGCTGAAAATCAATTTATTGGCGAGTTTCAATTGGGTTTCATACCACCAGCCATTTTGGCCATAGGGTTCGTATTTTAGCCCTAATTCTATTGCCCAAAAGAAAAGCTTTTTCTTTATTCCCGTAAGTTCGGCGCCCTTGGCATAAATTTTATCATACACCTTCTCCAGCAAACGCGGAACGGCAGTCATCACTTCAGGTTTAACTTCTTTTAGATTATCGCTAATAGTTTCCAGACTTTCTGCGAAATGGATGCTCACCCCACAGTATTGGTACATATAGAGAATCATTCGCTCATAGATATGGCAAACGGGCAAAAAACTTAATGACTTCGATTTTCCGAGATCTAAGGGCAAACGTTCCACACTATATTTTGAATTGGAAGCAATGTTTTTATGCGAAAGCATTACGCCTTTCGGTTTTCCGGTGGTACCGGAAGTATAGATTAAGGTTGCCAAATCATCTTCACTAATGGCTTCCTTCCTTTTGTCTAATTCGTCTTGGTTGCTTTCGTCCTTTCCTTCATCCAAAACTTTTTGCCAGTTTTTCGCCCCTTCAATTTCATCAAAAGAATACACTTCTTTGAGTGAAGGAACATTATTTCTTATTTTCTGGACTTTATCGTAAACTTCCTTACAGGAAACAAAGCAATAAACAGATTCACTGTGATTTAATACATATTCGTATTCATCTTCAGAAATAGTAGGGTAGATGGGCACATCCTGTGCGCCGGTTTGCATAATGCCGATATCGCAAATATTCCACTCGGTACGATTGGTCATAGAGATTATTGCAACTTTATCATTGGGTTTTACGCCCATCCGCATTAAGCCCCTGCTTAGGGCATTTGCTTTGTCTATATATTCTTGTGTAGAAATGGCTTTCCATTCGCCATTATATTTTGTAACAAGTGCTTTATCCTGCGGGTATTTTTCAAGTTGGTAGTATGGGAAGTCGAAGAGTCTTTTTGGTTCTGTCATGATAGTAATGTTGAGGAAGTGAAAATAACAAAATTATTTTAGTTTCTCTCAGAAAAGAAAAAGGAATGACTGTTTGAGTCATTCCTTAAATATACTTCTTTTAGATTAAAATTTTCTATCTAAAAAAGATGTTATTTCTTTTTTTCAATCCACTCCCGGGCATTCACCAACGCTTGTACCCAAGGCGAAACTTCATCTTGCATCCTGTCTTTAGGATAGTATGCCCAATTCCAAGGAAAAGTAGAACGCTCCAAGTGTGGCATCATTACTAAATGTCTTCCTGTTTTATCAGTCATCATGGCAGTATTAAAATCACTGCCGTTTGGATTTGCGGGTAGGGCATCGTAGCCGTATTTTGCAACAATATTATAGTGGCTTTCTACTTTTGGGAAACTGAATTTCCCTTCGCCGTGCGCAGACCAGATTCCTAAAGTGCTTCCCGCCATGGAAGACAGCATTACCGAGTTATTCTCCTGAATTTTCACGGAAGTAAAAGTACATTCAAACTTGCCGGTATCGTTGTGAAGCATTTTTGGTTTTTCCTCATCTTCGGGATTTAAAAGGCCGAGCTCCACAAAAAGTTGGCAACCGTTACAAACGCCCAATGAAAGCGTGTCTTCTTTTGCGAAGAAATTCTTTAAAGCGGTATTCGCTTTTTCATTGTATAAAAACGATCCTGCCCAACCTTTGGCACTTCCCAAAACGTCACTATTACTAAAACCGCCAACGGCAACCAAAAGTTTGATGTCTTCCAAATCCTCACGACCTTCAATCAGGTCGGTCATATGCACGTCCTTCACCTCAAAACCCGCGAGGTGCATCATATATGCCATTTCGCGCTCGCTGTTGCTTCCTTTTTCGCGGATAACTGCTGCTTTAGGTCGGCGGCCTCCCCCGACCCCTCCGAAGGAGGGGAGTTTACCATTGAATTTTTTTGGAAAATCAAGTAGTAGGGGTTGTTTTTTGAAATTGCTGAAACGCTCTTTTGCAAGTGTTTCACCACTTTGGTTTTTATCCAATAAATAGGAAGTTTTATACCAAACATCGCGCATTTCAGAAATAGAAAATTCTAATTCTTTATTATTATTTTTTATTGAAAGGGAATCACTTTCTGAAACAGTTCCAATCTTTTGGAAGTCGATTTTATTGTCAGAAAGCATTTTTTCAACCAAAGCATCATCCGAAGCTTGGATTACAACGCCACAGTTTTCAGCAAACAACACTTTCACCAAATCACTTCCGCCTAAACTTGAAAGGTCCAAATCTGCTCCCAAATGCACATCGGCAAAACACATTTCCAGCAAAGTGGTAATCAATCCACCCGAAGCCACATCGTGCCCGGCAAGGATTTTTTCATCGCGAATCAATTCCTGCAACGTATTGAATACGGTTTTTACATATTCCGCACTTTTCACGGTTGGCGCGTCATTTCCTATGGCATTCAAAATCTGCCCGAATGAGGAACCGCCCAGTTTAAAGTCGTCCTGTGAAATGTTTATGTAATAAATGCTGCCGCCATTTCTTTGTAGAACTGGTTCCACAACTTTTTGAATATCGTTGCAATTTCCCGCCGCTGAAATAATCACGGTTCCGGGAGAAATTACTTCGCCATCCTTGTATTTCTGCTTCATGGAAAGCGAATCCTTTCCAGTGGGAACGTTGATTCCCAAATCAATCGCAAAGTCTGAAACGGCTTTTACGGCTTCATATAATCTTGCATCTTCGCCTTCGTTATTGCAGGGCCACATCCAGTTTGCGGAAAGGGTCACACTTTTCAATCCGTCCTTTAACGGCGCCCAAACAATATTGGTAAGCGATTCCGTAATGGCATTGCGCGAACCGACAGCAGGGTCAATTAATGCTGTTAATGGCGAATGTCCGATACTTGTCGCAACACCTTCCTTTCCGTGGAAATCAAGCGCCATTACGCCACAATTGTTTAATGGAAGTTGTAACGGTCCTGCGGTTTGCTGTTTGGCAACGCGGCCTGTAACGCAACGGTCCACTTTGTTGGTAAGCCAATCTTTACAAGCTACAGCCTCCAATTGAAGCACTTGTTCAATGTAATCTTTTATTTTCGAAACTTCATAATCAGGGTTTTTATAATTCCTGTTTACGGTTTTATCTTTCATTATTGTTGTTGGCGAACTGCCAAACATATCTTTCAAGGCGAAATCCATAGGTTTTTCACCTTTTTCGTTTTCAAAACAGAAGCGTTGGTCGCCAGTAACTTTCCCCACTTCATACATTGGCGAACGTTCGCGGTCAGCAACCCGCTTCAGTTTTTGAATGTTTTCCTTCCCGATAATCAAGCCCATGCGCTCTTGGCTTTCGTTGCCCATAATTTCCTTTGCAGATAGGGTAGGGTCGCCAATGGGGAGTTTGTCCAAATCAATTTTTCCTCCTGTATCTTCAACCAATTCGCTTAAGCAATTTAAGTGTCCACCAGCGCCGTGGTCGTGGATGGAAACAATTGGGTTTTCGTCGCTTTCCACCATTGCGCGGATTGCGTTTGCGGCACGTTTCTGCATTTCGGGGTTGCTTCGTTGGATAGCGTTCAACTCAATTCCGCTATGGAATTCCCCTGTATCTGCCGAAGAAACCGCGGCACCGCCCATCCCGATTCGGTAATTGTCACCGCCTAAAACTACAATCTTATTGCCTTCCTGTGGTTTGTCTTTTATGGCCTGGCTTGCTTTTCCGTAGCCAATTCCGCCGGCTAGCATAATTACTTTGTCAAAACCTAATCTTCTCGCTTCTTCTTCGTGTTCAAATGTTAGAACAGACCCGGCAATCAACGGTTGCCCAAATTTATTTCCAAAATCTGAAGCTCCGTTACTTGCTTTAATCAATATATCAAGCGGCGTTTGGTATAGCCAATCGCGTTCTTTCATTCCTTTTTCCCAGGGTCTCTCTTCGTTTAATCGGGAATATGAAGTCATATAAACAGCTGTTCCCGCCAAAGGCAATGAACCTTTTCCGCCAGCCAAGCGGTCGCGGATTTCACCACCGCTTCCGGTTGCCGCACCGTTAAAAGGCTCCACGGTTGTTGGGAAGTTGTGGGTTTCCGCTTTAAGCGAAATCACACTTTCAAAATCCTTTTCTTCATACCAATCGGGCTTGTCGCCACTTTTTGGTGCCCATTGTTTCACATTCGGGCCTTTTACGAATGCCACGTTATCCTTGTATGCCGAAACAATATCATTCGGGTTTTCAGCTGAAGTCTTTTTTATTAATTTGAAAAGGGAAGAGGGCATTTCCTTGCCGTCTATTTCAAAGGTGCCGTTGAAGATTTTATGGCGGCAATGTTCACTATTAACTTGACTGAACCCGAAAACTTCACTGTCTGTAAGTTTTCGTCCCAGTTTTTTGGAAAGATTTTTAAGATATTCAACTTCTTCGGAATTTAATGATAAACCTTCCTTTTGGTTGTATTCGGAAATATTATCAATTTCCAAAATAGGCTCCGGTTGAATGTGGATATCAAAAATATCCTGATCCAATTGGTTGAATTTCTGCGAAAGCATAGGATCGAAAGTTCCTTTTTCAACCTTGTTGTTATGAAATTCCTCGATACGAATGATTCCCTCAACGCCCATATTTTGGGTTATTTCCACAGCATTGGTACTCCAGGGCGTAATCATTGCGGCACGTGGCCCAACAAAAAAATCCGTCGCGTTTGTAGACAGGACGGATTGCTTTATTTTAGGTTGGTTGCCAAAAAGCCATTCCAACTTTTTAATGTTTTCTTCTGTAATTTCTCCCTGGGTCTGGACTGCAAAAACAGTGTTTTCAACGTTCCCGAAAAAGTGAATCATCCTTTTAAATATTTGATGTTTTTTGAAGGTGCAAAGATAACCAATTTTGAAGGATTTTTAATCACATAAAAATGTAAGATTTATGAGTTCTCAATTTATTATAAACTTCTGGTTATTAACAATTAATAATTAAGGAATATGCCTTACCTTTCCTCTTCAATTTTTTAAAATCAAACCATGAAACTTAAAAAACTACTATTTGTAGCCTGTATGCTATTTGGACTGGGAGCATATTCCCAGGAAACTTTTCCGCCAGACGAGGTTATCGTTGGAACTTTTATAGGAAAAACAATTCCTTTGAGGGATTTTGCCCTTCAAGAAGAAAATCTTGACCAAACTATTAAGGAAATCAGAATTGTACAAAACGGTTCACGCTATCATGAACAAGTAAATGCAAATGCCTTGCCCACGGGTATTGACCAAACAGTTCAAAAGAACTTTGGAAATATCCAAACTAGGGCGATTGAACAAAATTTTATAGGCGCTTCCTCTTCAGAGTCGGGTTTTGTTCCGCCAGATCCTACAGGAGCTGCGGGTCCGAACCATTACGTTCATGCGGTTAACTCTATCGTAAAGATTTTTGACAAAACGGGCAATCTTGTAGTTGGCCCCGTAGCTTTGGGAACATTTTTAGGAATTGGTTCCAATTCCGGAGATCCCATTGTGCTTTACGATCAATTGGCAGACCGTTGGTTTGTTAGTGAATTTGGTTCATTAAACAATTCACTTGCAATAGGCGTTTCTGAAACAAATGACCCCACAGGTGCTTACAATGTATATCAATATACCTTTGGAAGCTTTCCTGATTATCCCCATTATAGCGTTTGGCATGACGCTTATTATCTTACGGCCAATATTGGAACAACAAATAAGGTTTATGCGGTTGAAAGAGATGTGATGTTGGCAGGGGGAGCCAATCCAAAGATTGTGGGCTTTCCGCTTCCAGGCGTTACCCAAAATACAAACACGGTTTTAAGTCCAGAACCGGCAAATTTATTGGGGACCACTTATCCTGCAGATGTTCCTGGGTATGTAACATATCTTCAAGATGATGGATGGTCGGGAGTTACTTTTGACCATTTAAAAGTATGGGAAATTGATCTTGATTGGATTACAACAAGTAATTCTACCATATCGGCACCTTTGGAAATACCCACAGCCCCTTTCAATTCTGTGTTTGCTCCTTTTGGATCTGGTGATGTGGCCCAACCAGGCACTAATCAAAAGATTGATATGATAGGCGGTATAATATCGTATGCGCCCAATTATAGAAGCTTCGCCGGGCACAATAGCTGGGTAATCACCTTTAATACAGATATTGATGGAAATGACACTTCCGGCGTTCGATGGATTGAACTCCGAAATGACGCCTCAAATCCATGGTCCATATTTCAGGAAGGTACCTATGCGCCTGCAGATGGAAATAGTCGTTTTATGGGAAGTGCTGGAATGGATGCCGCAGGAAATATTGGCCTTGCATTTAACATAGCCAGTGGTTCGCTGAAAGCAGGAATACGCTATACGGGTAGGTTTGACGGAGATCCTTTGGGTCAAATGACCGTTGCTGAGACAGAAATATTTCAAGGTGCAGGTGTGCAAACGTTTTCCAACAGATTTGGTGATTATTCACATTTAACCTTAGATCCTGATAATTTTACTTTTTGGCACACTGCGGAATATTTTTCCTCAGACAACAACTGGAGAACCCAAATTGCCGCCTTCACCTTGTCTGGAGGTTTTGCTAAAGATGTAGGTGTTAATGCCCTAATTCAACCGGAAAATGGAATCTTGACAAATGCCGAAACAGTTGAAGTAAGCATCCGAAATTTCGGAACTGCGGCTCAAGCAAATATTCCTTTGGAACTTCGTATGGACGGCAACCTGATTGCTTCTGAAACTTTCTCGGGGAGTATAGCTGCAGGTTCGACGGCAAACTATACTTTTTCTCAAACTATTGACTTGTCAAACCCCGGACAAACCTATGCTATTCAAGTTAAATCTAATCTGGCGGGAGACGAATTTCCTGCGAATGATCCATTCACAAAAGATATCACACACCTTTTGGCGAATGATGTTGGAGCTTTAGAGATTACAGCGCCAATATCTGGTTCAGGTTTGGGCAACGAAACTATCACTGCAACGATAAAAAACTTTGGGGCTGATACCCAATCAAATTTTAATGTACAGTATGTTATAAATGGTGGTACGCCCGTAGTTGAAACCTTTACGGGACCTATTGATTCCGAACAGGAGATGAGCTATAGTTTTACGCAAACAGCAGATTTTACAGCGCTGGGTGTTTATAACGTAACTGTCTCAACTTCTTTGGCAGGTGATGCAAATGCTGCGAATGATGCCGTTACAACCGAAATAGAAAACATTTTATGCCAGCCCTTTTTGAACTGTGAATTTGGTGATGGTTTTCAATTATTTTCAGTTGCAGAAATAAATAATCCTTCAGCTTGTGAAGGTTATGGCGATTTCACCAACCTTGTAGCCAATTTGGCACCGGATAGCACAAATGAATTGACCATAACCACTGGCTATGGCGATCAGTTTGTGAAAGTTTGGATTGATTTCAATGATGATTCCACTTTTACTGCAGATGAAGTTGTAGTTGATAATGTAGAAATTGCCTCCGGGCAAGGTCAGGGAACCTATACAGTCACAATGGATTTGGTTGTACCCGCAGGAGCAGCAATGGGCCCGCACCGAATGCGTGCAAAGACCAATTGGAATGGCCAAGTGCCGGCAGACGCCTGTGAAGAAACCAGTTTCGGAGAAACTGAAGACTATACCGCAAATATTGGAACACTTGGCGTAAATGACTTTTCAATCAGCAAAGGTGATTTGATAATTACTTCAGAAAACAACAAAAATTTTGAAGTAAACTTTATAACAGCATATGAGGGAACAGCTTATTTAGCAATTTATAATATGCTGGGGCAACAACTTAAGGTGAAGATGCTAGATAAAATAGGTAATTCCTTTAAGGCAAAGCTCGATATGGGGGAAGCGGCAAGTGGAGTTTATCTTGTAAGGGTAGGTGGCCAATACACCAAATCTTTTAAAACGGCACGAATTATTGTAAAATAAATTATTCGCTGAAATAATCCAAAAATGAAAAGAGCGGGCATTGCCCGCTCTTTCTATATAATGTTCAATTTTTTTTATTGAACCACAATTTTTTTGGTAATTCTTCTTTCAGAAGAAACCAATTCTATAAGATAAACTCCGCTGTTGAGATTTGAAACATCCACTTTCTTTTCAGAAGTACTGAAAGTGTTGAATAGTATTCTTCTTCCAGAAATATCATAAACGGAATAGTTTTCAGCTGAAAAAGAAGTGTCGTCCTTCACCCAAAGAATTTCTGAAGTTGGATTTGGATAAACTGAAATATTTTCCGCAATAAATTCTTCGGTTCCAATTAAACCCCAGCGATCTTCTGCAGCGGGGCCACCCCAAATAAGCGTTGCCAGATATGGATTGTCAATAAAAGGATTTCGGTTTCCGTAGAAATTTTCCAAATACGGGTTTCGTTGGTCCTCAAAATCTGTAACAGGGTCTTCAGCGTTCCATTGCAGGTAAACTTGTAGCATTTCTGTAGAGCCTTGTAACGCCCCATTGCCGTTTAATGAAGGTTTGCAACGATCGCCATATCGGGTGTACATATACATCATTATTCTAGCAACATCACCTTTCCATTCGTCACCGGGATACCAATATCCACTTCCCACATCGCCAGCGTTCCCAGAGCCATCTGCAAATTTCTTACTTCCGCGGTTGTTGTTCATTTGCTGGTCAGTTGGACGAATGTTGTGTGGGTCTGCACCAATTCCGGTAGTTCCATTATCTACATTTCCCATTGAAGGATTTGCGTTTGATCGGGCAAAAGTATGTTCGCGGTTGTATTGACAACTGCTACCTCCAAAATCATCCTTGTCACGGCTTCGGTCTGTAGTGCAACTTCCCGCATCGTCATAACCGTAAAGCAACAAAACATTATTATTGTTTTCAGGGTCTTCATCTGTGATTTTCATGGAATCACGTGTATCGCCATAATTGAAAGATGTGCTTGCATTTTCAATTTTTTGTTGCAGCGCAAAATATAGGTCTTGTCCGGTTAAGGAAAGATTTACATCATTATAATAAGGCTGTTGGGCAAAAAGGGTTTGTAGGCTTAATAAAAGAAATAGGGTAAATATTTTGTTCATTTTTTAATAGTGTTTTGACATTAATCTTTTTTTTGCAGCAAAGAAATATAAAATCCATCAAATCCGCTTTTACTGGGCATTATTTTTTCTTCATTTAACAATGTGAAATCTTTTCCTTCTTCGCGACTTAAGAAAGCTTTCACCTGCATTTCGTTTTCCGAAGGAAGTATAGAGCAAGTGGCATAAACCAATTGCCCGCCCGGTTTTACCATACGCGAATAACTGTCAAGCAGTTCCTTTTGTGTGGCGCGAATATTATCCAAAAATTCGGGCTGTAGTTTCCACTTGGCATCCGGATTTCTTTTTAAAACACCCAAGCCTGAGCACGGCGCGTCAATCAAAACCTTATCAGCTTTATCAATCAATTTTTTTATCACTTTCGTGGAATCAATAACGCGGGTTTCAATATTGAAAATATCGTTGCGTCGGGCACGACGTTTCAGCTCGTTCAGCTTGTTTTCATAAATGTCCATTGCAATCAATTGGCCTTTGTTTTCCATCATTGTCGCAATGTGAAGACTTTTACCGCCGGCTCCGGCACAGGCATCTATTACGCGCATTCCGGGTTTTGGATCGAGCATTTCCGCCACTTTTTGCGAAGAGGCATCCTGCACTTCAAACAACCCGTTTTTAAAAGCATCTGTTGTGAAAACATTGGCGCGTTCCTTCAGCTTTAAGGCATCGGGATAGTTTTTTAAAATCTCGGTTTCAATCTCAAGATCCGCCAATTCATTTTGAAGTTTTTCAACTGTAGTTTTCAAGGTGTTTACTCGTAAAACCACATCTGCCTGTTGGTTTAAAGCAGCAATTTCATTATCCCACTTTTTGCCAAGTTCCTTCTGTCCCAATTCATCCAACCAATCTGGAATAGATTCGCGGTACTTTCTGATTTTTGAAAGTTCATCAAATTTTCCCTTTATACGGCGGGTTGGGGTGTCTTCAAACTGTTTCCATTCTGGGATGGCAATCCCATTCAAAGTTGCCCAAACCGTAAATAACCTAAAAAGATTTGGACGGTCAAAAGGTTCGCGTACTTCGGCAATCTCGGCGTACAACCGTTTCCAACGTACAATATCGTAGGTAGTTTCGGCTATAAAAGCACGGTCGCGGGCACCCCAGCGCTTATCGCGCTTTAAGGTATTTTTTAGCACCTTGTCCGCTTGCTTGTTTTCGTTAAAAATCAAGTGAAGGGAGTCTATGGTTGCGAATACTAAATTTCTGTGTAATTTCATTTTCTGCGTTTTGCGATTGCAAAGGTATCTTTTTAAACTTAGATTTTTGAAATACGAAATACGAAATACGAAATACCAAATACCAAATACAAAATACGAAATATGAAATACGAAATACAAAATACGAAAGCCGAAATCGAAATAACTTTTAAGTAACTCAGTAACTCAGTAACTCAATAACCCAATAACCAAGTAACTCAATACCCGAATAACCCATTTGAAATTTTAGAATCATTACTTTTGCCAAAAATTGAATCTATGCGTCTTGCCATTGCCACATTTATTGTCCTTTTTCTTTTTTCCTGTGAAAAGAAAACTGAAATTGAAATCAATTCCGTTGAAATAACCCCCGTTTTTATTGATAGTCTAAGTATTCGTGCCATCCAGCCTTTGGATGAAAAAAGGGTTTGGTTTTCGGCAGATAAGGGAAAGGTGGGATTGATTGATGGTGATACTCCCAAATTGGCAATTATAAAATACGGCGATTCATTATTACACTTTCGTTCTATTGCAACCACAAAAGAGGCGGTTTTCGTTTTGAGTATTGCCAATCCGGCTGTGCTTTATAAAATTGGTTTTAATGGTACCGAAGCAACTAATATTGAAGAGGTTTATAACGAAAAAGGCGAGAATGTTTTTTATGATTCCATGAAATTTTGGAATGATAACGAAGGTATTGCTATTGGCGATCCCGTGGACAATTGTATGTCTGTAATCATAACTCGTGACGGTGGAAATACTTGGGTGAAATTGCCGTGCGAAAACCTTCCAAAGGTTGAAAAGGGCGAAGCGGCTTTTGCGGCAAGCAATAGTAATATAGCCGTTTTTGGCGATAACGCCTGGGTGGCAACTGGCGGAAAAAAATCGCGTGTGATGCATACCGCCGATAAAGGAAAAACTTGGGAAATCTTTGATACGCCAATCCTTCAAGGCAAAGCAATGACGGGCATTTACAGTATTGATTTTAGGGATGAAAAGCATGGAATCATTTTCGGTGGAAATTGGGAAGACAAATCGTATAACGAAGGGAATAAAGCCATAACCAAAAACGCCGGAAAAACTTGGAGGTTGATTGCCAACGGCAAAGAACCGGGATATCGTTCCTCCGTAAAATATATTCCCGGAACAGAAGGGCAGGGGATTGTAGCCATCGGTTCACCTGGAATTTCCTTTAGTGGCGATGGCGGAAAAAACTGGAAAGAACTCTCAAAAGAAGGTTTTTTTGCTATTGAGTTTGTGAACGATAGTATTGCTTTTGCTTCGGGAAATAACCGGATTTCAAAGTTGGTTTTTAGGGAATAACATTAAGATTTTTCAAGTGGGTATAGACCCAATTAATAATTCGGTTCTATTTTTACTGAAGTCATTGTTAACGACCCTCCAACTGGCTTGTCGTTAAATAATGTTATCATTTCTTTTTCTTCTATTGGTGCTAATGTATAAAGTAAAGGCAGTCAATGTTCTGGAGTTGGGATGGCCCAGTCAAAAGCTTTTCCTTGCGCTTTAAAATCGCTGAGTTTTTGGTGGTCTGAATTTAAAATAAGGGTTTTTATATTTTCGTTTGCTTCTGTTGCCCAATCAAAAGCATAGTTTTCTTTAATCTGTTCCAAGCGACCAAGCGCAACTTGTGTGCCTTACAGCCGCTACCAACAATAAAGACACTTTTTTTGCGAAGACTGCTTAGTTCCTTCGCCAATTCATAGTGAAATTCAGCTGGTTTTGAATAGTCTATACTCATTTTCAAGTACAGGAATATCAGTATTTGGGTAGAGGTGTTATATAACGCTCCAAGCACCGTGGCCCAGCCCCATATAATCCAGACCAACCTCGATTTCGGTAATAATACATTGTATTTCCTGTGCCAATTGCGGACTACTGGTGGCCGAATATTACAGCGTTATTTTAGGACTGCTTAAACTCTAGGTTCACCCATATATAAGCCATAGATAGAGTATGAATAGAGTATGAATAAAGTATGAAGCACAGAATCAAAACCCTAGGTTGAGCCCAGTCGAAACCTAATCACTCTTTGGTGGCGGGCAGTGTGACAGTTGAATTAAAACATTATTGTTCTGAAATCGTAATTCCGGCATCATCTTTCTTTGGCAATAAAACTTGAAGTAAAATGGCAATCCCCATTACAATTACACACCCCACCAAATTTAACCACAGATAGGGCATAAGGTCTATATACCAGAAATAGATAATGATAACTTGAGTGATTAGCGCAGCGATGAAAACCGCTTTGCTGCGCACATATTTTATAAAAAATGCAAGTAGAAATATTCCTAGAACATTTCCGTAGAAAATGGAACCGATAATGTTTACAAGCTGAATGAGGTTATCAAATAAATTTGCCGTACAGGCTACCACAATGGCAATAATTCCCCAAAGCAGTGTGAACCCGCGTGATGCTGCCACATAATGTTTTTCACGTTTTCCGGGTACGTTTCGTTTGTAAAGGTCTATGGTTGTGGTGCTTCCCAAGGCATTCAGTTCTGAAGCGGTTGAGGACATTGCGGCACTTAAAATTACGGCTAATAGCAAACCTATCAACCCACGCGGAAGGTTGTTTAGGATGAAATGTATAAAAACGTAATCCTTATCATTTGTTTCGGCATTTGGATTTGCTTTTTTGATCACTGCTACCGACTGTTCCCGCAACTGCTTTTCGGTGTTGTTAAGGGTTTTAATTTCTTGGGCCAAGGTTTGTTTGGAAGCATCACTTTCGGCTTTTGAATAACTTATCTGCGTTGCGGCCAGTTCTTGGTCGATAGCTTCTTTTAGTGCTTCCAAAGCCTTGTATTCAGCTGCATATTCAGATTTTTTTACATCCTTAACGGCAGCAGGATTGAAATGCAACGGAGAGCTGTTGAATTGATAAAAAACAAAAACCATGATCCCCACAAGCAATATGAAAAACTGCATAGGTACTTTTAGCAGACCGTTCATTATTAAACCCATTTGGCTCTGTTTCACACTTCTTCCGGAAAGATAGCGTTGCACTTGGCTTTGATCTGTTCCGAAGTAAGAAAGGGCCAAAAAAGTTCCGCCAATTATCCCACTCCAAAAAGTATAGCGGTTATCAAAGTCGAAAGAGAAATCGAGGATATCCATTTTGCCATTTGCACCCGCAATTTCCAGCGCTTTGGAAAACGAAATATCAAGCGGAAGATAATTCAGAATTAAAAGAAAGGCAATCAACATTCCGAAGAAAATAACCGCCATTTGCTGTTTTTGGGTAACGCTCACCGCCTTTGTGCCGCCGCTCACAGTGTATATAATTACAAGCACTCCGATGATGATATTCAAATAAATCAAATTCCAGCCCAATACAGCCGAAAGTATGATGGAAGGTGCAAAAATGGTAATTCCACAAGCCAGGCCGCGCTGTATCAAAAATAGGATTGCGGTAAGTGTTCGTGTTTTTTTATCAAAGCGACTCTCAAGATATTCGTAGGCCGTATAAACATTCAGCTTGTGATAAATGGGTATAAAAACCAAACAGATTACAACCATTGCAATTGGCAATCCAAAATAGAACTGCACAAAGCCCATCCCGTCGTGAAAAGCTTGCCCGGGTGTGGAAAGAAAGGTAATGGCGCTGGCTTGCGTTGCCATAACACTCAAACCAATGGTCCACCAATGGGCTGTGTTTCCGCCTTTTAAATAATCGCCCACGTCTTTTTGCTGGCGCGATTTCCATGTGCCGTAAAGCACGATAAAAAGAAGGGTTCCGATTAAAACAATCCAATCAATCTGCTGCATTTAGGCGAAGTTTTGCATTAATAAATAAAACAGATAGATATAAACAGCATTGAACAAAAGCACTAGTGTGTACTTCCATTTCCAGACGAATTTTTGTTTTTCTTCGGTCACTTTCTTAAAATTATTTTCCGATTGAAAGCATATTCGCGAACAATCTGTATGCTCCGGGAACTCCAGCGGGTAGTTCGCGGAAAAAGCTCAATCCCGTATAAATATAATATCCTTTTCCGTATTTGCCCACAAGAAGCGAGCCTTTTGTTTGAGCTTCGTCTTTGTCGTTCATTCCCAGAATTGGTGTAAATTCCTTCGCCCATTCATCGGGGAAATACAAGCCGCGTTCCTGCACCCAGCCCTCAAAGTCTTTTTGTGTGATTTTGTTGGGGGTATTTAAAATGGGGTTCTGGGGCGCCAATATCCTCACTTCTGAAAATTCATCGGTAACACGATCTCGCGAAAGTTTTAGCTCGTAAGGTGCAATATTTTCAGTAACCAAACCGCGACTGGTGTTGTATTGCACGATAATCGTACCGCCGTTTTCCACGTATTTGTTTAAGGCAGTTTGCGCGAAAGCTAGTTCAGGAACGGTATTATAAGCCCGAATTCCAATAACGATTGCGTCAAAATGCTGCACATTTTCTGCGGAAATATTGGAGGGTTCAATTGTCGTAATAGAATACCCAATCTGCTTTAAACTCTCAGGAATTGCATCCCCCGCACCGTTTATGTAGCCTATATTCTGACCTTTTTTCTGAATATCAATTTTTGCAATTTTCGCTTCCGAAGGCAACAAAACACTTTGGTAAGGAATATGGTCATAATCAATTGTAACCAGCTCCTTATCGTAGCTTTTGCCATCGGTGGTTACAATTGTTTGTAAATATCCCTCACTTTGTCCGCTTGGCGGTGTTACGGTAAAATTGAAGGTTTTAGTTTCGCCATTTCTTTCAAGCTGAAATGCTTGCTGTGGTGGTTCAACTTTCCAGCCTTCGGGATGATTTAGGCTTACATTTCCGGAAATGTTATCTTTTCCGGCGCGAACGATTACTGAAACATTTTCAGCATCATCACTTGCAAAAATCAAAACCTTTTCGGTGATAGAGGCCGTGACTTCGGGCAATACTTCCAGTGGGCGATACACTTCACCTTTTACTGGATCGTTAAATTTGTAAATTATGTTTTTCGTGAAAGGAATTGTAAGGTTTCCAAACTGAAGTTCAAAAACTACTTTTTCCAAAGCGGGAGTTTCGGGAAGACCAATCATTGCTTCAGGCGCTGCATACATTCCTTCCGTGCCTTTTTCGTTTAACCAATAAGGGGAAGAGTATGATAGATTGCTATTTCCTGCATTAATAGTTATATCAATATTTTTTTTATCATTAAAAGGCAGTGGTTCCGGTTCATTCCAAAGTATTTTTTCTTCGGAATTTTTAACAGCTCGTAAAACAACAGCTACATTTCCACGATTAACGGCTTCAATATTCACTTTGAAGATTTCATTCGGGTTTATTGAATTTACTTTGGAAACGGCTTCAATAAAAATGCCGCCGCAATCCAAAATCAATTGCTTTAATTGCTCGAGTTTTATTTTTTGCCAGTGACTATCTTTCAAGTTTGAAACCAACGGGTAGGCTTTCAGCAACTGCGGAAGCATTTCAGAAGGATTTTGAAAGTTGAAACTTTCTTCCAAAGGATTCAAAATCGCTCCAATTTCATTTCCGCCCTCAAGTCGCGACCAATTGGTGTTTATTCCTTCAAAAAGATTATTTTCGGTAGGCTTGCTTCCTTTCAACAATTCCAAATATTCAGTTTCTGCACCACGGGAACCTGTACTGCCAAAGCCTTGCGATTTGTGCATGCTTCGACTCAAAGAGGCTATTTCACCATTGGAAAGCCCTAGGGCAGGGAAGTAGTTTCCAGTTTCCACTGAAACGAGATTCGTTTTGTCTGCTTTTTCAAATTTTTCCTGGCTTCCGTAAAACCACCAGGAAGTATTGAAGAACAATCGCTGTGGTTTCCAAACCCCGTATTCCGTAGCTGATTTTGGAAATTTTGCAGCATCGTCAACCATATCAAAAGCATCCACACTCAACATAGCCGAAGCTGTGTGATGCCCGTGCGTACTGCCGGGACTGCGATGGTCAAAACGGTTTACGATAATGTCTGGTTTGAATTTTCTGATGGTCATGACCACATCGCTGAGCACCTCGTCTTTGGTCCAAAATTCAAAGGTTTCATTAGGGTTTTTGCTATAACCGAAATCATTGGCACGGGTAAAAAATTGTTGTCCGCCATCCGTTTTTCGGGCTGCAACAAGTTCCTGTGTGCGGATTACGCCCAAAAGTTCGCGTAATTCAGAGCCAATTAAATTTTGCCCGCCATCTCCCCGTGTTATGGAAAGATAGGCAGTGTTTGCATGTACATCGTTGACCAAATAGGAGATGAGCCGGGTGTTTTCATCATCGGGATGTGCGGCTATAAATAGTGCAGACCCAACAAAATTTAATTTTTGAAGATCGTGGAATATTTCAGAGGCAGTAGGTTTTTTGGGAGCTTGACCGGAGGCAGCTATCGTGAGAAATAAAAATAGAAGTCTTAAAAAAAATGATTTATGCATAAAATTATAGTGCTGATTTATTCAAAATCCTTCAAAGATACTTATTTGTGAAAATTATTCGTGTGGGAGGCCTTCCTTATTTTTATCGAGTTCGTGTTGCTGTTCGTGAAACTCTTCGGCCTTTACAATACTCACGCCTTTTTGGAGCATCATGCTGTTGGGGTAGGTAACAATTTCGTTATCTTTTGTGTGCAGAATAATATGAAAAGTTTTTATGTCTTCAATTATACCTTCACAGGGCATCTCCTTGTCATGGATTTTTATATAATCGCCTATTTTGTAGGGAAAGGTGAAAAACATTATCACGCCACTTGTTACGTTGCTGAGTATTGACCATTGCGCAAAAAAAGCAATACCGATAACCGCAAAAACCGATGACATTACCAGCCCCAGATTTCTGAAATCCACTCCCCAAATAAGTATGAGGCCCAAAACCATCAAAAAGAAAACGGCAAAGTCCACGTGTTTCATGATGAGACCCGTGCGGTGTTCAAGTCTTTCTATTTTTTTGGCAAAGTTGCGTACCGTTCTTTTGAGCATCAGTCTTATAAAGAGCAAAATCAGAATTAGGGCGGCAGATTCAATAAGTTGAAGGGTGTGTTCTTGAATATTCATATTTTTTATTTCAGTTGCAGCGTATCGCGCAAATTGAGATTCTCGTTTTTGTTTTTGGTCCAATAATCACTTTTAATCCTTTTCAGTTTTGTGGCAGTGGTTTTTAATCGCAACGTGTCGTTCTGGTCTGCTGCGTTAACTTCTTCCCACTTTTCAATTTCATACGGAAAGGTGCTGTTGAAAAAGAGCATCAATTGCCGCTGTAGATCAGGGTAGTTTAAAGTGTAAATGGTTATGGAATCGCCCTGTTTCAAACTGGCGAAAGCATTGTGTTCCCTAATTTCCTTATGCCGAAGTCGCAAATATTCAAACGAAGGAATAATCATCACATCGCCCGTTGGAAGTTCCTCGGGATTGATTCGGATAAGATTCCAAAGTTCGTTTTCCAAATAGGTTTTCGGCAAAGAAAGCTTTTGGTCGGCCTCGCCTTGAAAATAGGAGTGACTTTCAATTTCAAAATCCTCACGATTGTTAAGTTGCATATAAGCTTGGCCGCACCATTCCTGCACGCTGTTTGTAATTTTCAGCGGATGCTCCTTTTCTGCAATTGGGCTGAAAGTGCTCGTCATTATTGAGTAAGGATAAATGCCGGTATTGAAATTCTTCATTTGGTTCAGCTTCATCACCGAAACATTTTCTTCTGAAGGATTATTTGCCTTAACCTGCGCATCTGCTAGAAAATCTTCCGTGACAAAAATATTAACTGCCGTTCCCTCACGAATTTCACCGTAACGCTCTTGCATCAGGCTATACGAAGTAATTTCTGCGGTTCCGCTGTACCAATACTCTTTAAATTCTTCTGAATTGTTGCGCGGTGCAGCTGTTTTGGAGGTTTCCTTTTTAGCTAAAATTAGTTGTGAATCACTTTTTTCTTCGGAAGAATTGCAACTGCTTAGCACTGTCAAAATAACGAAGAGAAGGAAAAGTTTGAAAAAGTTCATTATTCGTAGAATTTTATCCAAAAATACCACAAATTCAACGGTTGGCAATCTCGCTTAACGTTTTATAAACAAGTCGCGTTGGCAACCCCATTACGTTAAAATAGCAGCCTTCTATTTTTTCGATGCCAATGTAACCAATCCATTCCTGAATACCGTAGCTTCCTGCTTTATCAAAGGGTTTGTAGTTTTCTATGTAAAAATCGATTTCTTCTTCGGATAGTTTTTTGAACCAAACCTTTGTAATATCATTCACCGTTTTCTGAAACTCTTTTGAAGTAAAACACACCGAAGTGATGACCTCGTGCATTTGTCCGCTCAAATTTTGAAGCATTTGTTTGGCTTCCTTAAAATCTTTAGGCTTTTCGAGGGCTTTTCCGTTCAGCCAGACAATAGTATCGCTGGTTATTAGAACATCATTTTTATTTAAATCTTTAAATACTGAAGCTTTAAGTCGGGAAAGATAATCCGTAATATTTGAACGGTTTAATTCTTCAGAATAAATTTCTTCAACTTCTTTAACTTGAATGGTAAAATCCAAATCCAATTTCTTAAAAAAAGCTTGCCTTCGCGGCGAACCGGAGGCAAGAATGATGTTGTAGTTTTTTAATTTTTCGCGAAGCATTTTAAGTTTCTGGTTTCAGGTTGGTTTTTATAAAGTTACAAATCCATACAATGGAATGGAACAAATGCCCAAAAACATGATGATTTTCAACAATTTTGAAAGAAAACCGTATTTGTTTGGTGTATCGGCATCATAAGATTTTATGCAAAAGTAGAGTAATGGTGCAAGAATGACGAAAAGGAAATACAACATTATAATTTGCTGATTGTATAAATATTCATACATATAAAAAACGACGCCAAAGACCATCAAAAGGCCTAAAACGAATACTATTGTAGATGTTCTTTTACGCCCTAAAGCAATGGCTAAGGTGTTCATTCCTCCTTTTTTATCGCCGTTAATATCTTGCAGGTCCTTTACAATTTCACGAATAAAATTTATTGAAAAAGCAAACAACGCATAATGCAAAACTATTTTAAAAACCGTGGACTGCATAGCTTGGTTTTGTAGGGTTATAGTTGGAAGCAAATCGAAAAGTGCCACAATTATCAGGCTCATTGCAACCAAAGCTGAAATCAAAATATTTCCAATAAGCAACATTCCCTTCAAATATGAAGCGTACAAATAAAGCAGTGCAGAAAAAACGATGAACAACGCGGCAAAACCTGGCTTTTCTATAGTGTTGGCCAGATAAAAACCTATTGCAACACCGGTGATGTTCAATATTATAAAAAGCCTGTTTGCTCTTCTTTCCGAAATCTTTTTGCCAATCAAAACTTTACTGGGTTTGTTGATTTTGTCAATTTCAACATCGTAAATGTCGTTGATGATATTTCCCGCAGCTGCAATGCAGATTGTTGCTATTACGAGCAATGCAAAACCGAGATGATTCAAGGCTGTTTCTACCCTAAAAGCTTGAAAAAGACCATATTTTATGAAAACCTGTGCTAATGCGATGAACAGTAAGTTTTGGTATCGGATGAGGTTTAGGCAGTTCAAGGTTTAATTTTGAAAGTTTTATATTCTATGAAAGCTTTTTGCATTACAGATAGCGGCTGGTAGATTTCCGGCACCCAGCTTAATCATATTTTGCACTTACACCTTTAGTAACCAGCCATTTTCCCTGTACTTTCAGCACTTGTTCAATCACATCGCGAACGCAGCCTTTACCGCCCTTTTTATGGGAAACATATTTTGAAATCGCTTTAATTTCAGGAACGGCGTCTTGCGGACAAGTAGGCAGGCCAACTTCCTGCATAATTTCATAATCGGGAAGGTCATCGCCCATAAATAAAGTGTTTTCTCGTTTTATGTTTTTGGTTTTTAAGTAGTCTTCCAGAATTTTGGTTTTGTGGTGGGCGCCTAAAAAGATGTCTCTTATCCCCAGATTTTGAAGTCGTACACGCACACCTTCATTGGAGCCCCCAGAAATAACACACACATTAAATCCTTGGTCAACTGCCGTTTTTAGGCCGTATCCGTCTTTAATGTTCATAGTCCGAAACATTTCCCCTTGTGTATTTACTTGAATTGTGCCGTCCGTTAGTACGCCGTCAACATCAAAAATAAAGGTGGTTATGTGTTTTAAATATTCTTTATAGCTCTTTTCCATATTTCTGGTTTAATTGCTCTGTAAACAGTTTGTAGAGTTTTGCATGGGGGCTGTCTGCCAACAAATGTAAATGTTTTTCAATGGTTTTTTTGTCATTTCGCTTTGCGGGTCCTGTTTGTGCTTCTTCGGGAGAAAGAGTTTCTATTTTTGAGGCAGTTTCGGCAATTAACGGTTTTAGCAAATGAAACGGCAAATCTTCCTCGTTTAAAATTTCACTGCCTATTTCATATAAATGATTGACGAAGTTATTCACAAACACCGCTGCCAGATGCAACTTTGCTCTTTTTTCTGAGGAAATTTCCACCACGTTTTCTGAAATGGTTTCGCCCAACTTTCGCAGTAAACCTAAATCGTTGGGGTTTTCGGCTTCTATGCAAATAGGAATCTCTTTAAAGTCAACCTTTCTATGTTTTGAAAAAGTCTGCAACGGATAAAAAATACCGCGTCGGTTTTTTGAAGAAAGCACCTTCATAGCAGCACCGCCCGAAGTGTGCACGACTAATTTATTTTGAAAAGCTAATGATTCGGAAAACCTTGAAATGGCATCATCGGGAATCCCGATTATATAAATATCAGCCTCCGCAATTTTTGAAATATCATCAGTAAACTGAATATGCTCAAAAGATGAAATAAGCTTAATATAATTTCTGTTAAAAACCTGTTTGACAGAAATTTCAGTACTTTTATTTAAAGCGTTGAGTAAATGACTATTTACATTTCCGAAGCCTAAAAAAACCACCTTTATCATAGTGCGAAGTTAGTATTTTCTTTAATCTTTTTACACTTCTCTTTTTGCGTTTCTCAACGAAAAACTTTGTGTTTTATCAATTTTATCTCACCGTCCTGCTCCAGCTGTTTTATTGCACGGATTACAGTTTCAACCCGTTGTCCTGTTAAATCTGCAATTTGTTGACGGGTCAGTTCCACTTGAAAAAGTCCTTCGGAGCCATATTTTCGTTTTAAAAAATCTATTAGAGTTAAAATACGGTGTTCGGGAGGATGTACTGAGATTTCCTTTAAAATGGTGGCCTTGTAATAAAGCCGTTTTGCAAGCGCTTTGGTGAATTTTAAATTTATTTCCGGATTTTCGGTAAGCAATTCAAACAATTTTGTTTTGTTCAATTTGTATAGTTGCGTTTGTTTTACCGCCGAAGCAGAGGCAGGATATTTAAAATCGCCCAGCAAAGGTGGTTCGCCAAAACTTTCGCCATCATAAAAAATGCCTTGCACAAATTCTTTTCCCTGTTCATTAAGGTTGAACATTTTAACCTCGCCGGTCTTAATCTGAAAATAGAAATCCGCCCGTTTCTTTTCGTGTAGAATTATTTCCGAAGCATTAATGTTTTCAAGCGTTGCGTTGTAATTTAATAGTAGACTTTCAGGAATCATTTCTTTATGATTTGCCTCATAAATTAAGGCCTGTTTCGCATTGTAAATTTACACCTTAAAATTCAAAACCCTATTTATAATATGAAAACACTTTCAATAAAAACACTGCAAAAAGAATTTGAAAATGATTTTTACATGTACATTCCGCTAACCATTATTTTGAACAGCTGTATCGGCTCTATTGCCGCTATGACGGTTTTGGCCCAGGGTACTGGTATAGTTTCGGGCGTTGAGCTAACTATCTGTGTGGCCTTATGTATGGGATATAATGCAGCCTTGTTGGCTGGTTCAAACCGAAAATTTTCTTTTTGGTTACTTATAGTGAGCCTAATTGCCAACTTACTGCTGATTTTGATAACTTTGCTATAGATGAAAAAGAAAATAGAGTCCCGAGAAGATGTGTCTTTGCTAGTAAGAACGTTCTATTCAAAAATTAGAAAAGACACACTTCTAGGGCCTATTTTTAATAGAATCATCACCGATTGGGAGACTCACTTAGAATTGCTTACCGATTTTTGGGAGACGAATCTTTTCTTTAAAAGAAAATACTTTGGAAACCCTATGCACGCTCATATTGAGGTAGATAAGAAAGTGGGTGGTACCATTAATGAACTCCACTTTGGGACGTGGATCAATCTTTGGCATGAAACCATTGATGAGCTTTTTGAAGGCGAAACAGCCAATGTTGCAAAAAACCGTGCCCGAAACATGGGAACTTTCATACATCTGAATATTTTCAACGCCAGAAAATAAGATTCAAAAAACGACAATAGTTAACAGATTTCAGTAGTCTAAATGGGCGCAATTCCTTATTTTTGCGCCAAAATTTCCTGTAATGCAAAAAAAGATTGCTTCCGTTCTTTTCTCTACCCGTTTAACCGCCGTTTTATTTATAGTTTTTGCAGCAGCCATGGCCGCGGGAACCTTTATGGATGCTGATTCCCAAAGTCCGCCAACGCCTTATACACGCGAACTTATATACAATGCGTGGTGGTTTGAGGCTATAATGTTGCTCTTTGTAATCAACTTTGTTGGTAATATTTTTCGATATAATCTTCACAAACGCAAAATGTGGGCTTCACTGATGCTTCACGTATCTTTTATTTTGGTGATTGTCGGTGCTTTCGTAACACGCTATATAGGTTTTGAAGGTGTGATGCACATTCGCGAGGGACAAACGGAAAATACTATTCTTTCAGAACAGGCCTACTTGGATGTTTTTATTGATGGTGATTATATTATTGACGGCGTAGCACAACGTCGAAAAGTGAAACCCAAAAAATTAAGGCTTTCAGAAAAACTTAACAATGACTTCCGAATAGAAACCGATTATAACAATCAGCCAGTAATAATAAAATTCAAGGAATTTATAGATGGTGCCGTAGAAGGTTTGACGCCAAACGAAAATGGTGAGGAATATATAAAAATCGTGGAATCTGGCGATGGCGAGCGTCACGACCATTGGGTAAAAGTGGGAGAGGTCTCAGACATACATAACATTCTTTTTGCGGTAAATAAACCTACTGATGGAGCAATTAACATCACCTATTCCCAAGATGGCAATTATACTATTTCCAGCCCTTTTGAAGGTGATTATATGATAATGGCAGACCAATCTCAAGGAAAAGTGGTTGCAGACAGCGTACAACCATTTAACCTTCGCTCCCTTTACCGTATGGGTGGAATTTCATTCGTGGTTCCGGAGCCGGTTACCAAGGGAGAATTTGGAGTTGTAAAGGCCTCTGAAGGGCAACCCAGCAATCAAGATGCACTAATTCTTGAAATAGCTTCTGGAGATGAAACAAAAACTGTTTCCTTACTTGGCGGAAAGGGGACTGCCCCAAATCCTGTTGAAACTGAAATTGCAGGTTTAAAGGTTTATACCAGTTATGGTTCAAAGGAAATCGAGCTTCCGTTCAGTATAACCTTAAATGATTTTATTGCCGAAAAATATCCCGGTACCGAAAAAGGGTATTCGTCCTTCAAAAGTAAGGTTACCGTAATCAACGAGGACAAGACCCATTTTGATTCCGATATCTTTATGAATAATGTGCTTGACCACGAAGGCTACCGTTTTTTCCAGTCTGGTTTTGATCCCGATGAAGGTGGAACCATTCTTTCCGTTAATCACGATTGGTGGGGTACTTGGATAACCTATATTGGGTATTTCTTTCTTTACCTAGGTTTAATGGCTATTCTTTTTAGTAAACATAGCCGTTTCGGAAAATTGGAAGAAATATTGAGCAGAATAAAACGTAAAAAGAAAAGCATGGTTACTACCATCGTTTTGCTTTTCTCGTTTGCTGGATTTGCGCAGCAGCATGCACCTTCCGTACATACGCCACCGCCCAAAGCACAGATTGATTCCTTGATTAAGGCAAACGCAGTAAGTAAGGAACACGCCGCTGAATTTGGCCATTTAATAATCCAGGACAATGGGCGAATGAAGCCAATAAACACGTTTGCAAGTGAACTATTGCGAAAAGTTAGCAGAAGCGAAACCTATGAAGGTCTGGATGCAAACCAGGTTTTTATTTCTATGACTGAATTTCCTCGTCTCTGGGTAGAAGTTCCGTTGATTGCCCTAAAACGCGGCAACGACAGTATTCGCCACGTGGCCGGTGTACCCGAAGGCCAAAAGGATATTGCCTTGCTTGACCTTTTTGATGAAAAAGGAAATTATAAGTTGGAGCCTTATTTGGAAGCCGCAACGCGCACAAATACACCAAACCAATTTCAAAAAGACTTTATACGTGCCCATGAAAACTTTTCACTTTTGAATGCCGCTTTGAGCGGAAGTATTCTGAAAATATTCCCAATTCCCGGAGATGAAGGTAACAAATGGGTTTCCTATCCTGAATTGGGTGAGGCCAATTTAAAGGGAATGGATTCACTTTACGCCAAAAATATTCTGCCGCTTTACTTTGACAGTTTGAAGAAAGCGCGCGAAAGTGGGGATTATACACAGGCGAATGAATTTTTGGAAAGCATTACCAATTTTCAGAAAAAATATGGCGAAGAAGTGATGCCTTCAGAAAACAAGCTTCGTGCCGAGACAATCTATAACAAAGCAGATATTTTCAACAGACTTTATAAATATTTTGCGGTCTTCGGAATTTTAATGATGGTGCTTATAATTGCACAGCTTTTTAAAGATCGAAAAATACTTCGCACCCTCATTAAAGGTTCCAAAATTATAATGTGGGTCTTCTTTGCAGTGATGACATTAGGCTTGGCATTGCGCTGGTACGTTAGTGGCCACGCGCCTTGGAGCGATGCATACGAATCTGTAGTCTATGTGGCTTGGGCCACTATTTTCTTTGGACTCGCTTTTGGAAGAAAAAGTGATTTAACCGTCGCAGCCACGGCATTTGCAGGAGCAATCATCCTTTGGGTTGCGCACGAGAACTGGTTGGATCCATCAATTTCTACTTTACAGCCGGTTTTGGACAGTTATTGGCTAATGATTCACGTGGCAGTGATTGTTATGAGCTACGGACCTTTTACGTTGGGTATGATCTTGGCAGCGGTTTCCTTGTTTCTAATGATTTTTACCACCAAAGGCAACTATAAAAAAATGGAAATTAATATCAGCGAACTTACTGTTATTACAGAAATGGCGCTAACTGTAGGGTTGGTTTTATTGACCATCGGTAACTTTTTGGGCGGACAGTGGGCCAACGAGAGTTGGGGGCGCTATTGGGGCTGGGATCCCAAAGAAACTTGGGCGCTTATCAGCATTATGATTTATGCATTCGTTATCCACGCCAGATTGGTGCCGGGGCTTCGCGGCCGTTGGACATTTAACGTTTTGGCAATGTTTGCTTACGCTTCAATTATGATGACCTATTTTGGGGTGAATTTTTACCTAAGCGGACTACATTCCTATGCAAGCGGCGATGCGCCTGCTACGCCAACATTTGTTTGGTGGATTACGCTATTTGCAGCTATTTTGAGTGCGGTGGCATATTTTAGATATAGGAAATTTTATGGGAAGAAAAGGCCCCCTAACCCCCGAAGGGGGAATTAAAAAAACCACGAATTCACGAAATGTTTTTGAAATAATTCGTGAATTCGTGGCAGAAAAAAATCGACAATCTAAAATCGTCAATCGTTAATCTTAAATCATTAAACCATATCTTCCGGCTTCACCCATTCATCAAATTCTTCCGCAGTTAAATAGCCAAGGTTTACAGCTTCTTCCTTTAAGGTAGTTCCGTTTTTGTGTGCCGTGTTTGCAATTTCTGCGGCTTTATAATATCCAATTTTTGGGTTTAAAGCCGTAACAAGCATCAAGCTGTTGTTCAATTGCTTTTTAATTACTTCGTAATTTGGTTCAATTCCCTGTGCGCAATGAACATCAAAAGAAACACAGGCATCGCCAAGCAATTGTGCCGATTGAAGGAAATTAGCAGCCATTACAGGCTTGAAAACATTTAGTTCAAATTGGCCCTGCATTCCACCAACAGCTATCGCCAAATCATTACCAATTACTTGCGCACAAACCATGGTTAACGCTTCGCATTGTGTAGGGTTAACTTTTCCAGGCATAATGGAAGACCCGGGCTCATTTGCGGGAATATTGATCTCGCCAATCCCGCTTCTTGGACCGCTGGCAAGCATCCGAACATCGTTCGCTATTTTGTTTAATGAAACAGCCAATTGTTTTAAAGCGCCGTGGCTTTCCACAAAAGCATCGTGGGCTGCAAGTGCTTCAAACTTGTTTTTTGCCGTTACAAATGGTAAATCAGTAAACTCTGCAATATATTCGGCAACTTTTACATCGTAACCTTTTGGAGTGTTTAAACCTGTTCCAACGGCAGTTCCGCCCAAAGCGAGTTCAGCTAGATGTGGAAGGGTATTTTTTAATGCTTTAATTCCGTGCTCAAGTTGTGCGGCATAACCACTAAATTCCTGCCCAAGGGTTAGGGGAGTGGCATCCATAAAATGGGTGCGGCCTATTTTCACTACATTTTTAAATTCATCAGCTTTACTTGAAAATGTTTTTTGAAGTTGTTCAACACCGGGAAGTGTGGTTTCAATCAACTTTTTATAAGCAGCAATGTGCATTCCTGTTGGGAAAGTATCATTTGAAGATTGTGATTTATTCACATCATCATTCGGCTGAAGTGTTTTATCGCCTTCACCAATTGTTTTACCAGCAATTTGGTGGGCACGGTTAGCAATTACTTCGTTCACGTTCATATTGCTTTGGGTGCCGCTTCCGGTTTGCCAGATTACCAATGGAAATTGATCATCGTGTTTTCCTTCCAGAATTTCATCACAGACCTTTGCGATCAAATCTCTTTTTTCTTCCGAAAGAATGCCAAGATCGCAATTTGTATAGGCGGCGGCTTTCTTCAAATATGCAAAACCATAAATGATTTCCAATGGCATGGAAGCCTTTGGTCCAATTTTAAAATTTTCAAAGGAACGTTCCGTTTGTGCGCCCCAAAGTTTATCGGCAGGTACTTTTACCTCGCCCATGGTATCTTTTTCTATTCTATATTGCATTGTGAGATGGTTTATTTTGAATTAATTAAACTTTTTTGCAAAGCTTTTTATTTTGATGCAAAGGTAACGAAAAGGCAAAAGTAGTTCAACCCGCACGGCTGTTTATTTGTTGTGAATAAATCGAAAAGTTTTGTAGTCGTTTTTCAAAAAAACCTATTATCTTTGGGGCATCATTTAAAAAAAGCTGCATCATGTTTACATTTGAACAATATCTAGGTTTTCTTGCATTTTTAGCCATCCTTACTATGGGTTTTTGGTTGATGATCTTTTTGGTAAGTATTCTTCCTTATTGGATAGGCGGAGCACTTTACGAAAACTGGAAATTGAAGCGTGAAGCGAAACGTAAGAACGAAATGAAGTAATTACTTCAATATTTTATATGAAAAAGGGAACCAACTTGGTTCCCTTTTTTTATTGCAATCAATCTTGTTTAACCTTCAAAGCCACCCTCATCATCACCGTTACCATTTCTTTCAGGGCGCTGGCGTTGCTTTTTCTGATTAAATCTATATGTAAACGTAAGTGTTACCTGGCGTTGTCTCCACTGAAATTCGCTTTCACTGGTAAACGTATCGGTTGTAGTCAGACTGTTTCTTTTACGTGAATTGAAAAGGTCTCGTGCGTTCAAAGCTAATGTAGCGTTATCATTAATAATGTCTTTGCTCATTGCCATATCGACGGAGAGTATGCCTTCAGATTCTGTTTGGGAGTTATTGGATGGCCCTCTGTAAAAAGCATTGGTCTGCCACTCAATCTTTGCGGGAAGTTTTACTTTGCTGCTGAAACGCCCAAAATAACTAGTGTTTTCGGCACCGTAATCTACATTGTTATAGAACCCTTCAGTTTTGAACAGAAAATAATTGAAACTTCCGTTTAGGTTAAGCCATTTTGTAGGATTATAAAGCAATCCAAATTCAAAGCCATAACGTTCGTTGGTGGAAAGGTTTATAGGAATAGTACGGATTACGGGAATTCCATTGCTGGTTACTTCTCCGGTTTCCTCTTGCACTCTTTCAAAGGCATCGGTTTCGTACTGGTAATAGATAGAGGATGTTAATGTAAGTTTCTTCCAGCGTTTTAAATACCCTAAATCAAAAGCGCTTGCGTATGCCGGATCCAAATCAGGATTCCCCTGGAATACATTTGCTTCACTGGAACGTGACGGGAACGGGTTAATGAACCAGTTGCGCGGTCTATTTATACGTCTGTTGTAACCAAGCGTGATGTTTTCGTTTTCCTTTAGCTCATAGGTAAGATTTACCGTTGGAAAAAGACCTGTATAGTTTTTATCAAAATTTAAGTCAAAAGCAGTGCTGCCAGTAATATTTTCAGCTTCAACTTTACCCTTTAATTGTGTGTTTTCCAATCGAAGCCCTAATAGGAAAGAAAACTTTCCCATTTTATTTCCATATTGCGAATAAAAGGCGTGTACGTTTTCGTTATAGGTGAAAATATTTGAAATGCTATCATTTCTTATAAAATTGCCCGTAGTACCATTTTCCTCAAACAGAGTATAGTCTGTAATGGATTCTTCAAAATTACCGCGATAGCCTGCTTCAAACTGAGCGTTTTCACCTATAGGAAGCACATAATCTACTTGCGCTAAATATTCTTTCTGGTCTTCTTTTTGAATGATATCTTCAGCTGGCAATGTTTCCATTGCTGGAAAAATAAGTTCTTCCGTGATAAAGGATGTTTCGGTTTCCGTATCGTTCTCATATTGAAAATCGGCTGTAAGCTTGTGGCCGTTATCGTTAAATTCATTTACGTAATTCAATGATAATTGATAGGTTTCGTCATCTTCACCTTCGTTTTCAATTCTCGTAATCTGTTGTTCAACAGTATTGTCGTTGTAGTTGAAGGTATTGTTTGTAGTTTCATCATTACCATCTCCTTTGCGGTAAAATGCACTCGCCGTAACGGAAGAGCGATCAGTTAAAAAATATTCAATACCCAAGTTGGTATTGAATCCTTTTCCCATACGCTCGTATTTTCTGCGCTCTATAACCTGATCGAATTGAGGATCTATTGTCACGGTGTTTCCATCGTCATCCAAAATGGTACGGGAGAAATATCTATTATCAAAAAAGGCATTTCCGGGACTGTTTCGGTAATACACGCCCGTGGTGTTGAAAATATTAAACTTGTCGGTTCTTAGGTTAATATTACCTGTGGCGTTACTATTTAAAGGTACTCCCAAACTGGTGCTGAGCGAGCCGTTTAGGCCAAGTGTTTTTTCTTTTTTGAGGATGATGTTTAAAATTCCGGCAGTTCCCTCGGCATCATAACGGGCAGAAGGTGAAGTAATAACCTCTACGCGCTCTATGGCTTCTGCGGGCAGCTGTCGCAAAGCATCGGTAGAGCCGAACCCCGCAATTGCAGATGGCTTGCCGTTGATAAGAATGCGTACGTTGTCATTTCCGCGGAGCGCAATGGCGCCATCTACATCTACCGTAACCGAAGGAACATTGTTCAATGCATCACTAACGGTAGCGCCACCTGCAGTAAGGTCCTTACCTATATTATATATTTTTTTATCAAGCCTTACTTGAACTTCAGTGGTCTCAGCACGTACCACAACTTCATCTAAACTAGCAGCATCCAAAGCCAGTTTTACTGTAGGAAGGGTAGTATTTTTATTTAGGTTTTGGTTTGGAACTTCTTTTGATTTATAGGAAATAAACTCATATTTCACAGTATAAACACCTGCTGGTACATCAATGCTGTATTTTCCCTCGGTATCTGTTATTCCTCCAGTAACGGTTTTTCCTTGTTTGTTTATGAAGGAAACAGTAGAATATTCTAAAGGATAGTCAGTGCCTTCTTCAAGAATAAGGCCTTTAACGTTAACTTCTTTTTTTTCAGGATTTTGTGCCATCAAGAGGGAGGTGGCAAATGCGAATAGTACTAAGAGGTTGATTTTCATGTAATTTTTAGCAATTTTGACACACGAAAATAGCCGTGGTTTAATTAGGAACTGCTAAATTTCTGTTAAATAAAAATCCTGAAACTATAAAATGTCAAGCACTTTCTCCGGGGGTCTCCCTATTACTGCATGGGTTCCCTTAATTGCTATAGGCCGTTCAATTAACTTGGGATTTTGAATCACGGCATCAATTATTTCTGCGTTGCTCAGATTTTTGCCTTTGTAGTTTTCTTTCCATAGCGTTTCTTGCGTTCGCACAAGTTCTATGGGCTCTATTCCCAAAAGTTCAATAACCTGTTTCAATTCTTGGTGGGTTGGAGCGTTTTCAAGATATTTTATAATTTCAATGGTCTCGCCTTCTTTCTCCAAAAGTTGAAGTGCTTGGCGCGATTTGCTGCAACGTGGGTTATGGTATAGTGTTGTCATTCTAATTAATTAATGTTAGTTTACTTTTTTTATAATTTGTCCAACTCCAATCTATAGTCATATTGCAAATCCTCGTGTAGTGTTTCCACTTTTTTTGATATATAATCTATTTGTCGATTGTACAAATTGGTGAGAGTCGTGTTTCTTTTTATGGATGGTTTGAAATCCTTTAGCTTTTCGCAAAAATAAAGCAAAAGCTCTACTTCGGTTTCTTTCTTTTGTGAATAGCGAATGAATTTTTTCAGCTCTCTCAAAATTTTCCGAACGCTCTTTTTTATATAGAAAAATGTTTTAGTATTTATGGATTCAAAATCTGCATCAACTTTATTTTTGATGTTTTGGACAAAAGCTTCTTCATTTGCAGATTCAAAAAGCAAATAGGTGAGCAGTTCTTTATTTTCTTTTTTGAATTTGGAAAGCCGAAGGCAAAGCTCCAGCAATTCCTGCGTGGAACGATGGTTTAGTTCGGTTTTTATTTCTTTTAAGGATGCTGCTTTCATCGTTTTTTATCTGTAAAGCTAAAAATACATCTTATTATTTCTTGAGTAATATATATTTTAAAATTAAAAAATTGGCGATTGGTGTTGTTTTAACTATATAATTTTAGAATGGCTATCTATTTTATGTACTTTTAAAATCGCAAAATTTTAGAATGAGTATTTCAAAAACCGAACACATTTTTCTTTGCTGTATATTGTTTCATCTAGCAGCATTTTCACAATCAAATTTACAGGATAATATTTATGAAACCTATGATAAGATTGTAGGTTTGGATAACACTGGCCTTTATAACGGTACAGAATTCACTGATCTGTTTTTGAATACGGATGGCACCTATAGGTACTATGAGGGCTATGATTATACTCGGGGTTCAATTACATATAATGGGCAACATTACGTAAATGTTTTATTAAAATATGATCTTCTGCGAGATAATATTCTTGCCCGATCTGATGATAATTTAAGCGTATTTAATGTCACACTTATCCCAGGGTTTGTAGATTCATTTTCAATTTATAATCACAAATTTGTGAGGCTTCCAGAGATTGATCTCGGGCTTGGTGGCAATGGTTTTTTTGAAGTTGGGTATGTTGGCAATGATTTGGAACTGTATATAAAGCATACCAAAAAAATGAAAGACAAAGCCCTGAAAAACGGAATTCAATATAGGTTTTCTGAAGATAATTACTATGTGCTCAAACACAATGGAACGTTTTTTTTAGTTAATTCCTCAAAAGACATTCGGGAAATACTTCCACAAAAATCTGAGGAAATACGTGAGTATTTTAAAAGCTATAAAGCTATTTATAAATCCAATCCCGATGTATTTATGGCCAGATTGATCAAATACCTTGATGGGCCCGAAACCGAAAAATACCAATAATTTGAAGCTAAAGTTCCGTATGCAAAATAAATTACTCGTCATTGCTATACTTTTATTGTCAACAACTGGAATATTTGGGCAAAACAATCAAAATTTAACCGTAAAGTTTAACAATACCGCACTAAAAGAGGCAATCGTAAAGGTAGAAACACTTTCCGGCAAAACTTTCTTTTTTGATGAAACCTGGCTGAAAGGGCATTTTGTGACAAAAGATTTTGAAAACGAATCACTCCGAAATGTTTTGGACGAACTTTTCAGCAATACAAATATTAATTATTTTTTAAATGGTGGAAATGTTATTCTGCTAAACAACACCTATGTTTATACAGATTTGCCCACTGATTATTTTAACGAAGAAAAACCCGATAAAAAGGTAGTTGATGATAATATCAACGCGCCTATTTTTCAGGAAGAATTCGTTTCGCAGGGTAGTGTCCAAACAAGAAAATTGGTAACTATTGGTAAACAGAGCCCTAATGCAGCAAATAAGACTTACACCCTATCAGGTATTTTTAAAAACTCCAAGACAGGTGAGCCACTTCAAAATCTTTCCATTTCTACAACTGATAGAACAAAATATGCGGTAACAGATTCTGAGGGGCGTTTCAGCATTCGGCTGCCTTATGGTTTGAACAAGTTGGAAACAAATCTCTTGGGGTTTGAAAAAATCCGTCAAGACGTAATTATGTATGGCGATGGTTCGTTGGATATTGAATTGCGAGAAAATACAGAATCTCTTGATGAAGTTGTTGTAAAATCCAACAAAGATGCAAATGTGCGCGATGCCGTAGTGGGGGTTACAAATATTGATATTGAATCTATTAAGACAATTCCACTAGTATTGGGGGAACGCGACGTTCTTAAGGTTGCAACCACCATGCCTGGTATAAAAACGGCAGGTGAAGGCGCAAGTGGATTTAATGTTCGTGGCGGAAGAGCTGATCAAAACCTAATATTATTAGATGATGCGGTACTCTACAATCCTTCACACTTCTTAGGCTTCTTTTCAGCCGTAAACCCATTTACAACTGGAAGTCTTGAAATTTATAAGGCGAGCATCCCCGCTGAATACGGTGGGAGACTCTCTTCGGTTTTTGACATCGAGACCAAGTCTGGCAATATGGAAAAGTTTGCTGGTGAAGGCTCTGTTGGGCCAATAACCGCCAATCTTGCTGTGGAAGTTCCCGTAGTAAAGGAGAAGGCATCACTTATTGCGGGGTTTAGAGCTACGTATTCAGATTGGATTTTAAGAAGTCTTGATGAAGAGGAACTTAAAAATAGCGAGGCGTCCTTTTATGATGGTATTGTAAAATACAAGCATAATATAGACAATAACAATTCGGTTCAAGGCACCTTTTATTATAGCAAAGACCGTTTCAGCATAACATCAGATTCTATTTTTGATTACAGCAACCGCTTGATTTCGTTGAAATATGGACATATCTTCAGTGAAAAAAGTAGAGCTGAGCTAATTTTGGTAAACAGCCAATACAAATATGGAGTCAACTATGAAGCAGATGCCAATGAAGATTTTGATTTTGGATATGAATTGAATGAATATCAAGCAAAGCTCAATTTCAATTATAAGTTAAGCACAAAGCACAAACTAAGTTATGGACTAAGCAGTAAACTTTATTCAATAGATCCTGGAGAAATAATGCCTATAGGGCCTAATTCTGATGTAGAAGCCAAAACAATCGATCGTGAAAAAGGACTGGAGTCTGCCATATATCTTTCAGATTTATTTGAAGTGAGCGATAAATTTCTGCTTGATTTGGGATTGCGCTATTCGTTTTATATGGCGCTCGGACCTTCAACCCAAAATGTTTATGAAGAAGGAGTACCCAAAAATGAAAGTTCAATAATTGAAGTTAAAGAGTTTGGCAACAATGAATCAATAAAAAGATACAGTGGACCAGAATATAGAATATCTGCACGTTATTTACTAGGGAACGATTTTTCGGTAAAGGGCGGCTTTAACAGGACTATTCAATACTTACATCTACTTTCTACAAATACAACGCAGTCACCGACGGATATTTGGAAACTTTCAGATCTTAATATTGCTCCCCAGCGGGCCAACCAATACAGTTTGGGTTTCTTCAAAAATCTATCTGGCAAGGACGTGGAATTCAGCCTGGAAGGATATTACAAAACAATGGATGATTTGCTGGATTATAAAATTGGAGCGCAGTTAATTTTAAACGATGCCCTTGAAACCGACTTATTGCAGGGTGAGGGCAGGGCTTATGGAGTTGAGTTTTTGGTTAAAAAGAATTCGGGTAGATTTAATGGATATGTAGGTTACAGCTATTCCCGATCAGAAGTAAAGCTGGACAGCCAGCTTATGCAAGAGCGGGTAAACAATGGCGAGTTTTTTCCAGCGAATTATGACAAGCCTCACGACTTTTCGGTAGTTACTAATTATAAGTTGACCAAGCGCTTTAGTTTTTCAGGAAATTTCACCTACCAAACGGGAAGACCCATAACATATCCCATAGGGCGATATGTTTTTGCGGGGGAGGAGCAGGTGCTTTACAGCGACCGAAACCAGTACCGTATTCCAGATTACTACAGGCTAGATTTGGGGGTAAATATTGAAGGCAACCATAAGTTGAATAAACTGGCTCATAGTTTTATAAACATTTCAGTATATAATGTTTTAGGAAGAAATAATCCGTATTCGGTATTTTTTGTAAATGAGGAAGGGCAGATTAAGGCTTATAAAACATCAATATTTTCAGTGCCGGTACCAACCATAACGTATAACTTTAAGTTTTAGGAATTATGAGGTTACGATTCTTATATACCATATTCATTTCATTAATGCTTTTGCAAATAAGTTGCACGGAGCCTTATGAAATTGAAACTGTAGATTTTGAAAGTGTTTTGGTGGTGGAAAGCACCATTACCAATGAGGTAAGGCCACAAGTTGTAAAACTAAGTAAAACTTCAAGGCTCGAAGATCCCGAAATTTTAATTGTGAACAGCGCCACAGTTACTGTATCAGCAAGTAATGGCTATAATTATAGTTTTTATTGGGATAGTGAGTCCGGTAATTATTTATCTGAACAGCCGTTTAGCGCGGCCCCCAATACATCTTATATTTTAAAGATTGTCACTTCAGATGGGAAGCGTTATTCATCAACTGCAGTTACTTTGCCACCAATAGTAGAAATAGGCTCACTTTATGCGGAACGAATTGTAAATGCCACGGATAACAAGGATGGCGTTCAAGTTTTGGTGGACACAGAAGATTTAACAGGCCAAGCAAAATATTTTAGATATGAGTACGAAGAGACCGATAAAATTATTGCTCCCAATCCTTCTCCATATATTTCAGAAATTATCAATTATAATCCTTCCACTGGAAGTTATGAAGTAGTTTTAACTCCTCGGGAGCCTGAAGAAATTTGTTATTCTACTGAATTTTCATCTGGAATTAACCAAACTACTACAACAGAGTTAAATGAAAATAGGGTGTTTCGTTTTCCAGTGCGTTATTTGTCAAAATTTGATGCTAAGCTGCAGACTCGATACAGTATTCTCGTAAAACAATATGCGCAAAGTGTTGAGGCCTATACTTTTTATAAAATAATAGATGAACTTGGTAGTATTGAAAGCCTTTTATCGCAAGGTCAGCCCGGTTACGTTGCCGGTAATATGGTTTCTGAAGCAAATCCTGAAGAAAAAGTTTTGGGTTTCTTTGAGGCGTCATCAATGACATCAAAAAGAATTTATTTTAATTACGAAGATTTTAGCTTGGAAAAACCACCTTATTTTGTGGATTGTGACTTACTATTGCTAGATTACCGCGACAATACGTCACTGGATAACGATCCGGACGAGCGCGAAATAATCTATAATTATTTAACCTACTATGATTATCAGGTAGTAAGTTTTGCCCAAAATTTTTTATACACTATCGCTAAGCCAGAATGCACTGTGTGCACTTCTTTTTCATCAAATGTAAGACCCAGTTTTTGGGAAGATTGATTATGGTTAAAAAATTAGTTTTTACAATTTTCGTTTTTTTAGGATTTTTTGCGACAGCCCAAATTCCTAAAGATAATGTTACAGTTGATGTAAATATTTTTCCCAAGGAAACTGTAGCACTATCCATTAATTCTGAAGTATTGCTTGCCGGAGAATTGCTTCAGTATAAAGCTTACATACTCAATACTTCAAACAGAAAAAGCCTTTTAAGTAAAGTGGTTTACGTTTCGCTGAGGAATCAAAAAGATTCGTTAGTCTTTAACCATAAAATAAAGGTTGAAAAAGGGGTTGCAAATGGAGATTTCTTTCTACCTTCTAATTTGCAAACGGGTGTTTATAAATTGATTGGATATACTAACTTTTCAAGGAATAACATTCAAGATGCTTTTGCAGAGAAGTCTATTTATATTATAAATACTTTCAAAAAAAATGAACTCGTCAATACAACAAAGGATACAATTTTTATAGATGCATCGACTGAAAGCGCTGTTGAAAATTCTGGAAGTGATGGCAGTTCCGAAGTATTTGAAACTATTTTGAATAAAGAAACTTTTGGGTTTCGTGAAAAAGTGGATTTAAAACTGAAAAGCAACTCAAACACTGTAAATGGAAATTATAGATTGTCGGTAAGAAAGGTAAACCCGGTTGAAATTTCCGGTGAAGTTATAAAAGCCAAAACAGCTATTTCATCAGAAAATTTTTATTTGCCAGAACTGCGGGGCGAACTAATTTCAGGTGTTGTTCTCTCCAAGCTTGGTGATGTTCCTTTGGCAAATAGGGAAGTAGCGCTCACCATACCTGGAAAGGATTTTATTTATAAAATTGCTAAAACCAATAGCGAGGGGCGTTTTTTCTTTTCTGTGGCAGAAGGTTATGATTCAGAAAAAAGTATCGTGCAATTATATGGAGATGAAGCTACAAGGCGAGATTTTAAAATTGTTATGAATGAAAAAGATTTTCATTTAAGCCAAGGCGAGCCCTATTTTTTAAAATTAGACAAACAATTAAAAGATTGGCTAGAGGAACGTAGTATACAATTGCAAGTTGAGAACGCCTATTTTGATGTAAAGAAGGACAGCATTTTAAAAAATAAAATCAACTCTATATTTTATGATAATTTAGGAACCGTTTTTTTACTTGATGATTATACAAGGTTTCCTACCGTAAGAGAAACTTTTATAGAGGTAATTACTCTGGCAGCAATTAGAGGAACTGGAGATAATGCTAAATTTATTGTAAACAACGAGTATGATCCTAATAGAATAGCAAAGTTTAATGACATTGACCCATTGGTGCTTGTGGATGGAATTGTAATCCAGAACAATGAAGAACTCATAAATTACAATGCCCGCGATATTGAAAGTATACGTGTGGTCAACGAACCGTATCGATATGGACCTAAAATTTTTAGCGGAATTATAGCTGTAGAAACCAAAAACGGAAGCTTTGTTCAAAATCTATCTCACGATTATTTGAATGAAATGGAGCTTCCGCCCCTTATTAAACAAAAAAAGTATTACAGACCAGATTATAGTAATAAGGAAGTACAGGCTAGAATTCCAGATTATCGCATACAACTGTTCTGGGAACCAAATGTTCAATTTTCCGGCGGAAGTTATTCAACAACTTTTTATACGTCGGACGTGTCGGGTACTTATGAAATATCAATAGAAGGTTTTAGTGAGGAGGGCAAATATTATTTGGCTAAAAGTTATTTTCAAATTATGGACAAATAGCTTTTTGTGTTAAAAAAGATGATTTCATTGTTAAAATTTAAATAAAAATGTTTTAACTTTATTCACTTTGATTAAACAACTTTCTAGCCAACTACCATATGCTTCATTGGAAAGCGATATACATTATACTAGCAATAGTCTTCGCAGTTGTGGGATTTATCGGGATTGGTGATGGCGGGCTTGAACCTGCCAAGTATATTTCTGGAATTTTTTTGTTTTTGCTATTGGCTTTTTGGGCCACAGATTTTGTAGGAAGGCGTAAAGGTTAAAATTTTGAAAACGAGTATATTAATAATTAATTTTTTGTAAATTTATTGAACTATCATATCGGGGTGCTTAAGTTTTAAAAACAGCTGAGAATATACCCGTAAAAACTTCGAAACGGATAATGCCAGCAGAAGGAATATGATTTGCAAAGGGAATTAAGATTTGTTCAAATCTTGTTCCCTTTGTTTTTTTATAAACTACAATCGCCATTTATTATTTGAAGAGCGGTTGGATTAAATCCATTGCCCGTTATTACATAATTTCCAGAGCATAATCCCCCATTTGTAAAAAAGTCCCTTAGGCCACAAAAATCTCCTAAATAAAAATTGTTAGTTATCGTTAAATCATTGTTTGAACCTACACCACATTCAATGAGTATCAAATTTAATAAGAAATCAAGATTTGTTATGGAATCATTATCATCTAGAATTAGGAAATCTTGAATTGTGGTCAAATCTAGTAAGCCATTTAAGTTATTTAAACTAGGATTTCTACTTATGTCAACGCTTTTTATTGATGATGCATTAGGGAACCCAGAAATACTGGAAAGAGCATTGTTGTTCACAATTTTTAAATAGAAATCACTTGTTGCTGTAAATGGACTAAAAGATAGATATGATAAAGAATCATTGTACAAAATATCAATTCCTCCTTCTATTCTATCTAAGTTACTAATACCATCAATATTTAAAAGTGATTGATTATTATTAATCACTAAATTTTCACCAATAAAAGATAGTGCCACCAAAAAATCAATATTAGTTAAATTATTATTGAGTAATAAAGAAATATTCTCTCCAACCGTATTTAGATTATTAAGTCCCTCTATAGTATTGAAGGAGTTATAGGAAACATCCAATGATTTTTCAATTGAGGAGAGATTGGTAAATCCAGTTAGCGATGATAAATTCAAGTTGCTTATTGTCAAGTTTCCCGTTACTGAAGTTAAATTTGAAAACCCTGACAGGGAAGTTATTCCATTATTATAAATTATAAGATCTTTTGAAACCGAACTTAAATTTGAGAAACCTGAAACACTCTGCAATTGAGTGTTGTGGGTTATATAAATATCACCATTAAAAGAAGATGTGAGACTATTGAACAAAGGAATATTCGTTGATTCGTTTGCAGCGAAATAAATATCACCCCATATATTAACAAGATTTTGAAAGCCATCAATACTTGAAAATTTAGTATTTTCAATTCTAAAGTCACCTTGTATTGTATTTAAGTTATTAAACCCCGATAAGGTTCCTGTTCCAAGACAAGATGATAAACTCAAGAATCCATTAATGTTGGTTAAATTATCAAAGCCATTTATAGTTCCCAAATTTTGGCCATTGAAATTTATATTTCCATTAATTGTTTGGAGATTGTTAAAACCGACTATTTCATTTAATCTTAAATTATTCTCTAAATAAAAATTTCCGTTTAAAAACTGGAGGTTATTCATTCCATTAATAGAAGATATTGTGCTACCGACCATTTCGAACCCACCCAGTTCTGTTAAATTTGATAATTGACTTACATCGTTGACAAAGGTGCGGTCATATTTACCTTCAATTCTTAATTTCCCTGTAATTTTCGTAACCTCTTCAAAACCTTTTAGAGTATGAAACTGGTGTAAACCAAAACTTTTAAGAATAACATCTCCATTAATTTCCTTAATTCCAGTTAATGGAGAGAGGTCGATTATAGGACTCGATGTGGGGATTCCAAAGTCCATACAAGGTTCATACGTATAAATTGTTCCATTTACAACATCGATTTGATGTCCTTCAAATAAATCTACTGCATATTGATGCTGTAATATAATACTCTGATTTAATGTACCAATTGGCATAAAGTTCACCGAAATTGAATTTGGGTCAGAAGTACTACCGCTTGGGTCTTGGGCTCTTATATTAATATAATATCGATGAAATAGCTGAAGTTGATTGTCTGTGTTTGCATTTGTAAAGGTGAATGAATTTTCCGTGGTAGTAAAATCAAGCCAGTACATATCATAGATACCATCAAAATAACAGTCATAGCCTTCTTTTAGAAAAGTTAATAAATAAGTTACCTCCTCTCCATTAGGGTCAACACAAGGATTCCATGAAACTGTAATGCTATCGGAGGTATATGTGGCTGTGAAATTTTCGACCATTTGACAGGGTGGGGTGCCATCCCCACCCCTATTGGTTACATTTATGGTAACATTTGCACTGTCGCATAGCGCATTACTACTATTGTCACAAACTTTGTATGTAAAGGTATCAATCCCGATAAATGTGGAATTTGGAGTGTATTTTATCGCACCTGTTACGGGGTTTATTTCGGTAGTTCCATGGCTTACAGCATTTTCTATAATCACCGAAGAGGGGTCTAAAGGATTATCCCCCGCTTCATCGTTCAATAGTACATCAATTACCACAGAACGATTATTTGGAGTAGTTGTTGAGTCATCAACAGCAATGGGCGCACCTTCGACTCTCTGAATATCATCATCCTTTTTTGAACATTTTAGGCTCAAAGCTAGTATTACAAATAGGAGTAGCGTTTTTTTCATAATTTTATTTAGAGTAATATATTAATAATATTCAGAAGATGTTTTAGTAGGCGAGAAAAAGATGTTATAGACTTAAATTATTATCCAATATGAAAGTTACAAGGGAAGGAAGATTTTTAAATCTTCCTTCCCTTTGTTTTTATAAACTGCAATCGCCATTTATAATCTCTAAATGAGTTGGATTATAACCATTGCCCTCAATTAAATATTCTTGTGAACAGAGGCCATTATTAGTAAAGAAATCCCTTAAGCCGCAAAAATCCCCTAAACTAAAATTTCCAGTAATGGTTAAATCGCTGCCTGTTGGGAAATTATCGCATTCGATTAATTCAAGATTTGAAAGAAAGTCCAGATTTGTTAACGCATCATTATTTCTCAAATTAATAGTATAATAAACTTTGGAAAGATTTTGAAAAGTATTGAGTGATGAAAGATTTTGATTATTTTCAAGATATAGATCTTTTAAATAATTAAAATCCTCAAAGCCACTAATATTTGTTAGAGAAGGATTGTTAACTAAATAAATATACAAAGGATTACTAGAGTCATATTGAATGGAATTGAAACTAATATTTTGCAAAGAATTATTATTTATAAAAGTTATTCTTTCTCCAATATTACCCAAATTTGTAAAGCCATTAGTATTTTGTAAAATTTGATTGTTATTTATTGTAAGTTCATTAGCTACTTGTGTTAAATCTTGAAACATATTTACATTTTCAAGACCAGAAAAACCAATTTCAAAATAATTAGTAGTGTTTAAATTTTGAAATGCATTTATATTAATTAATTCTTCACAATGCTTAATTTGAAAAAAATTAGCAGTATTAATATTATTTAATCCAGAAAAGGAGTTTAAATTGGAATTATTTGAGATAATAACATCTCCATTAAATTGATTCATTTGATTGAACCCAGAAAAAGATTGAAGGTTGGAATTCCCAATAACATTAAAATTCCCAAGAATTTTTGGAACATTTTGAAATGCACTAATAGCAGTGAGGTTAAAATTATTTTCTAATATAAAAGAGCTATTAAAATCTTGAGAAATGTTATTAAATCCTTCTAAAATAGGAATTGAATTTCCAATCATTTGAAAACCGTGCAGTTCAGTTAAATTAGATAACTGGCTTATATCATTAATAAAACCTCTATTATTTTCACCTTCAATCCTTAATTTACCGCCAATTTTAGTCACTTCTTCAAACCCTTCTAGGTTATGGAAATTATGCCATCCATAGCTTTTCAATATAACGTCGCCATTTATTACTTTAATTCCAGATAAGGGTGAAAGATCTGAAATGGGGGTAGAAACATATATGCCGAAATCCCTACAAGGTTGTCCGATTATTATGTTTCCATTTAAAACATCTAATTGATTGTCTTCAAAAACATCAACCTCATATTGATAATTTAATTCAATATCTCCAGTATAAGTTCCAATGGGGACTGAATTAAAGTAAACGTTTGTCGGTTCCGAGGTATTTCCAGCAGGGTCTTTTGCGGTGACTACCGCCCAATATTTAACAAAAAATAATTTATCGTTAAAAGTATAAGTAGTTTCAGTTGTTTCTACCTCTTCGTTTATGTTATAAAAGACGGCATTCAAATAGCAATCATATCCAGAAGAATAAAGAATAATAGAATATGTAACTTCTTCACCATTAGGGTCAACGCAAGGATTCCAAGATAGAGTTATAGTTTCGTTTGTTTGAGAGTATGTTAAATTTTCAACCATTACACAAGGGGGTGTGACATCTCCATTAGCAGCCAATACTCTTACTGAAACTGTTGCAGTATCACAAAGTGATGGATTGCCATCATCACAAACTTTGTATGTAAATGTATCTGTTCCGACAAATTCTGGGTTTGGTGTATAAGTAATTGCACCGGTGGCAGCATCTACAGTTGTAGTTCCATCTGTGGCGCCAGTTTCAACAACCACAGTGGTTGGATCAATATTGTTATCAGGATCGCTATCGTTTAATAAAACATTAATTAATACAGAAATATCCTCTTGAGTAGTTATTGTGTCATTTACTGCTAATGGGGCTTCATTCTGTTCAGTAGGATCTGGGTCTGGATCTGTGTTTATTATATCATCATCTTTTTTAGAGCAATTTATAATTGTAATCAATGCAAAAAACAGTAGAAATAACTTTTTCATATTACCAATTTTATGAATACAATTTACAAAAAAAAGTTACAACTCATCCTTCTTCTCCTTCTGCCCAGTCATCATCAAATAGGCTTTTAGGAATTCATCAATCTCACCATCCAGCATAGCGTCAGTATTTCCGGTTTCGTGGCCTGTACGTACATCTTTAACAAGTTTGTATGGGTGTAACACATAGTTGCGTATTTGCGAGCCCCATTCTATGGCAAGTTTGTTGTCCTCAATTTCGGCACGCTGTGCCATTTGCTTGCGAAGTTCAATTTCATACAATTGCGATTTGAGCATCTGCATTGCCTTTTCACGGTTGTCCAACTGGCTTCGTGTTTCGCTGTTGTGAATAACAATACCGGAAGGGTGGTGGGTAAGTATGGCTTTTGTTTCTACCTTGTTTACATTCTGGCCGCCAGCACCACTACTGCGGGCAAATTCCCAAGAAATATCGGCCGGGTTGATTTCAATTTCAATAGTATCATCAACCAACGGATATACATAAACGCTCGCAAAACTTGTATGTCGCTTTGCGTTACTATCAAAAGGAGAAATACGCACCAAGCGGTGTACGCCGTTTTCGCTCTTTAACCATCCAAAAGCATATTCGCCTTCAATTTCCAAGGTTACGGTCTTTACGCCGGCAACATCGCCCGCCTGAAAGTTGAGTTCCTTTACTTTAAAATTGTTTTTTTGGGCCCACATCAGGTACATCCGCATCAGCATTTGTGCCCAATCGCAGCTTTCGGTTCCGCCGGCGCCCGCGGTAATCTGTAGTACAGCGCTCATGTCGTCGCCTTCTTCGCCCAACATATTGCGGAACTCCAGATCTTCAATTGCAGATTCAGCCTTTTCAAAGGCAACATCTACATTTTCAGGTTTTCCTTCGCCTTCTTTATAAAATTCAAGAAGAATTTCAGCTTCTTCGGTGAGGGTTTTTGCTGTTTCGTAATCGGTTACCCATTTTTTTTTGGTTCGTAAAACCTTCATAAAAGCTTCGGCTTCCTGTGGGTTGTTCCAAAAGTTGGGGTCAAAGGTTTTTTCTTCGTCGTTTGTAATCTCTATGTTTTTTCCAGCAATGTCAAAGATAGCGCCTCAAGGCATCTAACCGCACCTTAAGGTCTTTTATTTGGTCTGTTGTTGTCATATTTAAGGTAAGAATTTTAGCAAAAATACTATTAACTTCGTGAGCCGAACGAATATTTCGGCTAATTTTATGGTTTCTTATAAAAACGTATTTCTCAAAATATTTTTACAGATGAAAAAACTACTATTTTTATTTACAGTGCTTATATCTGCTGCAGGTTTCACTCAAAATGATGAAGCGTATGTGGATGCTAAGGTTGCCCAAAAAATGGCGGAACTTGAATTGCAACAAAACCCTGAATATTTCTTCAGAAAAGATTATTGTGATGGCAACATCCAAATGTTTAATTTGCCCAGTGGAAAGCTTTGCACGTCAAAATCTACCTATTATGCTGTGTATGTTTTTTGGAGTGAAGATGAAGATGTTATGAAGCTTCAAAAGTTTGATAATTGTGGAAGCTTTATGCCTATAAGCATTAGTAGAAAAAGCACAATAGGAAAACTCCTTAAAGATAAAAACGCGTTAAGAGAGGGGGAGGTAAAGCCTTATGAAGGAGAGAAAATTGACGAAAATGCTTTCGGGAATATGTCAGTTCAGTCTTGCCATAAGGAGTATAAGTTTGTTTTTGGAGGAAAACCCTTTGAAAAAAAATTTAAGGAATTTGACCTGACAAACGATTCAAAATATAAAAATATTAATGCCGAGCATAACAATTCACTGGAACTGATAAAGCTGGACAATATCATTTCTGAAATGATAAAAAACTTTGATGAGAACGGGAAATTCTTTCGAGAAAACTAAAAGCTGATAATGATAATAGATTTAAGAAGCGATACGGTAACTAAGCCCACGAAGGGAATGATGCAGGCAATTTTGGAAGCCGAAGTGGGGGATGACGTATATAAAGAAGATCCAACCGCAAATAGACTGGAAAAAAAATTGGCCGATATGTTTGGGATGGATTCTGCATTATTTTTCCCAACGGGCAGTATGGCGAACCAGGCCGCCATAAAAATGCACACCCAACCGGGCGAACAGTTGATAGCAGATAAATGGGCGCACGTTTATAATTATGAAGGTGGTGGGGTTTCTTTCAATAGTGGTGTATCGTGCAAGTTGATTGACGGACACAGAGGGATGATTACAGCTGGGCAAGTGGCCGAAAACATTAATCCGCCTGATTTTTACCACAGTCCACTCACTAGTTTAGTCTGTTTGGAAAACACGACAAACAAAGGTGGGGGTGCCTGTTATGATTTTTCAGAAATTGAAAAAATCCGCAAAGTTTGCAACGACCACAATTTAGGTTTGCATTTAGACGGCGCGCGAGTTTGGAACGCTTTGGTCGCCAAAAAAGAAGATCCGAAAGACTATGGAAAAATTTTTGATACCGTCTCAGTATGTTTAAGTAAAGGGTTGGGTACGCCTATGGGAAGTGTTTTAATAGGAAAAAAAGAAATTATGCAGAAAGCAATGCGCGTCCGGAAAGTTTTGGGTGGCGGCATGCGGCAGATTGGTTTTATGGCAGCGGCTGGAATCTATGCTCTGAACAATCACATTGAGCGTTTAGCGGAAGACCATAAAAAGGCTTTTGAAATTGCAGAGGTACTATCACAGCAACAATTTGTAAAAAAAGTAGAGCCTACTGAAACCAATATTGTGATATTTTACTTGGCTGAAGAAATATCTGAAGAGAAATTCATGAATGATCTTCTTCAAAAAAATATTAAAATTAGCGCAATGGGGCAGGGCAAGCTACGTATTGTTACCCACCTTGATTATACTAATGAAATGCACGAAACATTTCTTAAAACACTTACAGAATACCCAACTTAAAATTTCTTTTTTTGGATTATTGTAGGTTTCGTTAATTTTAAAGAAAATATTTAAAACTTAAAGTATTATGTCAGAACAGGTTCAAATGATTCCAAAAAATTCATTAATTACCAAAACTCCCGAAGAAGGGAGGCAGCTAGCCGTTAAAATGGCGCGATTGGTAATAAAGGCAACACAACCGGATGCATCGGTTCGTGAAAAACTAAGGCCTATTTATGCCCAGGACGCTGCAATGCTCATCGCTATAGGGCAGGTAGTTGCAACTGAATTTGCAACTATTGCTGCTGCGAATAATTATTGGAAATAATATAAAAGCCACAAATCCACAAATATTTTTAAAACGATATTTGTGGATTCGTGGCTAAAGTTTATTCCACTTCTTTCACCGTAGCTCCGGGTGCGTTCTTTCGGACGGATTCAATTCCGTTTTTAGCCCCACTCTCAGCGGCATACATTTGGCTGCTGCCAATAATTTGCCCATTCGTAGCTTTAATGTTGAAATGGATTTTTCCGTTTTTTGCGGTTTTCATTTCAAAACTGCTGTCTTTTCCGCAGTTTTTTTGAACAGATTCTATCCCGTTCATTGCAGAAGCTTTCGTAGCATACATTTGGCTGGTTAAAATAACTTGACCATTTGCTGCTTTAAGTACAAAGTGAAATTTATCACCACTTTTTTTAAGTTCAAACATAATTAGGTGTTTAAGGTTTATTGAATATTTGAATGCTCAATATCGTGAAAAACAAGATGTTTAAAAAATTGCTGAACGCATTTATAATAAGTTTAGCATTATTTATTTAAACATATCCATCCCCGGAATATTTGGCATACCTTCTTTTGCCACAGCGGCAACTTCTGTTTCGTGAACATTAGTAGCTTTTTCGATGGCTTTATTCAAAGTAAGGATTAGGAAATCTTCCAATTGCTCTTTGTCTTCAAGCAGCGCATCATCAATTTCAATAGTTTTGATTTGTCGGTTTGCGGTAAGCGTTATTTTTAGAAGTCCGTCATTACTTTCTTCATCAATTAAAACAGTGTCCAAACGTTTTTTTGTAGCTTCTACTTTCTCTTGGGTTTCTTTCAGTTTGCCCATCATTCCCATTAAATCTCCAAACATATTTTTTTGTATTTAAGTTTGATGCAAATTTACTACTTTGTAAGGCTATTCAACCCTTCAATTATGAAAAATAGTTTAATTGTTTCAATCGCTTGCCTTACTTTTGCCGTTGCTTGCAAAAATCAAGATACTTCAGATAAAAATATGGAAATTACTCCCCCGAAAGCAGAAAAAATAGCCAAGGAATTAAAAGCCCACGACGATATTCGGGTTGATAATTATTACTGGCTCAACAATCCCGAAGATGAAAAAGTAATAAATTATTTGAAGGAAGAGAATAATTACTACGAAGCAATGACGGCGCATACCAAAAAATTCAAAGAAAATCTTTTTGAGGAAATGAAGGCGCGCATAAAAGAGGATGACGAATCAGTTCCATATAAATTGAACGGTTATTACTACATCACTAGGTATGAAATAGGGAAGGACTACCCTATTTATACTAGAAAAAAAGGAAGTTTGGAGGCGACCGAAGAAATTCTTTTTGATGTGAATGAAATGGCGAAGGATTATTCCTATTACAACCTTACGGGTCTAAATGTTTCCGAAGATAACAAACTGGTTTCATTTGGGGTAGATACCTTAAGCCGAAGAAAATACGACATTTATATAAAAAACCTTGAAACGGGCGAGATTTACCCAGAGCGCATTCCGCTAACTACGGGAAGCGCCACTTGGGGTAGCGATAACAAAACCCTTTTCTATACCAGAAAGGATGACAAAACCCTACGCGCAGATAGAATTTATCGCCATACTTTGGGTACTGATCCTATTACCGATGAACTTGTATTTACCGAAGCTGATGATACCTTCGGTACATATGTTTATAAAACAAAATCGAAAAAATTTATTGTTATAGGAAGCTACAGTACCTTAACTTCAGAGTACCGCATACTGTCTGCAGGCAATCCTACAGGTAAGTTCCAAATCTTTCAGCCGCGCGAGAGAGGGTTGGAGTACAGCATTTCGCATTACGGAAACAATTGGTACGTACTCACAAATAAAGACAAAGCACTCAATTTTAAACTCATGAAAACTTCGGAAGACAAAACTTCCAAGGAGAATTGGGTTGATATGATTCCGCACCGCGATGATGTGCTTTTGGAAGACATTGATATTTTCAAGGATTATTTGGTAGTTAGTGAACGCAATAATGGATTGACCAAGCTTCGAATAAAAAATTGGAAAGACAATATAGATTATTATTTGCCTTTTGATAACGAAACATATACGGCCTTCACAACGCAGAACCCCGAATTTGATACCAAAATTCTTCGCTACGGTTATAATTCTTTGAATACTCCCGCTTCGGTTATTGATTTTAATATGGAAACAAAGGAGAGAACGGTTCTGAAAGAGACCGAAGTCTTGGGCGGAAAATTTGATAAGAATAACTATGAAACTGAGCGTTTATGGGCAACCGCCGAAGATGGAACAAAAATCCCGATGTCGGTTATTTACAGAAAAGGTATCAAAAAAGATGGTGCAAACCCAACGTTGGTATATGGTTATGGATCCTATGGCGCTACCATTGACCCATACTTTTCCACGGTTCGGTTAAGTCTTTTGGATCGTGGGTTTGTTTTCGCAATTGCTCACGTTCGCGGTGGGGAATATATGGGAAGACAATGGTATGAGGATGGAAAATTGCTAAAAAAGAAAAATTCATTTACCGATTTTATCGATGCTTCCAAATATTTGATAGAGCAGGGTTATACTTCCAAAGAACATTTATATGCTTCGGGAGGTTCTGCTGGTGGACTTTTGATGGGTGCCGTTATAAATATGGCTCCAGAACTATATAACGGTGTAATTGCATCGGTACCGTTTGTGGATGTGGTTACAACTATGCTCGATGATTCTATTCCATTAACTACCGGCGAATACGATGAATGGGGAAACCCTAATGAGGTTGAATACTATAATTATATGAAAAGTTATTCACCCTATGATAATGTGGAAGCCAAAGCCTACCCAAATATGCTTGTAACAACGGGGCTGCACGATAGCCAAGTACAATATTGGGAACCCGCAAAATGGGTTGCCAAGCTTAGAGATTTAAAAACTGACAATAATATATTGCTGTTGCAAACCAATATGGATGCAGGCCATGGCGGAGCTTCCGGGCGTTTTGAGGCCTTAAAGGAAGTAGCTATGGACTATGCCTTTTTATTGGATTTGGAAGGAATTAAGGAGTAATAAAAATAATTCCTTACCTTTGTGCGGTTAAAATTTTCAGTTTAAAACTGAAGTTATTTTAAAACGAACTCCCTCTTTATGAAAGAAGAAATTAAAGCCCACAATAACGTGTTGGAACTTATAGGCAACACACCGTTGATAAAGCTTAACAAAATTACCAAAAAAATGAAGGGTAATTATTTCGCAAAAGTTGAAGCGTTCAACCCGGGACATTCTACCAAAGACCGCATTGCACTTTATATCATTGAAGAAGCTGAAAGAAAAGGCATTCTTAAGCCAGGCGATACCATTATTGAGACCACAAGTGGAAACACAGGTTTCAGTATTGCTATGGTTAGCATTATTAAAGGGTATGAATGTATTTTGGCTGTAAGCTCAAAATCATCTGCAGATAAAATTGATATGCTGAAGACAATGGGCGCCAAAGTATACGTTTGCCCAGCCCACGTAAGTGCGGACGATCCGCGTTCCTACTACGAAGTTGCAAAGCGTCTTCACAATGAAATAAAAGGTTCTGTTTACATCAATCAATATTTTAACGAATTAAATATTGATGCACATTACCAAACCACTGGGCCAGAAATTTGGGAGCAGACTACTGGAAAAATCACCCATTTGGTAGCTTGCAGTGGAACCGGAGGAACCATTTCGGGAACGGCACGTTTCCTAAAAGAAAAAAATCCAAATATTAGAGTGATAGGTATCGACGCTTACGGCTCGGTTCTTCAAAAATATCACCAAACCAAGGAATTTGATGCAAATGAAATCTATCCGTACCGCATTGAAGGTTTGGGAAAAAACTTAATTCCTACCGCTACAGATTTCAACATTATTGACAAGTTTGAAAAAGTAACCGACGAAAGCAGTGCCCACACAGCCCGTGAACTTGCAAAAACAGAAGGCTTGTTTGTAGGGTACACAAGCGGTGCTGCAATGCAAGGTTTGAAGCAACTTGAGGAAGAAGGTGAATTTAACCAAAACAGCAATATAGTTGTCATCTTCCCCGATCACGGTTCACGATATATGAGCAAAATTTATAATGACGAATGGATGACCCAGCAAGGCTTTTTTGATTCTGAAACTGCTGAAATCCATCAAATAGAATTTGTGAAATAACTTCTGAAATAGAAAATAAAAAGTTTTAAACTACTTAAATCCCGATAGCAATGTGCTTTCGGGATTTTTTTCTGAAAGTGCCTTTCTAAAATCTAATGTCCAAAATCTAATATCTCACAAATAATTTAATTAATTTTGTCCCGCATTTTTAACTAAAGATTTAATGAAAGATTTATTCGATAAAATCTATAAAGATAAAGGTCCGTTAGGAAAATGGGCTGAACAAGCGGAAGGCTATTTTGTTTTCCCAAAACTGGAAGGTCCAATCTCTAACAGAATGAAATTTAAGGGCAAAGATGTAATCACTTGGAGTATCAATGATTACTTAGGTCTTGCCAACCACCCAGAAGTTAGAAAAGTAGATGCTGAAGCCGCCAAAAAATGGGGCTCTGCATACCCGATGGGCGCCCGAATGATGAGTGGCCATACCGACCTTCACGAGCAACTTCAAAGAGAACTTGCAGCTTTTGTAGATAAAGAAGCAGCTTATCTATTGAATTTTGGTTATCAAGGAATGGTCTCAACCATAGATGCGCTTGTTTCAAAAGACGATGTGATTGTTTATGACGTTGATGCCCACGCTTGTATTATTGACGGGGTTCGTCTTCACTTGGGGCAACGCTTCACCTACAAGCATAACGATATGGAAAGTATCGAGAAAAACTTACAGCGTGCTGAAAAGGTTGCTGAAAAAACAGGTGGTGGAATTCTTCTTATTTCTGAAGGCGTTTTCGGAATGCGCGGCGAGCAGGGAAAATTGAAAGAAATTATCGCACTTAAGAAAAAATACAATTTCCGCTTTTTTGTGGATGATGCGCACGGTTTCGGAACACTTGGTAAAAATGGTGCCGGAGCAGGAGAGGAGCAAGGCGTGCAGGACGGAATAGACGTTTATTTTGCAACTTTCGCAAAATCTATGGCAAGTACAGGTGCATTTATAGCAGGAGATGAAGAAATAATGAATTACCTGAAATACAATTTGCGTTCGCAGATGTTTGCGAAATCATTGCAGATGGTTTTGGTGGAAGGTGCTTTGAAGCGTTTGGATATGCTTCGCACTATGCCTGAACTAAAAGAAAAACTTTGGGAAAATGTAAACGCACTTCAAGGCGGACTCAAAAAAAGAGGTTTTGATATAGGAACAACCCAAAGTTGCGTAACGCCAGTGTATTTAAAAGGAAGCATCCCGGAAGCGATGGCGCTAGTAAAAGACCTGCGTGAAAACCACGGAATATTCTGCTCAATTGTAGTTTATCCAGTAATTCCGAAAGGATTGATTCTTTTAAGGATGATCCCAACGGCTTCACACACCATGCAGGATATTGAAGAGACCTTAGAGGCTTTTTCATCTATCCGCGAGCGTTTGGAGAATGGAACTTACAAGCGTCTTTCTGCGGCTGTTGCTGAGGCGATGGGAGAGAAGATTTAAACAAATTCCCGTGCAGGCGGGAATCTTATAATATTGAAAAATCCACCTTTTTTGGGTGGATTTTTTATGCCCTAAATTTTTTAGGAATAACTTTTTGGCGTTTTTAATTAACTTTACGGAATAACAACAATAAAAAACTATCATATAGCAAATTGTTCTGCATTATATTCAAACACTAACCAATGATAAAAATCTTTAGAAAGATAAGATATGATTTACTATCAAAAGGTCAAACCAGTAGGTATTTGAAATATGCCATTGGTGAGATTTTATTGGTTGTTATAGGTATTTTGATTGCTCTTCAGATAAACAATTGGAATCAGGTAAAGAAAGATGATAAAATATTGAGGGAATACTTGGGAAAGATAAAATCACACACCCAAGAAGATATGAGAATGTTAGATTCATTAACTAAGTATCGAAAAAATATTGGAAATCTTTGTAAGAAAGCAAGAACAGCAATTCTAGATAAAAAGGAAGAAGAAAACCTGCTTCTGCTCATGGGTTGTGGGTCTGCCTTTTTGGAGTTTCATTTCAAACCTAACACAGATGGCTATGAAGCTCTAAAAAATTCTAATTATTTCGGTAAAATAAACAATACGGATTTAGATTCTCTTTTGATTCGTTACCACAGGCTCGTAGATGACATTTCACAAAATGAAGGAAGTTATAATGGATATCTAAAAGGCCAAGAAAATTATATTTCCACTCAGTTTGATAAATCGTTGGTTCTCGCAACAGCTTTCTTACCTCCAGATTCATTAAACTTAAGAGCTACACCTCAATCTGAATATATTGAGGATTTTAAAGAGTACACTTCATCTGCATCATATAGAAATGTAATTAATTTAGCAGCTTTTCAGTTTGATTGGATGATTGATTTATACGGTCAACTTGATGAAGTAGGTGAAAATGTAATTAGGGAAATAGATTCATATGATAATTAATATTATAGCGACAGTACCACATATATATGTAACATATGAACTCATACCTAAAACCCTATATCAAAAAATCTAAATATCCGTCCTAAAAGTACTCCGTTCCTTATGTTGCACAGGATTGTAATCCTTCCAAAGTAACTGAACCGCAGTGTTTTCCTTTAATTCTGGATTGGTTTCCACGGTCTGTATTCCCTTGGAATTGAAGAGGTATTGCATTTCCTCAAAAATAATGGCGGTAACACCTTTCCCTTGGTATTCTGGGTCTATGCCTATTAAATAAAAAGCCGCAGTGTCGTTCTTTTTTTGCGCTTTTAAAATATGGCTCCAACCAAGTGGGAAAAGTTTTCCATTCGCTTTTTTCAGGGCTTTGGAAAAGGAAGGCATTACGATTGAAAACGCTATAAGTTTTCCTTCCTTGTCTTTTATACAGGTTATATAATCAGGATGTATAAAGCTGAAATATTTTTCCTTATAATAATCTATTTGGTATTGCTGGATTGGAACGAAGGTCTGTAGGCTGTTATAGGTTTTGTTCAATAAATCGAACATGCTATCTACATACGGCAGGATTTCCTTTTTGTTCTTAAAGCGAATAACAGATATTTGATAACGTTCTCGAACAATTTTTGAGAATTTCTTGACCTTATCAAGGATAGCGGGGGGTATGTTCATTTTATATTCTACCCAAGTTGCCTGTTTCTCAAAACCCAGTTTTTCCATATGCACTGCATAATACGGATAATGATACCAAGTAATCATGGTGTTCATTTCCTCAAAACCCATGGTGAGGATACCAGCTTTTTCCATATTGCTAAAACCCACGGGGCCTTCGGCGTACTCTAGATTGTGTTCGCGGCCTTTTTCATATACTTTTTCAAGTAGGGCTTTGGTCACTTCAATATCGTCCACCATATCCAGCCAGCCAAAGCGGATTTTTTTCTTTCCCTGTTCGTTTACCTCAAAATGATTTAAAATAACTGCGATGCGACCAACAATTTCATCATTTTTATATGCCAAATAATACCAAGCTTCGGCATTTTTGAAAACCGGATTTTTTTCAGTATCCAAGGTTTCCATTTCATCCTTAATAAGCGACGGAACCCAGTACTTACTGTCTTTGTATAGTTTAAATGGAAAAGTGACAAATTTTTTTAGATCACTTTTTGAGGTTAGTTGTTTTATTGTAATCATACACAAAATGTTATTATTCGCCACCTTCGTCCAAGTTCAGTTCTTCTTGGCGTTCTTCTTTTTTATCCTTTTCTTTTTTGTCTTTCATCTCCTTTTTAGCATCATCTTCCAAATATTCATCTTTATTGTGCATATCAAATCGATAGGCTAAGCCCGCACGCCCATAAAATTTAGACGGAGTATCCTTAAAACTATAAGTAAGTGAGAAATCGACTTGTAAATTTTGATTAATAAGCGCAGCAGCACCTCCACGCACCAATTGGTCTGAATAAAAGTCACTTTTTAAACCTTGGTTTTCGAGAAAAACTGAAAAATAGCGATTGGTAGCGTGTGTTAGGGTTAAAATATAGCCATAGGTGGGAAAATCTGTAGTAACGCGGTCCACGATTATATTGGTTACAAAAACCCATCCGCCAATAAAATTGTTTTGAGTTGAAAGAACAAATTTCGGACTTATTTTCCCTTCAGCTTCAGGAGTAAATGGATTGTCTGCAAAATCAAAATTGGCGCCTGCATAAATTGAAACTGCAGGAATTAAATCTGCCCATTGCGTTTTATTATTTGCCTTCCAACTGTAAAGGTTTGGACCTTTAAGTTCACGTTTTCGATAGGGATCATATATTAAATATTTTGCGCCAAGCGTATTGCTTTTAAAGTTTGAAAGACTGTACTCCCTTGCAACTGCAGAACGATTATCTGTAACCGAATTTGATTGAAACTCGCCCATAAGACTCACCTCCAGGCGTTCTTTCCAAAAACCGTAGCGCACGGAATAATCAATGTTAAAACCGTTTGTTTCTGTTTTTAAAAGTTCGTGTTTTTCTTTTCCGTAGCTAAATCCAGTTTCAACCTGAAGTACATTGGTACCTACCGAGAAAGCACCCTGTGAGCCCCCTGGGCGATTGGTGTTGATCATTTCGGTATATTGTGCCGAAATATTGGAGAAAGTCATAAAACTCAGCAGAAAGAGAAAGGGAAGTTTGATATTCATGGAAAGTTGGGTTTAGTTCAAAGATATAAGATTTTACCATTTATTTAATAGTCAACATTCGTCTTTTTCTACACCAATTCTTATTTTTGGAAAGAATTTTACAGTTATGATGACATTCCTAAAAACGATATTAATCGTTCTTCTGGTATATTTTGGTCTAAAGTTTCTTATTAGGCTGGCAACCCCTTATTTAATGCGTTATATTTCGAAAAAAGCCGGACAGCAGTTTGAGCAGTTCTTCGGAAATAATCCAAATATGAACACCCAGCCCGAAAAGGAGGGGAGTATTACAATTGATAAAAATCCTTCTCCAAATTCCCGAAACAGTAAAAAAGTTGGTGAATATGTAGATTACGAAGAGGTAGAGTAGTACTAAAACAGGAAACTGCGAGGTCGAATGAATTTACGACCTGCAAAAACTTGAAGAACTTCAAGCGCCCAACGTTAAATATATTTTTCATAATTTCCCCTCTTCAAAATCACAAGCCAAATTATGCAGCCCAACTATAAAAAATTTGTTCCGCATTTAGTTGTTTTCGTTTTGTTTATCGTGGCTTCGCTGGCCTATTTTAACCCGGTTTTACAGGGAAAAAAAATATTCCAAAGCGATATTGTGCAATACACCGGTATGGCGAAACAACAAAATGATTTTCGAGAGGCTACGGGCGAAGAAACTTATTGGACCGATGCCGCTTTTGGCGGAATGCCAACGTACCAATTGGGTGCAAAATACCCGAACAACTACATAAAACAGCTCGATCTTGCCATTCGATTTCTTCCCCGTCCGGCAGATTATCTCTTCCTGTATTTCATAGGAATGTATATCCTGTTTTTGGTGCTGAAAGTGGATTATAAACTGGCCTTTTTAGGTGCGCTGGCGTTTGGCTTTTCAACGTATTTAATTATTATCCTTGGCGTTGGGCACAACGCAAAAGCCCACGCCATAGCCTATATGCCCTTTGTTTTAAGTGGAATATTTCTCACCTTCCGCGGAAAATATCTCTGGGGATTTTTACTGCTCACGGTTTCGATGGGGCTGGAATTGGTGGCCAACCACTTCCAAATGACGTATTATTTAATGCTTTTGGTAGTAATCATCGGCATTGTTTATTTGATTGATGCTTTTAAAAAGAAAATGCTGCCCCATTATTTTAAAGCCGTAGGTATAATGATGGTCGCAGTAATTATATCTATAGGGTTGAATGCCACAAATATTTTGGCAACCAAGGAATATGCAGACACTTCAACCCGCGGAAAAACCGAATTGACCATTAATGCAGATGGCACTCCAAAAGACAACAAAACCGGTCTCGATTTCAATTATATCACGGAATACAGCTATGGAAGGCTAGAAAGTTTCAATCTTTTCATTCCGCGGTTTATGGGCGGAAGCTCTTCCGAAGCATTTCCGAAGGATTCAAAAACCGTAGAGAGCTTAATGCGGATGGGTGCTTCGGCACAGGAAGCTAATCAAGTTTTGAACCAGATTCCGATGTATTGGGGCGAACAGACTTATGTGGGAGCTCCAGCATATATAGGCGCAATTGTTATATTTCTTGCCGTACTGGCACTTTTTTTAGTTCGTGGCAGATTGAAGTGGTGGGTCGTTGCTGGATTTATTTTAACCCTGCTGCTATCTTGGGGAGACAATTTTAAAGGATTGACCCAATTTTTTATTGATTACGTACCGATGTACGATAAATTCCGCGCGGTTTCCTCTATTCAGGTAATTATTGAATTGATTCTCCCAATCCTTGCTATTGTTGGTTTACATCAGTTTTTTAGCCATTTTGAAAAAGAAGATGAAAAGAAAAAGGCATTGCTTTGGTCAACAGGAATTGTGGGCGGAATTACATTGATATTTATTCTTTTTAAAACAACATTGTTCGATTTTGCGAGCCCGTACGATAGCTATTTTAGGGAAGAAATGGGGCTTCCGTTTTTGGAAGCGATCCGCGAAGATAGAATGTCGCTTTTCACCTCCGATGCCATCCGTTCATTAATTTTTGTGCTTTTAACTGCTGCAGTTCTTTGGTTTTTTATTAAAGGAACAGTTAAAAAAGGCCTTGCTGTTGCAGCACTTTGTATTTTGGTTTTGGTTGATTTAGTAGGCGTGGATAGAAGATACGTAGATGAGGAAGACTTTGTACAAGCAAAGTTGGTTGAAGAACCATTTCAAAAAAACGGAGCCGATATGCAAATCTTGGAAGATGATGGGCATTATCGGGTTTATGATGCGGCTGCAAATGCTTTTAACAGTGGTCGCGCAAGTTATTATCACAATGCTTTGGGCGGTTATCACGCTGCGAAACCTGGAAGAATGCAGGATTTATTTGAATTTTACATCAGTCAGGGTAATATTGGAATTTTGAATATGATGAATGTGCGTTACATCATTACCCAAACCAAAAATGGCGGACCGGTAGCACAACGCAATCCGTATGCAAACGGCGATGCTTGGTTTGTTGAAAATGTACTTCCAGCTGAAAATGCCAATGAGGAAATCCAACTTTTGGATAGTTTGGATACAAAAAAGACGGCGGTTATAAACAAAGAATTTCTTTCAAAAATACCGAGTCAGAAAATTGAAAGAGATAGCACTGCAACGATTGAACTCTTCAGTTATCAGCCAAACCATTTGGTTTACGAAGCTTCTACAAAGTCGCCACAATTGGCTGTTTTTTCGGAAGTATATTATCCAAAAGGTTGGAGCGCTTATATAAATGGAAAACCTGCGGAATATTTCCGTGCCAATTATGTGCTTCGGGCTATGGTTATCCCTGCGGGAAACAATAAGATAGAATTTAAATTTGAACCGAAAGTAATCCAAACAGGAAGTACTATTTCCTTGGTGAGCAGTATTATATTTCTTTTGATTTTATTGAGCGGGCTGTATTTCGCCTTTCGGAAAAAAGAACTGAAGGAATAAATGAAACGCGCCCTAATCATCACATATTATTGGCCTCCCGCGGGCGGTCCGGGCGTACAGCGGTGGTTGAAGTTTGTAAAATATTTTAGGGAGTTTGGTGTGGAACCAATAGTGTATGCCCCAAAAAACCCGAACTATCCATTGGTTGATGAAAATTTTTCGTCGGAAATTCCTTCGGATATCGAAATTATCAATCAACCGATCAAAGAGCCGTATCGTTTTGCGAAACTTTTTTCAAAAAAGAAAACCAAGCAGATAAGTAGCGGCATTATTTCAAAAAAGGAAATTTCGGCATTAGAAAAGCTGATGCTTTACATTCGCGGCAATTTTTTCATTCCCGATGCGCGGGTGGGTTGGGTGAAACCTTCGGTTGCGTTTCTTTCCAACTATATTTCTGAGAATGATGTGGATATCGTTATTACAACAGGTCCGCCACACAGCCTTCACTTGATTGGAATGCAACTTCAAAAAGATTTTAATGTAAAGTGGATTGCAGATTTTCGCGATCCGTGGACGACCATCCATTACCACAAATCACTTCGATTGAGCAAAGCTTCAGCCCGAAAACATAAAGCCTTGGAAGCTTCGGTTTTAAAATCGGCAGATATTATTACAGTGACGAGCCCAACGACCAAAAAGGAATTTGGGATGATTACTGAAAAACCCATTGAGGTTATTACCAACGGTTACGATATTGCTGAGAAAAGCGATTTTACGACAGATTCTGTTTTTTCTATTTCACATATTGGCTCATTGTTGAGTGAAAGAAACCCAGAGGTATTGTGGAAAATACTTGCTGAAATTTGCAAAGAAAATGCTCCCTTCAAAAATGATTTACAGTTGAAATTTGCAGGAGCCCTAAGCGAAGAAGTGAAACAAAGTCTTGAAAACTTCGCACTAATTGGAAATTGCGAAATTTTAGGGTATGTGTCCCATTCCGAAGCACTTCAGCTTCAAAATAAAAGCCAAGTATTGCTTTTGGTTGAAATAAACAGTGCTGAAACCCGTGCCATCATTCCCGGAAAGATCTTTGAGTATCTTGCCGCCAGACGCCCTATAATCGCTTTGGGACCAAAGGAAAGTGATATTGAGGGAATTATTGCAGAAACTAAATCGGGAAAATTTTTCAGCTATTGGGATGATGATGAATTGAAGGCTGAAATCCTTCAATTATACAAAGGTTTTAAAAATGGCCACCTAAAGGTTTCTTCCGAAGGAATTGAGAAATACAGCAGAAAAGAACTTACCAAACAAATGGCCTCGCTTATAGCAACTGGTCTTCAATAACAGTGATTTTTTAAAAAGTAAACCCCCGATCTCCGCCAAGGGCGAATCACGGAGGTTTAACCAACCAACCAAAAAACTATCTTTATCCGCGTCCTCCTCTGGAATTGGCTTCTCTTGATGAACTACCCCGTGAGGTCTTAGCTCTTGAGCTGCTGCGCGAAGGTGCGCTGGATTTATTTACTGTACTGCGGCTACGGCTGGCGGTTTCCCGCTTTGGAGCCTGAGTTTTATTCCTACTTACCGAACTGCTTCTGTTGTTTGATGTAGCCCGTGTTTGTCTTTGAACCGTTTTGTTGTTAGAAACAGTTCTGTTATTGGTTGAGCGAACTGCGTTTTCGCTCCGAGTATTTCTTACATTGTTTCTAGTAGTATTGCTTTTTACCTTTGTGTTACCGCTATTTCGAGAAGTTACAGTATGTCTACTTGGTGTATTGGAATAACTTCTATCATTTCGACTGCTTCTATCAATAACAGCAGCGCCTTTACTACTCGAACTTCTATTTCTAGTTACGGTTTCGCTACGTGTATTATTACTTCGTACAGCATTGCTGCTACGAGAGTTGTTGTTTCGGATAGCATTATTGCTTCGGGTAGTGCTATTATTTCTTACTGTACTATTAGATCGCGTATTGCTGGTCGCAACCATAGTATTTTTTCTATTCGGATTATAATTCCTGTTTATTGAAGCTCTTCCTTTTTTATCGTAAACTCGGCTACCTGGACGATAAAATTCTCTGTGGCCATTATGGTAAGCTACACGATGTCTCTTTTTGTAATATACTACGTGGTCGTGGTAACTATATCTAACTGGACTGTAATATCTTCTGTAGGGCAGATCATAAACTACACAGTGGGTATAAATAGGAGGTGTGTAATACACGTGCCAAGGACGATAAATATAATAAGGATTGTAAACGTTTATAATACCAGTGGCGTGTGAAAAGTAACCATAATTATTATACACTACGTGTAAACCGCCAACTCTAACTATTCTTCTGTCATTATATTGAATATCAACATTTCCAGCCTGGATAATGCGTCCGTAGTAATCATAATAGATAGGAACACTTTCTACTTGTATTACCGCTCCGTAATCATCGTATTGTACATAAGCGTCATAATCATAACCCGAATTGAAACTTATATTCACATTGGGAGTGTTTATGGTAACGTTTGAAGCTCTTTGGGGTCCAATATACACGAAATCAAATTGACCGTCGGGGAAAACGGAAAATTCTACGTCGCCTTCAACAAAAATATATGCGCTTCCGTCATATCCTCTTCTTAGGTTGTTTTCACTTTCAGTGGAAGTTGCATTTGCTGAAAACCCCATTAAAAGGATGCTAAAAATAAATGCTATGTTTTTCATAAGTTTCAATATTTAAAAGGTTTGTACTTGCTTGATGTTTCTTGGTTAGCGGAGTACGCTTTTAAATAACCAACGACCGTGCCAAGTTTTTAAAGCATTGATTTTCAGTAATACTTTGAGCTACTGTAAGATTAAATTGGAATTTTGGGAGCATCCAAATAAAAAATCCGCTGAACTGTTTCACCAATTCAACGGACTTTAAAAACTAACCAACCAAAAAAACTAAAAGTCTTATTTTCTATTACTTTGATTTCAATTAGTGTGCCAAAAAATCAATTATTTTAAACTTTCTCCTTTAAATATATTGCAGTAAAAGATTCCTTACTTTTCACAACTTCTTCAGGAGTACCAAATACAACTACTTGTCCTCCGTTTTCACCACCTTCGGGTCCAAGATCAATAATATGGTCGGCACATTTAATTAAATCTAAATTGTGTTCTACAACAATTACGGTATGCCCTCTGTCAAGCAAGGCATAAAACGAAGCCAAAAGTTTTTTTATATCGTGAAAGTGAAGTCCCGTTGTAGGTTCATCAAAAATGAAAACGGTTTTTTCTTTTGAAGTTCCCTTTACCAAAAATGAAGCAAGCTTAATACGTTGTGCCTCGCCGCCGGAAAGAGTAGAGGAGCTTTGCCCTAATTTCACATAGCCCAGCCCAACATCTTGTAAGGGTTGTAGTTTGGCCGCAATTTTATCTTGCTTCTGTTCTCCAAAGAAAGCAACGGCATCATCCACGGTCATTGTGAGGATATCGTCAATATTTTTATTTTGAAAGGTTACTTCCAAAACTTCCTTTTTAAAACGTTTGCCGTTACAGGTATCGCAGAGCAAATGTACATCTGCCATAAATTGCATCTCGATGGTTACTTCGCCTTCGCCTTTGCAGGTTTCACACCGGCCGCCATCTACGTTGAAGCTGAAATGTTTTGCTTTATACCCGCGAATGTCCGAAAGCTTTTGTGAGGCATATAAATTCCGAATATCATCATACGCCTTAATGTAGGTTACCGGATTGCTTCGGCTGGAGCGACCAATTGGGTTTTGGTCAATAAATTCGATGCTTTTGATGGTGTTGAAATCTCCCTTTATTTCTGAAAATTGTCCGGGCTTTTCGCCATAACCGCCAATTTCACGCATCAGGGCTGGATAGAGAATTTTCTTTACCAACGTACTTTTTCCGCTACCGGAAACGCCCGTTACAGCCGTGAAAACATTCAGTGGAAAAGTTACGTCGATATTTTTCAAGTTATTTTGCCGAGCCCCACTGATTGTAATTTTATTTTTTGAAGTACGCCGTTTCTTTGGAACTTCGATCTCCATTTCACCATTTAAATACTTTGCAGTTAGCGAATCTGATTGTAATATTTCAGTATAGGTACCTTGGGCAACCACTTCGCCGCCAAAAGTTCCAGCTTCGGGTCCGATGTCGATTATTTCATCGGCAGCTTTCATAATGTCTTCATCGTGCTCCACGACAATTACGGTATTGCCCAAATCACGAAGCGATTGTAAAACAACAATAAGCCGCTCGGTATCCTTTGGGTGAAGGCCAATACTGGGTTCGTCCAAAATATACATAGAGCCCACGAGACTGCTTCCCAAAGAGGTGGCGAGATTGATTCGTTGCGATTCGCCGCCCGAGAGCGTGTTCGATTTTCTGTTCAATGTTAAATAGCCTAAACCAACATCCTGCAAAAAACGAAGGCGGTTGTTTATTTCCAGTAGTAAACGTTTTGCGACTTTTTCATCAAACTCTGAAAGTTTAAGGTTTTTGAAAAATTCGGCCGTTTTATTCAATGGTAGTTCAACTAATTCCTGAATTGCTGTATTGTTGATTTTTACGTAACCAGCTTCGGGACGTAATCGTTTTCCCTTGCAGGTTGTGCATCTCGTTTTTCCACGATAGCGAGAGAGCATCACCCGGTTTTGGATTTTATAACTTTTGGATTCCAAAAAGGAAAAGAAAGAGTTCAATCCTTCAAAATACTTGTTGCCATCCCAAACCAATTGTTTTTGATCATCGGTGAGTTGAAACCACGGTTTGTGGATTGGAAAGTCAAACTTATAAGCATTGTTAACCAACTGGTCGCGGTACCAACTCATACTTTCGCCTCGCCACGGAAATATGGCGTTTTCGTAAATTGAGAGCGCAGTATTTGGTATGACTAAATCTTCATCAATCCCAATTACATCGCCGTATCCCTCGCAAGTAGGACAGGCGCCGTACGGATTATTAAAACTGAAGAGATGTACGTTTGGCTCCATAAAAACCATTCCGTCTGCTTCAAAACGGTTGTTGAATTCTGTGATATTTTTTGAAGAAAGTGCTTCAATATAAAGTTCACCTTTTCCTTCAAAGAAGGCTATTTCGATAGCATCGGCAAGACGGTTATAAAAATCTTCTTCGTCTTTCGTTATGATTCGGTCTATGACCAAATCTATTTTTTTCGGAAATGTTTTGCTCTCCAATTCATCAATCCGTAAAACTTCATCTTTTATTTTAATTCGTGAATAGCCCTGTTGTGCCAATGCCTTGATTTTGTTTTCCATTGTGCGTCCTTCTTCCAAAAGAATAGGGGCGAGGAGCAATAATTTTTCACCTTCAGGAAACTTTTTTATGAAATTTATAACATCTGTGGTGGTGTCTTTTTTAACTTCTTTACCGGAAAGGGGCGATATGGTTTTCCCGATTCGCGTGTAAAGCAACTTTAAATAATCATATATCTCGGTTGAGGTACCCACGGTAGAACGCGGGTTTGTGGAATTTACTTTTTGTTCAATTGCAATTGCGGGAGCAATGCCCTTAATGGAATCTACTTTTGGCTTATCCAATCTTCCCAAAAATTGGCGGGCATAACTGGAAAGGCTCTCTACATAGCGGCGCTGGCCTTCTGCGTAGAGGGTGTCAAAAGCCAAACTAGATTTTCCGCTTCCGGAAAGACCTGTTACTACTACCAATTTATTTCGAGGAATAGCAACAGAAATGTTTTTAAGATTATGAAGTTTAGCACCTTGTATTAGGATGCTTTTTTTAGTATCTATGGTTTCGGCACTCAATTTATTTTTTCTTTTTTTATAGCTTTTTGCAAAGATACTATATCGATTTCAGCAATGCACATTTGCGGTTATTATTATTTTTTAATGAAAAATTTAACCTTTTTTTTGCATTTGTGATTTCTTTGTTGTTATATTTACGGCTCTTAACGTCATATATAAAAATTATTGCCTATAGCTGATCATTACTTTTAACAAATAAACATTCTAACTAAGCAACCAAATCCATAGTTGTTTATTTTTTAAAGAAGTATTGATATGAAGCAAAGCACAAACTCTGATGCGTTTTTAGTGAGCGCTTATATGAACGGTAATGAATCTGCTCTTAGCGAGTTAATAACTCGACACAAGCAAAGAATCTACAGTTTTATTTATTCGAAAGTCTTTGATAGGGATGTCGCTGAAGATATTTTCCAAGATACCTTTATTAAGGTTATTAAAACCTTAAAAAGAGGAGCTTATAATGAAGAAGGAAAATTTCTTCCATGGGTAATGCGAATTGCCCATAATTTGGTGATAGACCATTTCAGAAAAAACAACCGCATGCCCAAGTTTGAAAACAATAATGATTTTAACATCTTTTCGGTTTTGAGCGACAATGCATTAAATGTGGAAAAACAGATAATCAAGGGGCAGGTTGAAAGTGATGTCCGCAGATTGATTCAGGAATTACCTGAAGATCAAAAGGAAGTATTGATGATGCGAATTTATAAGGATATGAGCTTTAAGGAAATCAGTGAGCAAACAGGCGTTAGCATTAATACTGCACTGGGCCGGATGCGTTATGCATTAATCAATTTGCGCAAAGTAATTGATAAACATAATATTATATTGACCAATTAATGCAATAAAGTAATTTTTGCTACGTTATTTGGAAATAAAACCTCAAAATAACATTCTATGCAAAAATTTTACTCTGAAACATCACGTGTGGACGGCGTGAATAAAAAACTCGTTCCAAAAGAAGAGACTATTAAGTTTCTTCTGGATTATTCGATGGCTTTAAGTGTTATAGATTACCATAAAATGAAGTTTGAAGCACTTCTAAACTAAACTTTGGAGAAACCCCGGAATTAGCTTTTCGGGGTTTTTTTTGAAAAAAAAGCCCCCTAACCCCCAAAGGGGGAATTTATTTACGGGGCATAATGTGCATAGTTCATCGCTCATCTCTTATCTACTTTCTTTAAATACTCTTTTATCACCGATTTTCTGCCAATGGTCTTTGTGATTATATCTTTTTCCAAATCCCAACCACGCGCCGGGGAGTATTGCCTGCCGTACCATATAATCTGAAGATGGAGAATATTCCATAGATCCTTTGGAAACAAACGCTTTGCATCCTTTTCGGTCTGAACTACATTTTTACCATTCGAGAAACCCCAACGGTACATCAATCTATGGATGTGGGTATCAACGGGAAAGGCAGGAATATTAAAGGCTTGGCTCATAACCACACTTGCCGTTTTGTGGCCCACCGCGGGAAGGGATTCCAAGGCTTCAAAATCAGCGGGAACCTTACCGTCATATTTCTCTATTAATATTTTTGAGAGCCCATGAATGCCTTTTGATTTCATAGGTGAAAGTCCTACGGGTTTAATTATTTCCCTGATTTCTTCTACGGTTAGTTTTAGCATATCATAGGGATTGTCAGCTACTTCAAAAAGCAAGGGCGTAATTTGGTTGACGCGCACGTCCGTGCTTTGCGCAGAAAGTAGCACGGCGATCAATAAAGTATAGGGATCCTTATGTTCCAAGGGAATTGGTACTTGCGGATAAATCTTATTTAACGTATCAATAACAAAGGTTACCTTTTCCTGCTTGGTCATTTTAAGTACTTTTATGCAAAAATAAATATAATGAAAACATTAAAGGTAGGAGATAAGGCTCCAGATTTTAAAGTAAACGATCAAGATGGAAATAGTATTTCCTCAAAAGATTTTAAGGGAAAGAAATGGATTGTATTTTTCTATCCCAAAGCCAATACTCCTGGGTGTACTGCAGAAGCCTGTAATCTTCGTGATAATTATAAAAAATTACAGAAGGAAGGTTATGAATTATTGGGAGTGAGTGCAGATAGTGAAAAACGTCAAAAAAATTTTAAAGAAAAGTATGATTTCCCCTTTCCTTTATTGGCGGACGAGAACAAAGAGATTATAAATGGTTTTGGGGTTTGGGGACCCAAGAAATTTATGGGAAGGGAATTTGATGGAATACACCGTAAAACTTTTATAATTGATGAAAACGGAATCATAACCCGTGTCATTGACAAGGTTAAGACCAAAGATCACGCTGCGCAGATATTGGATTAATTATCGACCTTTTCAGGAGTAGTCTTATAATTGAAAAGTTGTTTATCCTTTATAATTTCTGAAACTCCAGGTGGCAACATCTGTTCCCATCCTTCTTCGCCTGTTTCTATCATTGCCAATACTTCGCGAGAAAATATCTCCATGTTGTCAGGATTATAATCAGTGATGTCAACAACTTTACCGTTATATTTAAAGAATTTGTACAATTCCTTCATTCGTGGATGTACTTTCAGGTTTTCACTATTGGTGTATTCTCCCGTTTCCGCATCTTTCATAGGATAGAGATAAACCTTTAAATCTTTAAAAAATAATTTTCCAAAGGCTTCCAAAATACCACCACTTAAGTGTCGATAATATTTTTCATCAAAAATGTCCACTAAATTATTGACGCCCATGGCGAGCCCCATTCGCATCTTTGTATATCTGGAGAAATATTCAACTAGCTTATAGTACTCCTGAAAGTTTGAAATCATAACCGTATGCCCCAAAGAACAGAGCAGCCTGGCGCGGTCCATAAAGTCTTCTTCATCAATTTCACCTTCGGCCCGCAAATTTGAAAGGGTAATTTCAAATATTACTTCAGTTCTATCTTTTTCTACCCTGTTTTCCTTCAGAAACATTTCATAGGAACGTTCAAACATATCTATGTTAACCTTGGTAACAGGTCTAAAGCTTCCGCGAAGGGCCAAAATGTTTTTCTTATAAAGAATTCTTGCCGGAAGTATATTGTGGCCTTCAGGGTTAAACATAACCGCATCGGTCATACCATTTTTAATTAGCTGAAGACTCATCAATCTGTTGTCAACGTCCTTAAAGCGGGGCCCCGAAAAATTTATGGTGTCAATTTCAATTTTATCTTTATCGATATGGTCGTACAGGTAACGAAGCAATTTATTGGGTTGGTCATATTTATAATATGCCCCATAAATTAAATTTACACCTAAAGTACCAAGTGTAATCTGCTGTAATTGTGCATCATTTTCGTGAAAGCGAATGTGCAGGGTTATTTCGTTATAAGGTTCTTTTGGGTCTATTTGATATCGAATTCCTACCCAGCCATGCCCTTTATATTTTTTTGCAAAATCAATTGTGGCAACGGTATTTGCGTACGAGAAGAAAAGTCTGTTGGGGTGTTTCTCACGGTTTATACGCTCTTCTATCAAGTTGAACTCGTGCGAGAGCATCTTTTGAAGTCTTGATTCTGTTACGTATCGGCCATCTTCTTCTATTCCATAGATTGCGTCGCTAAAATCCTTATCATAGGCAGACATTGTTTTGGCAATGGTTCCTGAAGCGCCACCGGCTCTAAAAAAATTCCGAACGGTTTCTTGCCCGGCTCCGATTTCGGCAAAAGTGCCGTAAATGTTTTCGTTCAGATTGATTCGTAAAGCCTTACTTTTTATGGAGGGAATATTTTCAAATTCCTTGTCTCCTATTATGGTTTCTGGCATAGCAACGTTCTATTTTTTAATATAACAAAGGTAGCAAATACAATAGGTAAACAAAAAAAATACCAGTATTTTTGCGCAGATGAAATCAACATTCCGCGTTACATTTCTCGGCACTGGAACTTCACAAGGCATACCCGTAATAGGCAGCAATCACCCTGTTTGTAAAAGCAGTGACCCAAAAGATAAACGTTTGCGTGTTTCGGTTTTATTGCAATGGGATGATTTTACTTACGTTATTGATTGCGGTCCTGACTTTAGACAGCAAATGTTGCGCCAAAAGGTTTCAAAACTGGACGGCATTCTTTTAACGCACGAACACAGCGACCACACCGCAGGTTTGGACGATATCCGCCCATTCAATTTTATGCAGGGCAATATGCCTTTTTATGCCCATAAGCGAGTATTTAAATCACTGCACGAACGTTTTGCCTATATTTTTGAAACGGAAAACAAATATCCCGGAGCACCTAGCGTTGAAGAAATTGAAATTGATAAAGACAAACCTTTCACTATTGGGGGAAAAGAAATTATTTCAATTGAAGCATTCCACGACACACTACCGGTTTTAGGTTTTCGGGTGGGAGACTTTACCTATTTGACGGATGTTAAAACCATTACTGAAGAAGAAATTGAGAAAATAAAAGGGACAAAGATTTTAGTTGTAAATGCTTTGCGCGAAGAACCCCATTATTCACATTTCAACATCTCAGAAGCACTTGATTTTGTTGAAAAAGTAAACCCCAAAAAAACATATTTTACACACATTAGCCATTTAATGGGCTTTCATGAGGAAGTGGAGAAAAAACTTCCACAAAACGTCCATTTGGCATATGATACACTCACTATAACTATTTGATTATGAGAAATAAAATTTTTATGTACTTGTTTCTTTTTGCAGTGCTTTTCATAATTTATCAATATATGAACGAGAAAAGCATTTTTGAATCGCAGGAATCCCAAATTGAAAATCTGCAAACGAAAGTTCAAAAATATAGCGACTCTATCGAGGGCCTTCATGGACAAATAATGAACTTGAACTATTTCACTTTAATGGGAAATGACAATGCAATGACCTATTTTGAAAATTTGGGTTATGAAGCTGCAGAAGTGGAATCAATGGTTTCTGATCAGATTTATGATTTCAATCTTCAAAAGGGAAACAATCCATTAGTTCCATTTGAGGGAATGGCGGGCGATATGAAAATCAATAAACTAAAATTCCTTAACCATAAATGGATCCTTGCAGACTTTACCGATAACACCTATTGGGGCGAAATGATTTTGGAATATTATTTCAACGATAAAAATGAACTTGAATTGACGCCAATTGCTTCATTTTTATATCAAAACTAAACTAATTGGAACAACTTATAGCTTATTGATTTTCCAACCAACTTTTAAGTTCGTAAAAATTCTGGGGAGCTACTCCGTGCCCCACAGGAAATTCCGAATACTTACAATCAATATTTAAGTTTTTTAGGAAAGGCTCTGTCTTTCGGGCCCATTGAACAGGAATAACTTGGTCCACACTTCCGTGTGACGTATAGATTTTAAGATTGCTGAAGTCATTTTTGGCATACCCTTCTTTTAAAATGGCTTCATTAATATAACCACTTAAACCGATTACATTTTTTATTTTTTCAGGATAACATAGCGCGATGGCGAAGCTTAAAATAGTGCCTTGGCTAAAACCGAGCAGCGTAATATTATTTTTGTCAACTTTGTACTTTTCAATTACTTCGTCTATGCACTTCGAAACTAATTCGCGCGAGGCAATAGCTTGTTCGTCATCGCTGAATTTTCCCTGTGAATTGTCAAAGTATATATTATACCAAGCATTTCCGTAAGGTTCAAGCCTTATTGGGGCTTTCAGAGAGATGACAGCATATTTTTCCGGAAGTTCACCGGCAAAGGAAAACAAATCGTTTTCATCGCTCCCAAAACCATGCAGCATAATGATTGCCGGTGAGTTTTCTGAAGCATTTTTTGCGGGTCTATAATTGTGATCTAAAAGTAAAGTCTGTTTTTCCATAGGCTGCAAAAATAAAAAAAGACCTTTTAAACTGAAGTTCTTTCAGCAGAAAAGGTCTCGTTAAATATTATTTAAAATCTAAATTCCTTTAAACCATTCTTGAAATTGTTCTCCAAATACAGGTACCGGTTTCATTTCACCTTGTACGGCACTTATCAATCCAAGGAGCCAAAATACGAATATGGCGAGCTGTACAATCCAGGTAAGTATTGAAATCCCAATAAAACTTATAACAATACTCAATACTACTCCCACACACATAATACCCAATGATTGTCGCACATGGAATGAGCCCAGAGCAGTTTTATTTCCATTGTTCATTATTAAAGCGATGATCCAGCCAACTAAGGTAATGTAAGCAATGATGGCTACGGTTTTGCCGTTGTCTGCAGTTGTTTCCATTTTTTTTTGATTTTAGGTTAGTGTTTATTTAAGCTAAAGATAATCAATACTTTAATTTAAAAATGTAAACCATTCCTGAAATTTTTCACTTAAAAACGGAATGCCCCTCTTTTTGCTGAAAAAAGCCATCGACCAGCAAAAGAGCCACAGCAAAAGACAGATTAACCAAATAATATCGCCAACGGTTACATCTATTTGCGCTTGCACAACTAACGAAACGATAAACATTAACGTAATCCCAAACATATTTTTAATATGCCACGTTGCAAAGGGGTGGTTTTCTTCCCTGTTGAAAAAATAGGCAATAATAAAACCCACAAATGGGGCATAGGCAATAAGGGCGGTAGATTTTCCTGCGGGTATAGTCTTCATTATTTCTTCAGCGCCAATTTGTTGTTTACCAAAATTCCGTAAGGTTTTCCCTTTAATTTTGTTTCAAGAAAAGCGGCATTTTCTGAGGTTGATAGAATATCTTTTTCTGAAAATTCCCAATTTCCATCAGGATTAAAAAGGGTAAGCTCAGCAAGATTTCCTTCTTCAATTTTTTCTGAAGAAATATTGAAAGCTTGTTTTAAACCGGTAAGCGCTTTAACAGTTTCCTCAATCCCCAAAACCATATTGAGCGCACCAAAACAGCTTTCCAAACCAATACTTCCAAAGTAAGCCTGCTCAAATTCTGTTTTTTTGTGCTCCACATCTATTGGGTTGTGGTCGCTGGTTACGCCATCAATCGTTCTGTCCTTCAACCCTTTTAGCAGTGCTTTGGAATCTTCTTTTGTACGTAAGGGGGGAAGCAATTTATAGTTCGTATCAAATTCCTCCAAAACATCATCTGTCAAAATAAGGTTGAAAATCGCGACACTGCAAGTTACATTTAGTCCTTTTTTTTTGGCATCCCTAATCAGTTCTACAGATTTTTTGGTTGATATGGTAGGAATATGAAGTTTACCCCCCGTATATTCCAAAATATACAAATCGCGAATTATCTGGAGCTCTTCCGAAAGTGCCGGAATTCCTTTCAATCCTAACCGGGTACTGTTTACTTCTTCGTTCACCATTCCATTTCGCGCCACAGATTTTTCAAAAGGAAACGATTGCACCAACCCATGAAAATTCTGTGTGTATTGCAAGGCTATTTTCAGCAAGTTTGCATTTGCAATTGGGTTTTTATAATCGTAAAAAGAAACTGCGCCCTCGTTTTGCATATCGTAGAGTTCGGCAAGATCGGTTCCTTTACTGCCTACGGTTAGTGCGCCGATAGGGTAGAGGTTAACGGCGTTCCCTTCGGCTTTGCTTTTTAGAAATTTTATGTGCCCTTTGCTGTCGCTTATCGGAAAACTGTTTGCATTTACGGCAACACTTGTAAATCCGCTATAGGCGGCAGTTTTTAAACCGTTTTCGATGGTTTCCCGCTCTTCAAAACCCGGTTCGCCAAAAGAAACGCTGCTATCAAACCAACCTTGGGAAATATGTAGGTTTTTTAAGGAAACCTCTTTAATCTTTTCAGTTGGAGAAATAGTAGAAGCAATTTTTGAAATTTTACCATTTTCTATCAAAACATCCCGTTTTTTTAAATGATGTTTGCTGGAAACATCTACTATGGTTGCGGATTTCAGTAATATCTTCATTTGTAGAATTTTAAGATAAGCATTTCAAAAAGTAAGAAGAGCAATGCAAAAATAGCAAACCATTTCCAAAAACTGTTAATAGCGTTCGCATCTTCGATAGCATCAAAAAGATCATTCACAGAACTGTAAACTTCTGCACCTTCCCAATCTTCGGGGTTTAGGTATTGTAATTCACTTTCACTACGTGAATAATTGAAACTTATATTTTCCAAAAACTCAGTTTTCTTCACTATTTGGTAATTTCCTGCTTTATTGGGTTTATCAGTGGTAGTCACTAAAACATAATTGGCTTTTGTTTGCTGAAGCGGAATAAACTGCTCCGTACTGTCCTTTACGGTAAGTATTTCATCTGGGCCTAGTTTCACGGGAACAGCTATTGCGTTTTGCTGCCCAATGGTATAATACAAGCGGGGTAAGGGCAAACTCTGCAAGGCCATATTATAAATAGTGGGCACTACCAAAGGCGAATTCTGGAAGTTGGAATTTTCCTTGTTTATTGGGGCTGTAAATAGATAAGTTTTGTTTTTTTGAAGTAAAAAGGACTGGTTGTCCTCAAAACCGATTGCGGGAGTTGCATTTGATGAAACACTATAAAACGCATTCACCTTAGGGTACTGAAAATTTTCGACTTCTTTTTCAAAAACATCTTTAAAGAGTGGATGCGAAAAAACAATTTTCGTAATCATTTTTTCTTGAATTTTTTCTTCGGAAAGCGTTCCCAAAGCCATCGTTAATAGGAAATTGTTATAGCTGCTTAAATCTGCTAGGGAAGCGGGTATAACTAAAACACTTCCTCCATTGTCGCTAAACGATTGTAAAGCGGTGGCCAAGGAAGCCGGAATTTCTTTCAACTCGTTGAGCACAATGAAATTTTGGTCGGGAATTTCATTGTAATTTAATGTTTTGAAGGTTTGCTGTGTAAACTTGAATTCCTCTTTTTCAAACAGTCGTTGCAGGAAGTTTCCATCTGCTTCATTAATAGCTAAGACCTTTATTTTTCCAGGCTTGTTGATGTTGAAAAACAACGAGTTGTCAAAAGGAATATTTGGTTCATTTATTTGTAGTTCCCCAATAAATTCTTCGGAATTATCGACGTCAAAAGTTACGGTACCGTTAGAATTTCCTGAAAAATCCAAGGCTGTTTTGGCAATCAACCTATTCTTATTAAAAAGGGAAACAGGGACTTCCGAAATTTCAGTTGTAGTATTTGATACTTTAACCTTCAATTGCGTTATTGAGGCATTCTTTGAAGCAATGTAAGCGCTGTCAATTGAGATATTTGATGCTTTTACAGGTTTCAGTGGTACGGCATCCAGTATTAAATCTGTTGGTATTTCTGGAAAAACTTCTTTTTGCTGAAAATCTGAAAGATAAACCAATCGTTTCAGTACATCTTTTTCTTTTGAATAAAGCTGATTGGCTTTCAATAACACTTGTGAAGGGGTCAATTGGTTTTGTGAGTATACTATGGAAAGCACCTCATTTTTAAAATCCTGTGGGGTAACATTTTTTCGTTCAGAATTATTCGTAAACCAACTAAGTTTTTCGGTACCCCCAAGTTTATCAAACAAATCCTGCAAGGCGCGCTCAAGCATTGGGCCTTTTGCACCTTTCGCCTGCATGCTGAAGGAATTGTCAATATAAATAACAGTTTCCTTTTTTGTGCTTAAAGCAGTTTTGGTGGCTGTGAAGGGTTGTGCAAATGCAATAATAACACAGGCTAAAGCTAGCAAACGCATCAATAGGGTAAGCCACTTTTTGAGTTGTGAACTTTTTCGGGTCTGAATGGTAACTTTTTTAAGAAAAGCAACATTCGTAAAATCTACTTTTTGAAAACGCCGAAGTTGAAAAAGATGAATAAATATTGGGATGAGCAGCAGGAAAAGGGCGTAAAGAATTTCTGGGTGTTTGAACTGCATTCCTATAAATATTGCCCAAAGATAAAAAATGGAATGCAATTAAAGCTATTTCTGTAAGCTAAAGGTGAAAATGCCTTCTTTTGATAAGTAAACATCTTTTAATACTTAAATTCAATCTAATTTTTTCACACTAAACTTAAACGTAGTCCCTTCTCCCAAAGTGGAAGAAACTTTTATTTCACCATCCAGTCTATTTACTAGCTTTTTTACTGTGGAAAGTCCAATACCATTTCCTTTTTTTCCATTTCGGTCTAAATTTCCCGTGGTGACAAAAAGATCAAAAATATGCTCTATTCGTTCTTTTGGTATTCCCATTCCGTTATCGGTAATAGTAAAATGGTAATAACCGTTCTTTTCTTCACAATCAATATCAATTTTTATTTTCTTTTTATCGTTGTATTTTAAACTATTACCAATAAGGTTCAAAAGTATTTGCTCAAGGGCAACTTTATTGGCCTGCATTTCAATGTTTTCCTCGGGTAGATTTATTTCACAATCAACGTTGATATTTAGCAGTTCTATTATTTCCTCTAAAAGATCTTGGCTGTCAAAAGATTCACTCCGCAAAGATGCTGTTTTATCAGTCTCGTAATGCTCCAGCAGGCCAGTAACGTATTCACTTAGTGTGAAAGATGACTGCTTGATGTAATCTAAATATTCTTTGCCCTGTTCATCCAAATGCTGTCCATATTTGGTGCGAAGCATATCTGATGTGATAATCATATTTGCCAGCGGCATTTTCATATCGTGGGAAACTACGCCAGCAAAATTTTTAAGTTCCTCATTGCGTTCCTTAAGTTCTTTTTGTACAGAAAGCAATGCTCGGTTACGTTTTCGGGCTTCAAATAAATTCACCACTTGGTAGGCCATGGCAGTAAGTGCCTTTTTTTGGGATTTTGTCAATACCCTAGGTTTGGTATCAAAAACACAAAGAGTTCCCAATGGATAACCTTCACTATTCACCAAACGCACACCGGCATAGAAAATGGCATTCATTTCTGTAACCAGTGGGTTATCTTTAAAACGATTGTCTTTTCTGGCATCTTCAATTATAAAAATGTTTGATTCTTCCAATATGGCGTGCCCGCAAAAAGAAATGTCTCTTGGTGATTCATTAAAAGGAATACCGTAATGCGACTTCAGAAAATTACGATCTGCATCCAGAAGCGTTACCAATGAAATTGGCACATCACATATATTTGCTGTCAATGCGGTTATATTGTCGAAATCCTTTTCTGGCAAGGTGTCCAACAAATGATAGGAACGTACAGCGGCCAAGCGTTGCTCTTCATCTATTGGAAATTGTGGTTTTATCAAGGTTTAGGCTACTTTATCTTAAAACCGAAAATATCGGTTTTTAAGGATTAAACGTAAATGTACAATATTTTATAATCAGTTTTGAAACGGATAAAAATAATGTGAAATGTATCAACTTTTAAATCAAAAGCGTTCAAAAACGCCTAATCCGAAAAGAGCAAAGTCATATTTTACAGGATCTTGTGAGTCCAATTTGCGAAGCGAATTATCCAACTCCAATAAAGCTTTGGCATCGTTTTGTTTACGTTTCAGTAATTTTAGTTTCCGTGCGACGTTACCACTATGAACATCAAGCGGACAAGACAACTGGGAAGAATCAATGCTTTTCCAAATTCCAAAATCTACGCCCGTAGCGTCATTACGAACCATCCACCGAAGAAACATATTTATTCTTTTTGCAGCCGAATTTTTTAAGGGATCACTAATGTGTTTTTGTGTTCGAGAAGGGTGGGGGAGTTCAAAAAAAGTTTTTTTGAAATGATGTATTGCCGGTTGCATAGAGTCTTTTTTGGCATGTTTTGAAAACAAGGTTTCCAGCCCACCATGGTTTTTATATATATTTTGAAGCGATTTCAGAAAATAAGCAAGATCTTCATTATTAAAAGTTCTATGCACAAAATTTGAAAGAGACTCTGATTGCTCTTCTGAAAAATTCATCACAAAATCATAAGGGGAGCTGCCCATCATTTCCACTAAACGGTTGCCATTGTTTATGATGCTTTTTCTATTTCCCCAAGCAATGGTAGCCACTAAAAAGGCTGTAATTTCAATATCTTCCTTTAAAGTGAAAAGATGTGGAATTTGAATAGGATCGGTTTCAATAAATTTGGGGTTATTGTAAAGATTGACCTTTTCGTCAAGGAATGATTTCAGTTCGGTTTTATTCATTTAATGGCTCACAATTTTTCCGTCTTGCATCACCAATTTTCTATCAGCCATATTTGCAAGTTCTTCATTGTGCGTAACGATAACAAAGGTTTGCCCAAATTCATCCCGCAATTTGAAAAATAAATTGTGCAGATTTTCGGCACTTTCGGTATCGAGATTTCCGCTAGGTTCATCTGCCAGAATGATTGCCGGATTGTTAATCAGAGCTCTTGCTACGGCAACTCGTTGTTGTTCCCCGCCCGAAAGTTCGTTGGGTTTATGGTCCTCGCGGTGCGAAAGTCCTAAAAATGTGAGTAGTTCTTTCGCTCTTTTTATAGCTATGTTCTTTGGAGTTTTTTTTATGAATGCTGGAATACAGACGTTTTCAAGTGCTGTAAACTCTGGCAATAGTTGGTGAAACTGAAAAATAAACCCTAAATTTTCATTTCGGAACTGCGCTAATTTCTTCCCCGAAAGGGAACCTATATTTACACCGTTTATGGCTAATTTACTTTTTGATTTATCAAAAGCATCCAAGGTTCCCAAAATCTGCAGCAAGGTTGTTTTTCCCGCGCCCGAAGCACCAACTATTGAAACAATTTCACTCTTTTTTATGTATAGGTCAACACCCTTTAAAACGTGAAGGTTGTCGTAGAATTTATGAATATTTTGGGCTTCAATCATAGCAAAAAATTAAACCGTGAAAGTACTATTTATAGCGCTATAATACAATCCAATGGGTTATATTGTTTTTATTCGGACTTATGTGTTTATTTTTGAATTTAATATTATTAAACAAATTTTAATGGCTTCCTATAGATATTTTGAAGAATACGACCAACCTGTAACGGACACGTTGATTGAAAATTATAGTAAAATCTTGCATACGGTAGGCGAAGATATTTCGCGAGATGGTATTGTAAAAACACCTGAACGCGCCGCAAAGGCGATGCAATTTTTAACCTCGGGCAACTGTCAGGACCCCGCTGAAATCTTGAAAAGTGCCATGTTTGCCGAAGCTTATCATGATATGGTTATTATAAAAGATATTGAACTTTATTCCCTTTGTGAGCACCACATATTGCCCTTTTTTGGAAAAGCACACATCGCTTATATTCCAGATGGACATATTGTTGGGCTTAGCAAAATTCCGCGGGTTGTTGATATTTTTGCACGTAGATTGCAGGTTCAGGAACGATTAACCCATGATATTCTTGAATGTATAAATGATACTTTAAAACCAAAAGGGGTAGCCGTAGTTATTGAAGCATCGCACATGTGCATGATGATGCGCGGTGTGCAGAAACAGAATAGCGTTACTACAACTTCAGGTTTTCGTGGCCAATTTGAGGCTATAGAAACCAGAAATGAATTCTTGAAACTGATCAGCAGCGATTTGGGTTAATTTTTTTGGAATGTTTTTTGCTCTTCAATAATAAATTAAACACAACAGGAAGATGAAAAACGAAAAATATAAGTTGCTTAGAAAAGGCATTTTTTATGATGCAGTAGGTATGGCAACAATGGCCATACCTGTAATCGGTCCCTTTTTAGATTTACTTTGGGCGCCTCTTGCAGCAAAAAAAATGAGTGAAATGTATAAAGGAACTGAAGGAAAAATTGCTTCTGTTCTTGTATTTGTAGAGGAAGTTTTACCCTTTACGGATGTTGTCCCCACCTTTACACTAATGTGGTTATACACATTTGTTTGGAAAAAGCAGCCTACACCACAGATTATTGAGGTTAGAGCGAACGAATAAAAAAGCCCCGATCGGGGCTTTTTCTTTAAATTTCCAATTTTAAATTTACATTGATACTCCTTCCCATATTAAGGATACTATCCGGCTTTAATCTCGATAAATGGGCTATATATTTTTTATCTGTAAGATTTGTTCCGTTTAGTCCGATTTTAAATAAAACCTTTTGAAATTGAAAGCTGCTTTCAATCCCTGCGCTCAGTAATGAATAGCCTCCCGTTCTCGTTTCAAAATTGCTCACATTTTTTTGGTCAAAGGTATTTTCAAGCGTAATAAAAGCTGAACTTGATTTTCTGGTTTTTCCATCATTTAGTTCTATTCGGAATGTATTCCGGAGTGAATTTGCCGGAATTAATGGCAAATATTTATCATTGCTCAATTTTCCTGTAACAGTTTCGAAGCTACTTTCCAAATGAAGCCAATCCAACGGGTGGGGGTGAAGGTGAAAACCCAATTCGCCCCCATACAACGCTGCATTGTCCTGCAAATAATCAAATACCTGTGCGTCGTCAAGGGTTTCATTGCTAGGCGACAGAAAAATGTAGTCATTAACGGCGTTGTAAAAACCATTTGCAAAAAATTCAATATGCTCGTTTCTGTATTCTAAAGCAAGATCGGTCTGGAAATTCTGCTCATTTGATAAATTTATATTTCCGCGTTCATATCTGTTTGTACCTTCGTGAACCCCATTAGAAGTTAGTTCTGCCAAGTTTGGCGCTCTAAATCCACTGGCAAGATTGATTCGCGTTGAAAAATTTCGAACAATATCGAGTTTAGCTCCTAAAGCAGCAGTGAAACTATTAAAAGTGGTATTAAGTGCTGGAATAAAATCCAAATCAGCAGGATTTCCAGCGGCTTCACTTTTAATTTTTCGAGAGTCGAAACGGATTCCGGCTTGAAAATCTATCTTTTCCAAATGATAGTGTGAAGTTGCCAAAATTCCAATATCAGTAGTTGTCGCATCAGGAATTAAAATTTCTTCACCTTCGTTTTTATTTTTTTGAAACATTCCCTGAAGCCCCACTATAGTTTCAAAATTGCCCAATTGAGGTAGGTGATATTTCATATCATAATTAAATGTGTTTAATTTAAGCTGAAGGGCTGCCACATCTGATTCGTCTTCAAATTCACGTCTGTCATTGAACAGATAACCAGCTTTTATATCTAAACTGGAGTTAGTAAAAAATAGCGTATTGTCAAAACTTAAAATATGGTTATCAATTTCCTGAAAAGGAAGTTCTAAAGCCTTAGAACGCGTTTGCTCACTGATTTCCTCAGGAATACCAATATTGGAGCGATTGTAATTATAGCGAAGTGTTGACTTAAATTTTGTGCCAGAATATTGCAATCCAGTCTTAAAATCTTTTTCATTAAACCTAGTGTTGGTAACACGATAATCTGCTCCCGTATCATAATCACTAAAAATAGCGTACGCGCCTCGTGCCAAAAATTTTAGCTTTTCACCTGAGGTCTTAATTCCAAGATTTGTAGCGGTTCCCAATGTATTTGAAAAGTAAACGCTGTTTAGATCACCATGAGTTTCACCGGAGAGCGCAAATTTTTCAGGATTCAGATAAAGTACTCCGCCCAGAGCATCGCTTCCGTAAAGCAATGACGCCGGACCTTTTATGACTTCTACGCTTTCCACTCCCGCTTCATTTATACCCAGCCCGTGCTCGTCTCCAAACTGCTGATTTTCTAAACGAACACCCTGTGCATAAGTTAAAACCCTATTTGAGCTTAGTCCGCGAATAACTGGTTTTCCAATGCCCGTCCCTGTACTAATGATATCTACTCCTGCAATATTTTTAATGCCATCGGCCAAGGTTACGGCACCAGAGGCGTTTAGGTCTTCAGTTGAAATGCGTTCCACCTTCATAACATTATCACTCTGTAATTTATGGAAGGGCGTAGAAACTATAACCTCTTCCATTTCAACTGCACTTTCCTGCATTTCAAGATTTTCGGTAACGTTTTTTCCGTTTGAAAAATTAATTTTTTTTGAAATGGTCGCGAATCCTAGTGAAGAAAAAACTATGTTATAGCTTCCGTCAGGAATATTGATTAGCGTATAGTTACCGTCAAAATCTGCAACGGTTCCTTTTTCAAGTTGCGGAATATAGATTGTTGCGGGCACTGGTTCATTTGTATTTTTTGAAGTTATGTTTCCCGTCAAGGAATTTTGTGAGCTCACTGTGGTATATATAAAGAACACCACAAGTAAGCATAATATGTTTTTCATGCTTTCTTGATTTAAAAATGTTTGAATTAAAATAAAATGATAAAAATCAAGAAAGTTGAGGAGGGCCTCTAAGAAAATAGTGGGAAGGGTCTAAATTAAAAGAAGATGTAAAATAAAAACTATCAACATTTCGAAAACTGTGAAATACAGTGAAATCAGGAGATTCCAGAGGAGTAAAGGTAAATATTGAAAAGTGAAAATCACAAATTGAACAGTCTAACTGTTTTTCGTGAAGATGCGTTGAAATATCGGTACAAGCCTTGTGTTCGTGACCTTCAAAAGTATGCGCAAATTGTACAGCAGTAGGAAGCAGCAATGCCAACGAGAATATCGTAGCGATTAATACATGCGTAACTTTTGTTGTAAGGTTTATCATTGTTTAGTTAAAAATCCGAGCCCCATACTTCTGAGCATTTTTTTCGCAAAATTCCAAAAGAAGTGAAATTCTCCAAATACCCATCCAAAAAACACCAAAAGTACTTTATAAATTGGAAGGATAATCAAAATTCGGAACGGCCAGTATATGTACCAACCCATTTCCTTGGTTATATTAAAAAAATCTGTTAGTGGAGCGGCCAATTTTGCAGCTGAACTTCCAGTAATGGCAAATACCAGTAAAATTATAAATAGTTGTCTGTTGGTTTTAATATTCCAACGTTTTTTAAGCTTTTTCAATTTCTTCCGCCTATAAATTTTTGATTGTATTTTTCCTGAAAATAGACAAAATAGTTATACAATAAGTAATTCACCTCATATCCATAATCAATAGTTGGGTCGTAATTTATTTGTTCACCATACAAATTTCTGGAATATAAATTTGGCTGTAAAACACGACTATTGTACTCAGCTACAAACTGACGGTTTTTCCCCTCTAATTTTGCTTGACCATAAAAACCGCGTGGTGGCTGGGAAATTAGCCAAGATTGAAATCCGGGTTCTACAATTATTATTTCATATTCAAGGCTATCATTTGCTATTCTGACGGTATCGTTTTTTGTGGTTCCATCAGAAGGTGAGCTGGTTATGGAAGAATTTCCTGTTCCGCAACTAAAAATTACAAATGAAAGTACCGCAATTAGTAGAAAATTTTTCATATCAATGATTTTTACAAAGTTAACAAATGTAAAATGAAGGTAGCCCGATTTAACTTTCATTTAAAAAAAAATACCGCCATTTTATGAATGACAGTATTTTGACCAATTTTATTATTAGATGTTTATTTTCCAAAAAAGCCTCCCAAAAGACCGCCGAGACCACCTTTTTTCTGACTGCCTCCACCTAAAACCATTCCAGCGATGTCGTCAATTACACTACCGTCATTATTTCCGTCAAGCAAAGATTCAATCATTGATTGCTGTTTTGGCTGCGCATTGCCGCCACCCATAAGACCGCCAAGTAAATCACCAATGCCAGAATCTGAATTCACGTTTTTCTGTTGCTTTTGTTTTCCTAAATAACCCAATAAAATAGGTGCTGCAACCTGTAAAATTTGCATAACAGAATTGGTGTCCAATCCAGATTTTTGGGAAAGCGCTCTTACTGCGTTATCCTGCGAACCTCCTAAAACATGACCTAAAATACCAAGCCCATCCTGCTTCACTTCTTCATTTACACCGCCCCCGAAAAGACCGCCTAAATTATCGAGGATACTACCGTCATGCTTGCTGTTTAAAGCATTCATCAAATTAGCGGCTCCACTTTCGTTACTCGCATTGCGTTTCATAGCACCTAGCAGTATGGGCATAGCCATTGTTACAACAGAAGCTGTTTTGTCTGCTGGTTGATTGGTTTCTTGACTAATACCTCCAATAATTTGTTTTCCGAGGTTACTGTTCAATAAATCTAAAATTCCTGACATTTTGTTTTACATTAATTAATTATTTCCGCAAGTTACTGAAAATGAATAATTATCTATTTATAAAATGAATATAATAACATTATTGCGCCTTATGTGAATAAAAACACTCTATTTTACTAAAATCGAAATTATCTGATTTGCCAGTTCTACACCAATTCTATCTTGTGCTTCGTTTGTAGCTGCACCAATGTGCGGTGTTAGTGAAATTTTATCGTGCATTAATACTTTTATGGAGGGGGTGGGTTCGTTTTCAAAAACGTCAAGTGCCGCAAAAGAAACTTTTCCATCTTCAATGGCTTCCAAGAGCGCATTTTCATCAAGAACACCCCCACGGGCAGCATTTACAATACCAACGCCTTCCTTCATTTTTGAAATCTCTTCTTTGCCAATTAAATAACCCGATTGGGAAGGCACGTGAAGGCTTATAAAATCACTGTGTTTTATTAATTTATCTATGGGGGCGGTCTTTATTTTCAGGGTTATATTTTGTCCATCATAAAAGGTTAAAGTAATATCTGCCTCTCCAACCTCTCTGTCACTGGCAATTACTTTCATGCCACATCCCAAAGCTATTTTTGCTACCTCGCGACCTATTCTGCCAAAACCAACAATTCCTAAGGTTTTCCCCCGAAGTTCACGGCCACTGCCATAATTTTTCTTCAATTCCTTAAATCTAGTGTCTCCTTCCAAAGGCATATTCCTGTTTGAATCGTGAAGAAAACGAACACCTCCAAACAAATGGGCAAATACCAATTCTGCCACTGATTCTGACGATGCCGCTGGAGTATTTATTACCTCGATTCCATTTTCACGGGCATACTCTACATCTATGTTATCCATACCCACACCGCCGCGGCCAATGATTTTTAAAGTTGGGCAATTGTCAATAATGTCTTTCCGTACTTTTGTAGCACTACGAACCAAAAGCACCTCAATTTTATGTTCGTTGATGTAGTTTTGAAGTTGCTCCTGTGCTACGTGTACTGTCAATACTTCAAAACCAGCATCTTTCAATGCATCTATGCCGCTTTGTGAAATTCCGTCGTTTGCTAATATTTTCATTTAATAAAATTCTGTGTTATTATTCTTTTGATTTATGCGCCTTTTTCAACAGTTTGCATTACATCCACTAAAACCTGCACACTTTCTAACGGTAGCGCATTATACATAGAAGCGCGGTAACCGCCAACGCTGCGATGGCCATTTAGACCATTGATTCCAGCTTGTTTTAAATGATCGTCAAAAGTGGCCTTCAATTCATCATTTTTTAAATTGAAGGTAGCGTTCATTTTTGAGCGGTCTTCTTTATCCGCAACAAAGCCTTCAAATAGTGGGTTTCTGTCAATTTCATTGTAAAGGAGTTCAGCTTTTCGGTTGTTCACTTTTTCAATTGCTGAAATGCCTCCCAAATCTTTTAACCATTCCAATGTCAACATAGATACGTACACCGAAAATACCGCTGGGGTGTTGAACATACTTTCTTTATCAATATGCACTTTGTAATTTAACATAGAAGGAATGGCGCGGGAAACTTTTCCTAAAATATCTTCTTTTATTACTACAAGTGTTGTTCCTGCTGGCCCCATATTCTTTTGGGCGCCTGCATAGATTAAGCCGAATTTTGAAAAATCGAGCTGTCGCGAAAAGATATCACTGCTCATGTCGCAAACCATCGGGATTTCGGTTTCGGGAAAAGTGCGCATCTGCGTTCCAAAAATAGTATTGTTGCTCGTACAGTGGAAATAATCTGTATCTGAAGGGATACTATAATTTTTGGGAATAAAGTTGAAATTATCACTTTTTGAAGTTGCAACTTCCACAATTTCTCCTAGCAATTTAGCTTCTTTTATGGCTTTGTCGCTCCAAGTTCCCGTGTTTAGATATGCCGCTTTTTTCTCCAAAAGATTATAGGCAACCATCAAAAACTCAAGACTTGCACCCCCTTGCAAAAACAAGGCTTGGTAGCCCTTGTTCTGAAGCCCCAAATGTTCCAGGGCAAGCTTTCGGGCATTGTCCATTACCTCTACAAAATCTTTGCTTCGGTGGGAAATTTCTATCAATGAAAGATTTGAATTGTTGAAATTTAAAACCGCCTCGGCAGATTTCTTTAAAACAGATTGTGGCAAAATGCAGGGACCTGCACTGAAATTATGTTTTTTCATCCTTTGAAAATTTATAGTACAAAGATGTGAATTATGCTACTAAATATGTGGGAATTATGAATATTTTATCAAGGAAGTTTCAACAGAAAATCAACCGTATCCACCCCATCTGCATAATCCCACAAATCTGGGGTTTGCGCTTTTCCAAAAGAAACTTCATTTGGAAGATTTGCATTTGAAACAATACATTGAATATTTTCTGATTGAAGTTCCAATTCTTTGTTAAGTTTTTCGAAAGTACTGTATTTTTCATAGAAAACCACCGAAATAGGAGAGGAGAAGCCATCGTCCTCTTTCAGTAATAAAAATTCATTGTCCAATAACGGAAAACTGTCCATTAAATACACCGCTTTGTTATAATCGTAATTATTGATGTATTTGTGGTTATGAATAATTTCCTTCCAACTGTACATTGCTTTAAAATACGCTTCAAAATCATAATTTTCGGGAACATATAATTTTGATACATTTCGACAACCTAGGCCAAAATATCTAAAAATATCATTGGCGAGTGCCGTGAGTTCTTCCACAGTTTCATTGCCGGTTAACACTGCAACTGAATTTCTGTTTTTGCGAATAATGTGCGGGTATTTTCCAAAGTAATATTCAAAGTAGCGAGCAGTGTTGTTGCTACCGGTCGCGATGACTGCATCAAAATTAATCAATCTACCTTCGGTAAATTCAATATAATTTTTGAATTCCGGCTCCACAGATATTAAGTATTTTGATAGGAAGGGTAAAAGGGTTCTGTCATTTGACGAAAGTTTTGCCAGTACTTTATTTCCTGTTATAAGGACTGAAAGAAAATCGTGAAACCCTACCAAGGGAACATTACCGGCCATTATGATGGCAACGGTTTTTGGATTGGACTTTTCAATATTGTAACCGTAAAGCCATTGCTGTAAATTTTCCTCTGAAAGCGCCTCGCTCCAGCTTTCTAGCGCAAACCTTATATTGTCTTGCGTAAACCAACCATTTTCAGCCTCGGCTTTTCGAAATAGTTCTTTCACGCTAGAATCACCGTTTTCGGATACAATTCGTTTCAGATAGGTTCCTAAGGCGATAAAACCGTTAATTCTTTGTTTTAATTGCATACTTATTTTGGAGTTGCGATTGATAGGCATTAAATTTGCGCAAAGTTAGAAAAAGAAAATCCCATGGCAATTATAATAACCGATGAATGTATAAACTGCGGCGCTTGCGAGCCTGAGTGCCCTAATACCGCAATCTATGAAGGAGCCGACGATTGGCGCTATGCCGATGGAACCGATTTAGAGGGCAAAGTAGTATTACCAAACGGAAAAGCAGTGGATGCCAATGAAGCGCAAGAACCAGTAAGTGACGAAATATATTTTATAGTGCCAGATAAATGTACGGAATGTAAAGGCTTTCACGATGAACCGCAATGTGCGGCGGTATGTCCAGTAGATTGTTGTGTTCCCGATGAGGATCACGTTGAGTCTGAGGAAGAACTATTGGCCAAACAGCATTTTATGCACAAAAAATAAAAAAATATTATTAAGTAAAAAAAACGCCTCACAGTTCAGACCAAGAGGCGTTTTTCATTAAGTGGGGATAGTTAATAAATATTCTACATTTTATCTTTTTTCCTATCACTTTTCACATTCAGTTTATAAACTTCTGAAATGATTGCATCGGTTTTGGCGTCATAGCGTTCTACAACAAAGTTGCCGTCAGCATTAAAGTACCCAAATGATGATCTACCATCTTGCGACATAATATAATACCCGTTTTGTGAAGTGGGTTTTATAACAGCATATTCTTCATTAGTGGCATTGTCCTTAATTGTCATTAAACGATAACCTTCTTCATCCTTTTGATTAAGAAACTTAAAACGGTTTCCTTCATAGTCGTAAGTTACATCAGTATCTACTTCAATAGGTTTCATAACCACACTTTGGTTAGTCTGGTTGGCATCACTATCTTTTAAACTCAACACCTCTTTTTTGGTTTGGGTCACTGCCTTGGTGGCGGTATCAGTTCCTTTATCGTCGGTTACCGAGGTCTTGGTAACTACTGTTTGCTTTTCCGTGTTTGTGTTTTTATCAACTTGTGCGAAAGTAACCGAAAAAGAAACCATCGCTAAAAGTAACATTGCTTTTTTCATGATATAGTTTTTAAGTGTTATTTCAAATGTAGGGTTTGTGTTTGTTAAATTGTCGTAAAGGTTTGATAATGAAAAGCTAATTCATTAAAAAAATACCGGAAACCTATATTTTCTTAAATCTATTTCAGAAAGAAATTTACATTTTTTGCTCTTTCATCATATCCCTACTTTTTTCATCAAGAATGAAAATAGTGGTAGAGACATTGTCTGTATTGGAATCAAACCCCTCAACTACAAAATTACCATATTGGTTAAAGTAGCCAACTGAAGTTTTACCATCTTTGTTAAAAAGGTAATATCCTTTTTGTCCCAATGGTTTGAGAATTGCATATTCCGAATTTTTGTTGCTATTTTCTATTTGGTATAAAGTATATCCATTGGCATCGGCACTAAAACTATATTTATTGTTGTTATAAGTATAACTATAATCAGTATTCATAGTAATGGGCGTCATTGAAACGCTGTAGTTAGTCTTAACCACATCTGTATTCTTCAACGCTAATTGGCGTTGTTGGGAAATCGTGGCCTTTTGGGTTTCAACATCAATTCCCTTGTCGTCTTCAATGTATGTCTTCTTTACAACAGTTGTTTCCTTTGTGTTCGTGTTTTTGTCAACCTGTGCGAAACCTGTAGTAAACGCTACAAGTGCAAAAACGATAAATATCTTTTTCATAATAGTTTTATTGTGATTATTAATTTTTCTTATACAATAATATAACTACTAACAGCCCATATGCCCAATCTTTGGTTAAAACATTTTGCTAAATTTTTTTTGGTAGCACACCATAATTTGTTAAATTCTATTAAAATAAAGGTTTTGCAATAAAAAAATCCCGTTCCAAAAACATGGAACGGGCGCATAGTAAGCAAAAATATATTGTTTAATCCTTTTTCAACTTAGCCATTCCTTCTGGACGCTTGGTAAGCGCAGCTCTTCTGGCTTCTAGTTCTTTTTGCTGTTGCAATAACTTTGCTTGTCTTTCTTTTTCAGCCTTGGCCGCAGCTTCTGCTTTTTGATCAGCAATTTTTTTGGCAAGTTCTGCTTGCTGTTGCTGCTTTATAGAAATCATTTGTTGTTGGTTTGCAATATCTACAGAAACGTCATCAGACACGACTTTTGAATCAATATTTTTGTCTTTGACTACATCAACAGCCTGATCTTGTTTTTCGTTACCTTCCACCTTAATTGTTTCCTTGTCCGTTTCAGTCTCTGCAATCACTTTCGTTTTTACATCAGTTCCTTTTTGGGTAACTTTTTTAACGGTGGTTGTAGATTGCACATCTTTATTTTCTTGGGCATTAATTCCCGTTAATGCAAAGATTGCAATAGCTAAGCTTAAAATTACTTTTTTCATAATAATTGGTTATCTATGGTTTATTCAGTAAAATTAACCCTATTAACGTTAATTTCTTGCAAATTTAAAGTGAAATAAAACCCAAACTTTTTTTGAAAAGCATCTATTGCTAAATGTTGAAAGTCTGTTTTGAAGATGTATATTTGCACCCTCAAAATTATATTTAATGAAAGCAGGTATCGTAGGATTGCCAAACGTTGGAAAATCCACCCTATTTAATTGTTTATCAAATGCCAAGGCACAAAGCGCCAATTTTCCTTTTTGTACAATAGAGCCAAATGTGGGTGTTGTAAACGTTCCCGATAAACGCTTGTTGAAATTGGAAGAATTGGTAAAGCCTGAGCGTGTATTGCCCGCCACGGTTGAAATTGTTGATATTGCAGGTCTCGTAAAAGGAGCTAGCAAGGGAGAGGGGCTTGGAAACCAGTTTTTGAGCAACATCCGCGAAACTGATGCAATTCTGCACGTTTTGCGTTGCTTTGACAATGATAATATTGTTCACGTTGATGGAAGTGTTAACCCAATACGTGATAAGGAAACGATTGATATTGAACTTCAGTTGAAGGATTTGGAAACGGTTGACAAAAAACTTGAAAAAGTGAAACGTGCCGCCCGTACCGGAAATAAAGAAGCCCAAAAGGAAGAAGCAGCTTTGCAGAAAGTAAAAGCAGGGCTGGAAGCTGGAATTTCTGTACGCGCAATCGATTTAACCGAAAGTGAAAGAGAAGAGTTCATTGAAAATACACAATTCATTACAGATAAACCTGTACTGTATGTTTGCAATGTTGACGAAGGCTCCGCCGCCACTGGAAACGCTTATGTTGAAAAAGTAAAAGAAGCAGTAAAAGATGAAAATGCCGAGGTTTTGGTATTGGCCGTTGGCACTGAAGCAGATATCACCGAGTTGGAAACTTTTGAAGAACGCCAAATGTTTTTGGAAGATTTAGGGCTTGAAGAGGCAGGTTCGGCAAAGTTAATCCGAAGTGCCTATAAATTATTAAATCTCCAAACCTATTTTACTGCTGGTGTGAAGGAAGTAAGAGCTTGGACTATTCCCATTGGCGCTACGGCACCGCAAGCTGCCGGTGTAATACATACCGATTTTGAAAAAGGTTTTATCCGTGCCGAAGTAATAAAATACGATGATTATGTAACCTACGGGAGCGAGGCCAAAGTAAAAGAAGCTGGCAAAATGGGTGTAGAAGGGAAGGAGTACATTGTCAAGGATGGCGATGTAATGCATTTCCGATTCAATGTATAATCAGAATAAAAGAAATCCCGCTATTGCGGGATTTTTTATTGTTTAGAATTTCTAATTCTAAAAAGTATATCTAAAAGCCATTCCATTATAACTATCACCATTAAAACTGGTTCCGGAGCTTGGATATATATCTATGTTTTCCATTTTCTTTTTATGTAATTCGGGAACTAAAATTCCAGTTCCTGCTCCTAAAACATAACCTAAAAGTACATCGGTCAAAAAGTGCTGTCCGGCCTCCATTCTAAAGACTCCCACAGCTGCAGGTAAAGCTGCGGCGCCAGTCCAAACCCAAACTTTGCCATTGGCATCAGAGTTAAAATCACTATATGCTTTTGCCGCAAAAAACGTTGCTGTTGCAGTAGCTGCCACGTGTCCCGAATAAAAGGAACGCTGGCCGTTATTTTTAAATCGTCTATCATTTGTTGTTTCCCCACTGTTGTCATAAACATACGGACGACTTCTATTTACCAAGCCAGCAGTTATTGTATAAATGGCTGCAGTGGTAGCCAAACTTTCTATATAAAGTCCCACATATTGTCCGGTGTGGTCGTTAATTTCATCATCAAATAAAAGGGCAAATGGTGCTGCAAAGGAAAGCGCAAAAGGAATATCACTAATTGCATTTGCGTCTTCATTATGCTTACCCGCAACCCATTGATCCAGAAAATTTAATTTATCAATTTCTTTTTGAAGGCTTTCTTCATTTAAAAACTTTTCCCGCTCTGCCAAGGACAAATCGTCTTTATTTTTTATAAGTATCAAGCCATAGGCGCTAGCTCCAAGTGCTGCACCCGTCCAAATTCCATCGCGAACCCATTTCCACTCATAGGGTGAATTACTCTTTTGGGTCTCAAAAACAGTTTTATCGTTTGGATCAAAATTTAGTGCTGAAGATGCACTTTGCGAATTTTGGTCGTCAGTATTCAAATCATCAGAATCTGTTTCCTGATCATTTAAAGATACTGTTTGGTTGTTGAAAGAATTGGTTGAATTGAAATTGGTCTGCTGTGCGAAGATGCTTACTTGCACCAACAATGCGAATAGTATAGTTGTTTTTCTCATAGAAGATAAAGATATGGGTTTGCACATTTCCGCAAATTCCATTTAACATTTCATTAAATAGAATTTACCGTTCTTTTTGGAAATGCTCATTCATACAATCGCAGTCTTTTCTGAAGCAGATCCATTTCCCTTTCCATCTTTCGCATACGTTTCAGTAGCTGGTTAAGAGCGTCCAGTCCTTCAAAATTAATTCCCAGATCGTTATGGAGGCGAAACATTTTTTCTATTTCAGAAATATCCTTCTCGTCCATAAAAAGTTGGTTTTCCTTTTCTTCAAAAGCCACTAACCCATATTCGTGAAGATTTTCCACAAAGGAAATTTCTATCTGTGTCTGTTTGCAAAAGTGACTTACCAATATGTATTTCTCTCGTGCCATTATCTCAGTTTTGAAAGTTCATTAAACAGTTCCTTTTCTTTTTCCGAAAGGTTTTTCGGCAGATCAATTTTATAAGTTACAAATAAATCGCCGTGCTGGTCTTCTTTTTTGTATTTGGGAAGTCCTTTGCCTTTCAGCTTCACTTTGGTATCATTTTGCGTCTCAGGCTTCACTTGTAGTTTTACGGCTCCATCCAAGGTGTCAATTGTGATTTCGCCGCCCAAAATAGCTTTGTATAGATTTATATTTTCGGTTTTATAAAGATCGTTGCCTACGCGTTTAAAGGCCGTATTGTTGAAAATTTCAAAAGTGATAAAAAGATCGCCCTTTGGGCCGCCATTCATCCCTTCGCCGCCGTAGCCCTTTATCTTGATGGTTTGCCCGTCCTCAACGCCTGCGGGAATGGTAAGCCTGATTTTCTTTTCACCTATGCTAATGGTCTGTTTTTGGCTTTTCAGAATATCAGTCAAATTCAGCCGAAGCGTAGCGTTCAAATCCTGCCCTTTAAATTGTGCAGTCTGTCTGCGTCCAGCACCACTGCTGAAACTACCACCGCCAAACATCGATTCAAAAAAGTCTGAAAATTGGCTTTCGTCAAATTGCTGTCCGCCGCCAGAATATGTTCTTCGCCCACCAAATCCGCCACCGAATCCTTGCGCGCCTTGCTGTCGCTTGGCTTCCTCAAATGCATCGGCGTGCTGCCAATCCTTACCGTATTGGTCGTATTTTTTTCGCTTTTCAGGGTCGATCAAAACTTCGTGTGCTTCGTTTATTTGCTGAAATTTTTGCTGTGCCGAAGCATCATTTGGGTTTAAATCCGGATGATATTTGCGTGCAAGTTTTCTATATGCTTTCTTTATTTCTGAAGCTGTAGCGTTTTTGTCCAGTCCAAGAATTTTGTAATAATCTATAAATTCCATTAAGGTGTTTTATTTGTGAGATGAAATTATAAAAAGTAATCCAACAAGTCAATGACAATACTCATTCTTCACAAAAGTTTAGCAATTCCTATCGTTCGAAGGGGGAACCCGTGCGAAACTCCTCCCCTCTGGGGAGGTCAGGAGGGGACTTTCCCCCTTTTGAGGGATGGGGGGAATTTTACTAACAAAACCCCTCGCTTTATTGTTAATTACTTTCCGAGGTATTGGTTTCACAAGTGCTCCCGTATATTTATATTAGCAACCCTACACCAAATCTTTATGGCTGAAACGCAATATACCGAAGACAACATACGCTCGCTTGACTGGAAAGAACACATCCGCATGCGCCCCGGTATGTATATTGGGAAGCTGGGCGACGGTTCTTCGCCAGATGACGGGATCTATATACTTCTGAAAGAGGTTATAGACAACTGTATCGACGAATTTGTGATGGGTGCAGGAAAAACTATCGAAGTACGCATTAAGGACAAAGAAGTAAAAGTTCGCGATTATGGCCGCGGCATTCCGCTTGGAAAAGTGATCGATGTGGTTTCAAAAATGAACACGGGCGGAAAGTACGACAGCCGCGCCTTTAAAAAATCCGTTGGTTTGAACGGTGTTGGTACCAAAGCCGTAAATGCCCTTTCTGCATTTTTTAAAGTTGAATCTGTTCGCGATAACCAAATGAAGGCTGCGGAATTTTCCCTGGGCGAATTGACCAATGATGTTGCCGTTGAAGAAACTACAAAGCGAAAGGGAACGAAAGTTATTTTTATTCCCGACGAAAGTATTTTTAAAAACTTTAAGTACCGCACGGAATACGTTCAAAAAATGCTTAAAAACTACGTCTATCTCAACCCGGGACTGACGATAGATTTTAACGGCGAAAAGTTTTATTCCGAAAATGGTTTAAAAGATCTTTTGATGGAAACCATTAGCGACGAAGATATGGCCTATCCCATAATTCATCTACGTGGCGATGATATTGAAGTTGCCATAACGCACAGTAAAACCCAGTACAGCGAAGAATATCACAGTTTTGTTAATGGCCAAAACACTACCCAGGGCGGTACGCATTTAGCTGCTTTCCGCGAGGCGTTGGTAAAAACCATTCGCGAATTCTACAACAAAAATTACGATGCCAGCGATGTGCGTAAGTCTATCGTTTCAGCAATCAGTATAAAAGTGATGGAGCCCGTTTTTGAAAGCCAGACAAAAACTAAGCTCGGCTCAACCGATATGGGCGGCGATCTGCCGACGGTGCGGACGTTTATAAATGATTTTGTAAAAACACAGCTAGATAATTTTCTGCATAAAAACCCTGAAACTGCTGATGCCATTCAGCGAAAAATAGTGCAGGCCGAACGTGAACGAAAGGAGTTGAGCGGCATCCGAAAACTCGCGAAAGATCGCGCTAAAAAAGCGAATCTTCACAATAAAAAACTACGCGATTGCCGTGTGCATTTGGGAGACGTGAAAAACGAACGCAATCTGGAATCTACACTTTTTATTACCGAGGGAGATTCCGCGAGCGGAAGTATTACCAAAAGTCGCGACGTAAATACGCAAGCCGTTTTTTCACTCCGTGGAAAGCCGTTGAATACTTACGGAATGACTAAAAAAATTGTGTATGAAAACGAGGAATTCAATCTGTTGCAAGCGGCACTGAATATTGAGGATTCCATGGAAGATTTGCGGTACAACAACATCGTAATCGCCACGGATGCCGATGTGGACGGGATGCACATTCGCTTATTGCTCATCACATTCTTCCTTCAGTTCTTCCCTGAATTGATAAAAGAAGGACATTTGTATATTCTGCAAACGCCGCTGTTCCGCGTTCGAAATAAGAAGGAAACCATCTATTGCTATTCCGAAGAAGAAAGAGTAGCCGCCATAGAAAAACTAAAACCAAAACCTGAAATAACCCGCTTTAAAGGTTTGGGTGAAATCTCACCCGATGAATTTGTGCATTTTATTGGCAACGACATTCGCCTGGATCCAGTAATGCTCGATAAATCGATGAGTATTGAAGAATTACTTTCCTTTTATATGGGGAAAAACACACCCGATAGACAGGAATTTATTATTGATAATTTGAAGGTGGAACTTGATAGGGTGGAAGAATAGCTTGCAGCATTCAGAAGCAGTTTGTTAATAGGAGTAACTTTGCGTCCTCTGCGACTCTGCGGTGGAATTTTTACCGCCAAGACGCAGAGAACGTAGAGAATAAAAATAAAGAATAGAGAATAATTCAATGAGTGACGAACTCAACAATAACGAAGAAGAACAAACAGGCCCTGACTATTTGGGCGTAAACGACGATACCTCCGGCGACACCATAAAAAAGGTTACCGGCATGTACCGCGACTGGTTTTTGGATTACGCCAGCTACGTAATCCTGGAACGCGCCGTGCCTGCAATTGAGGACGGTTTTAAACCCGTGCAGCGCCGGATAATGCAGTCCATGAAAGATTTGGACGATGGACGCTACAACAAGGTCGCAAACATTGTTGGGCATACCATGCAGTACCACCCGCACGGGGACGCGAGTATTGCCGACGCGATGGTGCAGATTGGCCAAAAGGATTTGCTTATCGACATCCAAGGAAACTGGGGAAATATTTTAACTGGCGATAGTGCCGCCGCTTCGCGATATATTGAGGCGCGGCTTTCAAAGTTTGCCTTGGATGTGGTTTACAATCCAAAAGTTACCCGCTGGCAAGCTTCGTACGACGGCCGTAGAAAAGAGCCAATCAACCTTCCGGTTAAATTCCCATTGCTGTTGAACCAAGGCGGAGAGGGAATCGCAGTGGGACTTTCCACCAAAATCCTTCCGCACAATTTTATTGAACTTATTGATGCCTCCATCAAGCATCTGCAGGGCAAGAAATTCACGATTTATCCAGATTTCCCAACGGGTGGATTGATGGATGTGGCCGATTACAACGATGGGATGCGCGGCGGAAAAATCCGTAGCCGGGCGCGCATTAACCAACTCGATAAAAACACACTTGTAATTACTGAAATTCCCTTTGGCACCAATACTTCATCGCTGATTGATACCATTCTCAAAGCGAACGACAAAGGAAAAATAAAAATTAAAAAGATAGAGGACAACACCGCTGCCGAAGTGGAAATCCAGATCCATTTGCCCAGCGGCATTTCCCCCGATAAAACCATTGATGCGCTTTATGCATTCACGGGTTGTGAAACTTCGGTATCGCCGCTCGGTTGTGTAATTGAGGATAACAGGCCTTTGTTTGTTGGTGTTTCTGAAATGCTCCGCCGAAGTACCGACCGCACGGTGGAACTGTTGAAAAGTGAGCTTGAAATACAATTGGATGAATTGGAGGAACAGTGGCATTTTGCTTCCCTTGAAAGAATTTTCATTGAAAACCGAATCTATCGCGACATAGAGGAAGAGGAAACTTGGGAAGGTGTAATTGCCGCAATTGACAAAGGTTTGCAGCCGCACATTCAGCATTTAAAGCGCGCCGTAACCGAGGAGGATATTGTGCGATTGACTGAAATTCGAATCAAAAGAATTTCAAAATTCGATATTGATAAGGCGCAGCAAAAGATTGAGGCATTGGAAGATAGCATCGCTCAAATAAAACATCACTTAGCACATTTGATTGAATATGCGATAGATTATTTCAAAAGGCTGAAAAAGGATTATGGCGCTGGAAAAGAGCGCAAAACCGAAATCAGGACTTTTGATGATATTGAGGCTACAAAGGTGGTAATTAGAAACACAAAACTCTATGTAAACCGCGAGGAAGGTTTTGTTGGCACGAGCCTAAAACGCGATGAATACGTTACCGACTGCAGCGATATTGACGATATTATCGTTTTCACCGAGGACGGAACAATGATGGTCACCAAAGTGGACGCCAAAACTTTTGTGGGAAAAAATATAATCCACGTGGCGGTTTTCAAAAAGAAGGACAAACGCACCATTTACAATATGATTTACCGCGACGGTGCCCGCGGCGCAAATTACGTAAAACGTTTTGCGGTAACCTCCATCACCCGTGATAAGGAGTACGATATGACCAACGGAACCAAAGGTTCCAAAGTGCTTTATTTTACGGCCAATCCGAATGGCGAGGCAGAAGTTGTAACCATTTATCTGCGCCAAAGCGGAAGCATTAAAAAGCTGAAGTTCGATCTGGATTTTGCCGATCAGTTGGTGAAGGGAAGAAATTCCAAAGGAAATATTGTCACCAAATATTCTATCAAAAAAATTGAATTGAAAGAGAAAGGTCTTTCAACGCTAAAACCCCGTAAAATATGGTTTGACGATTCAGTGCAGCGATTGAATGTTGACGAACGCGGCGAACTTTTGGGTGAATTCAGAAAAGAGGATAGGTTGCTGATCGTGAAGCAGAGCGGAGTAGTAAAAACCGTTGTGCCAGATCTTCAGCTTCGTTTTGATGACGATATGATAATTCTTGAAAAGTGGGACCCCAAAAAACCGTTGAGCGCCATTTATTGGGAAGGCGAAAAGGAATTGTTTTATGTGAAACGTTTCTTTATTGAACATCCCGATAAAGAGGAAACTATAATTACCGAGCATTCCAATTCATATTTAGAAAAAATATTTACCGATTACCGCCCAATGGCCGAAGTGGTCTTCGCCAAAAAAAGAGGGCAGGAGCGCGAGGAAAACATGGAATTGAATTTGGAGGAATTCATTGCTATAAAAGGAATCACAGCTATGGGGAATCAGTTGACCAAAGAAAAGGTTTTGGAAATTAACACGATGGAGCCGCTTCCATATACGCCTCCCGCCCCTGCAGAGCCAAAGGAAATGGACGTGGTGGATGAAGAGGATTTGAATGAGGAAACAAATACTCCCGAAGATGAAAACGAAACCGATGAATCCATTACCGATAATGATGGGCAGGGACGATTGTTTTGATGTTTTGAAATAATTATATAAAATCCGTTTCCATTTTATTTTAAGACGACCCCAACTGTCTTGTCCTAAAATAGCTATACACAAAAACAGTGTATATGGACAACCAACAAGATGAGATTTATGGATCCCGCAGGAGCCCTCAAGGCCATTACGACAAAAGATTGATTGAGAAAGTTGTTAGGGAAGTGGAGAATGGACTTCCCCGAAAGGAAGCTGTCCGCATCTATGGGCTGGGCAAGAGCTCATTGGGCGCCTGGATGAAACAATACGGATCCCTTCATTACCGGGAAAACCTTAAGCGCAGAAGCTATACGAACCTCCAAAAACGTACCATAGTTACGGCCCTCGAACAGGGAAGGATGACCATTAAGGAGGCCCAGTCAGCCTACGGTATCAGATCGGGAAGAACCATAAGGGGTTGGTTATTAGAATATAGATCAGAAAAAGTCGAGATTTGTACTGAAAATACCCCGCCGATGGCCAGAGAAAAAGCATCCCCCGAAGACCCAGAGAAAGCTGCCCTGCAGAACGCACTGCAACAGGCAGAGCTCAAGATAAAGGCCCTGAACACCCTGATAGATGTGGCCGAGGAGCAGCTCAAGATCGACATCAGAAAAAAGTCTGGTGCCAAGCAGTGATGAAAATGAAACAGGATTTTCCGCAATCCGGAATAGCCGTTTTATGCCGACTGTTTGGCAAGACAAGGCACGCTTATTACGATTTTCTATGGCGAAAAGAGGAGGCCGTGGTCAAAGAGGATATCATTCTCCAAGAAGTGCTGGCCGTAAGGAAGGACCTGCCGCGGCTGGGAACAAGAAAACTGCACTATATATTACAGGACAGACTGATGCCGCATAAAATAACTCTGGGCAGGGACTATCTGTTCGATCTTCTCTCGGAACATAAGTTGCTCGTGCGACAGCGAAAAAGAAAGGCATTGACCACCGACTCAAGACACTGGATGAGAAAGTATGGAAACCTGGTCAAGGGGCTCGTTGTGTCAAGACCGGAACAGCTCTGGGTCAGTGACATCACCTATATTCGGCTAACCAATCAGTGGGGATACCTGAGCCTGATAACGGATGCCTATTCCAGAAAGATAATGGGGTACAGCTTCCGCCAAGACCTATTGGCGGAAGGTTGCATAGATGCCCTGGGAATGGCCATCAATAACAGAATGTACGATGCATCCCTTATCCACCATTCCGACAGGGGTTCGCAATATTGTTCCCATAATTATGTAGCCGTATTATTGAAAAATAATATAGCCATCAGTATGACGGAGAACGGTGACCCTTATGAGAACGCACTGGCAGAAAGAGTCAATGGGATCATTAAAACAGAGTTCAATCTATACAGTAGTTTCTTGGGGTTTGAGCAGACCAATAAACAAATAGGGAAAAGCATCAAAGCCTATAATGAACTAAGGCCACACACAAGTTGTGACTATTTAACGCCCAATCAAGCGCATCTTCAATCAGGCAACCTGTACAAAAGATGGAAGAACTATAATAAGTATTTTAACTATGAAAAAACAGATGTATAATCCTTTTAGGATTATCAGTTACATTTGTATAACTATATCAGGATTTATTCTTTAACCTGTATAGTTATTTTAGGACGGGTCAAACCCTAGGTTCACCCGTATAAAAGCCTTCCCAAAGCCATAGAAAAGCCATAGAAAAGCCATAAATAAAGTATGAATACAGTATGAAATCTACTGAATGAACACAGTGTGGATTATAAATAACACTGAATTTATTGGTATTAATGATTCTATGATTATCTACAGTGCGCAAAATTCATTACTATATTTGATAGGATAAAAACCGGCAATGTTTTTCTCTATGCCTACCATAATGCTTTTGTAATGAACCCTAAAGCTGTAGATATAGAGTTATTATTGAAACCAAAATGCAGGATCTTTGTAAAATTTATAGCTTTTGGTTAACCAAGAAACACTACGCATTTTATACAAAAGAATATTTCTACAGTTTCAACTTACAAACCTTTTGATTTTCAAAAGAAAAACACTATTTTTGCACCCCTCTTAGCGACGAGTCAGGAATAAGAGGAATTGAAGCAAAATAAAAACAAACCCTTCTGTGGGATAGTCGCAGTAAAATCCTGAAAGAGCGCAGAATACAAAGCATTGATTTTTAAAGCATTTGCGGTGAAAATCAATTTTACAAACAAATGGCTGATAAAGCAAACAAAGAAGAAGTGCAGGTAGAAGATACTGCAACTCAAAACGGGGAAGCTACAAAACCCCAAAAGGAAGTTTCCTTAAAGGAAAGCAACCCTGAAAAATTTCTAAAGGAATTCAACTGGCACAACTATGAAGAGGGAATTGATCCTATCGACGACGGAAAGCTTGAGGAATTCGAAAAACTGGTAGCAGAGAATTTCGTTGACACTCTTGATGACGAAGTTGTTGAAGGAAAAGTGGTTTACATCACTGACCGTGACGCAATCATTGACATTAACGCGAAAAGTGAAGGTGTTGTTTCGTTAAACGAATTCCGTTACAATCCAGATTTAAAAGTTGGTGACAAAGTAGAAGTATTGATCGACGTTCGTGAGGACAGCACTGGTCAATTAATTCTTAGCCACCGTAAAGCTAGAACCATTAAGGCTTGGGATCGCGTAAATGCTGCCCACGACGAAGCTACAATCGTAAACGGTTACGTAAAATGCCGCACAAAAGGTGGTATGATCGTAGATGTTTTCGGTATCGAAGCTTTCTTGCCAGGTTCGCAAATTGATGTTAAACCAATCCGTGATTACGACGTTTACGTTGGTAAAACAATGGAATTTAAAGTTGTTAAAATTAACCACGAGTTTAAAAACGTTGTTGTTTCTCACAAAGCGCTTATTGAAGCGGATATTGAAGAGCAGAAAAAAGAAATCATCGGCCAACTTGAAAAAGGACAGGTACTTGAAGGTGTTGTTAAAAACATTACTTCATACGGTGTATTCGTTGATCTTGGTGGTGTTGATGGACTTGTTCACATTACAGACCTTTCTTGGTCACGTATCAACCACCCGAATGAGATTGTTGAACTTGATCAGAAATTGAACGTTGTAATTCTTGATTTCGATGAAGATAAAACACGTATCCAATTAGGTCTTAAGCAATTGAACGCTCACCCATGGGAAGCTCTTGGAGAAGAGTTGAAAGTTGGTGATAAAGTAAAAGGTAAAGTAGTTGTTATTGCAGACTACGGTGCGTTTATTGAGGTTGCTGAAGGTGTTGAAGGTCTTATCCACGTTAGCGAAATGTCTTGGAGCACACACTTACGTAGCGCTCAGGATTTCGTAAATGTTGGTGATGAGGTTGAAGCGGTAATCCTTACAATGGATAAGGAAGAACGCAAAATGAGCCTTGGTATTAAGCAAATGACTCCAGACCCATGGACTGATATCACTAAAAAATACCCAGTTGGTTCACGCCACAAAGGTATTGTTCGCAACTTCACCAATTTTGGTGTTTTTGTTGAACTTGAAGAAGGTATCGATGGTCTTATCTACATAAGCGATCTTTCTTGGACCAAGAAAATCAAGCATCCAAGTGAATTCACTAACATTGGTGACGAACTTGAAGTGGTTGTATTGGAATTGGACGTTGAAGGCCGTAAACTTAGTTTAGGTCACAAACAAACCGAAGAAAATCCTTGGGATAAATACGAAGACGAATTTGCTGTAGGAACCAAGCACACTGCCACTATTGACGAGGTAGTTGACAAAGGCGCAACCGTAAAATTCAACGATGATATCGTAGCTTTCGTACCAAGCCGTCACCTTGAAAAAGAAGATGGTTCTATGTTGAAGAAAGGTGATGAAGCAGAATTCCAAATTATTGAATTCAACAAAGAATTCAAGAAAGTGGTTGCTTCACATATGACTATTCACAAAGAAGAAGAAGCGAAGATTGTAAAAGCTGCCGCGAAAAAGCAAGCTCAGGATGCTGAGGAGGCAAAGCCAACATTAGGTGATGCCAATGCAAAATTGCAAGAGCTTAAAGACAAAATGGACGGTAAAAAATAATCGTTTCATTTATAAATAACGAAAAGCCTTTCTGAAACGAAAGGCTTTTTTTATGCCTTAGACATAATCAATTTCAAATACTTCACTTTAAAAAGCCAAAAAAAACGTATTTTTGCTTTCTGAATACAATTCAGAACTTCCTATGAGCCAAAAAGTGTTACTGAACGCAACCGAGATAAACATTGCGCTTAACCGTTTGGCTTGCCAATTGATTGAAAAACACGACGATTTTTCCAAAACAGTACTTATCGGAATCCAGCCAAGAGGCGTCTTTTTGGCTGAAAGACTAAAAACCCTGCTTGAAACTGAATACAAAATCAAGAACATTAAGCTTGGATATTTGGACATTACTTTTTACCGCGATGATTTCCGAAGAGGTGAAAAACCATTGGAGGCCAACAAAACCAAAATAAATTTTATTGTTGAGGATAAAAATGTAGTCTTTATAGACGATGTGCTCTTCACCGGAAGAAGCATCCGCTCCGCATTGACTGCCGTTCAATCTTTCGGAAGACCTTTGGAAATTGAATTGCTGACGTTGATAGACCGTCGTTTCAGCCGCCATTTACCAATCCAACCAGATTATCGAGGAAGACAAGTAGATGCAATCAATGGTGAAAAAGTAAAAGTATGCTGGAAAGAGAACGATGGGGAAGACGCAGTTTACCTAGTAAAAAATTGAAACGAAACTGAAACAGAAAATTGACAACCGATAACCGATAACCGAACATGAGCGAACTAAGTGTAAACCACTTACTGGGAATAAAATACATCACCGAAGCCGATATTCAACTCATCTTCGAAACGGCAGATCATTTTAAGGAAGTTATCAATCGGCCCATCAAAAAAGTTCCTTCGCTTCGCGACATTACCATTGCCAATCTCTTTTTTGAAAACAGTACGCGTACCAAGCTCTCCTTTGAACTTGCAGAGAAAAGGCTTTCCGCAGACGTTATAAACTTCGCTTCTTCGAGTTCCTCTGTTACGAAAGGCGAAACGCTGATTGATACCGTAAATAATATCCTTTCAATGAAAGTGGATATGGTGGTGATGCGCCACCCCAATCCGGGCGCGGGCGTATTTCTTTCAAAACACGTAAATGCCAGCATTATTAACGCAGGCGATGGTGCCCACGAACATCCTACGCAAGCTTTGCTGGATACGTATTCCATCCGTGAAAAACTCGGGGATGTTGCTGGTAAAAACGTGGTAATTGTTGGTGATATTCTCCATTCACGAGTTGCACTTTCAAATATTTTTGCACTTCAAAAACTTGGAGCAACAGTTAAGGTCTGTGGTCCTAAAACGCTTATTCCTAAATATATAGAAAAACTTAATGTAGGGATTGAAACAAACCTTCGCAAAGCGTTGGAATGGTGCGATGTGGCAAATATGCTACGCGTGCAAAACGAACGGATGGACATCAGTTATTTTCCCACAACTCGGGAATATACACAGCAATTCGGACTCAATAAAAAAATACTCGATTCCCTAAATAAAGAAATTGTTGTGATGCACCCTGGCCCGATAAATCGAGGAGTTGAAATAACGAGCGATGTTGCGGACAGCAAACAATCCATTATTTTGGAACAAGTACAGAACGGCGTTGCCATACGTATGGCGGTAATCTATTTATTGGCTTCAAAAATAAAACATCATGAAGATTGAGAATCACCCAAACTATGTGGTCCTTGAAGATGAAAAGGACGATATTATTGACTTTGCTTCATTTATAGAAAGCCAGGTTCCTTCAAAATACAAAGGACAAAATGTAGTATTGAATCTTTTGAAGTACGATACGCTGGAATTGCCGCAATTATTGCAATTTCTTAAAACCTCAAACCTTCACCGAAAAACTAAACAATCCTTCGTAATCGTAAACGATGCGATCGAGGTAGACGAAGTTCCCTTTGAAATGATCGTTGTGCCAACGCTTCAAGAAGCAGGTGATATTGTGGAAATGGAGGAGATTGAAAGAGACCTTGGATTTTAAATTTACGATTGCCAATTGTAGATTTTATAAAATCCCAAATGCTAAATCGTAAATGAAACTAACAATCCTCGGATGCCATTCTGCCACACCCACAGCCTCGGCGCACCCAACGGCGCAGGTATTGGAGATAAAGGGTCATTTGTTTTTGATTGATTGTGGAGAAGGAACCCAAATGCAACTACGCAAATACAGGGTAAAGTTTTCACGCATTCGACATATTTTTATTTCACACCTGCACGGCGACCATTTTTATGGGTTAGTTGGACTTATTTCTACTTTTCTGCTTTTGGGAAGGGAAGCAGAGCTGCACATTTACGGGCCAAAGGGCATAAAGCAAGCCATTCTGCTTCTTTTAAAATTGGGGAAAGCTTATACCAATTATCCCTTGTATTTTCATGAATTGGAAGAAACCACGCCACAAATTATTTTTGAGGATGATAAAGTTTCTGTGGAAACCATTCCTTTGGACCACCGGGTTTATACCAACGGATTTCTTTTCAAGGAAAAACCGGATGACAGAAAATTAGATATTGAAAAGGCCCGAAAGCTCAATATTGACTTGAGTTATTACAACAAAATAAAGCAAGGTTTTGATGTTGAAAACAAAGCGGGGAAACTGATTCCTAATAAAGAAATAACTTTTGATCCGCCATCGCCAAAAAGTTACGCCTATTGCAGCGATACGGCGTACTATCCCGAGATAGTTCCGCAGATAGAAAGCGCAACCGTACTTTACCACGAATCTACTTTTTTGGAAGAGCATTACCATCTTTGTGAAAAAACAAAACACAGTACCGCCAAGGAAGCAGGAGTGATTGCGCGAAAGGCAAAGGTGGGAACCCTAATTCTTGGACATTATTCAGGACGATACGGTAATTTGGAACTTTTCAGAAAAGAAGCTCAGGAGATTTTTGAAAATGTGGAATTGGCAGAGGATGGAAAGACTTTTTCATTCTAAATTTTAATACATATTTAATACCGGCATATTTCAAAACTTCTGCAAAACAGTTAACTTGCAGTTTAATTTCAAAAAATGTCAGAAAAACTTCACCATTACCGAAAATCATACGAAAAAGGCGAACTTTCCAAGACATCGGTTGATGCAAACCCAATGCAGCAATTCCGCACCTGGTTTTTTGAGGTGAAGGACAGCGGGGGAGTGGATGAAGTGAATGCGATGACCATTTCCACAATCGGCACCGATGGTTTTCCCAAGGGGCGTGTAGTTCTGTTGAAAAAATACGACGAATACGGCTTCTATTTTTACACCAATTACAACAGTGAAAAAGGCAAATCCATAGCCAATAACAACAGGGTCTCGCTTTCCTTTTTTTGGCCAAATATGGAGCGGCAGATTATCATAAAAGGAACCGTTGAAAAAACTTCGGAAGCAGATTCAACCAATTATTTTCATTCAAGACCCAAGGGAAGCCAATTGGGCGCAGCGGTTTCGCATCAAAGTGAAATTGTAGCTTCCCGAGAGGTTTTAGAAAAAAACTTGGCTGAGCTCGAAAAAAAATACGAAAATAAAGAAATTCCCAAACCTGAAGATTGGGGTGGTTTTCTTGTAAAACCTGTTTCAATTGAATTTTGGCAGGGCAGGCCCAATAGGCTTCATGACAGGATTCGTTATACTTTGAAGGACGACGATTGGGTCATTGAACGCTTGGCACCATAGTTTTAAAAATTCCAAAAACCTGAAACAATCTTTATGAAAACACTATACTTAGTAAGACACGCAAAATCATCTTGGAAACACGATGTGGATGATCATAAACGCCCTTTAAAAGGAAGGGGAGAACGTGATGGAAAACTGGTGTCAAAAAAAGTGGGCAAGGAGATTGATCCACCCCAGCGAATAATCAGCAGTGATGCTACCCGTGCACTTTCCACAGCACATTTTTTTAAAGATGCGCTAAAAATAGATGACCCAAACTTTGAAACCAATCATGAGCTTTATGACTTTAGCGGTCAAAACGTGATGCGAATTATAAAGTCATTGCCAGATAGTCTTGATAAAGTAATGATCGTGGGGCATAACCATGCTTTTACTTCCGTTGCAAATATGCTCGGAAACCGTTATATTGACAATGTTCCCACCTGTGGCTTTGTGATGTTGCAGTTTGACGAAAAAAAGTGGAGCGATATAACCACGGGTGAAACCGTTAAAACCATTTTCCCACGGGACCTCAAATAATGACCGAAAAAATTGATATACATACACAAGTTCGCAATCAATACAATAATCGGGAATTAAGCTGGTTACAGTTTAATGCCCGGGTTTTGCAGGAAGCGAACGATAAAAAATTGCCCTTATTGGAGAGACTTCGGTTTTTGGGTATTTTTTCAAACAATCTTGATGAATTTTTTAAGGTACGCTACGCCACTATCAGGAGAATCGTAGAAGCTGGAAAAACAGGGCGTAGTTTTTTGGGAGGTATTTCGGCAAAAGATCTTTTGGAAGAAATAACCCTTATGGTAATAGACCAGCAGGCACACAGTTTGAATATACTTAGCAACATTCAAAAGGAACTTCAGAAGGAAAATATCTTCATCATAGATGAAACTGAAATTACACCAGACCAGAGCAAGTTTATTTCTGAATACTTCATTCGCCATGTGAGCCCTGCAATGATGACTATTATGATAGGGGAACTGGACGAATTTCCCAGTTTGCGGGACAGTGCGGCATATCTTGCTGTGACGATGATGATGAGCAAGGAGGACGATACTTTTGAGGCAAAGTATAATTATGCGCTTATCGAAATTCCCCGAACCATAGACCGTTTTGTAGTGCTTCCGCCACAGGGAGAAAAACAATATGTTATTATTCTTGATGACCTTATTCGCCATTGTCTTCACAATATATTCAGCATTTTTAAATATGAAACCATTTCGGCACATATGATTAAGATTACCCGTGATGCCGAACTGGACATTGACAGTGATTTAAGCCGAAGTTTTATAGATAAAATTTCAAAAAGCGTTAAAAATAGAAGTGTGGGCGATCCCGTACGTTTTGTGTATGACAAGAGTATTGATAAAAAGACGCTTCAGTTTTTATTAAACAAGATGGGAATTGACAAAACCGATAGTATTATTCCCGGGGGGCGCTATCACAACCGTCGCGATTATATGAATTTTCCCAGATTGGGAAGACCAGATTTGCAGTACGAGCCACAAGAACCATTGCCCATTCACGGGTTGAGCCTACAGGGAAGTCTTTTTGACAGAATAGCCGAAAAAGATTATTTGCTGCACACTCCCTATCAAACTTTTATGTACGTGGTGAAGTTTTTACGCGAAGCGGCTCTGGACCCAAAAGTAAAATCAATCAAAATCACCATTTATCGTTTGGCAGAAGTATCGCACATTGCCAGTTCGCTTATCAACGCAAAAAAGAACGGAAAGGATGTTACGGTACAGATAGAGCTTCAGGCACGCTTTGACGAGGAAGCAAATATAGAATATGCCGAATTGCTTCAGAGCGAAGACATCCGTTTAATTTTTGGTGTAAAGGGATTGAAAGTACACTGCAAGGCGTGTCTTGTGGAAAGAGTGGAAAACAATAAAAGTGTACGCTACGGAATTTTAAGTACAGGTAACTTTAACGAGTCTACCGCCCGTCTTTATACAGATTACACGCTTTTTACAGCAGACCCACGCATATGTAAGGAAATAAACAAAGTTTTTGAGTTTTTCGAGGTTAATTACCAAGTGCGCAAATACCGCCACCTTATAGTATCGCCACATTATACCCGTAAGGCAATCTATCATTTGATTGATACTGAAATAAAAAACAAAAAAGCAGGACTGCCAAGTGGCATAAAATTGAAGCTGAATAGTCTTTCAGACTATAAAATGATTGATAAGCTATATGAAGCGAGTAGGGCAGGCGTGAAGATAAAAATGATAGTGCGTGGTATTTGCTGCCTGATTCCCGGAGTGGAGGGAATGAGCGAGAATATTGAAGCCATAAGCATTGTAGGAAAGTATTTGGAGCACCCACGCTTGTTTATTTTTGAAAATGGAGGCGATACCAAAGTATATATTTCCTCTGCAGATTTTATGGGAAGAAACCTTGATAATAGGGTAGAGATATCCTGTCCTATTTATGATGAGAACATTAAGCGGGAAATTCTTGAGAACTTTGAAATAGGATGGAGCGATAATGTGAAGGCTCGCGTAATAAGTATTAAAAACGATAATGCTTATTTGAAGAACAACAAAAAGCCGATACGTTCCCAATTTAAAATGTATGATTATTATTTAAAAAAACTTGAAGTAAACTGATTTGTTGAAAATAGAAAAATATGGCGCGGTAGATATTGGCAGTAATGCCATACGCTTGCTAGTAATGTCGGTAATAGAGCAGAAGGGAAGAGACACTATTTTTAAAAAAACATCTTTGGTACGTGTGCCCATACGCTTGGGTGCCGAAGTTTTTCTCGATGGAAAAATCTCCGATACCAGTGCCAATCGCATGATAGATGCCATGACGGCTTTTAAATTGCTCATGAAAACCCACAATATATCCCGTTTTCGTGCCTGTGCCACTTCTGCAATGCGGGAGGCTAGCAACGGGCACCAAGTTGCCGAAGCAATTGAAAAGAAAAGCGGACTCTCCATAAATATTATTGATGGCAATGACGAGGCGGCTATAATAGCTTCCACAGATTTAAAAAACTTGATACAGGATGATAAGGTTTTTCTTTATGTAGATGTAGGTGGCGGAAGTACAGAACTTACCGTTTTTGCGGATGGTAAAAACATGGCCTCACGAAGTTTTAAACTAGGAACGGTCCGTCTTTTGGAAGACAGGGTGAACGAAAGTATTTGGGGAGAAATGGAGCTATGGATAAAAAAAGAACTCAAGGATTATAAACGTGTCTCTATGATTGGTAGTGGCGGCAATATTAACTCTATCTTTAAAAAGAGCGGCAAGAAACTCGGGAAGCCTTTAAGCTATCTGTATCTTTCTTCTTATTACGAATTGATGAAATCGCTTAGTTACGAAGAGCGCATTACCGAGCTGGATATGAACCCAGACCGCGCCGATGTGGTAATTCCGGCCACGCGCATCTACCTATCCGCAATGAAATGGAGCAAAGCAAAAAACGTGTATGTTCCCAAAATAGGGCTTAGTGACGGGATTGTAAAAAGTCTTTATAATGAAAAGATTGCTGCGGAATTGGAGGTGAATTCTTGAGGTAAGTGTTGGTAATTGTACTTAGTATATTATTTCGTGATAATCATAAAATTTAGTCCGATTTATATACATATCCAGATTGGATTTCTTGCGAAACCAAAATGTTAGTCAATAGACCGAAAATTAATATGAGAAATGTTTTTTTTAAAAGTCTAATAAACATTTATATAAAAGCAACTATTTCTTTTATTCCCTTATATATTTATAATTGGGCAACTCCAGTCCATCTAAAATAATTACTCCTCGTCCTTTGGCGTTTTGTTTTTACCTTTCTTTCTAGGGGACAGCTTATATATTAACCATCCAAACCCAACCAATAGATGCAGTACAATAACTATGATGACAATTAGAAAAGGTACTCATGGGTTTTTATTTTAGGCTGAGTGTTTATAAAATTTTGAATGATGTAAGCTTCCTAAAATAAGGATTTTATAAACTACTCCTGGATTTTTATCCATTCAATAGTATCATCGTCCACAAACTTTATTACCATGGTAGTGGCGTGCAATGTCCACAAGCCTATTCTTTTTTCGGAAATGGTGTAATACAAAAAGTTGTTACTGGTTCGGTTTGGTGTGCCCAAGAGGGTGATAATTTCCTCTTTGTCAAGCTCGCGGATGGTGTCGTTGTACACTACACTGTCCAAAAGTTTTTCACGATAGGGGTAATCATCGCCCTTTTTTGTTTTCCATTTTGTTGAAGTGAAATAGGTTTCATCTTGGTTTTGTGGGTTGGAAGTATCTTTATTACAGCTTGTTGTTACCAAAATAACTATGAATATTATAAGCAATCGCATAGAAAGAAATTTTATGAAAACTAAATAGATATTTAAACATATTAGTTCCTTTTTCTATAGATTGTTACAGCCTTTTTTGAACTGCTTTGCGTTCCTTTTCTTCCATTTGCGCACTAATAAAAGGAATGCGGGGCGCTAGAAAATAACCTGTAAGGCTTGCAAAAAGTATGGGTATAAAATACGTAAACCCCGTAAGCGTGGCCAAAAGAATTGTAGTACTCATAGGTGTTCGCGTTACACAAGCATTTATTGCTGCCATGCAACTAACTATTGTAAGCGAAAGACTGATTGATGGAAATATGCTGTGGATTAACAATCCCAGGGCAGTGCCACAGAAAAATAGCGGAATAATAAACCCACCGCGCCATCCTGAGGTTACGGTTATTGCAATGGCAATTATTTTAAATACAAGTACTGCCACAAGAAATTTGATGGTAAAGTCGCCCACTAGCAAGGTCTCAATTTCGAAATGGCTGAAGTAACGGGTAAGCGGAATGTAAAAGGAAATCACTCCCAGTAAAAGCCCGCCGATTAACGTTTTCACATAGATAGGGACTGATAATTTTCCGAAGAGGTTTTTAAAAAATTTGGTGCAGAATATAAAACCCCAGCCTACAAAAGTGGCAATAACCGCAAATAGGACAGCCCAGGCAAAATCGAACACCGTTGCCATCTCATAAGCTGGCAAATGCCATGTAGGTCCCAACCCCAAATGGACAATAAGGGCAAATACGATATAACTGAACCCGCTCGCCAAGAGTGCGGGGATGATGGCTTGATAATACTCCACAGCGTGTTTGTGATGGAGAATTTCCAAGGAAAACAAACTCCCGCCCAAGGGTGCTCCAAATAAAGCGGTAAAGCCCGAAGCCATTCCAGCAATACTGAGGGAGCGCAATTCTTCGCCTTTTAATCTGAAGATTTTTCCCAACCAACTTCCAGTAGAACCTGTGACCTGAACCAAAGGAGCTTCCGGTCCCAAACTTCCCCCTGAAGCAACACATAAAAGAGAAGACAATACCATGGACGGATTATTTTTGGGATCTAATTTGCCTTTGTTGAACCGAATGTTGTTTACGATGAGTTGCATTTCACCCGGATCACCGATAAAGTAGATTATCAGCCCGGCCAATAGCCCGCAAATAGCCATTACGGGGATAACGAACCAGCCTTGATAGGCTCCCAAAAAATCGGTAAGGAGCATCAGCACTACCCAATAACAACCTGAAATCAATCCCCCAAGTAACCCGAGTAGCGCCCAGAGAAGAAACATACGGCTAAAAACGAAAGGATTGAACCGAATGGGACGATCTAAAATATCAGCATATTTTACAAGTTTTCTTCTTCTTTTCAGTTTCATTTCGAAGAATTTAAAAATGAATTACCCGTGAATAGATTGGTGTTTTCCCAAATCTTTCATTACATCGGCTTCAAAGGAAAGCAGGTCGTTCCATTTTTGGTCCACTTCTTTTCGGTCGCCGTATTGGCGGGCAAAGCCGAGGAACATCGTGTAGTGGTTTGCTTCGCTTACCATCAGTTTTCTGTAAAATTCCGCCAATTCTTTGTCTTCCAATTCCTCGCTTAAAAGCCGAAAACGCTCACAACTTCGGGCTTCAATTAAAGCTGCGTATAATAAACGATGAACAAGTTGGGTGGTGCGGCTTCCGCCTTTTGGGAAGAATTGAACAATCTGCAGCACATATTCGTCCTTTCTGTCGCGGCCTAATACCCAGCCATTTTCAAGGATTTTGTCGTGCACCATTTTGAAATGGCTTATTTCTTCCTTTACCAAAGCAATCATTTCCTGAACGAGCTCAGTATATTCCGGAAAGCTCACAATCAAGGAAACCGCTGTGGAAGCTGCCTTCTGCTCGCACCAAGCGTGGTCGGTAAGAATGTCTTCTATATTTTTTTCAACAATGTTTACCCAGCGAGGGTCTGTGGGAAGTTTTAAACCAAGCATAAAAATTGTTTCAAGTTCAAGGTTTCAGGTTTCAGGTTTTTCTTCAAAAGAATTCGGTTGTTGAACGAAGCCGAAAACTACTGTTTAATTATACATCCAAATCAAATTCCTTCCGCAATTTTTCAATCATCGGATTCAATTCCTTCATTTTTTCAAACTTTTCACGAGTGGTGTAAGCATACCTTTTTTCAGCGGTTTCGTTTACGGTTATGTCCAGATCTATATCGTAATTCTGAAGTTTTTCACGCAAAAAACCAAGCAATTCGTACTTTGCGCGTTCTACTTCGGTCTTTATGGTTTGGTTTGGGAATTCAAGATGAATGATGGCGCCATCCAGTTTTGGAACTCCCATCGTTAAATGTGAAAGCAGGTTATATTTTCCATCACCTTCAACGTTTGCCGTATACTCCGTCCAAGCAGCCTGCATTTCTTCCTCAGAAAAATGGTTAACGGGAAGATTTTCAGCATCCGGTTGGTTTGCAACCAGTTCTTGCTTTATCTCCTGCTTTTTCTGAATGCTTTTCAGTGAAAGCGCGGAAACCTTTTTGGCGTTTCTTTCAGCTAGGATTTGGGGGCGTTCGATAACCTTTTCAGCTTGTCCGTTGTCAGTTTTCGGTTGTGTGTTTTCATTGCCAATTGCCTCTGAAGGTTCACTTACTTCTCTTTTTTCAGATTCGAATTCGGTTTCTATTTCGTTTTTTTTCGGAGATTGGGGCGCAATAGTTCCCGCGGAAGTTATCTTTTCCGAAGTAAATTTTTCACTCTTAAAATAGGAGGGAGGTATTACGAAACGCTGGCCGTTATTGGAGTTTTTTTTTTCGCCCTGAAAAGTTAGGGAAGCAAGCTGCATTAGGCAAAGTTCTACCAATAGCCGTTGGTTTTGACTGTTTTTATATTTCAAGTCGCAGGTGTTTGCAATGTCAATGCCGTTAATTAAAAACTGTGTATCTGTTTTCTGGGATTGTTCAAAATACATTGCTTTTACCTGTTCGCCAACTTCCAATAAATCTATAGTTTGCTGGTTTTTGCAGACCAAAAGATCGCGGAAATGGGATGCGAGGCCCATTATAAAATGGTGCCCATCAAATCCTTTAGACAGAATATCGTTGTAAGTAACTAAAACCTGCGGAATGTTGTTCTCCAAAAGCAAATAGGTTATTTGAAAGTACCACGTATAATCCAGTACGTTCAGATTTTCGGTAACGGCTTCGCGGGTCAGGTTTTTTCCAGCGAAACTAACAACCCTATCAAAAATAGAGAGTGCGTCACGCAAAGCTCCATCAGCTTTCTGGGCGATAATGTGCAAGGCGTCGTCTTCGGCATCTATATTTTCCGCCTTTGCAACTTCGGCTAAATGTTCCTTAATATCACGCACGCCGATTCTTCTGAAATCAAAAATCTGGCAGCGTGAAAGTATGGTGGGTATTATTTTGTGCTTTTCGGTAGTTGCCAAAATGAAAATGGCGTGCTTCGGCGGTTCTTCCAAGGTTTTTAGAAAAGCATTAAAAGCCGCTGAAGAGAGCATATGCACCTCATCAATAATATAAACCTTGTATTTTCCAACCTGAGGTGGGATTCTAACCTGATCTATCAAATTACGGATATCATCAACGGAGTTGTTGGAGGCGGCATCGAGTTCAAAAATATTAAAAGCGAAATCTTCACCTTCCCTTTCTGTGCCGTCCTGGTTTATTTTCTTGGCGAGAATTCGTGCGCAAGTTGTTTTTCCCACACCGCGCGGTCCCGTAAAAAGCAATGCTTGCGCGAGGTGATTGTTTTCTATGGCATTTTCCAAAGTATTTGTAATGGCCTGTTGCCCTACAACGTCTTTAAAAACGGCAGGGCGGTATTTGCGGGCTGATACAATGAAGTGTTCCATAGTGCGGAAACAAATATAAAGATGTACAACGGGTTTTAAAAAAATAGCTGTTCGTATTTTCCTATATTTATTAACATTGGAGTACTTTTGCACAGCAGGCCGCCTTATCGCTGCCGAAGTTAATTCGGGAGAGGAAAGTCCGGACACCATAGGGAAGCATAGCGGCTAACGGCCGTCGGTCCCGAACTCGCTTCGGGATTAGGACAAGTGCAACAGAAAGGATGTACAGGTAATGCTGTAGTGAAACCAGGTAAACTCTATGCGGTGAAATGCCACGTAAACCTGTGCTTGAGGGTACCCGCCCGATGCAGGAGGGTAGGCAGATGGAGCGTGCGGGTAACCGTACGTCTAGATAAATGATAAGGGTTAGCTACTGGCTGATACAGAACCCGGCTTATAGGCCTGCATTTTTTTATTTTTCTTCGGCAATTAATTTCTCAATCCACAGTTTTGCTTCATCCAAATCTTTAAAAACGCCAAAGGGCCAATTGTAGAAAGTTTTTTCAAAATTTGCATTTTTGATACAGTTGTCGGTATAGCATACAATAGCTATTCCAACCATTTTGGCATAACGAGTATTGTAGAGTTCGGGATTTAGGTTTATGGCGTATTGGTTTATTCGATTGTCAATATAACCAAAACTTCTTTCGGAGTAATATTCGGCAAATACTTCATGAAGCGCAGCGATATGCTCTAATTCAATCAAAACACCTTCCTTCACAGTGGCAGTAACACAGTGTTCGGTTAGTTCCATGACAATAAAGCCTAAATCAATAGTTTTATTTGTGAACGACAAGATTATTTGTTTTAATTAAAAAAACTGAATACGGAACTTCCGTATTTGCGTGCTTCTACAAAATGGGGAAATGAGGAAAGATCATTTTGTTTTGCGTGTTCAATAATAAGCATTCCTTCCGAATTCAACAAAGAATTGGCCATAATTACTTCCACCAGCTTCTTTAATGCTTCGGTTGTAAAGTCATAGGGAGGGTCTGCAAAGATTACATCATAGTTGCCCGATGCTTTCTCCAAATATTTGCTTACATCAGATTTTACGGTACTGATGGGGAATTCAAATTCTTCTGAAATCTTGTTGATATACTGGATGCATCCCAAATGCCCATCAACCGCCGTAATAGCGGGGACGCCGCGAGAGGCAAACTCAAAACTGATGTTACCTGTTCCTGCAAACAAATCTAAAACTGTAATTTCATCAAAATAATACCGAACCCTTAAAATGTTGAAAAGGGCCTCTTTCGCAAAATCGGTCGTGGGACGCACGGGCAAGTTTTTAGGGGCCGTTAATCTTCTTCCTTTATATGTTCCCGAAATGATCCGCATTAAATCACGTTTTTTAGTATGAAATGGTTGTGTGGCCTATCGTTGCCCAAGTTTTTTATGGAAGTAAAATTTGAATCCATAAACTCCAAATTGCGTATATAGGTATAGGCAATTTTGAAGTTTTCATCATCCTTTTCAATTTCGCCACAAAGAATTACCGGGATATTTTCTGGATTTAGTTTCAATTGCTCCATACAGAAAAGCGTATAATAAATAAAGTCTTCGGGGGTTTTATAGGTATAGCTATTGCAAAGTTGAAGTTCGCTATTTTTCAAAACTATGCAGTCAAAACTGTTTTTCTGAAAGTGTAAATACATTTTGGGCAGTGAGTACTTTTCTTTTTCAAGAATTGTTTTCAACATTATGGTAACGGAATGATAATAGCTAAATGAGCCATATTTTTCAAAGAAAAAATTGTTAATGTTCATAAATGGCACATAGACCACAACGATGTTCTGGTTTTCAACCAAATCGTGCGCCATATAATCATTGGCCAATATTTTTGAATTGAACTTTAAATATTCGCTGGCTTTAGTTTCATCAAACAAGGGCGCGGGAACCAAACTATAAATGGGGGTGGAGTAAACAACTGAAACTTCAGCAAAGTCTGTATTCAAAATATTATTCTTGAACATTATTGATTCAATATCAATCAATAGTTCGTCGGGCGTGGTGCTGTGGTCCAATACTTTTTCTATAAAGAAAATAGGCTCCTCACTCGCTGGGTTTGTCACTAAAAAAGAAAGCCCGTTCAAAGAAATTTGAACGGACAGTCTATTGTTTATTGTATTGTTTATATTATTTGTCTTTTGCTGCATCATAAATTTTTGGCCAGTTTCCTGAAGTATTAACGTCTTCCAGGGAACCTACTTTTATATCTGGACCATTAACGCCATCAACAGATTGAACTTGCATTTCCTGAGTTAAAAGATCCTTGTCCAGATCGCCTAAAATTACCTTTTTTGAAACCTTGGCTTCAAAAACGGAATAGGTGGCATCGTTTTTCGTGATTTTTCCAGCTTTTAGGTCAAACTTAGCGTCCACGCCTTTCACCGGAACATTCATCATGGTTTTGTATCTGTTTGTACTTCCGTAAAGGGAATCTTTAACGGGAGTGAATCCTAAAGTATCTATAAGGGATTCTTCAATAAAATAACCTTCGCTAATTCCAAAGGCTTTGTTTTTTGCAACATCGGCATAACTTGTATCACGTCTTTGTGTGATGGCAAATTTAGCAGTGTCAATAAAACTTATCAAACTGTCCCAATCACCTGTAAAACTTCCTGTTATTTCCTTATGGGCAAGTTCTGCAGCCTGGATGTCTTTTAAATTCTCAATTACTTTTACGTAACGTGCTTCTTTAATTTTATTGAATTCCACCGGGCCCATAACTGAGTTCCATAATTTCCAGCCCAAAAAGATGATGACAATCCAAAGAACAATCTGAATTACTAATTTCATTATTGATATTATTTAAGTGTTGATTTTACTAAAAGGTCTATCGCAAATCTACAATTTTTTTTTGTTCACAAAAGTATATTCCGAAAAAATCATACCTATCTTTAAACCCTCATTGATAGTAGTGAAAGATGAATGTATCTGAATTTTACAGTTTTTTAAAAAATGATTTTCCACATACCACCACCCCTAAACAGGATATTGCGCTTCAATTGTTGGCCAAATTTGTGCTGGGCACGAACAAAAATGAAACGTTTTTATTAAAAGGATATGCAGGAACCGGGAAAACAACAATCGTAGGTTCATTGGTTAAAAATTTGTCCAAAGTAAAAAAGCGTTCCGTACTATTGGCACCCACCGGAAGGGCTGCAAAAGTGATAAGTAACTATTCAAACAAGCAGGCTTTCACTATTCATAAAAAAATATATTTTCCAAAAAGCGAAAAAGGTTCCGTGTCTTTCACTTTACAGCAAAACAAGCATCGCGACACAATTTTTATAGTAGATGAAGCTTCGATGATTCCAGATATAAACCAAGATTCAAAATTGTTTGAAAATGGTTCTCTGCTGGACGATTTGATGCAATACGTATATAGCGGTAATAATTGTAAACTATTGTTGATTGGAGATTCTGCCCAATTGCCCCCAGTGCATTTGGACATAAGTCCTGCGCTTGATGCACTTCTACTTGAAAATCAGTACAATCGTGAAGTAATAAAACTTGAATTGGATGAAGTAGTACGTCAGCAAAAAGACAGTGGCATTTTGGAAAATGCTACAAAAATTAGAGAACGCCTCGACGATGAACTATATGAAGCATTTAAATTTTCCGGGACAAATTTTCAAGATATCATCCGCCCCGTCGATGGCCAGGAGATTATGGATGCAATAAACGATAGTTATTCATCTTTAGGAAATGAAGATACTGTTATTATTGTTCGCTCAAATAAAAGGGCGAATCTCTACAATCAAAGCATTCGCGAGCGCATCCTTTTTCAAGAATCCGAACTTTCGGCAGGTGATTATTTAATGGTGGTAAAGAACAATTATTTTTGGGTGGATAGTACCAGTGAGGCAGGTTTTATTGCCAATGGCGATATAATTGAGGTTTTGGAAATTTTCGCTTTTAAGGAATTATATGGGTTTCGTTTCGCCGAAGTGAAAATCAGAATGGTAGATTATCCAAATATGAAACCTCTGGAAACCGTACTTCTTTTGGACACTTTAACCTCTGAAAGCCCTTCGCTAACGTATGATGAATCCAACAAACTTTACCAAGAAGTAATGAAGGATTATGTTTCAGAAAAATCTAAATACAAGAAGTTTCTGGCAGTAAAAAACAATAAATATTTTAATGCGCTACAGGTGAAATTCAGTTATGCCATTACCTGCCACAAATCGCAGGGAGGGCAGTGGAACACTGTTTTTGTGGAGCAGCCATATCTTCCAAACGGTATTGATAAAGAATACCTACGCTGGCTTTATACAGCAGTAACTCGTGCCCGCGAAAAGTTGTATTTAATAGGTTTTAAGGACGAATTTTTTGTAGATTAGTGGTTCATGGAAAACTTGGAAATCGTCATCAGTATTTTTTTGGGCATTGGTTTGGCCGCTGCCGTAGGTTTCCGTGTTTTCTTGCCATTATTGGTCTTGAGCTTAGCCGGTTATTATGAAGTTATCCCTCTGAATGAAAGTTGGCAATGGATGGGAAGTTTAACGGCTGTAATTACTATGGGTGTTGCAACTGCTGTGGAAATATTTGGATATTACATTCCTTGGCTCGACAATTTGTTGGATACAATAGCATTGCCTTTGGCAACCTTGGCAGGGACTGCAGTTATGGTTGCCACGGTTACCGACTTAAGCCCTGTTGTTACTTGGTCTTTGGCCATTATTGCCGGTGGTGGCACTGCCGCTGCAATTAAAGGAAATGCATCCGCAGCAAGGTTAACTTCAACCGCGACAACAGCTGGTACTGCAAACCCTATAATAGCAACCGTGGAAACAGCAATTGCTGCAGTTATGGCTTTTGCTTCTATATTTATACCTATTTTGGCTTTTTTACTTGTGGTATTTCTGTTTTTTGTGATATTTCGATTCTATAAAAAGCTTCGCAAAAAAAGATTGCCACCAACTTAAACTTCTTATTTTTGAAATCATTTTTAAAAACTTCGACTTGAAAATAATAGCAATGATCCCAGCACGATATGGTGCTTCACGGTTTCCCGGAAAATTAATGCAAGATTTGGCGGGAAAGCCCGTAATAGTCAGAACATATGAAGCCGCAAAAGCAACTAATCTCTTCGAAGAAGTATATGTGGTTACCGATAGTGATGTGATCTTTAAAGAAATTGAAGCCAATGGCGGCAAGGCAATTATGAGCCAAAAGGAACACGACTGCGGAAGCGACCGTATTGCCGAGGCTGTGGAACATATGGATGTGGATATTGTGGTAAATGTTCAAGGCGATGAACCTTTTACCAGCCGCGAGGGCTTGGAAAAGGTCTTAGCAGTGTTCAATGAACCAGATGCAGACAAAATTGATTTGGCTTCACTTATGTCCGAAATACATGATTGGAAGGAAATCAATGACCCGAATACCGTAAAAGTAATTGTTGATAAGGACAACTTTGCACTTTATTTTTCACGGTCGCCCATTCCATATCCCCGTGATAAAAACGTTGCAATACAATATTATAAGCATAAAGGAATATATGCGTTCAGAAAACAAGCCATCATGGACTTTTATCGCTTGCCAATGCGTTCTCTGGAAGCGGTGGAGAAGATAGAATGCATTCGTTATTTGGAATACGGAAAAAATATAAAAATGGCAGTTTCAAATACAACCGGTGTTGAAATTGACACTCCCGAAGATTTGGTAAGAGCAAACAAACTTCTGAAAGAAAGTAAGCCAGATACAGTGAACAATAAGTTTCGAAATTTTCCAATGGTGCCCAAAGTGGTTTTTGGAGAAGGCTGTTTTGATCAACTTACTTCAATTTTATCTTCCCATAAAAAAGAAAAGGCGCCTTTTATATTTTTAGTGGATGATGTTTTTGAAAAAAACACTGAGTTTTTGGATAGGATTAACCTTCGTTTTAATGACAAATTGATTTTCATTTCAGCTGAAGAAGAACCCAAAACATCGCAGGTAGATGATTTGGTGAAAGATATAAAAGCAGAATTTACTTATGCCCCTTCAGGAATAATTGGCATTGGCGGTGGAACAGTAATGGACCTTGCAAAAGCAGTCTCTATTATGTTAATAAATAAGGGAAGTGCTGCCGATTATCAAGGCTGGGATTTGGTAAAGCAGAAAGCAATTTACCATGTGGGCGTTCCCACGATTTCAGGAACTGGTGCCGAAGTTTCTCGAACAACGGTTCTCACAGGCCCTGTACGCAAACTTGGAATAAACAGTGATTTCACTCCTTTTGACCAGGTAATACTTGACCCAGATCTAACAATTGGAGTGTCCAAAAATCAATGGTTTTATACCGGTATGGATTGTTTCATCCACTGTGTGGAATCTTTAAATGGTACTTTTTTAAATGCCTTCAGTCAAAGTTATGGTGAAAAGGCCTACGATCTTTGTTTAGAAATATTTTTGGGTGATTCTCTTTCAGAAGAAGAGTCACGTGCCAAATTAATGATGGCGTCGTGGCATGGTGGTATGAGCATTGCATATTCACAAGTGGGTGTTGCACACGCAATGAGTTATGGTCTTGGTTATGTGTTGGGTACAAAGCATGGCATAGGCAATTGTATTGTTTTTCAGCAATTGGAGGAATTTTATCCAAAAGATGTAGCATTATTCAAACAAATGGTGAAAAAACACGGCGTTGAAATACCACAGGGAATTTGCAAAGATCTTTCCATAGAGCAAATGGATACTATGATTACTGTAGCTTTAGGGATGGTGCCGCTATGGGAGAATGCCCTTGGAAGCAATTGGGAAGCTATAATTACCCCAGAAAAACTTAGAGAATTGTATCAAAAGATGTAATAATACGAGCATTTCAATGGGGCTGACTAAATTTATTTTTGAAAAAATGATGGGCTGGAAAATTGAGGGTTCTTTTGATCCTTCAATAAAGAAAGCTGTTGTAATCGTTGTGCCACATACTAGCTGGCACGATTTCTATATTGGAGCTTTTACCAGAAAAATCCTAAAAACTGAAATTAACTATATTGCTAAAAAAGAATTGTTCAAATGGCCCTTCGGATGGTATTTCCAGTGGATGGGAGGTGCGCCTTTGGATAGAAGCCCGGGACAAAACCAAGTTGAGGCCATTGCTGAAATAATCAAAACAAAAGATGAATTTCGCTTGGCCTTATCGCCAGAAGGCACACGTAAAAAAGTAGCCGTTTGGAGAACAGGATATTATTATATTGCCTTAGCTGCAAATGTACCAATCATCGCGGTAGCCTTTGATTATCTAACAAAGAAAGTTATTATAAACGAACCATTTTATCCCACGGGTAATATAGACGAAGATACTCTAAAACTCCGTTCCTTTTATAAGGGTATAGTAGGGAAAAACAAAGCGTACTCATAAAAGAAAAAATGTTAAAATAATGTTTTTGGAAAAATAGATAACTTATTGATAATAAGCAAATTGTTGTTAAAAAATAGTTAAGCAGTCTAAAAATATTTCCATATATAATTTCTAAGTATTATTTATGCAGGGCAGATGCATATTGGGTTCTAAGCAACTGATACAGTATCTTATTCAATTCAATCTTAAACTTAAAAAAAAATATGAAAAAAATAAAATATCTAATTCCAATTTTAGGATTAGCGTTAACAGTCATTTCTTGTAGCAATGATGATACCGGTGGAGGAGGTGATACGCCACCAACCCCAGTTCTAGCTAATCTTTATGCTACAAGTAACACTAGTAGCGCTATCTATTCTTATGACTTTACGCCAAATGGTATAGTGCTACGTCCATTTAATATCAGTTCTAATGATAATGAGGGAATTTTTTACGATGAAACGGCAAATGAATTAACGGTACTGTCCAGGGAACAAAAAGTAATTAACACGTTTCAGAATATTGACCAAACACCTGCCAACGGAACATTAAATCTATTGGCATCGAGCGATGTGGTTCTTGATAGTCCAAGAGATCTTGCTGTTAAAGATAATTTCTATATCGTATCTGACAATGCCGATACAGATGGCGATCCAAACACTGAAGAAGGGAGGTTTTTTGTTTTTACAAAAGACACAATGGCATTCACTTTGCGAAATATCGTAACCGTAAACTATGCGGTATGGGGAATTCAATTAATAGGAAACGACCTCTACACTGTTGTCGATAAAACGGCAGATGTAGCTGTTTTGAAAAATTTCATTTCAACCTATACTACTGATGTTACAGCCACTCCTGATAAACAGATTACCATCGGGGGTATTATGCGAACTCACGGGATCACCGAAGATGGAGGCTTTGTAATACTTACAGATATTGGTGATGCAGCCAATGAAAGTGATGGAGGTTTCCATTTTATTAGTGGATTTGTATCAAAATTTGACGCAACGCCAGATGGCGGTACACTAAGTGTTAGTGGAAACCAAGTTAGGGTCTCGGGTGCGCTTACAGGTTTAGGAAACCCAGTAGCTGTTGAATATGATAGTCCGAGCCAAACCGTTTTTATAGCCGAAAGAGCCAATGATGGTGGAAAAGTATTATTTTTCAACGAAATTGGAGCAGGAGGAAACCTAGTTCCAAATTTAAGTTCTCCATTTCCTGGAGCATCTTCTTTATATTTTATCGATAGATAGTATATACCTATTAACAAAAAAAGCCACCCAAAAGGTGGCTTTTTTTATGCTCTATAGTAAATATTATTCTTCAGAAGATTCCTCCATAGTATGATAAACGTTTTGAACGTCATCATCTTCTTCTATTTTTTCGAGAAGTTTTTCTACATCTGCAGCCTGATCTTCGGATAATTTTTTAGTAACCTGTGGAATACGTTCAAATCCTGAGGAGAGAATTTCAATATTGTTTTTTTCAAGATAGGATTGAATAGCGCCAAAACTTTCAAATGGGGCATATATCATAATTCCATCTTCGTCCTCAAAAATTTCCTCAACACCATGATCTATTAATTCAAGTTCAAGCTCCTCAATATCCAAGCCTTCTGGATTTATACGAAAGTTGCAAGTGTGGTCAAACATAAAAGATACAGAACCTGAAGTTCCCAAACTGCCATCACATTTATTAAAATAACTGCGGACGTTTGCAACAGTTCGGGTATTGTTATCGGTAGCAGTTTCAATTAAAATTGCTATTCCGTGCGGTGCGTAACCTTCAAAAAGAACTTCTTTATACTCGCCCAAACTTTTATCGCTAGCACGCTTTATAGCACGCTCTACGTTTTCTTTGGGCATATTCACTGCCTTTGCGTTTTGGATTACCGCTCGCAGCCTAGAGTTGGCGTCCGGATCAGGACCGCCTTCCTTAACGGCCATTACAATATCTTTTCCAATACGTGTAAAAGCCTTGGACATTGCAGACCAACGCTTCATTTTTCTTGCTTTTCTGAATTCAAAAGCTCTTCCCATAATTTTAAACTATTTTGATTGCAAATTTAAAAATTTGAACGGCATTACAAATTTTATTTCTACCTACCCAATTAGCTCGTCAATAATCTTCGCAAGCTCAAAATCCTTTTCAGTAACACCGTCAGCATCGTGAGTAGAAAGGTAGATCTCCAAGGAGTTGTAAACATTGCTCCATTCGGGATGGTGCTGCAATTTTTCAGCTTCAAAGGCAATTCGGGTCATAGCTGAAAATGCTTCTTTAAAATCCTCAAATTCAAAAATAGTGTGCAGGGCACCTTCATGGTAATCCCACCCTTCAAATTCTTTTAATTTTTCATTAATCTCTTTGTCTGATAACGCTTTCATAATTTAATTTTTTTATTTAATTGATATAATCTCTTCATTTAGGCTGCACTCTTCAATTACCTGTGAAACAGTTATTTGATGCGTTTTTGGCAATTTGCTATATTTTGGAAGAAGTGCATTATATTGATCTTCATTACTGTTGAAAACACTTTTAAAGATAGGCATTTTAGCACCCATTTTTAAAGTGATTTCTTTAAAAAGATCTTCGTGATGCACCATATCATTGCTTGCCAAATGAAATATGCCGCGAAGCGATTGGTTTATAATATAATGTATTTGTTGACAAACCTTATTTACGGTGGTTGCGGTAATTACCAAATTTGGATAGACATCAAAAGAAGCTTGGTGCCTAATACATTGACGAAGATGAAAAACCTCTGGCGAATTGATGCCGAGTACCATTGGCAATCTTAAAATGGTTGTTTGCGATGGAATAGTTTCCAAAAGCAATTTTTCAATGGAAATTTTAAGCCTTCCGGTCTCAGTTTGTGAAATCGTTGTGTCGTTTTCATATGAAGGATGGGCAAATTTACCGTCGAAAACTTCAGCGGAAGAAATATAAATAACGGAACAACCCTCATTCAATAAAGCATAATTCACAATTTCTTTGTGAGCTTCAAACTGATTTTTAAAATCGCCGCTTATAGCAGAAACAATAATCGTTGGCTGAATTCTATTCAATAGCAGAAGCATAGAATCTTCTTCCACACAAAAGTTATGAAAGACTTGGTTTTCTGAAAAAGCCCCGTGTTGCTGGCAGTAAGTGCAATGCACATCGAAATAGGAGAGTAGTTCCCTATAAAGAGCATTGCCTATAAAACCACTGCCTCCCAAGATTAAAATGCGTTGCCTTTCTTCTTTCTTCTTCATTAAAACTCTTTCTTCATTTTAAAAAATAGACAGTTTGGTTTTTGTTGTAAACTGCTCCAATGCCTGCATTCCCAAGTATGAGTTGCCTTTCGGATTCAATGCCGGTGCCCAAGTTGCAATGGTGAAACAATGCGGCAATAGCGCTACAATTCCTCCACCTACGCCACTTTTACCCGGCAACCCTACCTCAAAGGCAAACTCTCCTGCTTCATCATAAAACCCACAGGTCAGCATAATTGCGTTGATGCGTTTTACCTGGCTGGAAGTTAAATGCTGAACTTCTTTCAAACACTTTCCTTTATTTGCAAAAACGAAAAAAGCATTTGTAAGTTGTCTACAATCCATCATTATGGAACATTGGTGGAAATAAAAATCCAAAACATCTTCAACCTTGTTGTTTAAATTACCATAAGATTTTAAAAGATTGGCTGCTGCGTAATTATTGAAGCCGGTTATCCGTTCAGATTCGGCAACTTTTTCATTATATGAAATACCTTCGTCATGCGTCAATTCACGCACAAAGTTTAAAAAATCTTCTTTCGGATTTTTTAAGTGTGAAAGTAAAACATCAGCAATTACAATAGCTCCCGAGTTGATTAACGGATTTCTGGGAATTCCATCTTCAAGTTCCAAAAGTGAAAGATGGTTGAATGGGTTACCGGAAGGTTCCACATCCACCCGTTCCCACAAATCATTTCCTACCAATTGAAAAGCTTTGGCAAGCGAAAGTACTTTTGAAATACTTTGAATGGAGAATTTTTCGGAAGCATTACCAACGGAATAGTTTTCGCCAGTAATTAATTGCAGATGAATTCCGAGTTTATTCTTTGGAACATTCGCCAATTCTGGAATATAACTTGCAACTTCTCCCGTATTTTCGATTTTTTTAAGGGACGTGTGTATTTCTTCTAAAATGGCTTGATAATCCAACATTAACCTTTATAAAATGGTGTTTTCACAACTGTTGCTGCAACTGGTTTGTTTCTAATTTGAATAAAAATTTCGGTACCAAGAGCACTATTTTCAGTTGTAACATACCCCATCCCGATGCCTTTATTTAAGGAAGGCGCCATCGTGCCACTGGTTACGATCCCAATATTTTTTCCGTCTTTATCAACAATCTCGTAATCATGGCGCGGAATACCGCGTTCGTTCAATTCAAAACCTATAAGTTTTCTTTTAACGCCTTCTTCTTTCTGTTTTTTTAGGTTTTCAGAATTGATAAAGTCTTTTGTGAATTTCGTAATCCAGCCCAAACCAGCTTCCAATGGCGAAGTAGTATCGTTTATGTCATTTCCGTAAAGACAGAAACCCATTTCCAACCTAAGTGTATCGCGGGCGGCCAAACCAATCGGTTTAATGCCGTAATCTTTTCCGGCTTCCATCACTTGGTTCCAAACCTGTTCTACTTCACTGTTTTTGCAGTAAATCTCAAAACCGCCACTTCCGGTATAACCAGTTGCGCTGATAATAACGTGCTCAATTCCCGCAAAATCAGCTACTTTAAAATGATAAAATTTTATAGCGCTTAAATCTTCAGATGTCAATGATTGCATAGCTTCCACAGCTTTTGGACCTTGAATGGCCAATAGTGAATAATCATCTGAAAGATTGCGCATTTCAGCGCCCATTGTGTTGTGTTTTGAAATCCAGTCCCAATCTTTGTCAATGTTTGAGGCGTTCACCACCAATAAATATTTTCCATCCTCAAATTTATAAACGATTAAATCGTCCACGATACCGCCTGTTTCATTGGGAAGACAATTGTACTGTGCTTGTTCGTCCACTATTCTGGACACATCATTACTGCATACCTTTTGGATTAAATCTAACGCTTTGGGTCCAGTAATTAAAAATTCACCCATATGTGAAACATCAAAAACGCCCAAGTTATTACGTACGGTTTCGTGTTCGGCATTAACGCCTTCATAAGAAACGGGCATATTATAACCCGCAAATGGTACCATCTTAGCGCCTAATTTTTCGTGTATGTTAGAGAGTGCTGTATTTTTCATAACTATATCCGCAAGGGCGGGAATCTTTTTGAAATTGATAAAATATTTAGTTACGCAAATGTATTACAATACTTAAAAGGTAACGAGTATTTAAAGGGTTTATTTTTAACAAATCTGGAGTTAAAATCCTCTTAATCGGTAGCAAGGTTCCCAATGTTTTCAATACTTTTAAAAGAAAAACAATGGCGACAACTACTTCCATCAATCCATATACTGGTCAAGAATTAAATTCCTATAAAAATCAGACACTAAAAGAAATTTCCGTAATAATTGATTTGGCTGATAAGCGATTTTACAATTGGCGTGAAACTTCCTTTGCCCATCGAAAGAAACTGATGTTGGCAGCCGCTTCAGAATTAAGAAAAAATAAAAAAGAGTATGCCGAAACAATGACCTTGGAAATGGGAAAGCCTATTTCGCAAGCTATTGCAGAAATTGAAAAGTGTGCCTGGGTGTGTGAGTATTATGCAGAAAATGCCGAAAAACAACTTCAAAATGAAGTGATTAATACCGATGCACACAAAAGTTATATAAGCTTTGAACCGTTGGGCGTTATACTTGCAATTATGCCTTGGAACTATCCATTTTGGCAGGTTTTTAGATTTGCTGCCCCCGCTTTGATGGCAGGGAATATTGGTGTTTTGAAACACGCTTCAAATGTTTTTGGAAGTGCTTTAAATATTGAAAAAGTATTCAAAAGAGCGGGGTTTCCGGATAATTGTTTTACCACTTTATTAGTTGGAAGTGATGCTGTCGAAAAAATTATTGAAAACGAAAAAATAAAAGCGGTAACACTTACCGGAAGCGGTCCAGCGGGTTCTTCGGTAGCTTCCATTGCGGGTAGGAATATTAAGAAAACAGTTTTGGAACTGGGCGGAAACAATGCCTTGGTTGTGATGAAAGATTGCGATATGCAAAAAACTATTGATACCTGTGTGCAAGCACGATTTCAAAACACGGGACAGAGCTGTATAGCGGGAAAACGTTTGCTTATCGATGAAACAATTGCTGAAGAATTTGTTGAAAAAATGCTTGTAAAAGTACGAGAGCTTAAAAGCGGCGACCCGATGGATGTCGAGACTTTTATTGGCCCGCTGGCACGCACAGATTTAGCAAAGGATTTGGAAAAACAAGTAAACGCTTCCGTGAAGGCGGGCGCTAAGTTGGAAATAGGAGGAAAGCGGCAAGGTGCCTATTTTGAACCTACCATTTTAACAAACGTTGCTGATATTATGGCCGTATTTAATGAAGAAACCTTCGGGCCGGCACTTTCTGTCACAACATTTAAGACAGTGGAAGAAGCAATTGAACTTTCAAATAATTCAAAATTTGGGTTGGGCGTTTCTATTTTCACAAAAAAGATTGAAGAAATTGAAAAGCTGGCTTTTCGTTTTGATGAAGGCGCGGTTTTTATAAATGAATTGGTAAAAAGCGATCCACGCCTACCTTTTGGCGGGATTAAGCAAAGCGGTTATGGCCGCGAGCTCAGTGAAGATGGTATTAGGGAATTTGTGAATCGTAAAACGGTATTTATTAATAAATAGGAAATAAAAAAAACCTAACAGGTCCCAAAGACCTGTTAGGTCTGGAAGCAAATTATCCTTTCTTCAAAAATTCTTCTTTACTTTGAATTTCAGTTTTTGGAATATTGTTTTTTTCCAAAAATGAATAGAATTTCTTTCCTTCCTTTTCCATTATAGCTTCGTACCGCTGCTTTGCTTTTGAGAATTCTTCGGAAATCAATTCGTAATTTGCTTTTGAAGCTCCAGAAACCTTATTAAAATTTGAAGCCACATTGCTGTAAAGATCGCCCATCTTTTCTCGCAATTCCGGTTCAGCGGAAGCAACGTAATTATCGCCTGTGGTAATAACCAAGTCTTTCCGAAGGATTTCCAAAGCATCAAATAATTTTTGGGCTTCTTTCTTTCCTTTTGGATTATTCTCAATAACTTCAGTAGCTTTTGTTTGTGTTTCGGTGATTTCATAAACCATATACGCCAAATCCTCTACCATATTGAACAATTCATCAGTGAGCGTTTCTTGCTCTTTTCGTTGTTCTAAAGTGGTGACTGACTTTTCATCGTACTTCACTTCAATATTATGGGTGTAGGTTTCCTTTCCTTTTGTCAGCACTATTTTATATTTTCCTGCAGGTACTCTTGGAGCAGTAAAACCACTGAAAGCGAGGGTTTTGGCTTGAGCCATTTTTGGAGCCGCCGTACTAAAATCCCAACTTACAATATTAATTCCTTTTGATTTTCCTGGATTGAGTGTCGTTATTTTATTGCCTTCCATATCTTGAACTTCCATCTCCATTTTTCCAAACGTATGACGCTTTTTCAAGTAATATACAATTTTGGCATTGGTGTTTTTATTTTCACCTACAAATTGGGTTTCAGTTCCAAAATTTCCACTGAAACCGCTATCTTCTGTCATTGAGAAAGGTTCAGTTTTAAAGAAGTGAACATCCTTATTTAATATTTCAGAACTTAATTCGCGGAGGGGGCTGATATTGTCAATAATAATAACACCGCGACCGTGTGTACCCATCACCAAATCATTCGTTCTTTTTTGAAGATCAGTAAAATGAACTGCTACAGGGGGCATATTATTTGTAAATTGCGACCAGTTTTTTCCGCCGTCAATTGTTACATAAAGACCAAACTCAGTTCCAAGAAAAAGCAAATCTTCGTTCACATAATCCTCTTGAATATTTCTTACGAAAGCTTTTGAATCAATATCTTCTGAAATAATTGATTTCCAAGTTTTGCCATAATCGGTGGTTTTTAGTGCGTAGGGTTTCATATCACCCGTGTTATGACCTTCAAAAACAACATAAGCAGTTCCTTTTCCGTGAACGCTAGCTTCTATATGATAAACCCAAGTGTTTTTGGGAATACCTACTAGATTATCGGTAAGGTTTGTCCACGTTTTTCCACCATCTTTTGTGAGCTGTACGTTTCCGTCATCAGTACCAACCCAAATTATATTTTGGTCCAGTGGAGATTCTGCAATTGTGAAAATTGTGGTGTGCTTTTCCGCACCACTATTATCAACGGAAAGTCCGCCAGAATTTGCTTGGTCTTGCTTGAATTTATCATTTGTAGTTAAATCTGGTGAAATGATGGTCCAACTATCGCCCATATCTTCGGAACGGTGCAAAAACTGGCTTCCCATATAAAACCTGTCCGGAGCAAAATTGCTCACGGCCATAGGCGCATTCCAATTAAAACGAAGCTCTGGATCTCCTTTTTTAGGTTGCGGTTGCACAGTGGTAGTTCTATTTCTATCAACATCATAACGCCAAACGTTTGCTGCGCCCTGCATTTCGGAATAAATAATATTTTTTGCAGGGTGTTTTAAAACCCTAAAACCATCACCGTAACCAATACTGTTCCAGTGTCTTGCGGAAACACCCCCAGGAGCAGAGGAGGGGCCATACCAAGAGCCATTGTCCTGCAGGCCTCCATAAACATTGTAGGGTTCGGCATCATCAACGCTTATATGATAAAACTGCGAAAGTGGAAGATTCTCCACAATTTCAAAAGTAGAGCCACCATTCCAAGAGCGATAAACTCCGCCATCTGTTCCTGAATAAATAATATCACTGTTATTTATATCGAAAACCACATCGTGGATGTCGCTGTGCATATTTCCAAGATTTTTAAAGGTCTTGCCACCATCTCGACTTATGGAGCCTGTTAAACCACCTTTCAATATGATATCTGGGTTTTTAGGATCTACCGTGATACGTGAAAAGTAAAAAGGACGAACGGTAAGCCCAAAATCATTATTTAAATGTTCCCACGAATTGCCGCTATCATTTGATCTCCAAAGACCATTTGTTTCTTTTTTGCCCGTTTCAATAACAGCATAGATTATTTTACTATCGCTTGGAGCCATTGCAATTCCTATTCTTCCTAGTTTACCTGAAGGAAGGTCTTTCGTTAATTTGTTCCAGGTTTTTCCGCCATCTATTGATTTGTAAATAGCACTATTCTCCCCTCCAGAATTGAAGCCCCAAGCAGTTCTTCTGAATTGCCACATGGAAGCAAAGAGTACATTTGGATTTTTAGAGTCCATCAAAATATCTGAAACACCAGTTGAAGGCCCTACGTATAAAACTTTATTCCACGTTTTTCCGCCGTCAGTTGTTTTGTAAACACCCCGATCTTCACTATCACTCCAAAGTGCGCCTAATACGCCTACGTAAACTTCATCTGTATTGTTTGGATTTATAACGATGGAAGCAATCCGTTCTGAGTTTTCAAACCCTGGAACTTTCTTCCAATTATTTCCTCCATCGGTAGATTTATAGAGACCGTTACCAACTGAAACTGAGTTTCGTGTCCATGTTTCACCTGTGCCAACCCAAATAACTTCGTCAGGGTTTTTGGGATCTAAAGTAATGATCCCTATGGATTGGGCGTGTTCATCAAAAATTGGGGCGAAGGTTGCGCCACCATCACTAGATTTCCAAACTCCACCACCTGCGGCACCGGCATAAAGAATACGTGCGTTGGTAGGATGATTTTCAAGATCGTTTATACGACCACTCATAAGTGCAGGACCAATATGCCTAGCCTTCATATTGCCGAAAAGCTCTTTTCCTTTTAAAGCTGTTTCTTGTGCTGGGGCTATTAAACCTGAAAGTATCAGGAGAAACGTAAAGATGAAATATTTCATTTTAGAGAGTTTTAGTTTTTAAAAATGCGGAAAAAAAAATCCCCGACTAGCAGGGATTTTTAATAAGAAAGAATTTTTATTCTTTTTTAACAGCTTCTGTTGTTGTAGCAGGAAATACAAACATTGCATCATCAATTTCAGGATTTATAATAATTTCCTTTAGTTGAATTGCCTGTCCACCCATGCTAAGCGAAAATGGAAAATATAAACCATCAACTTCTTGATAATCGCTCATGGTGCTTACATTCATTTGGCCTTTCATGGGGCCTTGAAAGATTTCATTTTCAACCACAATCGGCACAAAGGTTTCAGTGTCAAAATAGTGATAGCTTATATTTTGCTGCTCAACACCGTCAACCATAATAGGGGACTGAGTAAGTTTTATTTTATAAGTTTCGGTACCATCTTTTGTTTCTTTACCCATCAGCTCAGCCGTAAAGCCTTTCTCTTTATAATTTAAAAAAGGTGAGGGGAAATCTTTTGATTGTTTTTTCATGTTGGCAGTAGCTTCGGCATCACTTTTTTCAGGCTGCATGGTCATAAAATTAGTGCTCCACATGGTTTCGCCATCAAAGGCTAATTGCGTTATATCTTGACCTTGAAAATTAATTTTTATTAATTGTTTGCCATCCTTGGTTTGATAAACCTCTACTGGAATTTCCATTCCCTGTGCTTGGGCGGTTGCCGTCATTTTTGAGCTTTTTAAATTTTCCCAAGCCGCTTTTCCACCGGTATTTTCGAAATAGTTATTGATTATTTCGTCGGCAGTTTGCGCAGATACAGGAACCATGGCGGTTATTAAAAAGGCAATGGTAAGTGTTTTAATGATTTTCATAAATGATTTTTTAAGTTTCAGTAAATATAAGACTAACAGCTTTATAAAAAGTTACAGGTTAATATTTTTTTGAAATTTGATTTTAAAAGTATCTTTACTGAAAACTGAAAATCATGAAATTCGGAAAAGTTGACGACCCTGAAAATATAGACTTTACCTTGCCAAAAGACCATCCGGGAACTAAAAAAGTTCTTACTAAGCATAAAAAATCCAGCCCTCCAAATTTATATGTAGGTTGTGCAAAATGGAACAAGGCAGATTTAAAGGGCTTTTATCCTCGAGGTACAAAAGACGAGCTTGCTTATTATTCAACCCAGTTTAACAGTATTGAGCTGAATGCTACCTTTTACAGAATTTTTCCGGCAGATACTTTTGCGGGTTGGTATGAAAAAACACCGGATGATTTCAGGTTTTTTCCCAAATTTTTCCAAGGAGTTTCACATTGGAAAAGACTTCAGGATTGTGAGGAAACTTTGAATGAATACATTCTGAATTCTTCAAATTTGAAAGGAAAACTTGAAATGCCTTTTGTGCAACTCCCTGATAATTTCGGACCAAAAAATATGGATAGATTGGAACCGTTTTTCAAAATGCTACCAAAAGATATAAAACCAGCGATAGAGTTTAGGCACACTGATTGGTTTAACGATGAAGATGTAGCCGAAGAACTCTATAATATTTTAGAAAAACACAACATCACTAACGCTATTGTTGATACTGCAGGAAGGCGCGATTTGCTACACATGCGGCTTACCACGCCCACAGCGTTTATTCGTTATAATGGCGCTAACCACGAAAGCGATTATACTCGGCTTGATGATTGGATTGACCGCCTGGAAACCTGGATTGAGCAAGGGTTGCAAAACATTTACTTTTTTGTGCACCAAAATATTGAAAAGGCTTCACCCTTGCTTTCGGCACATTTTATTAAAAAGGCGAATGAGCGGTTTGGAACTAACCTTCATACACCCAATATGGACAAACCAGACACTTTATTTTAATATTTTGAAATTTAAAGCTGAACCCGCTCTGCCTGCTCTTTTGCATTTTTCAATTGTCTTTCAGAAGGTTTTTCGGGTTGTTGCTCGGCTGCTTTTAAAGGCTCAAAGCTGAGTTTTGCATAAGTGGGCAAATGATCTGAATTGATATCTTGTCCAAGTTTTATAGCAATAAGTCTAAATTCTGCTGATACAAATATATGGTCCAATGGCCAGCGCATTAAAAAACTTTTGGCGTTGTATGTATTGTATATCCCCCTGCCTTTGCGGATATCCAACAATTCGCCTACATTCTGGAACAAAGATGTGGTATTGGACCAAGCGACATCATTAAAGTCACCTAAAACAATTACGGGGTAAGTAGATGTTCTGCTTAAATTTGCAATTTTCATCATTTCAGAATCCCTGTCTGTTGAGCGGGAGTTGTGCTGGGGCATTGGCGGGGTAGGATGGATGCTGTAAAGTTGAACAGTATCATTGCTAGTTAGCAAAAGCTTTGTATGAATTGAAGGGATATCTTTATCTACCAAAAATTTTACTTGTGGATTAATCAATTTATATTTTGAATACAATAGCATACCATAGGTATTGTCTTGAGGTACCTCAACTTTATATTTATATGTTTCGGGTAAATTTTCAATAATATAATCCCTCCATCTCTTATTGGTTTCTACAAGTAACATTATATCTGGATCCATTTTTTTGAAATCCGAGATTAAAAGTTCAGGTTTTTTGTTGGATTGAAGCACATTGGCAGCGTACAATGAAATACTAGTTCCAGATTTTTTTTCTTGGCTGTCGTTAATGTCTTTATCTGCCAAAGGCGTATAGGGTATTATTTTCCAAACTTGAATAATGAGGCAGACAGCCATAACGGTTACAAATAGATAATCGTTTAGCCGCTTCAAGTCAAACCTCATAAAGAAAACCACAAGTGCTACAAATGTTAGGATAGTAAGCTGTATATGTGGAAAATCGAATATGCGAATCCACCAATAATCCACTGCCACGAAGGGAAAAATGGTTAAGGCAACAGCCAGCATTCCAAAAATGTACAGGTAGGTCTTAAAGTTTTTTAAATCCAAAAGGTTTTTGAATTAAAGATACTTTTAATTTTCAAAAGATGCCTTATTGATGGTGGAAGAAATGTCCTTGCCCGTTGGCAGTTCAAAAATTTCAAGGTCGAAATAAGGAATGGCGGCCAGCAGATGGTCAAAAATATCGGCCTGTATGTGTTCATAATTTACCCAACGCTTGTCTTTGCTGAAGCAAAATATTTCAATAGGTATTCCTTTATCCGTAGGGGCCAAATGGCGCACCATTAAAAAAAGATCTTTATTGATCGCAGAGTTTTCATTTAAAAGCGCATCGGCATAATATCGGAATACTCCTAGGTTTGTTTGGTTTCTGCCGTTTATTAACAGCTCTTTATCAATTTCGTTTTTTTCATTGTATTTGTCAACATCTTTTTGACGATGTTCCAAATAAGGCTTGATCAATTGAATCTTTTTCAATCGCTGCACATCTTCCACCGAAAGAAATTTTATGGAAGATTGTTTAATAAATATGGAACGCTTTATTCTCCTGCCATCGCTTTCCTGCATTCCGCGCCAATTTTGGAATGAATCGGCAATTAAACTGTAGGTGGGAATGGTGGTATAGGTATTGTCCCAATTTTGTACGCGAACGGTTGCAAGATTTATTTCGGTTACATACCCATCTGCTCCAAATTTGCTGAATGTAATCCAATCTCCAATACGAACAATATCATTTACGGAAACCTGAATACTTGCAACAAAGCCTAAAATGGTATCTTTAAAAATTAAAAGAATTACAGCTGAAGCCGCACCTAAAGTGGTAAGACTAACAACTGAAAACCCAGTAAGAAGCTGGATAATCCAAAAGATCCCAATTCCCCAAGCAAAAATCATCAATACCTGAACATAGCTTTCCATGGGCTTGTCTCGGCAATGCTCATTTTCTTCTAAGTAATTTCGCGTAGTGCGTAAAATACTTCTGAAAATATATACACAAAGAATAACCAGATAGACCTGAGATGCTATCAACAACAGGTTGGTCATAAACGGCGATTCAATAAAAATAATAGGGATGAGATACCAAATTATTGCCAATGGTAAAGTATGTGCGATGAATCTTGGAAAATTACTTTTTACCAAATAATCGTCAAAGGTGGTTTTTGTCTTGTTGCTAAAAGCCTTGAAAGTTTCAATAATAAATTTTCTGAAAATAACATCAAGAATCAATACTACTGTTAAAACGATAATACAGTTTAAAAGCACATTCAAAAAAATAGCCCATTCAACTGTCATACCTTCACTAACGAGGTAATTCTGAAAAAGACAACTATAATTCTGAATTGTTTCCCTGTTCATTATAAATATTTACGTTCTACATAAAAAGGGCCGAAAGGCAGTACTGAACACATTACCACAATAAATAAATCTGTAATGGACCACTTCAACTTTTTATACATATAAAGAGCACCGCCAACATAAAGCACAAATAGCACGCCGTGCGCCATTCCTACTATTTGCACCATTTGTGGCATATGCCAAATGTATTTTAAGGGCATTGCAATTCCCAAAAGAACCAAAAATGATATAGCCTCTAAAGTGCTAATTAATTTAAATGATTTTACTGAAAGCTCCACAGGTTTTATTTTTTTTGCAAAGATACATGTTGCAGCTCGTTCCACTATACTTTAAGATTATTTTAAGTCAAGATTTATTTGGAGAAGAATTGTTATCTTTAAAAGAAAAATAGATGCTCCCACTTTTACAATCTCCCGGCGACACAATCCAAAATTCATTGCACAATTATTACGAAGAATTTCTAAAAATCCTTCCTCGGATTGCATTGGGAGTATTGGTGGTGATTTTAGGAGTATTGCTGGCGCAATTACTTACAAATTTCTATAAAAGACGTTTCCAGCAAAAATCTGAAGACCCTTTAATGTCGCGCTTTCTGGCACAGGCAGTAAAAATTATTTTAATCATTATTTCAATTATGTTAGCGTTGCAGGTAGCAGGATTGGACGGTATCGCTACAGGACTGTTAACGGCAGTAGGTGGCGGTGCTATTATTTTGGGTTTTGCATTTCAGGATATTGGAAAGAATTTTCTAGCCGGAATTATTTTGGCCTTTAACAGACCTTTTAATATTAACGACACCATAAAGGTGGATGATATTTTTGGAAGGGTGAAAGAATTGAGTTTTCGGTATTCACACATAAAAACCTTTGATGGCCGCGATATTTATATCCCCAATAGTGACGTGCTGACCAAACCTGTTGAAAATTATACCGCCGATGGTTTTTTTAGAGTCGATTTTACCGTTGGAATTGGTTATGAAGATAATATTGAAGCAGCAAAGAGAGTAATTCAGCAGGTTTTGGATAAAAACAAAGAGATAATTCGTGATGAAACTCATGAAAATTTTGTGATTGAAGACGAACTTGCAGCAAGTACCGTAAACCTCAAAGTTTTCTTTTGGGTAGATACCGTTGATTACAGAAGGGCTTCGCGGGTACTTCGAGGCTTGATAATAAAAGAGGTAAAAGAAGCATTGGCCAATGCAGATTTCAATTTACCTTCTGATGTAGTTGAACTAAAACTATATAAGAACACACCTGAAATTCCTTTTAAAATAAGTGGAAATGCAGAAAAAGAACTTCCTAATAAATAATAATTATCAGTCGCAGGGCAGGGGAATGTTCAATGTTTTGTAACTCCAGTTTCTTTTATAGCTAAAGTGCCACCATTCCGTGCGGATGGTATTGAAGCCAAACTTCCGCATTCCTTCAAAAAGCAGCTTTCGGTTGGCAAGTATTTCTTTTGAAAGATTATAATTGTCAATATGTGCCTCCCTTCCAAAATAATCATAGTCGCTGCCCATTTCTACATAGCAGCCTTCCAATGTTTCCAAAGTAATATCAACCGCAGCACCTTTGTTATGGATAGACCCATTCCCGTATGGGTTACCCACGTAAGTTGGTCGAGGCACTTTTGCCCACATTTTTTTCTGTACGTCCAGCGGGCGGTAGCAATCGTAAATTTTTATGCGGTAACCTCTCTCGCAAAAATATTGATTGGCTTCCAGTAACGCTTCCGCTACTTCGGGACGTAGCAAACATTCAGCACAATCGTAGAGCGTTTCGCCTATAAAATTATTTGGGGTAGCGTAGCGTATTTCGTAAACGAATTCTGTTGAAAGCTCTTTAAGGTTTACCAAAGGTTCCTGAAGTTTTTCATCAGAAGAAAAACCAAAGAACAGAAAGATGAAAAATACTATTGGCAACAACTTCATCTTTCAAATTTAAGCAGAATTTAATAACATTCCATTTCGCAATTGGTAACTTTGGGAAAAACGAAAAACAATGAATGATTTAGGAAACAAATCCGCACTTATTACTGGCGGTACTAAAGGAATAGGTTACGGAATTGCAGAAGCGTTGCTTAAGGAAGGCATCAACGTTGCCATTACGGGAAGAACAAAAAAAACTGCCGAAGAAGCCGCGAAACGATTAAACTCAAACGGAAACGATAGGGCACAGGCCATAGGGCTGGAAGCTGACGTTCGCAATTATGAAAGTCAGCAAAAGGCGGTTAAAGAAACCTTGATCCAATTTGGCGGTATTGATATTGTTATTGCAAATGCTGGGCTTGGACATTTTGGCTCTGTTGAAGATATTTCTATTGAGCAGTGGGAGGAGACTATTGACACTAATCTTTCGGGTCCATTCTATTCCTTGAAAGCGAGTGTGGAGCAATTAAAAAAAAATAAAGGATATTTTATAACTATCTCAAGTTTGGCGGGGACTAATTTTTTTAAAGGTGGAAGTGCTTACAACGCAAGTAAATTTGGCTTGACAGGTTTTACACAAGCCGTAATGCTGGATTTGCGTGACCAGGGTGTAAAAGTGAGTACAATTATGCCTGGTTCGGTTTCAACACATTTTAACGGAAATGAGCCAGATGCCGATGATGCCTGGAAAATTCAGATTGAGGATGTTGGTAAATTGATAGTAGATTTAATAAAAATGAATTCGCGCACACTGCCAAGTAAAATTGAGGTTAGGCCCTCAATGCCTCCTTCAAAATAGTTTACTTGAAAGAAAATGATTCGGCCCAGGCGCGAGCGTTTTCCAAATTATCAAAAAAAGCAAAACTATGAGGGAAGAGTTTTTGTTCTACAAGAGCTCTTTCCCTTTCTTCTTCCAAAGTGGAGACAATAGCCATTCCCTTTTTGTTCTTCATCTTTCCGTTTTTATAGATATCAAGATCAATGGTATGTCGGTACCTTCTATCGGCTATCACAACAAATGGTTTGTTGCCAAAATGTTCTTTATAGTTAGCTCTAATCCAATCATTTCTCTTTAGGTCTACATGCTGGTTTTCAAAAACACGGAGCAGGGAGTAGGTGTCATAAAGATATAGTTCACAAAAGTCAGAAAGTAGTTTCTTTTCCATTGCTTCAGGAGGCATTGATTTTTAATTAAAGATATGCCTTTTTTTTATTTGTTAGTGCTTGCATATTTATTTTCCTTATTCCAAAAAAAAAGAGCAGCCTGTTTAACAGATTGCTCTTTTCAAAATAGTTTATTTTTAATGATTAATTGGCGGAAAGTAGAGCCAAAAATTTATCAAGATTCGGTAAAATTACAATTCGCGTTCTTCTGTTAGTAGCACGGCCTTCCTTGGTTTCATTTTCAGTTAAAGGATGAAAACTACTACGTCCAGCAGCAATCAATTTTTCAGGAGCAACACCATAATCATCCTGCAATATGCGGATAACAGCAGTGGAGCGGTCCACGCTCAACTCCCAGTTGTCTTTAATGTAAGCTCCAGGCTTCACTGTCTGGCTATCGGTATGGCCTTCAACCATAACTTCAAGGGCAGGCTCACTGTTAATTACATTCGCAAGACGCTCCAATAATGGATTTGCTTTTTTGTTAACACGGGCACTTCCTGAATTGAACAACAACTTGTCCGAGATGGTAATCATTACCACAGTTTCATCAATATCAATTTTGATATCATCCTCTTCGCCTTCACCGGCTAAACTGTTGTCAAGGTTCTTTTTAAGATTATGTGAAACGATTAGATTCATAGAATCCTTAAGAGTCTTTGCCTGTGCCAGTTCTTGGGGATCTACGTTGGCAAGGGCTTTTCTCATGTTTTCCTTATCATTTTCTGAAACCACAACGCCTTCAATTTGCTGTAGGCGGTTGTTGTTACTATCGGTCAATGACTGGATTTTTGAATTGTAACTGGCTACGCGCTCTTCAATCTTGGCGTATTTGGCTTCAATTTCTTCTTTTTCAAGCTGGGTCTTTGCTAGGGTAGAACGCGTGTCGTTATACTGGTTCTCCAATTCTACATACTTCTTTTTTGATACACAGGAGGTAGCAAAAATTGCTGTTGCCAGCATGGTTAGTGCAATAGCTTTTTTCATAATACTAAGTTTTTAAAGGTTTGTAGTGCAAATATAACCGTACACTCCTCAAAAAAATTAGTTAATGGATGCTATTGTTTTGTTAAAAGACACTCCACAAAAGACTGGAATAATTGCCTTCTAGCGTATCGACTATTTCTCCAATTTAAGTGTCAGCCCCGTTTTCAACCATCTTTTTATTCGGCTGCCGGGCTGGAAGTTTATGTAGAACCTTTCTGCCTTTGGGGCGCTGGTGGCGATTGGCCCGGGAAGGGGTTTGGCGCAGAACCCAATTTTATACCTTCCCAGAGGGCCTATATCCACACTATTGCCCCGTTCCAGATGCTGCTGGAGTTTGCTGGATAGTGCCGTTACCACGCCAATTACATCGGCTTCGGAAAAGGCGCTTTCCTTGGTTATCTCTGCTGCCATCTGGTCTATGTCAACAATTCCTTTGGAAATATGCTGCATAATATATTGCGTTTCTGCGGAATTCTGAGGATTCTTCCTGCGAACAATGCGGTACCCGATAGCCATATTGATATTGCTTTGTAGTTATTGATTGAATAAATATAGCGCAATATTTTGAAAATTATAGCGCAATATTTATAAAAAAATAGCGCAATATTCTATAGAAAATAGCGTAATATTTTATAGAACCTTGGGCGGGAACGAAAACGTCCCTGGTTATCTCCCAAAATTCCCCAGACTTGCGGTACGTTCTTTTTTAGCGAAGGAAATGTCGAAATACCAAAAACGCTCCCATTTCCAGGAGCGTTTCTTAATAGGAAAATTTACCGGTACTTAAGTACGGGGACGATTGGGATGATCAGAAAACATCAAAAACGAAGCCCAACAACCAGTAAAGGATCAGAAAGACAACGATGGTGCCTATGCAGCCGCACTTGCCTCCGCCTATCTTCTTGGCACCCCAACCGGCGAGCAATATTCTTAGCAATTTTTTCATAGTAGATACATTTTATCAAATTATGTTTATAAAAAGGAAACTATTCATCTTTATTTGGCGCCATTTGCAATTTATTTTTTCCAAAATCCAACGTACGGATAGGGAACGGAATGTTGATTCCAGCTTCATCAAAATTCTTTTTGATTAGCTTAATTGCTTTGTGCTTTGCTTCCAGTTTTGGCTTGGGCTTTGTACTGGATATCCAAAATCGGGTAACAAAATTTATCGAGCTATCGCCAAATTCGGTAAAAAAGAACTCTACGCCCTCGTTTTCCTTTTGCTCAAAATTTTCAGTAATAATTTTGTTTACCAAGTCTTCCACTTTTTGAAGGTTGCTTTCATAGCCCACGCCACAGCTTACATCTATTCGCGATCGGTTTGATAAAGAATAATTGGTAAAGGGGTTTTCTATGAAAATTGAATTGGGTATAATTACATATTCATTGTCCGTTTGCCGAAGCGTAATATTCCGAAGATTTATTTCATCTACATAGCCACTCTTGTCTTGGGCCTCAATAAAATCTCCAATGCGCACTTTTGGCAAAAAGGAAAGCATCAATCCAGAAAATGTATTGCTCAAAGTACCTTGTAGGGCCAAACCTATTGCAAGACCTACTACACCCGCCCCAGCTAAGACTGAGGTAAGTACTTTATCCAGTTGCATTACACCAAGGGCTATAAAGAAACCAATAATTAAAACGATTCCGTACATAATGCGCGAAAGCATCTGTTTTATGGATTCTTCCGTAATCTTACGGAATAGTACTCTATATGAAAACTTCCGCATGCCTTTGGCTATAAAGTAGAAAGCTACCATTACCAAAATGGCAACGGCAAAGTTGGGAAGTTTAAGGATTATGGCGTCAAGCCATCCATCAAGCTTATCCCATAGATTAGAAATTGAATCATTTATTGAAAATTTTTGTGACATAATATATATTTAAAAAAGTGTTGAAAGCATAAATGTACCTAAAACCCATAAAATTAGGGAAAGTAAGCCTCCAATTATAAAAAAATGTTTGAATTTATAAATACCCATTCCATAAATAAGGGTATTGGTTTGGTAGCCCATAGGGGTAAAAAAACTAAAATTGGCGCCAAATAAAACTGCCAGAATAAATGGTTTCATCGTTAGATCGAGACCTGCCGCTACGGCTATTGCTATTGGTGTCATAATAATTGCAGTTGCATTGTTGCTTACCACACTACTCATTAGCATTGTTATTAAAAATATAAGACCAATAATTACAATATTGGACTGGCCGCTAAGAATATCCAATAAATGGTCAGAAATCCATTTATCTGCCCCCGTGTTGTTCATGGCAATGCCCAAAGGTATCATTCCGGCCAATAAAAAAATTACTTGCCAGTTAACTCGGTGATACACGTCGTTAAGGTCAAGACACCTGGTTAATAGTAATAGACTTACACCTGTAATCGCACTTACTAAAATTGATAAAATACCACTTGCTGCCAAACCCACAACAAGAACCAAAATGGCGAATGATAGCATTCGCTTTTTGTTATTTACAGATGGTTTGGTTTTATGTTCTCTAAGAATTGCCACATTCTCCATTTCATAGAGTTGGTTTATTTCGTTTTTTGGAATTTCCACCAACAATCTATCCCCAGGTTTTAAAGTTATTTGTTCAATATCCTTTCTCACCAAACGCTCTTTGGTATTACGTATATTTCTACGTTTTTTAATAGCAATAGGCAACGCACTTTGAAAAGTCTGTTTTCTGAGCTGTTTTAATGTTTTTCCAATCAAAATAGAACCTGGCAAGATTAGCAGTTCCACAAATCCAAGGCCGTCTTGTTTTTTTATGTTTTCGGCTTCATCCTCACTTTCTATCGTTTGTCTCTTTTTGTCCTTTTCCTGTGTTTTATGGACGCTTAAGCCTTCGGCTTCGTTTAGTTTGGCCAAATTCTCCAAGTCGCACATAAGCAAAAGTTTGTCATTTGCTTTTAAAGTAATGTAGCGCCCAGGGGCGTTGGTGATCTGTTTGCGCCGGGTAATTTTGAGGATGGAAATTTCAGGATTGGCAAACAGAAAAGTATCCTCAATTTTTTTATCTATTAAATTTGAATTTTTGTTGATTACAACCGTGGTCACATAATTTTCCAGATCATAAATATCGCGTAAATTCTCTTTTGAATCTTTCGGTAGCCATCGTGACGCTATGGTAACTACAATTATCCCGACGAGCAGAAATATTAATCCAAAGAATGAAAACTCAAAAAAGCTAAATTTTTCCGCTCCCAAATCGCGTGCAACGGAATTTACTATAAGGTTGGTTGAAGTTCCCATTAACGTACAGCTACCTCCTAAAATACCTGCAAAGGAAATGGGAAGGAGTAATTTTGATTGCGGTACGTTAAACCGCTTAGCCAATTCTGAAATAATTTTAATGAAAACAATAACTACCGCCGTAGTGTTTATAAAGGCTGAAATTCCACCCGTAATAAACATAAAAACGGGCAACAAAAGAAAGAGTGGAAGCACGTGAAGGTTTTTTAGAAAACGTGCCAGTGAAGCTATAACGCCATTGTCTTCCAGCGCTAGAGCAATAATCATCAAGGAAAGAACAGTAATAGTAGCAGTATTCGAAAAACCAGAAATAGCTTCTTCTGGTTTTACCAAACCTGTTAGCGCAAGAGAAGCAATAACAAACATCGCAATCTTGTCTACTGAAAAAACTTCAAAAGCAAAGAGAATAATGGTAACTAACAGAATAGAAAAAACGAGTATTATTTCTGTGGTCATTGGTTTTGATGGTTAGTCTTATAAAGATAACCGCAGAAATAAAACTCGTTCCTAAGAATTTCATAAAATATTGGTAGTACCAATATTTTTAACATTTATGTTTAGCCTAAATACTTTTTCAAGATATGGCTCTTTGAAGTCTGTCGTAATCTTCTTATTGCTTTTTCACGTATTTGCCGAACGCGCTCGCGACTCAAATCAAAAGTATCGCCAATTTCCTGTAAAGTCATCGGTGGTTGTCCGCAGAGCCCAAAATTTAGTTTTACCACATCTGCTTCCCTTGGTGCTAGTGTGTCCAGTGCACGGTTTATCTCTATGCGAAGTGACTCGTGCAACAAACTTTTATCTGGGTTTGGGCTTTCGCCAGAGCTAAGTACATCGTATAAGTTGTTGTCGTTTTCACCTTCTTGAAAAGGAGCATCCATTGAAAGACTTCGTGTGGAATTTTTAAGTGAGCTTTTCACTTTTGATTCACTGAAATCAAGTTCTTTGGCTATTTCGGCTGCAGTGGGTATACGCTGAAATTTTTGCTCTAAGTGAATAGAAGCCTTTTTTATTTTATTGATATCGCCAATTTTATTTAACGGTAAACGAACAACACGTGATTGTTCTGCAATAGCTTGCAAAATAGCCTGGCGAATCCACCAAACGGCGTAAGATATAAATTTAAAACCGCGGGTTTCATCAAACCTTTTAGCGGCTTTTACTAAGCCTACATTTCCTTCATTAATAAGGTCAGGAAGACTAAGACCTTGGTTTTGGTATTGTTTCGCCACGGAAATCACAAATCTTAAATTTGCTCTGCTCAATTTGTTTAAAGCAGCCTGATCTCCTTCACGAATGCGCTGTGCCAACTCTACTTCCTCTTCAGCTGTTATTAAATCTATTTTACTAACGTCCTGTAAATAACTGTTTAAAGATTTGGTTTCTCGGTTGGTTACCTGCTTCGTGATTTTAAGTTGTCTCATATATTCTCTCTGTTTTTAATAATAACACGGCATAGTAAGACATTTTAGGGTAATTTCCAAATAGTTAACAGAAGTTGTTAAAATTTCTCTATGAATTTTTTTTTACATATTTTAAAAGAAAATTTCTATGACACTTAAAAAAACTCTTTTAGCAGGTCTATTTTTTTGGGGTACTATACTGCATGCCCAAAAACCCACAGAAGTTCCAAAACCAAGTGAAAAACCAATAGACTTATCAAATCCGGCCGATGTAATTATATATATAGTACTTCCGCTCTGTGCCATTTTGTTATTCTTTATTTGGAGAGGAAAACGAAAAAACCAGAAAAAATAAATTTTAAACTTTGAACCAATTATGCCCAGGGGAATACTATTTTTGGTGCAATTATTGTTTACAACATTCAAAGCTTAGTGTTATGGTAAAAAAAATCTTTTTTTTCACATCTATTTTGATGGGTTGGACTTCTTTTGCCCAAATAGATCTTCCCAATAGTTCGGCACGTTTTGATGCTACGGATACAAATTTAAACAGTCCTACAGGTTTTGAAATTCCATCAGTTAAGGCGCCTTCACTTTCCAATACAAAAAATCCGAACAGCCCTGATAATTCTGATATAGGAAAAGAAAAAGAAAAGCAGGTAGATATGCAAAACGGCGATGGTTTGATTGAATATTCCGGGACTAACAAAGCTCCAAAATACTTCACAAAAGATAAAGAGGAAAAGCCCGAGTACGGAAAAGACCAATATTTGGGCGATTTTAAAACCACTGCCAAAAAAGCTACCTTTATGTATCGAGACCACGAGTTTGTGGATGGCGATATGATACGTATTTATGTGAACGGTGAAATAGCTATACCACAGGCAAGGCTGGAAGGTAGTTTTCGGGGTTTTGACTTACCCTTGCAGGATGGATTTAATAAAATAGATTTTGAAGCACTTAACCAAGGCTCTTCCGGACCAAATACTGCACAGCTTAATATTTACGACGAAATCGGCAATCTACTTGCTTCATATGAATGGAATCTTCTTACTGGCAACAAGGCTACAGCAATTTTGGTAAAACAATAAAGTTTTTTGGGTTTTCCACTTCAAAATATCATTCTTAAACTGAAGGAAACACATAGTTCTACTTTATCTTAATAAATAATTACCTAAAGATTTAGGATTTCACACAATCTGCTTTAACTTTATAGTAAATATTTTAATGATGAAGAAAGTACTTATAACCTTAGACTATAATCCCAATTCTGAAAAAGTTGTTAATAAAGGAAAAGAACTTGCAAAATTAATGGATGCTGAAATCTGTTTGCTGCACGTGCTTGCCGATGTACGCTATTACGGAATGCAATATGAACCCTTTATGGGCTACGAGGGCTATGCTTTTCCTGTAGATTTCAGAATACAGGAAGAATTTGTAAAAGTGGCACAGGATTATCTTGACAAAACCGCAACGCATTTAGGGAAGGAAGATATTACCACACATTTAGCAGAAGGTGATACCGCAAAAAGTATTTTAGAATATTCCGAAGAATGGAAAGCAGATGTAATTGTTATGGGAACCCATAGCCACGGAACATTGGAAAAAATATTTCTTGGAACCGTAGCCTCCAGTGTTTTGGAACATACAAAAATCCCGGTTTACATGGTGCCTACCGGAAAATAATTAAAATTATAGCGGTTTATCCTGCTCCAGATTTTCGTTGTCTTCGCTGCCTTGACTAAAAAGTTTGTTTTCCTCATCGCGAAAGCCAATGCCATTCGTCTTTTTAGCTTGCTCACGGCCAGGAACGTCTAAGTCGTTTCCTGCAAAATCTACCTTCTTATCACGATCCCGAAGTTGCTGATCATCCCCACCATCACCGTGAATATTTTTTTGTGACAGCATATCCTTGTCATGTTCAGTGACATTTGGGTTATAAGGAAGTTTTTCGTCTTTGTTTTTGTTTGTGTTTTTTTCAGAACTTTTCATAGTTTTTCTTTTAAAGATATTTTAAATGAAGAAAACCCGCCTTCCATTTAACACATATTAAATAAAATATAACAGCTATTTAAGGTTTACCGTTTAAGTTTGATACCTTCGCAATATAATTTCAACTTAAAGAACAATGGCACTTTCAAACAACGATATTATGAAAAAATTGCGCGTAGCCCACAAGCTGCGCGATGAGGATATAGTAAAAATATGTTCGTTGGTAGATTTTGCAGTAACAAAAAGTGAATTGGGCGCCATTTTCAGAAATGAAAACCATCCTAAATATATGGAATGCGGCGATCAATTTCTTCGGAATTTTTTGAATGGGCTGGTTATTCATTTAAGAGGCCCCATGCCAGAAAAGAAAAAGCCTGTTCCAAAATCCAATGTAAACAGGGGAAAAGAAAAAAGCTGAATTAAATTTCTTCAATCCAGCTTTAGTCAGTTTTTGATTTTATATGTCTCAATAAATGTATCTGCATGTCTTTCTGATTGTGGGATCTTCAAACAAATGCTTGTTGACGTTTAGATAGTCCAACGTATGCTGCTTTTGTGATCCGCATTTAATTCTCTTTTGAATGTTTCGTAAGGTTTTCATAGTTAATTATATTATTGGTTTTTTGAAGTACGTTACTTAAAACGTCTTTTCGAATTCCATAAATGTGATTTGGAAGTTAAAGGTCTGTGCTGTTTTTCGTTACTGTCTAATGTTCTCATGATTGTAAAATTTTAATTGTTTTAATTTTTTTAGTGAAATCTTCTTTTTGAATTCCAGGAATAGCCTTTTGAAGTTTTCATCTTTGCTGTTAACTGATTGCTGTCTAAAGTTCTCATAATAAAAAGTTTTTATTGGGTTATATCTAAAAGACGCAAGTATTGAAGTATTGTTACAGTACTATGTAATACAAAGTAATGATTTAACGAAATATTAACTTTTAACGTTGTTATTTATAGTGAATTGAATTCTAAATGTTTAACATTCCATTAACCGCCAAACAATTGCCAAATGCTTGCAGGGTAGGGGCTTTAGCTATATATTTGCACCTCAGTAAACTGCAATTGTTTATATTCAAGTATATTTTATTAAAACTCCAAAGAATTATCCCAAATTGAAATGAATACCATAAAAAAAACCGAAACAAATAAATTAAAGCGTACCCATCTATACTATAAATACACAGGATTTTATTCTTTTGTAGGGCACAGTCTTAAAAAAGCAATCATCCCGATTCTTTTGGTAGTAGCGGCATTAATAGTAGTAGACCTCTATGTGGTTGACTTCAGCAATCTTTTTACATATATAACAGAAACCTACGCTCCCATAAATATTCTGCTTGTATTTCTTGCTTCAGAATCACTTTTGGGGCTTGTTCCGCCAGAAATTTTTATAGCCTGGAGCGATAAAATGCCACAGCCTTTACTGTATTTGACCCTATTGGCATCGCTATCGTACATTGGTGGTATCATTTCATACTTTATTGGAAAATGGGTTTTTACTATTCCTCGTGTTTATGAATATATGGAGGGAAAGATGAAAAAACATTTAAAACACATCCGCAAATGGGGCGGTTTCTTAATTATTGTGGGCGCATTATTACCAATTCCTTATTCTATGACAAGTATGGCAGCTGGAATGATTCACTATAAATTTAGAAATTACCTTTTGTTTGGCCTCCTTCGTTTTGTGCGGTTTTATCTGTATGCCATTGCCATATTCAGTTTGGTGTAGTACTTTTGAAATAGCGGAGTAGTTTCTTCGTGAAAGTATTTCATTCTTAAAAACTCCATTTCTTTTAGATGAAGAAAACTGATCCCTACGCTGCATTACGATTTCGGGAATTCAATATTTTTTTAATGGTTCGTTTTGCGATGGTGTTTGCGTGGACTATGCAATTTGTCGTGATTGAATGGGAAGTTTACAGTTTGACCAAAGATCCACTGTCATTAGGTATTATTGGCCTAATGGAGGTTATACCCGCAGTTTCCATGGCGCTCTTTGCAGGGCATGTGGTTGACCAGCGTGAAAAAAGAGGTTTGCTCATTAAATGCATTTTTGGTTTTTCTGTTGTGAGTCTTGGGTTGTTTTTATTGACCTGGCCTCGAATTGTGGCCGATCTTTCAACGAGTGTAATTCTCTATTCAGTTTACTTTTTAGTTTTTCTCGGCGGCATTGTGCGTGCCTTTCTTGGGCCAACAATCTTTTCACTTTTTTCTTTATTGGTTCCAAAAAAAATATATCCCAACGCAGCAACGTGGAGCAGCTCCGTTTGGCAAATGGGTGCCGTGGTAGGCCCTGCGGCCGGAGGGTTTTTCATCCATTGGATTGGCGTGCATTGGTCCATGTGTTTTGTTTTTGCGTTTTCTTTGATGGCATTAATGCTATTACTTCAAATACCGAAGAAACCAATTTTGAACCCTAATATTGGCGAACCTGTTATGAAAAGTTTAAAAGAGGGAATTAAATTCGTAAGAAATACACGGGTAATTTTAGGAGCCCTGACTTTAGATATGTTTGCCGTACTGTTTGGTGGAGCAGTGGCACTGCTGCCTATTTATGCACAGGATATTTTAAAAGTGGGGCCTGAAGGTTTTGGAATACTGCGAGCTGCACCTGCTGTGGGCGCTTTACTTATCATGTTTACATCTGCCCATTTTCCACTTAATAAAAATGCAGGTATGAAGTTACTGGCAGCCATATTCGGTTTTGGAGTTTGTATAATTGTATTTGGGCTTTCCACTTGGTTTTGGGTTTCAGTAATTGCACTTTTCCTAAGTGGTGTAACGGATGGAATTTCTATGATCATTAGACAAACAATTCTTCAATTGCGAACTCCCGATGCTATGCGGGGGCGTGTGGCTTCGGTGAATTCTATGTTTGTGGGTTCTTCCAATGAATTGGGTGCTTTTGAAAGCGGACTCACCGCCAAACTGATGGGTACGGTAACCGCAGTGGTATTTGGTGGCGGAATGACAATATTAACTGTTTTGGGAACCGGGTTCTTTTTCCCTAAACTTCGAAAACTTGATTTGAGAAAAGATTTAGAGGAACACGAGAAGCTATAAGTTAAACGCGTAAAGCTCCCCGAAAACCACGACCTGCATAATATGATTGTGCCCCATTGTGGTAAATAAATACAGTGCCAAACCGATAATCTCCAAAAATGGCTCCGCCAAGTTTCCGTATTTTCTTTGGAGTTTTTAACCAACTGGATGTTTTCGTATCGAAATCGCCTAAATTTTGAAGCTTCCGATATTGGTCTTCCGTTAAAAGCTCAATGCCCATTTCCGAGGCCAAATCGATTGCGGTGTTTTTCGGCTTATGTTCCTTTCTCGATTCTAACCCTTCCCGGTCATAGCAAAGACTTCTTCTCCCTTTTGGACTTTCTGTGCAACAATCATAAAAAATATATTCATTGCTTTTTTGGTCAAAGTCAATAACATCTGGCTCGCCATCCGTTTCCTCCATTTGGCACAGCGACCAAAGTTTTTCTGGATTGGCTTCCAGTTTTTGTTGCACTTTTGCCCATTCAATATTCTCGTGACGACTTTTATTTTTCTCAAAACGAGTTTTTAATATTTTGAGGACTTCTTCGCTTTGTTGCAGGCTTAATTGTTTATTCTTTTTTGTCATCAGTTGAAAATTTATTAATCATCCTTTCAAGTTATAGAACCATTCTTCGGCTTTAACAATGGCTTTGGAAATTGCTTTTTTTTCTGAAATGCCGCCTTTTTCAATCAATTCGTGAGCAATCTCCAATGCTTTTTCGCGAACTTCGGGCGTCAGGTTTTCGAGTTTGGGCTTAAAGTTTTCAGAGGTCCAGTTCATCACAATGCGTATTGTAGATATAAATTTAAAATAAAATTTTATCATGCAATGAAAGGATAATTTATTACTGCTGCTGCGATGGCTCAATAATACGGAAAGGATAGGCCTCCTGTACTTTTTTTAATTCGGCATCGGTAATTGTAGAAACATCTTTTTTCAGAACTTCAGAAACGTAGGTTTCCCTTAATTCAAAATACGCTTTTTCGATTTCGTCCTGAACCGTAATAAAACTTTGGTAGGGTGCTTCGCGATGTATTGATAGTGAAATGGAAGCTTTTTTTGGATTGTCGGAAGCTTCTGCAAGCTGTTCTCCTTTACAATAAATACAAGTTTTATCGGCGTTATTATCAATAAATTTTTTTAATTCCTCTTTTAATTGTCCAACTGTGGTTCGGGTTTCATTTGCCATAATTTCACCAGTTTCATTAACGTGTATGGTGAAAAGGTTATTCTTTTTAATAGGAATATTACAGTCGGCGCCGGGAGGGCAAGCTTGGGGCAGATTTCTTGCAATTCCCTTGTTGTTTGGAATCATAGATGTTACCAAAAAGAAAATTAACAATAAAAAGGCAATGTCGGCCATACTGCCGGCATTTACGGAGGGCGTTGTAGAATTTCTCATAATTGAAAATGGTTTAGTGTTCACTTCTTCAGAAAACAAAAAAAGTGCCAAGAGTATATTCGGAAGAAAACCGTAATTTTAAAATGTATTTACCTCCCTAAATGGTTAAAGTAAAATGAAAATGCAAGCTTTTGAAACCTATTTGTTGAAAATTGCTGGAATTTCAATCGATGAAGTAATGCTTTTGACTTCAGAATTGAAAAGGCTTAGCTTTGAAAAAGGGGAATTGCTTTTAAAAAAGGGGGCAATTTGCAGACATTCCTTTTTTGTGGAAAAAGGATTATTGCGTTCCTATATGCTTGATGAATCGGGGAAGGAGCACGTAATTCAATTTGCTCCCGAAAACTGGTTTATCGTTGATAGGAGTAGTGTGTATTTTAACGATGCGTCGGAAAGTTATATAGAAGCAATTGAAGATACTGAAGTAGTTTTAATAGGCGAGGATTTTATTTGTAAGGCGAATGAAACCAGCCCCGCTTTCAGAAGGTTTAATGATAAACTCTTGCACAACCACATTAGGCATATGCAAAAAAGAATCAATCTATTGCTAGGTGCAACGGCAGAAGTTCGCTATTTGAGGTTTATTGAAATGTACCCAGATTTATTGTTACGGGTGCCGCAGTGGATGATTGCTTCCTATTTGGGCATTACCCCCGAAAGCTTGAGCCGGGTTCGGAAAGAATTAGCGCATAATAATTTTAAAACAAATTAAACTGGAAGTGGAACAACTTCCGTTTCACCTGGAACTTTTGGAAAACGTTGCGCTTTCCAATTTTCACGTGCTTTTTCAATAGTTTCTTTTTCCGAAGCTACAAAGTTCCAGTGAATATGGCGTTCTTCTGGGAAGGGGTCGCCTCCAAAAATATAAACAGTTGTATTATCGGCCATTTCGAATTCGCAGAGTTTGATGTCGTTTGCTATAAGAATTTGTTTAGGTTCGTATGTATTCCCTTCACTGAAAATATTTCCCTCTAAAATGTAAAGTCCGCTTTCGCCGAAAAGATAATCTCCAAGTTTCACTGTTCTTTTCTTCCCGCTTTTCAGTTCCAAAAAATAAAGATTACTGTGTACAGGAACTGGCGATTTTTTCCCGAAAACTTCCCCAGCAATTACTTTTATGGAGACACCATCTTTTTCAAAATGTGGGATTTCCTGCTTTTCAGTGTGATGAAAAGTGGGTTCCATATTTTCCAGATGCTTCGGAAGCGCCACCCAAATCTGTAAACCGTGCAATGATTTTTTCGTATTTCGAAGACTTTCCGGAGTTCTTTCAGAATGAACCACGCCTTTTCCAGCAGTCACCCAGTTTACGGCGCCTGGTGTAATTTCAACTTCAGAACCCAGACTGTCACGGTGCATTATACTTCCTTCAAAAAGATAGGTTAGTGTGGAAAGCCCAATATGCGGATGGGGAGGAACATCAAGGTTTTGTGTTTCGTCCATAAATACCGGCCCCATATGATCTATAAAAGCGAATGGCCCAACCATCCGTTTTTCACGAAACGGCAACAAACGGCCAACCATAAAATTGCCTATGTTTGCAGCGCGTTCTGGTATTATTGTTTTTAGGTTTGACATAGTTTTAAATTTAAAAAGGATGCTTTGTAGGTCTCAATTTCATTGGACCGGACAAAACATCCTCTAAGATACTTACTTTTTTATCATTCCAAATACCCGAATTTCCCCATATTGAAATCGCTTATTGCTTGAACAATTTCGCTACGTGTGTTCATGACAAATGGTCCTTGGGCTGCAATCGGTTCGTTTATAGGTTCTCCGCTAAGTACCAAAACTACGGTGTCATCGGTTGCTTCAATGGTGAATTCTTCGCCATCATTTGCAAACAATCCCAAACTATCGGTTTTTATTTCATCGCTATTGTTCACTTTTATATTTCCTTCAACTACCAAAATAGTAGTATTGTAGTTTTGCGGGAAACTGAATGTTGCTTTTCCGCCTTTATTCAACTTTGCGTTAAACATATGGACTGGAGTAAAAGTAAAAGCAGGTCCTTTTACGCCTTTGTATTCTCCAGCAATTACTTCAACAATACCTGCATTATCTGGAAGTTGCACTTTTTTCATTTCAGCATTTGTGACTCCCTGATATTTCGGCGCGCTCATTTTGTCCTTTGCGGGAAGATTCACCCACAGCTGTACCATTTGGAAATATCCACCAGCTTTGCTGAAATTTTCTTCGTGGTATTCTTTATGCAGTATTCCCGAAGCGGCAGTCATCCATTGCACGTCGCCTTCATTAATTACCCCACTATTACCCGCGCTATCGTGGTGGGCTACACTTCCTTTATATGCTATGGTAACAGTTTCAAAGCCTCGATGTGGATGCACATCTACACCACGAGGCTTATCCGTAGGTGGAAAGTAAAATTTGCTGTTGTAATCCATCATTATAAAAGGATCCATTCTTTCAAAACCTGCGCCCAAAGCGGAAGGTATATATTGATGAACCCTGAACCCATCGCCAACCATATGTGGTGGTGGCGGAGTCAATACGCGTTCTATTTGTCGTGTTTTCATTTTAAATTATTTTTTATTTTATGTAGTAAAATTACTTCCTAAAATGTTGTTTTATATTGATGTATGTTAAGAAATGTTTTAAGGAAGAAGAATTAGCAAATGGTGAATAGATTTATATAAAACAAATCGAGAACTTCATTTGTAACAAACAAAGCTCTCGATTTTTAAAAGGGGAACAGTAAAATCTTGGGAAATTATTGTTTTACGAATTGTAGTGAAGCAATTAATTTCACTTTGTCGCTCACTACTACATTTCCCGCTTCAGTCACGGCGCTCCAGGTTAATCCAAAATCTTTTCGATTTAGATTGCCTTCAAACTCAAAACCTGCCTTTGTCTGGCCATAAGGATCAACGGCCGTTCCGTTATACTCGGCATCAAGCGTTATTTGTTGCGTAATACCTTTTATGGTAATGTCCCCAATCATTTTATCACCATCAAATGATTTCGATTTGAATATAAGTTCCGGATATTTTTCAACTCCAAAGAAATCATCACTTTTTAGGTGCGCATCGCGATCTTTATTGTTTGTGTTTATAGAATCAATTGTTGCTGAAAATGAAAAATCCGCGTCATTAAAATCACTTGCAGTAGTTTCAATATTGCCATCGAATTTTTCAAAACTTCCTGTCACTGTAGAAATCATCATATGTTTTACCTTAAAATTGATTTCGGAATGTGCAGTGTCAATCTTCCAAATTGTTTTTTCATTATCGTTCATAATTACTGAATTTAGTTATTAAAATTTTATAAGGCAAAGATATTTACCCATATAAAATTCAGCATTGATGTATGATAAGAAATAGAAGGGATTATTTATTAAGCTCTTCCAATAACTGATCGTAGTCCTCAATTTTTACGTGTAATACACCTCCAAGACTTATGATTGGGGTACTAATGGAATCTATTTTTACTGTAGAATTAGCAAAGGCCGGAGCCAATTGCCCCTTTAATTCAGGTTTTTCTGAAAAACGATACGAAGTATATAAATAATTACTCTTATCTAAATTTGAAACTAAAGTATCGCAGCTTGCGCAGTTTTCGGGAATGTAAACAATAACCTTTTTTTTAGGTTCAATTTTTATTGATTCAAATTCCCTACGTAAAGCACGCCGTGAAAGGCTATCGCTTACTTCCAGTTTATAGGTATAATTAGCTCTTTTATTTCTTTCCACAATTAAATTGGTCAGCAATACTTTTGAAGCAGCCGGTACGCGCACGGGCCTAGGTACGCTTTTGCTTTGGCGAAAATTGGTTCCCTCAACGGTAATCAAAACGTCAAGATCTTTCTCGTTTTTGTTTAGGGCGTAAAGAAACAAACGGTTTGCCTTTGCTTCTTCGATGATTTCTATAGGTCTTTCTTGTGAAAATAGGAGAGTGTAGCTCGCTGAGAATAGTAGTACGAAAAGTAATTTTTTAAACATTGAGGATTGTTTTATATTTTTTTCTAAGATATAAATTTCATTATAAACCGAAAGAATAAATTTCACGTTAATGGATTAACAGGTTTAACATTACTTTAGGGACAACACATACTTCAGTATCTATCTTTGGAAAAGCAATAAAAATTAAAGTATGGCAGATAAAAATTTAGAGCAAATGACCGTGGGTGGCGGATGTTTTTGGTGTACCGAAGCCGTCTTTAACCAAGTAAAGGGAGTAGAAAAAGTAGTTTCCGGCTATTCCGGCGGAAAGGTTCCCGGAACACCAACGTATCGTGAGGTATGCAGTGGACTCACGGGACACGCGGAGGTAATCCAGATTACCTTTGATTCCAACATCGTTTCATTCGAAGACCTACTAATCATCTTTATGACCACCCATGATCCAACAACCTTGAACCGACAAGGCGCGGATAGAGGGACGCAGTATCGTTCGGTTATTTTTTACCACAGCGAAAAACAAAAAGAGGTAGCTGAAACAGTTTTAAAAGAAATGGCAACTTATTATGAAGATCCAATTGTTACTGAGTTAAGTTCTTTGGAAAAATTTCACCCAGCAGAAGATAATCATCAAGATTACTATGCTAAAAACCAATCACAAGGCTACTGTACAGCAGTCATTTCACCCAAACTTGCAAAGCTTAGGAAAATGCATTCCGAAAAATTGAAATCATTATAATTGATTTTTTATTTTTATTCTACTGAAATTTAAAGTAGTATTTTAACTAACAAATTGCACCATGGACTGTAGAAACAAAATTTTGGAATTTATGAGGTCTAATATTGATGGCAAAAGAGATTTTGTAAATTGGGTACAAACATTTCCTAAAATGCAACAAGTAGAGCTAATGCGAGAAATGAACAGAATGGCAGAAGAAATGGCAGCTGAGCAGGGATTGAAGATAACCGATCATTTACCTAATTTCGATAAGGCAGATAGTAATTTGGATACTTTAGAAGATGCAATTCTCAATGAAAGACTGTTGCGGGACTATGTTGAATATTTTAATGATTTAAAACATAATTTAAAAAATAAAATACTCAATGATATTGATCAGCAAAGAATGTATATTATAAGTAATATTTTAAACGATGCTCCCAATGCACCGGATATGCGGGAGTTAGCCAAAAAAATGATTGCTGCGGAAAAAAAGTTTGACACTTATAAACCTGAGAATTGGCAAGGTATAGACCTTTAAAGATTACTTTAACCCTTTTTATGATATTAATACCTTCATTTACCGTATCTTTGGAAACGTTAGGATGATAGATTATTAAAACCCATCTAGGTAAAACAAATAAAAAATAATATTACATAAACTAATTTAAAAGTCATCTGCAGTCAGTGGATGGCTTTTTTTATTAAAAAAATAAATGGCAAAATCACAACAAACATACAGTAAAAAAGAAAAAGAAAAAGCAAAGCTTAAAAAGCGTGAAGAGAAACAAAAGAAAAAAGAAGCGCGTAAGACTGAAAAAACACCTGGGATAGATTTTGTGTATGTGGATCACAACGGTAACTTGACCGATACACCACCAGATCCATCACTAAAACCAGAGATTGAAGCTGAAGATATTGTGCTAGGCATTCCACCTAAAGAAGAAGGAGAGCGAGAGGCTTTTGATCCAGTACGAAAAGGAACAGTTTCCTTTTATGATTCTTCCAAAGGTTTCGGATTTATCATTGATGATGAAAATAACGAAAAATATTTTACACACGTAAGTGGTATAATTGATGAAATTTTTGAAAATGACAGTGTTTCGTTTGAACTTGAAAAAGGTCAACGTGGAATGAATGCTGTAAAAGTCACAAAAAACTAATTTAACATTACCTATAACAAAAAAAATCCCGCACTTGGCGGGATTTTTCATTCATCAATAACTGTTACACTAATTTGTAAGGTCGTTTGCCTCTTTTTTTGCAGAGCTCTTAAGTTGATCGTATTTTTCAGAAATTGTTTCCTCTACATCTTCAACTTTTTCTCTAATCTTTCTGCCAGTTTCGTTGGCTTTGTCTTTAAGTCTTTGTTTTTCTTCTGGCGACATGTTTTTGTATTTCCAAAATGCAAATGCACCAGCTGCTACTCCTAGCAGAGCCAATATTCCTTTTCCTTTATTGTTCATGTTGTTTGTTTTTTTTTTGTTAAGGTGAAGGTACAATTTTAAGCCGCCCCAACATAATTCTAAACTGACTTTAATATATATTTAATACAATCAACTCTAACTTCTTAGGATATTCATAAGTCTTTTTAATTTATTGTTCTTGAATTTTAAAATTTATAACATATCATATTTCTAATCAAATTGTTGTAAATTTAATAGCACTTCACAAAATCACTTTTGAAATGAAAATTTTATCCTTACAATACAGCTTTGTTCACTTGATTGTTTTCATTTTATTTCTTTCTTCCTGCTCATCTATTTATTGCCAAATTTCCCGGCAAGAATTTTTCGAAAGCCATAAAGAATTACCGGACGATCCCTATATTCCTGTTTCCCGTTCTATGATGGAAAGGAGTCCTGCGTATAATATAACCACCCGCAATTATTTCACCCGACAGGTTAATGTAGACGAAAATGGAAATAACATTGTTGGAGACGCTGCAAACGAAACTTCCATAGCAATAGATCCGTTAAACCCAAATAGAATTGTAATTGGATGGCGCCAGTTTGATACCGTAAACAGTAATTTTAGACAAGCGGGAAATGGATTTTCTCTTGATGGAGGATTGACTTGGACATTCCCCGGAGTTTTGGATCCGGGTGTTTTTCGTTCCGACCCTGTTCTAGATTTTGATAGTGAAGGAAATTTTTATTACAACAGCCTTGCAAGCGGTTTTGATTGTGATGTTTACAAAATTACCAATGGTGGTAATGATTGGGGATTGCCTGTTCCGGCTAGGGGTGGTGATAAACAATGGATGCGGATAGATCGTACTTCGGGCATAGGAGAGGGAAATAATTATTCTTATTGGAATGCAGCTTTTTCCAATTGTAATGGTGCTTTTACCCGATCTAGCGATGGCAGCAATACCTTTGAAGAGTGTATATTGATTGATGGCGATCCAGTGTGGGGTACCTTGGCTGTAGATTCTCAAGGTACTTTATATATCACGGGAACCTCAAACTCTGGAATTGTTTTAATAAAATCTACCTCGGCAAAGAATCCTGCAGAAAATGTTTCTTGGGAAAGTTTAACCCAAGTCGACCTAGACGGTGATTTAGATGTACAAGTGGCTGTAAATCCAGCCGGTTTAATGGGGCAGGCGTGGGTAGATGTGGATATTTCGAACGGCCCAGGAAAGGATAATGTATATGTGGCTGCATCAGTATTGCGTCATTCCAACAATGATCCGGGCGACGTGATGTTTGCAAAAAGTACCGATGGCGGAAATACATTTGAATCTCCAATACGAATAAATACCGATACAGGAACTAATTCTTATCAATGGTTTGGAACAATGTCAGTGGCTCCTAATGGACGTATTGATATAATTTGGCTGGACACTAGAGATGCCACTAACGGAATTGACTCTGTTCTTTATTATTCATTTTCAGAAGATCAAGGTGAAACCTGGTCAGTAAATGAACCCATATCAGAGCCATTTGACCCATCTGTTGGTTACCCCAATCAAGGTAAAATGGGAGATTATTTTGATATGGTTAGCACTAATGATTATGCCCACTTAGCCTGGGCGAATACAATCAACGGGGGACAAGACGTTTATTATACACGCATATCGCCAGCTGGCATTTTGAATGTGACAGATTTTACTACAGATAGCTTTCAATTCATTTCTTACCCAAATCCCTTTACTGATGAAACAATCCTTCAATTTAAACTAGAAACGCCAGAAAAAGTGTTGATAGAAGTATTTGATATAAGAGGTAGAAAACTAATCACACTTTTAAATGATGAAGTGGTGGGGAATAAAAGAATAATTTGGGACGGCAGAAGTACGAATGGAGTAAAATTCACATCAGGACTATATTTTATTACTTTAAATTCCGAAACCAAAAGTACCAGTCTAAAAGTATTAATGAATTAATTTCTTAAATTTAAGAATCAAAAGAATCAAAAGAATCAATACATAATATATTATTTACAATAAATAAGCAAGACCAGGCACAATCATAAGTGTTTGGAGCATTGCATCTGAAAACATACTAACCAAAATATTTATATAGATGAAAATATATGACGACAAACACATTAAAAACGTAGTCTTCGTGGGCGCCCACAATAGTGGGAAAACTACACTTGCAGAAACCATGCTTTTTGAAGCAGGCCTAATCAATCGCCGCGGTACAGTTGAAAATAAAAATACCGTATCTGACTATCACGACATTGAGCACGAACGGGGCAACTCTATCTTCGCTACACCACTCCACACAGAATGGCGCAATTACAAGATCAACATAATAGACACACCCGGACTGGATGATTTTATCGGTGAAATTATTTCCTCTATCCGCGTTGCAGATACTATTGTTACTGTCTTAAATGCTCAGCACGGTGTGGAAGTTGGTGCTGAAATTATCTGGAACTACATAGATAAATATCACAAACCAACTTTGTTTGTAATAAACCAAATAGACCATATCAATGCTAAATTTGAAGAAAGCTTCAAAAGCATAAAAAATCTGGTGGGCAATAATGCCGTGCAAATTCAGTATCCTTTAGTTATAGATGGTTCACAGTGTATTGTAGATGTGCTTAAGATGAAAATGTATAAATTTTCGCCAGAAGGAGGAAAGCCCGAAAAGTTAGAAATTCCCGATGACCAAAAGGAATGGGCCAAGGAATTAAATAACGAATTAATAGAGAAAGCTGCAGAAAATGATGAAACATTACTGGAGCTTTTTTTTGAAAAAGGCACCTTAAACGAAGATGAAATGCGGCAAGGAATAAAAGCAGGAATGTTGAACCATGAACTGTTTCCGGTATTCTGTGTTTCAGCTTTGAATGATATGGGCACGGGAAGATTGATGGGCTTTATTGACAACGTTGCGCCTGCTGCGGCAGACCTCAAACCTGAACAAAGCGTGGACGGCAAAGAAGTAAATGCTTTAAAAGAGAGTCCTTCAGCGCTTTTCATCTTTAAAACAGTTTATCAACCCAATTTGGGGCAAATCACTTTTTTTAAGGTTATGAGCGGCGAAGTACGGCTAAATGATAAACTTATAAATTCCAGAAATGATGAAACCGAAATAATAAATCAACTTTTCATCATGGATGGAAAAGAAAGACAACCCGTAAATAGACTTACGGTGGGCGATATTGGTGCAACGCTAAAATTAAAATATACAGAAACCAACGATACTTTAGCTTCGCCAAAACTTCCTCTTGCCATTAAGCCCATTAAATTTCCACAAGCCCGTATCAAAAAAGCTGTGTTTGCAGTAAATACAAAGGATGAAGAAAAACTCAGTGAGGCGCTAAAGAAAATTCACAGTCAGGATCCTACCGTAAACATTTCCTTTTCTTCGGAAGCGAAACAACTTATTTTGGCTTGCCAAGGGGAACTGCATTTGGCAACTATAGATTGGACTCTTAAAAATATTTACGGCGTAGAGGCGCGGTTTGAAAAACCTAAAATAGCTTTCCGGGAGACCATTCAACGTTCATCTGCCTCAAACTATCGCCACAAAAAACAATCTGGCGGTTCGGGGCAGTTTGCGGAAGTTCACTTAAAGATTGAACCTTGGGATGAAAATATGGAGGAGCCGCAAGGTTTTAATATCCGCGGCAAAGAAGAAATAGATCTGTCTTGGGGCGGAAAATTGGTTTTTTATAACTGCATTGTGGGCGGAGTTATTGACCTACGGTACTTGCCATCAATAATGAAAGGTGTTTTGGAAGTAATGGAAGAAGGGCCGTTAACGGGTTCCTACATTCGCGATGTGCGTGTAATGGTTTATGACGGGAAGATGCATTCTGTTGACTCAAATGATATTTCTTTTAAAATTGCTGGAGCGCATGCCTTCAAAGAAGCATTTATGAATGCCAATCCCAAACTTTTGGAACCAGTTTTGGAACTCATTGTAAAGGTTCCAGAAGAAATGGTGGGGAATGTAATGACTGATCTGCAAGCGCGGCGTTCCATGATTCAAGGAATAGAAAACAACAATAACTACCAAGTTTTAAAATGTTTGACCCCGGAAGCGGAAATGCATGGTTTCTCTACAGATTTGCGTTCACTCACGCAGGGCAGAGCAACTTTTAAATCTTCGTTCTCATCCTATCAACCAGTGCCAACAAATGTTCAAAAAGAATTGGTAAGTCAATAGTATTTTGTTTTTACTATTTGAAATAAAATGTTTTGCACATTCAAACTGTGACTATATTTGCCGAAAAATTAATATATGCCAGAGCAGGTTTTTGAAACGGAAACTTCCATAAAGGAAGAAATGGAGCATTTAAACAAATCCGTTGGCGGAAATTCAATAAAGAGAGAAATAAATACCGAAGAAATAGCGAAATGTATCGACATTCTTGAATATTTAAACAGTAATACAGATCAAATTTTTGTGATTCCAAAAGAGCAACGCACCGCTTTAATAAAAGCATCCGGACAACTATCACGACCAAATCGCGATGAGTTTTCCCGCAGAAAAAAGGATGCCAAAAAAGCTGAGAAGCGTAAACAGGCCAATAAAGACCGAACCGCCCGAAAGGAAACGGGAATACGAAGCGCTCGCGAAAACGTGGTGTTTATAGCTCCAAAACTACTCCAGGCTGCAGATTTATCTTCCAAAAAAGAACTTGAGCTTGAAACCCCGCGCAACTGTTACGTCTGTAAAACGCTCTACACAAAATTGCATCACTTTTACGATACTATGTGTACCGAGTGTGGTGATTTCAATTACGCAAAACGCTTTCAGACTACAGATTTAACTGGGCAGATAGCTGTTATGACGGGTTCGCGATTAAAAATTGGGTATCATATTTCATTAATGCTGCTTCGTGCTGGAGCAACCGTTGTAGCTACAACACGATTTCCGGCAGATTCCGCCTATCGTTTTGCACAGGAAGAAGATTTCCACCAATGGGCAGACCGTTTAAAGATTCACGGTTTGGATCTTCGACATATTCCGAGCGTGGAAATTTTCTGCAATTACATTGAGCAGAAATACGAAAACCTCGATATTCTAATAAACAACGCGGCACAAACTGTACGTAGACCGGCAGGCTTTTACCAACATTTAATGGCGAAGGAGGAAATGCCTTTTGAAGAACATCCACAGTTCGTAAAGGACTTATTGCACGATCATATTAATTGCTTGCAAGAATTAAAAACACTTGCTGCAGACATTTGTAAAAACAAAAACCTTCCTGTAACTTGGCACGGTTCTGAACCGGGAATTGGTATTCGCGCTTCAGCCAAACTTTCGCAGATTCCTTATAGTTTTGACAATTCTTTAAGCGCAAAAGAAGTTTTTCCCGAAGGAAAATTGGATGCAGATTTACAGCAAGTTGATCTTCGAAAGACAAATAGTTGGCGTTTAAGGCTTGGTGAAATTGAGACTACTGAAATGATTGAGGTTCAGCTTGTAAACTCAATAGCTCCTTTTGTACTTTGTAACCGTTTAGGGGAAATTATGAAGAAAGAAAATACAGGTAAAAAACACATTATAAACGTTTCGGCAATGGAGGGGAAATTCCACAGATTCTTCAAAGAAGATCGTCATCCGCACACCAATATGGCCAAGGCTGCGCTCAATATGTTGACGCATACCGCAGCAGGAAGTCTTGCCAAAGAAGGAATTTACATTAATGCCGTAGATACGGGCTGGGTTACAGATGAAGACCCGGTAGAATTGGCAAAAAGAAAAATGGAACTGCATGACTTTCAGCCACCGCTTGATATTGTTGATGGCGCCGCTCGTGTAATGGATCCATTGATTGATGGTATAAACACTGGAAAGCACTGGAGCGGAAAGTTTTTAAAAGATTATAGGCCGATTGACTGGTAAAAAATAAACTATGGATAACCAACAACCCAATAACCCATTGCACGGAATAAAGCTCGCAGATATTCTGGAATACCTTGTAGAATATTACGGATGGGAGGTTTTGGGTGAAAAGATAAAGATCAATTCCTTCAATAGCAATCCGTCCATTAAATCGAGTTTGAAATTTCTTCGGAAAACGCCGTGGGCACGGGAAAAAGTTGAACAACTTTACTTAAAGACTAAGCAGAAATAGAATATCAGAAAATTCGTTCGTAATAAATCTGGCATTTCTTCTTTCAAAACCTATAAAAGGGTGTAGTTTTGCAATCCTGCAAAATGAGGATTTTTATGACTGAGACTAAAGACGCGATTCAAGAAAAAAAAACTGATAAAGAACTGTATAGCTACCAAAAAGGCGCTATAGACAGGATTTTTGAAAAGTTTGAGACCGCGCCAGATGATTATCATTTGCTATACCAACTGCCTACAGGTGGTGGAAAAACGGTTATTTTTTCTGAAATTGTCCGTCAATATTTAAAAAACCACAACAAAAAAGTACTTGTAATGACCCACCGTGTGGAGCTTTGCAAGCAAACTTCAGAAATGCTTACCAGTTTTGGTGTGGTAAACAAGGTGGTGAACAGCACTGCAAACCTAGATGATCAAGAAAAATACAGCTGTTTTGTGGCAATGGTTGAAACATTAAACAACCGTTTGAACGATAACAAACTTGATATTTCCGATATTGGTTTGGTAATTATTGATGAAGCGCACTACAACTCATTTACCAAACTTTTTAAATTCTTTGAGAAATCATTTGTGCTTGGTGTAACCGCTACGCCACTAAGTTCCAATAGGGGCCTTCCAATGAAGGATAACTACCAGGAATTGATTGTTGGAGAAAGTATACAGTCATTGATTGAAAATGAGTTTTTGGCTGAAGTTGAGGTTTTTCAATACAATATGGGGCTCACTTCACTCGAAATAGGTTCCAATGGCGATTATACCGTAAAGTCTTCTGATGATCTCTATTCTGCCGTGGGAATGCTGGATCAGCTGTATCAGGCTTATTTAAACCATTCCAAAGGAAAAAAAACCTTGATATTCAATAATGGGATCAATACTTCCATTCAGGTGTATTACCATTTAAAAGCAGAAGGTTTGCCCATTATGCACTTGGACAATACTGCTACCAAAAAACAACGCAAGCAGATTTTAAAGTGGTTCCATGAAACGCCCGATGCTATTTTGACTTCGGTGAGTATATTAACTACAGGTTTTGATGAACCGACGATTGATACTATTATTTTGAATAGGGCTACACGTTCGTTGACGTTGTATTTCCAAATGATAGGCCGCGGTTCGCGTATTTTGAACAATAAATCGAAGTTTTCCGTGATTGACCTTGGCAACAATTATCAGCGTTTTGGCCCGTGGGAGGCGCCTTTGGACTGGCAGGCAATATTCCGCTCCCCTGATTATTACATGGACAGACTGTTAAGCGATGAGGAATTGGAAAGCCATTTCAGATATGAAATGCCTGATGAGTTACGCGCAGAATTTGCCAATAGCAAGGAAGTGTATTTCGACATAAAGGAAACTTACCAAGAAGCAACCTTTAAAGGTGAATCGAGCAAAGTGGTTCTGGAACGGTCTATTGCACAGCACGCCTATATTTGCATAGAAAACAGCGAAGACGTTTACGATGCGCTTGGCCTTGCAAAAATGCTTGGCGATGATATAGACCACCGTATTGAGAAGTACTCACAGTGTATCAGCAAGAGTACACATAACTTTATAAGTTGGCTAAAAGATGATTACCGTTTAAAACTACGAAGCTATCTTCGGGATAATTTTGATACGGTGTTTGAAGAGATCCACGGGCATCCGCCGGAGGATTAGGGTTCGAGATTCAATACTCAAGGTTCAAGATTTAAGATGGGATTTTAAGTTTATCAGAATTAAAAGTTCAATCCACAAATCCCAAATCCCAAATTCCGAATTAACGAATCCCGAGTTCCCGAATCCCAAACCCCAAAACCCGAATAAACGAATCCCGAATTAACGAATCCCAAATCCCCAATTAACAAAGCGTTATATTTGCACCAAACTTTTTTCCATGGAATCATTCAACGAGCTTAATATTTCCAAACAACTGCAGTATGCCATCGCGGATTTGGGTTTTGAAAAACCCACGCCCATACAGGCGCAGTCGTTTTCGGTAATTATGTCGGGGACCGATATGGTCGGGATTGCGCAAACGGGAACGGGAAAAACATTTGCCTATATGCTCCCCATTCTTCAGGATTTGAAATTTTCAAAAGAAACAAATCCGCGTGTCTTGGTAATGGTTCCTACTCGGGAATTGGTTTTGCAGGTAGTTGAAGAAATAGAAAAATTTGGGAAATATTCATCAATTAGAGTGATTGGGGTTTTTGGCGGAACAAACATCAACCGCCAAAAGGAAGCCGTTGCCGAAGGAGCCGACATAATCGTTGCCACTCCGGGACGATTGTATGATTTGGTGGTAAGCCGTGCCCTTCAGCTAAAGTCCATAAAAAAAGTGGTAATTGATGAAGTGGATGTAATGCTCGATCTGGGCTTCCGGTTTCAACTGACCAATATTTTGGAGCTGCTTCCCAACAAGCGCCAAAACATTATGTTTTCGGCAACGATGACCGATGATGTAAATGTTTTTATCCACGATTTCTTTATTGCGCCAACTACAGTATCGGTGGCCGTTAGCGGAACGCCCTTGGAAAACATTTCGCAATATGCTTACAAAGCTGAAAACTTTTACACAAAGGCCAATCTGCTGAAATATTTATTGCAGAATGAAAGAGATTTTAGAAAAGTGCTGGTTTTTGTCCCGAATAAAAAAAGTGCGGATTTACTTTTTGATATTTTGGATGAATTCTTCGGAAGTGAAGTTGCCGTAATTCACAGCAACAAAACACAGAACTACAGAATCCGTTCCATAGAAAATTTCAATGCCGAAAAAACGCGAATCCTCGTAACGACCGATGTTATGGCACGCGGCTTGGATTTGGACCAGATAAGCCACGTTATCAACTTTGACGTACCCAACTTCCCCGAAAACTATATGCACCGCATAGGCCGTACCGGAAGGGCAGAGCAGGAGGGAACTTCCATTTTGCTCTACACCGAAAAGGAAGAGGATGCCAAGGCGGCTATCGAAACCTTGATGGATTTTAAAATTGAAGAACTTGAATTTCCTAAAGAAGTAAAGATTTCAAAACAGCTCACCTTTGAGGAAAAACCCCAAATAGTAGAAATCAATAACCCCACCAATGTAGAGGAAGCTGGACCCGCCTTTCACGAGAAGAAGGAAAAAAATAAAAAAGAAAATCAGGGAGGTTCTTACAAACGCATTATAAAGCAGAAGTATAAAAAGCCCAAAACCAGAGGCGATAAAAATTTTAGAAAGAATAAACGTGGGAAATAATTCCAAATTTCAAGTACCTAACCAAATTAACCGCAAACGAAATCCTTGAAGCCAGAAACAAGAAACCCCGTTTTAATAATTCTTGCCTTTTTCTCCATTTACGTTATCTGGGGAAGTACGTATATGCTTAATAAAGTGGCCGTGGCAGAATTGCCGCCGTTTTTCTTGGCCTCTATTCGTTTTACCTCGGCGGGACTTCTCATATTTATAATTGCCAAATTAATGGGGAAGAGCCTTGCCATCACCCGTAAGCAGTTTATAAATGCATTTATAGTGGGCGTGTTGTTTCTATCGTTTGGAAACGGCATTATTGTTTGGGCTTTAAAATATGTTGACAGTGGTTTCGCTGCCTTAGAGATTTCCGCACAGCCTCTGGTAGTATTGCTACTGATGTGGCTTTTACAGGGAAAACGAATAAAGCCTATGTCTTTAGTGGGTGTTGGATTGGGTATTGTGGGCATCTTTCTCTTGGTTGCACAAAAACAACTCATTGCCCAAGAGGGTACGGTATTGGGAATGGTAATGATATTTGCCTGTATGCTCAGTTGGGCCTACGGCAGTCTTTTTGTGGGGAAAGCAGACCTTCCTAAAAATTTCTTTGTTAATACCGGCTACCAAATGTTTACTGCGGGAATTACCCTTGCCGTTGCTAGTTTTCTCTTTAGGGAAGAGTGGATTGCACCAAAGGAATGGGGAGCCCCCGTGCAATGGAGTATGGTATTGCTGATTATTTTTGGAAGCATCGTGGCCTTCACTTCTTTCAATTATCTGCTAAAAACGGTATCACCAGATAAAGTTGCTACCTCCACCTATGTAAATCCTATTATTGCCCTGATTTTGGGATGGTATGTTTTAAATGAAGAAATTACTACCCAATCCATTGTAGCAGCGGCTGTGCTATTAACCGGGGTTTATTTCATAAATACAAGCAAGACAACCCTTACTGTACCTCGGTTTTCGGGAAAGATTAAAAAGGAAAAATAGACGCTAAATTATTTTGTAGGAAAAATGGGCGATTTTCTTACGTTTTAATGACTTTGCTATGGCTTTGCTATGGCTTTGCTATGGAGTATCCGTGGGAAGGGTTTTTAGAGAAAACTTTAAGATTATAATAAAAAAAGGGTTCTTCTAATCGCTCAAAAAAAACCTAGTTAAACTTTTGATTACATTTTTATTCCAGTTAGTAATTTGTAGATTACCATTATTACCGCAATAACCAGTAGAATGTGAATAATTCCGCCGATGGCCGGAAATATTAAAAAACCGAATAGCCAGCCGATTACCAGTAGGACTACTATTATCCATAAAATGTTACCCATAATTCTGTAGTTTTAATGTTAGTTGAGTGAAGTTAGTTTTTATGTTTCAGCTTCCTTAGCTTATATCAATATAATCATAACTCATATAGGTGTGGATGGCTCTACTTGTTTTTAATGAAATGAAATAAATACCGAATTAGGTGTTCAATTAACTATTTTTTTGAAACCTATTATCTTAAAAAAGAAGCACATAGGTTTTGATGGATAAATAGTATAATTTTCATTCGCTTTCAAGCTTTTGGGGTTTATGTGAATTGTATATATTTATGTTCTTAAAATAGTTATGATTCCTCAATAATTTATTTAAAAACCTTCAACTAACTGTGGTATTAACCAAAAACAATTCTGCCTTTTTAGATTTAGCTCCTTTCGCCAACCTTTTAAAATCACTTCTTTTTCCAACTGCATTATTTCTATTTGCCACTAGCATCGCCCAATCAGAAATTGATAGCCTTTCAAAACTCATCAATGATGAAGCAAATCCATCCCGTAAGGCAGAGTTACTGCTAAAGCGTGGGGTTTTGTTCAGTAAGAACGAACGTCAAAAAGGCTTTGATGATCTTGAACAGGCGCTTAATTTTTTTAGTAAAAATGGTGATGGTCAAGGCGAAACCGATAGCTATATAGCTTTTGGAAACCTTCATTTTATATATGGAGAACCACAGGAGGCTGCACGTTATGACTCTCTTGCCATGCAGTTGGCCAAGAACATTCAGTATAAAAAAGGCAGGGCTGTGGCCATTGGTAACTTGGGCAGGGAATTTATAAACCTTGGCCACCTTAACGAAGCTGAAACACTTATTAAGGAAGCCATTGCGATAGAAGAAACTTTTAAGCCGCTAAACAAAGACCGACTTGCGGAATTATATAACCGCTATAATATTATTGTAAGCGCTAAAGGAAACTATTTGGAAGGATTGTCGCTAATAGAAAAAGCTATAGCACTTTCCAAAGGCAGCAAGAACGATAAACAGGTTTCGCTGATCTATTCCAATTATGCAAATACCCTCTCGCGGCTTTCAAAATTTGATGAGGCCGTTGAAATGCATTTTAAGGTTATTAGGCTTTGTGAAAAAATGAAGGATACCACCGGCCTGTTGCGCGTCTACAACAATCTTGGGATTGCTTTCCGAAATGGGGGCGAGTTTGATAAGGCCATTACTTATTACAAAAAAAGCATCGCTCTTGCCAAAGATGCAGCCAATTATAAGTCCCTGGGCTTGAATTATGTTAACTTGGCGACCGTTTACAGTGAGAAGGGACAGTTGGAAGCTATGGACACCCTCTATCGACAGGGTATTGAGTATTTTGAAAAAGCATCAGACATTGGAGGTATTGCTTTTGCCAACCATAATTATGGTAATTTCTTGGTAATTTCTAAGAACTATACCGAAGCAGATAAACGACTGGAAGAGGCCTATAGACTGCGTAAACAAATAGGGGCAGAGCTGGCGGCGGCGAGTTCTCTTTCGGTTTTGGGGAAATCAGCAATGGAACAGAAAAATTGGAAAAAAGCCGAAGAATATCTTTTGGCTGCGGAACCATTTTATAAGGGAAAAGTACGTGAGAACAGAAATTTAAAAGAACTTTATGGCTATTTGAAAACGCTTTATACCGAAAAAGAAAATTTTGAAAGGGCACTATATTATCAAACCCAGGAGCTTGAACTTGAAAAATCAATTTTCACCGAAAATGAAAAGATAAATGCCCTAAAGACCGAGACCGCGTATGAGATGGAAAAACGCGATATGGAAATGTCGCTTCAAAAACAAAAACAAGAACTGGAAAGGCAGCGACTGCTATTGATTGGTGGAAGTGTAATGCTCATTTTATTTCTAATCTCGCTTTCTCTTTGGCTTCGCCGTAAACAGCTGAAAGAGCGTCATCAAGCACAGCTAATAAATATAGAACAGGAACACCGCTTAAATCTTGCAAAATCTTTAAAAAACACAGAACAGCAAGAGCGTAAAAAGATAGCCCACAAACTGCACGATGAAGCGGGTTCTATTTTATCCATTGCCATTTTAAACTTAAAACAAATACAAGCTGATGTTTTTAAAACAGAAAGCAAGGCGCAGGAAAAGCTGGAAACTACCCAAAAATTGTTGGGAGATATAAGCGAAAGCGTGCGAAACATCAGCCACACCCTAATGCCGGTAGCTTTGGAAAAATATGGTTTAAAAGCCGCTATTCACGATATTGTTAACGCCGTAAACACATCCCAAAAGCTTACAGTTGAAGAGATAATTGAGGGACTGGATGACACAAGCAGTTGGAGCGAGGAATATTGCCTTACTGTATATCGCATAGTACAGGAGGCTATGAACAACATAATAAAGCACGCCCAGGCAACCCATGTACTTTTACAATTGGTAGAACTGGAAGATTCCGTAACCGTTTATATTGAAGATAACGGCAAGGGAATAGACAACAACTTACGAAAAGATGGCTTAGGCTTAAAAATGCTAAAAAGCAATGTGGCATACCTAAATGGAACCATCGAAATTAATGGCAATGCAAACAATGGCACCTTTATCTTGGCTGAACTGCCCATTGAAATAACAAAGAAGACAACATTAGTGAGTAAATCCTAAGAGTTTTAATTATAAAGAAAGACCTAATGCAAGAAGTCCCCAACTTTTCAGAAAAATATATAAAAGTAATTATAGCCGACGACCATCCATTAATAATAAAAGGAATTACCGAGATACTGGAAAAATACCCTCGGTTTACTATCGTTAATACCTATAATGACGGCCATATCCTAATGCAATCTACATCCTTACCCGATGCAGATGTGCTCTTGCTGGATTTGAATATGCCCGGCAAGGATGGCCTACAGGTATTGGAAGAAATCAAAGCGATGCATCTCAAGCTACATATACTGGTGTTGACTTCCTATTTTTCCAAACAATTGGCAGAGCAATGCCAAGCTGCTGGCGCCAAAGGATATATATTGAAGTCGAACAATTTGGATAGGCTTGCGGACACCATTTTGGAAGTACTGGAAGGCAAGACGGTGATGCCGGATTTTAGTGAAAGGGCAGAAGAAGACGTAAATGATTTTAGCTATTTCGATGATTTTTTGAAAAAGTATAATCTTACCAAACGTGAAGCGGAGGTTATACAAATGGTTTGTAAAGGATACAGTTCACAAGAGATAGCCGATAAATTGTTTCTTTCCAGTTTTACAGTACAAACTCACCGCCGTAACATTTTTAAGAAGCTGAATATAGAGGGAAATACCATTGCGCTTTACAAATTTGCTTCACAACACGGGTTGGTTTAAAAAAGTTAAGGTATAAATCGTATTATTCATCAAATTTGAAAACAAATCTAGTTTTCAAATAAAAACAATTCAAGCACCCATAAGGTGGTATAGCCGATAAAATCTTAGCTTTTATTGTTAGCCTTCTCGCTGTAAGTCTTCCGTTACGAGAATATTAATTTGGCATGGGCGGGGAAGTTTAAGAAGAAAAAACTTCAGGCAGTTATCGATTATCGTTTGTTAATTGTTGAGGTTTGAACTTTCATAAATAGAGTTGCCGGTTTTTTATTGTTAAATTAGTTGCTTTAATATGCAACTAATAACATAGTATTCAAGTCAAATCTCAATTTGTAAAACCTACTTAAAATATGATAATGGATATAACCAAATGGATTGTTATACTTTTCGGTCTTTATATCATTTTTATTGGGTTTCTAATGCTTATTTATCCAAAAATAGCAAGAGGTATACTAAGGAAAGCTGGTAGTACAAACCTTATAAACTATGCGGAAATAACTATCCGACTTATTCCAGCAATTTCTTTAATATTATCTTCGGAATCTTCCAAATTTCCAGATGCCTTTAAAATTTTTGGCTGGATAATGCTAATAACTTCCCTTATACTTTATTTTATTCCGCGAAAAATACATCACAAATTTGCCATGAAAAGTGCAGATACTCTTAAACCAATTTATTTTCGACTTATCTCACCATTTGCTATTTTATTTGGTGCATTAATAATTTATAATGTAAATTGAATTTGAAAGCAGAAAGAAAAAATTTAGAAAAACAATGCATAATAAAGAACGGAACTAAAAATATTTTATCAAAATTCACTATTTATAGTAATTTGACATTATTTTCCCTGTTTACAGATTGACAAAAAAATTGGTTAGCATACTTGAAAAATGACTAGAGAAAGACGAAATAAACCAATGGCAGCCTCTGCTTATATAGGAGCGGGGAATAAATTTTCCGTTATTACTAGAAAGGCAAGGCTTCCCTTTGAAAGAATTAAAACTATTTATGGAGAGGAGCATAGCAAACTTATAAAGAACAAGCCTGAAAATCACCAACCACAGCTAACAAAAATACAAAGGGCAGATCTAAAAAAGAAAGTTGAGGATATAGTTCGTTCAGAAGCAAGGGTACGTATACTAACTGTCTGTCTAAGCATTTTGATTACACTTGTTATTTTTGGAATAGTATACTATTTATTGTGATCAATGGAAGAAATCAGTCTTATTTTCATGACTGTTACAATCCATACATCGTCACATTTACAAAATTTGAGTATATAGCAAGCCCTTACTACGTGTCAGAAAATGATAATCCAAGCACTCATTGTTGGACTTTATTCGCTTATAAAGTTATCAGCCAACCTGCAGCTTTTTTTATATTTTGTTTTTATTTTAAACTTATGTAAGCCATCCATTGCGCGCCGCACCTTTGCTGTAAAAATATTCAAAAATTGCTAGAGCTATGACAATAAGAGGCATAATCAACGATTGTGGCCCCATCTTATCCACTATGTCCATACCAAACATCCAGTACAGTTGAAGTATAAGTACTGCAATTAAGGAAAGTAAAAAAACACCTACTGCCATTTTTTTGCGCATCAACAACAATACACTGGCCAATAATCCACTAAAAACGGCTAAGCCGTAAACATACGTACTCCAGGAAGGAGCACTAGCCATAATTTCCACTTGTTCCGGTGGAAGAGTGGCCCTTATTTCCTCAGTTATCAGGAAATATTCATAAAGCCACAAGTAAACGCCACTTAAGTTCCATAAAAGTGCGATCACGGCAATGATCCAAAAGGCCGTGTTTGGTTTTGTAGTTGCATTCATATTAAATTAGTTTTAAGGTTGTAACTATAAATGTAGGTAATTTTATTTATTATATCAATCGGTAATTATGCATCACTATTCATACTTTCCAAATTGTTCATTGTATATTTACTTACCAAAATACCAAAGATGAGCCCTACCATTCCAAAATCTGCTTTCGATTTCCTTTTAAAATTAAAGAAAAACAATAATCGCGAGTGGATGCAGGAACATAAAAAGGAGTATCTGGGTAATGAAAAAGCCCTAAAAGAGTTTTATGCCGCTGTAGAAAAAGGTTTAAATACTACTGATGAAATAGCCAAAACCAAAATATTCCGGATAAATCGTGACATCCGTTTCAGCAATGACAAAACCCCCTATAATGTGCACCGAAGCGTAAGTTTCAGTAGGGCAGGGGCGCAACGGCGCGGTGGCTATTACCTCCGTTTGGAGCCGGGAAATAGCTACATGGCGGGAGGTTTTTTTGATCCAAATCCAGCAGATCTTTTAAGAATACGGAAAGAGTTTGAAATGGACAGTTCAGAAATACGTGAAATTTTGCATCAGAAAGAGTTTAATAAAGCCTTTGGTGACTTTAATCAGGAGTACGCGGTGAAGACAGCCCCAAAAGGTTTTAGCAAAGATGATAAGAACATTGATCTAATTAGACTTAAAAACTTTTTTGTAAATCACCGCTTTACCGACGCAGAAGTATTTGCACCAGATTTCAAGGACGATCTAATTTACCATTACCAACTTTTGCGTCCATTCTTCAATTATATGAGCGATGTGCTGACGACGGATTTAAACGGGGAATCGTTGTTATAGAATTAAGACTGGCCAAAACAATCCAACTATTCGCTGGTCTGTTTTTGCCAATTCTTATTAAATCATGCAAAATCGTATTCCAAAAGCTGTATGTTGCTTTTCAAGCGTTCCTTTACTATATCCATCATCCGTTTGTTCAGTGCTGAGGAATTTTTAATATAAATCTCAAATTCTTCAAGTGTAAATTGGCCAATGATAATACCTTTCAATGAATTTCGGAATTTCATATCCTTATGGATGGCGTTTTCTATATAGTCCAGTCTCTTTTCGATAGTAAGATCGTAAAAAACGTTTTTATGCTTTGCCACATAATTCCTGAAAACTGCCAATAAAAGTTCATTTTGAAGCTTTGCCACAGGACGCAGCGTCTTGTTTTGAAAAAATTCGTCGGCAGACATGTTAGCGTTGATTTTAGCAGAGGAAATTTCGGGGCGCATACGGAGCAGTAAACTATCTCGTGTTTCCATATATGGTTTTTTCTAAAATTAGAAATAATCAAAGGCTTTTTGGTAGGAAGTGCAATTAGTTATAAACGTTCTTTTCAACAATGCGAAGGAATGTTATCTTTGGAATTGACCGCAATAAAAGTGGCGGTTAAAAATTTCCTGAATCAACAAAACGATTATACAGATGAAAATATTTTCAGCAGAACAATTATACGATGCAGATAAAATCACGGTTGAAAAACAACAGATTACTTCAGAAGCGTTGATGGAGCGCGCCGGTACGCAGATTTTTAATTGGTTGCACCAACGCTTAAATGGAGCGCCCGTGCCCATTCGCATATTCTGCGGTATTGGCAATAATGGTGGAGATGGGCTGGTAGTGGGGCGGATGCTTATTGAGCACGGCTACAATGTAATTGTATATGTAGTAAACTGCAGCGACAAGCGTTCCAAAAACTTTTTAATCAATTATGACAAAATAAAAAACGTAACTAAAAAATGGCCCCTATTGATGAAGGGCGAAAGTGATTTTCCTGAAATAAATCCAGAAGATATTATTGTGGACGCCATTTTTGGAATCGGCTTAAACCGTTGTCCGGGCGGATGGGTGAAGAAATTAATCCAGTATTTGAATGAAAGCAAGGCTTTTAAACTTGCTATTGATATACCCAGTGGGTTGTATTCCAATTCACCGTTGGAAGATACCGAGGCTATATTGAAAGCCAACCATACCTTGACTTTCCAAACCCCAAAGCTTTCCTTTTTTTTACCGGAAACGGCTCCCTTTGTTTCAAATTTTGATGTTTTGGAAATAGGTTTGGATATTGAATTTCTACAAACAACCGAACCTATAGGGCAACTGATTTCAAAACTGGAAGCACAGCGTTTTTACAAACCCCGAGAAAAATTTGACCACAAAGGTACCTATGGCCATGCCCTAATAGTTTCGGGAAGCTACGGAAAGATTGGAGCGGCGGTGCTCTCAACTACTTCAGCTTTTAGAATTGGTGCTGGTATGGTAACTGCATATGTACCTAAATGTGGTTACGCTATTATACAGACCACGATTCCCGAGGCCATGGTAATTACCGATAAAGAAGAGGATTATTTAAGTGATATTTCTTTTGATTTTGAACCTTCAGCAATTGGAATAGGCATGGGCATCGGGAAAAATGAATCAACTGTAGCTGCTTTAAAAAAAATATTGCAGAATAAGGGTATTCCTTTCGTTATTGATGCTGACGCATTGAATATTCTTTCGGAAAATAAAGCTTTGTTAAATCTTCTTCCGAAGAATTCAGTATTAACACCACATCCTGGGGAATTAAAACGACTAATTGGCGAATGGAAAAATGATTTTGAAAAACTTGAAAAAACAAAGAAATTTTCAGAAAAATATGAAGTTGTAATAATAATAAAAGGCGCTTATACAATCACGGTTTATGGAGATAATCTATATATAAATACCACTGGCAATCCCGGAATGGGAACCGCTGGCAGTGGCGATGCATTGAGCGGTGTGATTACGGGATTGCTTTCACAGGGTTATGATGCTTTGCTCGCTTCCGTATTTGGGGTATATCTTCACGGTCGTGCGGGTGATATTGCTGCGGGCCAATTGGGATATGAAGCAGTTATGGCTGGTGATGTTATCGATAATCTTTCGGAAGCTTATCTGGATTTGTTTGCTCGGGAAGAACAGCTTTCTGAAGAGCCTACTGAACAATAAAAGCCACGAATACACGAATATTTTTTTATATAATCCGTGAATTCATGGCCTAAAATTTACTAGATAATATTTACATCAGTCCATCAATTAGTTTTCTCAATTCTGGGTCAGATGGTCGGGGGGCATCGGCTGATACGATATTACCCTGTGGATCGATTAAAATAAACCTCGGGATTCCTAATATTGCATAATCCTTTACAAATTTGGAGTTCCAGTTATTATCTGCCATAAGTTGAATGCCGCCCAATTCTTTATCAGAAACCATTGCTTTCCACTTATCGTAATCTTTTGGTTCGTCGATAGAAATACTCACAAATTCAATATTCTTGTTATGGTATTCTTTTTCAACTTCCTTCAAGGAAGGAATTTCTCGAAGGCAGGGGCCGCACCAAGTTGCCCAAACATCAATATAAACATACTTTCCCTTTAGATTCTCTAATGAGGTATAACCACCTTTGTGATTTTCAAAATTAAAAGTAGGCGAGGGTTTCCCCTTTGTTATAGTTTTAAGTTTGTTGTAACGCTCAGTAAGCGCAATTAAATTCTCAGAACCTGGATTACTGTTTTTGTAAATATTGAAAACCTCTTCTAAACTTTCATTTGGCTTAAGTCCGAACTGTAGATAAGAACTCATAATTCGGTCTTTGGCATAACCATCTGGAAGGTTTTCATCCACTTTTTTTAAATAAAGAATAGCTTGATCAACATTGCCATTTTCAGCGGCTTCCCCAGCTGCCAATCTGTTAAAATGAGCATCGAGCAAGCTCTGGTAGGCCACTGAATGACGATATGCAAGGGTGTCTGTATAGTTTACATTTTTCAATTCATCGTAAAAACTCTCAGAAACTTTAAAATCTGTTTTGCCGTTGTAATAGCGATGTGCCTCTTGGTAATTCTCCAACATTATGGCCCGTGCGTATTTATCTTCCACGGAAAGTTTTTCTTTGAAATCTTCATTAGTTATACTATTGGCGGTGTAGAGACTATCAAAGCTTTTCTGATTCTTGTCCAATTGCTCAAAGAAGTCAGCTTCATCCATTGAAAAAACTTCCTTATAGTCTAGATTTTGCTCGTTCCAAAGATATTTTGCAGCTAAAAAGTTATTGATGTTGCCCAAATCGCCAGTATATTTTAGGGTTTCATCAAATTCATTAGCGTTCAGTGTTACTGAAAGTGTTTTCCCTTTTTCCAAATAAATTCCGGTACGTTCACGGCCAACATACATTTCATAAAAACCGTCCGTTTTTATATGAAGTGTATCTAAAAAGGACCCGTTTTCACCTATCTGTGTTCTTTGTTCAAAATCGTTACCGCGCACAAATACGGTTTCTGCAGTATTATTTTCAACAGTACCGCTAAGTATGGAATATTGTGGTTTTTCTTCCTGCTCACAGGCAATTACTATAAGCACCAAAAGGAATAAGACTAGTTTTTTCATTTACTATATTTTAAAATTTCACCGTAAAATTACATATAGAAACTACATTTCCATTAATAATGACAGTTAATTTTAGTAACTGCTTATTAATATATAGGAACTTCTACCTAGCTTTTGAAACGAAGAAAGGTGGCAGGGCAATTAAAAAACATTATTTTTGCCGAAAGAATACCTTCCCAATGAAAACACATTATATTAGTTCAGAAATCCTCGATCTGTCCACAATAAAGGATATTGTTGAAAATCATACCAACCTTGCCCTTTCCGAAGAAGCCCAACTGAATATAAAAAAGTCCAGAGAATATCTTATCAATAAAATGAAAGACAACCAAACTCCGGTTTATGGTATAAACACGGGTTTCGGTTCTTTGTGCAATGTGAAGATTTCTTCAGAAAATCTTTCAAAACTGCAGGAAAATTTGGTGATGTCCCACGCCTGCGGCACTGGGGAATTTGTGCCAAAACCAATTATAAAATTGATGCTTTTGCTAAAAATACAATCATTAAGTTATGGTTACAGTGGAGTTCAGATTGAAACCGTACAACGATTGATTGATTTTTTCAATAATGATATATTACCTGTAATCTATTCGCAGGGAAGTTTGGGTGCCTCTGGCGATTTGGCGCCCTTGGCCCACCTTTCATTGCCCCTGTTGGGCAAGGGCGAAGTATATTACGGCGGCGAGCGTATGCAAGCTGATAAAGTGCTGAATAAATTCAATTGGGAACCAATAACCCTACAGGCAAAAGAGGGGTTGGCTTTGCTAAATGGAACTCAATTTATGAGCGCCTATGGCGTGTATTGTCTTTTAAAAAGCTACAAACTATGCTATTTGGCAGATTTAATAGGCTCCGTATCCATTGATGCCTTTGATTGTAATATGAGTCCTTTTAATGCTTTGGTGCATCTGGTGCGTCCACACCGAGGACAGGTAAAAACTGCCGAGCAAATATTAGAGTTTTTGGAAGGTAGCGAACTGGGACTTTCTGAGAAGAAAAATGTGCAGGATCCCTATTCTTTCCGGTGTATTCCACAAGTTCATGGAGCAACAAAAGATACTATACATTTTGTTCACAAAACCTTTAAGACTGAAATTAATTCGGTAACCGACAATCCGAATATTTTCGTGAAAGAAGACGTTATTATTTCTGGTGGAAATTTTCACGGACAACCATTGGCGCTAGCTTTGGATTATTTGGCAATCGCAATGGCAGAATTGGGTAATATTTCAGAAAGAAGAACCTATCAATTGGTTTCTGGGCTTCGGGAATTACCGGCATTTTTAGTGAACAATCCCGGTTTAAACAGTGGCTTTATGATTCCGCAATATACTGCCGCCAGTATTGTGAGTCAGAACAAACAATTGGCCACGCCAGCTTCCGTAGACTCTATAGTATCATCAAATGGACAGGAAGACCACGTGAGCATGGGAGCCAATGGCGCTACCAAATGTTTGCGCATTATTGAAAACCTAGAAACTATTCTTTCCATTGAATTAATGAATGCCTCACAGGCATTAAAATTTAGGGAGCCGAAGAAATCTTCACCTTTTATAGAATCATTTTTAAAACCATATAGGTCTATTGTTCCATTTATTGAAGACGATAGGCTGCTTGCCGATGATATTCACGCAAGTGTAGCATATATACAGTCAATGGATGTGGATGCGGAAATACTTTTTGGATAAAAGCGGTATCTTAGTCATTTGAACCAAATATGGCATGTTATGAAATCTTTCCTAGTGATAGTTTTACTTTTTTTAAGTTGTCAACCAATAATTTTTGCACAAGACTATAAGCCCATTTTAGATTACCGAAACGAATGGCATTTCACTACTTGTAACTTTGGTTGTTATACCGATAAATATTACACTGATGGAGATACCTTGGTTGATGGAAAGATGTATAAAATACTTGAAGGATACCATTTTATATCCAGAACTTTTTTGTTACGGGAAGATGTTTCAGAAAGAAAATTATACTTTTTGAGAATACGCCCCAGTGGTGGCCTTGAGGAATATTTATTATACGATTTTACTCTTGAAGTGGGGGATACAATAAAAATGCAAAACCCAATAACGCCATTTCCTCAAGACGGAGGTTTTTTTAGGTTAGATTCTATTGTGCCAAGACCCTTGGTTGATGGCCTAGATTACGATTATCTCTACTTTTCACCAACACCTTCAAACCCTATAAGTACAGAGAATGCGGTTTGGGTGGAAGGAGCAGGCTCACTTTCACTGATTAATGCTCCGGGAGGATATCCTAATCTTAACGGCGTGGGTGCTTTGAGTTGCTATTTTAAAAACACTGAGGTTTTTTATGCAAATTTAGATTCTATTGACGATTGTGTACCAGTTTATATGAATGTCAAGGAGAATCCGCTGGAGGAGGTGATTGTTTCAAAATCCACTAATAGCGGTGTTTATTTGTTGAACAATACAATGAGCGTGAAAGATGCTAATGTGTATGATTTAAGAGGTAAGAGGTTGATAACCCTTCAAAATAGCTTTAATAAAACGATGGCTATTGATCTATCTGGCTATAGCCCAGGAATGTATATTATAGTTATACATGGAATAGTGGATACAAAAAGAACTTTCAAGGTAATTAAATAAGAGCATAGGCCACTAAAAATTTTTATTCTCAATAAACTGATTGACCCAATTTTTGGCATCATCAAGATTCGAAAAGATTTCTAATGGTTTTTTAAGAAAAAGCTTTTCAATCTCAGCATTCTTTATTTTATGTTCCTCATTTGAAACTATTGCAAAAGCGACTAGATTTTCAATTTGTGAAGTTTTCAAATAAACCATTGGGTCTACTGCATAGCTGTTTTTACGGTAAGTAATATATGCAAATGGTCTATTGTGAAAATAAGTATGGGCAATTTCAACAAGATGATCATTGTATTCAGGTTTAACCGTGGTGCCTTCTTTCATTATGGCAATAACGAAATTTTTGAAGACATTAATTTCACCAAACTCATAAAATAATGCTTTAATCATAAATAAAAATATTACTCCCTAAAATACAAAATTTTAGGGAGTCATTATTGTATTGAAAATCTGTTGTTCTTAGATAGGGAAAAAACCTAAGATTCCGTTGGTTTCTTTTGCTTCTTGATTTTTATGGTCAGTTCATTGGACTTTTCGTCAAGATCCATAGTTATTGTATCACCTTCCTGCAGGTTGCTTTTTATGATCTCTTCTGCTAGGGCATCTTCAATATATTTCTGAATGGCCCTGTTTAGTGGTCGTGCACCGTATTGTTTGTCAAAACCTTTATCGGCAATAAAATCCTTCGCTTTTTCTGTTAGCTTTAATTCATACCCTATATCTGAAATGCGGGCATATAGTTTATTCAATTCAATATCAATAATTTTATGGATATCTTCTCTTTCCAAGGCATTGAATACCATAACATCATCAATACGATTCAAAAACTCTGGTGCGAAAGTTTTCTTTAAGGCATTTTCAATAACACTTTTTGTGTGCGATTCCTCCTGGCTCTTTTTTGCAGCGGTACCAAAACCAACACCTTGACCGAAGTCTTTTATTTGACGGGCTCCAATGTTGGAAGTCATAATGATAATAGTATTTCTAAAATCAATTTTTCTTCCAAGGCTGTCTGTTAAATAACCATCATCCAAAACTTGAAGCAACATATTAAACACATCTGGATGCGCTTTTTCAATTTCATCCAAAAGAACAACTGCATAAGGTTTTCTTCTAATTTTCTCGGTAAGTTGTCCACCTTCTTCATAACCCACATACCCTGGAGGAGCTCCCACTAAGCGGGAAATAGCGAATTTTTCCATATACTCGCTCATATCAATGCGAATCAACGCATTCTCAGAGTCAAACAACTCACGGGCCAATACTTTTGCTAATTGTGTTTTACCAACACCCGTTTGTCCTAAAAAAATAAAGGATCCTATAGGTTTGTTTGGATCTTTCAATCCGGCACGGTTTCTTTGAATTGCTTTCACCACTTTAGCAACTGCTTCGTCCTGACCAATTACTTTTCCTTTAATTCGGTCGGGGAGTGCAGCGAGTTTTGTGGTTTCGGTCTGTGCAATTCTGTTTACGGGAACACCGGTCATCATGGAAACTACTTCCGCCACATTTTCCTCATCAACAGTTTCCTTGTGAAGTTTTGAATCGGCTTCCCATTTTTCTTGTTCTACAGCAAGCTCTTTTTCAAGATTCTTTTCGTCATCCCGAAGTTTTGCCGCTTCTTCATATTTCTGCTTTTTAACGACGGTATTTTTCAGTTCGCGGACTTCCTCCAATTGTTTTTCAATTTTCAGAATTTTATCTGGAACATGGATGTTTGTAATGTGCACACGAGAACCAGCTTCATCCATAGCGTCAATAGCCTTGTCTGGAAGAAAACGCTCAGTCATATATCTATTTGTAAGTTTCACGCAAGACTCAATGGCTTCATCTGTATAGATTACATTGTGGTGGGCTTCGTACTTATCTTTTATATTTTTAAGGATCTCGATGGTTTCTTCAACGGTTGTGGGTTCCACCAATACTTTTTGAAAACGTCTTTCCAGGGCGCCATCTTTTTCAATATATTGACGGTATTCATCGAGCGTAGTGGCACCGATGCATTGAATTTCACCTCTTGCTAATGCGGGTTTAAACATGTTTGAAGCATCCAATGAGCCCGTGGCACCACCGGCACCAACAATGGTATGGATTTCATCAATAAAAAGAATTATATCGTCATTCTTTTCAAGCTCATTCATAACAGCTTTCATGCGTTCCTCAAACTGGCCACGATACTTGGTGCCAGCCACTAGGCTTGCCAAATCTAGAGTTACCACTCTTTTATCATAAAGAATACGTGAAACTTTACGTTGAATTATTCGTAATGCCAAACCTTCCGCAATTGCTGATTTTCCTACACCAGGCTCACCGATTAGCAACGGATTGTTTTTCTTTCTTCTACTTAAAATTTGGGAAACGCGTTGTATTTCGCTTTCACGGCCTACAACGGGATCTAGCTTTCCTTCTTCGGCCATAGCCGTCAAATCTCTTCCAAAATTATCCAAAACAGGCGTTTTGGATTTTTTATTGGTCTTTGCAGTAGTTCCCGCAAACAAGTTTTCCTTGTTGGCATCCTCAGCCGAGGTATCGTCATCATTCGGAAATGATTCGGCACTCGGGGTGTCTATATAATCGTCGTCGTTTGTAATCATAAGTTTAAATTGATCTTTAACCACATCATAATCTACTTTCATCTTATTCAACAGCTTGGTAGTGGGGTCGTTTTCATTCCTGAGAATGCACAATAATAAGTGCGCAGTATTAATGGAATTACTTTGAAAAAGTTTTGCTTCCAAAAATGTAGTTTTCAGGGCCCTTTCCGCTTGACGGGTTAAGTGTAGGTTCTTTTTATCGTTTGTATTTGTAGTAACGCCAGGATTGGCTGGACTTAAAATTTCCACTTTTCTTCTTAAATGGTTTAAGTCAATAGCCAATGCATTGAGAATAGTTACCGCTTTGCCATTGCCGTCTCTTAAAAGACCGAGCATTAAGTGCTCGGTACCAATAAAATCGTGGCCTAGGCGAAGGGCTTCTTCTTTGCTATAGGCAATTACATCTTTTACTCTTGGGGAAAAATTATCATCCATATTTAAAATCCTCTCTTCTTAATAAGTACTAAATTAACCAAAATAGGACAAAAACTGTTCCTCTTTGATATCATTTTAGTAAAAGGACAAAATATATGGTGGAATTCAAAGAATATTCGTTGATACTTATTAACGATTTTACCCCCCAAATTTGTTAATAAATTCGTGAATAACAGAAAGCAAAAACCCCTGTTAAACCTACGAAAAAGTGTATCTTGCTCCATTAGTTCAACAACGATAATAAAACATATTTTTTATGGCTGAAGGTGATAAAATAATCCCTATTAACATTGAAGATGAAATGAAATCTGCCTACATCGATTATTCGATGTCGGTCATAGTGTCACGTGCGCTGCCAGATGTTCGCGATGGAATGAAACCGGTACACCGAAGGGTTTTGTTCGGAATGCACGAACTGGGCATTAGAGCCACGGGTGCACATAAAAAATCTGCGAGAATTGTGGGAGAGGTTCTCGGTAAATATCACCCCCACGGTGATACCTCGGTATATGATGCCATGGTGCGTATGGCCCAAGAGTGGAGCTTGCGCTATTTGTTGGTTGATGGCCAAGGAAACTTTGGTTCCGTTGATGGTGATAGCCCAGCAGCAATGAGATATACAGAAGCTAGGATGCAGAAAATTTCTGAAGAAATGCTTGCTGATATTGATAAGGAAACCGTTGACCATCAATTAAATTTTGATGATACCTTAAAAGAACCAACCGTACTTCCAACCCGCGTTCCGGGGCTTTTGATCAATGGAGCTTCAGGTATTGCAGTGGGGATGGCTACAAATATGCCGCCGCACAACCTCACAGAAGTTGTAAACGGGACGATAGCATATATTGAAAATAACGATATTGAAATTGATGAGCTGATGCAGCACATCAAGGCTCCTGATTTTCCTACCGGTGGAATTATTTACGGATATGAAGGGGTTCGCGAAGCTTTTCACACAGGTCGCGGTCGCGTGGTAATGCGTGCCAAGGCGAGTTTTGAAGAGGTAAACGGAAGGGAGTGTATTGTGGTATCTGAAATTCCATATCAAGTGAACAAGGCAGATATGATTAAAAAAACTGCCGACTTAGTAAATGATAAAAAAATAGAGGGTATTTCCAATATCCGCGATGAGAGTGATAGAAAGGGAATGCGTATTGTTTACATTTTAAAGCGTGATGCCATCCCAAATATCGTACTGAACACTTTATTCAAATATACAGCATTACAGTCCAGCTTTAGCGTAAACAATATCGCGTTGGTAAAGGGAAGGCCACAAATGCTGAACTTGAAGGAGTTGATTCATTACTTTGTGGAGCACCGTCACGAAGTTGTGGTTCGCCGTACTGAATATTTACTTCGCAAAGCAGAAGAACGTGCACATATTCTGGAAGGATTGATAATTGCGTCAGATAATATAGATGAGGTAATTAGATTGATCCGTGCTTCTTCCAATGCAGACGAAGCAAGGGAGCGGTTGATGGAAACTTTTAAACTCACCGAAATACAAGCCAAAGCTATAGTTGAAATGCGCCTTCGCCAATTGACGGGTCTGGAGCAGGATAAACTTCGAAGTGAGTATGAAGAGTTGATGAAAACAATTCAGGATTACAAAGACATTCTTGCCAGCAAAGAGCGCAGAATGCAAATCATCAAAGAAGAACTTGAGGAAATTCGTGATAAATATGGCGATGAGCGCCGCTCTACAATTGAATATGCAGGAGGGGACGTAAGTATTACAGATTTGATTGCAGATGAGCAGGTGGTTTTAACTATTTCGCACGCAGGCTATATTAAGCGTACTTCCCTCTCAGAATACAAAACACAGAATAGAGGAGGGGTTGGTCAAAAAGCTTCTGCTACAAGGAACGAGGATTTCTTAGAGCATCTTTTTGTAGGAACCAATCACCAATATATGCTGTTCTTCACCCAAAAAGGAAAATGTTTCTGGATGCGCGTTTTTGAAATTCCCGAAGGAACGCGAACTTCCAAAGGAAGAGCTATTCAAAATCTTATAAATATTGAACCGGACGATAAAGTGAAAGCTTTCATCTGTACCCAGGATTTAAAAGATGACGAGTACATAAATAGCCATTATGTAATTATGGCCACCAAAAAAGGACAGGTTAAGAAAACTCCTTTGGAGCAATATTCAAGACCAAGAACTAACGGTATCAATGCAATAACCATCCGCGAAGACGATGAACTGCTTGAAGCAAAATTGACAACCGGTAACAGTCAAGTAATGTTGGCGGTAAAATCTGGAAAAGCCATACGTTTTGAAGAAGAAAAGACTAGACCGATGGGAAGGAATGCCTCAGGAGTTCGCGGAATTACACTCGGCAATGAAAAAGACGAAGTTGTAGGCATGATTGCAGTAGATGATGGCGATTCTGAAATCTTGGTTGTTTCAGAAAATGGTTACGGAAAAAGATCTTCTATTGAGGATTATCGAATCACCAACCGAGGCGGAAAAGGAGTAAAAACTATTAATATTACCGAAAAAACCGGTAAATTAGTAGCAATCAAGAATGTAACCGATGATGATGACTTAATGATTATCAACAAATCTGGGATTGCCATTAGAATGGCCGTAGCAGATCTTCGAGTTATGGGTCGTGCCACCCAAGGTGTGCGGTTGATAAAAGTTAGGGAAGATGATGCCATTGCAGCAGTAGCAAAAGCTATGAAAGACGACGATGACGATGTAGAAATCTTAGAAGAAACCAATGATGGCACCACTCTTGATAATAACGAAACTCAAACCGAAAATAACGAATAAACTTTAACACATGAAAACACGAATTTTAATAACAGGACTTGCATTTGTATCTGCTATTTCATTTGGACAAAAAAAAGAAATTAAAAAAGCAGAAAAGGCCGTAAAATCAAGTGAATATAGTGAAGCTTTGACATATTTGGGCGAAGCAGAAACTATGCTTGGTAGTGCGGATAATGACACAAAAGCGCAATTTTATGCAATAAAAGGTGAAGCTCTTTTAGGCTCAGCTGGGAATGATTTTAATAAATTAAAAGGAGCTGCAGATGCTTTTAGTACTTCTCTTTCACTAAATCCAAAAATCGAGTCCGAAATTAGTGAACAATTGCAAAACTTAAGAGCTACGTTAATCAATGGTGCAATAAAAGATCAAAACGCACAACAGTATAAAATGGCTACCGATAAACTGTATACAAGTTATATGGTTACAAAAAAGGATACTTCAGACTTATACTTTGCAGCTGGAAATGCCGTGAATGGTCAGGATTATGATGCCGCTATTAAATATTATCAAATGCTATTGGATCTTGGTTATACGGGAGCAACAAAAGAATTTGTGGCTACAAATAAGGAAACAGGCCAAGTAGAAGCTTTTGAGAATGAAAATATAAGAAATATAGCAGTAAAATCTGGAGAATTTATTAAACCCGAGTCTCGTGTTACCGAGTCCAGAAAAGGAGAAATACTTCGCAATATGACACTTATTTATATTGAAAGAGGGGATACCGAAAAAGCGAAAGCATTAATTAAAACTGCAAGGGCAGAAAACCCTAATGATGTTTTCCTTATGAGAGCTGATGCTGATATGAGTTATAAAATGGGTGATAATGCAAGATATAACGAATTGATGGAAAAAATTGTAGCCTCAGATCCTGAAAATCCTGAGCTTTATTTTAACTTAGGTATTAGCAACGACCAATTGGGCAACCAGAAAAAAGCTTTGGAATATTACAATAAAGCACTAGAGTTGAAACCTGATTATGAGGCAGCGTTAATTAATCTTGCAGCTTTAAAATTATCTGGTGAAGATAAAATTGTTGAGGAAATGAATAGCTTAGGAAATTCTGCCGCAGACAACAAAAGATACGATGAGCTCAAAAAGCAACGTGAACAATCATACAAGGATGCGTTGCCATATTTAGAGAAGGCCAGAGCAATCAATCCTTCCAACCAAAATGTACTTAAATATTTAATGAATATTTATAGTCAGATTGGGGAAGATGCAAAATACAAAGAAACTAAGGCCAAACTTGAAGCATTGGAAGCTCAAGGATAAAAGCTTTGTAACTATATAATCAAAAACCCCTGATATTTCAGGGGTTTTTCTTTTTATATAATTCTTTTTATTACTCTAAGTTTGTGGGTGTGGTTGCGCATTTCATAGTTGAAAATACCACTATGATCCAATCTATCAATGCGCACCTTTCCGTGGGCGTGGATAATATAATTATCCTTCATAATAATTCCTACATGGGTAATCTTCCCTTCTTCATTGTCAAAAAATGCCAAATCCCCCGGCTCACTTTCTTCAATAAAACTCAAAGCTTCTCCTTGGGTTGCCTGCTGGCTTGCATCGCGAAGTAATTTGTAGCCGTTCAGCTTATAGACCATTTGCGTAAAGCCACTACAATCAATGCCAAATGGACTTTTACCTCCCCATAAATACGGTGAATTTAAATAGAGCAACGCGGTTTCAATTAAATGTTCCTTCGGAAGTGTTCCGTAAATTGACTTTCCTTCAAATTGGTGTTTTAAAAATGCAGAGGAAGAAATGTTGCTTCCCAAGCAAATAGAAAACAATTGATTGTCCTGCGCGGTAACAAAATCAACCAAATCTGAAGAAAGTTCAAGTTCTTTCGCTTCAAAATCGGAATAATTTTCCTCAGAAATAGTTATGTATTGCTTGTTGTCTATCCAGCCTTCATATTTATCAAACGCCAAACGGATGCGGCTCCACTTTTTCCGGGTTTCCAATATTTTGAAATGTTCGCCGTAAAGTACTTGCGTCACCATTTCACTCGCATCGGAAGCTTCGGCTCGAAGTGGGACCACACTTAAATTACAGATACCGTAATCCATTCAGAAATTATTGAAGATAGTTACGGTTTTTTAGATTCTTTCAATTACCATTGCAGAAGCGCCACCGCCGCCATTGCAGATAGCTGCTGCACCAATTTTGGCATCATTTTGCTTAAGCACATTCAAAAGCGTAATCAAGATACGGACGCCACTACAACCCAGCGGATGACCAAGAGATACGGCGCCACCGTTAACATTTACATTGCTATCGTTTAATCCTAAAATTTTCATATTCGCTAATCCCACAACGGCGAATGCTTCATTAAATTCAAAATAATCTACATCTTTAATATCAATCCCTGCTTTTGCAATCGCTTTTGGAAGGGCTTTTGCGGGAGCGGTGGTAAACCATTTTGGTTCCTGTGCGGCATCTGCGTAACTTTTAATAAAAGCCAGAGGAGTTAAACCTAATTCTTTCGCTTTTGCCTCACTCATCAAAACCATCGCGCCCGCACCGTCATTAATGGTAGATGCGTTTGCGGCAGTAACGGTTCCGTCTTTTGAAAATGCTGGACGCAAAGAAGATATTTTATCCATTTTTACGTTTTTGTACTCTTCGTCTTCAGAAACCACAATTGGTTCGCCGCGTCGTTGTGGAACTTCAACGGAAATTACTTCTTCTTTAAACTTTCCGTCGGTCCAAGCTTTTGCGGAGCGTTCGTATGATTTAATAGCGAAGGCATCCTGATCTTCCCGAGAGAAATTATATTCGGTAGCACATAGATCTGCACAGGTTCCCATGGCATTGTGATCGTAAGCATCTACCAAACCGTCTTTTTGCATTCCGTCAATCAAAGTAGCGGGGCCAAATTTTGTTCCACTGCGCATATGTACATAATGAGGGATATTGCTCATACTTTCCATTCCGCCGGCCACTATCACATCGGCATCGCCAAGTGCAATGGCCTGTGCAGCTTGCATTACGGCTTTCATTCCCGATGCACATACTTTATTAACTGTGGTTGCAGGTACAGTATCTGGAATTCCGGCACCCAAAGCAGCTTGGCGTGCTGGGGCTTGACCCACACCCGCCTGAACCACATTGCCCATATATACTTCCTGAACGGCAGAAGGATCAAGGTTTATTTTATTCAATGCGCCTTTAATGGCCGCTGAGCCCAATTGGGTTGCGGTTAATGAAGAGAGGCTTCCCATAAAACTTCCTATTGGTGTTCTGGCTGCGGATACTATAACTACTTTATTGTTCATGCTACTGTTTTTTAATTTGAAATAAGGACTGCGAAATTACGGATTTCTAACTTAAATATCAATCTTTGCAAGTATTGGTTTTGGGATAACTCATTCCTTATTTATACCTTTACTTTAAGTTATTAATATATGAAGAACCTTTTTTCCTTGTTTGCGAAAAACCAGTCTCTTATTTATAAGGTTTTTCTATTTATAGCCTCAACGCTTTTAGTAATATATTTTCTTCCGAAAGGTGGGCAGTTTAAATATAATTTCCAAAAAGGAAAGCCTTGGCAGTACGAAAATCTGTACGCACCCTTTAGCTTTACCATAAAAAAAGACGAAGACACGCTTAAAAAAGAGCGGGAAGAAATTAGAGGTAACGCAATACCATATTTTGAATACAACGATGAAACAGAGCTAAGAGTTGTTGAGAGTTTTTATGAAAATCTCGAAATAAAATATGTGGACAGCCTTTACAGCACACCATATAAAACCGTGGAAAGATTGGGCGGTTCCCTAATTTCAGAGGTATATAAAAATGGTGTTACTGATGAAATACATAATTATGAAGGCGATAGGCTCATATATTTAAAGAACGGTAACGAAATAGAGGAACGAACCTATTCACAATTGTTCAAGAAAGAAAATTTGAACAAAAAAGTCAGGGAGTTGATTGAAAAGAGCAACACGGAAGATGTACAAGTACTGCTTTACAATCTTTTAAATGAAGTGCTTGAGCCCAATGTATCGCTAAATACCAGATTGACAAATGCAGCTATTGAGGCAGAGATTGCGGCGTTAAACCCAAATCGCGGAATCATTGAAAAAGGAGGGCGAATCATTGCCAAGGGCGAAGTTGTTGAAGGCGATAAGTTTCAGATTTTAAATTCCCTAAAAGCCGAATTTGATAGCCAGATCTGGAGCAAGAACAACTTCCTGTGGTTGTTGGTTGGTTATTCCATGTTGGTTTCCTTGGTATTTTTAATGCTTTTTCTATTTCTGAAGAATTACAGGCCCGTAATCTATAATAACAACACCAAGGTTACTTTTATCTTTTTCAATGTCCTTTTAATGGTTTTTCTTACCACGCTCGTGGTAAAGGTGCATGCCGATTATGTTTACGTGGTACCCATTTGTATTTTACCGCTTATTCTCAAAGCGTTCTTTGACCCACGCGTAGGTTTGTTTGTTCATGTTTTAACCATACTGTTGCTCGGGTTTATTGTCCCAAACAGTTTTGAATATATGTTTTTACAGTTTATTGCAGGTATAGTTACCATATTAACTGTTTCAGAATTATATAAAAGAGCAAATTTGTTTATTTCCGTTGGGCAAATAACACTTATTTACATTCTTGGCTATTTTGCCTTTTTCGTGATACAGGAAGGAAATATACAGGCAATACAGTTGCAGAATTTTCAATACTTTATTCTTTGTGGTTTGGCAACCCTTTTCGCACATCCACTGATTTACTTTTATGAAAAAATCTTCGGGTTGGTTTCTGATGTTTCGCTGCTGGAGCTGAGCGATACAAATTCTAAATTGCTGAAAGAGCTTTCAAACAAAGCTCCGGGAACATTTCACCATTCATTGAATGTTGCAAATCTAGCTGAAGCTTCGGCCAATGAAATTGGCGCTAACAGCATGTTGGTTAGGGTAGGAGCGCTATACCACGATATTGGGAAAATGCTAAACCCAACGATGTTTACAGAAAATCAAGTAAATTCAATCAATTCGCATAACGAATTAGACCCGAAGGAAAGTGCGCAAATAATAATAGATCACGTAATTAAGGGCATTGAAATAGCCAGAAAGAATAATCTTCCCGATAGGGTGATTGATTTTATCAGGACCCACCACGGAACGAGTTTGGTGTACTTTTTTTACAGAAAGGAGCGGGAGCAGCAAGGTTCAGCAAATAAGGAAGATTTCATCTACCCTGGACCTATTCCTTTTTCAAAGGAAACGGCTATTTTAATGATGGCCGACAGTGTGGAGGCTGCCAGCAAGAGCTTAAAGGAGCCTTCTTCCACAATTATAGATGAGTTTGTTGAAAAAATAATCAACAATCAAATGGCCCAGGGACAGTTTTTAAACGCAAACATTACTTTTAAGGAAATTGAGACTATAAAAAAGGTACTCAAGAAGAAACTGAACAATATTTATCACCTTCGGGTAGAATATCCAGAATAATAATATTTATAAAACAAAAAACCTCCAGTAAATGGAGGTTTCAGTGATCGCGACAGGATTCGAACCTGTGACCGTCTGCTTAGAAGGCAGATGCTCTATCCAGCTGAGCTACGCGACCATTGTTAAACAAAAAAACCGAACTGTGTGTCCGGTTTTTGTCGGGGTGGCAGGATTCGAACCTGCGGCCTCCTGCTCCCAAAGCAGGCGCGATAACCGGGCTACGCTACACCCCGTGAACAGCAATTATATTGTTCACTGTAATTTTGGAGTTTTTTTGTCTAAACTCTATAATGCGGAGAGACAGGGACTCGAACCCTGGCGACGGTTGCCCGTCGACAGATTAGCAATCTGCTCCGTTACCACTCCGGCACCTCTCCAGTTTTTTATGAACGTGTCATCCTAAAATGCGGTTGCAAATGTAAGTCTTCAATTGTAATAACGCAAACAAAAAATAGCCTTTTTTAAAGTTAAATTTTAAAGCGGTTTAAATCAAGTATATGCTGATTAAATTGATTTAAAAAAAGAGCTCTAAATTTTAGAACAACGAATCATCTCTTTTTTTTCTTCTAGATTCGTCACAAAAAACAAATACACATCCCCGCCATCTGCAATTTTCCACTTTTTACGAAGTGCTTCAACACTCTCGGGAAAGTTTCGTATAGTTATATTGGCCTTTTTAAAATTTAGGGTTGCACGCATCTCTTTTTTGGAATAGGGTATTGTACTTTCCACTAAAAAGCGTCTTCCGGGAAAATCAATTAAATTTTTGCTGGTGTAAAGATGTGTGTTTTTATGAAGTTTGTTTAATTTCAACTTTTCCGAAACCAAATCGAAGGCACCGCTCTTTAAGATAGCCGCATTGGGTTCGTACAGATATTTTTGAAGCAAACTGTAATTTGCCGATGATTGTTCATCCCAATTAAAATCAAATGATTCAAGGCCAGATTTGGTGAAATTTACGGTTTTTATCTTTGGTTTGCCGTAAATGTCTTTTTGTAGTAACCATAGTAATTCTTTTACTTCATTATCCACAGCTACGATATGAATTTCTGAAACGCTCTGCAATTCATTTAAGCCAACAGTAATATCGAGCATTGGTGAAGTTTTAACAAGAAACTGATTGCAGTGGTTTAATATCTCTGAAATATTTCTGGGTATATTTGGCTCACAATCATTTAAGAAAAAAACCTTGCCCTTGCTATCGTGGCGTCGAGAAGGATCGGCGTATATTACGTCATATTTCTCGTTCAAAACCACTCGTAGTCCATCTTTTGGGTGGCAATGAATATTATTCTTACCTAAAATTTCAAAGTTATGCTGTGCAATTTTTGAGAGATCTTCATTTATTTCAAAATGGTGGACGGTTTCAAATTTTTCAGTGAAGAAAAAACTATCTACCCCAAAACCGCCTGTTATATCCGCAATGGTCTTACCGTGGACTAATGACGATTTGTATCGAGCCGTAATTTCCGAAGAGGTCTGCTCCAAATTCAATTTGGGCGGGAATATAATATTTGAAGTTTCAACCCAAGTGGGTAGTTTTTTTTCTATTCTTCTTCGGCTTTCAATTTGTTGGATAAGCGCTTGGACGGAAATGCTTTCAAAAGGACTTCCCGCAAAAGAGAGTTTGGAAACATCACCCTCAAAATTTCGTATAAATTGCTGTACTTCTTTATTTAAAAGCGGAGGAATAAGCAAGGGTTATAGGTTATGTGTAAGACGTTTTACGATTTTATATTCTGAAAGAAATTCTTTTGCAACCACTTTTAGGGTAGTATAGGTAGGCACGGCAAGTATCATACCTGGAATACCGAAAACGAAACCAGCGGTAAGTATAACAATAAAAATCTCTAATGGATGGGAGCGTACACTGTGCCCAAAAATAACGGGCTGTGATATAAAATTATCAAAAATTTGTGCTACGGCATATCCGCCGGTTGCAATAAATAGCAGTGGCAATAGACCGGATGAAAAATCGGCACCAAGGTTATTCGATACTATTACAAGCAACATTAAACCCCAGCCAATGATAGGGCCCAAATAGGGTACAATATTTAAAAAAGCACAAATTAAAGCTACTGCAACAGCATCACGAATATCCAGATAAAGCAGTAGTACAGAATAAAACAAAGCGAGAATAAAAATTTGAAGCAATAGCCCTATGAAATATCTTGAAAGCAGTTCCTTGATTTTTATTAGAATTCTTTTAAACTTTTGTTCGTCGCCACTTTTCGCAAAAACCAAGACAGAGCGGGCAATGAGGCTTTCATCCTTCAAAAGAAAAAAGGAAATAAATAATACTGAAAAAATCCCGATAATAGTACCGGCAATATTTCCGAAAAAAATATCTATAAAGCTGGGAATAATTTCAACATCGAGGTTTTGAACGTAAGTGGTGCGTTTTATGGCTTCTACCAATTGAAAATGATCTACGCCAAGATAATCGCTGGCTTGGATGTTCAGCTCATTTAAATCGCGCTTTACTTGTTCAAAATCTATTTGTGAAATATGCTTGCCCTGTTCAATAATTATTGGAACAAATATACTGAGCACCATCCCAATAGAACCTATAATGAGCAATAGGGTAATTACCGATGCGAAGGTATTTCCGAATTTGAGTTTTCTTTTTAAAAAGAGAACTACGGGTCGGCCAATCAGTGATAATACCAATGCCAGACCAATATAAAGAATAAGTGCCTGAATTTGATACAGGATCCAGAGCAAAATTATAATGCCCAACAATACCGCCAGTGCTCTTAAAATACCAAGGGTTATAGCTTTTGCAGTTTTTTTCACTTCGTAAATATACTATATTCCAAAGTAGAAAAAATCAAAGTTTTGTTAAGGGTGCTAGTTGCTAGACGACGAATAAAAGATGAGTGCGTTATGAAATCAATTTTCAAAAACATATTTAATAATATTGGCACCCATTTGCAAAGCTTTCAGCCTTACTTCCTGCGGGTCGTTGTGCACTTCGGGATTTTCCCAACCATCGCCCAAATCTGTTTCAAAAGTATAAAGTAACACTAATCTGTCTTCCACAAAAATTCCAAAGGCTTGAGGGCGTCCACCATCGTGTTCGTGAATTTTAGGCATTCCCTGAGCAAATTTATATACGTAGCTAAACATTGGAAAATTAGCGGGGAGTTCTTTCAATTCTTTGTTGGGGAATATTTTATCGATTTCTTTTCGGATGTATTCATCCATTCCGTAATTGTCATCAATGTATAGAAAACCGCCGCTCATTAAATAATTTCTGAGGTTTTGGGCTTCTTCGGCAGAGAAAAAAACATTTCCGTGACCAGTCATGTGTACAAAAGGGAAATCAAAGATATCTACACTTCCGGGAGTTACGGTCTGGGGTTTTTCCTTTATTGCTGTGTTTATATTTTGATTACAATATTTTACCAAATTGGGCAGTGCAGTTGGATTGGCATACCAATCGCCACCGCCGCCGTATTGTAATAGTGCAATTTCCTGTGCAGAAATATTTCCGAGGAAAGCCAAAAAAAAGAAAGTGAAAAGTTTTATTCGCATAGTTTTCAAAAGTACGAAATAGGAGAGATAAACCTAATAGGTATTATATTTCATTGCTAAAAGCAACGCTATGGCAAGCAACAATTGCAGCAGTTTCAGTGCGTAAACGACTTTCCCCCAAAGTGACAGGAATAAACCCATTAGCCCTTGCAAGTTCAATTTCTTCAGTAGAAAAATCGCCTTCTGGACCTATGAGAATCAATACCTTTTCCTTCGGAAGCAGTACAGATTTCAAGGATTTTTTATCGTCTTCCTCACAATGTGCTATGTATTTTGAACCATCAAAAGTCTTTTCAAAACCCATGAAATCCTTAAATGAAATAGTATCGTTTAATATTGGCAGGTAAGCTTTTAAGGATTGTTTCATAGCGCTTTGCAGAATTTTTTCGTAACGTTCTGGCTTTATTGTTTTTCGTTCACTGTGGTCACAGATTATTGGAGTTATTTCTGAAATACCAATCTCTGTAGCCTTTTCCAAAAACCATTCATAACGATCGTTTAATTTTGTAGGCGCAACTGCCAAGTGAAGTTGATAGGGCAGTGGAGGCTGTTCTTCTTTAGAAATTATTTTCACCACGCAACTCTTTGGGTTTGCACTTATAATTTCTGCTGAAAAAAAGGAGCCTTTGCCATTTGTGATTTTGAAAGAATCACCTTCCTTCATTCGCAATACTTTTACAATATGGCGGCTTTCCTCTTTTTCAAAAATTACTTCTTTTGCATCATCAGAAATATTTGGGTTGTAAAAGAGTTGCATTTATTTCAATTTTGTTTTTGCGTGCGCAACGCCCATTTCGGCCCATTCTTGAAGTTTTTCTTCCGTCTCGAAACCTTCGGTAGTTACAAAAATAAATTCCTTCATCGGCTTGCCTGTAAAATCCATTGGTTTTACAAAAGGACTCTCTGTTACCTCTGCCATTCTTTCCGCCGGAATCCTCACCATGAGCCGTTCTTTGGTTTCGCCCACACACATTTTTCGTTTGAAAAGAAAACAGGTGCCGCCAAACATACGTCTTTCTTCAATATCTTTTCCCCAAGGCTGGAGCGCGACTCTAATTCGTTGTAATATTTCTTCGGAATTGGGATTCATTTATAGTTTTAAAATTTCATCCGTGCCGAAGCTACAACATTATTTTCAGCAAAATTCTGGGATTTATATTTCAACTCGCCCACAATGGCAATCATCGCAGCATTGTCTGTACAAAACTCAAATTTGGGGATGTGGGTTTTCCAACCGTATTTTTTTTCTGCTTCCTTCAAAGCCTTACGAATACTGCTATTGGCAGAAACACCCCCACCGATTGCAACTTCCCTAATACCTGTTTTCTTTACAGCATTTTTCAGCTTATCCATTAAGTAATCTACAATCGTAAATTGAATACTGGCACAAATGTCTTCTATGTTTTCAGAAATAAAATCGGGGTTTTGGCTCACTTCTTTTTCAACAAAATACAGCACAGAGGTCTTCAAACCACTAAAGCTAAAATCCATCGGGCCAACTTTAGGTTTTGGAAATTGGAACGCTTTTGGATTTCCCTGTTGGGCATATTTGTCAACCAAAGGGCCACCGGGATAGGGCAGACCGAGTATTTTTGCACTTTTGTCAAAAGCTTCACCCACTGCATCATCAATGGTTTGCCCAATTATTTCCATTTCAAAATAATCGGTCACTTTTACAATTTGCGTATGGCCGCCGCTAATGGTCATAGCCAAAAATGGAAAGTTGGGAGCCGTTTGCCCTTCGGCCTTGATGAAATGTGCCAAAATATGGGCTTGCATATGGTTCACGTCTATTAGCGGAATGCCTAAGCCAAGCGCCAATGATTTTGAAAATGAGGTACCTACGAGCAAGGAACCCATCAAGCCAGGTCCGCGTGTAAAAGCGCTGGCAGATAACTGATTTTTATCGATATTTGCTTTGTGTAAAGCCTGATGGACTACAGGAACAATATTTTGTTGATGCGCCCGTGAGGCAAGTTCGGGTACCACGCCACCGTATTGTTCATGAATTGCCTGCGTGGCAACAACATTGCTGAGTATTTCGCCGTTGTTGATTACGGCAGCAGCAGTGTCGTCGCACGAAGATTCAATCCCTAGGATATAGCAATTTTTCTGTATCAAAGTGAAAAGGGTATATTTATTGGGTTGTAAAATTAAACATTAAAAACGTATCAAAAAACTTCGAAAAATAATAGTTCGCACCTTTGTAATCATTGTATTGCTACTAGTGCTTATAGTGATTATTTTTTCTATTCCTTCTGTGCAAACATGGGTTGCCAAAAAGGTAACCACCAATCTTAATGAAACTTACGGAACCGATATAAACATTAAAAGGTTAGGCCTTAACTGGAAAGGAGAATTAGATATTCGGGAAGTATATATTGCAGACCACCACAACGATACGCTTATTTATAGCAAGGAAGTGCAAACTAACATTATTAGTTTTCAAAACTTAATAAAGGGTGATCTTGGCTTTGGAGATATTGCACTTGACCAAGCAAAACTCTACGTAAAAACTTATAAAGACGAAGAAACCGACAACCTTTCCATTTTTGCGAAAAAGTTTGATACCGGCAAGCCGAGTACTTCGCCTTTTTCACTTTTCAGTAACGATGTGAGTTTGACAAATAGTCGCGTTAAGATTATTGATGAAAACCTAGAAAATCCGGAAATATTTGTTTTAGATAATGTAAATGTTACTGCAAATAACTTAAAAATCAACGGCCCTGAGGTAAAAGTCAATATTGAGAATCTTTCATTGATTGCTGCACGTGGCTTTGTGATTGAAGATATGCAGACGGATTTTTCATATACTGAAACAAATATCACTTTAAATAATCTTAATTTAAAAACAACTGAGTCCCAAATTGTGGGAAATGTAGATTTGGATTATTCCAAAAATGGATTTGCAGATTTTGTTAACGATGTAGTTATTAAGGCCACATTAAAAGATTCTAAAATCGCAACAAACGATTTAAATGATTTTTATAATGAATTTGGCCCCGACCAGTTGATTTTACTGGATACCGAAATGAAAGGTACTTTAAATGATTTCACCGCTACCAATTTAAAATTTCAGACGGGTGATACAAACATACAGGGGGACTACGCTTTTCAGAATATCCTAAATTCTGAAAATGGATATTCCATAACCGCAAACAACCACTATATTGCCACCAATTACTACGATTTAAGAAGGTTCATGCCTAGAATTTTGGGAGATGTTGTTCCTGCTGAATTGAAAGAACTTAAAAGCTTTAATCTTAGCGGAAATACTTCTATAGTAGGTGATGAGCTCAACACAAAAAGTAATTTACAGAGCGGCATAGGCCAAGCGACCCTTGACTTAAAAATAGGAAATATTACCAATATTGAAAATGCATATTATTTAGGCAATGTGGTATTGTATAACTTTGACCTTGGAAAAATAGCCAAGACCACTTCCCTTGGAAAAATGACCGCCGACTTAGATTTTGATGGACGCGGGTTTAATAAAAATACCGTAAACACCGAAGTTTCGGGCACGGTTTCTTCTTTTAATTTTGAAGGGTATAATTATAAAAACATTACCGTTTCAGGAAATCTTAAAAATCCACTTTTTAATGGAGAACTTTCAATTAAAGATCCAAACCTTAAGTTAGATTTTAAAGGACTGATAGACGCATCTTCAGAAACAAACCAACTTGATTTTGAAGCAGATGTAGAATATGCAGAATTGAACAAATTAAATTTGATAACACGTGATAGCATTGCCGTTTTTACAGGAAAAGTCGTGGTTGATATGGAAGGAAAAACCATTGATGATGTTGTGGGAACCATTAATTTCAGTCAAACTTTTTATCAAAACGAACGGGATGATTTCTACTTTGATGATTTTACAATCACTTCTTCTTTTGAGGGGCCAGTTAGGACTATTGAAATAAACTCCCCCGATATTTTAAACGGAAAGATTTCTGGAGAGTTTTTAATTCAAGATATACCTAATCTTTTTCAAAATGGAATTGCAAGTATCTATACCAATTATATTCCGCAGGAAGTGACTACTAATCAATACATAGATTATGAATTTGTAGTATATAATAAAATAGTGGATGTTTTTGTGCCACAGTTGAAATTAGGAGACAATACCCGTGTGAAAGGCTCGGTTTCTTCTGACGAGTCAAAGTTTGAACTCGATTTTCGCTCTCCTGAAATTCTTCTTTTCGACAATTATATAGGAAAACTAAATATTCAAGTAGACAACGATAACCCATTGTATAACACATACATAGCAGCAGACTCCGTATATACTGGGTTTTATAATATTAAAAATTTAAATGTAATTAATAAAACCTTGAACGATACTATGTACGTGCGTTCAGAGTTTGCAGGCGGCCCAAAAAAGGAAGATATTTTTAACCTTTCACTTTACCACACAATTAATCCCTCCGGCAAGTCTGTGATTGGCGTTAAAAAATCAGATATTACTTACAAAGGCAACGTTTGGTACTTGAATGAAAACAACAACCGTTTGAATAAAGTAGTTTTTGATGATAACTTCAGGGAAGTTCGCATAGATTCCTTAGAGCTTAGCCATAATGACGAATTGATACAAATGGCGGGCGTTCTTCGGGATTCTACATATAAAGATTTGAAAGTTCGTTTTAAAGACGTAAACATTGGTAATATTACTCCAGATATAGACAGCTTGCGGCTTAAAGGAAATATGAACGGTAAATTTGATTTTCTTCAGAAAAATGGAGCATATTACCCCAACAGCTCTGTTACTATAGACAATGTGGAAATCAATGAGATTCCTTTCGGAGATTTGATTTTGAAAATTGACGGTAACGAAGACCTTACCAAATACCGTATCAATACTTCATTAACAAACAACAATGTAAAATCAATAAATGCTGTGGGCGAAATAGATGTTTCGGCACAAAACCCACAAATACAGCTCAACGTTGATTTAAATCAGTTTAATATGCAGGCGTTCAGTCCGTTTGGGGCCGATGTGATTACCGATATCAGGGGATTGATAACTGGAAACGCAAAGGTTTCGGGCAATTATAAATCGCCAGATGTTTTAGGGCGTTTTACTTTGGAAAACAGCGGATTAAAAATACCCTATCTAAACACCGATTTTGACATTGAAACAGGTGCGCAAATAATTGTAACAAAAAATAAATTTGAAATTGACGGAACCCAGATAACCGATACAAAATATGAAACCATAGGCGTTTTATATGGAAATGCCACCCACAACAATTTTAGTGACTGGGAATTGGATTTACATATTGAAGCTCCTGAAAGATTGGTAGTTCTAGACACTCCGCCAGAAGAGGACGCACTGTATTACGGTACTGCATTTATAAGCGGAAGAGCCGATATTACGGGCCCTATAGATGAACTGGTAATTGACGTTGAAGCTACAACACAAGAAGGAACCACCTTTAAAATTCCAATTAGCGATACAGAATCAATTGGTGATGACTCATTTGTGCATTTCCTTTCACCCAAAGAGAAAGAAGCACGTATTAATGGAGAAACTCTTGTTAATGAAGACGTGAAAGGTTTATCGTTAAACTTTGAATTGGACATTAACAAAAATGCTGAAGTAGAAGTTGTGGTGGATCAAGAAAACAATTCAACACTAAAAGGACGCGGTGCGGGGATTCTTCTTATTGAAATAAATACAAACGGAAAGTTCCAGATGTATGGTGATTTTCAAGTTTACGAAGGAGAGTTTGATTTTAGGTATGGTGGTATCATTCAGCGAAATATTGGTGTGGTCCCTGGAGGAAACATCACTTGGGATGGAGCTCCCGAAAAGGCTAACTTAGATTTGAGCGCTGTTTATAAAACCCAGGCAAACCCATCGGTTTTATTGGATAATCCTTCTATAAATACAAAAATACCTGTTGAAGTTTATGTTGACTTAAATGGCGAACTGGCACAGCCTGAACTTAGCTTTAACATAGATTTTCCAAGGGTTAGCTCTACCTTGAAAAGTGAGTTGCAATACAAACTTCAAAATCAGGAACAAATGCAGAACCAAGCACTGTTTTTATTGGCTTCCAATTCTTTTGTGAGTGATAATTACGCAGGTTCAAACGCTTTTGCAGGAACCGTGGCCGATAGGGTTTCTGGTTTAGTAAACAACCTTTTTGCTGATCAAGATGGTAAATTCCGTGTAGGACTGGATTATTCAATTGGCAACAGAACGCCCAATCAAGAAACCTCTGATCGCTTTGGAATTACGCTTTCTACACAAATAAATGAACGTATTCTTATAAACGGAAAAGTGGGTGTACCCGTAGGCGGCGCTAACGAAACGGCAGTGGCTGGAGATGTGGAAGTGCAATGGCTAATAAACGAAGACGGAAGCTTACGGATGAAATTCTTCAACCGACAAGCAGATTTACAGTTCATAGGTGAAGATCAGATTTTTGAACAGGGTACGGGGATTTCATATTCCGTAGATTTCAATACTTTTCAAGAGCTTTACAGAAAACTTTTTAATAAAAAAGTGACCATTGACACAGAACTACCCGTAATTCCAGATGATAATAGCTTCCCTGTTGATTTTAACCCCAAGGGAACGCAAACCGAAGAAGAAGGGGAGTAGCTATTAATAATCTGCAGTAAGCTTTTTTAACAATGAAATTTGCCCTAAATGATAGTAGCAATGTTCTATCATTCCTTCAATATTGCGCTGATAAGTGCCGTATTTTTCATCTGCAAATATTTCATTTAGTTTTTCATCTGAAAAGGATTCAATGAATTTTGCGAATTTTTCAGAATTTTCAAACAAGCTTTTCCTAAGTGCATCCCAAGCCTCTGCCGAGTTAATGGGCGCAAAATCGAAACTATATTTATCGTGGATTTCCAATTTGCCATTTTCGAAGAAATCACATAAACCGGCAATATAATAATTAACGTGAAAGGTTAAAGCCGCAATTGTATTTAACGAACCCGTTTTTTGTGTAGCCTGCTGCCAATTGATATTTGAAAGAGATTCTTTAAAATTTGTATTCGCAATCCATTTTCCGTCCAAAAGAACCTCTCTAAATCTTTCGGCAAGTTGAGATGAAGTTTTCATTTGCTAGCGTTTTAAAATATGGAACTATAAATTAAGTGAAGTTTTTTGCAAATATTTCTTTTTAAAGTGAAGCAATTACAGAAATTTCAACATTTACAAACTTAGGTAGGTTTGCAACTTCCACAGTTTCGCGGGCTGGGGCAGTGGCCTCATTAAAATAAGCAGCATACACCTCATTAATAGCTGAAAAATTATGCATATCACTGATAAAGATGCTTGTTTTCAGTACATTCTCAAAAGTCATTCCCGCTTCGGTTAGGATTGCTTTTAGGTTTTCCATAACCAGTTTGGTTTCGGTCTTAACATCGTCAATTACTAAATTGCCAGTTTTTGGGTCTATGGCTATTTGTCCGGAAGTATAAAGCATGTTTCCTTTTAAAACCGCTTGATTGTAGGGGCCAATTGGGGCTGGGGCTTTGGAAGTAGTGATAATTTTTTTCATAATGTATATATTTATGATTCTTATTAATACCCAGCGACGCTACAACTGTTTGTCACTTTCTCTTCGCTTATCGTATTTGATATCACTAAGTACTGAGGATTTTATTCCGATAAAGAAATACCAAGCTGTATTTATACTGCCTATGGGTGTCCAATTAAAACTCATTTGCCAACTTTCCAAATCGCGCTGGAAGCGGAACTGCGTAAGGGTAACGCCTTTGTTCTTAAAATCATAACCTGAAGATACTCCAACCGTCCATCGTGGTGCAAGCTCCATATTGGTACTAACCATAAGTGACTGGCTGGAAATTTCGTTTTGACGTTGGCTGTTTCCGTAAGTGATAGTATAGGCTAAGCGCATGTCCCAAGGTATACTGTAGTTGAACCAAGCTACATTTGTTTTATCTACCTCTTCATCGTCTTCTTTATAAATTTGCCCATCATAAATATCAGTAGCATCACCAAAAAGATCATCTGGGCGACCTCCATTTCGGAAGGTTTCATTCTCTGTTCTATCCAAATCCTTTTTGCCGCTACCATCAAAATCTTTGCTGGAAAAGGAATAATTGATACTCACATTGGCATTGGTAAGTCTGAAAAGACTTCCGCCATTGTCAATATTAAAAACATCTATTTTTTGATTGTTATTGTCGAGCGCATAAGGATCCAGTGATCCGCTAAAGTTGAAATCCAACTTTGGAACAATTGGAATACTACCGGTAAACTGCAATGGGCTCCATTTTAAAGAATCACCCGCCAGATTGTAAGCGGTTGAAAAATTTAAGTTGTTCAGTAAAGTAACTTTCTTTGGCTCCAGCGCAGTAGTGTCGCGATCGCGAACTTTTGCCTCAAATGTATTACTGAGAGCCATCCCGATACTGCTGGAATATACTTTGCTGGGTGGCCCGTAAAGTGTATTTTCAAAACGTGAATATTCTACAACTTGCGCAGCTTCATCAGCGGTTGCGGGTATAATGAATTCATCATAATACCTATCAAAAGCAGGGTTTATATTATAACTGATCGATGGACGAACCACATGGCGTACCGCTTGTATCTTGTTTTCTTTTCCAAAGTTGAAAAGTCCATAAAGCGTGGTTCCCAAACTTGTGGAAAAATTATAGGTTCGGTAACTTTCAAAACCCGAAACCGTATCTTTTACAATACCTCCCAAACCATTGTTTATGGTTTGGTCATAACGCTGCCGCGTACTTTTGAGCACCCAGGTTTCACGAAAATTGGTACCTGCGGAAGCGCTCAGGTATTTTAAAATTTTGAAATTTGTAGTTACGGGAATATTGTGTTGGGCGCCAATTTGTGCGCTGTTGAACATTTCCGACTTAAAGAAAAGCGAATCGGTAGTTTGGATTCGATTTTCTGCAGAAAGATCGTACTGAAAATTTATATTCTGGATAATACCTTTTTTAACGCCATTTTTTGGTGCAAAGGGATAAATTCTGGAAACGCTTGTATTCAGATTGGGAAGCGACATAGATATGGCTTCGGTATTTGTGTTTTGAGAATGGGTTGCCGCTACAGAAAGATTAACCTGTGGTTCGCCTTCAAAAGATTTTGAATAGGAAATAGAAGAACTTAAGGTATTTACAAGTGCGCTGGCATTGTTTGTTTGATTGATGGACTGTGAAAAATACTTACTACTACCAATATTTACCGAAGCTGAAAAACGAGAGCTGGGACTACTTTTAGTGTCTTGGGAATGTGACCATCGAATGTTGTAAATGCTAGTCTCGCTAAAATTTGGAAACCCTCTTTCTTCTTCCACAAGTTTTTCAAATCTTGCACTTACATTTCCTTTAAATTTATACCGAAGCGCATATGATGTTTCTCCCCGCAAGGCATAGCTACCGTTAGTATAATAATCTCCCAAGAGGCTCAAATCCAGATATTCACTTATAGCGAAATAGTAACCTCCATTTTGAAAAAAGAAACCCCGACTGTTGTTATCCCCAAATGAAGGGATTATAAATCCCGAAGTACGATCTTCAGTCAACGGAAAATATGCAAACGGCAAACCTACAGGCGTGGGAACGTCGGCAATGTACATATTTGTTAAACCTGTAACCACTTTCTTTTTAGGAACAAATTTGGCCTTTCTGGTATAGAAATAATATTCGGGGTCATCAATATTTTTTGAAGTGGTGAACTTTACGTTGCGCAGATATACCACTGAGTCGTTTACTTTTTTGGTAACATCTGCAATTACCCTAAATCCGTTTTGCTCGGTACGGCTATTGTAAACCAAGGCCTTTTCGGTATCAAAATTATAACGGATGGAATCGGGTTCAACCTTATTATTTGCCTGCACAAAAACGGGGCGTTGGCTGTAAACACCAGCACTGTCTATACCTTTGGCATAAACTTCGTTTTTGTTATAATCAAGAATAATTAGACCTGCATCTATCCGCATATCGCCATAGATAATGTAGGCTTTGTTATACATATACACCTTGTTTTCCTTTCGGTTGAGCAACACATAATCTTCACCATAATAGTCCACAACATCCGTTAAAGTTTCCTTTTCAGGTTTAATGGTATCAGTTTTTACAGTATCCTGTGCTTTTTCATTTACCTCGTCAATAACGGGTTTTATATTTACCGTAAGCGTATCATCCTGAGTAGTTTTTGGCAGATTTGTTTCATTCTTTGGCGGAATGTCCTGTGCATGCAGAAGAGCGCTGCAAAGTAGCAGAAATGTTAAGAAGATTGTTAAGTAATGCCTGTTTGTCTGCAATGCTTAGATGCTATTATTTTGTAGATTTGGCTCAGTATTTGAAACGGTCAAAAATAAACATATTTTTTCGGGTACGTTTTTTTAAATCATTTTTTTAAAATATCAAATATTCTTAATCGTTAACAGCTATATGAAATGCCCATTAACTATTTGCAAAACAATAAAAATGAATAAGCTAGGCATTCCACCTTCCATTTTATCAAATATTCTTGTACAGATGAAAACGAAACTTTTTTCTTTTTTCGTATTAATTATTGCAGTTTCATTTTTCCCTTTTGCAGCTTCAGCTGCCGAAAACCCTACAAAACCATTTGTTGTTGTACTTGATGCTGGTCACGGTGGGCACGACCACGGAAACAAGGGCAATGGCTACAAGGAATCTGAAATATCTTTAAATATCGTCTTAAAAGTGGGGGCTGAACTGGAAAAGTTGCCCAATGTAAAAGTAATTTATACACGAAAAACCGATGTTTTTATTGAGCTCCGCGAACGGGCGGCAATAGCAAACAAAGCAGATGCCGATCTTTTTGTATCTGTACACTGCAACGCCCATAATTCAGACGCATATGGTGCCGAGACCTTTGTTTTGGGACTTCATAAGAGTCAAGCAAACTTTGAGGTTGCAAAAAAGGAAAACGAGGTAATCTATCTGGAGGAAAATTATCAGGAAAAATACGGCGGCTTTGATCCAAATGCGCCAGAATCATTGATAGGTATGGTGCTGATGCAGGAAGAGTATCTGGACCAAAGTATTCTATTGGCCAGTTTGGTGCAAAACAACGTTATAAACAATCTTAAAAGAAAGGATAGAAGTGTGAAACAGGCCGGTTTTTGGGTACTTCACAATACCTATATGCCCAGTGTTTTGATTGAAACGGGGTTTCTTACCAATAAAAGCGAAGGCGCTTATCTAAATTCCGCCAAGGGACAGTCGGAAATGGCCCGGGAAATTAGCAATGCCATAAAATCTTACATCAACAGTCTTTCGGTTTCAACTGAAAAGATAAAGGATCCCGAAGTAAAGGAGCTCGAGGTTGAAAAAGCAATAGAGGTAACAAAAGAAGACATTTACGAAGGCATAATATTTAAAGTTCAACTAGCCGCAACCAGTAAAAAAATAGACCCAAAGCCCAACAACTTCAAGGGACTCAAAGATATAGCCCGCGAAAAGGAAAGTGGACTTTTTAAGTATTACTATGGTGAAACCTCAGACTATAACAAAATCCAGGTTATGAAAACCTATGTGCAGCAAAAAGGATATCCTTCAGCATATATTGTCGCTTTTAAAAAAGGAAAAAAAGTTAATCTACCTGAAGTGTTAAAATCGAAAGCCAATTAGCGTGCATTCTTTATATTTATCATTTAAATTTGTTCACAAACTAAAACTATACTCTTGAGACTATCGAAAGAAGTTAAAACCGGAATCCTCGCCATAGGGGCTATATTGCTGTTAATCTTTGGTTACAGTTTTCTAAAGGGCACTAATTTGCTCGACAAGAACAGAGAATTCTATGTAAAATATGACAATGTTGAAGGCCTAGCGCAAGCTGCACCTGTTACCATAAACGGGCTTACGGTGGGTAAGGTTCAGAATATTTCCTTTGCCAATTCCAAGGGAGGACTCGTGGTAAAATTCACTGTTGAAAAGGACTTTGATTTTTCCAAGAACAGTATCGTAAAAATATACAGTACAGGGCTTATTGGCGGGAAATCATTGGGTATTTTTCCACAATACGATGTAAACAATATTGCCAAAAGCGGTGATACCCTTAGAGGCGATGTGGAAGACGGAATGCTTACGGCTGTTACGAAAGCCCTTGGACCCCTGGAGAAAAAAGTAAACAATACACTAGCGACCGTAGATACGCTATTATTGAGCATTAATGCAATTGTTGATGAACAAACCCGTCAAAACCTAAAGGAAGCAATTGCAAATTTAAATACTACTCTTAACTCGTTTGCTGGAGTTTCAGAGAATTTAAACCATATCCTCTCCAATAACACGGGTAAACTTGACAATACCTTCACCAATCTCGACAAAACCGCCGGAAACCTTTCAAAACTAACAGATTCCTTGGCACAGCTGGAAACTGGCAAATTAGTCACCGATCTTCAAAATGTAGTTGATAAAATGGATAAAATTGTAGCGGGAGTAGATAATGGGGAAGGTTCTATTGGAAAACTATTAAAAGACGACAAACTTTATCAAAATTTAGAAGGTGCTTCCAGACAGCTAGAGCAGCTCCTTCAGGACGTAAAGCTTAACCCGAAACGTTATGTGCACATTTCCGTCTTCGGCAAAAAGAACAAAGAATACGAACCGCCAGCCAATCCAGAAGAGTAAAACATGCAATACATTCCGAATATACTTTTTATAATCGCGCTTGCAGTGGGTGTTGGGTATTTCACCCTTAACATTCGCAAGTTAATACGAAACATAAAACTTGGTCACGAAGTAGATGCCTCAGACCACACTCCGGAACGATGGAGCAATGTAGTGCGCATTGCGCTGGGACAATCAAAAATGGTTGTTCGGCCAATTCCCGGGCTACTACATATAATTGTATATGTAGGTTTTATTATCATTAATATCGAAGTACTGGAAATTATTATCGATGGGATTTTCGGAACCCATAGAGTGCTTTCTACCGTCTTGCCCGCTGGACTGTATAATTTTTTAATTGCCTCTTTTGAAATTTTGGCGCTTCTCGTTTTAATAGGAGTTATTCTTTTTTGGACGCGTAGAAACATTCAAAAATTAAAGCGGTTTTGGGCAAACGAAATGAAAGGTTGGCCAAAAAATGACGCCAATTACATTCTTTATTTTGAAATGGTCTTGATGATTCTTTTTTTGACCATGAACGCGACAGACCAGCAATTGCAGGCAATGGGAGCGGCACATTACGTGGAGGCTGGTTCCTATCCCGTAAGCCAATTTTTGGTTCCTTTTTTCAGCAATCTTTCCGAAGCTACGCTAATTACCATTGAGCGCGGAGCATGGTGGCTTCATATTTTAGGGATTTTAGTTTTTCTGAATTACCTATACTTTTCAAAACATCTTCATATTATATTGGCATTTCCGAATGTTTACTTCGGAAAAGTGGTTCCAAAAGGAAAGTTTAAAAATTTGGATTCCGTTACCAATGAGGTGAAAATGATGATGGACCCAAATGTTGATCCCTTTGCGGCTCCCGCAGAAGGGGCAACCGAGGCTCCAGCTAAGTTTGGTGCCAGTGATGTAATGGATTTAAGTAGAATACAATTACTGAACGCCTATACCTGCACAGAATGTGGTCGTTGCACTAGCGAATGTCCTGCAAATATTACCGGCAAAAAACTTTCCCCGCGTAAAATAATGATGGACACCCGTGACCGTTTGGAGGAAATTGGAAAAAATATTGACAAAAACGGCGAATTCAAACCAGACGGAAAGCAACTGCTGGATGATTATATTACGCGCGAAGAACTTTGGGCATGCACCACTTGCAATGCCTGTGTTGAAGCCTGCCCCGTAAGTATCGACCCGCTGAGTATTATTATGGATATGCGTCAATATTTGGTGATGGAACAATCGGCAGCTCCAACGGAGCTAAATGTTTCCATGACAAACATTGAAAACAATGGAGCGCCTTGGCCCTACAACCAAATGGACCGTTTGAACTGGAAAGATGAGAATTGATAACATTTTAGTATGAAAAAAGAAGAAGTAGAAAAAATGCTGCACGATAAAATAGAAGAGGGTGAACACGTGAGTCCAATTCTTCCCGAAGGAATAAAAAACTACTTGATAGATATTGATGGGACCATTACTGACGACATTCCCAACGAGGAACCAGAACGTATGGCTACCTGCGAACCTTTTCCAGATGCTTTAAAAACGTTAAACAAATGGTACGACGAGGGGCACATCATCTGCTTTTTCACTTCCCGAACCGAAGCCCATCGCGAGGTAACTGAAAATTGGCTAAACAAACACGGTTTTAAATACCACACCATGTTAATGGGAAAACCGCGCGGTGGTAATTATCATTGGGTGGACAACCATTTGGTGAGAGCTACGCGATATAAGGGGAGATTTACAGATTTGGTGGAGAAAGAAGTAACAATAGAAGTATTTGAAGACTGATTATCAGTTAATAGAAAAACGTTAATAGCTAATAGGAAATCCCCGTTAACAATTAACAACGAACAATTAACAACAAAAACATGAGTGAACAACTAAAAGTCCCAACAATGGCCGAATATATGGCCCAAGGCAAACAGCCGGAAGTCTTATTTTGGGTAGGTTGTGCAGGAAGTTTTGACGACCGTGCAAAAAAAATAACAAAAGCCTTTGTAAAATTGCTGAACAAAGCAAATGTAGATTTCGCCGTTTTGGGAACCGAAGAAAGCTGTACCGGCGATCCCGCTAAGAGAGCAGGAAACGAGTTTCTGTTCCAAATGCAGGCTATGACCAATATTGAAGTTTTGAACAGTTATGAAATAAAGAAAATAGTTACCGCTTGCCCGCATTGTTTCAATACAATTAAAAACGAATATCCGGGTCTTGGTGGTAATTATGAAATTATGCACCACACCCAATTCCTAAAATCTTTAATGGAGGAGGGAAGACTTAAAGTGGAAGGGGGAAAATTTAAAGGCAAGCGTATTACCTTCCATGACCCTTGTTATTTGGGAAGAGCAAATGGCGAATACGAAGCGCCACGCGATCTACTTCAAAAACTTGAGGTGGAACTGGTTGAAATGAAACGTTGCAAATCGCGCGGACTTTGCTGTGGAGCCGGAGGAGCCCAAATGTTCAAGGAACCCGAACCAGGAAAAAAAGACATTAATGTAGAGCGCACAGAAGAAGCCCTTGAAACCGCTCCCAAAATAATTGCAGCCGCCTGCCCGTTTTGCAATACCATGATGACAGATGGTGTTAAGGCCAAAAGTGCCGAAGACAGCGTTCAAGTGTTGGACGTTGCAGAGATGATAGCAAATGCAGAAGATTTATAAATCAACTGTAATTTGTTTTCGAAGACCTGTATGTAGGTCAAATGAACTAGAAAGAAAATTCCAACATGCTTACAGATTTTAAAAACCTGCCAGATGATTCCAGGATATGGATCTATCAGGCAAATAGGAAATTAAGCGACGACGAAGTTGCCGAAATCACCAAATTATCAGAAGATTTTTTGACGAAATGGACCGCGCATGGCGCGGAACTTGAGGCTGGCGTAGAAATAAAGTACAACCGTTTTATAGTATTAGGGCTCAACCAGGCAAATGCTTCCGCATCGGGTTGCAGTATTGATGCTTCGGTACATTTTATTCAGTCACTTCAGGAAAAATTTGATGTGGATTTGCTCGATAAAATGAACGTTACCTTCTATTCGGGTGAATATATCGCGTATAAACCATTGGCCGATTTCAGAAAAATGGCAAAGGATAAATCTGTTTCAAAAAATACAGTTGTCTTTAACAATCTGGTAAACACAAAAGCCGAATATCTTGAAAACTGGGAAGTACCTGCACACGAAAGCTGGCATAATAGATTTTTATCATAAAATGACTGTTTACTTATGAAAAACTTTTTTTTCTCCTTCTTTTTTGCAGTTGTTTGCCTTTCTGCTTTTTCCCAAGATAGAAACCCATTGATTGTCAAAAAAGACTTTCAAAACCAGAAAAAATGGGTCGATAGTATCTATGATTCAATGACATTGGAAGAAAAAATGGGCCAACTGTTTATGGCAGATATTTTTTCGAGCGATCCAAAGGCAAAGACCGACAAGATTAAAGACCTCATTACAAATTATCATTTGGGAGGTATCATTTTTTCCAAAGGAGGTCCCGTACGCCAAGCCAAACTGAACAATGAATTTCAGTCTCTCGCCAAAATACCCTTAATGATAGGCATGGACGCCGAATGGGGGCTGGCCATGCGACTGGATTCTACGTATGCTTTTCCGTGGAATATGACCTTGGGGGCGATTACGGATAATAAAATTGTTGAAAAAATTGGCCGTAGAATTGGCGAACAATCCAAACGTTTGGGTGTGCACATCAACTTTGCGCCAGTGGTGGACATAAATACAAACCCAAAAAATCCAATCATCGGGAACCGCTCTTTTGGGGAGGATCGGGATAATGTAACCGAAAAATCCCTCTCTTTTATGAAGGGCATGCAAAGTGCAGGTATTCTGGGAAGCGCAAAACACTTTCCCGGCCACGGCGATACCGATATGGACAGTCACAAAACCTTGCCAACTGTAGATTTTTCAAGGGAACGATTGGATACTTTGGAGTTATATCCTTACAAAAAACTTATAAATGAAGGTTTAAACAGTGTGATGGTTGCCCATTTAAATGTTCCAGCTTTAGAAATTCAGATGAATTACCCATCGTCACTTTCCTCAAAAGTGGTTACCGATCTTCTAAAAAATGAGCTAGGTTTCAATGGTTTGATTTTTACAGATGCGCTTAATATGAAAGGTGCATCCGATTTTAAAAAACCTGGCGAAATAGAACTGGCAGCATTCCTCGCAGGAAATGATATACTTCTAATTTCCGAAGATGTGCCCAAGGCAATGGAATTTCTCATCAACTCGTACAATGAACAAGTTATTACCGAAAAGCGTTTGGCCTATTCCGTAAAGAAAATTCTTTATGCAAAATACAAAGTAGGCCTATACAACTACAAACCCGTGAAAACCGCCTATTTGATAGACGATTTGAATTCGGTAAATGACGATACGCTTTACGAAGAAGCCATTGACAACGCATTAACGGTTATTAAAAACGATCGTGCCATTCTTCCTATAAAAGATCTTCAGGAGAAGAAAATTGCATATATAAATTTTGGTGATGATTCGGGTGAAACCTTTTTAAGTGAATTGAGAAAATATGGAAAAGTAGATTGGGTAAAGGCTAACAGCCTAGATGATTATATCCAAAAACTTAAGGCGTACAACTACGTAATTATTGGGTTTCACAAAAGCAATGAAAATCCTTGGAAAAAGTTTGAATTTACTGAAAATGAACTTGTTTGGCTATATGAAATTGCCCGGACAAACACTGTGATTTTAGATGTTTTTGCCAGACCCTACGCAATGCTTGATCTAAAAACCACGGCCAACTTTGAAGGTGTTGTCATGTCCTATCAAAACAGTGAAATCTCCCAAAAACTTTCTGCCCAACTTATCTTTGGCGCACGTGAAGCCAAAGGAAAACTTCCAGTGTCGTTAGGTGAAGATTTTCCTTTAAACACTATTTTGAAAACTAAATCGCTGCGAAGGCTTCAATACGGAACCCCAGAAAGTGTTGGTATTAACAGCTATAAACTGAATAAAATTGACTCGTTGGCTATGTTGGGAATCAGCGAGGGAATGTACCCGGGCGCTCAGGTTTTGGTTGCTAGAAAAGGAAAGGTTATTTATCAGAAAAACTTTGGACACCACGAATACACAGATAAAATTCAAGTAACAGACAGCAGCGTTTACGATTTGGCTTCACTTACTAAAATTTTGGCGTCCCTGCCTTTGATTATGCAGCTTGTGGACAAGAAGGAATTGAGCATGAATACGAAGCTTTCGGAAATGCTGCCAGAGTACAAAAACTCAAATAAGGCCAACATTACTTTAAAGGAAATGCTTTCGCACTACGCGCGTTTAAAAGCGTGGATTCCATTTTATCGGCATACCTTCAATGAAGAAAAAACCGGAATCTCTTCAAAATATTATTCAGAAATCCCCGATAAGGACTTCAAAATACAGGTTGCTGAAAACCTTTATATGCGCAGGGATTATATGGATACTATTTTCAAAACCATACGTGAAAGTGACCTGAACTCGCGGCTTGAATATAAATACAGTGACCTTCCGTATTATATTTTGAAGAAATATTTGGAGCGTAAATTTGCCAAACCGATGGAACTTATTGTACAGGAAAATATTTACGAATCTTTGGGCGCAAACTATATGACCTATCTTCCGTTGGAAAAATTTTCAAAGGAAAATATTCCGCCCACCGAGCAGGACAATATTTTTAGAAACCAGAAAGTTCAGGGTTACGTACACGACCAAGGCGCTGCGATGCTTGGGGGCGTGAGCGGCCATGCGGGGCTATTCAGTAATGCGAATGATGTGGCCAAACTTATGCAAATGTACCTTTGGAAAGGTTTTTACGGTGGCGAGCGTTATTTTAATCCGGATGTTTTAGACCTTTTCAATACGTGTTATTATTGCGATAAAAACGTGCGAAGAGGCGTAGGGTTTGATAAACCCCAACTTGGAACATCGGGGCCAACATGTGGTTGTGTTTCCATGACCAGTTTTGGGCATAGTGGTTTCACGGGCACATTTGCCTGGGCAGATCCCGAAGCCGAAATTGTTTACGTATTTTTATCAAACAGGACTTTTCCCGATGCGGAAAACCGAAAATTGATACAAACTGATTTACGCAGCAAAATACAAGAAGTCATTTATGAGGCTATCGATTATTAAAGTTCAAAAAACTGTAACCTTTAATTTGAAAATAATAAAATGAAAATAGCAATAGTATGTTATCCAACCTTTGGCGGAAGTGGAGTAGTAGCCACAGAGCTGGGTTTGGCATTAGCAGAACACGGACACGAAGTTCATTTTATTACCTACAAGCAACCCGTTAGACTAGAGTTGCTTTCAAAGCACATTCACTTTCACGAGGTTTCGGTTCCTGTTTATCCACTTTTTCACTACCAACCCTACGAGCTTGCTCTCTCCAGCAAATTGGTAGATATGGTAAAACTTCATAAAATTGAAGTCTTGCACGTACATTATGCAATACCACACGCTTACGCAGGCTATATGGCGAAGAAAATGCTTGAGGAAGAAAATATCTTTATTCCTATGGTGACCACACTTCACGGAACGGATATTACTCTTGTGGGAAACCATCCATTCTACAAGCCAGCCGTCACTTTCAGCATAAACAACAGTGATGTGGTAACTTCAGTTTCTAAAAGTTTAAAAGAAGATACACTGCATCTTTTCGATATTAAAAAAGAAATACATGTAGTTCCAAACTTTATAGATATTCCGAAGAAAATTAACACATTTACCGATTGTCAGCGTGATTTAATGGCAGACAAAGACGAACGCATAATTACACATGTAAGTAATTTGCGCCAAGTGAAGCGGGTAAAGGACGTTATTGAGGTTTTTGATCGTATTCAGAAAAAAATCCCATCAAAATTAATTATAGTGGGCGAGGGGCCAGAGCGAGAGGCTTGTGAACAGCTTTGCGAGCGGAAAGGAATTGAAGAAAAAGTACTTTTTGTGGGCAATAGCAATGAAGTGGACAAAATTCTGTGTTTTACCGATCTTTTCATTCTGCCTTCGGAAAAGGAAAGTTTCGGTCTTGCTGCCTTGGAAGCAATGGCCTGTGGCGTTCCGGTAATATCGAGCAATACTGGCGGATTGCCAGAAGTAAATATCCAGGGGGTAAGTGGCTTTTTGAGCGACGTTGGCAATGTGGATGAAATGGCGGAAAATGCCTTAAAAATTTTAGCTACAGACGAAATGCTAAACAAATTTAAAAAACAGGCTATTGAATCTGCTATGGTTTATGATACCAAAAAAATCGTCCCGCTATATGAAAAATTGTACGAGGAAGCAATTGCCAAAAGAAGCGCTGCGGAGCCTCAATAATTTCTTTCAATAAATTCCATCGCATTTCCGTGCATTACGCGCTCTACTATGGCTTCAGCGTCTATCCTGTTAAAATCGTTTAACATAATTAGGTTTTTTGAAAGATAATTTTCAGCGTGGTTTAGCATTTCTTCGGCTAAATCCTTCATGTTTTCTGCTGTCCACAACCCGTTAATAGGATTTACAATTCCGTCAAAATCACTTCCAATGCTCTGTATTCCCCAACAAAAAAGTCCTTCTTTGTCCAAAACTTCGGCAATGTGCTGAACTTGCCTCCACACCAATAATGCTTTTTTGCGCAACTGTTTTCTTTTGTTTGGGAAGAATATTTTACTTTCCGAAATAGCTTTGCTGCTGCCAATGCGGCGCTCATCCAACTGGATCCCGAAAATTCCATTGCTGCGTGCAATCCTAATTAATTCTTCATCATAAAAATTTATATCAATGTCACAAAACCAATCTGCATGTTCAGAAATATCAATTTTGTTCCACTGCACGATGGAGTGCTTCCCGTTGCAGGCACCGTGGCTAGCAATTACAGGAATTTTTTCTGCATTGTATTTTGTGTCAAGTAATTGATAATACGCTTTTCGGGAGGTCGTGCTTAAATGTTTCACATCGATAGGGATTCTTTTTCCTTCTGTATTGTCCAACAACAAATCAATTACTTCCACACCTAATTCTGTAATACCGGTATTCAAGCCTCGGTCTTGATTTTTTTTCAGCATTCCTATTGAAATACTTCTTGCATGTCCACAAAGTTCGTTGTAAAAATGATGGGCAAGTGTAATGAACATTGGGCGATGCTCCCAATTTTTAATAGTCTTAATGTTTCCTATAACTTCGCTGCGGCTTGCCATATCTTTCTGCATATCCAGTCCGGTATTGAAGCTATGTCCGCCTTCTATAGTAAGTACAATATTTATAATTTTTTTTGTATCGGTTTCTGCATTAAAATTATTTTCAATATCCTGAAAATTTCGAACCAATCTATAGGTATATATTGTTCCGTCAATATTTACAACCTGATTGTGAAGCTGCTGGTAATAATGGTATTCATCCATCAAATCGGCAAAATAATCATTGTTGCTGCGTATGTAATCCATTCGCGACTGGCTTATGCTTGCAGCAAGGTTTACCAAAACGTCCGTCACTCCTTTAATTCCTATTATTTCATTTCCGAAAAAATGTTTTTCGAAAGGATAAAGAGAAACCACTACCACTTTGGTTTTAGCCTTTGCTAAAGCCATCAAGTCTGTTTGTGTAAATTTGGTAAGGGTAACAATTCGGTTCACAAACTTTTCAAGAAAATTGGGAGGACTGTAATGCCAAATGGAGTTTTTTCTATTTGGATCCAGCGCGTTTTGTTTGGTAGGATTGTACTTAAAACTTTTACTGTACGGTTTTAGAGAAGGGTGGCAATGTAAATCTACATAATGCTTTTCCATGGTTCAATTTATTGAATTCTATAAAATTGCAATAAAATGCTAACTTATGAAACAGGATTTTTCCTGTTTTTTTATAAGGGAAATGCCCCTTTTAATGTGGGGCATTTCGTTCAAGATATATTTATATAGTTTTTTAAAATTGATATCGAGCACTTATTCCTACGTCGAAATTAACGTCATCTCGATAGTTTAAATTTACCTGCGGTCTAAAGTCGAAGGAAACCAGCAGTGGAAAATCAAAGCTGTACTCTATACCCACATCACCTGTAAAAAAAGCAAAAGCTTCCGAATCCTTGTTTCGATAATGAGGATAGTTATCATCATAATAACGATCAAAACTTTCAATTCCGGCGCCTAAACCAGGTCCAGCATACCAATTAAAGCCACCGTCAATGTTCCAAACCCATTGATAAATTGCAGTAAATTTTACATCCTCCCAATAACGTTCGCTATGCCATGCCAGCCCTAGTTCCAGACGGTTTGCATCGCCCAATGCACGTTGATAATTAACCTCTGGGCCAAAGCCATTACTTTCACTAAGACGAATTCCAATAGCGTTTTTTGAAATCTCTTGTGCATTAGCTTGCATTCCCACACCAATAACTAGTAATATTAATAAAGCTGATTTTTTCATAATTTTTTCTTTTAGTTATAAACGTTGTAAATGTAGGAGTATTATAAAGCTACAATCGTTAACGGGATGCTAATCCCAAATGCAAAAATTACAAAGTTTTGTTAAGGAATTTTCTACATTTACAGTACCGACAATGAAAAAGCAATTCCAAGATTTTCAAAAGATATTCAATGGAGAATTTTTTACAGATTACCTCCATACATCATTATATGCCACAGATGCTTCGGTTTACCGAAAAGTACCGATGGCAGTGGCTTATCCTACTAACGAACGCGGTATCAAGCAACTTATCGCTTTTGCAGAAGAAAATGAACTGTCGCTCATTCCAAGAACAGCGGGTACATCCCTTGCGGGACAATGCGTAGGTGAAGGGATAGTGGTTGATGTTTCAAAGCATTTTACCAAAATAATATCCGTCGATACAGAAAATAGAACTGTCACACTTCAGCCTGGGATTATCAGGGATGAATTGAACCGTTATCTCAAACCTTTAAATCTTTTTTTTGGCCCCAATACTTCCACCAGCAACCGTTGTATGATTGGCGGCATGGTGGGCAATAACAGTAGTGGCACCACTTCAATTCAGTACGGCGTAACGCGCGACAAGGTTTTAAAGCTGAAATCAATCCTTTCCAATGGTGAAGAAGTGATTTTTGAAAATCTTTCAAAAGAAGAATTTTTGAAAAAAACTGCACTCGATACTTTGGAAGGAAAAATTTATAAAACGCTTTATGATGAATTGATTTCCGAAGAGGCCCAACAGGAAATTTGGAAGGAATTTCCGAAACCCGAAATCCACCGAAGAAACACGGGTTATGCGGTTGATAGCTTGCTGAATACAACTGTTTTTGGTGATTTTGAGGAAGAAATAAACTTGTGCAAACTGCTCTGCGGAAGTGAGGGAACCCTTGCTTTTACTACCGAAATTACACTTCAACTGGATCCTTTACCACCACAATTCACGGCAATGGTGGCAACGCATTACAAAACCCTGGAAAGCTGTTTAAATGATGTAGTCGTGGCTATGCAGCACAATCTGTTCACTTGTGAAATGATGGACAACGTGATTTTGGATTGTACTAAAAAAAACAAAACCTACGAGCCCTACCGTTTTTTTGTAAAAGGAAACCCGAAGGCAATTCTGCTTTTGGAATTGAATAGCAATTCGGAAGAAGATTTGCAGGATCAAATAACTGCATTGTCGGGCTCACTTAAAATTTCTGGTTATAGCTATCACAGTCCCGTTTTAAGGGGTGTGGAGATTGAAATGGCTTTGGAACTACGCAAGGCAGGCTTGGGGCTTTTGGGAAATATGGTGGGCGACAGGAAGGCAGTTGCCTGCATTGAGGATACGGCAGTGGCTTTGGAAGATTTGCCAGCCTATATCGGGGAATTTTCCGCATTGATGAAAAAGTATGGTCAAGAGGCGGTTTACTATGCCCACGCTGGCGCAGGGGAGTTGCATTTGCGACCCATCCTAAATTTGAAGGAGAAGGAAGGGGTGGAGTATTTCAGAAAAATTACGACCGATGTGGCGCTTCTCTGCAAAAAATACAAAGGCTCCTTTAGCGGTGAACACGGCGATGGTATTGTACGCGCCGAATTTATTCCGTTGATGATTGGTGAAAAAAACAATACGCTTTTAAAAAGAATTAAAGCAGCTTTTGATCCGCAAAACATTTTCAATCCCGGAAAAATTGTGGATGCTTTTAAAATGGACGAGTCTCTGCGGTATGAGGTGGGAAGGGAAGAGCCGATAATCGAGACATTAATGGACTTCAGTGATTCCGAGGGAATTCTTCGTTTGGCTGAAAAATGCAATGGCAGCGGCGACTGTAGAAAAACGGCGGAAGCAGCCGGAGCCATGTGCCCCAGTTATCACGCCACCAAAAACGAAAAAGACACCACTCGGGCACGTGCCAACGCTTTGCGTGAGGTTTTGACTAATAATGAGGCTGTAAATAAGTTCAATTCAAAGGAATTAAAAGAAGTTTTTGACCTCTGCATCAGCTGTAAAGCTTGTGCCAGTGAATGCCCAAGTAATGTGGATATAAGCACTGCCAAAGCTGAATTTTTGTATCAATACAATAAAGTGAATGGTATTTCATTTTCAAACAATATCTTCGGAAAAAGCACGAAACTGAACAAAATGGCTTCCAGATTTCCGAAGCTTTCCACTTGGTTTTTTACGAATGGTTTTACTTCAAAAATTATCAAAAAAACAGCAGGCGTGCATCAAAACCGTTCATTACCAAAAGTTTCGACTATAAGTTTCAGTAAAATACTTAAAAATAATGAAAATCAAAGTGTTGAAGTAAATCTTATTGAAAATATAAAACATAAAAGTGTATTGCTTTTTGTTGATGAATTCAGTAATTATTTGGATACTGAAATAGCGTTGGATTCGTTTTTGCTTTTAACAGGTTTGGGGTATAAGGTAGAAGTGATAGATAATTTGGACAGTGGCCGAGCATTGATTTCGAAAGGCTTTTTGGAAGAAGCGAAAAAAGAAGCGAATAAAAATATATTTTTTTTAAAGGATAAAGTTTCGAAGGAAGTTCCTTTGGTTGGTATTGAACCCTCAGCAATACTGTCCTTCCGCGATGAATACCTTCGTTTGGTGGATGATAAAATTTCAGCGGAAGCTATTTCAAGAAACACATTTTTGATTGAAGAATTTCTTTCGGCTGAAATACAAAACGGAACTATTTCCGCATCACAATTTACTTCCGAAGAAAGAAACATTAAAATACACGTGCATTGCCACCAAAAATCACTGAGCAACCAAAAAGTAACTTTTGATATTTTGAATTTACCCAAAAACTACAAACCTACCATTATACCTTCCGGTTGTTGTGGAATGGCGGGCAGTTTTGGCTATGAAAAAGAGCATTATGAGGTGAGCATGAAAATTGGGGAACTGAAACTTTTTCCCGCAGTACGTAAAGCGAAGGAAGACACGATTATTGCGGCAAATGGAACAAGTTGCCGCCACCAAATATGTGATGGCACGGGCAGGCAAGCGATGCATCCTATTACAATTTTAAAACTTGCTTTGAAAAATTAGATTACAACAATGAGTTAAAGGCTCTCATTGCCGCTACCATATTTTCCAATCCGTCAGTTTCTTCTTCAAGCCCTGCATCTTCCGGAATAAAAATATGCTGACGGTCATGGTAGGAATATAGATTCCAATTTTCGTTATGATATTCCAAAGCAGTGAGGTTTTCTATCCAATCACCACTGTTTAAATACTGGCAGCTACCTTTATCTGTCACAATCTTTTTTATGCATGGTTGATGGATGTGGCCACAGATTACATAATCAGACTCATTGTCAATTGCCAAATCGGTCGCGGTTTTTTCAAAATTGTCTATGAATTTAATGGCAGATTTTACACTGTTTTTAATTTTCTTAGAAAGTGAATATTTTTCGCGACCCGCTTTTTCTAATAAATAATTTATAAACCTGTTGAAAAGAATCAATAGATCATAACCCCAACCACCAAGCTTAGCAATCCATTTGGCGTGCTGTACAGATGCATCAAACACATCGCCGTGAAAAAACCAGGCTTTTTTTCCGTCCAGATTGAGTATTAATTTATCACATATTTGAATATTGCCCATTTTGGTATTGCTAAACTTTCGTAGCTTTTCATCGTGGTTTCCTGTTATATAATACACTTTTGTGCCTTTAGCGGCTAAGGACAAAATCTTTTTAATAATCAAAAGATGTGCTTTGGGAAAATAGCTTTTTCGGAACTGCCAGATATCAATAATATCGCCATTCAAAATAATTTTTTTTGGCTTTACAGAGTTTAAATAGTGAAGAAGTTCTTTGGCGTGGCAGCCGTAAGTCCCCAAATGGACATCAGATATTACAACAATTTCAACTTTTCTTTTCAATCATACATATTTACATTACAAATTTCTAGAATTCAACGAATAAATACTTTAAGTAAAAGTTATGATTAAAAGGCGAGAATGTTATTTGATGAACAGTATGTATCTTAAATATTATGAACAACGTTATTTTCATTATTCGTCCCTATCAATTACATTTGTTAAAAAGCAACCTATGGCAGGCAATTCCTTTGGAAAAATTTTTAAACTCACCACTTTTGGCGAATCGCACGGTCCAGCCATCGGCGGTATTATAGAAGGCTGTCCCGCAGGACTTTCACTGGATTTTGAAGCTATAAACGCAGAAATGCAACGTCGAAAACCCGGCCAATCCGCAATCGTTACCCAACGAAAGGAAGAGGACGAAGTAAAATTTCTCTCTGGCATATTTGAAGGAAAAACCACGGGAACGCCAATTGGCTTCACCATTGAAAACACAGACCAAAAAAGCAAGGATTACAGCCATATAAAGGATATTTACCGCCCATCGCACGCAGATTATACGTACGATAAAAAATACGGAATACGTGATTATCGTGGCGGTGGACGCTCCTCTGCCCGCGAAACGGCTTGTAGGGTTGTGGCAGGTGCCATCGCAAAACAAATGCTTCAGCATATAAAAATCACCGCCTTTGTTTCTTCCGTAGGTGAAATTGAACTCAAAAAAAATTATTCCGAAGTTGATTTTTCAGAAATTGAAAAAAACCCCGTGCGTTGTCCCGATGCCGAAATGGCTTCAAAAATGGAGAGTTACATAAAATCAATCCGAAAAGAAGGAGATACCGTTGGCGGAACGGTTACTTGTGTTATCCAAAATGTACCTATTGGTCTGGGCGAGCCGGTTTTTGATAAATTGCATGCTGAGCTTGGCAAAGCAATGCTTTCAATAAATGCCGTAAAAGGTTTTGAATACGGAAGTGGTTTTTCGGGGACAAAAATGAAAGGTAGCCAGCACAATGATCAATTTAAAAAAGACGGAAGCACAAAAACCAATCACAGCGGCGGAATACAGGGAGGAATAAGCAATAGCGAAGACATTTATTTCAAGGTAGCCTTTAAGCCCGTGGCCACCATTATGCAAAAACAGGAAACCATAGACAGTAAAGGTGATAAAGCCGTGGCTGAAGGTAAGGGCCGTCACGATCCTTGCGTGGTGCCACGAGCAGTGCCCATTGTAGAGGCAATGGGTGCTTTGGTATTGGCAGATTTCTATTTATTGAATAAAATTTCAAAAATTTAAAGACATATTTTTTATGAAAAAACTCGCGCTACACTGGAAAATAATCATCGGATTGGTTTTAGGTATCATTTGGGCATTGCTTTCCAGCCAACTGGGATGGAGTGAATTTACCATAGATTGGATAGCGCCGTTTGGAAAAATTTTCATCAATCTTTTAAAGTTGATTGCCGTACCGCTTGTTTTAGTCTCAATAATTAGTGGAGTTGCAAATATTGGCGACCCCTCGAGTTTGGGAAGAATGGGAGGGAAGACCCTTTTGGCGTATTTGATTACCACACTTTTTGCCGTAAGCATGGGGCTTCTATTGGTAAACGTTATTAAGCCCGGAAAATTAATTGACGAACAGAGTAGAATAGACAATAGAATAAGTTATGAAATCTGGGCCGCTTCCGAAGGGCACGAAATTAAGGATGGAATCAATTACCTGCAGGATCCGGCTTTCTTTGAACGCGCCCAAAAAATCACCGATCTCTCAAAAGGTGAATTAAAAGATGCTTCGGTTACCGAAAAAATGCAGACCGCCGAAAAGACAAAAGAGTCCACGCCTTTGCAGCCTTTAGTGGATATTGTTCCGGAAAATTTCTTCTTTTCATTAACTGATAATGGCTTGATGCTGCAGATTATTTTCTTCGGAATATTTTTCGGGGTGTGTTTGTTATTGATTCCGAATGAAAAATCAAAACCTGTCACAGATTTTATGGACAGCGCCATGGAAGTTTTCTTAAAAATGGTTGACTTGGTGATGCAGGCGGCGCCATTCTTTGTATTCGCGCTTTTGGCAGGCGTTGTGAGCAAAATGGCAGGGGACGATATAGGCAAAGTTTATGAAATATTTAAAGGGTTAAGTTGGTACTCACTTACTGTTTTTCTAGGATTGATGTTGATGATTTTTCTCATTTATCCATTATTGGTGAAATTATTTGTGAAGAAAATTCCCTATAAAGGCTTTTTTAAAGCAATGGCTCCTGCACAGACTTTGGCTTTTTCAACTTCAAGTAGCGCGGCAACCCTGCCAGTTACCATGGAATGTGTAGAAGAAAACTTAGGGGTTGACAAAAAAATAACCAGCTTCGTTTTACCTATTGGAGCAACTGTGAATATGGACGGAACCTGTCTTTATCAAGCAGTTGCAGTGGTTTTTCTTGCGCAACTACATATGATTGATTTGACGCTTGGACAACAACTTACAATAGTGCTGACAGCAACATTGGCATCCATTGGTTCAGCTGCTGTGCCAAGTGCGGGCTTGGTAATGCTTATAATAGTTTTGGAATCGGTTGGTTTAAATCCAGCTTGGATTGCAATCATTTTCCCTGTTGACAGAATTTTGGATATGTTCCGTACCGTAGTGAATGTTACGGGAGATGCTACAGTGTGTACAATTATTGCAAAGGGTGAAGACATGTTAAACTATGTGCCACACGATAATCCTTCAGAGACTTTTGATTTGGATTCGTAACATTTTCTCAATAGTTTCTTAAAAATAGAATAACCTTTTCAATAAAATGTAAACGTAATTTTGCCTTCCCAGGTTTACTATTAAAAATATGTTGCAAGAAATATTAATTTATATTAAATTAGATTTCTCCCCAGAAGCATAGACCCAATCTATATTTCTGAACCCTTGCCTTCTTAGCTATGTAAATTACATAGTTATGAAAAAATCACTTTTATTCTTTGTTATTGCAGCTATTGCAACTGTATCTTATTGCCAAGTTGGCATTGGTACCACCACACCATCACCTGCGTCCATGCTTGAAGTAAGTAGCACCTCAGATGGGGGTAATACCTATAAAGGGTTTATGCCTCCACGTGTTCCTAATGTAGCTGCGCGGGATGCAATTAATGCAGGGTATTCAGATTTTGGGCTAATCATTTTTTTATTGGATTACCCTAATAATCAGGGATGTTTGCAAATGTGGGATGGTGATAGTTGGGAAATTATAAATTGTGTTGTTCTTGCCAGCCCCGTGGCCTGGATTAATGAATTTCATTACGATAATAGTGGAACCGACACTGGCGAGTTTATTGAAATAGCAGGCCCTGCAGGTTTGGATTTGAGCAGTTATTCCATTGAACTTTATAATGGAGCGAACGGTAATACTTACGGAACAACAATTAATTTAAACGGTATAATACCTAATCAATCCAATGGGATTGGAACACTTAGTTTTAATATTTCTCCAATCCAAAACGGAAACCCAGATGGATTTGCTTTAATTGATTCTGGTACCGTTCTTTACTTTTTGAGTTACGGAGGTTCTTTTATTGCAAATAATGGGACAGCTGCAGGTATGACTTCAGATGATATTGGTGTAGCCGAACCAGGTACTACGCCTATTGGTGAATCACTTCAACTTACAGGAACTGGAAATCAATACAATGATTTTACGTGGAGCAGTCCTTCGGCTGAGTCACCAGGAAACATAAATTCAGGGCAAACAATAAATTAGAAAAGTACAGAGCCGAAGCGCTGCACTTTTCAATCTTTAAATCATAGATATACTCTCTTATATTTGGGATATTTTACGGTATAGGTAAATTCCTTTTTATCAGTAGTATTGGGTTGCAGATTTAATTTCCATCTTAGAATACCTGTTTTGTCATTGTATTCCGCAGTGCCAATTGTTACATCTTCTACCTTAATTTCCTTATTTTCTGAAATGGGGATTCGGTCTTCAAGAATCAGATTGATTGGAGTTTTCTTATTGTTTTTTATTTCAATGGTATATCCTTTATCTACAATTCGGGTACCGCCCAAAAAGGACTTACTTTTAAAATTTTCCAATTTTTCACGTTTCACAATAATATTTGGGTCCATTCCTAGGGAAAGGTTTAAACTATCTGAGGTTGCTTGTGGATCTATAAATGATTTTCCAGCATAGTTTCCTTCAAAATATATATTTGCTTCGCCGGCAAGAAAGTCAAACTTCTCCCAGTTTTTAAGAGTGGCCGTGAGAAAAACATTTTCGTTAAGCTCTGGAGCAGCGTAATGTTGAAAGAGAGCGGGCAATTCGAATTTATCAACCTCTATCACGGTTATTTCGGCATTGGATTTAATTGTGTATTTTTCCCTAATCTCAAAACGGGTGGTGGTAATGCCAGATTCTTTAATTGAAAAGAAAGATTCCTCTGTTTTTTTTGTAGTAATTACTACAACTCCATTTGCACCCCGAGAACCATATCTAGCTATTGTTCCACGATCTTTTAAAACGGTTATATCTGCAATTGAAGATTCGTCTATATTTACCAATTCACTTTCAGAAATTGGAATTCCATCAAGAATATATAACGGATTCGACGCTGTTAAACTTCCTGTTCCTCTAATTCTTACGAAAACGCTTTGTCCAGGTTGTCCATTTGCAGATGTTACTTGTACTCCTGCAGCTTTTCCTGAAAGTTTTCTATCTATTGAATTATTAGTTCCACCATAACCAGTAACAACAACTTCATCCAACGCTGAACCCACAATCAATGACACATTCATTGTGTTTGCATAAATTGGCAATTTTTCAGTTTCAAAACCAACATAACTGTATGTTAATTCGCGGTAGCCCAGAACGTCTATTGTATAGTTTCCATTAAAATCAGTTTGGGTTCCCTGTGAAGTTCCGGCTATTATTACATTTACTCCCGGCAACGGCAATCCAGTATCGTCATATACCGTTCCACTAACTTTACGAATGGTTGGATTGTATTTATACGTTGTGTTGCGCACGGGTGCTTTGCTAGCATAACTTCTATTATTGAAATTGAGATATTTGGGAAGTAGTGTAGGCTTTATATTGTTCGTATTAGGATCACCTGTTGATAATACCACATTCACATTATCCCAATCTGTACCGCTTTGTTGATACACATTGGCTTTATAAGAAAACTCGATAGGTGAGGAGGTATTGGTAGCGCGAATATCATATAAAGGAAACCAACCAGCATTTTTAATATTGTACTTAAACTTTAAAACAAGGTTTGTGGGCTTTTGGGAATTCAGTTTTAAGATTATTTCGCCACGTTGCTCTTTTTTGGAATCATCCAGTTTCAAAAGTTCGTTTTGGTGATCGGCAATTGACTTATTTATTTCTGATAGGATCAGTTGCTGCTTGAAAATTTCATTTTTTATCTCGGTTACACGGTTGCGATAGTAAACAGACATTTCCTTTATCATTTCCACGGAAAGATTGGTAGCATCGCTATTGATACGTTGATTTTTTTGAAGTAATTGTAATTCTTCATTGTAGCCCGCTATTTCATTCTCTATTTGGTTTTTTTGTTGCTGAAAGGTTTTCAATAGATTTTCTACAGATTGATATTCCTGTGAGCTTTCTTTCTTTTCCAAAAAATCTATATTAAAAACTATGGAAAGCACCGAAGCATCGCCCAAACCTGAAACTTGAATGCTGTTTTCATCAATGTCGGGAGAAAGATTGTTGAATACAAAAGTATTTTCGCCCGGCAAAAGATTTACGGAAGCGGTACGCTCAATGGAAGCACCTTCTAAATAAACGGTTACTTTTTCAATTTTTGAAGTTGTAGGTTTTTCCAAATTAGCAAATAGGGAAAGGGGCAGTAAGAAATAAAGTAGCAGTAAATTTTTCATGGTGATGGTTTTTATTGGTTATAGAACCAAAACTATCACAGTGTTCCCTTTTTAAATAATTACTTTGAGGGAAGAAGTTATTTGAGATAGGGAAAAGAGGTTATTGGTTATTAAAAAAAAACAGGCCCCACTATGAGGCCTGTCTTATCAACTAAATCTAATTATGAAAAGTAATTAGTTCTTAATCAGTTTATAGGTTCCCACTTCACCACTTACGGTAATTTTCATAATATATGTTCCCGTAGCAAGGCTTGAAACGTTAAGTTCCATAGTATTTGCGTTATTGCTCATTTCAATTACTCTTTGGCCCAACATATTGAAAACAGTTGCTTTTTCTATAGCTGCTTGTGCTTTCAGATTCACTACATTATTTGTTGGATTAGGATAAAAACTGAAATCTTCAAGAATGTTTTCATCCACACCAAGTACGCTTGCATCTATAGTAATGTCAGTTATTCCTCCAGTATTCAATACAAAAACGTAATATGTTTGGTTTGCCAAAGTGAAAATAGAGGCCGATGTACCTGGGGCACATTGGTTAGAATTTTGGTCTACCCAAGTTAAATCTGCTTCTGTTGCATTTTCATCGGAAGCAGTATAGAACGTCACTGAGCTTGCCCCTGCAGGTGAAACAATAGTAGCATCTGCATTTCCGTCAACATTTGTGGTGAACTTGTACCAAACTCCGTTTGCACCTGTTAGATCACACCCAGCTGGGCTTCCATTTTCAGTGGTAGCTGCAGGCATTGCAACTGCAGTGTCTGTGTATGGGAAACCTACTTGGTCTACATCAATCGCGTTAACAATCATATCATTTGGTGGTGGTACCGGCGTACAATCTACATTCAAGGTAAAGTTTCCAGTAGCGTTTAAGAAACCGTGAACCAAAATATAATATGTTGTATTTCCGTCAGATTGGAAAGATACTTCAGATTGAAGCCCGCAAGCGTCATCATTTGCTGTTTCGCAAACCAAAGCACCGCAAGTTCCAGAGTAAACTGTTAATTTACTATCGTAATCTGTTCCACCACAAAGTGAAATGGTGTAATCTGTAACTAAGCCACTGTTATCTGTGAATTCATACCAAACGCCCGGCGCTGTAATATCTACTCCGTCACAGGCTGGGGTAGTAGCGTCAAATGTTGCATTTGCAGTTGTTCCAGTAATTGTTTCGCCACACGCTATTGGCAATGCATTTTCGCATTCGTCATTCACTGCAAGTTCTTCACACGTTACTTCCAATGTAAAGTTTCCAGCACTGGAGCCAAAGCCTTCAACCATAATGTAATAAGTAGAAGTTCCATCCGAAAGAAACGTAAGTTCAGATTGAAGTCCGCAAGAATCATCATTGACTGCAATTTCATTAGCTAATGTGCAATCTTCGAAAATTCTTACTACTGTATCAAAGTCAGTTCCTGAACATAATGAAATTGTTACAAGTTGTTCCGTTCCTGTTCCCGTAAAGCTGAAAAACTCATCATTTGCAGCGTTTCCGCCAGAATCGGTATCGTTGATGGTTTCTCCGGTAACTGTATCACCGCAAGCAACGGCTATTGCTCCACCACAACCATCATTTCCATTATTGAAAATATTATAGTGTGAAAAATAGGCATCGTAATTTCCTGTTGTTGGAATTATGTCTTCCCCTGCAAATGGATTAAAATCTGCGTCTGGACTTCTGAAGCCTCCAATGGTAAGGATTTCATTGTTATTATTAATAAACAATTGATGATTATTTTCAATATTATTGCCCCCCACGGTCCAATGATTTTGATACTCACCATTCGTGGTCATTTCCAATAGAAAATTATCAGAATTACCATTAGATGTCGTTAAAGCCTCTGCAGCACTATTATCAAAATCGGTTGTCGCGCTAAATTGACCTGTTGCGTACAGATTGCCGTTAGCGCCTTCTTTTATATCATAAAAGTTTTCAAAATTTGTGCTATCACCACCTAAAACATAACTATAATCATAATTTCCATCGGTATCAAATTTGCTTAAAAAGGCATCAGAAAAACCTAAAGACACAAAAGTATTTACACCTGCACTAGGGTCTAAATCTACTGTTCCAATAAATTCACCTCCTAAGTAAATTCCTGATGGAAGGTTTTTTATTGTACTTGCAAAGTCATTACCTGATCCTCCAAAGGAGTTACCCCAAATAAAATCGCCATCAGCGGATAGTTTTGCCATAAACATATCATCATTCCCATTGGAGGTGAAGGGTGCCGTTCCGGCATTTGGGTCAAGATCAACGGTGTTTCTGAACCTTCCGGTTAATAATAGATCTTCATTTGTATCAAATTCCATATCTACAACTTGTACTATACCGGTGGATGCAAATGTTTTTACCCAAACAAAATTTCCGTCAGTATCCAACTTTAGAAGAAAACCATCTGTAGAAGCACCTCCATTGGTTGAGAACAATATATGTTCAGCGATTGGATCTGGATCAAAATCTGCATAATTAAATGAACCGCCAATATAAACATTACCAGCACTGTCCACTTCAATGCTTTTTGAATCTTCATTGGCCACGGCAGCTGGATTACTTACTTGTTTTGCCCAAACAAAATCGCCATTGCTATCTAGTTTAATGATAAAACAATCCCGGCTTAAAAAAGGTGCAGGCTGTTCTAAAAGAAATACTCCTGGTCCTGGATCGGCATCAAAGGCTAAAGCCCCAGCCCCTTGGAAATATCCGGTTATGTAAAGGTTATCGTTCGCGTCTACCGCTACGTCTAGAGCAACATCGTCAGCTTGTCCACCAAAACCTTTTACCCAAATTGGATTTCCATCGATATCGAATTTTGTTAAAAAGCCATCCGCATTTCCACCGGCCCAAGTTACGCTTGTGCTACCAACAGTAATGGTTCCCGAATAAATTCCTGCTGAATATACATTCCCTTGACTGTCCATAGCAGAACGATAGGGAATTTCAATGGAAGTATCACCAAAGGTTGTTGTACCAAAATAATCCTGTGCCGAACAAATTGCTCCCCAAAGAGAAACCGTAGCAACGAGTATCGATTTTGTAATTGTTTTCATTTTCACTTGTTTTAAATTATTAATAATTGTTTAGTTTATATTGAACTCCAACCCAATTCCACGAACACTTTCAATTGAAATATTTGGGTCGTCTTGAAGGTGCTTTCTTATTCTTGTTACAAATACATCCATACTTCTGCCCGAAAAGAAATCGGTCTTTTGCCATACCTGTTGTAAAATTTCTTCCCGTTTTATCAATTGGTTTCTGTTTGAATAGAGATAATAGAGCAGACGCGCTTCCTTTTCGGTGATTTTCTGGGTTTTGTCATTAATTTTTAACTCCAGATTTGTAGCGTCAAAAGTGTATTTTCCGATGGAAATAATCTCGTTTTGTGGAAGTTCGGCACGAACGGTTTTTTGTTGTTCAGCACGGTTCATTATATTTTTAATACGAAGAATTAATTCCTCAGCTTCAAAAGGTTTTACTACATAGTCATCGGCGCCAAGTTTCAGCCCTTTTATTCTGTCTTCCTTTGTTTTACGGGCGGTTAGGAATAAAAATGGAATTTCAGGATTCACTTCTATTATTTTTTCAGCAAGCGAAAAACCGTCCATAATTGGCATCATAACATCCAGAATACAAATGTCAAATTCACCATTTTTAAAAACTTCAAAACCTTCGTTTCCGTCCTTTGCCCAAGAAACCGAAAACTTGTTTAGCTCTAAATATTGTTTCAGCATCGTTCCGAAATCCAAATCATCTTCGGCTAAAAGTATATTTTTCATATTATGGGGATTTTAATGGTGAATACTGAACCCTTGTTTCCTTCACTTTCTACTAAAATACTTCCGCCGTGCGCTTTTATAATTTGTTTTGTATAGTAAAGTCCCAGTCCCAAACCTTTGTAATTGTGGGTGTCTTTTTCGCTAATTCGATAAAATTTCTCAAAGATGAAGCGTTGGTATTTTGGGGAAATACCGATGCCGTTGTCCTTTATGGAAATGTAATGTGTGGAATCCATTTTATCAATTCCGTAACTGGCCGTCAATTCGTTTCCGCCATATTTAATGGCGTTATTTAAAAGATTTATAATTGCAGTGCTCAGATAGAATTTGTCAGCTTCGATAGGGATTCCAGTACTGTCGATATTTCTCTGAAGTTTTATTTCCGATGAAATAGAAAGTATATAATCGTCCAGCAATTCATTCATAAAAATACTGCTATTAAATGTTTCCTTTGAAAGCTGGATTTCCTGATAGCCCAAACTGCTTTGCAAAACTTGGTCTATCAATTTTTGAAGTCTTGTATTCTGGCGTTCAATAATTTGAACAGCATTATCTGCAATTTCTTTATTTCCATTGGCGTGTTCGCTCGTTAATGTTTTTGTTGCTAATGAAAGTGTGGAAAGTGGCGTTTTAAGTTCGTGTGTAATGTTATTGATGAAATCGGTTTTAATTTCAGCCAACCGTTTCTGCTTCATCAAATTTTGAATGGAATAATAAAGCAAACTCACCACATAAAGAAAAAGCAAGCTTGAAAGGATAAGCAACCCAGAAAGTTCTTTCAGCATAATTGCGTCCCAATCCGTGATATTCATATAAATACTGGATTTAAAATTGAGCTTTATTGGACTTTGATCGTCCTGCCACGTACTGTTATTGATGAGAAGTCCGTCATTTTGTGCAAAATTTTCTCCCAAAAGGATTATTGTATCATTGTCTTCAGGATTATAAATTTCCTTTTTGTTTCCCAAAGAATCTGTAAGTGTTACTGAAGTGAGTACCTTTTTAATCTTTACATTATAATTCTCTTTCTCCTTTGCCAATCCTTGATTAAAAAGTTGCAGAAAACCCGGGTTGATTTCTATAGTTTTTTCCCGAAGGTTTAAGAGTAAATCTTTTTCTTTTAACTCACCCTTTTCATATGCTCTCAGGTTTTCAAGAAAATCTGTCCGATACAACCACATTATGGAGTCCAACTCCTTGGTGTTGTACACCTTGGCAATCGCGTTACGGGCATCAATAGTGTAAGTTTTCTTTTTGAGCTCGTAGGTATTATAAATAAGATATCCCTGAATGCCAATAAGCGCGATCAGGGTAAAAATTGAAATGGCGACTAAGCCTTTAAACTTCAATTGCATGGCGTAAAAATATTGTTTAGATGAAAAGTTAAGGAAATAAAACGAACCGTTAACTTATCGTTAACCGAAGTGTAAAATTTTGGAATGGGCAATTTGTATTATAGAAATTTTGATTTCAGTTCCGCAGTGGGAATCATACAACTTTCCTTTTTCCCGAACCATTTATAGCGGTTTTTGGCAATGTAATCATAGACTGCATTTCTGATGAATTTTGGCACAACCATAAATCCAAAAAGTAGGGGATAGGCGCCCGAAAGGTATTTGGCTATACGAAGCGCCGCCGAGGATTTTTCATAATGTTTTTCGCCATCAATAAGAATGATGGAATCTACTTTTGAAGTATCTATATTGAATTTTGAAGTCAGCTCTTGCCCAATTTCACTTTGAAGCGCAGCAAATTTGAAAACATTCTTTTTATCGCGTTTAATAATATAAGTAACCGCGTCATTGCAGAGATTGCAAACGCCGTCAAATAAGATGATTTTATAATTATTAGACATAATAACTTTTAAGAAATCCCAAAGAAAACAAATCCCAAATTCCAAATAAATCTCAATTTCAAAAAATCAACTAGTTGAAACATTTATAAGGCTTTTGTGATTTGGAATTTGTTATTTGATTCTTTTTTGTGATTTGTGATTTGTGACTTGTGATTTGTCATTTGGAATTTTCAATTCAAACTTTCTCCAGTTCTTCCAAACTAACATTCGTTGTAAACATTCCGTAATTAACGATTGCTTTATTCTTCTCAATAATATCAATCGTACCAATTGCTCTGCCATCAATCATACGAACTCTGTCGCCAATTTTAAGGGTAACTTTCGGTTTTGGCGGTGGCAATTTTTTTGCTTTTTCCTTTTCCTCTTTTTTGCGCTCGCGAATAACTTCAACTTTCTTTTCAACTTCTTTAATAACCTCCCGTTCTTTGGCTTCTACAACCTTTTTCACTTTTGGCGCAAGCTTTTTCCGTTTGCTGTTTTCAATCATCACCAGCTTCATCAACTCGTCTATCAACTGTTTTTTCTGTTTGTTGTTGAAATATTTTTCAGAAAGCACATCAAGCTTTTTCCCCAAGCTGATTAGTTTTTGATTGGCATCAAACAATTCCTGATAGCTTTCCAGTTTTTCCTGTACACGGGCATTCACTTCTTCCAATTGTTTGCTTTCAATCCGTGCCTTTTGTTCTTCGGTTTTTAAAGATTCCGAAGTCTTCCGAAGGTTTGACCGCTCTTTTTGAAGATTGGCAATGGTTTTATCGAAACGCACTTTTCCGCGTTCAATCTTCTTTTTTGCTTTATTGATCAAACTATACGGAATACCATTTTTTTGAGCAACCTCAAACGTATAACTGCTTCCGGCCTCGCCCAAATGCAGATGGTACAAGGGTTCCAAAGATTTATTATCGAACTGCATATTGGCATTGATGGCGTGGGGCAGTTCATTTGCCAACAATTTTAAATTGGTATAATGGGTTGTGATTATTCCAAATGCCTCCCGTTCGTAAAAAACCTCTAAAAATGTTTCCGCCAAAGCCCCGCCGAGTTCAGGGTCACTGCCAGTTCCAAATTCATCAATCAAAAAAAGCGTTTTGTTGTTGCACTTTTTCAGAAATTGGTTCATTTTTTTTAAACGGTAACTATATGTACTGAGGTGGTTTTCGATGGATTGGTTATCGCCAATATCGGTCAAAATCCGTTTGAAAAAACACATTTCACTTTGCGGTTCGGCAGAAATCAACAAACCGCTTTGAAGCATCACCTGCAAAAGTCCAACGGTTTTCAGCGTTATACTTTTCCCGCCAGCGTTTGGTCCAGAAATTACGATTATCCGTTTTTCGGGAACCAGTTCAATGCTCTGCGGAAATGTTTTTTCTTTCCTTTTATTGTTTGAAACCAACAACAGTGGATGAAATGCTTTTTGAAGCGAAATCTTTTTTTCCGAAACGATAATGGGCAACACGCCATTTATTTTTAAAGCATATTTCGCTTTCGCATAAAGCACATCCATTGTTATCAAATATTCCTGATAGCTCGCCAAAAGTGAAGCGTGCGGACGTACAAATTCCGTCATTGCTTTTAGAATTCGCTTTATTTCTTCGTCTTCCTCATATAAAAGATTGCTGAGTTCGTTGGCATATTCCAGCGTTTCCTGTGGTTCTATATAAACAATGCTTCCCGTCTTTGAGCTTCCCAAAACGGCGCCTTTCACCTTTTTGCGGTACATCGCTTTTACGGCAAGCACGCGGCGGTTTTCAACCACAGACTCTCGGATTTCGTCCAAATAATCACTTTGTGCGTACTGTGAAAGTGCTTTTGTAAAAGAGGAATTAATCTTTCCTTTTACAACGTTCAATCTCCTGCGAATGATACCGAGTTCTGTAGAAGCTTCGTCCTTTATTTCGCCGTATTTGTCTATTCGCTTGTTTATTTCTTCGGAAATGATTGAAGTGTAATTTACCTCTTCCGAAAAGGAATTTAAATGAATATAAAACTCTTCAAATTTTTTAAAGAATTTTAGAAGAATCCGCGTGGTTTCAGAAATGGATAGAATTTTTCGGAAACCCGAAATTTCCAAACTGCTATTTTCAATTTCAAGCAAACGTAGCTCCCGAAAAATAGGGTCAAAACCGTGGTTTGGAATTCTGTTATCGCCATCAAATGAAGCTGTAAACTCTTTTACACGTTGCAATTCTGGCTCAATTTCAGTAAATTCCTGAAAAGGAGTTATTTTTAAAACCTGCTCTTTTCCCGGTTGTGTTACACTAAATTCTGCAACTTGCCGCAAAACGGTCGGAAATTCCAGGTCTTCTAAAGTTTTACTATCTATACGGGCTTTCCGTTTTATTTCCATTAATTTTACTTTTTCAGCAATCATACAAAAGTAACAATAATGCAGGTAACAATCGAGCCGGGTTGGAAGGCGATTTTAAAGGATGAATTTGAAAAACCATATTTTAAAAATTTGGTGGAATTTGTAAAATCTGAATATAATTCAACAAAATGTTTCCCTCCGGGAAAGCAGATTTTTTCAGCATTCAACCATACGCCTTTTAAGAAAGTGAAAGTTGTAATAATAGGGCAGGACCCTTATCATGGGCCGGAACAGGCACACGGTTTGTGTTTTTCTGTCGGTGAAAATGTTGCCGTTCCACCTTCATTGAAAAATATTTTTGAAGAAATACGGACTGATATCGGTTCGCCAATTCCAAACAATGGAAATTTGGAACGGTGGGCTGACCAAGGGGTTTTGCTTTTGAACGCAACATTAACAGTTCGGGCACATCAAGCGGGAAGCCATCAAAATAAAGGATGGGAACAATTTACGGATGCTGTCATTGAAAAACTTTCAAAGGAAAGGGAAGGCTTGGTTTTTATGCTTTGGGGCGGACCCGCAAAAAAGAAAGGAGCTATGGTAGATGCCTCAAAGCATTTGGTGCTGACCAGCGGACATCCTTCCCCATTGGCCGCAAATAGAGGCTATTGGTTTGGAAACAAACACTTCAGTAAAACAAATGAGTATTTAAAGAAAAATGGTGAAGAACCAATTAATTGGTAAATTACTATTAGAATAATTAAAGAATAGAAACGGGGAGAAATTTTCTATTCTTCTTCTGGTACTTCGGGCTCTGTAGCGTCATTGCAGCTAAACTGCAATAGCAAGAAATTTGTGACTAACAACGCCCCCAAAACGATTAAAAAAGTAGTCATAATACTTGGTTTTATAATAACAAGATGCAGGTTGCACCGTGGGGTTGCGTAAATATTAAGATTTTTTTTAGAAATTATGTAAGATGCTGGTTTCCTGAATTTTATTTTCAATTAAATCCAATTCAATAAGCTTTTGCTGAATGTTTTCCAGTTCTTTTGAAGTTAATTGACGGTCGCTCCATTCAGTTAGAGAGAGCCATTCGCGGACGTCTTCTATTTTTTGACCGTAGCGCTTCGCAATCATTTCATCTATACCTTCCAGGTTCTTGAAATTTTCAGTTATTCCATTAATTACGTTTAGAATAGATTTTATAGATTCCGATTCTTTTTCTAAAACATCATTGCGGACGGCAATAACAAAACTTGGCCAGGGAGTAGGGGATTCGCCCACTAAACGGAAGGTACCGTTGTCTACATAAGGTTTGGTCATAAATTTTTCCCACATAAAATAGTCGCCGTTACCTTTTGGAAGTTCTTCCAAAGCGCCATCCAAATCCTGGATAACCTTAAATTTCAAATCACTTTTTAAATCCCATTCGTGATTTTCTGCATTCACAAAAGCCATCAAATGCGATCCCGAACCATAACGGCTTATGGCAGCTTTAGTTCCTTTTAAATCGCCCACTTCTTCATAATCGGAAGCTGCGGCAACGTGGATTCCCCAGAGCAAGGGCGATTTTACAAAAACCTGAACAATTTTTGACTCGTTTCCGTTTATAATATCACGCACCATTCCTTCAGTAAGGATAACGGCCATGTCAATTTCCTTTTCGCGCAAGGCACGGACCATTTGTCCGGTGCCTCCCGGATAATCTTTCCAACGAAGATTTATTCCTACTTTTTGAAACTCTTTAGCGCGCAGGGCTATGTACCAAGGTAAATTGAAATGTTCCGGCACACCGCCAATTAGAAAGTTTTTCATTCCGTAATTTTTCCCAATGTATATTGAATAAGCGCATCAATAGTTTTTGATGCATCTTTACTGAAAGTTCCCGAAGCACGGTTAGCGATGATCGCATTCATTGACAGCGCGTGATGGCCCAATAGTTTTGCCATTCCATACATTGTGGCAGTTTCCATCTCAAGATTTGTAATTTTCTTCTTTTTATAGCGGAAAGAGGTAAGTTTTTCATTAAGGCTTCCGTCCCGCAATGGAGCCCGAAGCACACGGCCTTGGGGCCCGTAAAAGCCAACATTGGTAATGGTGATACCTTGCTTTGTTTTTTCTGAAGTGAATTGTTGTATCAAAGCCTTATCAGCTTCCACAGCATAAGGAACAGAATTATCTGGATTCCATTGGGTGTGGTCTATAAATGCTTGCGCAAAATCGCGATTGAATATTTTATCGGTTTTGGCGTAATAATGCATCACATTGTCAAGCCCAATGCCCAGAGCACTGATTAAAAAACTATCTACTTTTATATCAGGGGTCAAACCTCCCGAAGTTCCAATTCTAATAATATCAAGCGATGTGAGCTTTTTCTTTGCTTGTCGTTTTTCAAAATCGATATTTGCCAAAGCGTCCAATTCATTGAATACAATGTCAATATTATCAGGACCAATTCCAGTAGAAATAACGCTAATTCGTTTTCCTTTGTAGGTTCCCGTATGAGTTTTGAACTCACGGTGCTCGGCAGTAGTTTCAATGGAATCAAAATATTTTGAAACCATTTCAACGCGGTCAGGATCTCCCACGGTTATTATCGTTTTCGCCAATTGGGACGGGTCGAGGTTTAAATGATAGATTTTACCTTCGGAGGTGAGTATAAGCTCAGATTCTTCTATTTTCATTGTTAAAAATTTTATCCGCCAACTCGTTTCACCTTAAAGCCTTTATCTTTCAAAAACTGCATAATTTTATCGCGGTAATCGCCTTGTATAATGATTTGTTCATTCTTAAAACTTCCGCCAACGCTCAATAATTGTTTTAGTTCCTTCGCAAGTATTTTAAAATCTGAATCGTCGCCAGTGTAACCTTCTATAATTGTAATTGGTTTCCCTTTGCGTTTTTCATATTTACATATCAAGGGATCGTCTTGCATCCAAACTGTAGATTTCTCTTCGTTTTCAGGACTATTCGATGGTTCGTGGTCGGGAAAAAGGTTTTTTAGTTGGTCTTCTAAAGATTTCAAAATTATAGGTTTCAGGGTTAACTGCTTACTGCCACTGGCAATTGCTTATTTTTTAATCAGTCCTATCTCCACCAAACGTTGGTGCAAAAATTCACCAGCGGTAATGTCATCATAGGCTTTCGGGTGTTCTTTATCAACGCATTCTTCTAAGCAGTTCAATTTCATATCGCTACGTGGGTGCATGAAAAAGGGAATGGAATAACGAGGACTTCCCCATTCTTCACGCGGGGGATTCACTACACGGTGAATAGTTGACCGCAGCTTGTTATTAGTATGCCTTTCCAGCATATCGCCTACATTAATAACAAGTTCATCTTCATTGGGAATTGCATCAATCCATTCGCCATCTTTTCGTAAAACTTGCAGACCACCAGCAGAGGCGCCCATCAACAATGTAATTAAATTTATATCTCCGTGGGCTCCCGCACGCACAGCACCTTTTGGCTCTTCGGTGATGGGAGGGTAGTGGATTGGGCGAAGAATACTGTTTCCGTTTGTGGCCCAATGGTCAAAATAAAATTCATCCAACCCGATATAAAGTGCGAGTGCACGAAGTACATAAATACCTGTTTTTTCAAGCATTCTGTAAGCTTCCATTCCAGTGTGGTTAAAATCGGGCAATTCTTTAACCTGAATATTTTTTGGATATTCTTCCTCAAGATTTGCATCTGCGGCAGGTTCTTGTCCAAAGTGCCAAAACTCTTTTAAATCGCCCTCCTTTTTGCCCTTTGCGTGTTCTTTTCCGAAAGAGATATATCCGCGCTGACCGCCCAGACCTTCAATTTCATATTTTTCCTTTACTTCCAACGGGAGCGCAAAAAAGTTTTTCACTTCCTTATAAAGTTCATCAACTAAATCATCGCTTAAAAAATGATTCTTCAGCGAAACGAAGCCAATATCCTCGTAAGCAGTACCTATTTCATCTACAAATTTCTTTTTTCTTTTTGGATCTTCTGAAAGGAAGTCTGCTAAATCTACGCTTGGTATATTATTCATCACAATTAATTTTAAGCTACAAAGATACCAAAATGTGAAAGTTTTTCCACAGCTAAATTTTGCTATAATAATCCGTATTAGAAATGCTTTTTTTCTACTTTTGAATCTTCAAATAATAAACATGAAAGCTGAAACCACCCCACATATTTTCTTTGATTATAATAGAAAAGACCTTGACGATAAAACTTTATTGAAACTCTATCGCGGCATGCTTAAGCCTCGGATGATAGAAGAAAAAATGTTGATTCTTCTGCGGCAGGGAAAGGTTTCAAAATGGTTCAGTGGCATAGGGCAAGAGGCTATTTCAGTGGGAATTACAGCTGTATTGGATAAGGATGAATACATTCTGCCAATGCATAGAAATTTAGCGGTATTCACGATGCGCGACATTCCTTTGAATCGCTTGTTTTCACAATGGCAGGGGAAAGCGAACGGTTTTACCAAAGGCCGAGATAGAAGTTTTCATTTTGGTACGCAGGAATTTCATATTGTGGGAATGATTTCACATTTGGGGCCGCAATTTGGCGTCGCCGATGGAATAGCACTGGCAAACAAACTTAAAAAGAACAATAAAGTCTGTGCAGTATTTACTGGCGAAGGCGGAACAAGCGAAGGCGATATTCACGAGGCGCTGAACGTAGCTTCCGTTTGGCAACTTCCAGTTTTATTCTGTGTTGAAAATAACGGCTATGGTTTGTCAACCCCAACTAATGAGCAATATAATTGTGAACATATTGCAGACCGCGGGAAAGGTTACGGCATGGAATCTCATGTTATTGAGGGCAACGATATTTTGGAAGTTTATACAAAACTGAAAGGTTTAGTGGAAAGTATGCGTACAAATCCGCGTCCGATTCTTTTGGAATTTAAAACCTTTAGAATGCGCGGCCATGAAGAAGCAAGTGGTACAAAATACGTGCCTACTAACTTGATTGACGAATGGGGCTTGCGTGATCCGCTTTTAAATTTCGAAACATATTTATTGAATGAAGGAGTTCTTTCCGAAGAAAAAATACAGACTTTTAAAAATGAATTTAAACAAGAAATAGATGAAAATCTTGATATAGCCTTTGCAGAGCCAAAGATAGAATTTAACGAAACAGATGAGTTAAATGATGTTTACAAACAAATTGATTATAAAGAAATTAAGGCAAATTCAATCAAAGAGAATGTCCGTTTGATTGATGCCATTTCCCAAGGTTTGAAGCAATCCATGGAGCATCATGACAACCTTGTTATAATGGGCCAGGATGTAGCTGAATATGGAGGTGTTTTTAAAATTACCGAAGGTTTTGTGGAGCAATTTGGCAAAGAACGCGTTCGAAATACACCTATCTGTGAGTCTGCAATTGTCTCAGCGGCAATGGGACTTTCCATTAATGGATTTAAGGCTGTTGTTGAGATGCAGTTTGCCGATTTTGTTACATCGGGTTTTAATCCAATTATAAATTATCTCGCAAAAAGCCATTACCGTTGGAATGAGAAAGCTGACGTAGTTGTACGAATGCCTTGCGGAGCGGGAGTAGGAGCTGGTCCATTTCACAGCCAAACCAACGAAGCCTGGTTTACACATACGCCTGGTTTAAAAGTAGTTTATCCAGCATTTCCTTACGACGCCAAAGGATTATTGGCAACAAGTATTGAAGACCCCAACCCAGTTATGTTTTTTGAGCACAAAGCGCTCTATAGAAGTATACGGCAAGATGTGCCGACAGATTATTATACATTACCGCTCGGTAAGGCTTCACTTTTAAAAGAAGGAAAAGACGTTACTATTATCACTTATGGGGCAGGAGTGCACTGGGCATTGGAAACGCTGGATCAAAATCCTGACATTCATGCAGATCTTATTGATTTAAGGACGCTGGTTCCTTTAGACACCGAAGCAATATATACCTCCGTAAAGAAAACTGGCAAGGCCATAATTTTACAAGAAGATTGTATGTTTGGAGGAATTGCTTCAGACATTTCTGCGTTGGTAACAGAAAATTGTTTTGAGTATTTAGATGCTCCTATCAAACGTGTTGCAAGCCTAGAAACACCTATTCCTTTTGCAGCAAATTTAGAATCCGGCTATCTTCCTAAAGAAAAATTTAAAGAAATCCTACAACAATTATTGTCTTACTAATAATTTAACATTCCTTGTTAAACTTTAGATAAAGGCGGTCGAAACGTTAAAATTGTTATTTACTTTAGTAGCATACTAATCATTAAAACTACTTATTATGTTACGTTGGATCGTTATTTTTCTAGTTATTGCAATTATTGCAGCAATTTTTGGATTTGGTGGCATTGCAGAAGGTGCTGCTGATATTGCAAAAATCATCTTTTACATTTTTCTAGTGCTTTTAGTACTGTCATTACTTTCAAGATTATTCAGAAGATAATCACAACCTAAACAATTCAAAACTAATTTAAACTTTATGAAAAAATTCCTCATTTTGGTTGTTATTGCAGCCACGACTTTCGCTTGCGGTACACCAAAGACCGTTCAAGAATCTCGAAAAGTAATCAAAGGATATTGGTCTTTGGACAATATAACCTATGACTCTTCAGGAACCTTTAATGTAACTTTATTCAATGATACATCAGTAGAATGTATGGAAGGAAGTTCTTGGAGGTTTATACCAAACAATAATACAGGTAATTACAATATAGATAACTCTAATTGCCCAACCGGTGAACGCAATTTCATCTTTACTATTCAGGAAATAGACCCTACATCGGGCTTGTATGATTTCCTATTAAAACCAACCAATGCCAAAGGCAAATCAGAAACAAATGCTGGTTATAGATTACGTTTGGCCCAACTAAATGATTCGTCTATGCGCTGGGAGCAAACTGTAAGTTTGGATGGCAAGCCATTTAAAATAAATATGAACTTTTCTAAAATTCAAGATTAAAAATTATGAAGACATTTTTTAAACAAACCGCATTGATTGCTTTAGCTTTTACATTTGTTATCAGTTTAGCAAGTTGTGAAGCTACAAGAAATGCCAATAACAAACAAAAAGGTGCCGTAATTGGTGCAACTGGAGGAGCAATTCTTGGTGCAATTATAGGAAATAACGTTGGAAAAGGTGGAAACGGAGAACTCGGCGCTGTAATTGGCGGTGTTGTTGGTGGTGGTGCCGGAGTACTTATTGGTGCCAAAATGGACAAACAAGCCCAAAAAATTGAGCAAGAAATTCCCGGTGCCCAAGTAGAAAGAGTTGACGACGGTATAGTTGTTACTTTTGACGAAAATAGTGGTGTTTATTTTGATACTGCCAAGTATAATATAAATTCCGCATCACAGGCTACACTGGACAAGTTATCAAACATTCTTAAGGAATACCCAGATACTAATGTGTTGGTTGTGGGGCATACCGACAGCGTAGGTGCTGACGAAATGAACATGACTCTTTCTAAGAATAGGGCACAGGCCGTTACTAATTATTTTACACAAAATAAAGGATTAAGTCCTTCAAGATTTACCACAAATTGGTATGGTGAAACAGCTCCTGTTGCAGATAATTCAACTGCAGAAGGTCGCGCAAAAAACCGCCGTGTTAACCTTGCTATCATTCCAAACGAAAAAATGAAGCAAGATGCACAAAATCAGGCAGGCGAATAAAAATTATATTCAATTTTATAAATCCCGCACCATTTTTGGGCGGGATTTTTTTTAGTTTTAAAACAAAATGATACACAACCACAAATGGAACGTTATTGTAATTGGAGGAGGGCTTGCAGGTCTTACCACAGCCTTGCATCTTGCCTCAAATAATTTTTCAGTTTGTTTGGTTGAAAGGAGCGAATATCCCAACCATAAAGTGTGTGGCGAATATGTTAGTAACGAAGTATTGCCCTATTTAAAATCCCTCGGAATTGATCCATTTACAGTAGGAGCAAAACAGATTTCCAAATTTAAAATAACTGATACGAACGGGAACCCCATAACAGCCACCTTACCACTCGGTGGTTTTGGAATTAGCCGTTATACGTTTGACAATTTGCTTTATGAAGCTTTAAAAAATAAAGCTAAAATAATTTTTGACACTGTTGAAAAAATAATTTTTGAAGAAAATCAATTTCGTGTTACTACTCAAAACAAATCAGTACTATTGGCAGATTTTGTCGTGGGCGCTTTCGGGAAAAGATCAAATATTGATACTTTTCTAAACCGAAAATTTATGCAGAAGAGTTCGCCTTGGCTAGGCGTAAAGACTCATTACTATTATGATTTTCCCGATGATACTGTTGCCCTGCACAACTTTAATGGAGGTTATTGTGGTTTGAGCAAGACTGAAACGGGAGCTGTAAATGCTTGTTATTTGGCAACGTTCAAGTCTTTTAAAAAATATGGCGATATTGATGCTTTTCAAAAACAGGAACTTTCAAAAAACCCTTTTTTAGATAAATTTTTCAGTGGTGCAAAGCCCCTTTTCGATAGACCATTGACCATTAGCCAAATATCTTTTCAAGAAAAAAAACCTGTTGAAAACCATATATTTATGGTTGGCGACAGCGCAGGACTTATACATCCACTTTGCGGCAACGGGATGGCAATGGCTATTAAGAGTGCACAGATTTTTTCAGAAATGTTTATCCAACTATTTCAAAAAGAAGAATTTGATAGAACGACCATGGAACGGCAATATGCAAGTCAATGGCATAATGAATTTGATGAAAGATTAAAGGCTGGAAAGTTAATTCAGGGAGTATTATTGAATCCATATTTAGCGAAAGCGGGTTTCGCAATGGTAAAAACATTTCCGTCCCTAGTTCCAAAACTCATTCAAAAAACACACGGCAATCCAACAAAATGATAACTTTCAGCAATAAATATAGATCTGGCCAAACAGAAATAATGGACGACTTGGATTTTCAAGGAGTTGAAATGAAAAATTTATTGAAAGATCTAAAAGTTGTCAACAAATGGCTAGGCGGGAACACGATTACAATTGATGGAATAAAAAAATTGCTACAAAACCACTCCAAGGCTGAGAAGGTAACAATTTTGGATATTGGTTGTGGCGATGGTGAATTGCTTCGGAAATGCACTGACTTTGGAAATCCAAATAATTTCAATTTTGATTGTATTGGTTTGGATTTTAACGAAAACATCCTAGCCTATGCAAAAGAGAGTAGTGCAAGTTACCCAAATATAAAATTTCAAAAAGTTGATGTTTTTTTGGAAGAAAATTTAATTCCAAATTGCGATATTGCAGTATGCACTTTGTTTTTGCACCATTTCAATAATAAAGAGATTGAAGGCCTATTAAAAAAACTTATGCATAAAGTAACCATTGGCGCAGTAATAAACGATCTGCACCGAAATAAACAAGCTTTCAACCTTTTTAAAATTGTAAGTACCTTGTTTTTAAAAACTAAAACCGCAAGACATGACGGACTGGTCTCCATTGCCAGAGGTTTCAAAAAAGACGAACTAGAAAAAATTTCAAGACAAATCCCAAATCAAAATAGTGAAATCCATTGGCGCTGGGCCTTCCGCTATCAATGGATACTCAAAAAGGAACTATGAGCGTAAAGATAACCACCGTGGCAAAACAACTGCCGCAATACAGCAGAAAAACTGAAGAAGTAATTCCTTTTGTAAAACAATGGATGCACGGACAGGAAAACCGTTTTCAGCGAAAAGTCATTAAGATATTTGAAGGCGCTGGGGTAGATAAGCGTTATTCAATCATGGATCCCGTGGAGGTATTTACCAATACAAGTTTTGAGGAACGCAATAATATTTACGTACGCGAAATAACAAAACTTGGCAAACAATGCCTGCAAAATGCGTTCGACAAAGCTAACTGGAAGCCTACTGACATCGATTTCATAATAACCGTAAGTTGCACGGGTATTATGATTCCTTCCGTAGATGCCTATTTGATTAATGAACTGAAGATGAGGCAAGACATTGTACGCCTTCCCGTAACCGAAATGGGCTGTGCTGCGGGGATTTCAGGAATTATGTATGCAAACAACTTTTTAAAAGCCAATCCTGGCAAACGCGCTGCGGTTATCGCTTTGGAAGCACCTACGGCTACATTTCAATTAGAGGATTTTTCAATGGTGAATATTGTTAGCGCCGCAATTTTTGGTGATGGTGCTGCTTGTGTTTTAATGTCTTCACACGAAGAAGACGATGGCCCCGAAATACTTGCAGATGAAATGTACCACTTTTATGATGCTACAGATATGATGGGCTTTAAGCTTGTAAACACAGGCCTTCAGATGATACTCGACAAAACTGTGCCGGAAAAAATTGCCGAACATTTTCCAGCTATTGTACATCCTTTTTTGAAGAAGAACAACTTAAAGATCGAAGACATCGACCATCTCATATTTCATCCGGGGGGCAGAAAAATTGTTGAAACTGTTGAGGATTTATTCGGAAGTCTCGGGAAAAACATTGATGATACCAAAGAAGTACTTAAATTGTACGGCAATATGAGCAGCGCAACCGTGTTATATGTTTTGGAGCGTTTTATGGACAAAGACCTCCCTAAAGGCGATCTGGGCCTGATGCTCAGTTTTGGCCCCGGGTTTTCGGCGCAACGTGTATTGTTGAAATTTTAATTATGGGCGAATTTAAAAATCAATGGGCATTGATACTTGGAGGCAGTAGCGGTTTGGGTCTTGCCACCGCAAAAAAACTCGCTTCCGAAGGAATGAATATTTGTATAGTCCATCGTGATCGCAAGAGCAACTTGAAAGAATTTGAAAATGAAGTGAGGCAGATGAAATCTTTAGGAATTTCTGTGAAAACTTTCAATAAAGATGCTTTAAAGGAAGACGTTAGGGAAGAAATTATTAAAGACCTTCCCGCACAAAGTGTAAAGATTCTACTTCACAGCATTGCAAAGGGCAGTTTAAAAAAGATGGATGCCCCGAAAGATGAATTATTGACAAAACAAGACTTGGAAATAACCATTCACGCTATGGCAACAAGTTGGTATGAATGGACCCAAACATTGATTGAGCATAAAAGCTTTGCCAAAGGAGCACGAAATATTGCTTTTACCAGTGAAGGAAGTGCAAGGGTTTGGCCAGGTTATGCTGGAGTTTCTGCTGCTAAATCAGTGCTGGAGGCTTTGATGCGCAATATGGCCGTAGAATTGGCTCCTTTGAAAATTACAACAAATTGCATCCAAGCAGGAACTACTGAAACACCTTCTTTTTTAGTAATTCCCGGGAGTGAAAAACTAGCAGAAATGGCGAAACTCCGCAACCCGCAGAACAGACTTACAAATCCTGGAGATGTTGCAAATGCTGTCTATCTGCTCTGCAAAAAAGAAGCCGATTGGATAAATGGAACAGTATTAAAAGTAGATGGAGGGGAAAGTTTGAGATAAAATTTAACAATGGAGTATCAACATATCATAAATCAACTTCCGTATTCCGAACCTTTTTTGTTTGTGGACGAAGTGCTTTCGGTTTCAGACGAAGATATTTCGGGTACATATACTTTTAAAAAAAACTTATTTTTCTACGAAGGGCATTTTAAAAACAACCCTGTAACACCTGGCGTAATACTTACGGAATGTATGGCACAGATTGGACTGGTATGTTTGGGTATCTTTCTGTTAAAGGATGAAACTTCTTCTGAAAAAATAAATTTAGCTTTGAGCAGTACCGAAATTGATTTCTATTGTCCAGTTGTTCCGGGAGAAAAAGTAAAAGTTTTCTCCGTTAAGGAATATTTCAGGTTCAATAAATTAAAATGCAAGGTAAAAATGCTGAATGCAAAAGATGAAATAGTTGCAAAAGGCACAATAAGTGGAATGATTGTGAATAGAGATTTAAAATGAAGAAACGAGTTGTAATTACGGGACTTGGAGTTGTTTCGCCAAATGGTGTTGGTATTTCGGCTTTTTCTGAAGCATTAAAAAAAGGAGTTTTGGGTATTGAGTTCTTGCCAGAATTGCGCGACCTTAATTTTTCATGCCAATTAGGCGCAAGCCCGAAAATTTCCGAAGAAAAAAAACGTAAATACCTTTCAGACCTTCAACTTCGTAATTTCAACAGCAATGGTATTTTATACGGGGTAATTGCGGGAATGGACGCATTAAAAGATGCAAAAATAACTCCTGCTAAACCTGATGAGGAACCACTTTGGGACCTTGGCATAATCTTCGGCACCGGTATAAGCGGTGTGGATAAATTTCGCGAAGCAATTCATAAAATCGATAATAAAAACGTGCGCAGATTGGGCAGCACTTCAGTAGCACAAACCATGACGAGCGGTGTGAGCGCATATCTTGGAGGATTGATAGGCGCAGGAAATATGGTGACTGCAAACTCTTCTGCCTGCGCTACAGGAACAGAAGCTCTTTTAATGGGCTATGAACATATTGCCTCCGGAAACGCCGAATTTATGCTTTGTGGGAGTACCAGTGATTCCGGCCCTTATATCTGGGGTGGTTTTGACGCCATGAAAGTTACCACCTATAAATACAACGATGCCCCAACAGAAGTTGCGGGCCCGATGAGTGCAGACGCTAGCGGTTTTGTACCAGGAAGCGGGGCAGGGGCATATTTGCTTGAATCATTGGAAAGTGCCCAAAAAAGAGGCGCAACCATTTATGCCGAAGTCCTTGGCGGAGCAGTAAATAATGGCGGCCAGAGAGGCGGTGGAAGTATGACTGCACCCAATAGTTTGGCAATCCAAAAATGCATAAAAAATGCCTTGGAAGACTCAAATACAGAAGCTTCGGAAATCGATTATATAAACGGGCACCTTACTGCTACCATTAAAGATCCCGATGAAATTGAAAACTGGAGCATCGCGCTCAATAAAAAAGGAGAACACTTTCCTTACATAAATTCATTAAAAGGAATGGTGGGGCATTGTTTGGCCGCAAGTGGAAGTATTGAAATTGTTTCTGCAATTCTTCAACTGCACGAGGGATTCATTTTTCCCAATGTTAATTGTGAAAATCTGCATCCAAAAATAGCTTCCTTGGTTGCTTCTGAAAAAATTTCGATGAAAATGCAAAAAACATCGTTACAAACCATTGCTAAGGCCAGCTTTGGTTTTGGTGATGTAAACGCATGTGCTATCTTTAAAAAAATTTAAAGCACATGACTTCGGAAGAAATATACACAAAGCTTGAACCTATTATCAAGACTTATTTGCCCGAGGATGTATCTGCGAAAGAAATAAGTCGCAAAAGTGATCTCACTCGCGAACTGAATATAAATTCTGCTCATTTGGTAGATATAATTTTGGACATAGAAGATGTTTTCAACATTGAGTTTAAAAACGAAGATATGGAACAGCTTCGGAATGTAAACGATGCTATTCTGCTCATAAAGCAAAAAACTTTAGCCGTATAATTTCTGAAAAAATCCTTATCAGTTTGTTAACCTCTTAGTTATAAGCCGTTAAAGACCGTTAAAGTAATTGGGATAGGGTTCTTTTATTATTAATTTGATAAAAAATCATTTAATAATTAAAGACAATGAAAAAGATAGTTTCTATTTTAATTTTATTACTTAGTATTTCTGCATTTTCCCAAGACCCAGTTTTTCAGAAGTCCTATGCAAATGCAGAAGAAGAGGCCATTAAAATAACCAACAGTTATGACCTAGAACTCTCTCTAACCGAAAAACAGGAATTATTATTTCAGCAAAAAGTTGAAGAATTTTTAATTCGTAAATCGAAAATAGAAGATGGGTTTTCCGGGAAGAAAAAACTTGATCTTTTATACCAAATGCAACAAGAAGAAACAGCAGAAATGAATGATATTTTAACTAGGCCACAATTGGTGGTTTACAAAAAAATCAAACCCAGTATACAGCCACTGGAAACGGTAGAAAAGAAATAATTACTTATTCTTTTCAATAAAGTTTTCCTTACTTGTGGTACGCTCAATATCTGGTTGTGTATCATTTGACGGACTTTGCTCAAGCCCTGCAGAATCCACTTCAAAAAATTCCATAATCTCTGGTGGATTATCAATTTGCTTGGTGCGATTGCCTTTAATTGCAATCGGCTTTGAGATTACGGAATCATTTTTTTGAATAATTTTTAGCCAGTCATTGGAATCAAATTCGGAGGTACTTTCCACATCTATTTCCAATTGTCTTTTATCAACCAAATCTCCAATCTTTACGCCCAGTGCATCGGCAATTTCAGCCCATTGGGTATCAGATACTTTAGTTTTTGCTAAATCTATAGCTAAATATTTTTCATCAATTCCCGTTAGGTAGCTCAACGTATGAGTGCCCACACGGGTATTGCTACTATATATAAGTGTTAATTGTCTATCATCTCTTGCTATTATTCCCATTTCTTTCATCATTAATGTGCTTTCAATTTTTCTTTTCTTTTTTGCAGTTGCGAACGAAGCTCCGTAATTACTTTGGCTACCGAGGCTTCAAATGATGCGGTAGATGTTTCCGCAAATATGGTAGGCCCAGGCATACTCAAACGCACGCTACAAATTTTTCCGATTTCTGGATTGGATGTATTCTCTTTTTTAAAGTATACATCGGCGCCTACAATTGAGTCATATTTATTTTCAAGTTTGTTTAATTTTTCAGCTACAAAAGCTTCCAATCTTGGGCTCGCTGCCACCTCGTGATACTCGAAATTGATATTCATATTTTTCGGTTTTGATTATAAATTTAAAGATACAATAGCAGAAATCCTTTCCAAACTTTTTAATAGGATTTTGTGAAATTAATCTTCTAATGCAGGAGGATTGGGGTCTGGAATAACTATTGAAGCAATAATACCAGAGGCCAAAGACACACCTATTACAGTAAGTGACAGCCATTCTGGAATTTCAACATTGTGTGAAATGATCATTTTTACACCCACAAATGCAAGTATAACCACAAGACTATAATTAATATATCTGAATTTGGTAAGCATTCTGGAAATCAGGAAATACATAGACCGAAGTCCCAAAATCGCTAAAATATTTGAACTGAATACAATAAAAGGATCTGCCGTAATTGCAAGAATTGCAGGTATACTGTCCAATGCAAAAAGTATATCGGTCAGCTCAATTATAATCAGTGCTACGAATAGGGGAGTGGCGGCGCGAACACCCATACGCTTTATAAAAAACTTATCGCCGTCCATTTTATAGCTTACTGGAAATAGTTTTTTTAGAAATCGAAACATTTTCGATTTCTTCGGGTCAAACTCCGACTCTTTATGCGTTAGCATCCTGAAGGCGGTGAATAACAGAAAAGCTCCAAACACATAAATTATCCAATCAAACTTATTGATAAGCGCTACACCGAAAAAGATCATCAACGCCCTAAAAACGATAGCTCCCAATATTCCATAAAATAATACTTCGTGTTGGTATTTCTGCGGAATAGCGAAAGAGGAAAAGATAACGGCAATAACAAAAACATTATCAATACTCAAGGAAAGCTCTATCAAATAGCCCGTAATATATTTAAGCACCGCAACGTCTGGAGCCAAGTTGGTAGGATTTTCCACCAATCCATCCTTAAAAAGCCAATAAATTATTCCTGAGAAACCAAGCGCCAATGTTACCCAAACGGTAGTCCAAATAGCAGCTTCCTTGGTTTTGATTACGTGTGGAGTTCGGTTGAAAACACCCAAATCCAACGCTAAAAATAAAATGATAAATGCGATAAAAATTCCCCAGACGATCATTAACTAAAATTTTGAGCAAAAATAATAGCAATTAAAGTCTAAATATGATATGAAAATGTTAATACTGAAATAGGGCGTTAAAAGTTTTTTAAAAACTTTTTATGCCGATGGAAAGCTATTACATTTAAAAGAAAAAATGGAAGAAGCAATTGCAGTTAACAAAATTACCCCATTGGATTTCCACATTCTGGACAGCATAAAAAATAGATGGAGCCCCAGAATGTTTTCAAAGGAGCCTCTTACTGAAACAGAAGTCAAAAAATTATTGGAAGCAGGCCGTTGGGCTCCAAGTGCCTCAAACATTCAACCGTGGAGGGTAATTTGGGGAATACAGGGCACCGAAATGTACGATAGAATTTTTAACTGTTTGGATGAATTTAACCAGACTTGGGCAGGTAATGCCCAACTACTGTGGATAAACGCCTTCAAGAAAACAATGGAGAAGAATGACAAGGAAAATTTTCACGCCTTGCACGACTTGGGATTGTTCATGGGCAATGTAATCCACCAGGCAAACACTATGGGCATTGCTGTGCACCAGATGGCTGGGGTGCAGTTCAAAAAAGCACATTCTGAATTTGAGTTTACAGATGATTACCATGTGGCAACTGCAGTAGCCTTCGGCTATTTTGGTGGAAATCCGGATGGATTGCCAGACAATTTAAAAAAACAGGAACTCAAGGAAATGCGTGAACGAAAGCCACAGAAAGATTTTGCCTTTAATGGAAATTTTTCAGCATAAAAACAAATAAACAAAATGTTATGAACGATAAAAAAAAACATGCAGATTTTCAGGATGAATATAGAAAATCATCGAATTTCGGAAAATTTCAGCAAGAGGAAAACCTTAAAATTAAAGGAGATGGCGAATTGAAGGTTGAGAAAGACGCTGAAATGAAAAACAAATCGGAAGGAAAGAAGATTTCACAAACACTGAAAGAAATAAATTCAGAAGAAGAATAAGACATTAAAACAAAATAGTCATGAAAATAGGAATTATAGGAAGTGGAAACATAGGAGGAAACCTTGGTAAACATTGGGCCAAAGCTGGCCACGAAGTATTGTTTACTTCCCGCCATCCCGAACAATTGAACCAATTGGTACAGGAAGCAGGAGGTAAGTCGAAGGCCGTAACACTCGATGAAGCTTGGGAAGCTAATACAGATGTGTATCTGTTGGCAGTTCCATTCAAGGCAATAGATAAATTATCTGAACTCTATGCCGGGGAATACGGCAATAAGGTAATTATTGATGCAACAAATCCCTATCCGGAACGCGATGGCGAGATGGCGCAGGAAGTTCGCGACAGCAACCGAAATGCCTCTGAATATACCGCTATGAAATTTGGAACAGCCAAAACCGCCAAGGCATTCAATACCATTTATGCAGAACATTTAAAAGATCAAGCTTTCAGAAATACCGATAAATTGGCAATTCCTTTTGCTGCGCAGGATGAAGATAGTAAAAAAGCTACCAAACAGCTTATTGAGGATATTGGTTTTGATGCTGTATATGTAGGCGGGCTGGAAGACACACATATAATGGACCCAGACCAAAAAATCTATGGAAAATCAACCAATAGGCAACATTTGGAAGAAATGATGCGAAAATAACACCATCCATATATAAATTAAAGTTTCGTTTTCTGATGTTGTAAATAATTATATCTTCGGAAAACGATTTTTTTTATGAACACACCCTATGCCAGAGGAAAAATACGATAAATCACAAGAGCAGCAGCACATTGACGATGAATTGGAAAATTCGAAAGCTTCTGAGGCCGATTCAGCAAAATCGCACGGAGAGATTCTGAAACAGCAAATTATAGAAGGGCAGGAGACCTATGATAAAAGTCCAGTGAGTATTTTGCTGAGTTCCTTGACCGCCGGTTTGGAAATAGGTTTCAGCTACTTATTGATTTGTACCTTGTTTTTCTTTTTGGAAGGAAAGATTTCCGAAGATAGCATCATTAAAAGCCTTTCACTGGTATATCCCATTGGGTTTATAATGATTATCCTTGGGCAATCCATTCTTTTTACGGAACAGACTTCGTTACTAACACTTCCGGTTCTCAACAAAAAACGTAGCCTCGGCAGCTTATTGAGGCTTTGGGGATTGGTTATTTTGGGTAATTTAATTGGGGGCTATTTAATAGCTTTCTTAATGGTCTGGATTGGGCCAAAGCTGGGGATTTTTGAATTAAATACCATTGAAAAAATTGCAGTACACGTTACCGATTATCACGGCAGCGTTATACTTGTGAGTGCTATACTCGCGGGCTGGTTGATGGGGCTGCTCTCCTGGTTGGTAGCCGCCTCCAAAGATACATTAAGCCGTATATTGATTATTTATATAATCACCGCCGTACTTGCATTTACAGGCTTACACCACAGTATTGTAGGAAATGTGGAAGTGTTTGCCGGACTAATAAGTTCCCCAAAAATTATTTTTGTGGAGTACCTTTCCTTTATAGCATTGGCACTATTGGGCAATGCCCTGGGAGGTGCCTTCTTCGTTGCACTTCTAAAATACCGTGCGTTTGTTTACGATGTGAAAGGTTGATATAGTTCTTCTGGGTGAAATAGAAAAAAAAATCCCTCCGAAGAGGGATTTTTTTAATGTTTTAATTTAGCGAATGGTAACTATAATTAACCTGGGTTAATATTAGCTCCTGGTTTTGGCTTAACCTTTGGCTTCGGTTTTGGCTTAGCAGCCTGGGGCTTTTTCTTGGGCTTGTTGCCATCATCTTTGGGCGGCATATCTGGTGGTGTTGGCATAATTGAAAGGGTTTTAGTTAGACAATATATAAATATAATCATTTAATGGATACCTTTTATTTTTTTATCCTTAAATCCTCGAAACTTTTTGAATTTAAGTAACTTAGCAAAACTAACCAGACTGTATGAAATTAAAATCCTTTTTTAAGCAGTGCCATGAAAAGGAAGTCTTTAAAATGTTGTCCATTTATATAGTATCTGCATGGGTAATTTTGCAGGTACTTTCCATTACTTGGCAACCTTTGGGGCTTCCCCAGAAATCTGTTGCTTTCTTAATTATCGTACTGCTGCTTTGTTTTCCCCTTTATATATTTTTTCTATGGAAATTTCGTGTTGCGCCGCTACATAAAACGGAAACGGAAATTGACGAAAAGGAGAAGAAGAAAAGAACCGCTTTTCAAAAAATGTATTTCTCTTCCTTGGGCATCATTACTTCTTTATGCTTAATTGCTGTTTTTCTAATAGTTAATAGGAATTTTTCACAAACAGATTCCAACATCCTTCCCAAAGTAGTAAAAAGCGATAAGATTGCAGTGCTCAAGTTTGGAAACAATACGGGCGACCCACAATATGATATAGTAAGCAAAATGGCTGCTGACTGGATTATCCACGGTATAACCGAAAACAACGTGGCGCAAGTAATAACGCAAGATCAGGTAGATGAATACCGAAGTATTTTAAAGGGAAAGAATATCGAGGAAAATGAAAGCACCATTGTTAAGGAATACTTAAAGCCAAGTAAAATTATTTCCGGAAATTTTTTTCTGAAGAACGGAAACCTTCTTTTTCAGGGAATGCTTACTGACGGAAAGACCAACAAAACCAATATTTCTTTTAAACCCACAGAGTGTGCGGCCGAAAATCCTTTGAATTGTATTGAAGAACTTAATGAATCCATAACAGGCTATTTCATAACGGAAGATCAGAAAAAGCTGATGTTGCAGGATGCGCCTCCAAAATATGACGCCTATAAATATTTGCTTGAAGCAAAATATAGCAATGACAATGAAGAATATATCAATTTATTAAACAAAGCCATTACTGCAGATTCTACCTATTTTGAACCGAAGGTTTTGCGCGTTGCCCACTATTACAATCTTGGTGAATACAAAACTGCAGATTCATTATTAAAGCAAATAAAGCCAGATTCCTATAGAAACAAAAGACAGTTGAACCTCTTAAATATGTATGAAGCCTTACTGAAAGGAGAGAACCGAACCGTTTATAGAACTATTTTAAAGGAATATGAAATAGCACCTTTCGACCTGCAAACCAATAAAACTGCCATGGTGATTGCGCTTCAATATGTGAATCGGCCACAGGATGTGGATGCCATTTACAAAACGGTGGCTATGGACAGCATGAACCTTCAAAATTGTGCAGATTGTACCATACGTATCTACGTAAAAGCCTATGCCGATATTGAACTGGGTAAATACAGTTCGGCGATACAGCTTATGGAGAACACCCAGAAAGAGGTGGAGGCAAAGCTGTTGAACAGGCCTTTGGTAATTGCTTATATAAGGGCTGGAAAAGAGGAGAAATTGGATCAATTTTTCCGAAAAATAAATATCGTTTCAAGCCCAGCCGAGGCTCAAGAACTTTATCTGCAAGCGGGAAAGGAGTATTTGTTGAAAGGTGAAAAGGAGAAAGCCGTTGAATACTTCAATAAAATAATAAATACTGAAAAGGAAACGGTAGTCTCAAAAATGCTGGCCGATGCTTTTTTCTATAAAGAAGAATATGAAAAAGCACAGCGTATTTTAAAAGAAGTGTATTCACAGGAGCCGGAAAACAGTGATGTTTTGGTGAAATTGGCCATTAGCAACCAAAAGATTGGAAAAGTAGCTGATGCTGAAAAAAACCTAAACACTTTGGAAAATTTACGGGCAGACCACCAGTTTGGGGAAATAGATTACGCCCTTGGTCAATATTACGCCGCAACAGATAATGAAACAGAACTATACAAACATTTGCTAAAAGCCGCAGCCAATGGACATTTGTACCATTGGAAATTTTTTAAAAACGATCCCCAATTCATAGATTACAATAAAACAAAAGCGTTTGAGGAGGTTATGGACTTTTGGAAATAACCCTTAAACCTTTATAAAACCATATTGCAATGGCAAAACTCAAAAACGCACACGCACTATTGATTGGGGTAGGTGCCGATTTACCCGAAACCGTAACCGATGCCAAGGCGTTGTACAAAATATTGAGCGATAAGGAACACGGCAGTTATTACAAGAAAAACATAAAAAAACTTACCGGAAAGAAAGCAACGCGCCTAGGCATCCTCAAAGCCTTTGATGATCTGTTGGAACGAACCGATGAAGATTCCTCTGTACTGCTATTTTATTCAGGGCATGGTGGTATGTATAGCGATAATACCTTCATAAAGGATGAAGCCAAAAAGAAGCCTGAGGCCGAGAACCAAAAATATTTCCACCTGTGCCCCAATGATTATGACCCCAATAACTACAAAAACACGTGGATAAAGGCAGAAGAGATAAAATACAAGATTTCACAATTGAAATCCAGAAGGTTGATATTCTTTTTGGACTGCTGCCACGCTGCGGGAATGACGGCTGGGGTTTCGGGCTTAAATTCTCAGCCCCGGCGTACCAATGCAGATGGTCTAGCCCAAAATTTGGACGATGGCCGTGGCATGACCATAGTTTCTGCTTGCCGGGCAGAGCAGTTGAGTGTTATTTTGGACGGTGACAAAAACAGCCTTTTCACCAAATGTATGATTGAAGTATTACGCGGAGACGCCAAATATGATGCAAGTGATCCCTTTGTACGCATATTTGAGGTAGTACAGTACATATTTAAAAAGGTGCCAGAGATATATCCAGATCAAAACCCATACGCGAACCTTCAAGTATTTGAGGATTTTGTGGTGAGCTTTGCTTCAAAATTAATAGATGAAAATGCTGATGAAGCTGAAATTGAAGCTTTAGCAGAAGCTTCTAATACTCCTAAAAAAGAACCTGTTACAAAATTTAGGGAAACAGAAAACAGTAATAGTGCCATTCTGTTTGTGCATGGCTTTTCCGGGGATGCAGAAAACACCTTTTCGGAAGCACCAAAACTGTTGATGGCCAATGAAGATATGGACGGTTGGGATATGTTTCCGTTAGGTTATAGCGGCAACATAGTGCCCGAAATGGGTAAGAATATCTGGGCTTGCGCAAGTGATATAAAGCGTAATTCAGACTTTTTGCTTACTTCAATAAAAAATAAGTTTTCCAAGTATAAGCGTATCGCCATTGTTGCACACGATTTGGGTGGCATAGTAGCACAGCAGGCTTTACTGGAACTTGAAAAGCATGATTTGGACAGAATAAGCCATGTGCTTTTCTTTGGAACACCCAGTAATGGTTTGCCCGAAATTGAGCTAAAAAACTTTTTTACATATAGCGCCGAGGAAAAGGAGCTGAAGGAGGGGAGTCCCTATATGCAAAGGCTTAGAAATGCTTGGAATGGAAAATTTCAACACAAATATCCCTTTAAATTTAAGACCATTGCCGCCACAGAGGATGCGTATGTACCCATGAGCTCTAGCTTGGAGCCATTTCCGAAGGAGTTTCAAGAGGTTGTGGAAGCGGATCACTTTTCCTTGGTGCAGATTGACGACATAAATGACGATAGTTATCAGTTATTGCTGAATAGCTTAATGAACAAGAGTTTCCTCAATACATTTTCAAATAAGGAAGAAATAAATATTGCTTTAGGAGAATACAATGCTGTAATAAATTCGTTGTTACCCAACTTGAAAACCCTTGACAGCAAAGGCTTGGAGCGATTGATGTACGCCTTGGAAGGCGCCGGGAGAGAGGATGAGGTAACAAAAATATTGGAGGAGCATCCACTGGCAAAAGATAATTCCAAATTGTTGGGTATTTTAGGAGAACGCTACAAACGCCAATACCTTAACAGTTCAAGTACAGAAGATTTAAAGAAGGCTTTAAAACATTATGTTGAAGCTCTTAAAATAGCTGAAGAAAAACAAGATTATTCCCAAATCTATTTTCACGCCATAAATCTAGCATTTTTAAACCTGCAGCAAGAAGATAAAGCAGCAATGGTAAGCTATGCAGATCAAGCATTTGAAGCCACCGAAAAAGATCCGTTTCCGAGTTTGTGGAAATTGGCGACGCTTGGGGAGTTATTTCTTTACAAAGGAGATTTTGAAAAATCTAAGGAGCATTATACAAAAGCGGCATCGATGGCCGACCTGCGCCAAAAAATTTCCATACACGCTAATGCCTATAATGCATACGTAAGCTTAATGCAGACTGATAATCCCACTGATCCATTTCTTAAGTTCTTAAAGCTTCAATTTTTAACGTAGTAAATATTTTAGGGGATAGAAGTTGGAGAATTCACTGTTGGGTTATAAGTATAAACAAATGGGTATGTTTCAAAATATTTTATTTTACATAATATAAATTATAGAACGCATAAAGCAAATAGCTCATACCGCGTATTTTACATAAAATCAGATATTGCTTCACGCCGTAAGCTATATCGTCAGCTTTTAAGCAACCAAGGTTATTTGCGGTTCATACCAACCCCATATTTTATCATATCAGATTTATAACCTTTAAAGAAATCGTCAACAATAATGTAAAAGCCTATTTGTTGTTCCTAAAATTCACAGCTAATATAATTTGTCGGTATATAAAATTACTCTCTGTTAAATCTAAATATATTATCAACTAAATTCTCATCAGTTCTTGTTCCATAAGGATCAATAGCAATGTAATTGGGAATTTCGCTTACTATTAACTTAACTTCAGTGATTTCTTTATTGATTTGATTTGACTCATAATACAATACGGAGCTACCCTCTTTAACTAATGATGGATGCGTTGTAAAGGCTCCAATTTTAATAGGTTCGTTTATTCCTATTTGGATTATTTCTCCATTATTTATCGTTTCAAAACGCTTCGCTTTTACGGTTGCAGTAATTTCATAAGTACCATTTTCTAAGGCTACATAAGAACTCTTCACAATGCTTAAGTCATACGTTATTACTTTTTTAAACCAGTCGTCAATTAAATGATGCTGCTCTTTTGGTGTAACGTCATAAACCAAATCCAAAAATTCAATAGTATTTGCTTCCAAAGTATTACTGTTACGATATTTATCGCTTATTGTTTTTAAAACATGGTTTACTTTTTCTTCGCTGATAAGGTCTCGCAATGCGAGCATAACGTTTAATGTTTTTCCATAAGAAATATAACCTTGACCAAGTACTTTATAAACTGGTGGTTCTAGCTCACTTGCAAAAGATCTTCCTGAAAAATAACGACTTCTAGCATTTTCACTCAATTCATAAACAGCACGTTTGCCATACATTTTTTCCATGACAACGGCTTCGGTATATTTTGCAAACCCTTCTACAAAAATAGACCCACCTGCTACTGGTTTTGCAGATAGCGTATGTCCCCAATATTGATGTGCTACTTCATGGATGGTCCTTTTAGCAACCAAATTGAAAGTTTCTTCGTTTCTAACATCTGCTAAATATAATCGGTCTTCAACCATACTTATCACTCCTGGATGTGCAAAGCCTCCAAATGACCAATGTGAAGGAATTTCTGCTATTCTAACATAATCGAAAGCATAGTCTCCAAAGTTTTCCTCACAATAATCTATGGTTTTTTTGGTGCTGTTTTCAATGTCTTCAATGTTAAATGAATGAGCTTCATCGAAATACTGCTCAATAGAAATGCCTTTGTAATCCACTTTTTTAGCTTTATAGTTTGCTGAAAAATAAGCGATCATTGGAATGACTTTATTCTTAGTTTTATAGTGAAAGTAATTTCTATTATTTTCTGACCATTGTTTTACCAAGTTACCAGAACTCATTGCCGTTTGGTTGATACTTGTAGATACAATAGTTTCAAAGTTTATTTTTTCATTGTTAAAATCTTCAAGAGCAATATGTTCATCTGAAATGATTTCTTCTTCACGCTTTGGCAAATTTCTCTTTTTCCGTTCTACTTTGTCAGTAATTTCTAATCCAGAGCTATAGCCCAATAGAGGTTCGAAATCTCTGTGTGTTATATAAGTACCATTATTTACAATGGTTTTGTCTTCTTCATAACCTTTAAGTTCATGTTTTAATTCAAAAATATAGCGTACAGTATCGTTGGGCTGTAACGGTTTTTCAAATTGAAATATATAAATACCATAGACACTATTATGTGTTAATAAATTTGCATTTTCAATAGCGATGGCTTCTAAAGGAAGACGCTCCGTGACAAATACTTTTGACAAGGGCTGGTCACTTCCGTTTTTCAACATATAATCTGCTTTTATGGTATAGCGTCTACTTTCAGGAAAAATAGCAACTTCTGTTTTTCTGGATATGGCATACGGTCGCTCTAAATCTTCATACTGTTTGAATTTTTTTTCATATTGTTCTCTAAATTCTAAATTGTCATCTGTTGTTACATAATCTGAAATGATATTCAAATTATAAAAAACCACACTTCCGAAGCTTATAAATACTATGATTAATAATGAAAAAGATACTTTTTGAAAATTTGAAAAACCACTTTTAAGTGATTTTAGTTTGGTCGGAAAATTAGACACTACGCCTCTATTCCAAATTTTAAAAGAGACGAATACCAGCAACAATCCAAAAGATAACCAATAGATTGCCAAATGGTTAAATAGGTTTAATGCACCATAAAAACCATTCATATTAGTATAAGAAATTCTAGGCATGAACCCAAGACTTGTTAAAGGGTGTTCAAGTCCAATTGCATCAGATTTTAAACTTAACAGCACAAACAAACCAAAAACACCCATACCTAAGTATTTGCTTTTTGCCAAACTGTTAATAAATAAACCAATCATACTAAATACAGCAAGTTGCAATCCGTAATGATAATATAAGGATGCATATTGGCTAAACTCAAAATTTGTGTAGTTTAAGCGTACCTGAAACAGGATGCACATTATAATTCCAGTGGTAATTAAAATAACTGGTAACAATAAAATGGCAAAGAACTTAGAGAGAAAGAACACACTATTTTTTGTCGGTACGGCATCAACAATTAAGTTGAAGTTCAAGCTGCGCTCTTTCCAAACAATTTCGGAACAATAAAAAATAATTAAAATGAGGCTAAAAAGCGTTAACGGGTTTACAATTAAACTTATGAGTTGATTTGTAAATGGATATTGACTCACGCCATATTCTCCACCACTAATAACTGTGCTATATAATTCTGAAAACACAATAGCTAACCACATAATTAATACGGCAATAAATGGCAAACTTTTAAACACACTTTTCAATTCTATCTTGAGCAAAGAGAAAAATGCTAGATACTGTGCTTTAAAATTATGTATTGTCTGTAAAGGTTTATACGCTATTAATAGGTTATTTTGGCTCTTTACTTTTTTGGTTTTATTTACTTTTTTAGAGATTTTTCTAAAAGAGAACAATCTGTAAGTACCAAATAAAATAGCCAAACCTACAACTATCCAAACTAATCTATTCCATAAAAACAATCCGGAAAAAGATAGTAATTGTGAGTTTTTTTGAAAAGGTGTCCAGTATTGTGTTTGTTCAAAAAAAGCAGCAATACCAAATGGATCTGCAACTGCAGCAATAGCCATACTTTCTGGTGATGCTGGAACGGCTTGTGCCAATAATGGCGAATTTAGAAAGAGGGAACTTACAAAATATAACATATAAACAAAAACGGCACTTACATAGGTTGCAATACTATTTTTTGTTAAGGTACAAACAGAAAATATGATGGCAGAACATATAAATATGTTAGGCACTACTATATATAACCAAGGTTGTACATAAGTTAGCAATTGAAATTTGCCTAAACGTTCTGCATCTAAATCAGAAAAATAGTTTCCGAAGATATAGCCTAATATAAATGGTGTAAAAGCCAAGACACTAAAAATAAAGGTACCTATAAACCGACTCCAGAAGTAATGTGCCTTTTGTATTGAAGAACTGTAAATGAGCGATTCCATATTATATTGCTTATCTCTAAGCATAGCACTAATGGCAAAGAACATGATGATAAAAACACTTCCTAAAGTAAACAAACTTGTGTGGAAATATACTTGATATACAGAATTATAATTAACACCTGTTGGTGCAAACCCTTGTCTACCAACAAAAACACCCAAGCATAAAAATAGAACAGCGAACATTGGAAATGCACGTTGTTTAAACTGATAAAAAACTTCAAATTTTAATAATTTTGTAAACATAACTTATTGCATTTTTACTGAATTATTAAAAAGCATAGCGAAATAAAAATCTTCCAAATTTGGTGTAATAGCTTCAAAACTATCTTCAGGTATATAATCTGATAGCACTCTAATTTGTGTATCACCTGCAACTAATTTTGTTGAGATGACATCGAATGTTTTTTTATACACTTCAATGTCCTTTTTAGGTACCATCTTTGTCCATATTTTACCTTCAATACTCGCCACTAAATCTTTCGGATTTCCCTCAGAAATAATTTCACCATTAGATAATATGGCCATTTCGGGCATAAGTTTCTAACATCTTCTACAATGTGTGTGGATAAAATAACAATAACGTTCTCCCCTATTTCACTCAATAGGTTTAAAAAGCGATTGCTTTCTTCTGGATCTAAGCCTGCTGTTGGCTCATCAACAATAATTACTTGCGGATTTCCTAATAAGGCTTGTGCAATCCCAAAACGTTGACGCATACCACCAGAAAATGTATACACTGATTTTTTTCTGTGTTGATACAAATTAACCTGTTGCAACAATGCTGTTACTTGCTCTTTACGTTGCTTTGTATCTAATATTCCTTTTAAAACTGCTAAATGATTTAACAATTTTTCGCACGAAATCTTTGGATACACACCAAACTCTTGTGGTAAATAGCCTAAATGTTTTCTTATATTTTCTGGTTTTTTAATGATATCAGAACCATTAAAGAAAATACTTCCAGAAGAAGGCTCTTGTAAGGATGCAATGGTTCGCATTAAGGAAGACTTACCAGCTCCATTGGCTCCTAACAAACCAAACATTCCGTTGGTAATTTCTAAATTAATGTCGTTCAATGCCCTGACACCATTAGGATAGGTCTTGCTTAAATTATTGATTTGTAACGTATTCATAACTGTTGATTTTTAATTGATGTGCTGTTTTAGTTTTAATTTGTGACAAACATAAATTGAAGAAAGCCTCCTTTATAATTTATATGATGTATAACATTATTATAAAGTCATATGTAATGAAAAACAGCATCAATTCTGTTCATGCAAAAAACAATAGCGTTGAATTGCATTTTACTAGTGTCTATCAACTTTCTTGTTAATGCAGGATTACATACATACTTTTGTTCTATGGTTGAGTACATCAAAAAATACAGAGCCTTTTTAATTGCACTAATTATCATACCCATATTTTATATGTTGGATTATTTTGGTGTTATAAATGTTCCAGATGATGATCCAATTGAAGTTATATTAATCACCCTGTTTTGGTGCTTGGCGATTGCCTTGCCTATTCATAATTACAACTATTTAAAGCGTAAAGGTGTTACCATTCTTAAGGTTATAGTGCTGATTGTTGTTTTTATCGTAGCATTAGGTGTGGATACTTTAATGGATATGCCAGATAACCCAGTGACTTTTATACTACTAATGGGGTTTTGGATAGGTGTTGTGTATTTGCTGATTCCTTCATTCATAAAAAAGTATTGGAAACTTATTGTACTTATCTATTTACCGTTATTTATTTATTTTCTTTATTTAAGGCTGTTTTCTGGTGGTTTAGAAGCCTATTTAGAAATTAAGAAAGATTATCCATTCTACGTGTTCTTTTTACCCATTCCAGTTTTATTTTTCGTTTGGGTTTATGAACAGTGGAAATGGTTTAGAGATTTAAAAGCTGAAAAATCTAAAACTGAACTTTCCCTTTTAAGAACGCAGATAAATCCTCATTTTTTCTTTAACACCTTAAATAATCTGTATGCATTAACAGTTAAAAACTCGGAGAAAGCACCAGAAGTAATTTTAAAGTTATCGGATATGATGCGATATACCATTTATGAAGGTGAAAAGGACATGGTAAAAATTAAGGACGAAATAGAATATTTAAATAATTACATTGAATTACATAAAATACGATATAAAAAGTCTGTAGAGATTACATTTAACCATGATGTGGATACAAGTTTAACTATTGCTCCTTTACTGTATATTATTCTTTTAGAAAATGCCTTCAAACATGGCATTGAAACTTTAGCTGAAAACGCTTTTATACATATTAACTTAAATGAAGAAACAGATTTCATTGTTTTTTCAATTGAAAATAATTTTGATCCTAATGAAATAAGCATATCAAACGGAATAGGATTACAAAATTTAAAAAGAAGACTATCTTTATTATATAAAAATAAACATGAATTAAAAGTGGATGTATCAAATAACCTATATAAAACAACCTTAAAGATTGCTAAACATGCTTAAGTTTATAATTATTGATGATGAACCGTTGGCTCATGAAATAATTGAAGAGTTTTGTAGCATGTTACCACATTTACAATTAGAAAAAAATTGCTACAGCGCTATGGAAGCCATGCAGTACTTAAATGAAAATACTGTCGATTTTATTTTTTTGGATATTAATATGCCTAAATTAAAAGGTTTAGATTTTTTAAAAACATTATCAAATCCTCCAAAAACCATAGTTACAACGGCTTATAAAGAGCATGCAATTGAAGGTTTTGAGTTAAACGTTGTAGATTATATTTTAAAGCCTTTTAGTTTTGACCGTTTAGTGAAAGCTGTAAATAAAGTTTCTGAAACACAATTGTCCAAAACAGTCTCAAAAGAATTTACCCCTGAAACCTTCACGCGATTCTTTATAAAAGGTGATAAAAAGCATCATCAAATAGATTTGAAAGATCTCCTTTATATAGAAGCTTACGGAAACTACACCAAACTATTTTTAAAGAATGAAATGATTATTAGCCACGAAAAAATATCGTATTTTGAATCTATTTTAAATAACGATAATTTTTTAAGAGTTCATAAATCGTTTCTTGTTGTTGTAGATAAAATTAAATTTATAGAAGGTAATCGTATTTTAATAGACGATTATAAAATTCCTATAGGACAAACATACAAAAGCAATGTAAACAAGCTATATAACAGTTAATTACCATTCCACACATGTTACGCTTTCCTCCTATGGTTCGACTACGCTCACCACAGGCCAGTCGCATAAAAAGTTTTCTATTAACATTGCAGAAGAAAATTTTAGAATAATTTTTTTCGAGACACTATAGTAACAACTTCCGCTTTTAACCAAACCGACGAAGGAGATTCGCAAACACCTAATTATCAAATAGAAATGAAGCGAGTAAACCTCAAGTTTCATAACGAGAGAAGAATATATTAATAAGGTTTAAAAAGAATAACTAGAATAATAAATATACCTATTAATGTAAAGTGTAAAGTATTTATAGCGTATTTATAGCGTATATATAGTATGTTTATAGTATGTATATAGCGTAAATAACATATATTATATTTACAGCTATCCCATTATAATTTCATTTTTGCAATAAAACTATAGCACATCCATACTAGCGGAAATGTTCAATAGATTGTCACCCTGTGCTCACAATAACGGTTGATAGCATTCACCAAAAAGTAAATTACACCGTTGCGCTATAGATTACCGGCATTTTTCCTTTCCATTTAGCCCATAAATCGGAATCATCGATTAAACGGGCCATAAAGTGGGCCACATTTATCCGGCTTACTTTGCCAGCATTAAAAATGGCGCTTCGTGTTGGAGAAGGATAAATCTTATAATCCGTTACCATTTCCTCATTTATCAAACCATCGGGTCGCACTGCTGTCCATTCAACATAGGGATTATTTTGCCCAATTTCAATACGCAAATAATCCGCCGCTTTTTCGTTGTCAACATGCGGCGGCAGCAACAAGCGAAGCAACCCAATAACACATTTTTGGGCGAAGGAAATAGATTCGTCTAAATCGCGATTGCGGTTTCCTGTGGTGTTCATCAAAACAAATTTCACTGCCCTTTGCGGTTTATTGAATTTTATCGCATCGCATAACCGTCGCGTAACATCCGTTACCAATTTTCTAGGTTGTCCATAAATACCTTTCCAGGTTAGATTGTGCCCAAGACAAGACGCCACGGCATCACAATCCTTTACTATTTCGCGCATTTCGGCATCACTTAAATCCAAAACACTGGCAGTTATTATTTGAAGATTATCATTCGTTTTCCAAGCGTCAGGAAGTTTTTCGGGAGATCGTACAATTATTTTCACCCTGTGGTTTAGCATTAAAAGTTGTTCCACTAATTTACTGCCCGTGGCACCACTTGCTCCTACTACTAAAATTGTCATATTGCATTATTTGGATGGTTACTCTATTTATAGGACGAACTACTTCGGTAATTGTTTCTTATTTTAATATAGCTGTATGTATTTAATAAGCAGCTATTTATCTATTAATGATTAAATATAAATAATTATTTAGAAAAAGAAATTCGGCTTCGTTATTAATAGCTTGTTTAATAAAATATAATCAATAAATCATACATTTTTCCGAAGTATATCCAAAGCCGTGAAAAAAGAAGAAAGACTAAAGAAACCAAAAAGAAGTCATTATAACAGAATAGACAACAGACAACAGACAACAGACAACAGAATACAGACTACCGCCCCACGCCTAACTCCTCCGAAGCACCTCCAGCGGTGAGCTCCGTAAAACCTCTCGAATATTGCTCAACCCAATCCCCAAAACCAAAAGAGATATACCCGGCAAGAAAATCAGGAACGGAATAAGCGAAGGCATAAAGGGTTCTTCAAATACAAATATTGCCAATAGCAAGCTGCTAAGTAACGCCAAAAGGATACCCAAGAGACTTCCCAAGATTCCCAAAAACAGATACTCCAGGGCGGTAATAGCCATTATTTGTTTGTTTTTTGCACCCAGAGTGCGCAGTAGCACACTTTCCTTTATGCGCTGGTATTTGCTGGTTCGCACGGAGCCTATCAACACTATAATCCCGGTTAGAATACTGAAAAACGCCATAAAGTTGATGATCCAACTTACCTTGTCCAATATATCTTCTATTACAGTAAACATCTGTCTTAGATCTATCACAGACACATTGGGGAATTTCTTCACCAAGTCACGTTGCAACTTGGCCGAACTTTCCTCTGTTGGTGCATAGGTTGACAATACATTAAATTGTGGCGCATTTTCCAAGACTCCTTTTGGGTAAACGATAGAGAAATTGGGTTGCAAGGTAGTCCAATCCACTTTTCGAATGCTGCTAACAACCGTTTCCATAAGCACCCCCTGCACATTGAAAACCAGTGCATCGCCTAGCGTTACATTGGCATCTTCGGCTAGGTTTTCGGAAATAGAGATTTGGATTTTATCACCCTGTTTGTGCTCAGCAACCCACTCCCCTGCTACAATTTCCTCAGACTTTGTAAGGGCACTGCGATAAGTGGTTCTAAATTCGTGGTTTAAAAGCCAGCCTTTTATTTGGGCTGTAGTATCGGCTCGTAAGCTGCTTACCAACTCATTTTTAATGCTGTGCATCCGCATGGTAACCAGCGGAATATTATTCAATACATTCACATCATTTGCTTTAAAGGTATTCATCACCTCTGTTACTTGGTCTGGTTGCACATCCAAAGTTATCAAGTTTGCACTTTCTGAGGTTTGGCCGATGGTTGCTTTATCCAGCAAAATATCCTTTGTGAAATATAGCGTACTGATTAAAAAAGTTCCCAAACCAATGGCTACCAATAGCACTATGGTTTGATTGTTAGGCCGAAATAAATTCAGTAAACTTTGCCGTGTGGTAAACCGTGCGCCTTTTGGAAAATAGGTTTTAACCAATTTCATGGTTCCACTTGCAATACCTGCTAGCACTCCGAAGGTTACAAGAATACCGCCAATAAAGGCTAATGCAAATAACCAATCTTTCAGCAACCAATAGGAAAAGGCGTAAAGAAATAAAACAACTAAAGCAATAACGCCATAGGTGGCTTTTTTTGATTGTTTTGAGGATTCCCCGCTAAAGCGCAGCACTTCCAATGGCGAAACGTACCAAGTTCGCAATAACGGTAGCAAGGCAAATAAAACCGACATCACTAAGCCCAAGAGAACGCCCATGATTATAGGTTGGGCAGAAATGCTAATAATTATATCGAAGGGTAAAAACTCTTTTAATACAAAGGGGAAAAGTTCCTGCAGCCCCACTCCTATCGCAGTCCCGATGATACCTCCTAAGATGCCTATTCCTGCAATCTGAATCAGAAATATTAAAAAGCTTTGTTTTCTGGATGCACCCAAACATTTTAAGACGGCAATTGCCTTTACTTTTTCCTTAATATAGATATTAACCGAGCTGGCAATTCCTACGCAGCCCAGCAAAAGTGCAATAAAAGCAGTTAAGTTAAGAAAGGAACTAACATTGTCATACCTGCGCCCCAATCTGCTGCTGGTGCTAGTGTGCGTATCCAAATCTGTATTTTCTGCCTCGAGCATCGGTTGCAAGCTGTCTTCAAGTGCCACCAGATCTACATTGGGTTGTTTGTAATAATATTGGTATTCCTTCCGGCTTCCAAACTGTAATAATTCGGTATCGGCCACAAGCCTATATGGAATTATAACCAAAGGCGCTACTGAACTGGAGACGGCATTATTACCGGGAATAGCATTTAATGCGCCAGCGATGGGCAGGGTTATTTCACCTATTTTTATTGAATCGCCAGCTTGAAGGTTGTATTGCAACATCAAGGTAGCATCTACCAAAGCACTGCCTAAAGCTTGATAGGAAGTAGCGGCGCCAACAGGTTGTGTTTTAAGCTCTCCATAAAAAGGAAAATCCCCCTGCAAACCACGCACACGTACTAATTTAGTGCCATTGTTTTTGGGGAAAGCCACCATCGACACAAAGTTTACTTCCGAAGCATCTGGGTTTAATGAATCAATAATTGCTTGTGCGCGTTCGTTGGGAAGCTGATCACTATCAATCGTAAAATCGGCCCCCATCAACGATTTTGATTGTCGTTGGATATTATCGGTAAGGTTTTGGCTGAATAACTGTATGGAAACCACGGCAGCAATCCCCAAAATAATGGACGCCATAAACAGTAGCAATCGCGCTCTGCTCGCCTTTGCATCGCGCCAAGCCATCTTAAAAAGCCAAGCGTTGTTTAAGTTTGATTGTAACTGAGGTTTGTTCAAATTGTTGCAGTTGTTTCATTCGTTAAAATCTTACCACCTTTCAATCTTAAAATTTGCTGTGTTCTTACTGCTAAATCCAAATCGTGGGTTATGATCACAAGCGTGGTACCTGCCTGTTCATTGAGTTCAAAAAGCAACTGTATTACCTTCTCTCCTGTTTCTTCGTCAAGATTTCCGGTAGGTTCGTCTGCAAATAAAATTGAAGGCTTGTTGGAAAATGCCCTTGCCACCGCTACCCTTTGTTGTTCGCCCCCAGACAGTTGTGATGGATAGTGGTGAACGCGATCTGCCAAACCCACTTTTTCTAATAGTTCCTTTGCTCTGCTATCAGCATTTTTTGCGCCTTGCAGTTCCAAAGGCACGCTTACATTTTCAAGCGCCGTTAAGGTTGGCAATAATTGAAAGTCCTGAAAAATAAACCCAACTTCCTCATTGCGCAGTTGTGCGCGTTCATCCTCGTTGAGGCTGCTTAAATTATGTCCGCATAATTCCACCGTCCCAGCACTGGGGGTGTCTAAGCCTGCAGCTAAACCTAATAAAGTTGTCTTTCCACTTCCAGAGGGCCCAACGATAGAGAATGTTTGTCCTTTTTTCACTTCAAACGAAACATTTTGAAGAACCGTTAATCGCTTCGAACCGTTTTTATAAGTTTTCTCCAGCCCGTTAATCTTTAATATCTTTGTCATTTAAATTTTATAATATTTCTCGATCTTATGCCGAAGCCCAAAATTACGCAAACCCTTTTAGATACAATAGTTTCCAAGTCTCAGAACCTCTTAAAGTTTTGTTATTTCTTGACTGTTTTTATAGTGCTATCCTGCGGAAATAACACAAAAACGAAAGCCGTTGTAGATACAAACGAAAATACCACTACCGAAACCGAAGCTTCAGCAACCACTACAAACAAAACCATCCTCTTCTTTGGGGACAGCATTACTGCTGGCTATGGCCTGGATGATACCAACGATGCGTTTCCGGGAATTATTCAGACTAAAGTTGACTCCTTGGGCTTGAATTATGAAGTCGTAAACTCTGGGGTTAGCGGGGAAACTTCCGCCGGCGGCAGAAGCAGAATTGATTGGATCCTCAATCAGGACATAGATATATTTGTTTTGGAACTAGGCGCAAACGATGGACTACGTGGAGTTCCAATTTCTGAAACCAAAGCTAATCTACAGGCAATTATAGATGCTGTTAAAACAAAAAGCCCAGATACAAAGATTGTTTTGGCAGGAATGCAATTGCCACCCAATATGGGGCAAGATTATACCACGCAGTTTCGCGCTATTTTTTCTGATTTGGCTATGGAAAATAATATTGCCTTCATTCCCTTTATTTTAAAGGATGTAGGGGGTGTTAAGGAATTAAACCAGAATGACGGGATACATCCCACTGCCGAAGGACATAAAATTGTTGCCAATACTGTTTGGGAGGTGTTGGAGCCTGTGTTGTAGTTGCCATAGTGTATAGCAAGTATAGACTCAATCAATAAATTTTAACCACAGAGGAACAGTGGACATAGAGAAATCAATGAGCAATAAGTTCACCGTTTTGCGTTTCACACTTCAGGATTCAGGACTCACGACTCACAATTCAACAATTCACTTCACAACCATTTCTTTCTCTTAAAATACCAAAGCAGACCAAAAAACACAAGAATCATTGCGGCCCAAAGATAGTAATAGCCATACCTTAAGTGTAGTTCGGGCATATGCTCAAAGTTCATCCCATAAATACCGGCCATAAAGGTTAAAGGAATAAAAATAGAAGCCATGATGGTAAGCACCTTCATCACTTCGTTCATTTTGTTGCTGATGGTAGTCATGTACATATCCATCAAGCCCCAGATCATATCGCGGTATATTTCAACACTTTCGTTTACTTGGATAATGTGGTCATAAAGATCACGTATATATTTGTTGGTGCGTTCTTCAATGAGGGGGCTTTCTATTTTTTCCAATCGGTTTATTACTTCACGCAATGGTAAAACTGCTTTTCTAATTTTTAGGATTTCTTTTTTAAGTTCTTGGATTTCCTCAGTCATGTTTTCATCATCCTTATCATCAAAAAGATTGTCTTCAAGTATTTCCACTTTATTGCTCAAAAATTCAACTACCGTAAAGTAATTGTCAACAACGGCATCAAGTATGGCAAACATCAAATAATCAGAACCAGAGCCTCTAATTCTCCCTTTTCCGTGTTCCAGCCTATCTCTCAAGTCGCCAAAGACATCCCCTTCTGCTTCTTGGAAAGTGATTACATAATCACTCCCAACTACCATACTTATATGCTCGTTTGTTAGATGCTCATTTTCATCATAGTGTAGCATTTTAAAAACGATAAACAAATACTCCTCATATTCATCAATTTTTGGGCGTTGATTAGTGGTAACAATATCTTCCTGGATTAGCGGGTGCAATTCAAAATGGTTACCAAGGGTAACAATATCATCGGTGTTGCTGAGACCGTTTACATTAATCCAAGTTATGTTGCTGGAATCTTCATATGTAAATGCTTCTTGTATATTGTTGGTCTCAAAGCGGTCATAATGCTCTTTGGAATAATCAATAATGTCCAGTTCCGTAACCGTAGTGGTTTTTTTACCGGTATAGGTTACCGTTCCCGGAGAAAGGTTTCTTGCTCTTTTGGGTTGAATTTTGGTGGTTTGCGGTTTTTTTCTTCTTCGTGCGGCCATAAAAAACGTTGATTATTTTTTAAAGGTAGGAAAAAGTAAAAAGATTATTCCACTTTATGGCGTTGCCGAAGTGTTTTCTCCACATCGCTCAACGTAAAACCCTTTGCCTGAAGCAAAATCATATTATGAAAAAGCAGGTCGGCGCTTTCATCAAGAAAAAGATTATCGTTGCTATCTTTTGATTCAATGACAACTTCCACTGCCTCTTCGCCTACTTTTTGGGCAATTTTATTGATACCTTTTCGGAAAAGGGATGCAATGTAAGAATCTTCATTTTCCGAATTATCCTTTCTGTTTTGAATGATGCTTTCCAAATCTGAAAGAAAGCCAAAACTCGAAACGTTATCTTCGTTCCAGCAGGTGTCGGTTCCTTTGTGACAAACGGGCCCCACAGGGTTCACTTTTATTAATAGTGTATCTTTATCACAATCAACAGCAATGGAAACAAGCTCCAGAAAATTGCCACTCTCCTCCCCTTTTGTCCAAAGTCTCTGTTTGCTTCGGCTGAAAAAAGTAACCTTTTTTAATTGGTTGGTTTTCAAAAATGCTTCTTCGTCCATATAGCCAAGCATAAGCACTTTGCTGGTATTTGTGTCTTGGATTATGGCCGGTACAAGGCCATCGCTGTATTTTTTAAAATCTATTTCCATCTAATTTATAATCTAACAGGAATTTCCTGGGTTTTTAATTCTTTTTTCAAATTGTTTATAGTTATTTCCTTAAAGTGGAATACGCTTGCAGCCAAAGCTGCGTCTGCTTTTCCCTCAATAAAAGTATCTGTAAAGTGCTGAATGGTTCCCGCTCCGCCTGAGGCAATTATTGGAATGTTCAGCTCTGTTGAAAGTTTTGCCAAAGCTTCGTTAGCGAAACCGTTTTTCGTTCCATCGTGGTCCATGGACGTAAAAAGAATTTCACCAGCACCGCGCAGTTCCACTTCCTTTGCCCACTCAAACAGATCCAGATCTGTTGGCACCTTTCCTCCCACTAAATGCACTTTCCAATTGCCGTCAATCTGTTTTGCATCAATGGCCACCACAACGCACTGCGAGCCAAATTTTGAAGCCAGTTCATTGATCAACTGTGGATTTTTCACTGCAGAAGAATTCACCGAAACCTTATCGGCACCATTGTTTAAAAGGATTTCCACGTCTTCAACGGAAGAAATTCCTCCGCCAACAGTAAAGGGAATATCGATGGTTTCTGCAACCTTTAAAACCAATTCGGCCAAGGTTTTCCTGCGCTCCTCAGTTGCCGAAATATCCAGAAAAACAAGTTCTTCAGCTCCGTTTTCAGAATAGAATTTTGCCAATTCTATCGGATCGCCGGCGTCGCGCAAATCTAAGAAGTTGACTCCTTTAACGGTTCGGCCATTTTTGATATCGAGACACGGTATAATTCTTTTAGTTAGCATTTAAAATGTAGTTTTCAAGTTGTTTTAAAGATATTCTATTCTCATAAATGGCTTTTCCAATTATCACACCTTCGCAACCAATTTCGGCGAGCTTTGGGAGTTCTTCAAAAGTTGAGATACCTCCCGAAGCAATTAGCTTCGTAGGTCTCGACTGCGCTCGACCTGACACTGTAATTTCTTTTAAAATTTTATGATACAAATCAAACGAGGGGCCTTCTAACATCCCGTCTTTACTGATATCGGTACAGATTACATATTCAATTCCGTTCTCAACATATTGCTGTATAAAAGGAATTAACTCTAAATCTGAATCTTCCATCCACCCACCGATTGCTACCTTTTCATTCTTTGCATCGGCGCCTAAAATAATTTTATCACTTCCGAATTTTTGCAGCCAACTTTTAAAAGTTTCGGGATTTTTTACGGCAATACTCCCGCCAGTAATCTGGTTTGCACCACATTCAAAGGCAATCCGCAAATCCTCATCAGTTTTTAGTCCGCCGCCAAAATCAATTTTTAAAGTTGTTTTCGTAGCAATTTCTTCCAAAATTTTATGGTTTACAATATGCTTGCTTTTGGCGCCATCCAAATCCACCAAGTGCAGGTACTTTATTCCGTGGGCCTCAAATTGTTTCGCAACTTCCAAAGAGTTTTCATTATAAATTTTCTTTGTGCCGTAATCACCTTTTGCCAATCGCACGCACTTGCCGTCTATGATGTCTATTGCTGGTATTATTCGCATAATATATTTCCCGCGAAGGCGGGAATCTCGTTTATAAGTTTAAAAAATTCTTTAAAATTTGTGCTCCGGCTGTACTGCTTTTCTCAGGGTGAAACTGAACGCCATAAAAATTATCCTTTTGTATTGCCGATGAATACTGAATTCCGTATTCGGAAGTTGCAATAGTTTCTTTACATAAAGGCGCATAATAGCTATGCACCAAATACATAAATTCGTTTTCTGAAATACCTTCAAACAAGCCGGATTTTAAATTTGAAATTTGATTCCACCCTATTTGTGGCACTTTCACTTCATTTGAAAAACGTTTCACTTCAACGTCAAAAATCCCCAAGCCTTTCGTATTTCCTTCTTCCGAAGAATTACATAACAACTGCATTCCTAAACAGATGCCCAAAACGGGTTGTTTTAATGTGGGAATTACTTGGTCCAAACCTGAAGTTTTCAGTTTTTGCATCGCGCTACTCGCCTCGCCCACTCCCGGAAAAATCACTTTATCTGCTTGGCGGATTTCAGCTTCATCATTACTCAAAATTGCTTCTACACCCAATCTTTTCAAAGCAAATTTGATGCTTTGGATGTTGCCCGCGCCATAATTAATAATTACCAGGCTCCCAGCGCCCAATGGGGGAGAGACTTTTAATTTTTTGTTTGTTTCTGCATTCATAATAGTTCCCCCTCCGGGGGTTAGGGGGCTTTTATAGCAAGCCTTTTGTTGATGGTAAAATCATTTTCTCGGCATCGCGTTTCACCGCCATTTTTATGGCTTTTGCAAAAGCTTTGAATATAGCTTCAATCTTGTGGTGTTCGTTAGTGCCTTCGGCTTTAATATTGAGGTTTGCCTTGGCGCCATCGGTAAAGCTTTTAAAGAAATGCTGAAACATTTCGGTTGGCATTTTTCCAATCATTTCACGTTTAAAATCTGCATTCCAAACCAGCCAATTCCTACCGCCGAAGTCAATGGCAATCTGCGCCAAACAGTCGTCCATTGGCAAACAGAAGCCGTAACGCTCCATCCCCAATTTATCGCCGAGGGCTTGGTTGAAAACTTCACCCAAGGCAATGGCGGTGTCCTCAATAGTGTGGTGTTCGTCAACTTCCAAATCGCCTTTTACGGTGATTTCCAAATCCATTTGCCCGTGGCGCGCCAATTGATCCAACATATGGTCAAAAAAAGCAACGCCAGTGTTTATAGTGCTCTTACCCGTGCCATCCAAATTCAGTTTAATGGAAATATCGGTCTCATTGGTTTTTCGTTGGATTTCCGAAACGCGTTGTTTCAGTTTTAAAAACTCATAAATCTGTTGCCAGTCTTTGGTTTCCAAAGCAATGTATTGCTGAAGTTCTTCGGCATTCAAAGAAATTTCAGCAGTACCCAAATTCGTGTTGTCGTTAATATAAATTCCTTTGGAACCCAAGTTTTTGGCAAGCTCGATATCCGTTAACCTATCGCCGATTACAAATGAATTTTTAAGGTCATATTCTTCGGAAAAATACTTTTTAAGTAATCCTATCTCCGGTTTGCGCGTGTCAGCATTTTCGTATGGAAACGTGCGATCAATTAAAACTTCATTGAAAGTAACACCTTCGTTTTCAAACGCTTTCAATATAAAATTATGCACGGGCCAAAAAGTTTCTTCGGGGAAAGAGTCAGTTCCCAAACCGTCCTGGTTGGTAATCATTACCAATTCAAAATTGAGTTCCTTCGCTATTTTTCCTAGATAGGTGAAAACTTTCGGGTAAAAAATCATTTTATCAAACCCGTCAATTTGCTCATCCACGGTTTCTTTTATGATGGTGCCGTCGCGGTCTATAAACAGTACGCGTTTCTTCATTATTTTAAAGTTTTTAGAGTGTTTATTAGTTTTGTGTTTTCAGAATTGGTGCCAATGGTTATGCGCAGTGAATTTTCGCAAAGCGGCTGTGAACTTCTGTTGCGGACTACGATGCCGTTTTCCAACAATTGTGAATAGCGTTTTTCAGCATCGTCCACTTTTATAAGGATGAAATTGGCATCGGTAGGAAAAGTTCTCTCAATAAAATTAACTTGAACCAAGGCTTTAAGTAATGACTCCTTTTCTTCTTTCAACGAAGACAAGTTGCTTTTTATCTTACCTGTATTTTGAAGTTGTTCGATAGCGCTTTGCTGTGTAAGTTCATTAATGTTATACGGTGGTTTTATTTTGTTTAAAACCGAAATTATTTCCGCGGAGGCGTAGCAAATTCCCAAACGGATTCCCGCCAAACCGTATGCTTTTGAAAGAGTTTGGGTAATTATTAAATTTGGAAATTCATCCAGTTTATAAATCCAACTTTCCGCGTTTGCGAAATCTATGTAAGCTTCATCGACCACTACCAAACCATTATAATTTTTGAGAAGCCACTCTATTTTTTCCGCAGCAATTAAATTTCCCGTGGGATTGTTGGGAGAGCAGATAAATAGAAGTTTGGTACGCATATCTGCAGTCTTTGAAATTTCATCCCAATTGGGCTGAAAATCTGAATCGAGCAGCACTTCCCTATTTTCAATATCGTTCAAATTCGCCAAAACACCGTACATACCGTAAGTTGGCGGCAAGGTAATTATGTTGTCTTTGGCGGGTTCACAGAATGCTCTAAAAATCAGGTCGAGTACTTCATCGCTGCCATTTCCCAAAAGAATTTGATTGGTGGCGATACTTTTTTGTTTTGAAAGTATGCCCTTAAGTTGCCGTTGTTGCGGATCGGGATAGCGATTTACGTTAGTCTCAAACGGATTTTCATTGGCATCGAGAAAAATCATTTCGCTATCGAAATTTTTGAATTCATCGCGGGCCGAGCTGTATGGCTTCATTTTGGCTACGTTTGGGCGGATGAGAGATTGTATATCTATTTTGTTCGTCATATTTGTACAAGTTAAGGTCTCGACTGGGCTCGACCGGACAATTTTTCTAAACTTTTTAAGCGTAATGTCACAGCGTTTTTGTGCGCTTGCAGGCCTTCCGCTTCCGCCATTGTTTCTATGGCATTGCCAATGTTTTGAATTCCTTTTTCTGAGATTTTCTGAAAAGTCATACTTTTCATAAAACTGTCCAGATTTACGCCGCTATATTGCTTTGCATACCCGTTGGTCGGTAAAGTGTGATTGGTGCCAGAAGCATAATCACCGGCGCTTTCGGGGGTGAAATTGCCTATAAAAACAGACCCGGCATTTTGAATACTTTCAATAAAAAAATCTTCTTCCTTTGAAACCACAATAAAGTGTTCCGGGGCGTATTCATTGATAAGATTGATAGCTTCCGAATTGCTTTCGATCAAAATCAATTGTGAATTTGCAATAGCTTTCTCTGCAATAGCTTTTCGTGGCAACTGTTGAAGTTGTTCTTCAACCTCCTTTTCCACTGAATTCAAAAACTTTTCCGAAGTTGTAACCAAAACAACTTGGCTATCCGCCCCGTGTTCGGCTTGCGACAATAAATCTGATGCTACAAATGAAGCATTCGCTGTGTCATCGGCAAACACCAGTAATTCCGAAGGTCCCGCGGGCATATCTATTGCCACGCCGTGTTTGGTGGCAATTTGTTTTGCAACGGTTACAAACTGATTGCCCGGGCCGAAAATTTTATAAACCGAAGGAATGCTCTCAGTACCAAAAGTCATTGTGCCAATGGCTTGAATGCCCCCAATTTTAAAAATTTTGGTTACCCCACAAAGAGTTGCGGTATATAAAATAGCCGGATTAATTTTGCCGTTTTTATCGGGCGGCGTACATAAAATAATTTCTTTGCAACCCGCAATATTTGCCGGAATAGCAAGCATTAATACAGTAGAAAACAGCGGAGCTGTGCCTCCGGGAATGTAAAGCCCCACTTTTTGGATGGCTCTTTTTTCCTGCCAACAAACCACGCCTTCGGTAGTTTCTACAGTAATGCGTTCCGTTTTTTGTGCGCTGTGGAATTTTTCGATGTTTGCTTTTGCAAGATTGATGGCGTTTTTCAATTCTTCAGAGGTTTCCTTTTCCGCAGTTTCAATTTCGTTTTTTGAAACCAATAGACTTTCAATAGAAATTCCATCAAAAAGTTGAGTGTATTTTTTTACGGCAGTATCACCTTTCAATTTTATTTCTGAAAATATTTGGTTTACCGTAGTTTCCACATCGGCGATGGTTTGGGTGGGGCGTTTTAAAAGTTCGCTCCAGCTTTCGGGTTTTGGATTGTATATTTTTTTCATCTTACAAAATCATTTTTTCAATAGGGCAAACTAATATTCCTTCGGCGCCAGCTTGTTTCAGTTCTTCAATTACTTCCCAAAAAACATCGCGATTCACTACGGAATGAATGCTGCTCCAGCCTTCTTCTGCCAGTGGCAACAAGGTTGGACTTTTCATTCCGGGCAAAATTTTGATGATTTCATCAATCTTATCATTCGGCGCATTTAATAGCACATAGCGCGAATCGCGGCCTTGCAGGACTGACTGTATTCTAAAGCGGATTTTATCCAGAACTTTATTTGCGTTTTCTGAAATATTTGGGGAGACCGCGAGCACGGCTTCACTTTTTAAAATGACTTCAACTTCCTTTAAATTGTTTTTAAAAAGCGTGCTGCCGCTACTCACAATATCGCAAATGGCATCTGCCAGACCAATGTTTGGTGCTATTTCCACACTGCCATTAATAATGTGAAGCTCTGCCTCTACCCCCACTTCCGCCAAATAATTACGGGTAGTTTCGGGATAACTGGTGGCAATTCGCTTCCCATTTAAATCGGCAATTGAGGTGTATTTAAATGCCTTCGGAACCGCGAGGGAAACCCTGCATTTTGAAAACCCTAATCTGTCGGCAATTGAAATTCCTTCGCCTTTTTCAATCAATAGATTTTCGCCAATAATTGCACAATCCACCACGCCATCTTTTAAATACTGCGGAATATCGCCGTTGCGCAGGTAATAGATTTCCAAAGGAAAACTGCTTGCAGATGTTTTTAATTGGTCGCAGCCGTTGTCTATATAAATACCACAATCCTTTAGCAATGCAAGGGATTCATCGTGAAGTCGCCCTGATTTTTGTACCGCTATTTTTAGTTTTTTCATAAAATTCTGTTCAGTTTTAGGAATAAAAAAACCCGTTTGATTGCTCAAACGGGTTTTGAATATTGTTGGGTTTACACAATAGCCATATCACCTCGCGAGCGCGTGGAGAGAAATATGGTGATGATGTAAAAATGAATTGTTCATAATTGTGATGGCAAATCTAAATAAAAAGATTGTTTATTAAACTGTGAATATAAAATTTTAACGCTTTATTATATTTCGGTACAATTTATTTACTTTCACCCAAGCAATTTTAAACAGCCGAAAACCATTCCTATTTATGCATTTAGAGACACTTGACTGGATAATTATAGTTTCATTTTTTATTGTTTTTATCGCAATTGGGCTGCTTGTGGCCAAAAAATCTGGAAAAGACTCCAAATCTTTTTTCTTATCCAATAGAAATATGCCGTGGTGGCTGCTTGGTGTAAGTATGGTTGCAACTACGTTTGCCGCCGATACACCCAATTTTGTTGCTGGCGTTATTCGGGAAGACGGAGTGTTCGGAAACTGGATTTGGTGGAGTTTTCTGCTAACGGGAATGCTTACCGTTTTTTTCTATGCCAAATTATGGCGAAGAAGCGGAATAACAACAGATTTGGAGTTTTATGAATTGCGCTACAGCGGAAAAAGCGCCGCATTTTTAAGAGGTTTTAGAGCAATTTATCTGGGTGTGTTCTTTAATATCGTCATTATGGCGAATGTTTGTTTGGCAGCAATTAAAATTGGGCATGTAATGTTTGGCCTGTCTTCGTATGAAGTTTTATTGATTGCTTCGCCCGTTGTGGTAATTTATTCGGCGTTTGGAGGTTTAAAAGGTGTTTTACTTACAGATTTCGTACAATTTATAATTGCCATGGTGGGCAGTATTTGGGCAACTATTTTTATAGTAAATATGCCTGAAATTGGTGGAATTGAAAACCTGCTTTCTACCCCTACCGTTACAGCCAAAACCGCGATGCTGCCAGATTTTTCAAAACCTGAATTATTAATTCCGCTGCTTATCGTTCCGCTTGCCGTACAGTGGTGGAGCGTTTGGTATCCCGGCGCAGAGCCCGGGGGGGGCGGTTATATTGCACAACGGATGCTTGCTGCCAAAAACGAGAAACACGCCACGTGGGCCACTTTATTTTTCAACTTTGCTCATTATGCGCTTCGTCCATGGCCGTGGATTATTATTGGGTTGGCATCTATAATTGTTTATCCAAATCTGGAGAGTTTGCAGGCAGCTTTTCCAAATTTAAATCCGGCATTCGTAAAAAATGATCTTTCCTATCCCGCCATGCTTACATTTTTGCCGGCTGGACTTTTGGGAATTGTAATCACATCGCTTATCGCGGCATTTATGAGTACTATTTCAACTCATTTAAACTGGGGAAGTTCTTATGTGGTGAACGATTTTTACGTGCGATTTCTTCGGAAAGAAGCAACCGGGAAAGAACAAGTAGCAATTGGAAGAACTTCCACGGTGGTAATGATGATTTTGGCAGGTTTGCTGGCACTTGTATTGGAAGAAGCCCGGGATGGTTTCAATCTATTGCTTTCCATTGGCGCTGGAACAGGTTTACTCTTTATTCTACGCTGGTTCTGGAGCAGAATAAACCCGTATAGTGAAATGGCCGCAATGGTTATTTCTTTTGTAATTGCAGCTTTTTTCTTTGTAAACGGAAAAATGGACACTCCAATTGTTGAAATGGCCGGGCATTGGCAATTGGTATTAAGTGTAGCCATAACAACGATTGGATGGGTTCTTGTAACCTATTTAACCAAACCTTCAAATGCAGAAACATTAAACAGTTTTAACAGCCTTATTTTTGGAGATGAATCAAAATTCAAAGGGTTTGGAATGAAAATCCTCGGGTTCTTTGCAGGTGTAGTTGGAGTTTATTGTTCTTTATTTGCTATTGGGAACTTTATTTATAGCAACATTCTTTTGGCTTTTGGTTTAACTGCAGTGGCCGTGATTTGCGGCTTGGTGATTATTAAATCTTTTCAAAAAACCGATTCGTAACTGGTACTGGAAACATTTGTTCTATAGTTTGAAACATTCGTAATATTCAAAATTGCACAATAATCTTACTATTGCACTGAAACATGTCATTTTAGACTAAAAATTTATCGAATATGAAAACTAAAATATTATTTATCTTATTATTGTTTGTTTCAGTTTTTGTTACAAGTTGTGAGGAAGAAGATGCGAAAGAAAGTTGTGAAGAACTTGGATGTCAGTGGTACTTACCTCTTGGAGAACAAGAGTGGATTTGTAATTGCTAAAACTTCAATACTTAAATATTGAAGACCAAGCATTGTTTTACCAATAGAATATATTCCTCGAGATTTACTTTCTGTTGCAATATTACATTTGCTACTAAAAATTACATCAATTATTCCCTAAAATCAAAGGCAAACCACTGTCGCCAGAACCAACTACTACAACTTTAGCATTAGGTGATTTTGCAAGTTCAAGAGTTGCGTCAATTCCTTTATCCTGAAGGATTTTATCTGTTAATGAAGCACTTAAAATAGCATTTGCATCCGCTTTTCCTTGGGCTTCAATTCTAACTTTTTGAGCTTCTTTATCTGCTGTTACGAGTCTAAATTCATATTCCAAAGATTCTTGTTCCTGCTTCAGTTTTCTTTCAATCGCATCTTTAATTGTTGGCGGTAGGGTTACATCGCGCACCAAAATTTCATTTAATTGTACGTATTGTTTGTCAAGAATTTTTTTGGTTTCCTCAAAAATTTCTTCTTGAATTGCATCTCGCTTGGTAGAGTACAATTGTTCGGGCGTATAACGACCTACAACACTTCTGGCCGCACTTCTAATTGCCGGCTGAATAACACGTTGCAAATAATCTTCTCCTTTTTCTTGGTGTAATTTGGCAACATCACTATAAATGGGTTGATACCATGCAGAGGCATCCAATTTAATTTCCAGTCCGTTGCTGGAAAGTACCTGCATTTTTTCACTGAGTTCTTGTTGTCGTACTTCGTAAACAAAAACCTTGTTCCAAGGTGCAATAATGTGAAAACCTTCGCCAAGAGGCGGTTGGTCCGTAACCACACCGTTTCCAAAAGTTTGATACAGCACCCCAGCGTGACCAGAGCCAATAGTTACGGAAGATTTTGATACTAAAATTATCAGCAAAATAATTCCTACGATGACGGGTATTGTGAGTTTGGGTAATTTTTCCATTGTATATTTTTATATGGGTTAATTTTTAGATGAGTCCGTTATATTTTCTTATAAACCATTCTGCTGCGAGTGCGAGAACGATAAGTGCGAGAAGATATTTCCAATCGATCAAAGGTACTACTTTTTGTTCGCTTCTTTCAATGTTTTGGAAGTTATCATTGGTAAGTAAATTTTCAATTAACGCTTCCGTTTGGTTTACATAATAGGCTTTTCCGTTAGAATTTTGGGCTATCCGACGAAGTTTGTACACATCGGCATTCAGGAATTGTTGCTCTACGTTAAAATCCAAAATCGTGAAATTGCCACTGCTGGAAACTGCTTCGTTTGAAACCGAAACAGTATAATTATATTCCCCAGCGGGAAGACTGTTTAAATCTACTTCGTAATAATTGTTCCGCAGAAGCATTGGAAAAACGGTTTGCTTTTCGGTTTCCGTATTTTTTACCGTTATATTCAGCGATGCACGATTATCGAAAACATAATTTTTGTCGAAATACTGGGCAGAAATCTTAATTGGATTGTTATTGTAATAAAACGTTTCCGAAGACACTTCCATTCTGCTTCGCCGTTTATTTGAAGCTAAATATTGAACAAGATTCCCTATAAAATCATCAAAACTTTGGAAGCTTTCCGTTTCCAGAAAACTGCGTGCACGCCATCGCCAAAAACCTTCTCCGTCCCATATTGCGTCTCGTTTGCCGTTTATTTCCATTGTGGCGAGCAAAGGGTTTCCATTGGAAATTCCGCTAACTGTTTGTTCAAGCATTACTTCGTTTGGAACCGTTATTGTCAATGCACCAAACTCTGTGTGCAATGGTGGAAAATTGTTGAAACCAATATCTTCAACAGCGAAAGTTCCGTAATTACTGTTTAGTTCAACTTGCACGTCATCACTTTGATTGGAGGCTTCTTTATTGAAATTATCCTGCGCCCCATTAAGGAAATACCAATCAGTGTGCAGGCCAGAGATTACCCAACTATTCTTGTTCAATTTCTCCATTTCAGAAAATATTGCGGCAAAACTTCTATCGGGCTGATAAAGGATTATCAATTGATAATCATTTAAAAATGAAGCAGCTTCTGCAGGTTTTTTAAATGAAATGGTGCGTTGTTCATTGGTAGTAATTGCTTTTTTAAGCGAACCTAAATCGGGATGAGTTATTTTACTGACCACTAAAACGTTGGTGGCCTGGTCAATCACTTCAACGGCGAACTGCTTGCTGTTGTTGGTTTTGTTCTTTTCATCCACAAGTGGAAGTATTTGCGCTGTGTATTTTTGAAGCCCAACGCTGGAAGCATTTAACGTGAAATTGAGCGTTTTTGAAGTTTCATTTTCCGAAAAGGAAACGTTTGTTCTATAGAGCGTTGCAGCGCCTTGCGTAACGACAAATTCAGAATTCACGGGATTTGTGCCGCTGTAATTCAAAATAACTTCAACCGGAAACTGGTTTTTTAAGAATGCGTATCTATTGGTGTTTAACTGTTCGATTTTTATATCCGTATATTTTATGGAATCACCCAGAATTACAGGATAAATAGTATTTTTAAAAGTTGCGGAAGAAAATTCATAATCATTCCCAAGGGTTTGGTTTCCGTCAGTAATAAGGATTGTTGGTGCGGATTGGTTTTTGAAAAGCTCGTTTGCTGAAGCAAGCGCTTTGGAAACATTCGTATTTTTTTCATCAAAAGAAAGTGAATCATATTCACGGAAATCACTTCCGAAGGAATAATAGGAAACGTCGAATTTGTCGTTTAATTCGCTGTTTTCTTTTAATTTTTGAAGTAAAGACGAAACATTTTCCCTTTGGTTCAACTCCTCGACTGAAGCTGAATTGTCAATAAGTACGGGAAGTTTCGGCTTTTCAATGGTATAGGTTTCACTTTTAAATTTTGGATTTATGATTAAAAGTAGAATGGAAAACAAAGTTATAAAGCGGAGTATTCCAAAAATCCAACGAAGGGAACCCGTTTGTTTTGACTTATATCCATACATAAAAACCGCCAGAGCAATGGATACTACTCCGGCGATGATTATATAAAGAATTGTTTCTGTGGTCACTAAATTTTATAAATTTCAATTTAAGTTGAGAAGGTAATTTCAATCACTTTTTTTGTTTGGCTTCAATATCGGGAAGTTCTTTAATATATTTTTCTACATCCCACACAATATTCCAATTTGAAACATAATCCTGTAAATCTCCCAATTCCATAGCAGCTCTTCTTTTATCCACATTTTCAGGGTCTTCCAAAGGTAAAACATAATATACACCGGATTCTCTATCCAAACCAATTTGGCTCCCATATAATTGTCGTTTTCCTTGTCCAAGGGCTACCCGATCTTCCAATAAAGCCAAAGCGCTAGGTCTTGCGTTTCCCTTTTTAACTGCTTCGCGCATCATTGGCAAATATTTTTCTTGGGTTTTTAAGTCAGCATGTTGAATAACTAAAAACAATGTGGTGTTACCTTGATTTCCAATAATATCTGCTCCCAACCAACCGCGTTCATCTAATATTTTTTTAACAATAATTAGGTTTAAAGAATCATTTTCCGCAATCGATTTCCAAAGATCTTTCGTTTCTTGAGAGTCGCGCCCGTATTTATCATAAACCGTATTGGCTTGCATACGCAAGCCCTGATCGTATTTATATACACTATCTAAGATTGCAACGAGCGGTTTATCAAAATTTGCTTCTGCCTTTTCTTTATTAACTTTCACAAGATTTATAACCTCGTTCCAGCGCTTATCGGAATGTAGAATTGACAAATCGGAGTCAGTAGTAATATGAGAATAATTCGTGTAATTTCCTTTTTCAGAAATTCGAAATAACTGAACAAATGATGAATCAATTTCTTTTGCCAAGGCCCATGAACAAGCAGCATTATATCTATCATTAATTGCTCCTTTATCCCCTTTTGACTTAAATGCTTCAGAATATTTTTCTGCTGATTCTTGAAAATTTTTACTTTCATACAAACCCCAAGCTTCATTGACTAATTCAGAATATGTCTGCTGATTTTGAGCAAAAACTGAACTTATACCCAATAGCCAGAGAGCCGTTAATAAAACTGATTTCTTCATAAATTCTAATTTGAAGATTTTAAGCATTCTGTGCGGAAAATTCAATTAAGTCAACATACCTCCATCCACGTTCAGCACTTGCCCAGTAACGTATGCAGAAAGATCGCTGGCAAAGAAAACACAGGCATTTGCAATATCCTCAGGAGAGCCGCCACGCTTTAACGGAATGGCATCGCGCCAACCCTGTACTGTGGCTTCGTCCAATTTTCCGGTCATTTCGGTTTCTATGAAACCCGGAGCGATAGCGTTACAGCGAATATCTCGCGAACCTAATTCCAGTGCAACCGATTTTGTAAAACCAATGATTCCCGCTTTCGAGGCAGCGTAATTGGTCTGTCCGGCATTTCCTTTTACACCAACAACGGAACTCATATTGATGATGGAACCTTTGCGTTGTTTCAACATAGCGCGCTGTACAGCTTTGGTCATGTTGAAGACCGATTTCAGGTTCACTTCAATTACCTTATCAAAATCTTCTTCGGAAATACGCATCAAAAGGTTGTCTTTGGTAATTCCTGCATTATTTACAAGAATATCAATGCTTCCGAAATCATTCAAAACCTCTTCGGCCAGGTTTTGCGATTCGTCATAGGAAGCTGCATCGCTTTTGTATGCCTTTGCCTTTACACCAGATTTTGAAATTTCGTCTGCCAAAGCATTTGCCGCTTCAGCCGAAGAGCTATAGGTGAAGGCTACATTGGCGCCGTGCTGGGCGAAGGTTTCAACGATTCCTTTTCCTATTCCACGGCTACCGCCGGTAATGATTGCTGTTTTTCCTTCCAGTAATTTCATATTTTTAAAAGGTGTTTTGATGGTTGGTAAAAAACCTACAAGGTTTGGAAAACCTTGCAGGTTCTATCTTATGGTCAAATATAGCAAAAGGTTGCGGGTTCTCCATAAAAAAAGCCCTGCGAATTTCACAGAGCTACTTAATGATTCAGACCTACAAGGTTCTTAAAACCTTGCAGGTCGAGAATAGCTTGTTAGCCTAAAACTTCTTTTACTTTCTTTCCGATTTCCGCTGGGGAATCCACAACGTGGATGCCACACTCGCGCATTACTTTTTTCTTTGCCTGAGCCGTATCATCGCTTCCTCCAACGATTGCTCCAGCGTGACCCATAGTACGTCCTGCAGGCGCAGTTTCACCAGCAATAAAGCCAATAATAGGCTTTTTTATACCGCTGTTTTTGTACCAATTTGCAGCATCTATTTCAAGTTGACCTCCAATTTCCCCGATCATTACTACAGCTTCACTTTCAGGATCATTGATGAGCAATTCCAAAGCTTCTTTAGTAGTTGTACCAATGATTGGATCTCCACCAATTCCAATAGCAGTTGTAATACCAAGGCCTTGTTTTACAACTTGATCGGCAGCCTCATAGGTAAGTGTTCCTGATTTTGAAACAATCCCCACCTTTCCCTTTTTGAAAACGAAGCCAGGCATAATACCCACTTTTGCTTCGCCTGGAGTAATAACACCTGGACAGTTTGGACCGATTAGTCGACAATCTCTGTCTTTAATGTAATTTGAAGCAGTGATCATATCTTTTACTGGAATACCTTCGGTAATAGTAATAATCACTTTAATGCCTGCGTCTGCAGCTTCCATAATGGCGTCTGCAGCAAATGCCGGTGGCACGAAAATAATAGTGGTATCGGCGCCCGTTTTTTCAACTGCTTCAGAAACTGTATTGAAAACTGGCTTACCCAAATGTTCTTGACCACCTTTCCCGGGCGTTACCCCTCCTACTACATTGGTTCCGTACTCAATCATTTGTTCGGCGTGAAAAGTACCTTCACTTCCGGTGAATCCTTGAACTATTATTTTTGAATTTTTATTTACTAAAACGCTCATTTTTAAGTATTTTCTGTTGTTTATTTTGATTTATTATTGAAGTAATATCTTTGATTGATTTTTTAAGAATCGCCGCAAAGATACAGCTTTCTAATGTGGATTTAAAGGATATTAAACCTTAACTCTGTGGTAGCTTTCGTTAGTATCATCTTTATCCGTAACCGGTTGGCTCACTTGGTAACCACGATATAACTTATCGTCCTTCACTTCCCATATTGCAATGAAATGTGCAATTCCCAACTCTTCATCAGGATTTTCCATGGTTCTGATATAATATTTATAACGAATTGTTACGTGGTTGTCATCAGCCAGCAAATGGCTCACCTCAATTCTTAAATCATTATAAGATCGTCTTACTTCACCAAAGAAATTTACAATATCCTCATAGTTCATGATAGATAATCCGTTGGCACTGTTCCAAATAAGCACCAGTTCAGGGTGGAAAAAACGCTCCAAAACTGTATCGTCTCTTAAAATATCTGATCTGTAAAAATCCCTTACAATCTGTTTTGCTTTTTTGCTCATGATAATTTGTCCAATTTTTCAATAATGTCTGGAATAAGCTTAATGGAAGCTAATTCCTTATATTTTTTTCTGAATTCATCTGCAGGAGTTCCAAAATACGCCTTATGGCCGGGCAGTGACTTACTCACGCCACTCTGTGCTGAAATTACTGCCTTCTCACCAATAGTAATTCCACTCGTGATACCCACCTGCCCCCAAATGGTAACAAAATCCTCAATCAAAACACAACCCGCTATACCAACCTGGGAGGCAATCAAACAACGTTTACCTATAACCGTATCGTGCCCAACGTGAACTTGATTGTCAAGTTTTGAGCCCTCTCCAATAGTCGTTGAGGCAGTTACTCCTTTGTCAATAGTACAAAGCGCACCAAGGTCAACATTGTCTTCAATTATTACGTTGCCGCCACTTAAAAGTTTATCGAATTTTTCAGGGCGGTTTTTGTAATAAAATGCATCGCTTCCTATAACGCTACCTGCATGGATAGTTACATTGTTACCAATAACTGTATTGTCGTAAATAGCTACGTTGGAATGAATTAGACAATTTCGACCAATTTTCACATTATTTCCAACAAAAACATTGGGTTGAATTACTGTGCCCTCACCTATTTCAGCGGATTCTGAAATTGCACTGTTAGCATTTCGGAAAGGTTTAAAATAATGTGTAAGCTTATTGAAATCGCTAAACGGATCATCGGAAACCAACAACGCTTTCCCAACAGGACATTCTACTTTTTTATTGATAAGAATTACCGTTGCCTGTGATTCCAGCGCTTTGTCGTAATACTTTGGATGGTCAACAAATACAATATCTCCCGGTTGAACAACATGAATTTCATTCATCCCAAAAACTGGAAAATTTGGTTCCCCCACATAATCTGAACCGATTATGACAGCTATATTTTCAAGAGTTTGGGGAGTTGGGAATTTCACTTTTTCGGATTAATAGATTATTGAATTGTTGTAATGATTGAATATTACATTCCAGTTTACTCTTTCATTCGTTCCTGATACTGACCTTTTTCAGTATCAATTCTAATTTTATCACCTTCGTTTATGAAAAGAGGAACATTAATTTCAGCACCAGTTTCAACAATTGCAGGTTTGGTAGCGTTTGTGGCTGTATTACCTTTAACGCCAGGTTCGGTTGAAGTAACCTCCAAAACTACATGAGCTGGCATTTCAACTGAAAGCGGTGCGCTATCTTCAGTATTTATTAAAACTGTAACAATTTCACCTTCTTTCATCAATTCAGGTGTATCGAGTATATCCTTCATCAAGCGAATCTGCGAATAATCGTCAGTATTCATAAAATGATACATATCACCTTCGTTGTATAGATATTGAAATTTATGGGTTTCAACGCGAACGTCCTCTATTTTATGCCCTGCGGAAAAAGTATTGTCAATTACTTTTCCAGTGGTAACGCTTTTTAGTTTTGTACGAACAAAAGCAGGTCCCTTTCCAGGTTTTACGTGAAGAAATTCAATTATTTTATAAATATCGTTGTTATAGCGGATGCAAAGTCCTTTTCTAATATCTGATGATGTTGCCATTACTAGGTGTGTGGTTTAATGTTTTATTGATTACGTTTAGTTTGAATTAAAATAGCCTTTCATTATTCCGCGTTTGGAATTTTTTATGAACTGAAGTATTTCGTCCCTTTCCGGAGTGGCCTCCATTTCGGCTTCTATAATTTCGGAAGCTTGTGAAGTGTTATAGTTTTTTTGATAAAGAAGTCTGTAAATATTTTGAATTTCAGTGATTTTTTGGGAATTGAATCCTCTTCTTCTTAAACCAATAGAATTAATACCCACATAACTAAGTGGTTCACGAGCTGCTTTTACAAATGGCGGAACATCTTTACGTACAAGTGAACCTCCAGTTACAAAAGCGTGGTTTCCGATCATACAGAACTGATGGACTGCAGTCATCCCGGCTAAAACTACATGGTCACCAACAGTCACGTGCCCAGCAAGAGTACTATTGTTTGAAAAAATGCAGTTATCACCTACAATGCAATCGTGCGCAATGTGGCAATAGGCCATAATCCAACAGTTTTTTCCCACTACAGTTTTGCCACGATCCACTGTACCGCGATTTATGGTAACATATTCACGGATGGTTGTGCCATCGCCTATTTCTACAGTAGTATCTTCATCCTTAAATTTTAAATCCTGTGGTATTGCAGAGATTACAGCCCCAGGAAATATATTACAGTTTTTCCCAATGCGCGCGCCCTCCATAATGGTCACATTGCTGCCAATCCAAGTTCCTTCACCGATCACGACATTATTGTGAATGGTCGTAAAAGGTTCAATCACTACATTTTTGGCTATTTTTGCGCCCGGATGGACGTATGCAAGTGGTTGGTTCATCTATAGATTTTTTGTTTTTACCATTTGGGCCATCAGTTCGGCCTCTGTTACTAATTTGCCATTGGCATATGCATTGCCCTGCATATGGACAATTCCGCGGCGGATGGGAGAGATCAATTCCAAAACAAAAATTAAGGTATCGCCAGGATTAACCTGTTGCTTAAACTTAACATTGTTTATTTTCATAAAAAAGGTAAGATAATTTTCAGGATCTGGAACAGTGCTCAATGCCAATATACCGCCTGTTTGTGCCATTGCCTCAACTATCAAAACTCCCGGCATTACAGGTGCACCAGGGAAATGGCCAACAAAGAACGGCTCGTTCATTGTTACATTTTTAAGGCCTACAACACTAGTGTCTGTCATTTCCATAATCTTATCAACCAACAAAAATGGCGGTCTATGCGGAAGCATGGCCATTATTTGGTTGACATCCTTTACTGGAGGTTGGTTAATGTCAAATTTTGGAATATTGTTTCTAGCTTCCAGCTTTATAATTTTAGAAAGTTTTTTAGCAAACTGGGTGTTAACGTGATGGCCTGGCTTGTTGGCGATCACTTTTCCGCGTATGCGAGTGCCAATTAGAGCTAGATCTCCTATTACATCCAAAAGTTTATGTCTGGCAGCTTCATTGGGATAATGCAGGGTAAGATTATCTAAAATTCCGTTTGGTTTTACAGAAATAGTATCTTTTCCAAAAGCTGTTCGTAGCTTTTCCATTGTGCTCGGGGAAAGTTCTTTATCAACATAAACTATTGCGTTGTTTAGATCGCCCCCTTTTATTAAACCATGTTCCAGCAACATTTCAATTTCGTGTAAAAAACTGAAGGTTCTAGCATTTGCAATTTCATTTTTAAAGTCAGAAATATTTTTAAGGGAAGCATTCTGAGTGCCCAAAACTTTTGTTCCAAAATCGACCATGGTGGTTACTTGGTATTCATCAGCAGGCATTACTATTATTTCACTTCCGGTCTCTTCGTCTAAGAATGAGATTACTTCTTTTACTACATATTCTTCTCTCGGGGCATCTTGCTCTACTACTCCTGCTTTTTCTATTGCTTCAATAAAAAATTTGGCTGATCCATCCATAATTGGAGGTTCGGAAGCATTAAGTTCCATAATGCAATTATCAACCTCAAGCCCTACTAATGCAGCTAGCACGTGTTCAGAAGTTTGTATTTTAACACCCTTTTTTTCAAGGTTTGTACCACGTTGGGTATTTACCACATAGTTGGCATCTGCTTCAATGACAGGGTGGCCCTCCAAATCAATCCTCACGAATGTATATCCGTGATTTTCAGGTGCAGGTTTAAAAGTTATCGTAACTTCTTTACCTGTATGCAAACCCACTCCGGTAAGTGAAATTTCCTTACCAATGGTGCGCTGTTTTACAACACTTTCATTCATTATCGAGTTTTTTTTCAACTATATTGAACCTTTCCATAATTTTGGGAAGGTTTTTAAAATATACATAACTTTTATTAAAATCACCATAACTAAACGCGGGAGAGCCCTGTAAGGTTTCGTTGTCCTTCACATTTCTTCCTATTCCGCTTTGGGCCTGTATTTTTACATTATCGCCAATGGTAATATGTCCAGCAATACCTACTTGCCCACCAATAATGCAGTTTTTCCCTATTTTGGTAGAACCCGCTATACCTGTTTGGGCGGCAATAACAGTATTTTCTCCAATAATTACGTTGTGCGCAATTTGAATTTGATTGTCTAATTTTACCCCTTTTTTGATGAGGGTTGAACCCAAAGTCGCCCTGTCTATAGTTGTTCCAGGGCCAACATCTACATTATCTTCTAAAATAACATTCCCCGTTTGTGGAACTTTATTGTATTCACCTTTTTCATTAGGAGTAAAACCAAAACCATCTGCACCAATTACAACCCCACTGTTTATAACACACGATTCCCCCACTACTGTCTCGGAATAGAGCTTAGCGCCTGTAAAAAGCACGGAATTGTCGCCAACTTTTACATTATCGCCAATATACACATTCGGATAAATCTTCACATTATCACCAATCTTTACATTTTCGCCTATGTATGAAAAAGCCCCCAAATATATATTCTCGCCATATTTGGCGGTTTCTGAAATAAAAACCGGGTTTTCAATTCCGGTCTTATTCATTTTTACTTGGTTATAATATTCTAACAACTGCGAAAATGCCTTATAAGCATTCTCTACCCGAATAAGCGTTGTTGATAGATCTTGAGAGGCTACAAAATCATCATTGACGATGGTTATTGAAGCCTGTGTGGAATATATGTAATGTGTGTATTTTGGGTTGGCCAAAAAGGTCAAGCTGCCTTTACTGCCCTCTTCAATTTTTGCAAGTTTTGAAACTTCTATACCTTCATCGCCATCAACGGTTCCGTTAAGGATTCCTGCTATTTGGGCAGCTGTAAATTTCATTTGGCGTTAAGGTTTTTTTTAACCGAAGTACATATAAAAAGCAACCACAAAGTAATAAATTTTAAATGAATTGATTTTCGGTCGTTCGTTTTCATTCTTGCAAAAATAGAAAAAAAGGATTTAGCCTCGATAGCTATCCTTATTGTTTTTTGGATAACACATATAGTATTTCACCACCGACTTTGAAAGCGCCTCCAAATTCAGCTGATCGCTTGCCTTTGCAACGTCTATGATTTTTCCATTTTTCTTCAGGAGGTTTATTGTATCTTTTTCCATACTGTAGGCCTGGTTTTCAAGCTTTCCTTTAAATACAAAATAGGATGCCTCCTCTTCAGAAATAGTATATGTTTCAACCAGTTTTTTTCTTTTTTCCTCAATTTTTTGATTTGAAAAATCCTGTGGCTTTACTTTAATTTTTAATAAATCGCGATTAAGAAGCATTTTGGACAGATTTTTTAAAACAAAATCATCGTTGCTTACCCAAATCTTCATGGCCGAAATAATATCGTAATCATCTAATTTTGAAAAGGTGTCCAGTACCTCTTCAGAAAAATCATTGATACTAATATTGTTATTCAGAAAAAATCTTAAACCATTGCTTGCTGGAAGCACTACACCTTTAGCAGAAAGCTGTTTGGCGCGTTTAAGGACCCGAACCAAGAGCTGTTCTGCAACAATCCCCGTTTTGTGCAGATAAACCTGCCAATACATTAACCGCCGCGCTACGAGAAAATTCTCCACCGAATAGATGCCCTTCTCCTCAACCACCAACTTATCATCCTTAACGTGCAGCATGGCAATTAAGCGTTGTGCGTTTACCGTGCCTTCTGGCACACCGGTATAAAAACTATCGCGTTTTAGATAATCCAATCTATCCATATCCAACTGCCCAGAAACTAACTGGTGTAGAAATTTACGTGGGTGCTCATCCTTGAATATTTGAATGGCGAGCGTTAATTGCTTGTTAAACTTTCGGTTCAAAGCCTCCATAAAAAGAAGCGATATTTGCTCATGGCTTATGTTTTCAACAATGCTGTTTTCCATGGCATGGGAAAATGGACCATGCCCAATATCGTGCAAAAGAATGGCTAAATAGAGTGCTTCCTCTTCCTTCTCAGAAATAGCAATTCCTTTTGATTTAAGCACTTGCACAGCTTTCTGCATCAAAAACATAGCGCCCAGTGCGTGATGAAAACGAGTGTGGTGCGCGCCCGGATATACAATATATGAAAACCCCATTTGCGAAATTCGACGGAGTCTTTGAAAATATTTGTGCTCCATCAAATCAAAAACCAGCTTGCTGGGTATGGTAATAAAACCATAGATTGGGTCGTTTATAATTTTGTGTTTTGGAAGGGTTTTCAAACTTTAACTTTAAATTAATAGCTTCAAAAATTTTTTGAAATAATTCAGGTTTATTTTTGAAGAAAATTCTTCGACAAAGTGCAGAATTATTTAAAAAATCGAATTTAACGATACTCCCACGCTAAAGCCTTGGAGTATAAAGACAAATATACATATATGAGCGACATAAAAGTACTATGGGTAGATGATGAGATTGATTTGCTTAAACCACACATTCTTTTCCTAGAAAACAAGAATTATAAAGTAACTACGGCCCAGAGCGGTACGGAAGCACTTGAGGAAATTAAAAAGGAAAATTTTGATATTGTCTTTTTGGATGAAAATATGCCGGGATTGACCGGACTGGAAACCTTAGCCGAAATAAAGGAACAACAGGCCTCTGTTCCGGTGGTAATGATTACAAAAAGCGAAGAGGAATATATAATGGAGGAAGCCATTGGCGCTAAAATAGCCGATTATCTTATAAAGCCAGTAAATCCAAACCAAATTCTATTGAGCCTGAAGAAGAATTTGGACAATAGTAGGCTAGTGTCTGAAAAAACCACATCAAGCTATCAACAGGAATTCAGAAAAATAGCGATGGATCTTTCAATGGTCAATAGTTTTGAAGAGTGGAAAGACCTTTACACAAAGCTTGTTTATTGGGAATTAGAGCTGGAGGATATAGAAGATTCTGGGATGTTTGAAATTCTTGAATCACAAAAAACTGAAGCTAATAGTCAGTTTTGCAAATTTATAGATAAAAATTATCCAAAATGGTTTGAAGACCCTAGCGAGGCGCCCATTATGTCGCATACGCTTTTCAAAGAAAAAATTCAACCGCAATTGAACCAAGGAACCCCCACCCTACTAGTGGTTGTCGATAATTTGAGGTTTGATCAATGGAAAGCATTTGAACCTACGGTTGCCAATATCTATAAAAAGACGAACGAAGAGCTTTTTTGCAGCATTCTTCCTACCGCCACCCAGTATGCCCGTAACGCTATCTTTTCAGGCTTAATGCCAAGTGATATGGAAAAACTTCATCCAGATTTATGGTTGAACGATACCGAAGAGGGTGGAAAAAACATGAAGGAGGAAGAGTTTTTGGCTGCTCAATTAAAGCGCTCGGGGCTTAAATTAAATTGGAGCTATCACAAAATATCGAGTTTGAAGCAGGGCAAAAAACTGGTTGAAAACTTCAAAAGCCACAAAGATGAAGACTTAACGGTTGTAGTTTATAATTTTGTCGACATGCTTTCACATTTAAAAACTGAAATGGAAGTTATAAAAGAGTTGGCATCTAATGACAAATCATACCGCTCCCTTACACAAAGCTGGTTTAAAAACTCGCCTTTACTGGAAATTATCCAACAAGCTGCACGTTTGGGCTTTAAGCTAATTATTACTACAGATCACGGAACCATTAACGTGAAAAATCCATCTAAAGTAATAGGTGACAAAAACACGAGTCTTAATCTTCGCTACAAAACCGGGAAAAGTTTGACTTATGAAGACAAAGAAGTTTTAGCTGCAAAAGACCCGAAGACAATACATCTGCCAACTATTAACATGAGCAGTTCTTTCATATTTGCAAAAGGCGATTATTTCTTTGCCTATCCGAATAACTATAACCATTATGTAAGCTATTATAGAAACACTTACCAACATGGTGGAGTCTCTTTGGAAGAGATGGTTATTCCCTTTTCAGTATTTACTCCTAAGTAATTCTTATTAAAATATTTATGTAGGAAAATTACCGAATTATTAGATATTTTCGGTTTTGATTGATAAATTATCTATATTCGTCCCGTTTTTACTATGGAATTTACATATACCCAAAATGAAATTGGTAAGGTAGCTGAACAACTTTTAAAAAATTCAGTTTCAAAAATATTCCTTTTTTATGGCAATATGGGTGTTGGTAAAACAACTTTAATAAAGGAGCTAGTTAAACAGCTTGGGGTTATGGAAATTTCAAGCAGTCCCTCCTTCTCCATAGTAAATGAATACGATACGCCAAGTGGCGCTATCTATCACTTTGATTTTTACAGAATAAAAGATATTAATGAAGCGTTTGACATTGGCCTGGAAGATTATCTATACAGCGGAAACTATATATTTATTGAATGGCCCGAAAAAATCGATCAACTTTTACCAGAAATCGCGAATAGAATAGATATTAAAAATAATAATATAGGAAGTAGAACTTTAAAATTTATGCCAGTGAAATAACATTGCAGCGAAAAATACAATATTTATAAATTACTTTTTAGTTGTTTGCCCCAAATCGCAAAAATTATAGAGCTGGGAATCTATTTTCAAAAAAATTTATAAATATAACGCAAAAAAAATTAAAAAAACTTTCTTTTTTCATAGTAGGTTTGAAGTATTATTAACCTCACAAAACCATTTATTATGAAAACTCTAAAAGTACTTTTTATCGCAGCAATTTTTTCATTAGGAACCTTTGCTTCTTGCACCCCAGAAAGCATCCAGGATGAACAAGCACCCCAACAAATCCACAAAAGCAAAATCATCGTACCTAGTAACGGGTAGTATAATAGCCCTAATTATAGCGGCAACCCCTTACATATTTTATTCATATGAAAGTTTCCCACAAACAAAATCGTGGGAAACTTTTTTATTTACATATCACGCAAATTGGTATCAAGAAGTGTACGTTTCTGTTTGGACAATGATGGGGAAATTTGTGCCGATGTTGCTTTTAATAATTTGGTTTATTACATGCAAACACTGGTGGTACCACGTGATACTTATACCCATAGGAATGTTTGCGTTTCAGCTTTTCAGTGTCATTAATGATGATGTAGGTATAACCGATGAGGTTGAAATTTGGTGGCTTTTCCCTATAATGCTCGTGATTGTACCGCTAATCTATTTAATAAAAGCGCGCTTATCAAATAAACTTTTAGGCAAGGATCTAAAAAGTTTTGAGGAAGAGTTAGGGTCTAAAAAGAGTTTCTTGCAACAAATCAAGGATCTTTTTTGATTTTTATTCATAATATACAATTTCAATTTTTATATGTACCTTGGTACTTTGCAATTTTCATCTTTAAACCTAAATAAAGAAAACCTACTTAAATTCCTGACTTTATCATTAGTTGTTTAGATGAAAAATAAAATGAATAAAAATTAAAACTAACTAAAACCCTAAGCAAAATAAAACCAAAAGTAAATTGCCGGTGAAGTAACAATTAAAAATTCAGTGTTGTAATAAATGTTAAAATTTAACAATTAATTGAACCTTATGATGAATTTCAAAGGATTTAATTGCATTATAACCTGTAAAGATACAATTAACATAATTATTATGTTTAAGTTTTTTCAGTGTAAGTTTGACCCATATTAACCTCACAAAAACTTATTATTATGAAAAACTTAAAAGTTATTATTGTAGCCGCAATTTTTGCCGCAGGATTATTTGCTTCTTGTACCCCAGAAGGAATCCAGGATGAACAAACCCCACAACAAATCGACGCGAGAACGGTTAAGGTTCCGCCAGCCGGATAGAAAAAGTCTTATACAAGGAGGCATCATTGTTTTTATAATGGCATGTACTCCTTTACTATATTACGCATATGAAAGTTTCCCAAGCGATACTCAAGTTTGGGAAACTTCTTTGTTTACATTTACTACTAAATTTCCCTCTATTTACCAATATGCTTGGTTTTTAACAGGTAAAATCATTCCCGTTCTTTTATTGCTTATATGGTTTTTTACTTGCAAACATTGGTGGCATTGGATTATTCTCGTACCCCTATCTATGTATATTTTTCAATTATTCAACCTAATTAAACAAAATTTTGGTGTTGATGAAGTTGAAATTATTTATGTAATTCCAATAATGATGGTGATAATTCCATTTGTCTATTTGATTAGAGCTAAACTTTTCAGCCAAATGAGGCAGAACGATTTGAAATCATTTGAAGAAGAGCTTTTTCAAAAAAGATCTTTTTGGCAGCAGATAAAAGACCTCTTTCGATAATTATCCATTCAAATTTGTGAAAATTATTCCGTAAATTGAAACTGCCAAGCTTGTATCATGACAAAACCAAAATCACCTTTTACCCGAGCCCAATTACTTCCACAAGAAGAAACGCTTGAAGTATCAAGACAAAAAGGAGAACTTTTTATCGGCATTCCCAAAGAAGCCTATTTTCAAGAAAAGCGAATTTGCCTAACTCCCGATGCGGTCAACGCAATCGTAAATAATGGACACCGAGTGCTTATTGAAAATGGAGCTGGTGATGAAGCAGGGTTTTCAGACAAAGATTATTCAGAAGCCGGTGCAGAGTTAACCGGTGACAAAAAGAAGGTATTTGGCTGTCCAATGGTTCTAAAAGTTGAACCGCCCACCCTTGAGGAACTGGAACTGATAAACCCCAAGACAGTGTTAATTTCCGCATTGCAATTAAAAACGAGACAGAAGTCATATTTTGATGCACTTGCGAAAAAGAAAATATCTGCCCTTGCTTTTGAATTCATTAAAGACGAAGACCACAGCTATCCAGCCGTAAAAGCCCTGAGTGAAATTGCGGGTACCGCATCGGTGCTTATTGCCGCCGAACTTATGGTTAATGCAAAAAAAGGAAACGGCCTTCTTTTCGGAAGCATTAGTGGTGTACCTCCAATTGAAGTGGTAGTTATTGGCGCCGGCACCGTAGGCGAATTTGCCGTTCGGTCTGCACTTGGCCTAGGGGCAAGCGTCAAAGTTTTTGATAGCTCTATTACAAAGCTGAGAACAATCCAGACTAACGTAGGAAGGATTTTGTACACTTCGACCGTACAGCCCAAAAATTTAATGAAAGCTCTTTTAAGATGCGACGTGGCTATTGGTGCAGTTCGCGGACACAACCGAGCACCCATAATCGTTACAGAGGAAATGGTGCGCAATATGAAAAAGGGCGCTGTTATTATAGACGTTTGCGTAGATATGGGGGGCTGTTTTGAAACCACGGAAATGACAAGCCACGACAACCCTACGTTTATCAAACATGAAGTGATACACTACGGCGTACCTAATATTCCTGCGCGCTATCCAAAAACGGCGTCAATTTCAATAAGCAATATCTTCACACCCTATATTTTAGAAATTGCAGAAAGTGGCGGTCTTGAAAATGCCATCCGCTTTGACAATGGTTTAAAAAATGGTTTGTACTTTTACCGCGGAATTTTGACCAACAAGGCATGTGCAGATTGGTTCAACATGTCTTATAGCGATATCAACCTTTTGATCTTTTAAATTAAAGCGAAAGGTTATACTGCTCAATTTCCAAAATCCCAAAATAAAACTTAATGAAATTAGCATACCGATTGGCTTATTTTTCCGGTGGATTTTTAATAGGAATAGCCCTTTTATTTTTTATTCTCAGCGGAAAAAAAACATCCTGCGCATATGGCCCAGAATCCAGAACACTTAAAAACATCCGTTTAAAGGAACGTGCTTTTTCTGAAAGTACTTTGCAGATTCTTCGTGAAAATAAAATGGATACTTCAGCAGTTTCAACTCTTTTGGAAAATGGTGATGTTCTCTTTTCAGAAAGCAATACCAAGCTTGACTCTTGCAGAATTTATGTTATTGAAGGTGAAATTTTAGAAAAAAACCTAAAAATAACGGTTGAAAATTGTGAGAAGTTAGTCACTGTTATAGAGGCAAAGGTTCTCGAAAAGTAATTTAAACCCCTTATAATTTTCTTCGCTCTTTTTCTTTTTTCAAAAGCGTAAGCTCTCTACTTGTTTGCCCCGCCACCGAGGTATTTTCCTCTGCGCGGCGGATTAAATAGGGCATCACATCTTTAACTGGTCCAAAGGGAATATATTTTGCAACGTTATAACCCTCTGCTCCCAGATTAAATGTAATGTGGTCGCTCATCCCAAAAAGTTGGCCAAACCAGATACGGTCATCACTTTTTGAAATTCCTTTTTCTTTCATCAAGTCCATCGTTAGATAGGTACTTAATTCATTGTGGGTGCCAACAAACAGCCCTATATCGTCTATGTTTTCAAGTATGTATTTTAAAACTTCATTAAATGTGTCGTCAGTTGTTTTTTTACTCTCACAAATTGGTGTTTTATAACCTTTTTCAATTGCTCTTTCATTTTCTTTTTCCATATAAGCGCCACGAACAATTTTAAAGCCGAGCTTGTAACCTTTCATTTTAGCTCTTTGGTGCAACTTTTTTAAATAATCCAAACGGTCCCATCTATAGCATTGCAAAGTATTAAAAACTATAGGTCGCTCCCTGTTATATTTTTCCATCATTTTCTCGCAAAGATCATCAGCGGCGTCTTGCATCCAAGACTCTTCTGCATCAATAAGCAACCGGATTCCATTATCGTGTGCTACTTTTGAAACTCGGTCATAGCGTTTTTCAATATTTTTCCAACCAGTTTTTTCGCTTTCACTCAGAGGCTCATTTTCGGTGACTTTCTGCCAAACTTTGAATTTTCCAAAACCCGTGGGTTTAAAAACTGAAAACGGCATCGCCATCTTGTTCTTTGCAAACTCGGTCAGTTCAATCACTTTATTGGCCGTAGCATCAAACTGTGTCTCTTCCTCCTTTCCTTCTACTGAAAAATCCAAGACTGAAGAAACGCCCACGTCATATAATCTGTCTACCGTAGACATACAATCCCTTTCATTCACACCCCCGCAAAAATGGTCAAAAACCGTGGAACGAATTAACCCCTCTACCGGAAGGTTAATATTTAAGGCAAATTTTGTAACGGCAGAACCAATTTTCACTAAAGGTTCCTTAGAAATCATCTTAAAAAGAAAATACGCACGTTCCAGTTCCGAATCGCTCTTTAGCTGAAAGGCCGTTTCGGTATTATCAAAAAGGGAATTTGAAGTCATAAAATTTACAATAATGTGTGCAAATATAGTTAGATTTGGACTTTGGTTATATGAGAAAAATCAACAAATTCATGAGAAAAAATTCAAATGAAAAAGGTCAGGTTTTAAGAGATGATATTGGGTGGGAAACTTTAGCAGAATATGTAAAGGAAAAAAGCCCTTCCAAAATATTTATTATAACCGATGAGAACACCAATAAATTATGCTTATCTATTTTTTTAGAGAGGAAAAGGTTTGAATTTTCAGCAGAAACCATCACCATTCCCGTTGGGGAAATCTACAAAAACATAGGCACTTGTCTCAATGTTTGGGAAACACTTTCTGAAAAAGGAGCCGACCAAAAAAGTTTAATTATCAACCTAGGTGGCGGAGTGGTTACCGATCTTGGTGGATTTGTAGCTTCCACTTTTAAAAGGGGCATTCCTTTTATAAATATCCCCACTTCCCTACTCGCCATGGTAGATGCCTCAGTGGGTGGAAAAAATGGGGTCGATCTTGGCCATATAAAAAACCAAATTGGAGTAATAAATCTTCCCGAATTGGTAGTATTGGACACAGCATTTCTAACAACCTTGCCCCATAAACACGTAACATCAGGCTTAGCCGAAATGTTGAAACACGGTCTTATCCATAGTCACAAGTACTGGGAGCGCATAAAAAATGTGGATTTTTCAAATAAAGTGGAGTTTGAGAAACTTATTTGGGATTCGGTAGAAATAAAAAAAGAAATTGTGGCCAAAGATCCCTTTGAGAATAACCTTCGAAAAACCTTAAATTATGGCCACACACTGGGGCACGCAATTGAATCGTATTTTTTAGAAAACGGTGATAAGCCTACGCTGCTCCATGGCGAAGCTGTAGGAATAGGAATGATTTTAGCTACCCATATTTCAGCAGAAATTGTTGGTTTTCCTCAGCGTACATTGAATGATGTTACTGAAACCGTTCTAAATCATTTTCCAAAACAAACTTTCAGTAAAAATGATATTGATACTGTTATAAAGTTGTTGGTTTTTGACAAAAAAAACAGAAACGGGAAAGTGTTATTTGTACTTCTGGAAGACATTGGCCGTTACGAAACTGATTGCGAAGTAGACAATAGCTTTATTTACAAGGCTTTTGAGTATTATAAAAATTTCTGAAAATTTTATTGAAAATATTTTTATCTCTTCATTTTTTGAATAGTTTTATAACCACAAACCAAAAGATTGAATATTAAATGAAGCGAATTATAGTAGACTACCGAAAGCTAACCCCAGAAATACTTTCTTTACTAGTAGAAAAATATCCCGATGGATATGATGATGACCATGTTATAACTTTTAAAAATGCTAAAAATGAAACCGTTGAAGCTGTTGAAGTAAGAACGGATGATACAATATATTTAGTTAAAGTAAGTTCTCGCTTAGAAACAACAATGGCTAATTTTGATGAAGACGATTATGATGACGCTGACTTTAATGAGCCAATAAGTGAAATTCCGGATAAAAAGAAAATGGATGAGGAAGAATAAATCTTTCTATCAAAAAAAAGAGGCTGTCTAGCCTCTTTTTTTATTCTGAAACTTCATTTATTATGCATGCTGAAGTTCGTGCTTACCTTCTTTAATTTCCTCGATTAATTTAGAATTAAACGCAGGCAAATCATTAGGGTTTCGGCTGGTTACAAAACCTTCGTCTACAACTACCTCTTCATCTACCCAATTAGCTCCTGCATTAATCAAGTCATCCTTAATTGAGCTAAAGGAAGTCATTTTTCTACCTTCCACTACTCCTGCAGAAATTAAAACTTGAGGACCGTGGCATATAGCAGCAACTGGTTTTTTCAACTCAAAGAACTGTTTTACAAATTTTAATGCATCATCATTTCTTCTTAATTTATCAGGGTTTATAACTCCTCCTGGCAACACCAGCGCGTTATAATCAGTTGCAGAAACATTTCCAACGTTTTTATCAACGTTGTATTCGTTGCTCCAATTGCCATCTGCCCAACCTTTTATTTTACCTTCATTTTCACTAATAATCTCAACGGTAAATCCTTCTTTTTCCATTGCCTCTTTGGGTGATTTCAATTCAGATTCTTCAAAACCGTTTGTAGCTAAAATTGCAATTCTCTTATTCATTTTTCTTTTCTTTTTATTAGTTAAACAATTAATTTACAGTGAAGATACTAAGCACTAGAGGTACTATAAATTTTTTGATATTAATCTTTTACTAATCTTTGTTAAGAATTGCTAAGAAGTACCGTTATCCTTTAAGGTTTCGGCTTTTTTTTTATCCTCCTCTACTTTTCGCTTGTATTCTCGAAGTTCCTGCATTTCAAGTTCGTAAGATAAGGTCGCGTTGCCGGAGGGTTCAATTTTTATATTTCTGAGCAACGCCCAATTCACGGTAAATTCTGCTCCCAAGAATAAAATAAGGCAGGTGTAATATACCCATAACAGAATAAGTACCAGGCTTCCCGCCGCACCATAAACTGAAGCAGGGTCTGACGCTGCAAAATAAAACCCAATAAGGTATTTACCTGCTAAAAATAACAAAGAAGTCATAAATGCACCTATCAGATTAGTTTTCCATTTTATTTTTACATCCGGGAGCAAAGTGAAGATTGTTGCAAAAAGTGCCGTTATTATTATTTGCGAAAAAATAAAGTTCAGAATCTGAACAAGTTGTGAAGAAAGATCGGTGTAATAGTTTCCAATTAGATCGCTCAAAGCATTGATAGCCGTAGTGATTACCAGCGATATGAGCAGCAATAAACCTATAGCCAGAACCATCCCAAAGGAAATAACCCGTCTTTTTAATGTGTCCAAAAAAGTATTCTTTTTAGCACGAACACTCCAAATATCGTTCAGTGCTTTCTGAAGTTGAAAAAAAACACCGGTTGCACCGAAGATAAGCACCCCAATTCCAAAAATTATAAATAGCACAGAACTTTCCGATAAAGCAGAATTAATTATCATAGCTTGAATAAGCTCAGCACTTCCTTGCCCTATCAACCCTCCAATCTCCCCTGTGATTCTTCCTTCTACTGCATCTCTTCCAAAAAAAATACCCGCAAAATGTACAGTAATAATTAACAAAGAAGGTAATGAAAACAAAGCGTAGTAGGCAATAACAGCACTTTTGGCCCACGGATCGTTTTTGTCCCAACTAAGATAAGTATCCTTTAATAATTTAAAAACCTTCATTTAAAGGTAACGTTCGTTAATAATATTTTGGTGGTGAATCTCGTGGCCGCAAATGATAAATCCTGCGGCTGCTACTGACATAACACTGTTGTTGGCTATACCTGTTCGTTTGAGTTCTATTTCATTAAAATTTTTAAATAAATGGAAACTTGCATTGCGCACAGCACTGTATTCCTCTAAAAGATTGTTGATGCTTTTATTATTTCCATTGGCGCTTTGGGCAAATATATTTTCATCAAAACCTTTCAAGTTTGCGTTATCGGCTCTTGAAAAGTAAAGTGCTCTATATGCAAAAACTCTTTCCGTATCGATAATATGCTGTAAAATGTCCTTTGGAGTCCATTTATTTTCAGCATACCGATAGTGCCATTTTGCTTGTGAAATATTCTTAAAAAATGATGGGGTATCGTGTAAGCCCATTTCCAAAGCTTCGGATAATGACACATCGTCAACCAAGTCAATATATTTCTGATAATAGGAATTATATTCTGAAGGATTAATTTCAGTAGGCTTCATAGTTTTCTTTTAAAGATAAAAAAAACCTTTGTCGCTAAACAAAGGTTTTTAATTTAATTAAGAGGTGCTACTTAAATTTCGTTAAAAATGGAATGTAGCAATCTTTTTTTATCATTGATACTCTCTTCCATTGATATCATTGTTTCGGTACGGCTTACGCCTTCAATGTCGTCTATTTGATAGATTACATCTTTTGCGTGGGCAGTATCCCTTGCCCTAATTTTACAGAAAATATTGAATTTTCCGGTTGTTACGTGGGCTACAGTAACAAAGGGTATCTCACTTATTCGTTCCAAAACAAATTGAGTTTGTGAAGTTTTAAAAATAAAAACTCCCACATAAGCAATAAAGGAATATCCAAGCTTTTTATAATCTACTTGAAGTGATGAACCGGTAATGATGCCGGCTTCTTCCATTTTTTTCACTCTCACATGAACTGTCCCTGCAGAAATCTCTAATTTTTTTGCAATATCTGTAAAGGGGATTCGCGTATTATCAATTAATAAATCAAGAATTTTGTGGTCTACATCGTCTAATTTAAACTTTGGCATATATCTATTTTTTTTTTGCAAAATTATAAACTTTTAAGCTATAATAGAATTTATTCTTTGAAAATAAATCATTGATTTATCATTTTTATCAATAATTTCTGAAATATTATCACCCACTGTTAAAATATCTTGTGAATTTGTTAAAATTTCAGCGCCTTCCACATTATTTTCAATATATGCAAACTTGTTCTTTAATGACCCAATTTCATCAATAAATGGCTCAAAGACAATGGTTTCATTTCTTAAAATTTCACGATATTGGATTGCAACTGATACTTGCTCTCTTTTATCCTTCAATTTTGCATTTCTCAAAATACAATCATTATAATTTTTAAGATTTTCTGGAATATTAAAATAGTCTCTGTAATTTAATGCAGGTTTACTATCCCCAATAATATTAAATAAGACAAGTAAGGAATAGAAGATAAATTCCCGTGTTTTTTCACGATGGTAATCTTGGGAATATTGCCCCGCCTCAAATAATATAGTAGGAACCCCTGCATTTTGAAAGGTGTCGCCCACACAAGCATTATTAAAGCTATCATCATACCTGCCCACTTGCCCGGGAATGTAATCTTGCAGCAATTTATTCATTTTTACTATTTGTTCCATCGCAATTATTCTGGAAGGAGTTATAGATCGTTCCTTATTTGCTGCTGGAGATAAAAACGAAATAGTTGAAGCCTTGCCATCTTTAAAGCCATAAATAGAGCGCTGATCGTGAAGATTAAGGCATAAGTCAGGTTTAAGCGCTTCAAATACTTTGCGCAGACATTTGCTTTCCTTTTGAGATAAATCCTGGGCATCTCGATTCAAATCCACTCCATTGGCATTCTCACGCGTGTAAAGTTGGGCGCCATCGGGGTTTAACATAGGAAATAGATAAAAAGTATATGTGCCTAAAAATTCATCAATTTCTGATTGAAAATTTTCCTTTTGATCAATAAATCGAATAAAATCAAAAAGAGCTTTCGTTGTTGTAGATTCATTTCCATGCATTTGAGACCATCCCAAAACCACCTGTTTACCATTTCCAATTTTAATCAAGGGAATATCCTGTCCTTTTTCTGACACTCCAGGTACCGAAACCTCATACTTAATTTTATACATATCCAGTAACGGATAAATGTGTTCCATAGTGATGTATCGACCTCTTAACTGAGTCTCAAAATGATTCTTGTACCAGTCTTCTATTTTCATATTCTAAATTATAGTTTACAAAGTTAAACAATGGCTTGTTCACAATTGTAAACAGGAGTATTATCAATTATTGATTACTTCTGTAAACGAAGATGTTGTTGATTTGTCACCATTGTATTGAATTATAGCTCATCATTTATATTATGTGATTATAATATTGTTTTTCAGTATTTTAGAACTAATTAAATAAAGTATTAATTTGACGGTATTTGTAATTATTATCATTTATTTAGGCCTGTGAAAAGAAATAAATTACATTTGTAACCGTTATTGTTATTCATAATATGTTACAATGGTAAACACTTCGGATTTTACAAAACGATTGGAAAAAATACTGGATTATTACTCATTATCTGCCGCTGCGTTTGCGGAAGAAATTGATTTTAACCGCTCCACTATTTCACATTTACTCTCAGGAAGAAATAAACCGAGCTTGGAATTTGTGATGAAGCTCTATCAAAAATTTCCAGAGGTTGATATGGATTGGTTACTTTTCGGAAAAGGTAGCTTCCCTTCTACCGGAGAAAACTTAAAAAGTCCGGACAATCAAAACCAAATTAAAACTTCAAATGAAGAAAACTCATTGAATCTTTTTTCTGCAGAAAATGACACCGAGGTCAAAAGAAACATTCAAGTGAATCAAAATGTAAAGAATATTGAGAGAATTGTAATTTTTTATACTGACGGTAGCTTTAATGTTTACCAAAACTAAATGGTTTCAGTAATTTTTCGGAAATTCGCATAAATTTTAAGCATGCGTTTTTTTTTAGCCTTATTAAGTTTTCTATTATTGGCGGGGTGCTATGAAACCCAACGAGATTGTGCCGATTTTAAAACCGGAACCTTCGAGTTTGAAGCGCTTTCGGGCACTGAGGTCTTCAAAACAACCATAATTCGCAATGATTCCATAGAGGTTGATTATTTTCAGGGGAAAACAGATTCTTCTTCTATTAGATGGATAAACGATTGTGAGTATGTCCTAAAAAAAATAAATCCTAAGAACCAAGCTGAAAAGAAAGCCATTCACATCAAAATTTTAACCACTGATAAAGATAGCTACACTTTTGAATTCAGTGAAGTGGGTAAAACTAAAACGAGCAAGGCTACGGCAAAGAAAGTTAAGTAATTTTATATCCCAATTATTTGTAAGTAATAAACTGGATCAAGAAAAGTATTTATTTAAAATACCAAATAATATTCCCTGCTCAACGGGTTTTGTAAGATATTCATTCATACCTGCCTTAATTCCACGTTCAATGGCTTCTTTTGTTACATCTGCTGAAAACCCGAGTATTACTGAAGTATTATCTATTTTTCTCAAATGTTGTACAATTTCAAACCCATCCTTTCCGGGCATATGTACGTCCATAAAAATAAGGTCGTAATGGCGGGAAGCACATTTAAGTAAAGCATCGTTTCCATCTGATGAAAAATCTGCAGAAATTTGGCTTTTTGAAAGTATTTTTGCCAAGACTTTTTGGTTCAAGAGATTGTCATCAACAATTAAGACCTTTAAATAGCTTAAATTCCTGTAGTGCCTTAATTTTTTGTTTTCATCTTGGTTTTCAACTTTAGGAAAATCTAGAGATACCGTAAAAATAGACCCTTTCCCTGCATTGCTTTGCACACTAATTGTCCCCCCCATCAATTCTACCAAAGTTTTAGTGATTGCCAAACCCAATCCACTCCCTTGATGTTTTTTAGTGATTCCAAAATCCAGTTGTTTAAATCTTTCAAAAATATCATTCATTTTCGAAGGGGCAATTCCTATACCAGAGTCAGTTACAACCAACTGTATTCTTAGCCTACCATTTTCTGATTTTTCTTCGTAAAAAATTTCTATCAAACCCTCTTCTGTAAATTTCGTCGCATTACTTATAAGGTTGGTAAAAATCTGTTCGGTACGCGAAACGTCACCAATTACGTTTTTCTGTTTCAGAATACTCGCAAAATTTGTTTTTACCTCAATTCCCTTAACCTTTATGGTGGGTGCGTAAATATCGACAATTCTTTGAAGTATGAAAAAAGGACTGAAAACATCTTGTGAAAGTTCTACTTGGCCTGATTCAATTTTATCTATATGGAGAATATTATTGACCAGATTTAATAATACCTTCGATGAGTTTTGCATTAATTTTAAAAATTCTTTTTCACTTGTTGAAAGTTGTTTGCCTTCCAGTATTTCAGAAATGCTTAATATGGCGCTTAATGGAGTCCTTATTTCATGGCTCATGTTTGAAAGAAATTGTGTTTTTGCTACAGAGGCATCTTCCGCCCTAAGCCTTTCTTTTTCAATTTCTGCATTAAGCATCTGCAGTTTTTGGTTCATAATTTTATACCTGTGAGACTGTCTTTTGGCCAATAAAAAGAAATAGGCTAGTAAACCAATAAGAAATGATAAAAATATGCCAAGTGCCAATATGAAATTCTGCAATGTGGTTGCTCTTAATTCTTGACGGGAATAAAACATAAATTCAAATTTCCAATCACCCTCCGCCCTATCCGCAAGTGGATTTAAGCTTTGCGCAAATATTTGATCGCTTTGAAAATCTTCAATTTTGGGATTATTGTAGCTGTAAAAAATATTTCCCGCATTGTCTGTAATCCGGACACTAAAAAGATTTTGTTTGGAGCTTATATTGTCAAATTGGTCTTTAAAATCCATGCCTGCGGATATTGTTCCCTGAAAACTGTTGTCATAATAAATTGGAACATCTACCAAAAAAGCCTTACCGTGCTGGGTGAGATTGACCCAGGAAGTTATATTTACTAATGTATCCCTAGAGTTTTCAATCCAGCTTTGGTAACGATACCCTACGGATTTTATATCTAAGTTAAGTGCTTCCCTATTTGGGTAATAAGGAGCTACAAAGTTTATTATACCCGTGCTATCTATATATTCTATAAATTTAATTGACTTGTTTTGTTTGATAATCCGTTCCGTATCAGATTTTAAATAGGCTTTGAATTTACCATTGCTCTCAACTATACGGTCACGCATATCCTCAAGCGAAGTAATATTATGACTAATTATTTTTTTAAAATCCTGATGGGTCAATGTGCCCGCAATGTCCAACTGCCTGAGCTTAGCTTGCTTTTGATCAATTATAGTTCTATAATAACTTAGAACACATAAAGCTGAAAGGAATAAAAATAAAATAATAGAAAGCAAGGCAAATTTGCTTTTGTGGAAATTAGCTATTATTCTTCTTTGAAGCATTTTTAAAGTTAAAAAAGATTATCTTTTTTTATTCTAAAGATTTGTTTAAAAATTTTTTAAAAACTCTATTTTGAAATGTTATTTTTTGATTTCATGAAAGAATTTTGCTCTTCCATCAGTTTTTCAATATTTGATAGCAATTGGATATCCTTTGGCGTTTCCACAGTTTTATCTTGAGGATCCTCTGCCTTTTTCTTAAAGCGATTGATGAATTTTATTACCATAAAAATGGTAAAAGCAATAATGAAGAAGTCGATCAACACTTCCATAAGCTCCCCATAACCAATTGCAATTTCCTCAGATGTCTCACTTGCAGGACGCAGAATATACTTTTTATTGGCCAGGTTTACACCATCCGTAAGCATTGAGAGCGGAGGCATTACAATCTTTTTTACAATTGTACTTATCACATTATTGAAGGCAGTACCTATTACGATACCCACTGCCATATCAATCATATTGCCTTTTATGGCGAAGTTTTTAAATTCCTGAAAAAATGAAGCCATGTGTTGATTTTTTATTAGAGTGTAATAATAGAAAAGATTTCAGAAAGAAAAAAGAAGTTAAACGCGACCCGCAATTCGATCCTTTGCAAGCTGTAGTACTGTATGGAACTGATCTTCCAGATTCATTTCAGAATTATCAATTTCAATAGCATCGGCTGCTTTTACCAAGGGAGAGTCTTTTCTGGTAGTATCAATGTGGTCACGATCTTGAATATTTTTTAAAACCTCAGCATACTGTATGTTCTCACCACGTTCCAAAAGCTCTTTATACCTTCTTTGGGCACGCTCTTTAGCAGATGCATTCATAAATATTTTTAGTTCGGCTTGGGGAAAAACTATTGTGCCAATATCACGACCATCCATAACCACTCCTTTTTCTAGGCCCATCTGTTTTTGCTGGGCAACCAGTTTTGCTCTTACCTCGTGAATTGTCGCAATGGGACTTACAAACTCTGATACTTCAAGGTTTCTTATTTTATCTTCCACATCTTTTCCATTCAAAAAGATATGTGCTTTGCCCCAATCAGGCTCTTTATAAAACTTAAGATGGATTAATGGAAGTGATTCTATAAGTTTGGAAGTGTCAAAATGATCTTTGGAAATAATACCATTTTGCATAGCATAGAGCGTTACGGCTCTATACATTGCACCACTGTCCACATAAACATAGCCCAGATAATCGGCCAATTGCTTGGCAACCGTACTTTTTCCGGTTGAGGAATATCCGTCAATGGCAATAGTAATTTTTCCCATTACTGAAGATCTATATTTAAGCCGAAAAAGCTGGATGAAGCAGCGGTGCTAAATTTTGAATAGGAATAGCTCAATCTTAATTTATTCAGTTTAATTGCAAAGCCGGCGCTTACTCCTGCGAAAGCCCGTTTTTCTGCTATTCGCAACTCTTCACCTCTTCTGAAATTATACCCCAACCGAATATTGAAACCGCTTTCGGGAAATAGTTCAATTCCCGCAATCATATGCCGAAAAGCGTTGTCTATAAAATTTATATTTTCTTCGGTAGTGTTTCCTTCCAAATCAGTTTCCTCTCTTGAAGGGTTAGAAAACGCTACGTTCCATTGTTGCATATTCTCCAAGGTAAAATGCCAGCGAATAGGCACATTCTGCAATGTTTGTGAAATTCCAAAAATAAGTTCAAACGGAAGGGGTTCATATTCTTCGTGATAGGGTGTGAATTGTGTTCCCAAATTTCTAGCAACTCCCGTAATATGAAGATCCCAATCTTCATAAACGTACATAATACCAATATCCAAAGCGCCTCCAAATGAAGAATAATTTTCCAGTTTAGAAGAAATAAGCTTTAGGTTTACACCTACGTGAAAATTTGTGAATGCAATATTTCGGGCATGTCCCAAAGAAAGGGCTACTTCGCCCCCACTAAAACTGTTTGTTGGGTTTCCCAATTCATCATAGCCGTCAAACTGCCCATAGTTAACGTAGGTAATACCCGCATGCAAAACCTGTGTTCTTCGATCCCATAGATAGGCATAAGTAGCCGTACCGTAGTTTACATCCCCAATGTAGTTTGTATAATTAAGCGAAAGCTGATTGTCCATTGCAGGATTAATACTTGCGGGGTTGAATAGTGGCTGGGTAGGGTCGTAATCATAATTAGTAACTACTTTTCCGCCCAAAGCAGCCATTCTAGGACTATTAACAAGGTTTAGAAACTGATAAGTTGCCTTACCTCCTATCTGGGCTGCCAAAAGCTGAGATATAAATAAGGAAACAACTAAGAAAACCTTTTGGGTCATAGACGTAAGTTACCGTAACTAAAAACTAAACGAATGCAAGTATAATTTATTTTTGCAAAGGAAAGAAACATCCATGATTAATTTTTATAATGCTTGGGCTTGATAGCTGCAAGTTCCAATTAAACTTTAAAAATAACGTAGGCAATAATATGATTGATGATTAATGCATAATTGGTTTTGGCAACTCTGCATTAATCATCTTTTTGCTCAAAATTATAGCTTTTTGGCGTTTTTTACCTTTTCCTTGGTTAGGGCTAACTCTAAGACATCGCTCATATCTTTTACATAATGAAAAGTGAGCCCCTTTAAATATTCAGGTTTTATTTCGTTTATGTCGCGTTTATTGTCTTCACAAAGTAGAATTTCTTTAATTCGTGCGCGTTTTGCTGCAAGAATTTTTTCCTTAATACCGCCAACGGGCAATACCTTTCCTCGCAAAGTAATTTCACCGGTCATTGCGATGGATTTCTTTACTTTTCTTTGTGTGAAAAGCGATACTAATGAAGTAAGCATTGTTATACCGGCGCTTGGGCCATCTTTGGGCGTTGCACCTTCCGGCACGTGAATGTGAACGTTATAATTATCGAATATATCTGGATTGATACCAAGTTTTTCAGCATTGGATTTTATGTATTCCAAAGCAATTGTAGCAGATTCTTTCATAACCTTACCCAAATTTCCGGTCATATTTAACGCACCTTTTCCTTTGGAAAGGGTAGATTCAATAAACAATATATCTCCGCCCACTTTAGTCCAAGCTAGACCAGTAACCACGCCTGCTACATCATTATTTTCATATTTGTCGCGTTCCAGTTTGGGAGCGCCCAGGACTTCAATAATAATATCATTGGTCACTTTTATTTCATACTCCTCTTCCATTGCAATTTTCATTGCTGCATAGCGAACCATTTTGGCAATTTGCTTCTCCAATCCACGTACACCACTTTCACGTGTGTAACCTTCCACAATTTTTTCAAGTTGGGGCTTGGCTATTTTCAAAGCCTCACTTTCCATTCCGTGCTCTTTTAATTGTTTGGGAAGCAAATGGCGCTTTGCTATTTCAACCTTTTCCTCTACGGTATATCCTGTTACGTTTATTATTTCCATTCTATCCCGCAAAGCAGGTTGAATGGTACTCAAACTGTTTGAAGTAGCTATGAACATAACCTTTGAAAGGTCGTAGCCCAATTCTAAAAAGTTATCGTAAAAGGCATTATTCTGCTCTGGGTCCAAAACTTCGAGCATTGCTGAAGAAGGGTCGCCCTGATTGCTTGCGGAAATTTTATCAATTTCATCCAAAACGAAAACAGGATTACTTGTACCAGCCTTTTTAATACTTTGTACTATGCGCCCCGGCATGGCCCCAATGTAGGTTTTACGATGGCCCCTTATTTCAGCTTCATCGCGAAGTCCGCCCAAGCTCATCCTCACATATTTTCTGCCTAAAGCTTCTGCAATAGATTTTCCCAAAGAGGTTTTACCCACACCGGGAGGTCCATAGAGACAAAGAATGGGTGATTTCATATCGTTTCTTAGTTTCAAAACGGCCAAATATTCTATGATGCGCTTTTTAACATCATCAAGGCCGTAATGGTCACGATCCAAAATTTTTCGGGCGCGTTTTAAGTCGAATTTATCTTTGCTGTATTTATTCCAAGGAAGGTCTAAAAGCAGGTCCAAATAATTTCGCTGGATACTGAATTCAGCAACCTGTGGATTCATGCGCTGCATTTTTGAGAGTTCTTTATTAAAATGCTTTTCAACGTCTTTGTTCCACTTCTTTTTTGTGGCACGTTCACGCATTTCTTCTATTTCTTCTTCCATTGATGATCCACCCAATTCTTCCTGAATGGTCTTCATTTGCTGTTGAAGAAAATACTCACGCTGCTGCTGGTTTATGTCACTCTGAACCTTCGACTGGATATCATTACGAAGTGAGAGCTTCTGAATTTCCATATTCATATAGCGGAGCGTTTCCAGTGCACGATCCTTAAGATTGTTAATCTCCAAAAGTGCCTGCTTCTCCTCTACTTCAATATTTAAATTTGAAGAAACAAAATTTATCAAAAAGCTAGAGCTTTCAATATTTTTAATGGCAAAGGCAGCCTCAGAAGGAATATTTGGACTTTCTTTAATAATCCTCAGTGCCATTTCCTTTATAGAATCTATTATGGCTCTAAACTCGTCACTTTCTTTTTCTGGACGCGCTTCAGCAACTTCTCTGATGGTAGCAGTCATATAGGGGTTGGTAGTAATTACCTCAGCCACCTCAAAGCGTTTTTTTCCTTGAATAATTACTGTGGTATTGCCATCGGGCATTTTGAGAACACGAAGTATTTGGGCTACGGTACCAATTGTATTTATATCGCCAATACCGGGCTCTTCCTCGTTTTCATCTATTTGGGAAACAACGCCTATTACCTTGTTGCCTTTATTGGTTTCATTAATAAGCTTAATAGACTTGTCCCGTCCTGCAGTAATTGGAATAACCACTCCGGGGAAAAGTACTGTATTTCGTAAAGGTAGGATAGGTAGTATTTCAGGGAGTTCTTCTTTGTGCATAGCATCTTCATCCTCAGCGGACATAAGTGGGATGAACTCTGCATCTTCCTTTAAATCTTGAAATGACAACTTGTCTAACGATGTAAGTTTTGAATTCGCCATATATGTTTTTAAGACATTGTGTCACAAATGTAGTAAGCACAATGTGTAAAATTTATAATTTATGTTTTTCTTAATAAAAAAGTATTGATTCTCAATAGCTTTATGTGTTCTTATCCTTTATAGGTCAAGAGTTGTGCCAGTTATATTTTATTGGCACCTTACTGTTTTAGTGAAACATTTTGGTACTGGATATTATCTGTTCTTCCTTTTTTAAAAAGAAAAAACCGTCTCTGGAAATTCCAGAAACGGCTTTTCAAAATTTGTTTATTTTTTATTTACGGAAGCACTGCCAAGAATTCTCCTGCAGTTATTTGATATACCGTTGGATCTTGCCCGGTGGCATCTACAGCAGTAAAGTTGAAAATTCCTTCAATGATACCATTTGGAATATCGTAATTTGTAATTACAATAGTTCCTGGGTTTGAAACATACGTTATCGAGGTTCCCACAACTGGGGTATAAGTTGCTACAATTTCATCTCCATCTATTACTTCAGTGCTCATTTCAAATGAACCTTCAGTAATGGTTGCAGGAAAAGTAAGTTTCATTCTTTGGTCACCTACCAGGGTAGTAATGGTTATAGTAGGGTATTGATTGAAAACATCGGTAGTTATTGTAATATCTTCAGAATTGTAAGCTGCACCATCCACATTGGCTCTAAACACATTATTGGCTCCGGGCACCCCTTCAAAGTAAGCTGTAAAACTACCTTCGGTAACCTCAACAACATCTGGAAGTTGGTTTAATGGATCGGTTGCCGTAAAGGCAAAGGTCGCTTTTAATATCCCTAACTCTAAATCAAATTCAGAAATTGTAATTGTCCCTGGATTTGATGTCAGGTTTTCGGCGCCATTGCCTGCGTTGTAAACTCCGATTAATTTTGTTCCGTCAGAAATTTGTACCATCTCAAATGTACCCACGCCTAAGGAACGGGGAACGTCAATTCGTATTTGCTCTCCGGTATTGGACTTAGCTTCAATCTTTATCATGTGTACATCGCCAACCATCGGTTCTGTAACCGAAATAGTATCAGCTACAAAATCAACTCCATCTATTTTAGCGAAAAATTCATTTTCAGGGTTTCCGCCTGTTCCTCCCCCACCTCCGGTATCATCAATAATGTAAGGAATGGCATTAAAAGCTCCATTTGTTATTGCAATTTCTTCTAACACGGGATCTCCATTGCCATCAAGAATCGGATTGCCGTCACCATCAACTTTAATTCGTACTCCTACAAAACTAAATGTTCCTGTAACGGTTTCAGCGCTAGCATCCAGAGCGGTAATGTTCATTAACCCATATCCTCCCAAAGCATCTGCCGAGATATAAGGAAGCGGATTATTTGAACCGTCAAAATATGAGCCAGAATTTTGAATGGCCCCACCAAGGGATAGGTTGAAAGACCCTACTGCAGCATCCACAATTGCAAGAGTTATATTTTCGCCCCCTGGTTTTGAACCTGTAATTACCAATTGGTTATCGGTAGTAAGTGTAGCAGAAACAGAATTTGCAATAAACTCTTGGCCTTCTATTTGTGCCTTAAACTGTCCCTCATCTGCATCGTTCTGTTCTTCTTGGACAAATTCACCTGTAAGGGGCTCGTTTTCACAGGAAAAGAATTGAAATGCAAGAAATACTAAAAGCATTCCTTTTAAAAAATACATTTTCTTCATAAATAAGTAGTTTGTAGGTAATAAACGCAAACTTAAACAAAAATTGTTTAACGGTTTTTATTTCGTGGCACTCTTGCCAATAAAAATACTCCGGTCATAAAAAATATGACTAAAAATAATATTGAGTTACGCATACTTCCTGTTATTTGATCTATAAATCCGTAAATAAGCATTCCTATAACAATCCCTATTTTCTCGGCAACATCATAAAAACTGAAATAGGAAGTGGTGTCCTTTGTCTCTGGTAAAAATTTTGAATATGTAGAGCGTGAAAGTGATTGTATCCCGCCCATAACCAAGCCTACCACTCCTGCAGTAATATAAAACTGAATAGGTTCTATAATAAAAAATGCAACCACGCAAATGCCCACCCAAATAATATTGATTACAATAAGCACGGGAATATTGCCAAATTTCTCTGATGCTCGGGAAGTTATAATTGCGCCCCCCACGGCCACCAATTGAATAATAAGAATACTCACTATTAACCCCATGGTTTTTGCGTTGTCACCACCCCAAGCAATTTCCTGTTCACCGAAATAGGTAGCCACAAGCATTACGGTCTGTACGGCCATGCTGTATACGAAGAACGCCGCCAAATACCTCTTTAGTTGAATATTTTCCGATAATGAACTATAAACACTTTTCAGTTCCCTAAAACCATTCAATAGTATTTTTGTACTCACTTTTTTTCCACTTTTGTTTCCCTTCGGAAGAAAATAAAAAGAGTACTTACTAAAAAGTATCCACCAAATTCCTACGGTAACGAACGACCACCGCATGGCTTTCATACTGGCTTCTCCCCCTTCACCGAATCCAAAAAGTTCAGGCTTCACTACCATTACTAAGTTAAACAGCAGTAATACAACACTTCCTACATACCCAAGGGAATATCCCCGTGCACTCACCCTGTCTTGCTGCTCATTAAAAGCAACGTCCGGCAGATAGGAATTGTAAAAAACGAGGCTTCCCCAAAAACCTATGAGCCCACCAAAATAAAATAGCAGACTAATATGAATAGTTTCAATACTGAAAAAATAAAGCCCCATACACGAAAGTGCGCCCAGATAGCAGAAAAATTTCATGAAGTTTTTCTTGTTTCCCACATAATCTGCAATACCCGAAAGTAAGGGAGAAATAATGGCAACCAACAAAAAAGCTGCTGCTGTAGTATAGCTAATTAATGGAGTACTTCTAATTGTACCACCAAAAATAGAAACTGACGTTACCCCCGCGGTCTTAAATAATGCCTGATAAAAAATAGGAAATATAGCCGATGCAATCACAAGGCTATAAACTGAATTTGCCCAATCATAAAAAGCCCACGCATTTAGTAGCTTCTTACTTCCTTTGGCTAAATTGGGCATATTCTTTTAAATTTTTGACGGCACTAATCTAATAAAAAATCCCGCGTGATGCGGGATTTTAAAAATTTATGTAATTCTGTTTATCTTTTAAAAGTTGTAACACCAAATTTTCTAGCTTCAGCTTTTGCTTCGGGCACCCAAGCCTGTATGTTTTGAATTCTTGTACTACTTGAAGGGTGTGTGCTCAAAAATTCTGGTGGCGCACCTTGTTCCTGGGCTTGCATACGCTGCCATAATTCTGCGGCAACACTCGGTTCGTAACCCGCAATTGCCATCAAAATTAAACCTATATGATCTGCTTCTGTTTCGTGACTTCTACTAAAAGGAAGCATTACGCCCACACTTGTACCCAGTCCGTATGCTGTATTGAAAATTTGCGCATTTTCTGGGTTATTAGCCAAAGCAATATTTCCAGCTACAGCCCCTAATTGTTGCAATTGACCCGCACTCATACGTTGCTGTCCGTGATTGGCAAGCGCATGTGCTACCTCGTGCCCCATTACCGCAGCTAATCCTGCTTCATTTTTTGTGATTGGCAAAATGCCTGTATACACTACTATTTTACCGCCAGGCATACACCAAGCATTTACGTCTTTGCTATCCACAAGATTATATTCCCATCTATAATCTGCCAAATATCCAGCATAACCATTTGCGGTCAAATATCTTTCTGCAGCAGCTGCAATTTTTTGTCCTACACTTTTAACCATTCGTGAGTCCGCAGTATTATTCACAACTTTATGCTCAGATAAGAATTCTTGATATTGCTGAAATGCCATCGGCAATATCTGCGAATTTGGAACCAATGCCAAAGTTTGTTTTCCCGTAAAAGGGTTGGTACTACACGCAACGACCAGTGCACCTATAAGTAAAATGGAAAGTGATTTTATAAATTTCATAAATGATGGTTTTGTTTAAATGTTAAAATTAGATATATAAATTTTATTACACTCCTAAAATTATTGTAAAATTAATTTTCCAACAATTGTTCCACAATTTTTAAACTTTAATGTTTTTTTAATAGTGAAATGTTCCGCAAGCCTTTAAATTTATAGACTTTAAAAAACTTGGAACGACTTTTGAATAAATAAAGTCGTAATATAAAAATTTACTCAATATGAAAAACATACTTCTTTTTTTAGCCCTTTCATCAACAGTTTTATTTTCTTCTTGCGAAGGTGACCCAGGACCTCCGGGACAAGATGGAGGTTTAGTGTTTGCCAATGTATTTGAGGTAAGTCCCGCTTTCAGTTATAGTGACTATCCCGAAAATATATATTTTACTTCGGTTTATAATTATCCTTTTGAGGTGTATGAGAGCGACGTAGTTTTGGTTTACCGTTTATCAGGTCAAGATAATACCGTATCACCTCCAGCCGATATTTGGACACAACTTCCACAAAGCATCTATTATCAGGATGGTACTGGAGATATTTTTCAATATAACTACAATAGCACCTTTATAAGTGTTCAATTCACGATTGAAGGAAATTTCGACTTGACGAATATTGATCCCAATGATGTGAATGGTCAAACATTCCGTGTAGCTGTAGTCCCTGCCGAATTTGCAAAAACAAATCCTTCTATGAGAGATATTCTGGAAGTGATGGAAGCCGATGGTTCACAAATTGAAAAAATAGAACTTTAATATATGAAAATATTAAGCACCCTACTTATATTATGCATGATGCTTTTCAGCTGTAATTCACCAGCACAGAAAAGCAAGGAATCCAAGAAAGAGACTTTTGAGATTACGAAAACGGATGCCGAATGGAAAGACCAGCTATCACCTGAAGCATATAAGGTATTACGCCACGAAGGTACCGAACGTGCATTTTCAAGTAGCTTAAATGATAATCATAAAAAGGGTACATACGTGTGTGCTGGCTGCGGAACGCCCGTTTTTAAAAGTAAACACAAATTCGATAGCGGCACAGGTTGGCCAAGCTTTGACCGTGCCATTGAAGGAAATGTTGCGTATTCAACAGACACTAAGCTTGGATATACCCGAACAGAAGAGCATTGTGCAACCTGCGGGGGCCATTTAGGACATGTCTTTAATGACGGACCTCTTGAAACTACTGGTAAAAGGCACTGTATTAACGGGGTCGCTTTAAAATTCATACCCGAAAATGGAGAATCCAAATAAATATCCCATCAATAAATCTGAAGCCGAATGGCGCGAGGAATTGGGCGAAAAACGCTACCACATTCTTCGTGAGAAGGGCACCGAGTTCCCCCGCACGGGGGAGTATAACCTGCATTTTGAAAACGGCACTTATGTTTGTGGCGCTTGCCTTACCCCGCTATTTACAAGCGAGAACAAGTTTGATAGCAGCTGCGGCTGGCCTTCCTTTGACGATTCAATTGAAGGCGCAGTAGAATATGTGAAAGACACTTCGCACGGCATGCTTCGTACTGAAATTCTTTGCTCTACTTGCGGTAGCCATTTAGGGCATATCTTTAATGATGGCCCTACGGAAACGGGACAGCGGTATTGTGTAAATTCACTTTCATTGAATTTTAATAAGAAGTAATCCCTATATTTTAACTTCAAGTTTTAGATTCTCAAAAGGATAAAAAACATCAAAATCCAAAACTTTAAAATTTTGGATTTTGATGTTTTTTATGTTTGAACGCTCGATATTCTCTAATTTAGCCTTTTCAGTCCATCATGACCCCAGTCCGTTTGCTAGCGTTTATTCCATTTTTATTGGCAATCCTTCTATCCATAAACCTTTATAAAACTTGGAAAGGACTGTCGCCTTAATATTCTATTATAAGGAGAGATTAATAGGTTAAATTAGGGAGCAGCAATGAAGTATCTGTGGGGTAAGGTCGGCATGGAGACGGCTTAGAGTCGGCTTACAGTCGGCTTACAGTCGGCTTACAGTCGGCTTACAGTCGGCATACCAAATTTCGAAGGTTTGAAATTTGATTTATTTTGGGGAGTCTTGACTATCAAATTTTAAATGTACGACATTCACATAGGGCTTTGCAAATTTTCATCAAAAAAATAAATGTAAGCTTTAATCTTATATTTACACTTTCTGTAAAGCATTACTTTGATTACGGTTGGAGATTTTTAATAATCCTTGGTCCAGAAAATTTATTTGGAATTTGGAAATAGGAATTGAGTATTTCCCTTGGTATTTCGTAAATTCGTTGCTTCAAAAGAAATACACTTAAAATTACATAATGAGTAAATACGACGTAATAGTTTTAGGAAGCGGTCCGGGGGGATATGTTACCGCCATACGGGCTTCACAATTAGGTTTAAAGACCGCCATTATTGAAAAGGAAAGCCTTGGGGGCGTTTGTCTGAACTGGGGATGTATTCCTACCAAAGCACTTTTAAAGAGCGCCCAAGTCTTTGATTATCTGAAACATGCTGATAGTTACGGACTTACCGTAAAGGAATTTGACAAAGACTTCGGAAAGGTTATTGAGCGAAGCCGCGGCGTAGCCGAGGGAATGAGCAAGGGCGTGCAGTTTTTGATGAAGAAGAACAAAATTGAAGTCATTAATGGTTTTGGAAAATTAAAACCCGGAAAAAAGGTAGATGTTGACGGAAAGGAATATTCCGCAGACCATATAATCATTGCAACTGGCGCGCGTTCTCGCGAATTGCCAAACCTAAAACAGGACGGCAAAAAAGTAATTGGCTACCGAGAGGCAATGACGCTAAAGAAACAGCCAAAAAGTATGATTGTTGTGGGCAGTGGTGCCATAGGCGTTGAGTTTGCCCATTTCTACAACTCCATGGGGACGGAAGTCACTATTGTTGAATTTTTGCCAAACCTAGTGCCTTTGGAAGATGAGGACGTTTCAAAACAATTTGAGCGCTCCTTCAAAAAAGCGGGAATTAAAGTGATGACGAATTCTTCCGTAGAGAAATTGGATACTTCCGGAAAAATGGTTAAAGCTACCGTAAAGACTTCAAAAGGCGAAGAAACGCTGGAAGCCGAAATTGTACTATCTGCTGTGGGAATTGCCTCAAACCTTGAAAATATTGGATTGGAGGAAGTCGGCATCGTTACCGATAAAGGAAAAATTATGGTGAATGATTGGTACCAAACCAACATTCCCGGTTATTATGCCATTGGCGATGTGGTACCCGGTCCTGCCCTAGCCCACGTGGCTTCCGCAGAAGGAATAACCTGTGTGGAAAAAATTGCTGGCCTTCACGTAGAACCTATAGATTACGGAAACATCCCAGGCTGTACGTATGCTTCTCCCGAAATTGCAAGTGTTGGTATGACTGAAAAGCAAGCGAAAGAAGCTGGGTATGAATTGAAAGTAGGGAAATTCCCTTTCTCAGCAAGTGGAAAAGCAAGTGCTTCCGGTGAAAAGGATGGCTTTGTAAAAGTGATTTTTGATGCCAAATACGGCGAATGGTTGGGCTGCCATATGATTGGCGCCGGCGTTACCGATATGATTGCTGAAGCAGTTTTGGGAAGAAAACTTGAAACAACAGGCCACGAAGTTTTAAAAGCAATACACCCGCACCCAACAATGAGTGAAGCTGTAATGGAAGCCGTTGCAGATGCTTATGGGGAAGTGATTCACTTATAGATTTGAGTATTGAGTATTGAGACTCTATCGTGATTTAAAATAAAAAACCGCAATATTGCGGTTTTTTTATTCTCACTACTCAATTCTAAGTACTCAATACTATTTCATAAAACTCTGTAAAGCCAACTCATAACTTTGTAATCCGAAACCTACTATTACGCCTTTGGCATTTGGGGAGATATAACTTTTATGTCTAAAATCTTCCCTTGAAAAAGTGTTTGAAATATGTACTTCCACTACGGGAGTTGTTATTGCTTTTACTGCATCAGCAATGGCTACAGAAGTATGAGTATAAGCAGCGGCATTTAAAATTATTCCGTCGTATTTATATCCTACTTCCTGTATTTTATCAATCAATTCTCCTTCAATGTTGGATTGAAAATAAGAGATTTCTTGGTTTGCATATTTTTTCTGCAACTTTTCAAAAAAATCGTTGAAGGTTTCGTTTCCGTATATATCGTTTTCACGCTTACCGAGCAGGTTTAGGTTTGGGCCGTTGATAATTATTATTTTCATTTTGTAAATATAGAAAATAAAAAAAGCAGGAGCGATGCTCCTGCTTTTTGAAATTAATTAAATATAGAATTTTTAGAAGGAAAATCCAGCGGATAGTTGTATTGCACGGTTGCGCTGTTTATAACCATCAATATCAAAAGGTCCAAAATCGACATCGTCATCATCAGTAATATCTGTTAGACCGATCACATAGCGGGCACTGAAAAACACCCCGTTGTTCAATCTATAAGAAGCTCCAAAGCCGAATCCGATATCCAAAGTGTTGTAGAAATCCTTTATATCATCATCTCCTGATTCATCTTCACCCCCCCCAGAAACTTCATAATCATCCTTTGCCGAAACTAAAATTCCAAATTGAGGTCCCGCTTCTGCGCTTAGGCCGTCAATTATATAATATTTAGCCATAATAGGAATATTAATATAGTCCAATTTTATTACATCCTTATAAGTGATTGTGGTTCCAGCAAAGTTGTCAGAATCTTCCACTTTAAATCCTTGGGAGGAATATAAAAGTTCAGGTTGCACAGCGAATTTTTCAGAAATAGGAATTTCGACTAAACCCCCAATGTGGAAACTAGTTCGACCATCATAGTCATCTGTGAAATCTCCACCTACTGAGGCAAAGTTCACACCCGCCTTGGCTCCGATACGTAATTCCTGTGATTTTGCAACGCTACACGTAAGTATGGCAATTGCAGAAAAGAGTAAAAGTTTTTTCATAATTAAAAGTTTTAAGATTAGTAGTGTTAAAAATAGCTAAAACTTTTAAATAGAACAAATTAGTCGTAAATATAAAATAAAAAAGAAGCCGCCCCAAAAACTGAGACGGCTTCATCTGTTCTAAATGTTAGATTTTCATTTAAAATGAATAACCTACCGAAACTTGTAATACGTTGTTATGAATTTTATAGTCATCCTTATCGGCACCATCGTTTACATTACCCAATCCAAAATTATAACGAGCTCCGAAAAACAAACCCATAGGGAGTCTATAGGAAGCTCCGGCACCGAGTGAAATATCTATAGAGGAAAGGTCGTTTTCATTTAAATCGCCTTCGCCGCTATCTCCAAATGGACCTAAATCTCCGTCATATTCATATTTATCATTTACCAAAAATGCCACCTGCGGCCCGGCTTCCAGGGCAAGTCCTTCAACCAAATAAACCTTGGCCATAACTGGAACTTGAATATAATCTAATTTGGTAGTAACAGTATAATCATAAGGTACCCCAGCAAAGGAGCCCGAATCTTCATATTCTGCACCTTGTGCCGAATATAATATCTCTGGTTGGATGGCAAATCTTTCGCTTAAGGGGATTTCTACCAAACCACCAAGGTGGAAGGCCGTTCTGTGATCTGCGTTTTCCACATCACCCCCTAAGGTTGCCAAATTTACACCTCCCTTTGCACCTATACGTACTTCTTGGGCATTGGCAGAGGTAATGCCAAACACTGCGATTGCAGCAATAATTACTAGCTTTTTCATATCTGTGATTTTTTAGTTAACGGTTCAAATGAAACAATTATTCATTGAATCGCCATGGTTTTTACTTTCTTTTAACGAAAAAAGCCCTGGTTTTAGGGGCTTTTTAGCAATTGGTCTTAAAAATTTTATAAGAAAACTGTCAAACTTCTATGATCTTCCGAGCTTTTTGGATTGTTTATAAAAATGAATATCCTAAAGCAAGGGAGAACACACTGTTTTTGCCGTCCAATCCGTTCATTTTTGATACATCGGTAAGTCCAAAATTATATCGGGCATCCAGTCTAACGCCGAATGGAAAATCATAGCCAACACCTACAACGCCTGACACATCCGTTTTTTCAGCTTCTATTTGCTTTTCAATGTCCCCTATCACCGTTTTTATATTATCGTCAACTATAAACCCGAACTGTGGTCCTGCTTGTATATTTAATCCTTGAACCAAATAGTATTTTAGAACTACGGGTACATTTACATAAGTTAAATCAAACTCTCCAGCATCAAATTCGGCTCCCTGCTGTGAGTATAGCAAGTCTGCTTGAATACCGACCTTATCGGTAAATTTTATACCTGCAAAAATACCGGCCTGAAAACCCGTTCTATTTGAAAGATCGATATTTGCGTCAGAAATAGTGGCAAAGTTGGCCCCTGCCTTAATTCCAAGATCTAGTTCCTGCGAAAATGCGGTGGTTCCAATAAATAATGTAATGACTGCTACAATTAATTTTTTCATGATATTATTTTTTTTGAGGTTTCAATTAAAACGCAAAGATACCGTTAATGTTATGCCTAAAAATACATTTAGTTTTTTGTTAACTATTGTTTTTAGTAGTAATATAGCGGAATGAAGTGGCTTCAAGTTTTAAAGGATTATCAAAATTATCTCCGATTGGAACGTGGACTCTCCGAAAATTCCATCCTCAATTATTCATTGGACATAAAGAAACTTGCCCACTGGCTGGACACCAACAAAATCGAGGTTTCGCCAGTAGATATTTCTGAGGAAATCTTGCAGCAGTTTATTTATGAGGTTGCAAAAAAAGTAAATCCCCGTACCCAAAGCCGTTTGATTTCGGGGCTTAAAGGTTTTTTTAATTACCTAATTTTTGAGGATTATCGAAAAACCAACCCCCTAGAACTTATTGAAGCCCCAAAGTTAGGCCGAAAATTACCCGACACTTTGGCCGTGGAAGAAATAGACGCCATTATAAGTGCTATAGATTTGAGTTCGAAACAAGGCGAGCGCAACCGTGCCATTATTGAGACGCTTTACGGCTGCGGCCTGCGCGTTTCAGAACTTACCAATCTTAAAATTTCAGATCTTTATTTTGAGGAAGGATTTATAAAGGTTACCGGAAAAGGCGACAAGCAGCGTCTGGTACCAATTGGACCAACCACTGAAAAGTATATTAGCATTTATAGGAAGGAAGTACGCATTCACCAAACCATTCATCCCACGGCTATGGACACGGTTTTCTTGAATCAGCACGGAAGACCATTAACACGTGCAATGATCTTTACCATTGTAAAACGTTTGGCAGAAAAAGCAGGGATCCACAAGACCATTAGTCCCCATACTTTTCGCCATTCCTTTGCCACCCATTTGCTTGAAAACGGGGCCGATCTCCGGGCCATCCAGCAGATGCTAGGTCACGAGAGCATCACTACTACCGAAATTTATACACATATTGACCGTAGGCATTTAACCGAAATTATCAATCGGTTCCACCCGAGGAAATGAGCGTCTTAAAATTTTAATCTTGAAGAACATAATTAAAGGCATACATTTTTAAACTGTACCCAAAAACATATCCTAAAAATCACGCTCAATAATACTTGTTTAAACCCTTCCAAGGTTAAATAAAAGCTAAACCAGGCATTTTTCTTTACGAAACACACATCCTTTTGTATTTTCAAAATAAAATTTTAAAAAACCAAAGAAACTATGAAAACATTGAAATTCACTAATGGAGATACTATGCACGCCATCGGTCTCGGAACCTGGAAATCTACGGGAGCCGACGTAAAGAAAGCTGTAAAGGATGCGCTTCACGCTGGATATAGACACATAGATACCGCAGCCGCCTATGGCAATGAAGAAGTGATAGGTGAAGCCCTATCGGAAATATTCGCAGAAGGAAAAATCTTTAGGGAAGATGTGTTTATAACGTCAAAACTATGGAACGATTCCCACGCCGAAGGTCAAGTTATCCCTGCCTTACAGGATTCCCTCAAAAAATTGCAATTGGACTATTTAGATCTTTATTTGATCCACTGGCCCGTAGCCTTTAGAAACGGTGTAGATTTCCCAAAAAAACCCGAAGACTATCTGACTCCCGAAGAAGCGCCCATAATCGAAACGTGGAAACAGATGGAAAAAGCAAAAAAGGATGGGCTGGCAAAGCATATTGGCGTGTCCAATTTCAGTGATGTAAAATTGAAGGAACTCATTGAGAAGGCGTCCGTAAAACCTGAAATGAACCAAGTGGAACTTCATCCTTTATTGCAACAGGATGATCTTCTGGCTTATTGTAAGTCGGAAAATGTATTGGTTACGGCCTATTCTCCCTTGGGATCCGGGGATCGGTCTAACAGTATGAAAGGAGAGAATGAACCCAACCTTTTGGAAATAGATACTATAAAAGATATTGCCAGAAAGCACAATGCCTCCGCAGGACAAATCTTAATAAGTTGGCACAACCATCGGGGTAACGCCGCCATTCCCAAATCAACAAGCAAAGAACACATAAAAGAGAATTTTAAAGCTGCCTCAATAGAACTGGACGAGGCCGATATGAAGGCCATTGCAAAGTTGGATGAGCACTATCGTTTCATTACAGGTAAGTTCTTTGAAGAACCGAGCAAAGGATATAAGGATATTTATGACGAAAATTCACCAATTGTGGAAGGTGTAAAAAAAGGTATTCAAAAGGTGAAAAATCTTTTTTAGAGAATTTACTTGCTATAGATTAGAATATCAGATTAAAAAAAGCTCCAAAAGGAGCTTTTTTAATTATAACGTGAAGTTCCCCCTTCGGGGTTTAGGGGCCTCTTATTTGGCAATATTCACGGCTCTAGTTTCACGTATAACCGTAACTTTCACCTGCCCTGGATATGTCATATCCGTCTGAATTTTTTGTGAAATTTCAAAAGAGAGTTGCGCTGCTTTTTCATCGCTCACCTTCTCACTTTCAACCATAACACGAAGCTCACGCCCCGCTTGGATGGCATACGCCTTGTTCACACCGCCAAATCCGAACGCTATATCTTCCAGATCTTTCAATCGCTGGATGTAACTATCCAGTACTTGACGTCTCGCACCAGGTCTTGCGCCGCTGATAGCATCGCATACTTGTACGATTGGGGACAGGAGTCCCGTCATTTCAATTTCGTCGTGGTGGGCGCCTATTGCGTTGCAAACTTCAGGTTTTTCACCATATTTCTCGGCCCACTGCATTCCCAAAAGTGCGTGTGGCATCTCGGTTTCGGTTTCGGGAACTTTTCCTATGTCGTGCAGCAGTCCAGCTCTTTTGGCCAGTTTTGCATTCAATCCTAATTCCGCGGCCATTACACCGCAAAGTCTTGCAACCTCGCGCGAGTGGTGCAAAAGATTTTGGCCGTAGGACGAACGGTACTTCATACGCCCCACCGCTTTTATAAGTTCGGGGTGCAGACCGTGTATTCCCAAATCGATAACGGTTCTTTTTCCCACTTCAATAATCTCCTCTTCAATTTGTTTGGTAGTTTTTTGAACAACCTCTTCAATACGTGCTGGGTGAATACGTCCATCGGTAACCAATTTGTGAAGTGACAGTCGTGCAATTTCCCTGCGTACGGAATCAAAACACGACAGGATAATAGCTTCCGGAGTATCGTCAACTATAATTTCCACACCTGTAGCAGCTTCAATGGCGCGAATGTTTCTACCCTCGCGGCCAATGATTCTACCCTTTACGTCGTCGCTTTCAAGATTGAACACAGATACACAGTTTTCCACTGCTTCTTCCGTTCCTATGCGTTGAATGGTATTGATTATAATTTTTTTGGCTTCTTGCTGGGCTGTCATTTTTGCTTCTTCCATAGAGGATTGAACATAAGCCATTGCTTGGGTTTTGGCTTCATCTTTCAAACTTTCCATCAGCTGAGCCTTTGCATCCTCGGCAGAAAGACTGCTGATTACTTCCAACTGCTCAACTTGACTACGGTGAAGCTTTTCTACCTCGCTTTGTTTTTTGTCGAGTATGGAAATTCTCTCGTCATAATCTGTCTTTTTTTCTTCAAGCTCCGCATTTAATTTTTTTGATTTTGCGAGTTCACTGGAAACTTGAGATTCTTTGTCGCGTGTTCTCTTTTCTGCTTCTGAAATCTTTTTGTCACGGTTAAGGATTACTTTTTCGTGTTCAGATTTCAGTTCCAAAAACTTCTCTTTAGCCTGAAGAATTTTATCCTTTTTTATGGTCTCGGCTTCAGATTTTGCCTCTTTCAGTATTGAAGATGCGCTCTTTTTTGCTCTCGTTATAAGTTGGGAGGCGTTATTGCGCTCCATTATTTTTGCAATAAAAAAACCAATCGCAATACCAACTATGGCGCTAATTACAATAGTTATGATGTCCATTTTTAGTTGAATTATATGTATAAAAAAAGCCTACATCAATATTATTATTTTGAATAAACTCCTTAAAAACAAGTTTAGGGTTAACAAGCTGGTCAAGTATCCGCTCAAAGACGGCTCGCTTTTACAACTTCAACTCACCCTTTTTAAAGAATTCCTGTTGAGTTTACCAAAAATTAGTATTAATGTAGGCAGTAACCTTATTTAATTAAAAGAACGTTATGATAACTGCTCTTGCAATAAACGGTCCAAAGCATTTAGCCTTGCTTCCGTTTCCTGCGTATCGCTGGAATTATCAATTTGTTTTTGCTCAACCTGTGCTGCAAACTGGAGGGCACACATGGCCAAAACATCCTGTTTGTCGCGTACGGCATAACTTTGCTCGAACTTCTTAATCATTTCTTCTATCTTTTTTGTAGCCAACCGTAATCCCTCTTCCTGTGAAGGATTAATGGTCAAGGGATAAACCCTGTCTGCAATTGATAGTTTTATTTTTAATGGTTCGGCCATTGTTATATTTTTATTCGGAAAGTTGGCTTATGCAATGGTCAATTTCCCGAATGAGAGCGTTTATCTTGAGTTTAGTTTCTCGTTTATGCTGGTCGCTGCCGAGCATTGAATTTGCCATTTTTAATGAGTTACATTTTTCAGTCCAAGCCTCAATTTCTTCTTCAAATTGTTGCTGTTTTGACTGTAAAACTTTGAGCTCTTCTTCCAACGCTGCATTGGACTTATTTAATTTTTCGTGCCTTTTGAGCAGCTTGCCAATTCTATTTTCAAGAGAATCAACTATTTCAGAAAGATTACTCATTAAAATCTGTGTTCAATACTTCTTTCACAAAGTTAGCATACCATCGTTAATAAGCAAACAGTTTTCCATTATTTTTTGTATTATTGAAGAATAGTTACAATAAACCAATTCTCTCCCCTTTTAATTCTAGTGTATTCTTATTTTTACCCTATGAAGAAAATTTTATCAATGCTCCTCCTTTTTAGCGGGTTTGCGTACGGACAGAACGGTATACCGACAGATTATTTTTCCAATCCTTTGGATATAAACTTAGTGCTTTCAGGCAATTTTGGTGAAATGCGTGCCAACCATTTCCACAGTGGCCTTGATCTTAAAACTGAACAACGCGAAGGGCTGCCGGTATATGCCCCAGCGGATGGCTATGTGAGCCGAATAAACGTGCAACATTACGGTTATGGAAAGGCGCTCTATATTCTTCACCCCAATGGATACACAACTGTTTATGGACATTTGCGAAGTTTTGCCGGCGATATTGAAAAGTATGTAAAAGACACACAATACAGTAAGGAAACATTTGAAGTAGAGCTCTTTCCCGACAAAACGCTATTACCAGTAAAAAAAGGAGATTTAATTGCCTATACCGGAAATACAGGTGGCAGCGGCGGACCACATCTTCACTTTGAAATTCGCGATTCTTCACAACGGCCCATGAACCCATTGCTTTTTGGCATAGAGGTTCCAGATTCAAAAAAACCTATTGTGAGTGCAATATTTGCTTATCCCGTTGGAGAAGATGCGCACATCAACCAAAGCCAAAACCGTACAAAATTGCGGATGATAAAACAGAAGGACGGCAATTATAAAACTGAGGACATAAAGGCTTTCGGAAAGATTGGCTTTGGAATTACAACATACGATCAACAGGACGGTGCTTCAAACAAAAACGGCGCATACAGTATTGAAACCCGCTTTAACGGTTCTCAGAAATTCAAGGTTCTTTTTGATAAATTTTCTTTTTCAGAAACGCGGTATTTAAATAGATATACTGATTATAACTATTATGAAACCAACAAAAGTATGGTTCAAAAGCTCTTCCGTGAAACCAACAACCCATTGAGCATAATTACAGAAGAAGACGAAAATGGGTTTATAACAGTTCAGGACAGTTTGCAATCTATTTATACCATTGAAGTAAATGATTTTAATGGCAATCGTATGTATATCTCAGTGCCCATTGAGGGTGCAAAGCTTGAAATTTTAGATCAAAAAAATATTGAAAAGACCGACGATTATATCTATGCAGACCACGCCACGTCTATCACCAAAGGCAAGTGGAGCATTTACATTCCTGCAAATAGTTTATATGAAGACACCTATTTGAATATTAAAGATAAAGGTGATGTTCTGGAATTTCACGAAGATTTAATTCCAATTCACAGCAATATTTCAATCACGGCAGATATTTCATCATACAATGAAGCTGACCGTGATAAACTCTATATTGGAAGATTGAACTATCGCGGCCAGCCGTATTATACATCCACAACCCGCAACGGAGACAAGCTAACTGCCAAAACCCGAACCTTTGGAAGTTACACTATTGCCTCAGACACGACTCCTCCCACCATAAAGCCCATCAATTTTTCTGAAGGTAAATGGATTAGCAACCAAAATTTTCTTCAATTGAAAATTACAGACGACCTTAGCGGAATAAGCTCCTACCGTGCCACTATTAATGAAAAGTTCATTTTGATGGAATATGATTACAAAAAAGACGTTCTAACTTATAATTTCAATGATAACGTAAATCTGGAAACAGAAAATAATTTGAAAGTTATTGTAATAGATAATGTGGGAAATAGTGCTACATTTGAAGCAAAATTTTTCAGAAAACAACCCTAACCCTTGCTTTTGAAAACAATTAAACTACCGCTTACACTCCTTTTCTTTTTCTTTGCAACCGTTGTATTTGCTCAAAAGGCAACAATACGAGGAGTTATTTTAGACGAAACCAACAATCCACTTTCTGGAGTTAACGTAACGTATGAGGACAATGGCACCATTTCAGATCTCAATGGTTTTTATTTGCTGGAAATTCCCGCAAATCAAGAAGTCATTATTACCTTTTCCCACGTTGGCCATAAAAATGCCAAGCTTCGTTTCAATTTAAGTCCGAATGAGGATTATGAATTGAATCCCGTTTTAAGGATGGATGTGGAACAAATTCCTGAAGTTGTGATTTCTGGTCGTGAAAACCGACGTATCGAAGGGCTTGTAAACATAGAACCTGAGGTAATCAGAAAGATGGTGGGTGCCAATGCTGGTGTAGAAAACCTTCTAAAATCCCTTCCCGGAGTGAGTGGAAATGACGAATTGAGCACGCAATATGCTGTGCGTGGTGGTAATTATGATGAAAACCTAGTTTACGTAAACGAAATTGAAGTATATCGTCCATTCCTAATTAGAAGCGGACAACAGGAAGGTTTAAGCTTTGTAAACAGCGACCTTACCAGTAATGTTGACTTCTCTGCGGGAGGATTTCAAGCTAAATATGGCGACAAGCTTTCTTCGGTGTTGGATATTACATATCGTCGTCCCGTTGATTTTGGCGCTTCCATAGACCTTAGCCTTTTGGGCGCAAGCGGTTCTGTGGAAGGAATTTCAAAAAACGGTCGTTTTTCGGGAATATTCGGAATTCGCTATCGTGACAACAGCCTATTTGTTGAAGCAAAGCAAACCGAAACCAATTACAGACCAAAATTTGCCGATGCGCAAACCTATCTCACTTATAAATTCACCAATAAATTTGAACTGAGCTTTTTGGGAAATCTTTCCATTAACGAATACAATTATAGACCGTTAACCAGACAGACAAATTTTGGGACTATTACTGATCCAATCGCTTTACTCGTTTTCTATGAAGGCCGTGAAGAGGATCGCTACAATACTTATTTTGGCGCATTAAAATCTACTTGGGTTGTTTCAGACAACTATACTGCAAAATTTATAGCTTCCCTTTACCAAACCACCGAACAGGAATATTATGATATACTTGCCGAATATCGTTTAGGTGAAGTAAATACTGAAATTGGCAGTGAGGAATTGGGCGAGGTTGAATTTACACGTGGCATCGGCGGACAACTTACACATGCTCGAAACGATTTGGACGCTTTAATCCTGAATGTAGAGCACAAGGGAAATCTAGCGTTAGAAGAAAATAATATAGAATACGGCATAAAATATACACGTGAGGATATTCGCGATCGGGTTCAGGAATATGAAATTATTGATTCGGCAGGATTTTCTATCCGTCCGCCTATATTCCCTCCAAACAATCAACCCTATGAGGCTGATACTTCTCCTATTGTGCCTTATACTAATGTTCGTGCTCAAAACGATACACAGATTGATAGAATTTCAGGTTATGCACAATGGAGTAGAAAATCAACACTTGGAACCAGTGAACTATGGATGAATGCAGGGGTACGTGCCCATAATTGGACTGTGAGTGGAAAAAACATCACAAGCACTACGCAAACTGTTTTCAGTCCACGCGCACAGGTTTCATTAAAGCCTGATTGGGAAATGGATATGCTTTTCCGACTTTCGGGCGGGGTGTACCACCAGCCTCCTTTTTATAGAGAATTGCGCGACTCGTCCGGTACCGTACGCCCTGGTGTAAAAGCTCAAAAGTCTATCCATATTGTATTTGGAAACGATTATAGTTTCAAAATGTGGGATCGCAAGTTTAGATTAAATTCTGAAATTTACTACAAACACTTAACTGACGTAAACCCATATACTTTGGAAAATGTACGCATCCGTTACCGTGCAACCAATAATGCGGTTGCATACGCTTACGGGCTTGATTTACGCTTAGCGGGTGAGTTTGTTCCCGGTACGGAGAGCTGGTTAAGTTTTGGTTATTTGAAGACAGAAGAAAATATCGACGATCGCGGCTACATTTTCCGTCCGACAGACCAACGTTTAAAGTTTGGAATGCTTTTCCAGGATTATGTAAAAGTGATTCCTTCGCTTAAAATGTACCTTAACTTAACGTATAACACGGGACTACCCGGTGGTTCTCCAAGTTATGCTGACCCATATAAATATCAAACCCGTTTAAATGATTATAAAAGAGCAGATCTGGGGATGAGTTACGTTATTGTGGACGATACAAAATTAAGGGACAGTGGCTGGTTGAAACCTTTTAAGGAATTTACCATCGGCGCTGAAATTTTCAACATATTTGATGTGCAAAACTCTATTACAAACACTTTTGTAAGGGATGTTTACACCAAGGTACAATATGCAATCCCAAATTATTTGACGCCTCGTGTGTTTAACGTTAGGCTTACCGCGAAGTTTTAAACACCGCTGTTTAGCCTACAACAAATTCAAAATTGGCAATTGATAATCTAACGCTATTCGGTAATACCGCTATCAATAAATTCTTTTAAAACCTCCACCACATAATCCACTTCTTCTTTTTTATTGAAGGTGGAAAAAGAAAAACGAATGGAAGGCTTACTTAAGTCTTCCTCGGAAAGTATCTCATTTAAAACGTGCGAGCCGCCCTCACTCCCACTTTGGCAAGCGCTCCCTTTGGAACACGCTATTCCCTTCAAATCCAACTGAAACAATAGCAACATTGCTTTTTCGGCAGAAATGGGCAGACAAACGTTTAATAAAGTATACGTGCTTCGCTCATTATCATCACAGCTACCGTTGAATTTTACCCCAGGAATGGCAGTTAGTAGTTGTTCCTTAAAATAATCCTTCAGCTCGGTAATGTAGGCTCGTTCTTTTTCAAGTTTTTGATACGATAGTTTTAGCGCTTCTGCCATTCCAGCAATAGCGTAAACCGCTTCCGTGCCAGCACGAAGGCCGCGTTCCTGTTCGCCACCATGGATTAATGAGCGAAGCCCTGAATTTTTTCTAATAAAAGCAAACCCCGCCCCTTTTGGTCCGTGAAACTTATGGGCAGCAGCAGCTGCAAAATCAATAGGAATTTCCTTAAAATCAAGTTCAAAATGGCCCACAGACTGTACGGTATCGCTATGAAAAAGCGCGTTGTGTTCCTTACAGAGAAGTGCAACTCTTTTTAAATCGAGTAGGCTACCAATTTCGTTATTAACGTGCATCAGGCTCACTAATGTTTTTTGTGATGTATCTGCCAAAAGATTTTCCAAATGATCATAATCTATTTGGCCGCATTCGTTAACTTTTACAAAATCGAGCTGAATGCTGTATTCTTTTTGAAGCCATTCCAAGGTATGCAAAACGGCATGATGCTCAATGCGGCTAGATATAATTCGTTTTATACCAAGATCCCGCACCGCACTGCAAAGAATTAAATTATCTGCTTCGGTACCTCCGGAGGTAAATATAATTTCACTTGCAGAAACGTTTAAAAGTTTTGCTATTTCCTTTCGAGCGTTTTCAAGTAAAGATTTTGATGATCTTCCGTAAGAGTGTGTAGATGAAGGGTTTCCGTATTCAGTTTTTAAAACTTCAGTAATACAAGTTATAACATCATCGCGCAACTGCGTGGTAGCGGCGCTATCAAAATATACTTTCTTCATTGGGTAAGTTTTTTAATAAAAATCGGCTAGTAACCGAGTTCTATTTTGAGCACAGGCTCCTATTTTGTTTCGGTTGGCAAAAATACATATTAAAACAGTTTTGCCCACATTTCAGTTAAAAAGAAATGCGTTACTTTGTAATCGATGATGATTTTAAAATTTCCGATGAAAAAAATTCTTTTCCTTTTTATAGCTTCATTGCTTCTTCAAAGCTGTGATGATGGCGATATAATTATTACCTCTTTCAACTTTGACGATGCGGAGCTTAAGGCCTGTGGGCAACAGGGCAATTATGTATTTTATAAAATAAATCCCGAGGCCCTGGAAAGTTTGTCGCTAAAATTGGGTGTTTCTGATAGCCTTTATAAAGACGCCGGGCCTAAAACTTATGCACTGAATGGCACTACAAATTTTGTAAATTATAGAACTTACGATGGTGATTTGGGTGCTAGTTACTTCTGTAGCAGTATTCCTCCCACTGCTCCAATTGTGACCGTTGATTATTTGGCGGCATCCGGTTCGGCTGAACTCACTACAATTTTTTTATTTGATGATGATGATGGTGTTCCCGCAGAAGATGAATTTGATGGCGATACTGACGGCGATGGGATTCCAGATATTTATGATGAAGATGACGATGGCGATAACGTTCCAACGGCACTGGAATTGGACATTCAAAATGAAGACGGCGATGACAATCCACTTACAAATCCATTAGACACAGATAATGATGGCGTCCCAGATTATTTAGATAACGATGATGATGGCGACGGAGTGCTGACCCGAAATGAAGACAAAAACATGGATTTAAATCCGCGAAACGATGTGACAGATCCAAACGTGGGCGCAGATTACCTAAATCCTGAAGTAGCAGACACTTATTTGGTAAACGAATACCGCCTGCATGAATATACCATCAATAAAAATGTAAAAATTGTTTTGAAAAATCTTGTTTTAGTTAGTGGCGAAGAAGAAATAACCCAAGAGTCCCTTAATATGGGAACCATTGAAAGTATTGAGGTCATTGAAAAAGAAGCCACCCCAGAATTTTAATTTGTAGAAGCGCGAATCCCTACTTCGTGTTCTGAAAAATATATACCTCGGTAGCCCCACGCCCGTATTTTTGAAAATCGGCGTCATAAAATTTTACATTATCATAACGATTGAACAGAAATTCCAATTCAGTTCTCAAAACCCCTTCCCCTACACCGTGAATAAAAACTACTTTTTGTATGCGTTTTGAAATGGCAAAGTCCAATTGCCTTTTTGCGGTATCCAATTGTATGGTTAGCATTTCATAATTATTAAGGCCGCGGGTCTTTGGCACTAGTTGATTGATGTGCAAATCCACCTCCATGGGTGGTAAATTTCGCTCTTTGGGTTTAATGCGCTTACTTTTTCCTGGTTTTTTGTGGTTTTTTTCTGACATAATTTCAGAGACATCCATCTTTGCCAGTTCTCTTTTTGAAAGGGAACCATCCACAATGATTAATTCGTTTTTTGAAAAATCCAACTCAAAACCATCTGTGGTAAAAATAGTCACCTCATTACCCCTAATTGCAGTAATCACACCTGAAATGGCATCATCCAAGACTGAAACTTTATCGCCGATAATCATTTCTGAAATATTAAAATTTTAAAATATAATCTGCACCCATTACTTAATACTTTCTATCACTTAACCCTCTATAAACGAAATTTTTACGTATTTTGTAGCATTGTATGTTATATATAAAATATTATTTTTAAATTTAAACCGTGAAAAAAGCTTTGCCAACCCCAATAACGAAGCTTTTAAAAACCGTAAAAATATGAAAAACCTACTACTCTTTTCAACTATACTTTTAACTACTGCTAGTGTTTTTGCACAGCTAACCGTTAAGCCAACTTCCGGAGGTGCCGATTCATACATATATGTTAATGATGAGGTTGTCTTTGTAACCCAAGAAATAAATCTTACTCGTAATGGCACTGCAAACGATCAGGAAGCCAGTATTTACTTGCGCAATAATGGGCAATTAATTCAATCAGGCACTACTTCTAATAATAGTGGGAGTGGCCAGCTTTCCGTACAGCAAAACACTCCGGAAACCAATGCTTGGGCGTATTATTATTGGGCATCACCAGTAGGATACTCTGGAACCGTTGCTTCTCCCCAACCCCCAGGAAATCCTTGGGCGGGAGTCATTAATTTATATGAACCATTGCCCTCAGCGAGTGTCACCGCAGCCCAACAAGCTGGTACTGTTACAACTCGTGATGGTTTAACAAACCCGATGAGGATTTCAACTCGTTGGTTATATACCCACAAATTTCCTGGCACAGAAGCAGAAGGCAATTATCAGCGTATAAACTCAGGTACTGCTGTACCTCCAGGCTACGGCTTTACGATGAAAGGTGTTGGATTAACTGCTCCAGGGGGCGATGTAACCTATGAATTTAGAGGAAGGCCAAATAGCGGTACTTTTACTATTCCAGTGGAAGACCAATTAATGACCCTTGCTGGAAATCCTTATCCTTCTGCAATGGATTTAAACGAGCTTTTTTATGATACCGGCAATGAAGAATTAGGAGAGTTTTGGTACTACGATGAAGATAGAACTGTGGCAAGCCATTATTATTCGCAAAAACCTTTCGGCTACGGAGTATATACTGTAGGTACTGAAGACACTGATAATGACCCGACTAACGGACCAGGGGGAAATGAAGGAGTGTATGCCGCCGCTCCATTTTATTATTATAATTCTGGTGGTGGTAATGGCCCACAAGTAGGAGCTGGAGGTAATGACCAAAACAAACGCTTTGCACCTATTGGACAGGGCATTATGTTCGTAGGCGATGCAAATGGCCCCGTTTCAATTAAAAACGAGTACAGAGTATTCTTTAGAGAAGACACAGCTGGTTCTGTATTTCAAAGACCAGAAGGCGATAGTGGCTCACAGCTTAATATCCCAAATGATACAGGCTTGTCAACAGCGGCAGAAACTGCCAGAGAGAATTATCGTACTCCTATCATGCGCATCTGGTCTATCTTTGATGAGGCAGTAACCAGAGATATGGTAATTGCATTTTATGACCAAGCTACAGATGGATACGACCGTGGCCTTGACGGCTTGAGCGCCCAAGATTTAAAAACGGATGCTTACTTCCCTATTGGAGATGATAACAACCGTAAACCGTATGTAATTAACGGTATCAAATTTGACCAAAACAAGCAGGTGCCTATTTCCTTTAAAATACAAAACCAGTCCAAATTGGATATTAAGGTAGTAGAGGAAGTAAAAAAACCATATAACAATGCCTATATTTTTGACAGGGTTGAAAATACCTATCAGCAAATAACTGGAGGCATGAGCGCAACCTTAAATCTACCTCCCGGTACTTACGATAACAGATTTTTTGTTGTTTTCCGAAGTCCAAATGTAAAACGTGACATTCCCCAAACGGAACTTAATGAAAAACTAATTGTAATGGAAAATGTTACTTTTTTCCAAAACAATCCACTACAGCAATTGGAAATTAGCAATCCTGAAGGATATGTTATTAAATCTGCTTTAGTGTACGATATGAACGGAAAATTGGTAATCCAAGAGAAAAACTTAGGTGACCAAACAAAATATAGCTTCTATACCGGCAATTTGAGTGATGGTGTTTATTTGGTAAAACTTATGACCGCAGATGATATTGCCATTGACTATAAAGCAATAGTTCATAATAAATAAATATAACCTTTATGTCTATAAAGGGCCTCGAAGATTATATGGTTCCTTGTATAAACAAGAAAATCTTCGGTGTAGAATGTTTGGGCTGTGGCATGCAACGTGCTACAGCCCTTCTTTTTTCGGGGCAGTTTGAAGCTGCTTTTAAAATATATCCCGCTATTTATACCATTTTTCTATTACTGGCGGTAATTGCTGTAAACTTCTTTATTAAATTCAAATTTGATTATCAAATAAAAATTGGGCTTATCTTGCTGAATGCCATTATAATGGTGGTGAGTTATTTCATTAAGATGAACCACTTTATTTAATATAGATTGTTTAAAATTTTAAATTTTTTGGGTACATTTAAGGCACAACTGAAAAATCAAATAAATTATGGAACAACAAAAACTACCCAACGCAACCTTAATTCTCATCTTCGGAATAATTTCTATAGTAACTTGTTGTTGCTATGGTTTAGGACTTATATTCGGAATTGTCGCTATTGTTATGGCGGGCAAAGCCACTAAGGTGTATATGGCAAACCCTGAACTCTATTCAGGCTACCAAAACGTTAAAACGGGAAAGATCCTTTCTATAATAGGCATTATACTCAGCGCTATTTATTTAATTTACGTAATCTACCTCTTTTCAACTATAGGAATGGAAGGCATTATGAATATGAATGAAGAGCTTATGAAGGAATACGGTATGTAGTTCTTCATTATTTCTTATTAAAAAAGCGGCCTTAGTGGCCGCTTTTTATATATAAAAGTTACTGCAAAATAATTATTCAAACGATTTTAATGTTTCTATGATTATGGAAACACAGTCCCTCAATTGTTCTACATTCATCACCAAGGGAGGTGCAAAACGAATAATATTTCCGTGGGTTGGTTTTGCCAACAGGCCATTGTCACGAAGTTTTAGGCAGATGTTCCAAGCTGTATCGCTATCTTCAGAGTCATTGATTAATACCGCGTTCAGCAATCCTTTTCCACGAACAAGTTTCGCTATACTACTTGCTTCAATATAACTGCTAAGTTCACTGCGGAAAATTTTTCCAAGCCTTTCTGCATTCTCGGCAAGCTTTTCATCACGTACCACAGTAAGCGCTGCGATAGCCACAGCAGCAGCTACAGGGTTTCCTCCAAAAGTGGAACCGTGATTTCCAGGTTTTATAACGTTCATCACATCATCATTGGCAAGAACCGCAGAAACTGGATAAGCGCCACCGCTCAAAGCTTTCCCCAAAATCAAAAGATCAGGTTTTACATCTTCATGGTCAACAGCAAGAATCTTTCCGGTACGGGCAATCCCAGTTTGCACTTCATCAGCTATAAAAAGAACATTGTGCTTTTCACACAAAGCCTTTGCTTTTCTCAAATATCCCTCCGACGGCACATAAACTCCTGCTTCTCCTTGAATGGGTTCAACCAAGAATCCAGCAATATTTTTATTGCTTTCCAAATGCTCCTCAAGTTGTTCAAGATTGTCGTATTCTATCTTTATAAAACCTTTGGTGTAAGGTCCAAAATGCTTGCGCGCAACGGGATCGTTGCTAAAAGAAATAATCGTGGTGGTCCTTCCGTGAAAGTTGTTTTCGCAAACTATAATTTCGGCCTCGTTTTCATCGATGCCCTTCTTCTCATAAGCCCATTTTCTACAAATTTTTAAAGCTGTTTCCACGGCTTCGGCACCCGTATTCATAGGAAGCAATTTATCGAAATTGAAAAACTCACAAGCAAATTTTTCATATTTCCCCAGCATATCATTATAAAATGCGCGAGATGTCAACGTTAATGTTTTGGCCTGTTCCGTCATTGCACCCACAATTTTTGGGTGACAGTGTCCTTGGTTCACTGCAGAATAGGCCGAGAGAAAATCGTAATATTTCTTGCCTTCCACATCCCAAACATACACGCCTTCTCCCCTGCTTAAAACCACAGGAAGTGGATGATAGTTGTGGGCTCCGTACTTGTTTTCTAAATCGATAGCTTTTTGTGAAGCTGTTTGCTCTAAAACTGACATAAAGTTGTAATAATTTTGAAGTAAAAAAGTTGTTATTCCTACTTTAGGGAGAGAAATCATCCGTGGGTTGCAAATTACTAAATATATCCCACATTTTTTGAAGCCTTAACAGGATTTAAACCTAACAATTATGCTATTTTTGCGCCTATGGCAAGAAAAAATAATAGAGTGGTTTTTGAAAATGTTGAAGTGGTAGATGCTGGCGCTAAAGGTAAAGCTGTAGCTAAAGCCCCGGATGGTCGTGTGATTTTTATAAACAATGCTGTACCCGGCGATGTGGTAACCGTTCAGACTTTCAAAAAGAAGAAAGCATTTTATGAAGCTTCCGTCACTTCAATTTCAAAATATTCCGAAAAAAGAGTTGAGCCCGTGTGCCCCCACTTCGGGGTCTGCGGTGGGTGCAAATGGCAGAATCTTGGCTACGAGCATCAACTGTATTACAAACAAAAGGAGGTTGCACAAAACCTGCAGCGCATTGGGAAGGTGGAATTGCCGGAATTTCAACCTATCTTAGGTTCAGAAAAGCAATATTTTTATCGTAACAAAATGGAGTTCTCCTTTAGCGATAATAAATGGCTTACCCTGGAGCAGATTAAAAGTGGCGAAATTATAGAAAACCGTAATGCCTTAGGTTTTCACATTCCAGGAATGTGGGACAAAATTTTAGACCTGGACATTTGTTATTTACAAGCCGATCCCAGCAATGCAATTCGCGATTTTGTAAAAGCAAAGGCAGAAGAATTGAACCTTTCATTTTTTAATACCCGAAATCAGGAAGGGTTTTTACGAACATTGATGATTCGCACCACATCCACTGGCGAAGTGATGGTTTTAATTCAGTTTTTTCACGAAGATGAAGAAAATAGAAAACTGTTGCTAAATGCCGTTGCCGAAGAATTTCCACAGATTACTTCTCTTTTATATGTAATCAATTCCAAAGGAAATGACACTTTATACGACCAGGCCATAGAACTTTTCTGCGGAAGGGACCATATTTTTGAGGAAATGGAAGGGTTACAATTTAAAATAAACGCGAAGTCTTTTTACCAAACCAATAGCGAACAGGCTTTTGAGCTTTACAAAATAACCCGTGATTTTGCAGGTTTAAGTGGAAATGAACTGGTTTATGATCTTTATACCGGAACGGGTACCATTGCACAATTTGTGGCAAAAAAGGCAAAAAAGGTTATTGGCGTTGAAGCCGTACCAGATGCGATTGAGGCTGCTAAAGCCAATGCACAGTTAAACAAAATCGAAAATGTTGAGTTCTACGTAGGCGATATGAAAAAAGTTTTCAATGAAGAATTCATTGCTGCTCATGGCCGACCTGACGTGGTCATCACAGACCCCCCTCGCGACGGCATGCACGCTGATGTAGTGGCACAGCTTATAAATTTAGAAGCGCAAAAAATTGTGTACGTAAGTTGCAACAGTGCTACCCAGGCCCGTGACCTGGCCCTTTTGGATGCAAAATATAAAGTGACAAAAGTGCAGCCTGTTGATATGTTTCCACAGACGCACCACGTAGAAAATGTTGTACTTTTGGAAAAACGATAAAAAAAGCAATGGTTAAAAGAATAATTTTTCTACTCCTCATCATTTATGCTTTTAAAGGCTGTACAAAAGATGACATTTGCCCTCCTGATACAGCAACTACCGCAAATTTGGTTATTGTATTTAATGATATTGCAAATCCTTCAAACACAAAAAGTGTAAATGTGCTGAGTGTAATTACAGATAATGATGATGCCGTTGAAATAATTTCCTTTGAAAATACGACTGAAATTGCAATTCCGCTTAACACTACTTCAGATACTACAAAATATCTTTTTAAAAGGAGTCTTATTTCAAGTTCAGATACAATTAATAATATTGATAAAATAACTTTTGTATACCAACGAAGGGAAGATTACGTAAACCGTGCCTGTGGTTTTAAAGTTGAATATTTTAACATAGATCCAGTCCTCGAGAGCGAAGGAACAGAAAATTGGATACAAGAAATTATCGTAAACAGAGATATCGTCAATGATGAAAATAGCGCCCATATTACTGTGTTGCATTAGTCTTTTTTGCGGCACCCATTCCTTTGTGGCGCAAGAAAGCTCTAATATCTCCACCGATACCGTTCCAAAAATTGAGAAGTTTGGGATTCGTGTGGGTGTAGATTTGGCAAAACCTATACGAACTTTAATAGAAGACGGTTATTCAGGTTTTGAAATAATGGGTGATTTCAGAGTGACCAAAAAGTTTTATGCCGCCATAGAATTAGGAAATGAAAAAAAAGATTGGGATGAACCATACATTTCTTCAAAAACCAGCGGTAGCTATGCCAAAATAGGGTTCGATTACAATGCCTATGAAAACTGGCTCGGTATGGAAAACGCCATCACACTTGGATTACGCTACGGTTTTTCAACCTTTAAACAAGAGTTGCTGAGTTATAGAGTCTATACAGACAACCCTGCCTTTCCTACACAAACTATATATGCACCTCAGGAATACAGCGGCCTAAATGCGCATTGGGCAGAATTTATTTTGGGAATCAAAACTGAAATAGTAAACAATCTTTATTTGTCATTAAACGTTCAGCTAAAAAGAAAAATTTCAGAAACTGAACCCGAAAACTTTGATAATCTTTACATTCCCGGTTTCAACAGAACATATGATTATAGCGAATTTGGAGTAGGTTATGGATATTCTATTTCTTACCTAATACCCATCTTCAAAAAAACTGAAATACCCTCAACTGAAGAGGAAAAATAGAAATTTTGCTTAAAGTTATATTCATTATTGTTTAGAAGCTTTCCTACTACCCTCATACATTTCATAGCGCACAAGTTTAGACTCCAACTTTCCGTTGAAAAGTTTTATTTTTTTTGAAGGTCGAAGTCCAACAAATTTCAATGCTTCCATATTTGATGTAATCATCCATGCCTGAGTTCCGGGATAACCACGTTTTAATGTGTTTCCAATGGAACTGTAAAATGTTTCCACATCGTTTACCGAGATACGTTCGTCATAGGGAGGATTAAAAACAATATAAAGCGGTTTGTCGTTTTCCTTTTCACTTTCAAAGAAATCCTGCTGTTTTACTTCAATAAAATCTTGAAGATTGGCGCTTTTTATATTCTCCTTCGCTTTTTTAATCGCTACAGGATCAGTGTCAAATCCATAAATTTTATGTGGAAAATCCCGAACCTTCTTCAGAGCGGCTTCTTCAATCTTTTCGTAAAGATCTACATCAAAATCTGGCCAAGTTTCAAAACCGAATTCTTCACGATTCAAGTTTGGCGGAATATTGCAAGCTATCATCGCCGCTTCAGTCAGTAAGGTTCCACCCCCGCACATAGGGTCCAGAAAATTACATTGCCCCTGCCAACCGGAGAGCATTATAATTCCTGCCGCCAGCACTTCATTTATAGGTGCAAGCGTGCTTTCAACCTTATAGCCACGTTTGTGCAATGATTCCCCAGAACTGTCCAAAGAAACGGTACAGATATTTCTGTCAATATGAATATTTATACGAAGCGTGGGATGGTCCAAATCTACATCGGGCCGTACCCCTTCCCTATCGCGGAACCTATCAACAATAGCATCTTTTGTCTTTAGGGCAATATATTGGGAATGTGTAAAAACATCAGAAAAAACGGTGGCGTTTACTGCAAGAGTCCCTTTTACATCCATATAGTTTTCCCAAGGCATTTCGTAAATCTTTTTATAAAGATCTTCTTCAGTAAATATATTGAAGGCGGTAATCGGTTTTAGTATTTTAATGGCAGTGCGGCAGCAAAGATTCGCCTTATACATAAACCCTGTGTCGCCTTCAAAAGAAACGTTTCGGGTGCCTATTTCAATGGATGAAGCACCTAATTGGCGAAGCTCCTGTGCCAGAAGTTCTTCCATCCCAAAAAGGGTCTTGGCAACCATTTTAAAATTCTTTGTCATAATATTTAAACAGATTTCCTGCAAAAATACAGTATTTTAGCAGGGCGAAACGATAAGTATGCAAAAAGAAAAAGACAATTGGTACGCTTCGTGGTTTAACACTCCTTATTACCACATACTTTACAAAGACCGAAACCATCGGGAAGCGGCACTTTTTATGAACCAGCTTACCGAATTTTTAAGCTTAAAACCAAAAGATACTATTTTGGATTTGGCCTGCGGGAAAGGTCGCCACGCAAAATATCTGTACAAACAAGGTTTTGATGTTACGGGTGTAGATCTTTCCGAAGAAAGCATTCAGCACGCAAAGCAATATGAAAAACCGGGCCTTCACTTTGAAGTCCACGATATGTGCCTGCCCTATCCGAAGCAATTTGATGCGGTTTTCAATCTTTTCACCAGTTTTGGGTATTTCGAAAACGAAGAAGATAATCTACGTACCATTAAATCAATAAAAACTGAGCTAAAACCGGATGGATATGGCGTGATTGATTTCTTGAATGTAGAATTGGCCATTAAAAATTTGGTTCCCAGTGAAAAGAAAAAAATGGGCAATATCCTTTTTCATATTGAAAAATATTTAGAAAATGGATATATCGTAAAAAACATAAGATTCAGTGATGACGGTGAGGATTACTTTTTCACCGAACGTGTGAGAGCATTGACTTTAGCAGATTTTCAAAGTTATTTTGAAGAAGCTTCTATCGAGCTTAAGCATACATTTGGTGATTATCATTTAAATAAATTTGACAAAAATACTTCCGAACGCCTAATACTAATTTTTAATTGATGAATTATTTACTGCTCTTCCTGTCAGTTGCATTTGGGTATGTAATTGCATTATTCCTTAAGAAAAGAGAACTTAGGAATATGGAGGTATTTCTTGCATTTAGTGGAGCTTTTCTACTTTCCATCACTGTTTTTGAATTGCTTCCCCACGTTTTTGAAACACCTTCAAAGCGTATTGGCGTTTTTATAATGATAGGGATATTACTGCAAATATTTTTAGAATTCTTTTCAAAAGGTGCTGAACACGGGCACGTACATTTGCATACGGAAAGCAAAAAATTTCCCTGGTTACTTTTTATAAGTCTCTGTATTCACGCCTTTATGGAAGGGTTTCCCATTTCAGAAGAAAATAATCTTTTAATAGGTGTGATTGTTCATAAAGTTCCGGTAGCAATAATCCTATCTTTCTTTTTTATTACCGCTGGTTACAAACGTGTAATTACATTGGCATTTCTTTTTTTCTTTGCATTAATGACGCCAATAGGAAATTACATTTCAAACCATTATAGTTTTGTTCATCACTATGAAACTGAAATCACATCAGTAGTTATTGGTATATTTCTTCACGTCTCTACTACAATTCTTTTTGAAAGCTCCAAAAACCACAAGTTTAATCTTACCAAAATGAGTGCTGTAATTATTGGGATTATTATTGCTTATCTTTTATAAAGTAATTTGAAGCAATATAAAGACTTAATAAGCTTAACACTTATTACTGGAAATGCATAAGAATATCGGTTAATTTTAAGAGAGTATATACAATTCTTTTCCTTCAACCCCACGCATATTAATTATATAATATATACGAAAAAGTTTAAGTGTATTTTTTTGACAATATGAGTATTTCATTCCATAAAAATGGGTTCTTATGTCAACGAAGGACCATAATGAAAGATGTCGTAAATTTTGAAAGCTGCTAATGCCGAATTAAGATTCTCACACAGCTATCGTTTTTCATCTTACCCGATACCTTGTTTTTAAGAGTTTAGTCTATTTCGATTTACCCCATAAAAAAAGTCCCTCATTTTTCAATGAAGGACTTTAAAGGAAGGCGGCGACCTACTCTCCCACAGGATTGCAGTACCATCGGCGCAAACGGGCTTAACTACTCTGTT